>Ga0182745_1000033_pt1 | contig 215803 bp, 197 predicted proteins | sample eDN3rd30CKraftBY_FD_128523 | JGI IMG/M metagenome (GOLD analysis project Ga0182745, IMG submission 128523) | Enriched backyard soil microbial communities from Emeryville, California, USA - eDNA 3rd pass 30_C Kraft BY (version 2) (version 2) | ecosystem: Environmental > Terrestrial > Soil >...
ATTTTCAATATATTCAATTGCACGCCCATCCTCTTTAACCGCGGCTAACTGTATATCCTTATCAGGGTTCTTGATGTAGCCGATTGCATGTCCAGTCTTCTGAACAGCAGCTAACTGTACATCTTTATCGGGGTTCTTGATGTATTGAATTGCATATCCATTTTGTTTAACAGCGGCTAACTGTATATCCTTATCAGGACTTTGAATGAATTGGATTGCATCTCCAATCTGCTGAACGGCAGCTAATTGGACCTCTCTATTGGGATTCTTGATATATTGAATTGCATCTCCATCCTTTTCAACAGCGGCTAGTTGCGCATCTTTATTTGTATCCAATCTAAAACACTCCTTTATAGTGGTTTCAATACCATAATATATACCTAAATAAAAAAGAAGCCCATAAAGGGCTTCTTTAAAAGTTATCTTTAATGTATTGAATTACATCTGGATGAATATTTTTGATACATACCAACGACTCTATATCCTGCTGAACGGCGGCTAACTGTACATCCTTATCAGGATTTTCAATGAATTGGATTGTATGCCCACACTGTTTAACGGCGACAAGCTGTGCATCCTTGGTAGGGGTTTTAATAACTATAATCGCAGTCCCGTCAAGTTTGACAGCTGCTAACTGCACGTCTTCATCCGGATTTTCGATATATTCAATTACAGACCCATGACGACTGACAGCTGCTAACTGTACATCTTTGTCAGGATTCTTTATACATTCAATTGCACAAGCATCATTCCCAATAGCGGCTAATTGGACCTCTTTATCAGGATTTTCAATGTACTGGATTAGATATCCGTTTTGTGTAACGGCAGCTAATTGGACCTCTTTATCGGGATTCTTGATATGTTCAATCGCATCCCTACAATTTCGAACAGCTGCCAGCTGAACGTCTTTATCAGGATTCTGAATGTGTTCGATTGCATATGCGTCTTCCATAACGGCGGCTAACTGTACATCCTTATCGGGATTTTCAATGTGTCGGATTACATATCCACTATTCCGAACGGCGGCTAACTGTACATCTTTACTGGGATTTTTGATGTACAGGATTACGGATGGGCGTTTTTGTACAGCGATAATCGATACAGTCTCTTGGTCAGGATCTTGGATAAACTTAATCCAATGTGGGTTGGTTTTAACTGCAATAAGTTGCTCCTGCTTGGTTAGAATCCCGTCTCTCTTAATGATTTCAGCTATATCCATCTCAAATATCCCCTCTTATTTATAATGTACACCCAGATGTAAAGAAGCCCTTGGGAAAAGGCTTCTTTACACCAAATCAACCTATTCTAAATATACAACTGTATCACCCTCATCATTTCTCTTTATGCGATTCCCAGTGCTATAGTGAATATCGGATGAATCTAATGGTTTATCTTGCCCTTTTTTACGAACCTTTATACGTGCAGCGCCATCACCGTCGACGTGTATTGTAACCGCCCGTGATGCACCAATAACACCCAAAGTTTCAATTTCAGCTAGTGCTCTTTCCAACACATCTAACTGATCTGGATTCCCAGTGATTTCATACGTTCTTGTTTCCATGCGGAAACCTCCTAATTGAAAAATTTAAGACGTACAGGTTTCCCTGTACGTCTCATGTATGAAGCGAATTATTTCAGAAGCGTTTTCAAATCCGGATTGACTCTCGACTTCCACGACATCCGACTGTGTTCTGCCACACCAACTTTGGTGTGTGTAAGCGGTTTGCCGTCTTTGCGCTGTGGAATACGATGCGATTTCTGTCCGGTCGGGCGGAAGAAAGCCGTTTGGATAACATCGGACTCGCCGATGAAGGAAACACCTTTTCCGATTTCCTTCATATAAAGGAAGGAGCCGTGATTGACAGCGTCGATAACGGCAGACGCCATCGATTTCGGAACCTTGTAGTTCGCGATTGCAGCTTCCGCTTCTTTCGCGTTCAGCCCCAGCTGTTTGACGAGGTCAATCAGCGATTTGCGGAACTCACCGATGATATGACGGTCTTCGGTGATGAATTTGCCGCCTTTGATTTTGGTATTCTTGGCCACATAGTCCGGGTCGCTCAGCAGCGCTTGAACCAGCAGCGTTAGCTCGGATTTGTTGTAAATCCGACGCGGGGACGGATTCTTTTCTTTCAGTTTGGCCAAGGTCTCTTGGACCGTCAATTTTGTGGATACCTTTTTAACTTCACTCATTGTAAATCCTCCTTAGAATAGTTAAAGTATTAATTATTAGTCGTTTCGATACTTTTCTACTACTTTGTTTTCTTTTTCTTACCTTTAGTAGCGTTATCCGCTACCCGTGTAAGGCGAATAAACCCATTTTCGTTTCGCACATACATATCAACCTGTTTAGCACCTCTTTGGGGTGCTCCATCGCTAACGAGGTTAAACACCTCTTTTGCCTGTTCCTCGATGTCAACAGGTTTAAATCCGAAGACATCTGTCCTCAGCATTTTCATGATTGCACCCTTTGTGACATCGATCGTTTTTACAGCCATTCAATCTACCTCCTTATCTAGCTCACTATTGTAGCGTTATCTACATCATTAAAAACTACCATAGTTCCATCGTCCAAGTTATCATTCCTCTATTTCTTACCACCCGAAACAGTCTATTAATCAGGGAATCAAATAGAGAGGAGATTCAAGAATGATAGATCTAAAGGTTCTTAAACCTAATGTGGTATATCGGATGCAGACGACCTTTCGATTACCGACTGAAATGAAAGATCCTTCACATGGTTCTGTTTACATGGCCGTTACAAAAACTCCAGATGGTACCGCCTCCTTTTTTAGTCATCCAAGATTGGCCGGTCGGTTTCTGTCTAAGTATCTAACCAACCGCATATACAATTATAGGATATATAATCTACTAATTAAGTACAGAGTTAAGGATGGCGAATTAAAGCAAGAATTTAATACGAAGATAAAACCAAAGCTTCCGGCTTTGGATCTAGCAATGACGCCGGTTGTACTTGCTAGGCGAAACTACATCTACGACTTTTCCCAGTTCAATGAACGATTTTTCGCCACGAATGATACTCGGATTGGCCTACGGCGAGTTAACGAGTATTTTCGATTATTCAAGCTATTTACCGTTGATAAGGTAAACCAAACGCAATACACAAACCGGGTGCTATTTATTCCAATCTATGACTGGGTTAAAACAACCCGTGATACCAAACTATTCCGTATCCAAAATACGGATAACTTTATTTCGCTATTCTATCTCAAATTGGTCAATGATCCTGATTATTTTAAAACGAATTTTGCCGGATGGAAGTTCTATTTCACAACGGATACGCAATGTCTCTACTGGAGACCAGATGATATTCATGCCAAATCCGCAGAGGAATTAGTTGCTCTGCTCAAGCGGTTCAGACCGGATGGTAAACAAGATACGACGGTAACCGACGAAGCTGGGCAAGAAGATATCGAGACAAATGCTGCTACAAACCGAACGTTAATTGCAGATCAAGTATCACAAAACTTAGTTGCGTCCAATATTGAACCAACGGATCAACTGGTAGGTGCGTTAACCGATAAGGTAATTGAAAAGACGGGAATTAATCTATATTTACCTAATCCGCCATCGATCGATGTATCCAAAGTCATCTCACCAAAGGAAATCGAGCTTGAGCAGGTTCAAGAAACGATGGAGCAAATCGTCCCTAAGTCTAGAGCACGCCTAGCGAGAGAAACAAAACTGATTGAGGATATGAAGAATATTTCATTTGACGGTATGACGTTAGATGAGATTACAGCTAGGGCTAAAGCAAATACAATTGAAACTACCAAGTTTCCTGTAGATGTGATTAACCCAAGTTTGGCAGAGATGAAGTTTCCTAATTTTGACGAAGCCTATCTGAAAAATCTATATAAAGCAGATATCGTTAAGATTGTAACATCCTTTCAGTATAAAGACAAGCCACTGTATTTATTCGAAACCGAGGTTAAAGACGCAAGCGATGCTTTAAATGATCTGGAGGAATATGTCTTCAGGTTTGAAGATGAAGAAGGTCGTCGTCATACGTTCAGCATCCTCATGCCGAAGTTTACGGATAATCGTACGATGAAAATCGGTGGGAATACAAAGATCATGTCCAATCAGATCATTCCTCTACCGATTATTAAAACTAGACCGGATACTGTACAGATATCGACCAATTACCAAAAGGTATTTATCCATCGATTTGGTCAGCAAATTTCTCCGAAGATTTCCATGCTGTTCAAATCACTAGGCGAACTGATGAATAAAGAAATTAAGATTGAGATCGGTGAAGCGTCGTCTTCCAATCGTCAATACATTCGGACCATCGAATATGATGAACTTGCATCTCGTTATAGGAGAATTATTCTCCCCCATACCGAGATCCATTTCAACCAGAATGTCATCCGTGATGAAATTAAGAAGCTTGGCATTACGGGTACAATTCCGGATAATGCAATCCCTGTAGCGATAAAGAATAAGAGACCTATCTTTTTAAATACCGAAACGAATTTGATTTCAGCGGCAGATTCTTCTGCGGTCGAGATGGATCTTGTTGATTTTATCGTCAATGAGATTTCATCCGCAGATCAGTCGTTTAAGTCTGCATTTTCATCCATGAAACCTGCGAAGAAATTCATGTATTCTCGGGCAGATATCATGGCTAAGAAAGTTCCGATTGTCATCCTCCTCGGGTATCTGGATGGGTTAATCGGTTTAATGAAGAGAGCAAAGATTGATTATCGAATCATCACCAAGGATGTAACCCGTCGCAATCTCGACGTAAATACAAAGCGGGAAGCTGTTATTGAATTTGAAGATGCATGGTTAGTATATCCAATATACCCGTTGAGAAATTCGCTTCTCTTGAATGGGTTTATGGAGATTCCAACGAAGATTTATCGGATCGAGCAATTCCTGAGCAAAGATGTTTATCATGAGCTATTCGAGACATTATTCGGAAGAAAAAACATCGGGTATGCATTCGAAAACTTCCAACAGTTGTTAATCGACCCGATAACGGAAGATGTACTCCGCGATTATGGTCTTCCGACAGATTTTATCGATGTATTCCTGTATGCCAATACACTATTGGAGGATAACGCATTTAACGAAGATAGTGATTTGGATGTACATCGAGTGAGATCAAACGAAATGGTTGCTGCTTTTATGTATAAATCGTTGGCAGAAGCCTACGAACAATACCGATTCACGGCAAACAATCCGAATCCAACCCGTGTTTCTACGAGGAAGGATTCTGCAATCGTAAATATGCTGACATCACAGGTCACGAAGGATTTCTCTCGACTGAACCCGATTTATACGCTCGAATTAAAGAGTTCCAGCACATGGAAAGGACCGGGTGGTATGAACGTAGATAGAGCCTTTAATCTGTCGAAACGTGCATATCATCCATCCATGATCGGTGTACTGAGTCAAGCATCTCCGATTTCTTCTGCTATTGGTATTGCTAGAACATTGACGTTGGACGCAAACGTCATCTCGGCAAGAGGATATATCCAAACCTCTAAAACCAAAGAAGACATCAATAAGCTACCGACAACCAAACTGATCAGTGCGGCGGAAGCTCTGGTTCCATTTGGTGTGACATCTGATGATCCAGAGCGTACCGCAATGACATCTGCACAGAGCCGCCATACCATTGCTTGTATCGGAAGTCAACGCGCTCCGTTGGAAACTGGATTTGAGAAAATACTTCCCCATCTCATTGGCGACACCTTTGTATATAAAGCCAAAGATGATGGTAAGATCATTAAAATTGATGAATCAACCAATCTTATGGTCATCAGATATCGTGATGGGAAAATAGAAACCGTCAATCTTAACCCCGAAATGGGTAAGAACTCAGGAAGTGGTTTCTATATTTCCAATAAATTATCACCCCTGTTTAAAACTGGCGATACGTTTAAGAAAGATACAATTCTCGCCCACAATAAAGACTTCTTTACCATTGATAAACGTTCAGGTAACCCGGTATTTATGACTGGCCCTTTGGCTCGTATTGCATTCCGCTATTCACCGAAGGTAATCGAGGACTCCACGGTATTATCGACTAGGTTAGCGGAAAAAATGAGTAGCTATATCGTAATAGAGAAGGAAGTTACACTGGGGCGAAACTCCAATGTAAGCTTTATGATTAAAAAGGGTCAGAATATTGACGTCAATGAACCGCTCATTATCTTCGATACTTCTCACACAGATGAGTTGACCAATAAAGTGCTTGCGAAGATTGGGGAGGATTCCACCAAGGATCTTCTCGAAGCTTCTAAGACCCCGATAACCTCGAAACACAAGGGCGTGATTGAGGACATCAAGATTTATTACACCGTACCCAAAGATGAGTTATCTGACTCCATGCGGAAAATCATCGAAGGATACGAAACCGAGAATGAAAACCTCATCAAGGCTACTGTGAAAGATACGGGACTTAAGCATGAAGAGGTCAAGATATCCTTGACGCAAGTTGAACAGATCACACCTGACTTGTCCGGAAAGGTAAAGGGTGTGAAAGTCGGGGAAGGTGTACTGATTCAGTTCTATATTAAGTATAAGGACATATTCGGCGTCGGTGATAAGCTCACTTCTTTCGTAGCAACTAAAGCCATAGCTTGTGATGTATTTAAGGACGGAGAGGAACCTTATCTATTGAGTGACCCTACAGATAAAATTGATCTATACAGTGGTGTCATATCTGTAGGGGCTCGGATGGTCATGAGCCTCCTGAAATCCGCACAAGTTAATGGTGTACTCATCGGTGCAAAAAAAAATGTAGCGAAGATGTATGAAGAAATATATGGCGAAAAGTTGAAATAAAGAGAAGGTAGAGGCTTAGATGCCTCTACCTTTATTTTTAATATAACCTAATACGTTCATTGGAAGAGATATAAATTTCATCTGCCACCATAGTCGGAACGCTTGTCCCTAATGCATAAACGCAGGATACACGCTCAGCTATGTATTCACGAATCCAGCCAAGATTATCGTTGTATTCCTTGACTGAATTAAATCTGGTGGATGGTAAGACCAATCGGTCACCCAATACCTCTTCCAGCATATCAAGGATCACAGGCGGCTTATTGGCTTCTTCGTGAAGTTCTCTGTGCATCCCACTATAATATACCAATAGACGAGTGCCATCACTCTCCACTCCTCGAAGCATACGTTTCAGCCGCAGACGTACTGTGTCCAAATCATCAATAAGCGAAAATGAGATCTGAACACACAACTGTTTAATCGGAGTACCCGATTTTTCTGGAGTAACTAATTCAAGAGCATCTCTCATTCATTAACACCTGTCCTTTATCCAAATTTATACAATAGTTGGCCCATTGGTAATAAAAAAAGAAGGGCTGTATTTCTACAGCCCAAACATATGACGCAACCGGAATTTCATCATCGTTGCACTGGTTTTCATCCTTGCTGCGATCAGCGCGGGACGATGTTCCAGTTCATCTTTGAAGATTTCTGTTGGTGTGCGGTCTTCGAGGTCCTTCGGCAGCTTCTTCAGTAACATCACCTTGGTCTCGCTGACCTTGACGTTTGTGTCTTTGTTTTTGCCCTTCTTTGGTTTACCTGCAAACTTCTCTCCGTTACCATATCGAATCGTGGCCGACGACAATGCCGCCTTTACGTTCTCATTGGTGAACAGTGGGATGATCTTGCTGAACAAATCCCCAAGATCCGATTCCAATTCCACGATTTGATACAAGCGAAGAATTGAATCGCTCATATCTTTCTTCCGTCCGTCGGTCAAGATTCCTTCCACCCGGCGAGCAACCTTTTTCAGTTTGACATCAGCCGCCAAGCTCTCCCTCAGGAAATCTTTGATGCGAGCGGATGTACCGATAGGACCGCGGCGATTGTGGATGGTGATAGACACCGGAGACGAACCCTCGTGGTTTGGAATCAAACGGATTTTGTTTTCTTTTTCTTTCATTTTAATCAATCTCCTTTAATTTATAGTCTCATTCCTGTATATGATATATAACCGAATATATGTATTTTTACGAAAAAAAGGCATAGGGGAAATCTCCCCTATGGCTGCGTTTTTATAATTTTGGTCAAACCCGGCGAATGAGTATATTGTTACCTACACTTCCGGAGAGAAGTGATACCTCTTCTGCAACACCCTTCGGCAATTTCAATCCAAGCAGGACTCCACCGTATAACTTACTAACCATATTAGCTCGGATTTGTGACAAACCCTTCAGGTATGCCGTGGCAGATTCATAATCATCTGCGACATAGACCACACGTGATCCACCAAGCTCGTCCAGTATATCAACGGCTTCAGTTGACCATCCCTTTTCTTGAACCATTGCACGATTCAGGCCAAACCAATAGAAATGATAATCAACACCCGTCTTTATCAAATCGTTGACCAATATTGCAAGGTTCTCTCTGACGAGCCGCATGTCATCATGTTCGACAGAAAACATCAATTGAAGATTTATACGCTTCGGTTTTATCTCATGCATCGACACTGTCATATTGCAATTCCTCCTCCTCTTCTACTATTATTAATGTAAAGTCTATCCAATATATTTTTAGTATATTAATAAATCGCGTGCTGGACACACTATTAATATATTTAACCGAAAGTCGAGGAGGAACATAGATGAAATTGGTCTATTGTACACCGGGTATCGGTGTTATCACAAACCATATCTCTCATATTCTACGCAATGACTATAAAATTCCTAAACAGTTTGACCATACGAATGATGGTCTTGCACACGGCACCTTCATTATCCACATAACACATGAAGAGAGCCTGGATCTATTCAAAGAACTATTGATGCGATCTCCGGGTCTCCATACATCACCATATTCGCTTAACCGAATACTTGAAACCAGAGATGGATACTATGTAACATTAAGTCCATTGTGTATAGAGTCGTTACCAGTAGTCACGGAGATTGGTCAGACCGTTGTGGAATCCCTATCACCATATATTTATCAAACGTCATACCGAGAAGAAGATAACCATTACGACATTTCATATCACGGAAAATGGGCATTTCACATATTGGATGATATGCGTCATTTCGGCCATCGGTATCTAAACGTACTAAACCAAACACAAATGTCCCGTGAAGAACTCAATAGGTTGATTACCCTTACAATCCGCCTTCGGTGTCCTAGGTATATCGCGGATGAAGTACAGCGATATATTCTATCCACACGAAATAAATATGCATCACCGGGTAAGAAGGTTTCCTTTTCGGAATTGCCTCCTGGGAGAAAGATGCATATGAAACTATCCAGTTTGACCAATGATGCAAATATAACCACTGATAAAGTATTGATCGATGTGGATCGCATGGATGTATCAAAGTTCATCGATCAATTCATCAAGAATGACGTGGAGCATAAATTTGGAGAACGTCTATATCCTGATACCATTCTTCAGGATGTATTCTGCACAATAACGATAGAGCACCTCATTGAATTCTTGGATGATAGACATCAAGCTCAACCACATTGGGTTTACTTCAATTCCATTTGTAAAACGCTCATGGAAAATAACAATCTTATGGGCTTTATTTTAACAGGAAGGAAGTTGTCTATATGAATGAGAAAGTGGAGAAGATTGTAATCTACGTCGCCTTTGATCCATCTGGCGGCGAAACGATCCACGAAGCATTTGTCATGTACATGATAGGCGATCAAGTTTCCGAGATTTACAACATGAGCATGTTTTTTGATGAGACTTCTGAGGAGTCCATCAGAGATGGCATCTTTGACGAAGAAACTGATTCCCGTTTTATAGACAAAGAAAAGACCAAACTCCATCTCATGACGCTTGAGGGTACTGAGAATTACATGGAGCAGATTTTCGAAATGATAAATGTGCTAGATGCCAAGGGAGATATTGAATACGTCATCTACAATGAATCCGTCTCTCATTCAGATTTCTTCTACGATCTTGAGGAATATATTCAGAATAAAGATGACTACTTCTTACCTGTGAAGTTCTGTGATGTGTTTGTAGTTGATTCCGACATCGGAAGCTTACTTACAAAATACGGCCTCACAAATCATAGCTACTCCAAAGATTCTCCAATCTCCTGTGCTGTTTATACCGGTATCCTATTCGATATTGGAATAGGTAGATATCATCAGTAGACAAAAAACCCACAAGGGCAAAGGCTCTTGTGGGTTTACATTATTGAATTGCCGTCTTAAGTTTTGGCCATAACTCATTTTAACATCCAATTAACCAAGAAACTCGTCATTTTGGAGGTGTTAAAATGCGGATACCTAAGATCAATGCATATCGGGATACATCTGGCTACGATTCAGTCGTAGAGAATATTGATATTGATCTGCTTGAAGACGTTGAGTATTATCAAAATATCGACCCTGAAAATACCAAAGAGTTCCCTAAGGTTATCAGGACCTACAAGATGTTGACGCGAGCCAGTTTTGAATATAAAGAAATGGCAAAATTCTTAAAGGCCCATCATGATATGAATCAATCCTTCTTTTTCAAGGGTATCAAACACACAGAGGATAAGAAATTCTCATTGGAGATTCACCATGCGCCATTTACACTCGAAGATATTGTCGCTACCGTCATTTTAAAACGTCTATCTAACGGAGAATCGACAAATCATATGGATGTCTGTAGAGAGATTATGCATCTCCACTACGCTGGAGCAGTGGGTCTTATCCCATTGGATAGAACCTCGCATGCGTTGATCCATAGTCCTGATGCACCAGAACTATTTGCACCGATTCAACACATTCCATTTGGGGAATGTCATCGGTTCTATAAGGAATATAAGAAATATATTCCGGATAACGTCAAAGCGACGTATGCTTATATTCAGGATTTATCCATGAAGTATGAGCGGATTTCTGATATTATCCCTAGTTATATGAAACCTAAGGCGTTGTATTACGAGGGATTTATCAAAATCGAGAAATTTGAAGAATTGCTGGACGAGATCGAACGATCGAACTCCGCTCTCGTTAATGTCTAACTCAGGAAGAGATTATTTCTCTTCCTGACTCTTTTTTTAGTCATATATTATATATGCGCTATCATAATAATGAAGGAGATGATAAAGATGCGATTTGAGATATTCACAGACGGCTCATCCTATATTGGATCTACCGACAAAACCCAACGAGCCAGTTCGTGTGCCTATAAGATTCTCATATATGGGCGACAGTTATTTATGAATGGTCGGTTTCTACCCGGTGGTACGAATAACTCTGGCGAAGTAAGTGCGGTCTTAGATGGACTCCGTGCATTAGACGAATCCATTAAGAGAGTCCGATCCGGAAAGATAAAACCGCCGTATGATGTGTGGTTGTATACTGATAGTTTAATCACGAGAGATTCATGTAAGACGGATATCTACAAATGGATCAAGAGAGGGAGCCATACCCATTATATCAATTCTGCTGGAGATGCAGTTGCAAATCAGACCATCTATCGAAGTATTTATAGGGAGTTTCTTACCAACCCTATGTATGACATTACGTTTATCCATATCAATAGCCACTGTATTGAAACTGCTATCTACAGAAGCAATATGGATAAAATCATTGCTTACGTAGATAACCCTGTACCTAGGCTAAGGAAACAAATTCCCGAAGAAGTATTCACACATCCCAAGCTTATTCATGCGATGAAAACGTTCTATGATACAAATGGTATGGAGATATCAGAGACGGACTTGCTACGGCTTCTGATACATAATAAGGACGTAGATGAATTAGCAGCCGGAATATTGAATGAGGGGCTTGAAGAAAGTGGTATACGCCCTGCGGAGGTGAAAAAATGGCCAAAGAGAGCAAGAAGTTAAGAAAGCTAAATCGCAAGCTCAAGAAACTCGATGAAGAGTTGTACAATAATAAGTACGTCTCTAGAGAAGAGTTTCTCAAATCTAAACTATCAAAGTCGCTGAAAGCCTACTACAAGAAACTCTCAGACGAGCGAAAGGCACATTTTCTCAGATATATCATCAGAGATGAAGACTGGGAAACTATGCAGTCATTGATTCAAAGCCGTCGGGTGGAAGACGATGATGAAGAGGGAGTAGATAACGTTCCTCGGTCATTAAAAGAACTTAACCGACTTGCCGCTACGCCAAAGAAGACAAAAAAGAAGAAGAAAGATAAACGTAACGTCTTGAGGATGAAAAGGGGTCTGTTGAAAGTTTTAAACCCGGAATCCCATGATCGAGCGCTTCTAAGCAATAAGGATTACCGGAAGTACCTGAAGAAACTGGCAGATAAGGAAATGAAGAAAGATGCAAATGTCCAACTTGACTGCACAATCAAGAACTTCAGAGAAGTTCTGATGGATAATGATACAGTGAATACGGCAGTCATGGATAGCTTCTGGAATAAACACGGTTATTGATACTCACTTCTTAGAATGAGTATATATTATAGGAGTGTAGTATTATAATGAAACTAAATAGAGGGAGTGTTTTAAGGTATGAGAATTAATCAACTCATCCCACGTGAGGCGATGGACAAAATCGCCAAATGGGTCGATCGGCCTATCAACCAGATAGAAAAGACCGAAAAGTATGAAAAGCTCCTCAAGCGGTATGGATTCAATCAACTTGACCTTGGAACCAACCGCGAGATCTATACGCATGAAAAATACCCGAAGGTCGTATTCAAAATCGCCTTGGATGAACAGGGCGTATTGGACAATTTGAATGAATACGAGAAATCTGATAAATCCAAGTATTTCCCGATGAGCTATGACATCGATACCGACGGCTATGTGCTTATTCAGCAGCGGACGCCGGTGATGCAACTCTCGACGTTCCGGGAAAAGGAAGTACAGAAACGGGTTCGGAAGATCTTGAGGCAGCTCGACAGCGAAGGATTCTATCTGTTGGATCTGGGGGCTGATAAGCATAAGAACTTCGGTATGGATAAGAAGGGTGAAATTTATATCCTCGATTTTGGTTATGTCGGGTATAAATCCTTGTGCAATTTCAATTGCCCACACACTCGGGTTATCAAACCGGGCAAACAGGAGTTTTGCAAAGGTAAGTTGGATTACAACAAAAGCTTTACAATGCTCGTCTGCGATGAATGTGAGAATGCATTCAAAGTGGATGTTGCAATGGAAGGGTATACACAAACCATGTATGCCAAACCACCGGAGAAGGAGGAATTCCGCCCATCGAAGGATTTGGAGGATTTCTACAAAAGCTTCAATAAACACCGGGATCGTGGCACATTAAAACGGTATGTTTCACTGACAAAGAGCGAAGAGAATCGGGTGATGACCCCGGTTGTATCAACGAAACCGATAACAGAACCACCATCGGCAAAGGATCGTTTCCTTGCATTGGCAGGTAAGGTGGCAGCGGCAGAAGACAGTGATAAAGTTCAACTACCTGCACTTGACGACCCAATGGATGACGACGACGAAGATGACGATGATGAAGAATTCGATGCACCTCGCACGTTAAGGTCACAGATTGATGATGACGACGATGATGAGGACGAGGATGAAGAGGAAGATGAACCATATGTGGATGCTGAGGGTGATGTATATGAAACAGCTCCACGGCCAATTCTGCATCATGATGAAGACCGTGATGTGGTGCAAGATAATATCGAAGATGGTCAATATCAAAAAGCCATGGAATACCTCATGGCAACCGGAGTCTCGGAGAAGAATTCTGGAGAAATTGTAACTGCATTATTCTATGAGAGATTCCCGGAAATGAAAAGGATAATCACAGACTTTGATAAAGAAGTCGAACGCAGGGTAGCTGAACGGGAAGCTATATTCCGCCTTGAGCATGCCAATGCAAATATAACTGAAAAAGAACCTGAGCCGGTACTGATGGAAACTATTGATGATATTTCAGTATTGGAAGACTTGGGTATTGTGGTCAGCAAGCCAAGCGATGGTGAACTCCAAAATGAGATTCACATCGGGATGTCCGCAGAAAATCTGAAGAAGCGGCCGATTATCGTTATATCCAAAAACGATGTCGTCTACTATATAGACCTTCTCGCACACGTTGACCGGTTGATTGAGTTCAAATCTCCACTCTTTGATGGGGATATGATCGTCACGTCAATGGTTGCAGAGCCGGTCGATGAATTCAATCGGGATTATGATGATCGATATTTCGAAAACGACTGATTATCTCGAATGGGTTCGTACTAATACGGGTATAATCCGGCATAGTTAAATACTATGCCGGAAACACCAGATAAATTTCATTAGGAGGCTACACAAATGATTATTGTAAACGAATCTAGCTTCACAAAGCTGTCGGATGACAGCAAATCTTTGCGGAACTCTTTCATCTATATCCTTTCCCCGCAACTGACGTTGCAGAAGGATGGCGATGATGAAGAAGAGATCCGCAGCAACGACAAATTGTCGTATCTTCGCCCGTCACAGGAGCTGCTCGACAAGCTGGCTTCCGGCGAAATCAACAAGAAGAAATTCAAGAAAGCATACATCAAGCAGTTGAAAGAACCCGAAAATGAGTTTTACATCTACACCATCATCCGCAGCCTGAATGAAGATCGGTATATGCCGATATTCGTGGTAAACGATGAAGATTGGGATATCGGCTTCGTCAAGGTGCTGGCAAACTACCTTGAAGAAAGATTCGGTATCAAGCAACTGAAAGTCAAGGGCTACCTGTCGGAAGTGAAGCAGGCTTGGAAGACGGCAAAGAAAACGTCGTCGAAAGGCAAAAAGCGCGAAAAAGAGTTCAATGCTCAAATCAAGGGCTACTTGCGCGACAATGTTAACCTCTCCTTCGAGGGTATCAAAGCGCTCGAAGAATTGGACAAGAAATATGCGATCCATCGGATGGCTGTGAAAATAAACAATAGCAAGCCGGGCGATATTAAACGGAAAGATATCGCCAAAGGCATCAAGCTGTACCAAGAGTACAGCAAGAAATCCGCCAAGCGGGTTAAGCGGGCAATCGATGCACTCGGCATTTCGAAGAAGCCGGATCGTTGGTCCAAGGATGACGGAGTCGGCCTTGTGGCATATCTGTATGAGGATATCCACAAAGGTAGCGACGAGTAATAGGAAGACGGGAAGTGTCATAATGACACTTCCTTTCTTTTTTACTTGATTTCAAGGGATGATCTACAATGAAGCTGCGGCTAAAGGAACTTCTAGACCATGACCTATGGAAAAGAGACCTCTACTTACAAGATATTGACTATATCATAGGTGCTAACATCTTCGAGTATGACATGAAAGACGCCGGTTATCATCTGAGTATGGAATACCAACTCTTGGATGAAGCTACATTGGAATACTTAGGAACACTAGTCAAAAAGGAACGAACGATACGTATTGGACTCCTCATGAGGGATAATCCCGACTTTAGCAAGAAACTTACAAAAGCCTTCGGACAGATGAGACGACGATTCTTTATTGCCAATGACATTCAACACCGTCAGATCTTATCGATTAAAAAGGACGCAATATTTTTGATCAATAAGGGTTGTGACAAAGTTAAATTTGGTGATGTGGAGTTCGTATTGAAAAATAGATATACCTCGTTCCATCGGTTTAGATCTTCCGAGTTCTATTATCGAAACCGAGGGAAGGTATTAGATGTAAAGGGTATCTCTAATGATAAACTCATACCCCATGAGGAATATATGATATCTTTCTTAAAGGAAACGTTCCTTGCATTGGAGACAACTGACAATCGGAGGATCGTTTCAAAGGTCAAAAAATTTGCTTCGGATTACAAGAACGGTAGATTACCCGTCGAGTATTATCGGGAGTTAAATAGCGGGTCAATGTACACGTTCAAGTCTCAGGGAGATAATATTGTACAATCTCAATATCAACTTCCGGGCTTTGAGATTGAACGATCGTATAACTACATGGTTTATATTTTGCCACTGATCCAACGGTTCTTCTTTATCACCAACTAAAAGGAGCCTAGATATGTACATTATAATCGACGAGCAAGATCGCATTGGTGCAATTATTCAGGAAGCTAGGAAGCTCTCCAATAAATGCATGACTTATCGGATGGGTCTGGCAAACGCAATCTTCTTCAAATTGTCCTCTCCCGATGGTGCCTATCTGATTATCACACATACTGCTTCGCGTGTGGCAGGCACTCCGACCGAATTTGCCACTGTATACAGGGCAGAGATTACGTCCAGTCGGTCAGTTATGAAGATTGTCACCAAACGAGAGAGTATGGGAGAGCGAGAAATATCAGATGAGGATTTGGACAAACTTCTGGGTCAGCTATCTCCCGTGGAACTCAAATGTCTCGCCGATATAAGGGCGTAACAATCAACAGATCCAATTAAATATTATAGCTATGTAACAAATGAATAGAGCTGGAATTATATTCCAGACTCACTTTAAAAGGGAGAGATAGAAGAATGACGACGATGAAGAATGCATTTAACAAGGCACAGAAAAACCTGAAAGACACTGAGGAACGAATTGAAATCCCGGTTGATCCGGCAACTTTCAAAGCAACGAAGAAGTCTCCAATCAAAGAATCGGTGTTCCTTATTTACGCTGACGCCGAGCACATCTTCGTGGAAAACAGCGAACGTGCAGGCCGGGCATCCAGGTATCCACTGGACAAAGGAACCTTGTATCTGGTTGTACAACCCAACCGGATCTTCTCATATTTCCGCAGCGAGCGGTTTGCAAAATTTCTCAAGGACTACGGGATCAACCGGGTTCGCAATATAGACCCGAACGGCGAATATCATTTCCGCCACGGGAAGCACCGGGACAACGAAGATTGCTGGCTGCTTCATACCGACGGCGTTATCATCTCGGTGAATCAACCCAGATCACCTGATGCACTTCCGGTGTTCAGCGTTCGATACCCGAAACGGTTCATGGTCGTCGAGAACGCCTCCTTTGCAATCGCGCAGCAAATTACGTTACGGGATAGAGGAGAAGATGGAAAAGAATGCACGTTCCTTTCCCGCGAACTCATCACCCGTACTGACGTATTTACGTTTGAAGCAAGCGATGAATTCCGGGATGCGATAGCCAAAATGGACCGCATGTATTCCGACATGTTTTTAACGGCAGACGCCGACGCAAGCGACACATCCAAGGACTAATTTTATCATACAGGGACAGACTGGGCTTCCAGTCTGTCCTATCTTTTTTACATAATCAATAAGGAGGATAATAATTATGGTAACACTTTTGGACGGGGTTAAACTGTATACATTCATGTGGTCGGTGACTGAGATCGTTGCGGTGATTAGAGAAAATCCAATCATTGAGCCTTGGTCGGATTTATACGCCACTCAAACTAAAATCTTGGCATTAGATGCGGCCGGTGCTACCGAAGCCATATTAAATTTCCACCCCGGATTATTGAAATCCAACAGAATCAGTACGATAAGCAATCTGGTGGTAGTCAAGAAGTTGATTTACCATATTTCGCATTATGCATCTGAATTGATCAATCTCGTTCATAGTGGCCAAATCAGTCGAGATGTAGTAGATAATATATGGGCCAACGTAATAATAATCCACAGAGAAAGACTTGCTGTGGCGGAGATAATGACGAAAACAACTAGAGAAAGTGTGGTATGTTAAGATGCCTAATGACCTGAAGAAGAAACTTGTACTCTGTGTGGCTACGAAAGCGGATGGACCCCATGGACAACCGTTTGCGATTGGTGCTGTGGTGTGTAATATAACAACGGGGCAGGCGATTGATACGTTCTCTGCCAAGGCAGAACTTCAATCGATATCAGATACATTTACCATCAACGAAGTATTACCGGTGGTTAAAAGATCTACCGGTAAAATATATGAATCCCGCCGTGAGATGCGTAATGCATTTTGGGAGTTTTACATGTGGTATAGAGAGATGGCAATCGTATTAGGAGATTTTAATGTGCCGTACATATCTAACCTATTCAGAGATTGTATATTTGACGAGTTTCGATCGAGAGAACATCTGGCTCCGCAGCCGTTACATGAACTTAGCACCTTCCTATATGCGAAACATATCGATCCGAATAAGGATAGGAAGGAACTGATAGGCTCGCTCGCTGATGCATGGAGAAGACATGACCCGTTACAGGATGCGATGATTTCAGCCTATATCTTCTGTGCTTACCGATAATTTATAATATTAAATGGGGTGAATAATCCCTTATTAAATATGGTAAACAAAAGGAGAATATCGATGGATAAAGAGAAAGACTACGTAGAAATTGATTTTATACCCGGAGATACAATCGAGGAAGCGGTTGACAAATTATTGGCATATAGACAACGTGGTCAGTTAGTCTATGGAAAATTTAATGGTATTACCTTGTATTCGGATACAGTGACGGTAGATTATGCATATAGGGCGATGTTTGATATGAGTAAAGAAGAGTTTGACAGGCAATATAGACAGATGGATGACTGTGACGATTACGATGATTGATATTTGATGATAGAAGGTGGCCGAGGAGGAATTATGTATGGTGAAACTTATTCTACGCTACTTATGGCATATGGCCGCGGTGTTGATGATAATCATGCTACTGCATGATAAGGGTATGAGCGCTTTTGCACATAATTATGCAAATACGAAGTGATTTCGTAGTACAATAAAAAGACGACGCTGAGGGAATCCCTCAGCGTCCTTCTCCGTCCAATCTTTTTTTTAGTTCTTGAGCTGTGTACATCACGAAAATTGATCTTACCCGCTCATAAATAGAAGACAGGTGCTTATCTTCCCCTTGGAAATTACTCATATAGGCGTGGTAAAAATCTGGGATTGTACTTGAAATTCCTTCGCATACATAGTCGATACCTGTTAAAGCAAACTCCGAATCCATTCTTAGATCTCTCTCGACGAGGAGTTCTTTCCCCATCTTTTCTTCGATATATCGTGTCATATAAATCTGAATCGTTCGGTCCAACCATTTCTCAAAACCAGCTAGTATATCTTGGTTGTAGGTAAACTGGCGAGTGGTTGGTGTTTCTTTGGATGGTTTCATACGTTGAACCACTAGCATGAGAAGCAGAATGATAAGTATCAACTGATTGACCATTAAGAAAATAGCCACAGATGGATGCTCACCCATAATATAATCCCTCACATTCGTTACGGTATATATTAAGGTTTAACATATTTTTTTATACGTTCGATGATTTCAAATACACCATTATCGGTTGCCTTGTGTTCTTTGGATAGTCGGAGGTAATCCCTCACCAATTCATAATGCTCTATGCGAAGACCCTTTCTAAATTTCTTAAGGAATTTATCCAGCTTCCCCCAACCTTGCTTATAAGAAAGGAAGATAGATTGGTTCTCTGCTGCTTCGTGTGCTGTCTCACACAGCATAACGACTTGGATGTGATGTTTCTCGTGCTCTCTGAGTACAATATCTGCTACGGTAAAGGTATCCAACTTTTGATCTTCCGCCAAGAGATGGTCGGCCGCAATAGCACATACTTCAAACAGATTAAAGATTGGCCCATGATGCATCTCCAGCGGAGCCATATCCACCGTGATATTGGAGAACACTTGGCAACGAGTAAGTCCTAACTCGTATAGTTTACCCTTATAATTGGTATAGCGGGGGTCTTTATGTACCATTGCCATAACCCCGTGTATAAATTTTGTAAATACCTCGTAGTCCGCCAAGTCCTTTTTTGACAGATATAGTTTAAGTACATGGTCAGGGTCAGACATCGAGTATATCTTCGGGTTCTTATCCCCTGCAAATTCAAATTGTTCCATTGTATATTCTCCTTTCTTTGGTTACCGGCTTATAAAAGTAGAAGGGAAACAGAAAATTATAGGTTTATCGATTGTTTTAGAGAGGAAGTGAGTAAATTGTCCGATATCAATATTGAAACGTCATATGTCATGGATCTTTCAAAGGAAATTCTCGTATTAGCTGGGACGGTAGTTGTTAAACGGGAAGACATTGCGCGATCTTATGAGACATTAGAAACCATTAGGACGTTCGATGAGTATTCTAGCGCCTTGATGGGGACTGATACGTTTGACACGTATGAGTCATTCGAAGTCGAAATACTTGAAGCTGCTGGACTGACAGAGTTGGAAATTGCCACAGCACTTTTGTCGAAGAAGAATATACCGGAGGCAAAACGAGATGCTGTAGTTGGATTGAAGCGTCAAAAGGTGTTAGCCGAATATGTGGAGACTAATAACTATTACCGAACACTCAGTGGTCTCCCACTCATGGAAGACAGTCTTGAAATTTTCATCACGGAACCTGTGGCTGGTGTGGACATAAACAAACCAATCCATGAGATGACGAATGATGAAATCTTTATATTGAACAACCTTGGATTTATTGATCAGCTTATTGATAAGTATCCCGAACGTAACTATCTTAAATATTTGGGTGCTAATAAGGTCAATAATATAACCGCACGTCATGCAAGAAGGTTTGACATCATCCGTATTGGAGAGATTGCAAATCGGGATCTAAAAGAACGCTTCAATATCTCCTATGAACGGTCAAAGACGTATATCCTTAATAATTACTATAAACGTCGACTGTCCTTGGATCAAACATATTTCGACGCCTACATCGGATTCCTAATCATGATGAATGCCCTGATCATGGTCGTCAATGATTCGATCAATATCTTCAATAGTAAAGAATTCACCAATGAGTTGACGATCAAGGCATTGTTACAATCTCATGACTTAGATATCTTTGACGATATTCCTATTGTATATCGAAAGAAGATTGCAGATAATATCAAATCCCTCATTGTATCCAAAGGAACCGATGAAGTTATCGGTAAGATCTTTAAGATATTTGGGTTTGATAATATCACCATCCGAAAGTTTATACTGGTAAAAGAACACCTGAAAGACTCCGAGGATAAGTATATTTTCGAGTATGAGAGCGATGGTGTGACACCTAAGTATGACGAAATGTTTAACATCCATTTCGCACAGGTAGATATCAATAGTCCAAACATCGACAATGAGATTCGACGACCTGAGAATCGAATTGCTTACACGGATGTAACGGCTAACGATATCTACTGGGGTGGATATGAGTCAGATGAAGCGATTCGACAGAAGTTATTGAAAGAACCCTTTAACTACATTGACACAGATTATATCAATATCAATACCGCTTACGAAATGTCTAAACTCTCATTCGAGGTTAGCTATTTCTTCGGTATGATATTGGATTTGAAACTGTCCACCGAAAGGTTAATCTTTACAGAGCCTTTCCAAGGGCAGTCCATCACTTTATTCTATGCAATTACGATGATCTCTGCACTATTGAGTAAGAAGATTGGGTGGGCAGGTGACATCATCACTGACCCAGCTGATATTGCGTATGTCAACAAGTTTAACTTTGAGCGAAGTATTCCGGCAATAAATGCAATCATGGCAAAGTATAATTACACTTCTCCGATTAACTTTGCTACTGTTCTTCCCAGTGGGCAGATGAATCAACCTGCCGAATTGGTGGAACTCTTCTTTAAAAATAAGGAAATATACGATTCCATCATGGCGATTAAGACTTCAACGCGAAACCTGAATGAATACCTGGCATGTAAGGAAATTTTGGAGTATGTGGCACAATCCAAATTATCTGCGAGTGTCTATACGAAACCGAATAACACCATTGCAGATACCTACTTGGATTATCTGCAAAGTCACAACATGGTGTTAGCTAACTTTATCGATACGCTGCATGACTCGGAGATCGATACAGCATTATTCAAGCTTCTCACCTCATTGGAGGAATATGTTCAGTCTGATAGATTCTCTTATGTATTCTTGAAGATACCTGCGGTATCCAGCGAGAATGTACTGAAGACTTACATGCTTAAACTAATCAATACATTTAAAGCCTTCACCATCAATATCTTCTCCATGTCTATAACCTACAATATAGACGACATGACCAACAACGTTAAGCTTATTGATAGCACGACGTTTGAAGGAGAGATATATGCGCATACCAATGTAACTCTAACTGACGACATGGGTGTTCGCGGTACAGGTACACTGAAGTCTACAGTTGCTTTTAGAGACGAGCTTACACTTATTTCACAAACATAAGGAGGAATTTTAAAATGTCCGAATTGAAAGATAAGTTATTTTTGACAGATGAGCTTATTGATAGCCAAGGAAGACTCATCCTGACTGGTCAGAAGAAGCCTACAAAGCTCATTGGAAGACTCTCATTAATTAACCCGGTAACCGGAAAGCCAATGATGCATTTTGATAATGATATTATTATTCCGGGTGCAACCTATGTACTGGAAAAGATGTTCGGCGTTCGGTCAACCTTCGGAATGCCAACACTCTCTCAGGATCTAAACGTAAAAGCTAGTGTTGCACCAACTCAAGATAACCTAAAGAACGAATTGATCTTCGGGTTTACACTTGGAAATGGTGGAGTTGAAACACCTGATCTGATTAAGGCAGTGAAATTTAAAGATAAGACAGTTTCATCCATTGTACCGGTTCGGGTTGTGAGTACATCAGCGGATCTCTCTCCCACCGATCAGGCCAAATATGCAATTAAGAAACAAGTTGGAAGCAATTATTACTATTATGCCAAGAAATTTGATTCGACTGCAATTATCCGGCACTTATTTACAGATGGTACTGAGATTCCTCCAAATATTGACCAAACCGATACAACGCTTGGTCTATTGGTATTCGGCGAGGTTGTACTAACGGTTTCTCCGGCGGATCTCCGCGAATGGTACATGCTCACATACGGGGACATCAGTAGTTGCCGGTTTAACAGTATTGCATTGGTTGCCGGATTTTTGGATGGTACAGATTACGCGGGTGTTAGAGCGATATCCAAGTTGAATATACCTAATATGTATCTGCGCGACTCGGAAGCGTCCTATACTTTCACTTATAAAGTTTATGCAATATAAGGGTGATGACTATGAGACTCCTTACAGAGGTCGAAGTTGAAGAGATTCTGAAACTTAAGCAGGATGATATCACCAATACCTTGCTGAAGTCTTACTTTGGGCGGACAGTCAAGAGACCAACAGCTCGATTCTCAACGACGGATTACTTTATGCTACCGGAAAATGCATGTGCAAAAAATCTTCCCGGTTATACGACACTTGGAGCCTACATCTTTAATCGGCTGATTATCGATGTACACTTCTCCGATGTGACCGGATATGTCAACGCTCCTATAACGGGAAAGAACTTAAATGCTGTATACAACCTTATTTCCGAGGCATATGCGAATGACCGTGTCAACTGGGAGCAGTTCTTTGAATTGATTGATTCATTGGATTGGCTTGGCGGTGGAGATATAGCAGAGTTGATCAACGTGTCGTTGTCAAATAATCTTTTTATCCTCCCACCACACATTAAGCAAAGACGCGAAGAATTATTCAAAGAATATGAGAAAGAAATCCAAGCCGGGGATGTAATTGCAGGTGCGAAAATTGAGCAAGAGCTGGTAAAAATGGCCCAAGCCCATCTTCAAACACTCCCGGAGTGGGATAACTTCGCATCAGATGCCAAACTTAATTTCGATAATAACTACAAGACAATGATGCTAATGAAAGGTCCGATACTTAACACAAGTACAGGTGACTGGGAGATTGCAACCTCCAACTATGATGATGGCATCCGTAAGGAAGAGTATCCGCTCTTTGCCGACTCCGCTGTCTATGGTACATTCCAACGGGCAAAAGGGGTTGCAATGGGTGGATATGCGATCAAGAAAATCATTGCGACATTACAAGATGTAGAAACCGCGGATAAGGATAGTGACTGTGGCACCAAAGACTACCTAACAACCTTCATCGATCCGTATTTCAAAAGCGAACTCATGTATATGTATATCGTCGAGGGATCAAAACTCGTCTTACTGACACCCAAGAATTTTGATCAGTATAAGGGGAAAACAGTACAGATGAGAAGTCCGATGTATTGCAAACATGCAGTTCCATTAGTATGTAATAAATGTATGGGTGAACAGCCTTATCAGAAGGATCTGAAGATGGTTGGGTTGGCTGCTGGTAAGATCGGTTCGACACTGCGGGTTAAGAAGCTGAAGGCTTTCCACAATAAGAAGGTTTACATCTATCGAGCAACGATAGCTGATTTGGTCGGCGATGATTAAAAAGAAGGAAGCACACTCAGCTGTGCTTCCTTTTTTATTTATCATGTAACACATGTATAGCACTGGCCCTTTGCTCTCATTTCAGGTTATATATTATCGATCTGAAAGGAAAAAGTTATTCGGGAGGGACTAGAATGAGTGATTCGAATTTAAAACTGTATCAGGCGTTGAACTTCCTTGAGAAAACAGGGCTGTTCAACGTAGACTTCAACAGAATTGTAGTCGGAGATATAACAGGAAGGTGGTTGGTTACAACCACAATAAAAACAGTGGGGTTGTTTGCCCCGTCAGATGTAGGTGACGTACGTATTTCGTCGACCAAATTCGATAATGTAATTCTGAGCAATTTTACTTACATTGAACGTCTGTTTTACCGTAAGGCTTTTCATAAAGTGGGAATGGAAGTTATCCTTCGTTACATCGAGGGGTTGCAAAAGGCTTACAAGCAATCAGGAGAGATGATGAGTGAGTGGGGAGCATTAACTGCTCGTCCACCTACACAAGAGGGAAGCGATACCATAGCAAGGGAAAAGTTTATTGAATTTATCAGCTCCTTTGTAGTTCCAAATAGTCGTTCTATGCCTAAACTCCCCTATTCGGAGTTTGGGGTTAAATTGTCAGATTCAACGAGGGAATCTATCATCAATGTGTTTTCGGCGTTTATACTCAAAGAGTATAAACGAAGTATATATCATCAATAAAAGCATGGAGGGTAATAGACATGCAAGAGACGATGAGTAATGGAGATGTACTAGACTACCGCGACGTAAAGCAGTTCAAGATTCCTAAGATTACTCGCTATTTTGAAGACTATGATCGACCCATCAAGAAAGAAAAGCTTGAAAAGGCCGGTCTGGATGAACACGCAGAAGCTCAGATCAAATCAGGTAAAGGATTCCTAATCACAAACCCGGAATCGGTTGACAGCGACGGAAAGAAAACGATCGACGGTATATTCTCTCCCAAGTTTGGCTACACGCAGTTCGATGATCAACTAGGGACGAAGGATGCTTATCGTTGTCAATGTGGTGAGACCACAGGTGCAATAAATCTTGATGAAATCTGTGAAGTATGTGATACACCCGTCCAATTCATGGATGCAGACCTCACGATCATGGGTTGGATACCACTAACTCAATATGTCGTTATTAATCCATCTATGTACATCCACTTGGATGCATTATTCGGAAAGGGTGAACTAGAGGAGATCCTCAAGGTCAATACTTCCAGAATCACAGTGGATGGTATATTGAAAACGGAAACTGATCCAAAGAAACCTTATCATGGTGTAGGGATGATTTATCTCCATACACACATCGATGAGGTGATGGAGTATTATCTCAAGCAAAATCCAGCAAAGAAAGAGCATTACGATTTACTCCTCGAATACAAGATGGCGATCTTTACTCACTATGTCCCGGTATATAGTGCGATCATTCGCCCCCATATCGAGAGTAACGAAAAGGTCAGAATATTCCCGGTCAATACAATCTATGAGACAATCATGAATCACTACCAGCAAATCATGAGTGAACCCGGAAATATGCTGGCGATTCTTCCGGCTCTACATGAAATCCAGCAGGAATTCAATGAGCTACACGAATTGATTATCAAGACATATATCGGCAAGGAAGGCATGTTCAGGGGTAACTTCGGTGGTGTCCGGATTGACTATGCAGGACGAAGCGTAATCATTCCGGGCGTAGATCTGAAGCCTGATGAGATTAAGATTCCTTATATCAGCGCTGTGGTATTCTTGGAATTGGAATTGATTTACCTGCTATGCATTCTCGATGATATTACCGAAAATGAAGCGTATCAGGTAATCAATGAAAGCCTCAAAGTTTTCAACCCAAGAATCTATGCGTTGATTCAAACCATTCTACAGAAAAGTAAGACGCCCATCTCCGCATTGGTGGGTAGACCTCCATCACTATCTGACCGATCGGTTCGATTGCTTCGAATCGTTGGCGTGGAAGATAGTGTGGACAAATTGTGTATGCGTTTAAGTCCGAGTCTTTTGGATGGATATAAAGGTGACCACGATGGTGACAGTCTATATTATATTCCATTGAAAGATCATCGCCTGATCAAGACGTTTGAGCAAACCTTGAGTCCGAGGTATAACTATATCTCTAGGACGAATGGTTTATATTCCAACCGAATGGAGTATATCAAAGATTATATCATCATTCTCTCTGAGCTGTATTCATTGGCAAAGGATAATGATGACGATTAGTTTACCATGGGAGATCAGATTCGTCTGATCTCCTTTTTATTATAAAACAATCCATTAGGAGGCTTTAACATGGAAAAAGAAGATGAGCAAGACCCAATTAAAGGAAAAATAGTAATGAGTAAGTTTGCAGTGGCTATGCTTGTCATCATCACAGCATGTGCGCTGGTCAATGCCGTTTTCGTGAATATTATAGTGACGGGATCTGACAAACAGATTTCTACACTGAGTACATCAAACTCGAAGATTCAAGCACCACCTACAGATCAATTCTCGTATGTCAACACAACGACTCTAAAACAGATAAAATTTATTACCATTAAGCATATATCAACTGGGTGTTACTATGTGACACGTGACTACTCCACTTCAGTTGAGCCACTGTTTAGACCTAATGGTAAACCATACTGTGACAAGCAGGAGGATTCCTCCGATGAAGAATAAACCGGATGGATATTTCTATGCATCTAGACGGTCGTATGGTGTAAGTGGGATGGAACTACGTGGTCTTATGTCCATGATTCCATCCGGGTGTAGCTGTTTTCCGATATCGGTAATCAGCGATGATGAAAGATCTTTTAATGTGTATGGGTTTATCGTATCCGAGGAAGGCGTATTTTTAGAAGAGGGTGATATAGAGAGTATTTCAGCCCAGCTTCTCAGAATAGCCAACGGGAAAGAGAGACATCCCGGACACATATACAAGATAACAGATAAGTTTAAGATATATATGAAACATCAGAAATTAACGGTTGCACAATCTAGAAAAATGAGAAGAGAAGACGAAGCGAGGAAGGCTATGTTAGACCTTCCCCTCTGAGTCCCTCTTCTTTTTTTATTAAAGGAGGAATTAGTGATGAGCGACGTTCAACGAACTGCAAATATTTATAAATCTACAACATCGTTTAGCCACGTACTTGGCAACCTGACTGTCATTGTAGAGGATTATATCAAAGACAATATGCCTGCCAACTTCTTTAAACAATCTCGGGCAACAACTGAAGTTGCATTCAAAGATATGGGCCGTCAGGGTTGGCGAAAGAATCTTATTGCCTTCGAACGTCCCTTTTTAATTATTGATCCAAAGTTTCTACCCAACGAAGAGTCCGAGGCGCTACCGCAACTCGCATGGGATCGCTTCTTACCTATTGACCATAAAAACACACCAGAGTTCTATGCGATGAACTCTGAATTCTTCTTAAAGAATGAAGACCCGTTATTTTCACTTGGATATACATTCAATCGATATAAAATCGCATTTCGGATGGTTATGGTTGTCGATACCCAGATGATGAGATTATCTCTCGTCAACTATCTTCGGTCCAACTTCAGGTTTAGACACATGTTTCCCATCACAAGGTATACCGAGACGCTTATACCATACGCTTATATTTCACATATTGCTAAGCAATTGAATATGGACATCAATTCGAATGATTTCATTAAGAAACTTAACGAAATGTCTGTATTGCCAATCGTACGTTTATATCGTCCTGCTACTGGATATAGTGAATTTTTTGTATTAACCACATCGGTGATTCAGCTAAAGATTCCTGACTATCCAACGGAAGATAAGACCATGAATGCGAGGGTAGAGGACTTTTCATCCGTAGAATTCACCATGGAAGCTGAAGTGAACGTGATGAATAACTTCCTGCTGATGACTACCGAGGATGTACCATCTAATCCTAATGACATGATCAACGAATACCTGATTCGGATATGTATTGAGTCTAGAACACCAGCGGTTGATCGTATACGGAATGGTATGACACTATATACAAAGGTTGCCGTAGAGTTTGATAAAATACAAGAGGTAGTCGATATAAGACCGTTCTTAGGAAAGGATATCAACGAGGAAATTGACTATATTCAAGTCAATAATCTAACAGAACCCTACTATGAAATCGTGGTATATGAGTGGAGAAATCTATTGGATATGAGTGATCCGGATATCATTGAACTTGATCCGGATACATTCGAACTCAAATTCAAGCAAGCCAAGATCGAAACGGTCTATACAATATTCATTTACTTTGACATGTCCTATATGGCAATGATAGCGAAGTATATCAACGCCGATACAATACCTTGGACTGCCCCTCAACCCAAATTATAAAAAAAAGCATAGGAGAGAATCTCTCCTATGCCTCTTCTTTCTCTTCAGGTTTAAGAATACCCAGATCGATAAGTTTATTTTCAATAAACTGTACAACCTTTTCAATCGGAATAGTCCCAATAAGCTGCTTCTCGGAATCGGTGAATATTTCCGTATCATTGATATAACCGATTACGATTCGGGCAATTTCTGCTCTGACACCCTGCCGCCCCTCTTTCTTTTCTATCTCAGAAAGATTACTGGCGTTTAGCAACACTTCGACAAGTCTATCACGAACCTGACTGAGAAGATCATGTTCATTGATATCTTCCCCTCTTGCCTTAGCCATGAACCAACGAACAGTTGCACCAGCGACTGCCAGAACGGCAAGTACAATTAGCCAAAATTCATATTGCTGAAGCATCAAATCACCTCCAGATAATTTAATTGATTGTTTTCTATACTTCCTCTAATAGTTATATATTATGGAACTGAATATGGGGTTCTACTTAATAGGAGGTATGTAAATTGATGAATGAAAATCCACAAGAACTGAACACCACTGATACCACTCTGGAATTGGAAACGAAGAAAATTGATCTATCTGCCGTTGATGAGGTTGTGCATCTGGCATCATTAACCTTGCCCAACGGAGACATTGTAGTTGGAGAATTCGGCGTAACCACCAACGCCGGTAATAATATACCGTTAATGGCGTATACGGAAGAAATGGCCAAGAAGGTCACGGAAAAGTCGAGAGAAATTATAGAGAATACTCGCAGCATTCTGAAAAATCGAGAGTTTGAAGATTTCGACGATATGGATGAAGATGATGACCGGATGTACCATGCAGAAGACGATATGGTACAAGAGGAAGATGTGGTACAAACGATAAACTTCCCATACGTTGATCGAGAGATCTCTTGGTTGAAATTTAATCGCCGGGTGTTAGATCTCGCAGCGACGGAGAATAATCCGCTGCTGGAACGAGTCAAATTCCTTTCGATTACAAGCTCCAATCTCGATGAATTCTTCGCGATTCGAGTAGCGTCGCGTATCAAAGAGGATGAGAATACTGAATTCAACTTGGTAGGAACCAATAAGTCGATTGTAAATCGCATCGTAAGAGACTGTGCTGAAATGCATAAAGATATGGATGATGTATATTTCACACTGATAGATAAGCTAAAAGAAAAGGATATCGCTATACTGGATAACTTCGATAAAAACAAGGTCAAGAAGTATTTCCGGTATGACGTCAAACCTTCATTAGCTCCTCTTGCATTGGATGCGACTCGACCACTACCGCAGCTTAAACCATTTTCAATCTACATCGCGCTGTTTGTACAAGCACCGGATGGCAATGAACGGTTTGGGTTGATTGAGGTTCCTGCTCATTTAGATCGTGTGGTCAACGTCGGTAAACGCCCATCGAAATCAAAAAAGTCTCAATGGCTATTCATTGAGGATATTATCATTGCGAATATTCATGATCTCTATCCCGGTGCTAAATGTGAGAATGTTACGGCATTTCGGGTTATTCGTGATGGTGATACAGTCATTGCACAGGATGAGAAAAGCTATGTAAAATCAATGGCACTCCATGCAAGGAATCGGTTGTTGCACAATACACCGGTTCGATTGGATGTATGGGAAAACGCTGACGATCGAATCATTGAGAAGATTCAGTCTGAACTCGATATCAAAGGTAAATCTATCTTCCGTATCCGTTCCAGGTTGAAACTCTCTGATATCATCCAGTTGTATAAAGCCAGTGATGATCCAGAAATGAAATATCCGCCATTCAAACCGGCCGATCCTATCCTGTCTGATCGTCCGATTATGAAGGAGTTGAACCATAGAGATATTATGGTTCATCATCCGTATGAAAGTTTCTCGGATTCGGTTCTCCGATTCATCAGGGAAGCTTGTGAAGATCCTCATGTCATTTCGATCAAACAAACACTCTACCGATCCGGTGAGGATTCCAAAATCGCTCGGTATCTTATTCGTGCCGCACAGTCGGGTAAGAATGTCACAGTGGTTATGGAGTTGAAAGCCAGATTCGACGAAGAGACAAATATCGAATGGGCTGAGAAGCTGAAGCAAGCTGGTGCGGTGGTTGTATATGGTTATGAGCATCTGAAGACGCATGCGAAAATGGTGCATGTATTCCGTAAAGATGCAAAGGGTGCGGCCCAGTATTGCCATATCGGCACTGGAAACTACAGTGAGAAAAATTCCAAGATCTATACCGATTTCAGCTACTTCACGTCGAACAAGAAAACCTGTTCGGACATCAATAACGTATTCAATATGCTTACAGGTGGGATGATTTCTGATCAAATCAAATTCCACAGTCTGTATATTGCACCGTTAGAGATTCGTCCGATGCTGAATAGTCTTATCGACGAGGAAATGACCAAAGGTAGTGATGGATATATTTCCATGAAGGTGAATAATCTCTCTGATGTGGATTTTGTCAAGAGATTATACGATGCTTCTCAAGCCGGGGTTAAAATCGACATCATATGCCGTGGGTCTTGTTCGCTGATTCCCGGAATTCCGGGAATTAGTGATACGATCACAGTCAACTCGATCGTAGGTAGATTCCTTGAGCATAGCCGCGTGTTTGTATTTGGCAAACAAGGATCAAACGGAATACCACCTCGGGTGTTTATCACATCGGCAGATATGATGACTCGAAATTTGGATAGACGCATTGAACTATTACTGGAGATTGAGAATCCGTCTATCCGGAAAATGCTGATTAACTACATGGATATGATGCATCAGGATAAAGTAAACTCGTACTCGATGATGCCAGACTTTAACCACGAGACTTCGATATTTGATGATGCATACTATATCAAAAACAGTGGTGAATTCGATGCACAAGATGCATTGATCTCCGCCTATCGGTAAAGACGATTTCTCCAAGCCGTCAATTTAACACATTCGGGTTATATATCATATAAGTGTAATGACACAAATTTAAAGGATGTGTTAATGATGACGAGAGTTAAATCGCGTTTTGGAGATTTTGATCATATTACCCATGGTGGACGTTCTTCATCGGATGTAGATACTGACGACGATGACGACGACACAGAAGAAGAATAGGGAGATTTCTCCCTATTCTTTTTTTTTTATGAATAATTTGCCTTATACATATATGAATCACCGATGGTTGTAGTCAGTGTGAAGTCTGAAATCTTCAATACCGCAGTATTGGTTACCGGGTTCCATGAATCAATCACCCCACCAAAGAATCCAATCATACTTAGCGGGATGTAAAAATCGCCAGTTTCATTGATTTGTATTGGGGCTGTATCCATGAATTTAATTTGCCTATTGTAATCAATATACTGCGTGGTACCATGGAAGAACGACCATTTCTTCCTGTTGAACTCGATGGAAAATGATTTCTCTTCAATGCTATACTGAGAGATCGTTCCGCCAATGGTGTCCAACAAAGGACGTGCACTGATATAGAATGTAGATGAAACGAAAATCGGCACATGATCCATCTCAATGGTTTCATATGGCTTACCATTGATTAACTGATCTAACCGATACTCGATCTTCGATATCAATAGATTCCAAGAGGCATTATCATGCTCACGCAGCACCCGTGGACAATTCTTACCTGTCCAGTGGAAATGCTGCTTAACTCTGGAGATATCATAGTCTTTGAAATATAGGAGATGTGCAATAAGTTCAGCTGTGTTATGAATGATGTATTGGGGATTCAGTTGTGTACATAGTTCAATCTGAATACTCTTTTGATCTCCATCGCCAGTTTCACCATCACCACAAGCTCGAACAGTTTCGTTCAATGGAACTGCCTCTATTGCACAATCTCTATCCACCACAATATGAAATCCATTCACCGAGGTATTCAACGGATCATTGAGAGAATCGATCTCTTCTTGACCCGTTGAATTATACCGAAGTGTATTATGCACTGTAATATATTCCCAATCCATAGAAGAATTAGAAGACCGCTTCGGTGATGAAGTAGGGAGGTGGATAATCTTATAGTCGAACGGTAAAAGCACTTGCAGATCAGGATAAAGAATTGTGCTCATTATTCTCAGCTCCTATTTCTTGCTACGTATAAATTCCAAAAAATCTGTTATGAATCTTTTAATTCCTCCAATCGTTATCAGCTTCTGGGTCAGCTCAACTGACACCAACCCAGAAACCAGACATACACCGAGAAATGATTTTCCCGGAAAGTAACGGAAGATATATTCTGAAGCCGCGAATAGTAAGATAGCTACAACCAAAGCTGATGAGTATACCATTCGGAGGCTGATTTTCTTTCGTGATGATCTTCCGCTGAAAATATCCTTGGAGAACGCTCCAAGTAGAGTGATGGATAAGATTACGAAAAATAGAGAGATATCATTCGTTAGGAATGACTCTATTTGGAAATTCTCCTTCATTTGGTTTATGCCTCCTCCGCACCTCCACGGTTCGAGTTATTTCTCTCTACCCAATACAAGTATGATAACAGGGTCTCGATCACGGGATACCGGAAAGGAGTTCGTTGATGAGGGTTAGTTCATAGGTGTCGAGTTGTCATCCACGTACTTCCTTCTCGCTCTTGTGGCAAATTGGACTAGTAGAATAATAGAGAAGAACCCTATGAATAGTAGAATCTGCTGCATACGTGAGACGCTTACAAACTCCGTTATGCTTAGTTTTCTATTTTCATTTATGCCACTGTAGATCGATTCCAATAGACCGGATTTTTGTATGATTTCATATACATTAAAGCCTTGTACTAAAATTAATTGATGGATATCCTGTCTTCTCCCCCGGTCGTCTACCAGTTGATTACCCAACAAGTCACGATCAAAGAAAATGTAACGAGGAACGAGGAATTCATAGCTTTCTAATGATGCCAGATTTCCGTTATTCTTTTCAAACACCGTCTTTAAATTTGATAAGCTCATAATCTCAATCTGTTCTTGCGTCGTCAACGTCGGGTTAAAAAACTGCCAAAAGATAATGGGATCTACAGCTTTCCGACTTTGATTAATGATGGCGTAGAATGCTTGTCTTGCTAGATTTGCATTATAGTGTGATTGTGCTTCCATTTCTAGTGATCTTGGACGGTCGGGAGAACTGGAAGCTAATGATGGATCAGTTATGACACCATCTTTTTTTGTCATAACAAAAATATCATTGCTGTCAGATTTAATGTCGTACATATACTTGCCCTGAATTTGTCCTGCTAAAATGTGGATAAGCGGATTGTCATACTCTACGTTAGAGAAGTTCTGTAGATCGTAAGTCAGACGATCAATATTCTCACCATATGATTTATCAATAGCAGATACAACGGATGGGATAACTTCCTCGTCTAACTTCACACCGGCTTTGTAGATCGTGTCTTTAATGATCACTTCAATTGTGTTCCACTCTGCGGTTTGTATTGCAGTTATCCGATCAATCTGTCTACTTTCTGCATCTAATCTGGCTACATATATGACAGATTGACAGATGGCTAGTAAGAAAGCCGCTACTAACACGGAAATACCAAACATCCATAGTCTGTCTTTTATATGCCTCCTAATGAAGAACATTTTTAATTTTCCTCCTTCGTCCCATCGCTTATTAATGAGATGTTTCAATCTGTCGCAACGAAGGAAAAGACACCTCGTTATTTCGAGGTGTCTGTATCCAGATAAGCAATCTTATTTTCCCAACGAATCTTGCCCTTTAGTGCGTTACCCGCGGAACGAAGCCCGATGTAGACGTGTCCGTTAATGACAACGGCTTCATCTATCTCAATTCCATTTACAATTGCTCGACCTGTACCCTGAATTTTCAATGTGCTTGGAAGAGAGTCTTGGGTAAGTTTATCCGTATTAAGTTGTAGACCAATTGCGTGGGATACCGCTCGTTCTGCAATGCCTGATCGCGTATCACAGATGTGTGGATTAGCATTCATACCTAGCAACGTTCTTACATTCGGCTCAGTTGCATATATGGTTGAACTCCCACCGCCATCTAAATTAATCCCTTTTTGGCAACCAAGCGCTTGCAATACTCGTGCACAATCATCTGCCGTTAATCCATAGTCATTACTACCCCGTCCATCGACAAAGGCAACCGTTACTAGTTGGGTATCCTTGTTAATCCCTACAAGCGTTCGGGGTTGGAGGTATAATGCGATATCATCCGGGATCTTACCTTTAGAAATGGATTCCATCGTAACGTTTTTCCCGTTATCCAATAATAATGGACCTACACAAATAGAAAATCCAACACCATCAAGGGAATCGACATGACCAATATCAAATCTCCCATCTTTATAGAAGAGATGTGGTCGGTCTTTTGTCTTGTCACTGTCGCCGAAAAGGATTTGTCCATTTTTAATCGTTTTACCAAGGATCGTTGCATCGCTTACATACGACCCATTAAACCAAAAGTTGTACGTTGGAAATTTCTTTGCGATAGATGATACGGTACCATTTTTACTGTACTCATAGGTAGCAGATTGGATTGCAATAAAGGGAATTTGCAAATAATGAATCGTCGACCAACGGTTAGCCTTACTGTAGCTGGAGACATTGGTAGCACCAAATTCGGCGACACCATTATTAATTCTCACACGACGGGTGGTTATCATTGTTTATCCCTCCTAAGATATAAAAAGGAGTGAGAGAAACCTCCCACTCCTTTTGACTTACTTCATTTTCTTCAGAATAGAGGCCGTTATTACAGCCATCTCAGCACGGGTGACAGTTCCAGTAGGATTGAACGTGCCATCGGGCAATCCATTCATGATACCGGCGTCATTTACCGTTTTAATTGCGGATTCAGCCCAATGACCAGCCTTTACATCCGGGAATTTAGTCAATGGTTGTTTTGTAGGTTCACTCACGACGATCTCCTCCTTAATATAAGGTTTATTGAATGATATACAAATACCTTTTGCAATAGCCGAAGCACAGAGTCTACGATAATTATCGGAAAGAAGAAGTCTTGCCTCCTTGTCATTATCCATGAATCCGCACTCGACCAATACAACCGGAATATTCTTGGTATAGGTACTTTTAACAAGACCCAACCAAGATCCATCTTTCATACCCCGATCCCTCAAACCAGTTGCTTTGACCAGCTCAGCCTGAACGATCTTTCCGATTCTCAGACTTTCTCCGACACCGGAAGTTAATGTTTCAATCCCATTCGCACTGTTCCAAGTCCCAGTCAAGGCGTTTGCATGTACTGATAGAAGCAAATCGACCTTTGCGTTATACGCGTTGAGACAACGGGAATTGATACTGGTGTCTTCTTCAGTTGGGGATAATTCAACTGGTGTTATCCCGCAGCGACTCAATTCCTTGACAAGATACATGACTACAGCTCGGTTAAATTCCCATTCATGCATGAATGGTTCGCCCGTATATGAGGATACTGTTCCATCCTTGAATTCAGGCGTTCGTTTTCCGGCAGTCCATAGACCATGTCCGTTGTCTGTACCAACTTTATACTCAGTTTTAACTACCATTGTATCTCCTCCTTCAACAAGTTGTTATGACTTCTTACTCTTGTATAGTTAGTGAATTATATGACCCGTTCGGATATCATAACGTTACCCGTTGGTGCATCAATACCTACAGCTACAAACTTATTACCACCATAGCACACCGATCTCCATTTGGTATCTACCGGAGTTGTTCTTAGTGTCCAGTTTAATCCATCAGGTGATGTCATTGCACGATTTCCTGTACCCGTATCGGAAACCGCTACAAATATCCCATTTCCAAATGCTACAGAGGTCCAACCATTATCGACTGGGTATGATACAGAGAACCACGTTATACCATCATATGAGGCCATAACACGGTTGCCGGTTCCATTCCACGCCACCGACACAAATATTCCATTTCCATATGCTATTGAAGACCAGTAGTTATCGGCTGGGGTCGTTCCACTCATCCAGGTTATACCATCCGCAGACACCATGACGCGATTTCCGCTTCCCGTTGTTGACACTGCCACAAACTTACCCGCTGCATGTGTCACATATGACCAAGCATTACTCGATGCAGGCGTTCGAACAGTCCAATCTATACCGTCACTTGATGTCATAACCATATTTCCGGTTGTCGAAACGGATACCGCTACAAATAATCCTTCTCCGTAGGTTACACTATTCCAACTGCTAGATGGTGTTGAGCGTGGTATCCAAGTCTTACCATCCGTTGATGTCAAGACGTTGGCACCTGAGGTTTGACCAACCGCTACGAATAAGCCATTACCAAAGCAGACAGATGTCCAATAAGAATTTGGGGTTGCCCTAGATGTCCAAGCAGATCCATCCGTAGAAGTCATAATATGCGTGGTCCCACCATCAGGTGATATTGCCACAAATAACCCAAGCCCATAGCATATAGCCGCCCAGCTGTTATTTGCCGATCCTGTCTTGGATAGCCACACAGCACCTGCCTGAACCATGGGCATTGCACGAACATATTCCGCGATTTTAAGTATTGAGTCTTTTTCCGATGCCTTCGTCGTACCTCGTTCTGCCAGTGTGTCAACTATCATTTTTCGAGCACCATCGACAGAGCTGAAATAATAGGATAAATTAGCTCCAGCATCAGATACCATGGCACAATATCCATTACCCGGAACTCCAACTACTACAAATCTCCCAATAGCATAGCAGATACCCGTCCAACCCGGATTGAATGTATATTCAACAGGACCGGGTCTGACTGACCAGTTAATACCATCAGGAGATACTAAAAGTTTATTCTCGTTTCCAATAGCTACAAACATCCCGTCACCATATGCAATATTAAGCCAAGTGTATGAGTTAGCCGATGAACGGTATGTCCAACTAACACCATCCGATGACGTTATTATGTGGTTCCCCGTACCTGTACCAATTAGAGCTACGAACATTCCATTTCCATAGCACACAGCTCTAAGATCAAGAGTATCCGGTGCAGTTTGTAATGTCCACGTCGTTCCGTCAGTTGATGTCCCAATTCGTTGGGTTGTCCCAGAGTTGTGGACCGCTACAAATATCCCATCACCAAAACAGATGGAATTCCAACCATATAAACTACCAGACGTTGTATTCGTCCAGTTCATGCCATCGGTAGATATTGACACGTCAGGACTTGAACCATCCCGTGTCCCCACCGCTACAAACCTTCCATTCCCATAAGTCACGGATTGCCAATTTGTACTACTATCAATCGATGAGCTTAGGAACCAACCGGTGCCGGTATTCGACCACATGGCTCGACTGGAACCTGCTTGTCCGACTACAACAAATTTTCCTTTTGCATAGCAGATTGATTGCCATCCACTCGAAGAAGGTGTGGGTGTTGTTGACCAAGAATCGCCAGTGACTGACACCATCACAACGTTATTAGAACCCGATTGGATCGCAACGAATCTATTTTCTCCGTAAGTTATTGATTTCCAAGAGTGGTTGGCAGCCGTGGCACGCCTATCCCAACGTAAACCGGGTACTGATCCAAGTTTAAGAATGTCTTTAGCGTTTAGTGCAAGACCATCAGTTGGCGAGGCATTTGCACCTTTGCTGGTAAGGGCATCCCCTATACTAGTTTTACCTGCGTTGTCTCTAGTTAAAAACGATCCAAAGTCTGTTGAAGGTATACTGGTCATAACTGAGTTTGCGGAACTCGGGCTATTTGCAACCGCCACAAATCTTCCGTTACCATAAACAATACCTTTCCAATTCAATGCGGTTGTACCGTCTCTTGGTGCAGGGAAAAGATACCACTCACCCGCAACCATAAGTGTAGTTGAATACATAACTTGATTGGCTGTATCATCACTTGATAAAGCAACCCATGAGTCACCACCAAAGGCAACCATATGCCATCTAACGTTTTCTGAACTTGCGACCATCCCGTTAGATGGCATATAGCTAGGTTCACTCAATATTAATACTTGACTACCCAATCCCCCCGTTGAGGTTTCTACCGCTACAAACGATCCATTGCCAAAGGATATTGATGACCATGCTACTATGTTTGTACCAGTGAGTGTGGTGATCTCCCAGTTTATACCGTCAGTTGACGACATAAGTCTCTTACCAGTGGCTTCCGTATACGTACCACTTGCAACTGCCACAAACCTTCCGTTTCCATATGCTACAGATTCCCATTGCCCGATAAAGGCGTCGCGTAATGTCCAATTGATACCGTCATATGACGTCATTACGGACTGTATATTGCTACTATAGCCTACTGCTACATACATACCATTTCCATATACCACAGATGTCCACTGTTTAACATGTGTTAATGCCCCCGTCCAAGTAAATCCACTTGTAGAGGTCATGACATTGGCCACGACGTTCGTGGGGTTAGATTCAGTTGCTAAAGCAACAAACTTCCCATCACCGAAACATATTGCTTTCCAATATCCCGTTGTCGTAGCATTTTGGTAAATTTGTGGTGTTGTTCGTGCCGTCCAACTTTTACCGGTTGAAGACGTCATTACACCTGAGGTTGTCGTGGAACGTATGGCTACGAATGTATTCGCACCGAATGCAATACCAGCCCATGCGCCAGCTATTGCAGTTTCTAAAGACCATATTTTTCCGGGGTGAAGGCCGCCATCATCACCCCCCTCACCCTGTAAGATAAAAGCCGAGCCGTTATAGCGCAATGTGCAGATTGCGGATGCGACAAGACGGTTATTTGAAACAAAAAGTCCCTTAGAATCATAAATCGGTTTTGCACCTAATCCATTTACGTTAATTGTAGACGAATTGGTGTTTGTTATATGAAACTTGACGGATATACACATACCCTCAACATATGCTGTCGGTGCCGGGGATAGTGTGAGTGTGTATGCATTGACCGAACCAGCAGTTACCCCATAACCCGGCTGACGGACATAGTCAGCCTCGGACAATACACGAGGTGTTGCAGTACCATCCACATAAGCGAGCTTCTTACCACCTATTGTACTTCCAGCACTCAAATTACTTGGCATGAATAATTCACTCCTTAACGTATTTTCAATATGCCGTCAGATGTTAAATGAAATGGGCTATCATATGAATAAGCCCAAGCTGCACCATTATTTATGGTTCCATGACTGGCGTTGGAGGTTGAATCTTGAGCAACCGTTCCATCACCCTCGGCCAGTTTCCAATAACCCACCAAACCACTTTCATTACCTTGTAGGGTTTTATACATATTGGCTTGAATGTCAGCAGTATTTCTAGCTACATTCCAAACTCGAATATCACGTAAAGAACCTTTGTGATATCGTAATGCGCCTCCATCTCCGCCTCTTCCGATTTCAAACGGAGATGATGTATTCCCCATAGACTCCACTGTTTTTCCAGAAGTACCTATGGATATTCCATTGCAATATACGTTAGATGAGGTTCCATTTGCAACCCATGCAAAATGTATCCACTCATTTACGTTGATCGTAGTGAGTGCTATAGTTGTCGCATAAACATTACTACCACCCGATGCCATCCATGAACGGAAATATAAATCAGTCGCTGAACTAAATACTGAATATTCCCATGGGCCGCCGCGTTTCCCTAAGACACCACAGTTTGTTTTATCCGTAAACTTAACCCAGAATTCAATTGTAAATATATTATTTGTGAATGATAAATGATCGTAATCTCCCACGTATATATAGTCGTCTACACCATCAAAGGAGATGCAATCCGGGCCATCTATCAATCCCCTAGTTTTTAATACACCGTCACTACTAAGACGGAATGCATTATAAGCATATGCCCACGACGCTCCGCCATTTATAGTGCCATGATTCCCATTAGACGTCGAATCCGCCACTGTTGTACCCATACCCTCATCTATCTTCCAATAACCAACCAGACCACTTTCATTACCTTTCAAGTTTTTCCCAATGTTTGCTTTAATCTGAGTTTGATCACGAACGACACTCCACATGCGTACATCCCAGACTCTACCTGTAAACTGACGATCACCTAAAACGCTATTTCCAAAATATAATGGAGCCGTTGACGAGCCTGGTAACGCTAATGTTGCTGTTGCATCAAGCATACCATTCAGATATAAATTTGTAACCCCAGAAGAGTTTATAGTAACTGCTACATGATAATCTACATTTGGCTGTAGAACTGTGCTTCCCCTAATAACTAGGGAACTATTGTTAGTAATAAAAGTAGCCCTCGGCAACCCCTCTGGTGTTGAAATATATATCCCAAAACCACCAGCGCCGTCGTTATCAGCTGCCTTGTTCACGATACGAATGGCAGTGAGTAGAACTGAATATTTGAAATTAGCCTCAACGGTGAAGGCTGTAAATCCTTTTAAAACTGAACTATCTGGGATACTTACATATTGTGACGTGCCACCAAATAAAAGGCAATCTGGTGTATCCGAATATCCTCGCAGTTTCAGGATACCAGACTTATTCTGTTCGTATTTCCGCCCTGAACGTCCCCAGCCCCCACCGTAGTTGGTTGCATGGATAGCATTTGACGTATAATCCTTTATTGTATTCCCAGAACCTTCATCCATCCTCCAATAACCGATTAAACCAGTTTCATTACCCTTCAATATTACATTTCTATTATCGCGAATTTCCTGCTGAGTTCTTACTGTATTCCAAATGCGTACATCCTGTATATATCCTTTAAAGAAATACGTTGGAACCCAAGTTGAAGTAAGGAAAGACGGTTCTGCTCCAAACATTAGTGGTGAATTTGCGGAATAGGTGATTGGGTAGGTAGAACCGATATCAGTAGTCGCGACAATCACACCATCCACTAACAAAAGTACATATCTGCCATCAAATCTCCCGACTAAATGATGAAATCCGGGCGTGATTGTTGATGTGGCGACCTGTGCATATCGGTGATTTCCGTTTGCATATACCGAAAATGCTAACACATCCCCAAGGCTGGATAAAGCATATCCGCCATTCTCAGTGCACGATACAATAGTCCCACGTAATTCTACTGGTTGTACCCAGTTATCCATACTAACCCATGCCTCTAAAGTCATCTGCGTGGTGAGTTTATGAGTGGCATTATAGGGTACTTGGACATAAGCTCCGCTAGTAGGTTGACCGTTAAAATATAAACAGTCAACCTTCGGGCTGTATTGAAGTCTGAATGCGCCGTAGGAATAATCCCATTGCGCATTAACCAGAGTACCGTTAATGCCATACGATGAATAATCAATCGCAGTACCATCGTATGCTTGAGTTAAAGGCCAATAACCAACTAACCCAGTCTCAGACCCGGTAAGCGTTGCAGTCATATTATCCCGAATTTCCTGTGGGGTTCTGACTATATTCCACATACGAACGTCTCGGATTTGGCCATTATGGTATTTCGTACCGGAGGCATCCCCACCTCTTCCGATTTCAAGCGGGGATGCACCACCGGCGGACATGTTATTAGTCGTTTTATCAGCGGACGCCATGTAAACACCGTTACAATAAACACTACTGGAGGTTCCATTAGCCACCCAAGCAAAATGGAGCCAGGTATTCTCTACAATAGGCGGATTCATAGGTACAGACACAAAATATACAGTAGAACCACCGTGCGTCCATCCATTAAATCTTATTGCATCTCCAGTAGCTGAGGTATATACAGAATATTCCCAATCTACCGTAGTCCCACGTTTTCCTAATATACCACTTGCGACCTTGGAAGTGAATTTAACCCAGAATTCGATTGTAAATATATTTCCCGGGAATGAGAAATGGTCTTGGTCTGGTATCGTAATATAGGAACTATTGGCAGGATTAAAACTTACGCAATCATAGCCTTCCATCAAAGGCATTTAGATCACCTCAATATCTAATGCATTAACCGCCGAATTGAATTTAATCTTAAAATTCCCAAAGGTTAAATCATCTGCTGAACTTCCGGTCTTACCAAGTTTACTGACATTTAGAGTGTCAAATACTTCTCTCACAATCTTAGGTGTAGCGGCCATGTTTTCGACTGGACTAGCGATAGAAGACGATAACTGAACTAAGCCTTTATTTGCAGTAGTCGCAGTTGCACCTAGTATTTCATCGGTTACTTCCAATGATCTAGTTTTTATTTTTCGTGTAACCTGTAAGTCGCCATTAATAATACTGGATTCCATTTCCATTTTAGTAAACCTCCTTCAGTCTCCCTTTAATATAAAGTTCCCCGGTATTTAGGTACTTCATCATATTCTTTGACTGTGTGCTCAATTCGTATAGAAGATTGATCTCTATTTCAGACAGAAATCTTCCATAGTAACGAAAATCTGTAATCTTTCCTTTTGTAATTGTACCCGTACCTTCCGCTACACCATTACCCAAAAAGTATAATTCCGTAGATTCAAATCCGGGCAATTGGGCCACCGTTGGAATATTAGTTGCAACATAGTTTCCATTTAAATAAACATCAATAAACATTCCGTTATTTGAATCAGCATACTGAATCACCACATGCGTGTATTTTCGTATAAACCAATCCGTTGCATACTGAATTGTGGTAACACAGGAACCATTTGCAGTCTCGTAAATCAAGCTAAATGAATCCGACCCGTCGGTATTATTTCTCAATTTTATCCAAGCAAATACGCCACCACCAACTTTAGGGGTTTCTTTCGAAGATAGAATCGTAAATGGTACTGACATAGATTGAGATTCATCGACATATACCCAGAATGAAAAAGCTCCCTTAGCTGGGTTAACAAATCCCCCGGGTGTGGGCGCAATAATATAGGCTGTCCCATCAGACTGATGACCACTTCCACGCAAGAAAGATACGACCTTGGTTGTACCGTACGTAGATACTGTAGTCATATTGCTATTAATCAATTCTTTCAATGGTCCATTTAACGGCCACCATGAGTTTAAACCATTCAGTGGTCCACGCTCCATAAACCCCCTAGCTTTAACAATACCGTTCTGACCAACACTTACTTGCTTATCACTTGATAAGAATCGGAAAAATCTAAAGTCGATTTCAGCACCAGCACTTGTAAAGAGTTCGATGCGGAAACTGGATACAGGAGAGTGCGCCCAATATGGATGTGTACTTAAATCAATTATCTTCTCATCCCAGTTTCCGTTTGTATTCAATTGAATATAACTGGTAGTTTGGTTAAATTCTGAATCTCGGGCATTATTGAATGCGACTCTGAGCGACGTAGCCCCGCCGGACCTAATCCGGTATTTGACTTCAAATTTGTTAAATCTACTATTGTCCATCATTACCAAATTTCTGTAAAAAATGGATGTAAGTGAAGTCGTTAGTGATGGGTATTGAGTAGTGGCGACGATTGACAGATTACCATCAGCCAGACTTCGAGTACAATTAGTCGGTGTAAACGAGTTTGTGACACCGTAATATTCCAAACCAATTGTCGATTCAAATTGAACAGCAGTCATTGAGCCATATTCGTCCAATGAAGCACGTCTTTGGTATAAATCTTTAATATCTGAAACCGATAGTGCAGATCTATAAATTGCAAATTCCGAAATTGTACCCACCCATCGGTATTGGTCGTCTCCATTTGTTCCAATATAAATATTAGAACTTAACTGATAGGTTGTATAGCTCACCGTACGCGAAAGAGCAGTATCGACATATAATTTTGCAGTAAGTCCATCTAACACCATGGCTATATGCGTAAGTTTTCCATCAACCATTGATACCGCAGATGCAGCATTCCATGGTAGGTCTTTAATACCAATAGACCATTTTCCGTCGATTATGCCAACGTAGAATCTTTGATTTGTACCATTGGTGCTCCCAAATAAGATTGTGCTTTCACCATAAGTCTTCGGCACAACCCATGCGGTTATTGTAATTGGTTGAACGGCTGGGAAAATGGAATTCCCATATGGAACCATCATCTTACCCTTGTTGGTTATAAAATCATAATGACCAACACCCATACCATTCTTATCTGCAACCCACCTCGGGAATCTCCAGTCTGTATCTATTGGATTCTCTGCGGAGGACGTAATATCGCGTCCATACCCACTAAGATCTGGGATTCTCGCCGGGGTTGATTCATTCGTAAATGGCGTTGCATATGCAGATCTTTCTGATTGCACTTCATCAATAATAATATAACTTCCTGCTTTCATTAATCCGGTTGGGCTAACCAATGCGAATTTATCCGTATATGTCGTACCAAGACCACCGCTGGTCACGGAAAGACTTAAGGATTGCCTATTATATCCATTGGCCCCCGATATTAGATCAGCCAATACATACGTATGGTTTGCTTTGTATCTAGCAATACCAATATTCGTTGCACTACCGACTGCCATTTTGTATTCAACAACTGTTGCACTCAGTGTATGTGTATACGAATATGCCACTTGGCCAAGTATACCAAGTTCAAGTTCCAATATTCCGGTATAATCAGCAACCACTTCAAACTTAAATCTCGTCTGAGATAATCTGGTTGCTTTGATATTGCCCTGTGTAACATTGGAACCAATTACAAGGAGATTTAACCAATCATCCCACTTAGCCCTATTATACACGGGCTCTTGAAACGAATTAAATTTATAGTGGACAACCTTAGCCTTTGCAAGTTCTTTTACCTCCTGTATAGAGAGCGTATGATCATACAATCTTAAATCAGCTACATATCCCCTAAGCTTAGAGTTGGCGGTACTTTTTATCCTTGGCCCTATAGTTATATCCGCAGTATTTTCAGTTCTCGGGAGTATATGGCTACCTTGAAGCATTGCTGAATTGAACCAGACGCCATTTAGATGTGCACGCATAGCCGTACCATCGCAAGTCATTACAAAATGGTTCCACGTATTAATGGTTATAGTAGTTGCTACTGTAACTGTACTACCGGGCGGGTTTCCTGCTTGGTTAGTACCAATTAGATAGTAAACGTTTCCTGTACTATCTATCCATATTGCTGTAGTTGCATTGCTAAAATATGATCCTTCCGCTTTACTGACTAACACACCAAAATGGGTTGCCGGTGGAAGCTCCGTTATATATGCCCACACGGATACTGAGAACGTATCATTCGAGCCAAACACCATTTTTGATAATAAATCCGAATGCGGGATGACAATCCTATCACTATCTAGTGTGAATTTAGCAGCACTACCAAATTTTTCACTTGATTCAAAATATGCACCCAGCGCTTGCCCGTGATTAGCATTCATTGTATAATCTTTAACATCATTTATTAATGGATAATGCCCGATTAAAGCCATTTTCTCTTCCTCCTCTAAAATATCCTTATTTAAAGGTTGATAAAGATAACTCCCATCTTATTATTTATAAGATGGGAGGTAAATATTATTAAACGACGTTGAAATCTAAAGATTTGGTGACAGTGTTATATTGCATGGTCACACTTCCAATTGTCATCTTATTAGTTGCCGTCACTTCTGCAAATGTTGGTGTTGAAGTTGGTCCCAGCCCTACGTCTGTGGCGGTAGGTTTAAATCCTGTGTGGTACAACTCAACCCAAGGGTACCACATACCCCCACCACCCAATGGATTACCATGGCGCATATAATACTTATTATTACTAAACCCACTCACAAGTTGTGTTACCGTATCACCAATGTCACCTCTAAGAACTAATAGATTTCCGAATGCTAGGTTGGAACCAACGGGGCCATTCGTTACGACACTTGGTAATCGGTGGGAACCTGCTTCTGTTACTGTGTCCAAATCTGCTGTGGTTGCAAAATTATATCTACGCATGAATCCACCAGCGCTGACGCCATCCACCATGTCAGCATTTAAACCACTACCTGTTCCCATATTACCAGCATGCCAAACCTTATATGGTCCAACATATGCAGTCGATGGGGCTTTGTATACCTCAAGCCATTCAACTACAGTATCACCAGTACCGCCACTGTTGGGCACTATGGCAATATCAAAGTATTTTGCTTCTGGGTCAAATTTGTTATGATCACCCGTTGCCGTGGTGTTATAGCCAGAGATGACACCCTCGAAATATTGGGAGACACCGGCTGCTATTGTAGCACCTCTAGCAGCGAAATAGTTGTATGCGGATGCCTGATCAGTGTTTATCTCGGCGTAACTATTGTCAAGCGAAATTGCACCAATATACAGTAAACCAGTGCCGCTCTTTTTCTTTATCTTTGCTCTTAAGAAATAGTTACTTTCTGGATCAATTGGAATCCTGGACATTATTTTAATCGTAGTATTGCCGCTTATAACAACACCTCTATCCGATTCACTATAGGATGCAGAACTACCTGACGCGATTGCAGTCCAATCATTATTACCCAAGACAAATCCGGTTGTTGTATGATAACGCTGTTTCCGTAGGTTAGCATCACCACTATCTACATAACCCTTATTCGCAATATCTGCATCCACCGCTGGTGATACAATCTGTGAACGCCCATTGCCGTCGCGTGTCATGACAGTATTGATTGTCGCGGTGGTTGAGTTGGCTAACCCACGCACCAAATCCGCATTTAGGCCACTACCCGTTCCCATATTACCCGCATGCCAGATTTTATTTGTCGGGCTTGCTGCACCCATATATAATTCTCTTGCACTAATCCACTTATCCGTGCCGGATGAGAAGGTTGTGATACTATTATTGATTTCAGCATTTAAAACAGCAGACGTGTTTTGGTTAAAATAGCTCACTAATAATAAACTTTGGCCAGATGTAGCTTTGGAATATCCAGTGAATATGATACCCCTATTAAAGAAACCTGCTGCATAAGGCACTTTTATTCCAAAGTATTTGATACCACCATAAGTACATGTCACAAGCGTCCACGCTTCGCCAACACTTTCTATTGTACCTACGTTAGTAGAAGTACCCGCAGCCCTAGTGGTAACAGTAACAGACGCGATCCTATTACTAACACCTATCCCACCACGCAAAGCATGGAACGTTCCCATACAATAGTTTTCAGCAATATCGGTACCATCATATATTGGATGTAAAAGTATGACAGATTGGAGATAGTCACTTGATTGTACGCCAATGAATTTATTGGTATGGTGATTATGATTCCCGCCACTCGTGGCATCTATGATTTGTAAATCTTTTGTCATGACTACAGAGCCATCTTTTTTGACAAAATCATTACCATGTAAGCCGTCCAACATATCGGCATTTAATCCACTACCAGCACCTACGTTTCCGTAGTGCCAGACTTTATCTGTACCTACATACAAATTCTGGTAGTCATACCACTTGGAAGCAGTAGGTGTGAATGTCGCGATACTATCATTAATTTCAGCATTCAGAACAGTTGATGTCGTCGTTCTGTAGTATGGAATTACTTTTAACGTCTCAGGAGCCGCTGAATAGACGTAACCCGTAAATGAATACCCATGGACAAGCGGAGATTCAAGATACGGAACCTTTAGTGCCATATAATTGACACCATTGTATACGCATGTAACCAATGTCCACTTTTCACTGACACTCTCAATAGCCGCTATATTTAATTTGTATGAAGATCTGGTATTAATATTCACCATAGCAAGTCTATTGGCAGATCCTCCACCACCACGCGAACCGTAGATTGTACCAACACAATAGTTATTGGTGGTAAGTTCAGTTAAATGGTAGCGTTGATGTAAAAGAATCACGTACTCCTCTCCCGATGCTAATGCAACAGGATCTAACCGTCTATTGGCATAATATGCATATGCATCTAGTGGAATCTGGAGTCCGCCTGTCATTGCTACAGAACCATCTTTTTTGACAAGATCCGTACCATGAATTCCATCTACGAGATCGGCATTCAATCCACTACCCGGGCCTTGATTTGTTTCATTCCAGATCTTATACCATAATCCCCATGTATTGCTATTTACGGTTCCATTTCTATAGTACAAGGTTCCTTCATCTGTAAATGCGAGCTGATGGACTCTTGTGGCAGTACCATCACTATATGGTTTAAACGTTATAACCCCCGCATATCCTCCAGTGCCAGCTGGTAAATCGACAGTTGTTCTAGTTTTAAAATCAACCCTAAATTTCGAGTTTATACTAGTATCAGCAGGCAGCAGGTTAGTAACTCTGGTGTCTGGTACTCCTAATGCAGGATTATTGGTTACAGTATCCAACCGTGCAATATCATCAACGGCTGACGGGGCCGAAACTTTGGATCGACCATTCCCATCACGCATCATGATTGTATTGCTATTACCTGCCACTGTTGGCCCCATGTTAACTAATGTACCGGCATCTTTTGCATATCTTGATACGGTAGAATTATCTACAAGAGTCCACGTGAATGATCCAATTGTGGGAGAAATAGAAATCCCCCAACCTTGAGACCAAGTGCTATAATTTGTGATCGTAAACCCTACAAATACATCTCTGATGACAACCTGTGGATATGCCCAAGCAGTGTCGGTTTCCCCGATATATATACAGCAATTAGTACCGTCATGGCCGAATCTAACCTTAAGATCGCCTTGTAAAGTTCGAGTTATTGTATGACAGTTACAAGAAAGCCAGGCGGACGACGTACCATAGTTATAGCCAGATATATGAAACGTTGCTGTTTTGGATGGTGTTGAATAATCATATACATCAACGGTCATCATTATCATATTGCTAGACCAGCTTACGGGAAGTTTTATCTTGATTACACCAGTTTCAGAAACGAGTACACTCGAATACATTCCTCCGCTAGGGTACGCTAAAAAGATACCGGGTCCCGGGCTAAGCCTTGAACCTACGGCGGGAGCCTCTAATGCTCCTGTCATCTTATCTCCGTCTAACTTAACTGCATTTTCAAGCGTTGTACGAGGATCAGTCTTCCAGTCAGATTTTCCAGTAATGGCTTTGATTCGGTTTGCTAACCAACCCAGAATCGTCGTGAGAGTGCCGGTGTTAGAGCTTGGTGCTGTGCCATCACCTATTACGCGACTACCGATAACTGTATCAGTTGCGGCATCTGTTGTCTCTGTCAACTCGGAGAAACGTACATTACCCCATGCAATACTACCGGCGACAGACCCAGCTTTCAAAAATTTATTATTATTCGTCGCACCTGTAGCAGGGACATGAAGATTTCCGTCTCCGGTTGGATGTACATAGTTATTCGCACCAGCTGTAATACCAGCAAGTTTATCAAATTGTGCAGCCGTCATAAACCCTGCGGCAGCGCTACTAGCGGCAGCATGAGCAGTTCCACCTGCACCAACGTGAGTTATTGGAGCTTGTTGAACGTTATCGACATTTCCTAACCCCACATCTGCTTTACCGGGCTTATTAGCAGATGTATAGAAATCTGCCCATGCACCCCAGCTATTATCCCCCTGTGTTGCTGCCCTAACTTTCATCAGCGGAATCTTGTTATTGGCATAATCGTACGCAATTTGATATGACGAGGTATACGCATTCATATTATAGGTAATAACACCAGAGATGGAGAATGGAAATCCTTTGGTGTTATCACCCAATGTATATGAAATTCCCTCTGGATAAGTGTTTGGGGCATCTGAAGCTGACTTTGCATTATAGCCAAGATTGCGATAAGGTTCTTGTTTGAGGTTATCAACATTTCCTAGCCCGACCTGTGCCTTCGTTACTTGGTTAGGGTTGTCTCTTCTAGCTGCATATGCAGAGATAGAAGTATCAACCGCAGTTTGTGTTACATAATTCTCGCTGTGCCAAGTGTTATTATGCACAACCAGTTGCTGAATCGTAGGAAGGTTTGCCCATGGGACCTTAGAGGTTCCATCCAATGGTGCAATGCCGTTTGCTGCACCAATCTTATTATTTATAGCAGCAATACTGGCACTTAATTGATTAAGCGTAATGGTTCCATCTCCGAGCTGTACATCAATCTGCTGTACCACGGCAAGGAGTTGGGTTTTTATACTCTCCAGTTCATGTAGTACGTGTGGTTTTGACACAATATGCACTCCTCTCATTAAATCGATCGTAAATTAAGGTCGTTATAATGATGTTTCGTTTAAAAAATAGGTAAAGAGTAGGTGATATATCACCTACTCTCCGTTTCATTACGAGGAACTAGCGTTAAATGTCATAATCGGCGTTTCGTGGATTCCCACACCATATTTGCCATTCATTATAACGGGCAATGCAATGTGTAATGTAGTGCCTGATGTGCCATAGATAAAAGGAATAGAAATTTCATAACCCCGTATAATGATTAAGAGCATTTCAACATGGACCCAACCTTGTGCTGTCGTAAGTGTTATATCAGTCGACTGCTCTACACCATTAAGACGGAGTTTTTCTCCCGCAAGGCCACCCTTTCGTATAATGGCAGGACTACCCGACTGGAGCTTTATCCACATTGCAATCGTTGAATATCCTTGGCTACCTGAAATCGATAATGAATTATTGGTAGTCATCATATACTTTGAAGAATACGGGGAGTTTGTACCTGCCCCAGCCACGATCTGTAACACCCTAAAGTGAGCACCATATCTCTTATAGCCAGTGGATAATTTACGATTTGGCATAGATTCCAACAGATCCGCTACAGTCTGAGGAAGGGCTGCCCCTGCACCCCCATATGTTGAACTGTCATAGGTGAACATACCGCCGTCAGTTAGGACTGATCCATTATAGCTGGAAAATAACATCCCAGCTGAAAATGCGGTATTGGGAAGTGATGACAATGGGTGGAAACCTGAACCCATGAATCTACCAGAGTCCGGAAGAAGATTTGTCTTTGGCAATTCGGTTAATGCCACGTTTAAAGCTATTTTCGTATTCTGTAAATCGGTATTTACGGTGTTGATATAGTTTTGTAAGCTACTAATTAAGCTTGCTTCTCCACCACGATCTGCATATTTAAAGATGAAAGCGTGAACTTCATCTCCTATAGTAAGTGGAAAGTTTAGGGTGACAACCCTTGTTCCCGGTGCAATGGAATAGTCGACGTCTTCTAAATTTATACCCTTATAAGATAGCATCTCCTTATCTCCGGTAGCTGGAGAGAAGAATTCTTCAGGTATGGCAAAACTGGTAATTCCGTTGGCGGTTGCCGAATACGTGTACTCGAAAAGGTATTTCTTACCGCTGGTGCCACCCATCAGTGTACCACCCATACCATTCGAGTTATTACTGATATATTTCATAACCCGATAGAGGTAGGCTAGGAACCCATCTGTGATATCCAGCATTTTATACACCAATGTCGGATGAGGTTTAACCTCATTGGTCGTTACGACGATATCATAGTAAGACTGGGAATCCAATCCCTCAACACTCTTACCATTAGCCGATATTGTAAGATTTTCATTGGAGATACGAACTGGTGTAACTTTAGCCGATTTCAAAATTGATGTTATAGCAGCAGTTTCCGATGATGATACAAACTCATGCGTTGATGCAACTGCATTATCGGAAAAGGAACGATAAGTCTTCATGCTGAATTTATCATTCTTCTCAAATAAGAAATATTGAGTAGGTAGTCTAACCGTAACAGGTGTCGCTCTCTTATTAAAGATCCAAAATGGATATGTCAATTCCGTCACTGTCTTATTCTTTATCAGGAATACCTCATTGTTTAAAATACAGAACTTGTCTCGGTTTGCAACAAGATCTCGATCTGCATATGGAACGGATGGATATCCCAATGTAGATGCAAATGTGCCGGTCTCTAACTTCATAAGTTTAAACACGGCATTATTAGTTAACACCTCCCGACCAAGGTTAGAGAGGATCTTGGTTTTACTGATTGCCTCTATCATAATACCTTGGTTCACATCAAACACATCCGCATCTGTATTTAGCTTACAGAAGAATTCTGGAAGAACCAGAATATCCTTAATCGCGTTAGATTGATTATATTGAATCAATACCTGCCGCTCATGGATATCCGTTGCCGTAATGACAAAGGAATGAGGGATTGCAACTGCCACTTTAGCAGAGAAATTACCTTCTGTGCCCACGCCGATCGTCGCATCTTTCACGGTCTGGGTAACTTGAATCGTTGCTGGGTTGTAGATATTCGTATAGTCGTCAATACTCGGTAACAAATGAAGAACGTTGCTCGTATCTTTGTAAACCAATCGCATATTCGCATTAAATGCCATTTCACCCGGAATCAGATCAGTTTGTGGGTTTGCAAATACACCAAAAAAGTTAGCAAAGTGTAATTTATCAATTGCCATTAAGTACACCTCCATATGTGTTTACAAAGGAGTCGCCACTTAGACGACTCCTTATTTCCTTACAATTTGTATCGAGGACTTCCAGTCCGATAAGTCGAAATTGGAATCCGACCATCGGATGTCAATACATTTGGAATTTCCTCAGGTATAGCAATATGGTCTTCTATTGTAAGTTCTTTACGATCTTTTAAGCAATACTCATACAAGATTTCAAACCAATGGCGATCAGCAAAATTCACTGTCCGTCTATGGTCTTCTACATTTATTACAGTATTCAATACGCCAAGCAATGATTCAATTTCAGCTACAGACAATGTAGCCAAATATGCTGACCACTTATCCACAAGATTATAAAAGCTTGATTCATACGTAAAGTCAACACGTTTTCGTAGAATACACATATTGTGAATCGAATTGACATTAATGGAGAATCGGTAAGAATCTATAACCTGAATATTGGACGGATGAATAAGTTTCCCGTCTACAAATACCAGATTATATTTTGTACTAAATGGGTAATTCTTATTCGTCAGTGTAACGATCTTACTCCCAGCGGTTAGGGCTACGTTATACTCAACCATCTCAACTTCACTGGATAGTAAAACACTAATGGTTTCCCCTGTAGTCACATCCGTATCCAAATCAGTAACCAAAACTGTTTTCCCTTTAAGGATGGTATATTGGAATGGATTCAGTATATAAACCCGTTCTCTTGGTACCAGTCTCCCCCCAATAAAGGCAACGATGTTATTTGAACTTATGAACGATGCCCAAGTGGGAAGTTCGGTAAGTCCATTCTTACTATAAGGCTCACAGATAAATTTATTAAATTTTGTGGTTGTTACATGAATATTCTTTCCGACATCCCCACTGGCTAAAGTAACCTGTTTTATACTTCCCTTATTCTCAACCGTAGTAGGTGTTAACTGTGTAAATTTCCTCTTCTTAGCTGGGGTTAACGTCATCGGATGGAATCTTCTAATAACAGCTGTAGAACCTCCGGCGAGATAAATTGTGCCATCCGATCCCCCAATTATCCGTTTCGCAGCAAGTGTATAAGGATAGTATCCACTCCAAACTTCCGGTGCAAGTGTCCTTGGGTTATACATTGCAATCCTAGCTGTCGGGAAACCCCCGCAAACGTAGACATTCCCATCATTTCCAACCATGATATCGGCAATAAGTGTATCGTAAGCAGCACTTATACCTTGTGTAACCATGGTAGATGAATTTATTTTGATAAAGGTATCTCTGGTTGTACTACCTATACCATATAGATCACCCATCTGACTCATAACCAACTGCGTGTAAATACCAAAAGTTTCTGTATTCTCGGCTTCCTTTGCCAGCGTCGTCGGATGTAGACGCCATATTTTATTGGTTCCACCAATAAATATTTTCCCATTTGGTCCTTTCACTGTGGAGAAAATGGTTGAGCCAAATGTGGTTAAAGAGTTTAGTATTGCAAATGTATTTGCATCTACCCGATGCAAATAAGAATCAGCACCAGTCCAACCTTTTACATAAAAATCCCCCGCATTACCTGGTATCATAAACTGGGCAATTCTATCACCCTCTGTACTCTCGGACACAAGAGTTAGATTATTGGGTTCATATTTACTTATTTTATAAGGTGATGCCTTTCCTACTAATAAATTCCCATCTGGAAGTACCATAATAGATGAAGGTGAAGTCGATACTGTAACAGAAACTTCCGTCGCCATCGTATAAGGATTTATCTTACGCAAATTATTACTACCGGCTGTACTAACTGCATAGATATACCCATCTAGGCCAACCACGATATCGCGAATCGTACCACTCAATGAACCTGTCATCAATTCTGTCGAAGTCTCATATACTTTAATGGGAATATTATCGTTAATTTTACCAGATGGTCCAACCACTAAAGTTGTTGTTTCCGGTTTAACTGACTCTACATATGGTTCTACGGTAGAACCGAGATCAACCGATACGATACTAGCAGGAATCTTGTATAATGATACCCCACTTGAGATACTTGTCGCACCTGAGCTTGCAGTACCACTTAATCCACCACTCACAGAGTTTACGATCGTTGACGTCGTGTCGGTTAATTTCCAATATGCACGAAGAGATGTTTCATTTCCCTTAAGCTCATAGTTCATATGAGCTTTAATTTGATTCTGGCTTCGATCTATATCCCAAAGCCGTATATCCTTCAAATCGGCACGTAGGAATTGACTAGTAGTCATATTACCTATAGTCAATGGAGCCGTGTTTTGCCCTCCTACAGGTACGATAGTTGTACCAACTATTTCACCATTTACATAGAAGGTCGAACCTGAAGAATTCGTTGCAACTGCGATATGAACAAATACGCCAATCGGTGGTGCATAATTAACCGTCATAATGGAACCACCACTGAAAAACCCTATCCGTTTAGTGCCAGTTTCCAGGAATACTTCGTAATTACATACACCCCCCGATACCCTTTTGCTAATGATAGTCTCATATCCCGCAACAGTCCCAGTTCGGCGTATCCAAAACTCAATCGTCATATTGCCGAGCAAAGATATTGCTGAATAATTGGGGACAGTAATATTACCACTTGTACCATTAAGTGAGTAGCAGTTGGGACTCGTTGGTATGATATTATCATTAAAATAAATTTGGTATTGCCCATTGGACAAACGATTCGTCTTAAAGGGTGCTGTATTAATCCCATCATTAAAGAATAGCAATTCCTTTGGATCTCGTTTCATATTTGCAATTGTATATTGAAATGAAGAATCCGTAATGGGAATTACGTAGCTTACTGTATGGGTTGTAAACTGAAAAGCAACCTTAGACTCCAAATACTCCCGATATACATTGTAGAAATCTTTAGACGCCTCTACCATTTCACTATTAAAAGTAGCCAATGGGGTATTCTCATTTATATTTGGCAGATAAGGCGTATGATTCTTAATCGCCGTCGGAAGTGTATTGGATAGAAACTGACTCATATAATCCCGGTATAAATTATATCGATGCTTCAAATCCTCATACTTGGATACATTCCTTCTATAGATAACCACAATTCGTTCATCCAAATCAGGAACTTTAAACCCATCTGTCAAAGGTGTAAATTCTGTTGGAACTACACCTGTAGTTGTACCTACTTTATAATGACGGATATTATTCAATGCCACATATCCTAATGGAACTGGCAATTGGATATAGTTAAACTGACTATTCTGCATCGGTGTCCGTTTGTAAGAACGAATATCCGGACATAGGACAAGTACCCCTGTATTACTACCTGCGCTAATATTCAGTACATATTGACCAGCTTGAATCGTGGGTTCTACATAGTGGGGGATACCATTGATCGTCAAGATATAACCATAAGCTAAATCTGGGGAACTTGTAGGTGCAACCGCTACTGTATAATTCCCCGTAAATTGATTTATAGATGTAATTTCTTTTAAGACAGTGACGACAACGTTTGTCAAATCCCCATTGACAATCAGAACCATGTGACTATGTCCCGTTACATATACTGAACACTGCGATGGTGGGATAGCTACACCATTGGAACTGACTTGAATAAATACCTTCGTCAGATTAATAAAGGTAAGTAATGGATAGACTTTCTCATGGATCAATGGAAACCTACGATTGATTTGAATATTACGGAAAATTTCATGGTAGACGTATACTGTCGTCCTACCTATCGCAGGTATCTTTAACTCTCTTTCAAAATGAATAAAGTCTTTCTTATTTAAGGATGTATTATCGATTGTAATACGAATAAGTCCGTTATGCTTATTCAACTCTTCTTTTCGTTTCAGTGTCTTCTCATAGATATACTTAAATAGGTTATTCATACTTCTCTCATACCTCCTATGACGTTCATGTCTCCATTAATAGACTGTTTTTAACACATTTATCTATACCCAATATTCCCCCTTAAATAGTATAAAATAATACTACTATAACTTAAATAATAAGGGGGCGCTAAGCCCCTTTTACTGGGACATAGAGGGGCGGACGGGCGGGATCTGTGAAGTGCAAGGAAGAAGAAAACTAGAAATCCCTAGAGATCTCCCCGAGAGGGGAGGAGCCCTTGACCCCCGTAGGGTAAAGAGGAAAAACAGCTCAGTGGTGAAGAAGGGTCTTGGAAGGGGTAGGACAGAGGACGAGCGAAGGCGAGACCCCCGTGTAGAGGGAGAGTACGTGTTCAAATAAATCTACCAGAAGAATGAGACAATTCTTCTGGACTAAACTTTATTCTTTTAACCATTAGATAAGCAGAATGGATAGAACTTATCGAAATGAGGGATGAAATATGGGTAAGCTATTACAGGATTATATAAAGCACAGAGAGATAGAAAGAGAATCTCAAAAGAGAAGAGAGAACTTCTTCTTCTTAGGAGGATTCATAAGTATCTTCTCGATTATTATTATTCTATATGTGGCAATCTATTACGTAGAGCAGCATGATCCAACAAAAGATCTATACTTCTATCCATCGACAAAAACAGAAGCAAAGTCAGAAAAGGGAGAAGTCTATCAGATTGAAAATATATTCCCAGCTTATGATAACTACAACTTCTTCTTAGAGAAAAAAGCTGTGAACTATAAAACCATGTATGGATTAATTGGGAGAAAGTTTGATATTCATTCTTTCAGGGAATCCTATGAGTTTAGTATTATCAAAAATCCCGATAACGATATTGCAAATGGGTATGGTATTAAGAGATACTACATCTACTCATTAATCAACGATAAAGATCCGGTAGCTATCTTATATGTAGAGAAAAGTGAAGGCATGATCATAGGTGTAACAAGTCCTTATTTGATTAATGCAGAGTTTAAGGATATGACACTCAATGGTTCTAACTTTACAGAGGTAACGAGATTGAATGATTTTATGATAGGAGAAGACAAGAAGCATTATACCTTTACCCATTATGGGGGAGACTTATACTTAGCAACGACAGAAGGTAACGAGTATGGATATAAGAGTAATGATCCTTTAATCTATACAGCAACCATCTACAGTAAGAAGTCGATTAATTCAATCTTACAACTGATTGATTTCTATAAGGATAATGAAAACTACGTCACAGCATACTTTTCAATCTTCTTAAACGATAAGTATCAAGTTATCTATCAAACACTCGTCAAAGAGAAAGGGTGAGAGGAGAAATCCTCTCACCTTCTTTTATTTAATCTACGATATCCGATACATTCTTCTCAATCTTCTTATAGATGGTATTCAGGTTAACCCCAATCTCTGTGGTAATCTTATTGACATTGACTGTACCAGAGAGACAAGCGGTAGATATCAGCATATAGAAGAAGTAGGGGATATATTCTGGTGCAAACATGGTGGTTGATCCATAGGATAAAGACCAACGATCTACAAAGTTTTGGAAGGTTACTTTCTTCATCTCTGGAAATACACGAACCAAGCTTTCGATAAAAGTTTTCAAATCTTCGTAAGAAGAATTCTCTCCATACATTTTAAACTTGGCATCTAACGCTGCAATGTTTTCTTTCGAGTTATACTTAAGCAAGTTTCCATAAGGATTCGTGAATACCTTATCTGGACCATAGATATTGTAGAAGTAGAAGTTCGTGGTGAGGTATTGAAGTTTTTCCCTTTTAAGCTGATCCACATAAGCAAGATTGCTTATAATGTTTGTAAACAATCGTGCATAGATCATATACGTATCTCTTGCATAGGAGAGGATACTATCATCGATGATCAAACCAAATGCAGCGGACAATAACATCGCATACAACGTATTCGGTGCAATATTGATCCGACCATCTTTATGCATGGTACAGAAATTTGTGATATTGACCACAATACATACCCGACCATTCTCTTGCTTACGGAAAAAAGGAATGGCATTTGTCAAACGCATCTGATCATTGTAGACCATTTTAATCTTTCCACTTTTGACGAGCTTATCAATGGCATACTTAGCAAAGTACGGAGAAGTACGAGAGGTGATATCTGACATTACATCTTCAATCATCTCATACTCAATTTCGATTGTACCATTCTTCCGTAGACTATAAGCCATAATAGTCTGGGTTAAACTTTGATTCGTAGCTTGTTCAGCAAACGTATAGATTGAAGACGTGATCAGGGACTTAAGTGCCATTAGGAATACCTCCTATATTGTCATGTAATTAGAGAATCTCCGATAAATCTTTCAATTACTTGTTTTATAATAAAAAGAGGGAGAGTCTTGATGACTCTCCTTTGATATTTAATCTTTCTTATCATTACTTGCTTTCGGGCTACCACCCTTTTTAGTCAGTTCCTTAATCAATGCTGTGGTATAAGACATTGCTCGCCAGAAGATATTGATCGCAGTGGTGATAAACTGTAATAATGCATCCATAGTACCAGTCATGATTGCAAGACCACCACGTCGTTTATGCTCATCCAAGTCTCCCTTTATTCTCGTATTCAGGAAGGCACGTTCAAGTTGTCCAAGCTCGGAGATAATCTTGGTTTTCAACGGATTCAAATTCTTAAACATCTTCGCACAGGTATCCAATGCTTTAGCGAGACCTGATAGATTTAGCGAGGATATACTATGACTGGTTTTATTCCCAAAGAATGCAGTGGATGCACCTTGAGGGGTGAAACCATCTTTAGTTTTTTCCAAGTGGAACAATTCCCCGATCCACTTATTCAATAATTCTTGTTTTGTATCTTCCCGTATACCGTTTATTTTTACACCACGTCTGGATGCATCAACCATTGCTTTTTCCATCTCTGGTGATGTGCCATTCTTGGCAAATCCTTCGAGTGCACCAAACGATTTAACGGCAATATCCAATACCTTATTGGGTTCGATATCAGAGATCTTCATTAACCCCTCTGGGTAACTGATGGTTCCAGAGAGATTCTTTATATCGAGATTATCTATCTTCCTTTTTAAATCATCTACATGTGCTTCGAAAGAACCCTTAAACTTATCCATCATCCAGTTTAAGAATTTTGCAATCTTCTCTTTGATGTAAGAGATGAAAATCTTGAATCGGTTTCCAAACTCCTCTTGTGCTTCGACGAATAACTGATCCGAAGATTCAAGTAGTTTATCGAACCCGGAGAGAGATTCAAATAATTCATAGGATTCAATAATCCAAGATGAATTACGGAATTCGTTTTCATCAGTGATTGTGAAGTCTAGTGTATCACCAGATGGATCAACGATGTCACCCTCACGAATCATTCTAAGTCTTTCGTGGATATTCATATGTGGTTTTCCTCCTTGAAGCTGTAATTAATTAGCTGTTTAAAAAGGAAAGTAGAAGGGAGTCAGTCTCCCTTCTACGTCTCAAGCTACTCTTTATTCTTAGAACTCTTCACAAGCGTATTCGCAATACGAGCGAAATGATCCAGTGCCTTCCAGAAGATATTCAGTATGAAGGTGATGCACGTCAGCATCGCATCCATAGCACCCATGATCGCAGAGAGAATTCTTCTCCTTTCGTTGTCTTTCAATTTAGGACTGAAGGTAGTTCTTTCAAGTTGTCCTAATTTAGAGACGAGTGTAGATTTTACGCTTGAGATACCATTGAATACACCAACGGTGGAATCTAGACCTTTTGTGAAGCGAGCCGTGTTTATCTCAGAAAGTTCTACTTCCTCAGTATCCCCGAAAATTTGTGAATCGATGACACTTTGCGAAATTTCGCCTTTTTCTGTTACGAGTCCTTTCATGTCGAATAACTCACGCATGATTTGTTCTATGGTATTGTGTTTAACGGCCTTCCGTATGTCCGAGCTGGACGCGTTTTGGTCATTGGCGATATCCCCTACCAACCCGTCCATTATATCTTTGGAGTCACCGGTGCTCATATAGCGTTGAATCATTTGATGTAATTCACCAAATGCTCCAGCGATATCCGAAGCCTTGATTTCCTCAATTGCTTCTAAATTCTCCGGTACTGCAATTGTTCCCTTTAAGTCACTGGTGTTTATCGACGATAGCTGTTTCTTTATCGCTTGAACCTTGGATTCATAGGTTCCTTTGAATTTCGCCATCATCCAGTTTAAGAATTTTGCAATCTTCTCTTTGATGTAAGAGATGAAGACTTTGAAGTGACTACCGGATTCTTCTCTCGTTTCTAAGAAGAGATCAGACGATTCCAGCAGTGCATCAAACCCGGAGAGAGATTCAAATAGTTCATAGGATTCAACAATCCAAGATGAATTTTGGAACTCATTCTCATCTGTGATTGTAAAGTCCAGTGTTTTACCGGAAGGTTCAATGATATCCCCTTCTCGGATTAGTCTAAGTCTTTCATGAATATTCATGTATATTTCCTCCTTAGTCTATCGTTTAATTACTTGTTTAAAAAGTGAAGGAAGGGGAAGAAATCCCCTCTCTTTAGTTATTTTGACTTTTCAATCATGATATGCAATAGGTTATACATAATGATCGCGGACTTCAGCATAACACGAGCTAGGGTATTGTATACGATAAGAGATGCGTTGTATAGTTTTGGTGCTGCATCCATTGCCAGCTCAATATACACAGGGTTCTTACTATTTTTGATGAGTTTATCTAGGTTTGTAATATCTGCTCTGAGTGTATATTGCCACTTGCTACTACTTTGCTCGAACTCTTTTACAATTGTTTGGAACTGTCTGATAAGTGTGCGTTTGGAAATATCATTTACCTTAACTGATTCTACTGGTCCAAAGATGAACTTTGACATGGCATCCACATCAGATGTATCAATCTTGTATCCCCTGAAGACTACAAACCTAAGGTAGTTTTCAGCGATATGCTCTGCTGATGGTGCGACACCATGATTATTCACATATTCGGTAAACGCACCACGAGGGAGTTCATTCGCTACGCCTGTTTCAAGAATACTATTCATTGCATCACGCATGACTTCTTGTAGCATAGGTAAGATAACCGTAATATCAATCTGTGGTTCAGTTAGGAACTTAGGGATACTCTGGACCATGGCTGGATCGGAGAACTCCCTTATCTTAGATGCATTCCGATTGACGTGATCCAGTCTCCGTCCGAAGTCAGCCTCTACTTTCTGTGTGAATAAACGGAAGAAGCTGATGATTTTGTCTATGATAAAACGGAGAAGGTCTTTGAATCGTTCATATAGATGATAACGATTCTGTTTCATATCTGCATATATTGCACCCAAACTAGATTCTTGCATAAGTGTCTGTGCGTTAGCTATTTGATAGTAGGCTTGCTCGAATGTGAGTGTCTTGTACGAATCATTGGTTTCTACAAAGACACCCTCTGTGATCATCTTAATGCGCTCTGCAATATTCATGATTTACCTCCTGTATCTGGTGTATTTTAATTTGAAAGTGAGAATCATGATGATTTCCATATTTTTCATTCTATTTAGCTGTTTGAACATAGAGGTAAGCAGTTAACTTAACATCTAGGAGGCACAACCATGAGTATTGAAGTAACTGTAAGTGTAACGTTGCCAATAGACGATGCCAAGGCCCTGCTCTCATTTCTGGCAGGTATGAATGCACCTGTGATCATTGATCCGCCTATACCGGAGGGTGATGATCCGGTGGATGATATCCCAGATGTACCACCACCTCAAATTATGTATGAGACAAAGGTTATCTATGGTGTAAACTTTAGGAGTATTCCTAATACATCATCGGAAAGCTATGTCTATCGCATGATACCTAAGGGTGAGGATATACATGTCATTGAGCAAATAGACGATGGTTGGCTTAAGATTATTGTTCAGGATGGTACGGTAGGTTATATTTCCGCCCTTCCCAAATATACAACCTATTCGCAATCCTCCGATCAAGATAAAACAGCGGACAAGCTTATTAGCTATGGAGAATCTTTCATGGGTGCTCCCTATAAATTTGGTGCAAAGATGGACGAGCTTGTAGATGGTGTTAGGGTATTCGACTGCTCGTCATTTGTAAAGACAGTATTCCGGGATGTATTAGGTATATCACTACCTAGAGTATCGAAAGACCAAGCAACGGTTGGTACTGATGTGAATAAAGAAAATCTCCAAAAAGGAGATCTAGTATTTTTCACAAGTCGGAATCTGCCTGTTGGACATGTTGCAATATACGCCGGGAATGATAGACTTCTCCATACCTATTCGATTGCATCCGGTGGTGTCAGATATACCGGATTTAAAGGAACTCAGTGGGAAGATCGGTTTACAAGTGCAAGACGTCATATTTAAGAAAAATATAACCCTCTGCAATTATGCAGAGGGTCTTTTTCAATTCGAGTATTTTTCAACAAGTCTGTCGAACTCGCCAATATAGAACTCAAGTTTAGCGATATTCTTTTTCAGTTTAGCTACCTTTCTCTTATCGGAAAAATTTGAAGATGCTGAAAGTTCGGATACCCGTTTTTCCAGCTCCTTCTTGAATTTAAGGGCCTCGGATTTATATTCCTTTGCGGTTTTGGCATCCATACCACCAATAGCACGGGCCCTCGAAAATAATCGTGTGATCATTGCATAATTCCCGAACCACATATAACTACCTCTGGTCGTAGTCAACTGATTGACCAGTTTGAGGTCCTTCAATATTTTACTAGGAGGCAATGTGCTCATGTATGCTTTATATCCAGTCTTAACTTTTTGCCAAGCTGAGGCGTCCTTGGACTTTTCGGCTTCCGACGATTGTTTGATCAAATCGACCAAGGAAGCACCGCCAGCCGCCTCAAACATATATCCATCTACATTTTCGGTCTCAGATAAAAAGAATTCCAACGCTGTCTCTTTTAGAAATTCTTCTTCATCTTCATCAAACGCCACGTCCAAATCTTCCAAGGCTTCTCCTTCTCGGATTAGTCGTATGCGATCTTTAATATCCATGCTCTAACCTCCATTGATTTCGATTATGATAATGTTATAAACGACCACTGCTTGGACATATTACCATACTTTGGCTCGGGAGATGAAGAAATGATACCTATATTTTCAGAACCATCCAATCATACTACGTATCGAAATACATCAGGTGTAGTTGTACCTTCAGTTACAAGCATTATTCATATGATAAATAAACCCGAATTGGTACACTGGGCTAACTCTTTAGGGTTTAAGAGGAAGAGTGTTAGTAAAGAGTTAGACGTATCTGCTTATATTGGTGATATTACACACAAGTTGGTGGAAATCTATACTACAACGGGTAAATACTCATATGATATTATAGATCGCAAAGGTCCAGTCGAGAGATTAGGAATTAAAAATGCATTCCTATCCTTTCTCCAGATGTATAAGACCGAGCACCCTCATATCGAAATTCATGATACAGAAGTTCAATTGGCCGGAGAGAAATTTGGTGGGACAACTGACCTTTTGGCTAAATATCATGGTAAGTTTACTATAGGAGATTACAAGACTAGCAAAGGATTCTATCCTACGATGTTTTTACAAATTGCAGGATACGATCTTCTACTCCGAGAGCTTGGATTATTTAAAGCCGAGCAATACGTCGTGTTCTTGTTAGATAAACGAGATGGTAGACCTGCCAAGATAAAGATATGTGACGATAAAGATCAGATGCAGCTATATCGGAAGTGTTTTAAGACTTTGGTCGATTTCTATTACGATTGGTATATGATTAATCAACGCTACTGGGGTAAAGACCTCCTTGTTAAATAGATTAAACAAGTGATAAATTACTAGGGAGGAATCGTTGTGAGTGTTCTGGAGCGAATCGTACTTATTCAAGAAGGTATTTATCATGAAGAACCATATCTGCAAGAAGCATTTTTCAAGACCAAAGAGGAACGAACCCATAAAAAGCAGATTTATGATGAAGTGATTAAAATGCGTAGGAAGCTACTGGCAGAAATCGAAACGACGATTAAAACCAAAGACAATGTCCGGGCTATAGATAATTTGATAACTTCTTATGTTAATAAGTATAAGGACGATAAGATTGCATTGGTCGTTATTAGAAAGGAACTGATCGGTTCACTTTTTGAAAAAGCGTGGGAAATTCAATGGCATCCTAGTAGTTACCATGGCGATGCATTACAGAAAAAGAATTATAAATTCGATCCAGACGTGATTGATCAGTTGCATGTCCTCTACAGGGACAAGAGGAAGCAGCTTAAAGATCTGATCAAAAAATTGTAATCAAAAAAGAGAGCATAGAGGCTAAGTCCTCTATGCTTTTTATATTTCCACCATAACGACCAATTATATATGATCATGGTGTAGATTATAATCTAATGGGAGATGATGAGTTTGAGGTTTCTCGGACGTTTTAGGAGATCAAAGAAAGACCATTTACATGAAATTGATGCTGAGGATCTTAGATTATCAATTATAATCATCGCCAGTCTTCACAGCAGCACACTCAAGCGTATCAATTCATTTGGTTGTCATCTTCCTATTGTCGAAACTATCCTGGCATTTTTAGATACCAATCCCTATTTCAACGATGATGATATCAAGAAATATATGATTAGGGTCCTCAATTATGAACGATATTTATTTTCAAGAGGTGTAATAAACATTCTTAACACTGACTACATAGAACGCCTGCATACACGACTTAAAGTATGGAAGAAAAATCAGGAGAAAGGGAAAGACACCGGTCCTTTTTATTTAAACCGCGACGTGGAGCAGCTAGAAATGTTCCTCCAATCAATGGATAACACTATGGAGTTTATTGTACATTACGACACTTTATTTACCACCGTCACTCAGAAAGCCATGGATGAAGTTACGAAATACTCCGAAGCCATGGAGAGGATGTTGGGCCAACATCCTGAAGAGGCAGAAATCATAAATTCTTGTAAAGTCATAGTTACTGTATCGGCATTATACTTAAACGAACCTTATGGTCAGATATTTAATGACATAGACTCTGAAATTCTCGTCAAGGCACGATTGGCTATAAGGAATACGATGAATGCTATTCAGGAGATTTTATTGCAGAAAGAGTAGAAACCCTACTCTTTCTTTTTTGACGATGATGAAGGGGTGTATTGATATGGCTATAATGATTATAGAAGAAAAAGATCTATTTACAGTAGATGAATCTTACCATTTGGTGCACTGCATAAGTGCAGATTATGCATTAGGTAGGGGAATCGCCAAGGAGTTCGATAAACGATTCAATCTTAGGTTTAAGCTCCAAAGAGTCGGAAGTGGTATCTATCCCGACTGCATACTAATCGGTAGGGTATTTAATTTGGTTACCAAGAAAAGTTACGCCTCGAAACCTACATATAAAACTTTGGTTGAGGCATTAATTCAAATGAGGCAGTGGGTAGAAGAAAGATTTATATTGAAGCTTGCAATGCCTAAGATCGGTTGTGGGCTAGATAGATTAGAATGGGGAAAAGTATTGAAAGCCATTGAGCTTGTATTTGATAGGGTAGATATTGAAATCAGGATATGCATATGGGGTGATTAGATTGATAAAAATTGAAGAGTTGGATAGGCTGATAGAGGTCGGTGCAAGTATTAGGGATATACTCTTAATCGTAGCAGATACAATCTCTAACCAGCCATCAGAATTAGGAAGAGATCAGTTATTGACTGAGCATGGCTTACTGAGTGTTATGTATTGCATCTCGGAGCTACCAACTACAACATGTGCAAGAATCCTATGTTATAATGAAAATACTGTCTCTATGCTTCCTACGTCTATAAGCAATCTTTTACCAGTTGACCAGACGAGGAATATAGCTAGTATTCTCCAGCAGTGTAGGCAGATTAAAACTGAATAGATAATTTATATTATCTCGAAGATAAAATTTTTCGTTTCGGTTAACTACCCATTAAAGGGTTGTTTTGAAAGGGTGATACCTATGTATCGTGATAGACTGAGGATATCGGCACATATAGCCGATATCCATATTGGTGTTCATACTATTACCGCGGAAGAGATTAAATATCAGTTATACGAGAGATTTATTAAACCACTAAGTGAACTAGCTATACTAGACCTTATCACTGTCAACGGGGATGTGTCCCATTTATCATTGTCGTTTAACTCAAAACTTGCTGAAGTTTATATCTGGTTCTTCGATAGTATCGTGTCTATCGCAAAGAAGAAGAACGCCGCAATTATCGTCGTTCAGGGTACATTATCCCATGAATACGATCAGCTTGACAATGTCAAAGTGTATCAGTCAAGTGTTGAAATGTACTTCGCATCAGAACCTATGGTTGTAGAAACCAAGGGGATGCGAATCTATTGTCTTCCAGATATTCATATCAAAAATAAGGAAGACGAATCTAAACTTTATAGCTTTCCCGATGGTCACTTTGATATGGTATTGGGCCATGGGAGTATAACGGAAACACAGTTTATTAAACAAGAATCCGAACACGCGATATCAAAGAATATTGTCTACGAGAGTAAGCAACTCGTAAGAATCTGTAAAGGACCAATTCTGTTCGGGCATATACATAGTCCGATGAAGTTTCTGGGGCGGATCTTCTACATCAATTCCTTTACGCGGTATATCCACGGGGAAGAAGCCGACAAAGGATGGATGTTAACTGCTTATATCCCCGAGACTGCACAGTTTATTGCAGAGCGGGTGATCAACGACCTCGCATTTAACTTCAATATCTTCACAGTTAGCCACCAGTTGTTTGATAAATTGGATGCAGATGAACTTGTTAAGAAGATTGACAAATTCGTCAAAGAATATAAAGTAGATCGACTTTGTCTGGAGCTTAACTACATGGCAACAGACGCAAATATCGCCAAGATTCAAATCTTAAGGAATTACTATAGTAGAGATAAGCATGTCAACAAGCTGAAGATTAAAGCGTTAAGTAAGAAAGAAGCCCAATTGATTGAGCAAAATGAACGTCAAATCGAAGAGAATAAGAAAAGTTACTTGACAGATAAATCGCTTACTTTTGAAGAAAAGCTTCAACGATTTATTGAGGAGGAATACAACGTAAAGGTTCCAATATCGAAATTACACACCGTATTTACCAGTGACGATCTACTCATACGCGAAGGAGTGTCAAGCGTACGATGATACAAGGCGTATTAGACGAACCCAAATCGAACTACGATACTTCGGTGATGAATGGTACCGCAGGGAAAATCCAAGGCAACTCGGGTATTCGATTTAAGAATATCCCACTAAAGTTTGATATTGAGACACTAGATCTCCTATTGGCATTCGCGTTTGACGATACCAATGTCCAAATCACCAGAGCGGCTCTGATCAACCTCAGAACGTTGGTGAATATGTGTAATACAAATCTATACCGGACAAATCAAGGGTTGAAGACAAGATTAGAATTCCTTAAACTCATCCTTGAGGCTAGACTTGACACAGGTTTAGCAAATCGTAAGATTATCTTGAATTACGCAATGGAACGTATTGATCAGAAAGAGTTAGTTCGAGAAGAGATCCTACCGGAGATCAATCGGACAAAACTTAACGGACAAGCTGTACAGCATCTGAATTTGTTTATTGCCGATCGGTTAATGAACGGATATATCTTAGCGTATCAAGGAGAAATCTTCAAGGCGTATGATGACTTGGAGTCCGGGAACTATTCTACCTTACGAGACTTTGTACAGCGATTTAAGCACATTATCACAGATCTTATTTATGACATTCGGAATAGTGAGAATTTCCAAGAAAATCTGATGACGATTGACTTATCATCTGGATTTGAAAATGTCATCAAGCAACTGGTTCAAAAACTGAAAGACCCTAAGAATAAACTAAAGACAGGTTCCCAAGCGGTTAATATGTTACTTAATGGTGGGTTCGAAGGCGGACGTTCCTACCTTTTCTATGGCTTACCCGGCATTGGTAAGTCAATTCTCTTATTGAATATTTGTATTTGGATTATGAATCATAATGAAATCATACCTAATGATCCATCCAAACGTCCGGCTGTATTATATATCACGCAAGAGAACTCTCTGGCGGAAACAATCGAACGGATATTTAATATGCTGGTCACTGGGGATGACATTCGTAATTATACACCTGAGGAAGTCGCTAACCTGTTAAGAACTAAGGGTGGATTGAGTCTAAAGACGAAATACGATATCGATCTTATCGTCCAATACTATGATGACAAAGAGATTTCCACATTGGATTTCTACTCTATCATTGATGATATTGAAGATACCGGAAGAGAAGTTATTGCGCTGGTACATGACTATATTGAACGTATTTGGTCATCTATGCGGCTACCGGAACTTCGTCTTGAATTGGCTGCAATCACGAATGATTATTCGACCTTGGCGAAGCGGAAATCTATACCTGTCATTGGTGCAGGACAGATTAATCGAAAAGGTTCAGATGCTATCGATATGCAGATGGAATCCAACCGTAAAGACTTGGTTCGATTTATGGGCAAAGGGACTTTGTCTGAATCATGGGCGGCACTGAAGAACCTCGATGGTGCATTTACTATCCACCGAGAAGAGGATGAAGACGGAAACGAGTTCATCACCATCAATAAGATTAAATTCCGGGGCAAGAAAGCAAAGAAGAAAAAGAATATGTTTGATTCCTATGTAGCTCACCCATTAGACCCCGACAATGGGGCGAAACTCATGGATGATCTTCATTTGGACAAGCCACTATCAAGAGTTACATTATACGAGAACGAAGAAGCCGATATCAAGAAGAAGACTCGATCATTGCGAGATCGTAAACCACTTAAGCCGAAGGAAGAATCTATCGAAGAGGTGGAAGAAGATCAGCAGATGAACTTCAAAGTCGTTGAAGAGGCTATTCGAATGCGTCAACGGATAGAAGAAAAGAATAATCGTATTCCAGATCAGCGGGCAGAGAAGAAGTTCGAAGAAGTATTCTCTTCATATAATCAGACTGGTCTATACGTAAGGAATCCGAACGGGTATATTAGATTGACGAGAAAGGTAAGATAAGGGGGGAAATATATATCATCCACGATCTTGTTGAGCAATACAAGCTCACGCGTTTAGGGTTAATGGCTATGCTAAAGACCGCAAACGAAGATCGAAAAATAATAACAACCATGATCTCTTCCTGTGAGTTCGCCATTCATGTGATGGAGACTGGCTATTGGCCAGCTCCAAGGCGAACCATTGATCGGAGAGAAAAAGCAGCTAGAGAATTTTCGATTGCGGAAATTGATCATATACGAAAATATGATCACCATAAACCAGTAGTGCCAGAAAATAAGTTGACACCAGAGCAATTGGCAAAGATAGACCAGACATTGTCTATATTATCAAAGCGAGAGAGGGAGACCTTCGTCTTGATTTACGGTCAAAACTTCACGATGTCGCAAGCAGCCGAATTGCTCAACGTTTCAAAATCTACGATAAATACTAATATCATCCGATCAAAGAAAAAAATTAAACAGCAAGGAATGACTATCCATAATTAGGATAGCCGTCCTTGCTGTCTTTCTTTATTAATGATATCTTCCACAATCGATCGATCCGACCGGTTGAGAAGATAGATTTGCTCAGGTACGAAAGTTTCGACGATCATATCGTTGAGCATGAGAATCAGATAGAAGAGGTTTTCACTTCCGTAGACTTCCCTTGCTAAGAGTCTGGGTTTAAACTTATAACGACTCACGTCTCCGGGATTTAATGAAACTAGAATTGCATTTGACTTTAGTGTGTCAATGTAAGGCTCAATAGAAATACGTTGTAAAACTTCAAAGCCATCGATAACTTCAAGTTTAGAAACTTTCCTGAGGTTGAAGAAGTCGATAGATACTTCGTTAATATACTGGGATAATGTCTTAGACGCCATGGATAATCCCTCCTATTAGGAAAATGGTACAATAATGGCTTCTTTGAAATCAAGATCGGGAATATAGATCTTTACCTTACTGCCGGTCGGGAATGTATCATATCGATAATTGATATTACTCTCATAGGCGTAGGAGATCTCCCGGTGATGCCGCTTAAATAAGTCCGAAACTTTTATGGATACGTAGTTGAGATCCGTAAAGAGTTGAGATACCACAATATTCTCTTTAGATACAAACATCGTTTTATGGATTGGAATTGAAAGAGGTTTGGATGTCGCCGTCTTATCCGTCATGATTGCCGGGATAAACACATCCATACTGGGTGAATTGGCTGAAAAACTACTTATGGTATAACCAATCATATATTCTTTAAGACCAGGCGTTCTGATTTTTGGAATCATTAAATATAACACCTCTCGAAAGGGTAGATTTATAATGAAGAAAAAGGGATTCGTTCACATTAAAGAATATGACCTTACCAAAATGATTTTGGATAGACTTGATATCGATATTGAAGATGATTATGTGATGATCAATGGTATCGAACCCCTGCAATATAAAGACAAACCACTTATCTTGCCAGACTATAAAGATTACATGGCTTATATGAATAGAGGTGTGGTTTTTAGACCATTTTCCAACCTTTCACATGCACAATACCTTATCAATATGTTTTCTGACATAAATTCCTGCACAGTCATTTTTGAATATATGAATAGTGAGCGAGTGAAAAAAGATGAAGACGTTAAGCTGTATGATGGTGTCTTGGTAATCAGTGATGATGAGAAGAAAATGCGTCGACGTATGACATTCAGGGGTGTAAGAAACATCTCGGTCTTGATGACTGCAACCGTGATGAAGTCTATCATGGATTACGATGCATTCCATGCGCTGATTTATGATATCTTAAAGATTGACAAAAAAATCGTTTGAGGTTAAATTATGGAATGGACTAGTGGACAAAAAGAATGTATACATCTTGCTAATCGATGGCTTAAGAAACAGGATAAGCAAGTTTTCCAGTATTCGGGCCCAGCTGGAACCGGGAAGACAACTATCATGCCTGAGATCTTATCGAAGAGTAAGTTGGATGTAGATACAGAGGTGTTATGCATGGCCTTTACGGGGCGTGCGGCATCTAACCTTAGCTTAAAAGGTCTTCCTGCATCCTCTATGCATTCTGCACTTATGGATTGTGTCACTGTTCCTAAGAAAGATGAGAACGGTAGAGAGATTTATGCCAACGGAAGAAAGGTAACAACATGGCAATTTGTCAAAAAGGAATTTCTCCCTCGATCGATAAAACTATTGGTTATCGATGAGGGTTTATTCGTTGGAACTGAAATGGGTCAAATAGCTGAGTCGTTCGGTCTCCCCATATGTGTGATGGGGGACACCGAACAGCTTGGCCCCTTGTATGGGAAACCCTATTTTTTAAACTATGATAATATCGATTATACCTTGGATGAGATTACCCGACAGGCAAAGGGTTCGGGTATTATTGAACTGGCGACACGAATCAGGCTGGGTCAAGAACTCCCAAGGCGGAAATACAGATTTAAGGATGATGCATTTATCATCCCGAAGAAAGAGATTACAGATACCGTGTTACTAAACTCGGATATTATCTTGTGTGGGAAGAACCGCACAAGGAATTATTTCAATAAGCGAATCAGGGAAGATATCTTAGGTATCGACTCCAAATTGCCCGTCAAAGGAGATAAACTCATTTGTCGTCATAACTACTGGGGATATAACCTTGGTGGCATATCCCTGACGAATGGGATAATTGGGCATGTTATTAATACACCGGCTAGAAGTAGCATTGATCTAAAATCCAACACAATAAAGATCGATTTTCGTCCAGACTATATCGACTATGACTATTATGAAAATCTTCCAGTCGATATCGGCTTCTTCCAAGCAGATTGTGGTCCTGATAAGAAATATGATCCATTCAGTAAAGGGATGAAATTTGAGCTAGGTCACGCGATTACTGTACACGTTTCTCAAGGTTCTCAGTTTGATACCGCCACCTATTGGGATGAGCCGAACCCTATGATGAGTTCAGATTTGTTGAGACGTATACGGTATACAGCCGCGACTCGGGCTAGTCAGTTACTAGTATATGCGGTATAATATTTTTTTAAACTAGTCTAACAGATGAATATCCGATTGGGCCGCGCGGATTGCGGGGCTAGTTTCGGATACAGCTTAGGGTATTATACCTCGGTCGTTGAGAAGATTGGCCGATCGAGGTATTTACCCGACCCCAAACCCCAATATCTCCCCATACGCCCGCTCTCAGCGTATGGGGAAACTACTTTTAAATTAATTCTAATTATACATCAAACAAATTTATGATTAATACCCATCCTAGAAGCGTCACTTTATTTTTCAGACATATATTATTGACGTGTACTAGGTAGTATATTTAAGTACCGCCTAACGACTTAGCCAGGTCTAAGTTGGACAACCCATTTTAAGGAGGAAGCAATACATGTCTAACAAACTTAAGCATCAACTGAAGCAATTGAGAAAGCAGCAAGAGAAGTATCAAGAAGCTGTGGCGTTACAACAAGCCACATGCCCGCATATCAGCAAGAAGGGGAACAGCTGGCTTGTGCCTTTTACCGACGTCGATAAAGTCGAAAAGGGCAGATGCAAAAAATGCGGTGCCGTTATCTATATCGATCAACACCTGCTTGGTGGAGACAGTCTTAAAATGTCTACGAACGTGGTCAAATCAGTCTTGGCAGAAATTCGCGCGGCAAACCGCGAGGGTAAAATCGAATTGAATGATTCTGAAATGGATCTTATCACTCGATTCGACGCCCAAATTTTGAGCGAACTTCCAAAGACGATTGAAAGCTTGACGCAGGCATCTAAGAAGAAAAAGAAAGATAAAGGCAAGAAGAAAGATAAAAAGAAAAAGGCATACAGAGAGTACACACGGAAAAAGTGGTAGTATAAACTTTCCAACCGGGTATTCTTATAAAATGATCTTTTGTCGACAGAAGACCATTTACGAGTACGGGAGAAATCCCGTACTCGATTATTTTTTGTAGAGGAGGCTAATTATGATTAAGACACGCAGAAAACTTATTCCGAAAAGACCGCGTGTTGTGGTGTCTGTGTCGGGTGGTGTAGCGGAGATCGAACATAACCCGGAAAACTTGGGAGTTCTTATCATAGATTTGGATAATGGGGAATCCCCTGTCGATGTAGTCGTTATAGTCGAAGGTGGGGTTGCCTACGAATGGCAATCCTCAGATGTTAATTTAGAGATCGTCGATTATGACAATGAAGAAGATTAATATATAGATTATAATTTTTTTACCTTATATATTATCTTTTTGGTATCTACTAATTTACAAGACCGAAAACAATTCAATGGGAGATGAACAAATGTGGACTTTACTGAAGTTCCAGCAAAGATTATCGATGCCATGACTTATTTTAATACAATATGGCAACAAGTAAAGAATTTGAAATAGGAGGTTGACGCATGTATATCATACATCGGCGACATCGTATCGGGTTTAACCCATACGAGTACAATGATGCGTCCGTAACTGTACTTACGGAAGACAGACTAAGAGTACGAGCCACACCAAAGCTTTACCTTCCTAACGTAGGGAAGGAAGGTGCACTCCATTTGATTGAGGAAGTTGTGGCAAATGCCATTGACGAGATTTCATCTCCGGGATCAGTAGGAAATGAGGTTATCGTTATTTACGATGAAAGGACTAAGACTGTTATTGTGCAAGATAACGGTCGGGGATTTCCTTTCAATAAGCTATTTGACATGTGTGAAGTTCTGAACTCCAGTGCAAAGATGGGTGAAGGTGCAAGAGCCTACAGTACATCCGGTGGTGTACATGGTATGGGTCTTAAACTGGTCAACTATTTCACGGAGTATATGACCATTCATACGGAACGCGAAGGAAAGTCTCTGAAGGTTCATTATGTCGATGGACTTCGGAAAGAAGTTAAACATGGGAAGTCAAAAGAAACTGGTACTTCTGTAGAGTGGAAATACGATAAACGCTTCTTTACCGATATCAATATCACATGTGAAGACATCCTGACGATGTTGAGATTAAAAAGTTATGTACTTCGTCTCGGTGCTTCCGTTATCTTTAAAGGAAAGCTCAAGGATGGTTCGGATGTATTAAAGGAGTTCAAAGATAATACTTTGAAAGACTTCCTTAAACAGCATTCGATCAGTGTTCCTCCGATTGAAATCTCGGATATCTTCGGAGGCGATAGCATCCACGCGATGTTTAGCTTCAACTCCGAGGCTACCGAGGGTTATACATTTGCGGCGTATACAAATAATATCTTCAATAAATTGGGCGGTTCTCATGTCGATGGCATTCTGGAAGGGATAAATAGTTTCTTCCGGTCATATCTATATGACGAATACCTGTCTGATAAAGAAAAGAAAGAATTGAAGATTAAAGCTGAAGATTCTCGACTGGGATTAGTGGGTATTGTATCCGTACATACACACAATCCATCCTTCGAGGGTGGTCAGCATAAAGCACTTCTTGGTATGAACTCCGTTAAGAATTTTGCATTCCGGGCGACCCGGAAGGTATTACGTCAAATGGATAAATCCAAGTTGAATAAATTCGCTGCCATCATCAAGGCTAATGCAAAGGCTAGGCAAGCATCTGAGGAAAGTAAGAAGAGAGTAAAGAAAGATATTACAAATGCGTTCTCTGCTGATAAGATTGAAAACTTTCGACCAATATCTAAGCGCTCTACGCGGTCAGATACGGAAATGTTTATCGTAGAGGGATTGTCAGCGATGGGTGCAATGGAAGCTGTTGCAGATCGTGACACCCAAGCATTGCTGGCCATTCGTGGTAAACTCGATAATGTATTTGATCTTACGCCAGAAGAAGCTGTTAATAAATCTGAATTCGTATCGAACATGGTCGACATTTTTGGTTGTGGTATTGGGAAGACGTTTGATATTAAGAAATTCCCGTATGAGCGTATATACCTTGCGACTGATGCGGATACCGACGGAAATGAAATTGCTTGCCAAGGTGCCATGATATTCTTCCGCTTCTTTGAACCCGTTGTAACGGCTGGGAAGTTATATCGTGCTGTACCGCCACTATATGAAATTCGTCAAGATGGGAAATCAATGTTTGTCCCAACGAGTCGTATATTCTTGACGATAACTCAACAAAACTTCGTTAAGCAAAATACAGTCTATTTGAACGGTAAGCCATTGAGAGGGGACCATATTCTTGATCTCCTGATGCGAAACGAGACTTACGTTACTCAAATCAATCGTATTGCAGATGAGTACGCCATTTCTCCAATATTATGTGAGTTTTTAATTAAGAATCAAGCAATTGGGTTTGGAAATGATACAGTGGATAAGTGGAGCAAAGCACTGGCACGTAATTTTACGTTCTTGAAGGTTCAACCCGGAGAATTTGGTATCTCCATCGTTGGGATGATCAAAACCGAGTTTAATCTGTTTGATTATGTAAAAGAATTTAGCGAGGACATCCAAACAATATCCCTCGATAGGGAGTTTTATGGGTATTCGATCAATGATAAAGATAAGTCCCACCTATCCTTATATGAAACGCTGAAAGAATTCGAAAAGTTTCAGCCGAATATCATATCTAGGTTTAAAGGTCTCGGTGAGATGAATTCGAAAGACATGAAGCGTACGATCATGGAACGGAAAGTCCGCCATAGCATTCGTCTCACAGCAAGGCATCTCCAAGACACATATGATAAACTTGCTGTCATGCATTCACGGAGACCAAACTATCAGAAGCTTAGAAAGGAATTCATTTCAAACTTTAAATTCGATATCATGGATATCGATACGTAGTGGAGGGAAGATATGTATCGTTTAAGATTCAAACCCGAATTTGAGCGACAACGTTATGGGGATAATGATTGGGAGAATATCGATAATGAAGATCTGGGATCATTTGATGAGAAACATGTTGCAACTCACGCGATGAATCGAAATCTCCAAAGAGATATCCCGTTCTTCTATGACGGTCTAAAGACCGTTCAACGCCGTTTGTTGTACTCAATGGCACTGATGGGCCTATGGCCTGATAAGAAAGATCACAAGAAGAATATGACTAAAGCTGCGGGTGTTATCGGTGAGGTACTTACCAGATTCCACCCACATGGTGAGCTAAGTTCATATAAGGCTCTGATCTATATGCGTCAGCCTTGGAGACACTTACTCCCCTTAATTGATTTCAATGGAAACTATGGGACGGCAAAAGATCCGAACTCTTACGCACATATGCGATATGTAAGTGCGCGACTATCGGAATTTGCATACGATTGCTTCTTTGACTCTGATGAATGGGACTTGAAATCGGATCTGGTAGATCGACGTGTATCCTTTAACGGTAAAGATCTGGAGCCGATTTATCTACCGGCCAAATATCCTTTATTCCTTATGGGTTGGAGTAGCGGAATAGGGCATGGGTTATCGACAAGTAGTCCGGGGTTTTTGCCACAAGATGCGATGCAGACTGTTATCACATTAATCGACAACCCCGATGCCGATTTTGTTCTATATCCGGAAGATCCGTTAGGCTGCACAATTCTGGATAAGAAAGTGTTTAAGAAATTTGTGGACTACACACCAACTATCACGGATGATACAAATCTAACATTCCGCGTTCGCTCTAACTATAGTGTGACAAAGGATACAATCATCGTTCATAACACACCGTTTGAGGTGAATCCGGTTATGATCGAAAAGCGTATCAAAGAACTTGTTATCGGTGGGAAACTAGATGGTATCTCGGATATTGAGATCAATCTTAGACCCGGAACAATCCCACAGTTAGGTGAAGACGGTAACACAGCAGAGATTATAATTGACGTTAAAAAGGGTTTTGACCCACATATTTTGATGGATAAGCTATACAAGGTGACTGAGCTTCAAGTCACATTCCCATTGAATTGTGTATACGTCATGACTGATCATAATGTCAAGTTTAATCTGAGACAGAGCATCTTGACATGGATTAACCTAAGACGTCGTGTGTTGAAACGGATGTTCCGACTTCGGCTAAGCGATGACTCTAAGCGGATATACGTGCTGGATGCTCTTATTAAGATCTTTGATAAAAATGGCATTGAAACTGTAATTAAGATCATCAAGAATAATAAACGCCAAGAAGCTATCAACCTACTCATCAAGTCGTTTGATATCAGCGATTATCAAGCCAATCAGATCCAGAATATGCGTATTCGGGATTTGTCACCGGAGTCGTACGACGACTATGTCAATGAGCGGAAGAAGCTTATGAAGAAGATTGATGAGGTTCAAGAAATCTTGAAATCCAAGAAGGGTATCGACAAACTCATCAAGAAGCAAATGGAAGAAGGTATACAGAAGTATTCGAGGAAGAGATTGTCTAAGGTCATAAACCTAAGCGATGATAGTGTGGACGACGAATCTACCCACATCGTTGCTGTTACGGATACGACTTTTGTCAAGAAGTTGTCGACAATAGATGATGGTCTCGGCAAACTCCCTCAAGACTCTAAGTTTATCTTTATGCGGAAAGCCGTTTCGAATGCAGCCAAGTTGTTTATGTTTACACCGTCCGGTCGAGTATTCAGCGAGTTCGTGCATAAAATAAAGCTGTCTAGCATTGAAGGTGTTGGTATGTACTTCCGCCGGAAGATGAAGACTGATGATATCCAGTTTACATCGGCGGTTGCAGCATTAACGAATACAAAGTCGTCGCTTATCTTTGTGACGAAGCGAGGCGGAGTCAAGCAGACAAAGACAGAAAACTATTTCGCCACGTCACAGAACAGCACCGCGACAAGATTACAAGATGGAGATTCTTTGGTATCCATCATTGAGTCGACATCCGACAAAGATCGTATCTTGATCTACACCAAAAATGGGAAGTGTGGGCTGTTTAACGTGAAGGATATCACCTTAACGTCCCGTACGACTGTTGGTGTCATTGGCATAAGACTGGAAGACGGGGATGAAGTTATCGGAGCCTGTCTGGTTGCAAGTAACCACAGCCACTTCATCACAGTCTCCATTAAAGGAGAGTTCAAGCGAGTTTCACTTGAGACTTCTCTGACCTCTATGCGTAGAGGAGATCTGGGTGTAGACATAATGGCAAGATCGGAAGAATTGAACGCAGTATTTTCGATAGATTCGAAGACCAAGTCTATCATGATTCTTGCCGGAGACGAACTAAAGGAGATCGACATTGAGACGATCCCGATTAGAACACGTCTTTCCAATGGGGAGAAGCTGATAAACTGGCTTCGGGGATATCAAGTCGTTCGGGTAAATGACTAAAGAAAAGGCAGAGAGGATTTCTCCTCTCTGCTTATTTTTTTTTCATTCAGGTCCGATCAGGTTCATCAGGCTTTCTCGGTCCTTGGTGTCAAAATGATGAAATTCTTTCAGGATATCATAGCATTCTTGAAGTGTTTGGGGGTCTTTTGTTTCTTTAGGCAACTCTTCAAGTCCATCGATATAATTCAAATCCTTAGGCCTCAATCCAAAGAACAGAATCCGTATATCATCGTTATTTTTAATGATCTTATTCATAGCCTTACGATAGATCACGATATCCTTATCCTTGAATTTACTCTTTTCTGCAACTTTCTTAAATTCCTCCAATTTCTTCTTAGCTTCATCTAAATCTTTCTTGATTTCATCATATGCATCTTCGTTTATTTCTTTCTTTAACTCTTTCTCAAGGTTATCGACAATAGCTTGGAATCTTGTTATGTTCAATGGATGCGGATCAAACGCTAACCGGACGATACTAAAAGGAAGTGAAAGAAGTCGAGTCAGTGGGTTGCGTATCATCAGTGTATTAGCCCGTGTGTTAAACTTACCTAGGCTTGAGATTATATCTCCACCATAGCCATACACGGTAGAAATGTAGTCACTTAGTAATTCTTGTCTATATCTGGATTTAAGTGTAAAGATGTTTGAAAATGCTATGACGGCTCCCACAACGTTTAGTTTTTTACCGACACCTATGGTGGCTAAGAATATCCTTTTCCATGCGTCTAAAAATATCTTAGTTGGTTGGTTATGCGTCAAAATTGCTATCGTGTTTCTAATAGTAGTGAAAGTACCAAAAAGACCACTTATAACCAGTTGTGTTTCTTTGGCAGCAACAGCGTCACGCCTTGGTACTTTCGAAAAGTTATCTATCATTCGAGCTATGAAGTTGTCAACCTTCTCAAATGTAGGCGTTATGAATTTATTTAGCAGCATATACATTATCAATGGTACGACAGTAACACCAAATGCCAATGCTGTTAGTGCATTTTGTATCTGGGCGGAAGGTAGAACCATCTTCATTGAGTGACCAATCTCATGGAGGATGATACCCACACACTCAGCACCAGTGAATTTACCCAATGCCATGAGTGTTAGGTCAATAAATATAACAGCCTCTACCTGGTCTTCTGTCTTAAACGCAACACCAGTCTCCGTCCGTTGAAGTTCTAATTTTTTAACAACATATTTAAATTTAAAGGTAGTGACTGGAATTGTCATGGCCAACGATGCCGGGAGGGTACTGATGACCAGTTTTTTGAAGTTAAACATCTCTTGAAGAATGGCTTGAACCTGTTTAACTTCTTTTCGTCCATCTTTGGACCGCAACGCTTTCTCCATTAATCTTTCACATTCCAATAGTTTTTCATTTTTCCCATAGTAAGCTTCATGAATCAGTTGTCCCGGGGATTCTGCTGGTGGTGTATCTATTTGACCTTCTTGTATCAACCGCAATCGCTCACGTATGTCCATAATTACCGCCCTTCCATCGAGATATTAATGTAGTGTTAAAAACGGTTGAAACAGCTAATTAAAATGAACGTTCATCGGGAGGTAAACTTATGGTATCCGAAACTCATGTTGTCGATTCATTATATCCAAGAGTCGAGAAATCTCTTGCCAAAAAAGAAAACGTCAATATGTTACTTGCTCATATCTCCAAATTCATCGATAAGAATAATCACATCTTCTTTAGTTTGAATTTTTCCGAACGGCTAGTCTTGGGTGAACATGACAAGTCAATTGTGTTCAAGGTCATGGGGATTGACGAAGCTGAGGTTGATAAGGTCATCAAAGAATCTCCCCCTATTGCCGGTCTTAAATGGGTGTCCAACTCCTTTACCGTCATGATGGGTATGGCGATTCGATATTTTGCCACAAAGAAGATGAAGAAAGAGGTAGAAGTATGTATCGTCTTTCTAGCATCTTTGTATTATACCTTGACCCACGTCCGAAGCTTTCCCTATCTTCCAAATAAAGAAACGATGGATTATACCTTGAATAAGAATCCCAAAGTGACCAATAGTTTCATTGTCAAGAAAGTCGGGACTATCTTTAATCTGATTCGCTACACAAGTGTCACATCCCATAATTTCTATGAGAAAGAACTCATTGGAAAATGTACGGATGTCCAGTTGAATAACTATCTATCTGCCATCCGCACACGCGTCGGGTCAAACATGAAAAACTTGGCCACTTATTATTATGAAGACCACAAGGCTAATAATTTCATGAATAAGGATACAGAGTCTTTTGAAGAGGAGAATTACCGAACTATCGACAGCACCATATTGGACATTGCTAAGATATCTAGTAAGACTGCAACTAACTTGGTAAGCTATCGATTTAATCGGGGGTTTATTGATCAAAGTGCATCTATGGATATAAACACATCACCAACGAAACTTTCCCATATATTAGACAATATCATAGAGTATCACAGAAGAGATCTGGAGAAATTCATCTCATCTGTGCTAGAGCTTTATGTATTTGAGGGAAATAACAATATCAAAGAAGTTTCAAGCCTCAAGTTTCTGACTCACTCTCTTAATCTCTATAAGACAAATTCAACACGTCCAAAAGTAATAGAGATTAAGGAGTTCCTAGATCGTTGGATTGAAGACGGAAGTAAAAAGTTTGGTAATCAGTTTGTAAGACCGGCTACACTTAATGCCTATCGGAAATGTATCTTTATGGTATTCGTCTATAGTATAAATAGAGAAGCTCGCTAGGAGGAAACGATGATGACTAAAAGTACACCGATCAAGGAATATATCTACAGGGTACTGGATGCAATCGACAAAACTGGGGCGAATACAGATCGCTATAGAAAGTATTTTGAATCCATGAATGAGGAGCAATTCAAGAAAGAAATCAAAGCATTCCTTCTAGATGAGAATGAACATTTCTTCGTCGAATTGGATGCATTTGAGAATAACTTGACAATGGAAGAGATTCAAGAGGCGGCAGATATTGCAAACGTCTTAATTTCCGATTACCTTGTGCTTCCTCATATAAGCGACGATAAAGATGATCCTTATATAACCAATGAGAAAGTGATGATTGGTTGGATGCCACAACGGAGGGTCCAGCAATCCAGATCGGTTAAGAACCACCTGTCGGTATCTATCGATAAGCGCAATCCGAAAACGGGGCAGGTTATTGATGAAGATAAGAATGCTCGGATGTCGGATAGCGAGATGTACCAACTTCTCTATCAGAACTCTCCGAACGCACTGCATGAATTCTTTGGACCAAGATCAGATGATATGGTCATGAAGAATGAAATGCTCTATCAGTTGCAGCGAAAGGGTTCTGTATCCTTGGATGAACTCCCGAATAGTCCAGAGAATAAAACGTCTCTCAACTATCTGAATTACCTGCTATTGGCCGCAGGGTATACGAGCGATCTGGTTGACGGTAACGGGCTACTCCCCATTGTAGCGAATAGGGGTGGAAAGCTTTACCGGGATGACGATTAAAATGAATATTTAGGTAACACTAAATCACAGGAGGGTTACAGCACATACATTTTAATACAGGCATATATTATCATACAGATGGCGTCATATAAATGTAATGTGCCAAAACTTTTGAAAAGGAGGATAAGAGTATGTCGAACAATGCGAAACATGACACGACTAAAAAAGAGCAAAGCCCTACTTACGGTCTTATTCAAGAAGTCGCAATTGGCGAAATTCTTTCCACACAGATGCTCAATGAGAATCAGATAGTTGTGGAAGATCGTAAATCGGAGCGGTAATGCCTCTTGGCATTACCTCTTTTCTTTATGCGTCAAAATCTTAAATGCCTAGGAGATGACTTTATGTTTCTTTCGTCCCAAACTAAGACGCGATATCGGGTGGTAAATCGCAGAAAGTTTATCATTTCATCCACGCTCACAATCCTATTCTTGGCTGCCATGATGTACACGGTAGCGTTGGGTGTTAGAGCAGGGGTTGTATGGGCAACTGAAGTGATGGCCGTTGAGCCTGAGATTGTGTTGACAGAGGAGATTGCAGAGAACGTGGAAGTGCAGCCGAAGCCTATCTCATATCAATATTCGATGGGTGATATTTCGATTGACACAGAGGATAAAGATCAATTTATTGAAGAACTCGAAACTCTCCTGACGGAGAGCATTCAACGTAATGATGCACTTGAGAATAAATACCAATTACTTAATCAGAATATCAAACAAGTCACAAAGGAAGATATCCGCATCTATAAAGAATATGATTATGTATTAGATTACAATTCATCAGATTTTACCGTCGACGATATCAAGATGGTTGAAAAACTATGTAAGGAGTATGGCAATATTGTAAATCCTCATTTATGGTTTGCCCTTGTAGAATTAGAGAGTGCATATCGGTCGAACACGAAAAACTCCAAATCATCTGCAAGTGGATGGGGACAAGTGATCAAAGGAACAGGTCGTTATATATATGAGAATAAACTTAAGCTTGGTACGTACAACCATGCAAAGATGGGTATCAGCAAGGAAGTCAATGCACGTATATCTATATACTACCTAAGCGATCTCATTAATGAAACAAAGAGTGTAAACCGAGCACTCATTCGATATAATGGGGGAGAATTGGGAGCGCGGTATGCCTCCATCGTCTCATCCAAATTAAAAAAGAATAGTAACCTAACTTTAAAACAGGTGCAAACATTTGCAGATAAGGGAATCAAACAATCTGCCACCGCTCTTTAAGAGCGTTTATAATATACATGCTCTCCGGCCTATATCGTCGGAGAGTTTTTCATATACTGATTTTTCCTATGCTTATATATTATTAGAGTGAACTTACTTACATAGTAAGTTACACATATACTAACTGAGAGGTGTTCTAAAATGGACGCAAACAATGAAGCAGCTAGACTATTGCTACAAGGATTGACGCAAGAGCATCCTGCAATGGTGGCAAATAAAAAGTTGAGGGAGAGAGAATCAGTGGAAGAAAACAAAGGATTTATCGCTGGCGTTATCGGTGTGGGTGCAGGTGGAGGAAACACAGCCCATCTGCTTACAAGTGCAGAATACGCAACAGCGGCATTGAATACAACACAGTCTGACATGAAAGATATCAACGTTCACGTCAAGCTTGCCATCAAAGGAATTGATGGCTCCGGTAAAGACCCGAACTTCTCGTCATCCGAATTCAAGCGGGTTGGCAAAGAAATATTGGCAGAAAAGAGCCTTCAGCAAGTTTTGAATAATGATATCATTTTCGTCATTGGCACTGGCGGTGGGGGAACTGGAACTGTTGTTTCAATCATGGTTGCCGGGTTCCTCAAGAATGAATTTCCGAACAAGACGATCATTCTTGTCGGTCTGCTCGGGAGCATCAAAGAAGATCGACAAGAGCAACGCAATATGCGGGCTTTCCTATCCAACCTCGAAACCAAGGCTAAAGTGGCTGGATGTCCGTATATGCTATTCGATAATAACCGTGTTAAAAATAAAATGGGAGACGATATCTACACGGAAGTCAACCAAGAAGCCGCGAACGCAATTCGTCTCGTTGCCAAGGAATATTTTGTCGAGAACGCGAGGAGCAATATTGACGGTCGCGACTATGCTCGGCTTACGAGCTTTGGGGGTTTGATGTCAGTTTTGACAGTTCCAAACCTCCAAGTCAGTGTCGCAGATGATAAAGTAGATCTTGTCAGTCGTGTGCAAGCAGCGATTGACAAATCGTCGGCTATTGTGACGAAAGATCCGGAAGCATACGGATTCTTCGTGAATACGCATCCGGAAGTTTACAGCAACATCGATACGACCTTTGATGATATCCAAAATCATATTGGTCGTCCGACCGCTGGTCTCGTATTCAAACATCTTCAAAATTCAACGTCTCAAGGCCCCGAATTTGGTATTATCATGACGGGCATGGAAGCACCGGTCGATCGGTTTACAATGATTGAGCGTCGTATCCAAGAGTATGAGAATGTGAAGGAAAAAGCAACACTTCCCACAGTGGACCGAGACGGAACTCAATTGCGCCTGGCCGGAGATTCCAAAGAAGCTCCTAACAGCGGCACAGGGTCAAGCTTCTTAGATTTATTTTAAAAAAGGGAGCTGTTAATGCGTGAAGATTAACGACAAACCAAAGCCAAAGCAACAACACGATCGGCCGATTCGAAATCATCCGGTCGGAAAGCAAGAGGGGAATAGAGATACAATACCCCTATCAAAGATTTATGAGTCACCAAAATTCATGCTGAGAAGAAGCTTGGAGGTGATAGAAGTGGCAGTTCAAGATCAACTCGACACGTTGTTTGATGATTACACCAAATGGCGACGAGGAAATGCAAAGAAACCTGAGTACATTTTCAACATGCTGTTAGACTTTGCATTCGCAGCAGTATTGCCAAAGATTGTGAAACAGAATTTCGACTTCATCTTGGAACGAGGCGAGGAGTTTAGCGAACTGCTCTCCAGTGCTGTATCCGAGCTATCGAAGCGAAATCCGCAATTAACCAAAGCCAAAGAAATGATCGCAATCTATTCGACCATCTACGAGGATTTGAATGAGCGGAGAATCAAGAAAGTATTCAAACTGGAGATACCGGGGGTAGAATGGGCAGGCGCACTCAAGCTCTGTATTGTGTCCCATGGTTCTGCCGGGCATACGATGAACAACACACTCCGGGCAATTTACACGACGTTGAAAACAACGTCGTATGATGTGATCCGGAAGCTGTTTATCAAACTATATGGTAAACATGATCTAGGTAGAGTTGCTATCCACATCCTTCTTGAGCGGGGATATGATAAGCAGAAAAATAGCTGGATCAACCGTGAACTGTATGATATGATCACAAATTTGGCATTGAATGAATTAGAGCGGCTTCCACAGAAAGAAATCAAAAGTCTGCTCGCATTGTATTGCAACGAGAGGCGGAAGAGTGAGTTTGAACAATTCACACGCCGCCGGGTCAACTTCTCCATGATCGATAGTGACGATTATGAGAAGATTACTAAGGCAGTAAAGAAGCTGGCAAAGAAGAACGATATGTATCGTAGCTTCCTTGATCAGGGTCACATCACTAAGAAAAAGGGCTGATATTATCGGCCCTTTCTTTTTTATAATCTAAGGAGGAATGAAGATGTTTAAACCACTTAACCTGCTTCAACCGGGTTCTACGGTTTCTGGGGGGTGGAAAGTCAGCTTAGCGGATAAAGATATACCCGGCTATCCCTATTCAATTTATTTGGATATACCTGATAATAAACTGAAACTGTATATCGATCCCAAGAGTTACATGGATATCACAACTGCTCGCGGGGTAAGTATGCAGGCAATGACAAAAATAGCTATGGTTGAACCTAGTGTTGATAACCGCGGGAATTGGTTCCCGGTCGTAAAGCTTGGAGAAGAAAACACAGATCACAATGTCGTCATGTTCAATATCGAACTCGATATCGGAGACGTGATTACGAGTCTATCGGCGGTTAATCTCCTCGTTCTTACACAGCAAACACTGTTTTTAGATCATAAATACATCCATGGGGTCATTGCGTTTAGTCCTGATCGCACCACTGAATCACGTCTGTGTATAGAACATGGAATCGAGTACAGTACGTCAAGAACTGTTCGGACGATTGTTTATCCGCCATCCAATGAACCGTCCATCTCACCACCCGATATGTATCGGGATGTAGTGAGATATGAAACTCCAACGCCGAAAATGGAAATACCAGCGTTGCATCAAGTAACGAAAGACGAACTTGCGAGAATTTTATTAAATAACTCGCCATCAAACACTTCTATAAATGAAGGTGAAGGGAGAAACTAACGTATGGGGTTAATATCCAAAATTGATGGTCTAAGAAAAAATGAGAAGAAAATAGATGATCGGATTGTGACAGAAATGTCATATCCGTCTGGACTCTTACCTTTAGATTATGCAAATGGTGTACGAGTTGTATCATATGACGAAAATGACCGCCCTGTCCATAAGACGGATCTTATCGGATTCGTTGGGGGTTCGAAAATTACAACAATTGGACTATCCGGCACGGGGAAGACCGCATTGGCCATTGAGCTGGCAGCCACCGGAATTCATATGTTTGGCGATAAATCCGGTGTTCAACATGCCGATATTGAGAAAGCATCAACGATGCAACGTCCGATAAAAATTCTTCGATTACCTCCATCTATTTTGAGAGAGACATACGCCATGGATCGCGATATGGCGGCGGAAGACATTGTTGATAAATTTATGTCACATTGTAAGGTAAAGCTTGATAATCGTAAGGAATATACTTACGATACAGGCGTATATAATCTGTATAATGAAAGAATGTATGAACTCTACCCATCGGCTATGCTTATCGATTCTTTTGCCATGTTTAAGAGTAAAGAAGTCGATTTGATGGCTGCTAAAAAGGTAGAAGATGTAACGCATAATATGATTGCGGCACAGGCGGCAAAGTTTAATAAAGGCGTACTGGGGCAGATGGTAGCATACGGCAAAAAGGCAAATGTGTCGATCATTTCAGTCAACCATCTGTTACCAAGTGTAAATACTGGATTTTTGCCAAAACCATCTCAACACATGTATTTATCACAGGATGAAATGATGCCTGGTGGCCAAGCTACAATCTTCTTGGCAAACAACATCATTAAACTGAAGGTTATGACTAAATGGAATATAGATAAACCCGAGAAAATGGAATATGGGTTCAAAGGGTTCCTAATCGAAGCTCGGTTGTTGAAATCCCGTACGAATTCGTCGAATATTCCGATTGAGCTTGTATTCGATGGTCGTAGAGGTGGATTTTCAAAACTGATGACGTTATTCCATTATGCATACACTAACAAGATCATCCAAGGATCTCCAAACTCTATGTACCTTCCGGGATACACTAGAACTAAGTTTACACGGAAAACATTCGAGGAGAGTGTAGAGAGAGATCCCGAACTTATTGAGGCATTATTACATGCTTGCCTTCCAAGCTTAGAAACCATGTTATCAACCGATTATGGTGATAACACAAACGAGGAATCTTCCAGTCAACGCCTTGATGCCATGTATATGGCAATCGAGGAGCATGAGAAGGACGTCGAAGATTATAAGAAACGCGGTTGGCTTGATTTTTGATAAAAGCATATATTATATTTGAGAGAGATGGGATAAGAATCCCATCTCCTCTATCCGACTTCTATTTGAGGAGGAAACTGCAAGATGTTGAAGCCAGAACAAATTGAAGATCTTCGAAGGATTGCCGCTGAAATCAAATCTATTGACCATGTATATGGTAGCGGCTTAATGACACCATTTGGGGTGAAGGTCAACTCATCCCGTGCAGCAATGACATATCAACAGTTGACACAAGCAAAGAATTTGGATACACCGGAAATTGCGAGAGTAAGCACCGGGTATGAGAAAGTATATGGAGACAGGTCCACTTCCTTCTATGAATCAGAGAAGAAAGTTGATGTGGTCCATAAGATCCAAAAATTTGGCAACGATTCTGTCTATGTATTGATTACCAGAGAGAAAGGAACTAACCACTACGATCTTATTGAACGGAAAGCTGTTGAATCTTTCGCTGAATCCAGTGGCGTCAAAATCAACAATGAAGTTATCGACAAGAAAAAACCGGGAAGTATAATTGATAAAGGAGAAATCCTCTATCGGTCGACTTCCTACGATGAAGATATGAACTATCGTCTCGGCGTTAATGCTAAGACGCTATATATGGTATCACCATTCATTATAGAGGATGCTGTAGACGTTTCCAACAGACTTGCGGAAAAGCTAAGAAGTACCTCGGTTCAGACATATACGATACCAAAGAACACCAATGATGTCTTCCTCAATACCTATGGGACTAAGCATCATTATAAAGTATTCCCGGATATTGGAGAGAAGGTAAAGGACAGAACACTTTGTGTTCGCAGGCGAATTGACTATAACAACGCCCAATATCTATTGAAGGGTAAAAACCTTCGCAAAGAGATGCATGGGGATACTGCCTATTATACACCGGCTGATGCCGAAGTTGTCGATATCGACATCTACTGTAATACACCATTTGATGAATTACCAAGGGACAATGCACATGCCCAGATCAATAAATATCTGGACATGACTACAGCGTATTGGCAAACGATATACGATACTTTATCCGAAATCTGCGGGGATGAAAAGAACACTTACTCGGATAATATCGGACTATTCTATGCACGGGCTCGTGATGTGCTGAGTATCGGCAAGCGAGTGAAGTGGAAAACCGAGGTATCGATTTTTGACAATATGATTATCACGATCACCATAGCAAAAAGTTCTCCGGCAATGGAAGGTTCTAAGTTGGTTGGTCGCCACGGAAATAAATGTGTCATATCTAGGATTGTACCGGATGACCAAATGCCGGTAGACGAGGATGGAAATTTCTGCGATATCCAATACAATGCACAGAGTGTTATCGCGCGTCTTAATCAGTCACAATCCTATGAGCCTGAGATGAATTGGATTGTGGATGAGATTCTAAAAGGTAAAGCATCCAAAGAAGTCAAATTTGAATCACTGATGATTTTCTTAAGTCTTTGCAACCCAGATCAGGAGAAAATGATTCGAAAATTCTTCGAACAACTATCCAGGGAGGAAAAGAAGAAATTTTTAGATGAAATAACGACGGAATTTGTGACGTTCCAGCCACCTTCAAAGACCGTCACTTTTGAAAATTATTCAAAAATGATTGATAAGTTCAAACCGAAGAAGAAAAGATTTACAATTAAGAGCAAAGATGGGACCGTGTCCAAGATCCAACGGAAACTGATTATGTCGGATACCTATGTATATCGACTGAAACACGAACCGATTACAAAGTTCTCCGTTCGGTCTAAGGGTACAATCAATCCAAGGACGTTTCTCCCGATCAAGTCTCATGCTTACAGCCGGGGGACGGCACTGTTCAACAACCAAGCGATTCGGCTTGGGACGATGGAGATGGATGTGTTAAGACTGTGTAACGATCCTGCTGCTATCAACTATATGACCAGATTATATTGCACGTCGGTCGTTGGGCGCAGGGAATTTAATAGACTCCTAAACATGGATATATTCTCTAAAGAGATGCAAATCGACATGGAGAATCATAAATCCAGAGTAGTGGACATGTTTAACTCCACTTTGCTTGCAGCTGGCTACGTACTTTCCATTGAGCTTGGAGAGACAGAAGAAATCAAGAATGAACTCATGATGGATCTGGCCGAGATGAGCAAGAAGAATGTTAAGCTTGTGTTTAAACAGTCGTATTTAGAAACTCGTAATAAATAAGAGGGGAGTGCGAGGAAACTCGCACTCTTTTTCGTTTGAAGGGAGATAAGGCATGGAACCCAAGAAGATTGTAAAGCGACTGAATCGATATATTGATGAAAATCGGTATGCGTCAGCTGCTAGTCTCGTATCATCACCCGATGTGGCCGAGAGCTTGTTATCATACTTGTATTGGGTGGAGAGAAACATCTCCAATCGCGGAGATTATGATGAAGTAATGAAAGACATAGAAGAAGCAATTGAGACTGTTATTAAGGTTTCCAAACTTCTCTATGACATCAACTGGACAAGAACTGGGCTTATGTTCAGACTTATGCCGGACGAAGTGTATGACAATTTGCTTGAGCGTTATAAGAGTATCAAAGATCAAGAGCCGTTCCCGGACAAAGTATTCTCTGGAATGAGAGATGAATCTCACGACTTTCCTGAATTGGTGGGTACACTGGATAAGGCATATGAGATTCGAGACATCAGTGACAAAATGTCGCTTGAGAAGTTCTTGAAAAGAATTATGACGTCTATGAACTTGAAGCGATTGGCTATTGGTATTGGTGAGAAGTACGACGGAACTTCTATTTCGGCAACCTTCTCAACAGTTTCTACATTGACTATTCCATTAAAGGCAACTTCCCGCGGAGACTTCATTGAAAATAAAGGAGTCGACATGAGTCGATTGGTCATCGGGCGTAAGGGATTTGGTATAGGCCCATTCCATACCCTGATGGATAAAATGGGTATCCAATATGAGGTGATGATCACCGAGGATGGAAGGAATCAGTTATCGAAGCTGACCGGAATCAACTATTCGACTCGTCGAGCAGCCGCTACAGCCGCTGTAAAACGGCTTACCCATGGCGATCTGTCACAGGATGAGGTTGAAAAGTTCTTTAAATGCATATCTTTGGTCCCACTGAACGTCAATGAGCAATTCCTACGTGTACTAGATCTGAGCTGGTTTCAAGCGATGGATCAACTTGGAACTGTTGCAAAGTATGGAGACATCACACCTAAGATTGATATCATTGAGGGTACGTTAGAGGAACTCTTGGTTCAGTTTACCGACTACGTAGCGAAATATGCAGCCCTCAGAAACACATTGCCCTACAATATTGATGGGCTAGTAGTTTCCGTTGTCGATGAAGCTGTGCGTAAGGAATTGGGAAGATCCAACAATAAGAATCGTTGGCAAATTGCCTATAAGTTCAATGCATTAGTAAGACGAACGAAGGTAATTGGTATCCTAACCACACAAGGACGTCAAGGGTTTTTAGGCCATAACATCCTGTTTGATCCAATCGAGTTCAATGGTGTGCAGTATGATAAGGCACCTGTGAATAATGTGACTCGATTTAATGGATTGGATTTACGCATTAGAGATGAAGTATTAGTCTCCTATAATGCAGATGTGATGGGATATCTATATAAAGACGATACCTGTGTGCCAAACCCCGACGGAAAGAAGATTAAACTTCCGAAACGGTGTGTCAACTGCGAAGAACCGCTAATCATCGTAAAGGATATGCTCAAGTGTACAAACGAGGATTGCCCCGGTCAACAGATTGGGCGTATCTTAGAGGTTATTCGTATTTTGGATATCGATTTCTTCGGGGAAGAAACAGCTCAAGCCCTGACTGAGAATGGTATCACAAATGCGATTGACTTCATCAGTATGGACAGGGATACATTAGCTAAAGTGCTTGTCGGAAAGAACTTGGACAAAGCATGGAAGCAATTCCGGGATAAGATAGAAGCCGAGATTGACTATGCAAAAGTAGTGGATCTCCTCCGAGTACCTTCTCTCCGGACGAAGACAGCCAGAAAGATCTTGGATCACATTGGTGTTACCAAGTTTCTATCCTTGATGGTAGGTTCTGCAACGCAAACGGGTCAACGCTATCTGGCTAAATCTCTCACAGAAGTTCCGGGTATTAATAAGAATGCGACAGGATTTGCCGAGGGGTTAGCAGCTAAGCTTGATGAATTTAATCGACTTGTTGGGCTACTGAATGTCGTAGAAGGAACCCAACCAGTATTTGATAAAATGGTATTGGTATCAGGGTTTAGACGGGATGACACATTCGAGGAAATCTGTAAGAAATTGAACTATGGTGTGACAGATTCGGGGAAATATGATATTCTGGTTGTGACACAAGACCGGCTAGATGGGTCTAAAGCACGTGCTGCTCGAAAATCCGGAAAACCGATCTATACGCTTCCGGAATTTATTTCCAAATATAAATAAATTGAGTTCTAACAATTTATTGAATCTGAATCTTAGTCGAAGGGTCGCCAGAGGCGATTTTGGATCAAATCTCTTCGTACTCATAATCGCTTTACCGTAGACGGAACTGACTGTGCATGTGCGCGGCGGCGAACAATGGGCTAGGGATGTGAAGAGTGCAGGTTGTTTTACCATCGGCCTTGTACTGAAGAATTCCAACGCTCGGTTTGCATTCTGTCATTTGAGGGAGAGCTGGAGACTGATACGGAGGTACGATCAAACAATTCCAAATGGACCCTGTTTGACTAAGGTGATAAGATCAGTAACGGACTGAGCCATAAAGGTGCTCAGTCCGTTATCTTTGTCGAGTAATTTATAATGACCCATAAAACTAAAAATAGCATGAAATGCGGGAATGTATAGAAAGAAAAAGGCCTAACCATTTCAAATATTTTAAAACACTACAACGACCAATGATATATTATAGGATAGTATAACCACTTTAAATCTCGAAGGAGATGGAAGACAATGATTGAAGCGTACATTAGTTTAAAGACTGCTAAGAAGGTTATGGATTTGGCTGACTGGAAAGACTTTGTCAAGCAAATCACAAAGGAAGCCGATGACAGAGACAAAGCCAAGGAAAATATGGATATGGTCATACAGGCTCATATTACCTCGGCGATATCGCAGGCAATTCCGCGTGCTGTGTATTTGAAAGTGCTTGAATTGTCGAAGCAGGGTCAATTGGAAGATGGTGAGATAGTTGGCTCCGTACATATCGGACCATTATCATATAGTGCAATTGTTTCACGTCAAGAGGAAAACGGTACAGTTTCCGTCACCCCTCATTTGGATTCCACAGATCCAAACGGCGAATCTTGGTCGTATCAGCTATTCGAGCGTAAGCCATACAAACATCCCGAGCTTCTGCAAATCATTGCAACGCAAATACTGGATAACGAAGATATCCTGATCGAATGCGTCCGCAATTTCTTTGCAGGATGGACATACGATTCCAATAAGGATGTATGGGTTGAAAATGATGCCATGTTTGATTTAAGTTTCACGGATAGCGATATCTCGCATTTTATCGCAATTCACATCATGACGTTATTGTATGCGCTCGTCAATTCACTTGGAGAGGATGATGCGGAGGGCTATTCCGGTGTGCATATCCCACAGGAAGGTACCTATCTAATTTCCACTTCGTCTGACGGGACGATGGTTGTAAGCTTGGTGCCAGACGTTAATTACAAACTTGCAATCAAGAACGACAGACTCAAGTTGTAGTTAGTCGATTTAAAAATCAAGCATATATTATTAAACTGAGTATGTGACATACTATTGTATGTATCACATAAATAAATGACTAAAGGAGAATAAAGAACATGGCAAAATCCTTTATCGAACTTACAAATGAGGCAACAGTTGCGGCATTCGAATGCCAGCAACTCAACGACGGGCAAGAGAAACATGCCCCCGTCGATTTGGTACTGCAATCTATCATCGATTCCGGCATCTCAGCGGGAATTCCGAGGGCACTATATCTCCTGATGGAGAAAGATCCACGGGAGGAAGTGTCGATTGAAGTCGGCCCGTTTACGTACGGTGTATCGCTGAAGAAAACCGGCGAGTCGATGTCGCTTAACCCGATGTTTTCGTTAACCAACGAAAAGAAGACGATCAATGAGTTGGGCGAATATGAAGAAAAGATGATCAAACTTATCCCACTCATTGATTCTGTTTCCCAGTCGATCACCAATGATCTGCTGCTCGAAACTGTCATTCATACTTGCAAATTGGACGAGTACGACACAACAACTTCCGCATGGGTTGAAAAGGTCAACGACGCGGACAAGGGTGTCGATCTCGACCGGTATACGGTATCGTTCCTGATTGCTTCCCATGTGGTCGCAATTCTGCACGTACTCGCCAATCAGCGCAATGCCGAGGAATTGGTGAAGTATGAAGTGCCGGGTGAAGGTACTTATACGATCCAATCCGTCAAAGGCAAATGGGAAATCGGATTCATTGCAAGCAAAGAGTTCAAGCAGGCTATCAAGAACGACCGTTTGGTGGACGCCCTGGCATAATTCATATAGTAGACATCCCCAGTATAGATTTTATACTGGGGATTCTTCTATTACTAACATCACGAAAATTTTTTATCGTTTGAAGGAGGGTAACACTTGGGATATGTAAGTAAGCTTGTAGCTGAATACTCAGATACACTGACCGAGGATATCAACGAGGATTTGTTTGATCGACGCAAGGGTAAGCAGATACACGAGTTTATCATCGACGATCTCAAATCCATTGAGATGCTGTCCAATATTTACGTCAAAGATATAGAGTATATTACAGACCCATCGAGAATTGACGTAAAGCTAAATCTGAATAATATAAAGAGCAAGAAGATTCTGAAGCAAAAGCTAGAGAAACTTATCTCTATCGAACACACAGCCTTCGATGCTCTGAAGTTTACCATTGAAATTGGGCGTAAGCATAAGGTAGAAAACCTGATCCTTATTCCCAAATATGTGGATCGGTTTCACTTCCTTGTCAATGGGAATAAGACATTAGTCATGTTCCAAGTCATTGATAATGCCATATTCAATCAGAAAGGTTCCATCATTCTGAAGTCTCGTCCTCCGGCACATATCAGTAAAGAAGCCCGGAAGAAAGCGACATTGCTGGACGTGGTTACCGGGGAAGAATTTAAAACAGATCTAATCATCATCGACCTGTTTAAGAAGAAGTTCTCCCCGTTGTTTTATTACGCAGCAAAGAAAGGAATACTGGAAACGATCAAATACTTCGGATATGAAAAGTTTGCAGACATCGTAACCGAAGTGAGAAATCCCGAGCTATTTCACTACTTCAAGATTAACTCTAATCTGATGATAGAAGTCGAGAAGTCACTGTTTAATGTGGACGGTTTCTTCAAGACATTCGTCGGGATGTTTACGGGGTTATTCAACGCAAGAACTCGTATTGACGATATTTACGACCAAGACCTATGGATTAAACGCCTTGGATCACTGTTCACCAGTTCGTCCAAGAATCAACACAATAAAGGTCTTGATGTGTTGAAGTCGTTTAAGAATATATTGGATGCGACCACACAACGTGTGCTCCGGATAGAAGACCGAGAGAAAAATGATGTGTATGCAGTTATGCGGTGGATTATGCGGGATTTTGGCATGCTTCGAAATGCAGACAATCATGATCTCCGGAATAAACGTATACGATATAACGAATATATCGCGGCATACTTCGGGATGATCTTGAAGACAAAAGTAAACTATGCCTTGAACATGAAGAACTATGATCCAGATAAACTGGTGAAAATCTTCAAGCTCAATGAGCATGTTCTATTTAAGGCATTATTTGGTGGGATGAAAGCTTGCCCGTTGTTCCGATATAATATTGATACGAATGATTTGCAAGCCTTGAATGGATTGAAATTCTCAATCACGGGTATTCAAGGGATTCCGTCCAAACGAGTGAAAGACGAGCAGAGGGATATCTATCCTTCCCACTTGGGTAAGTTTGAGTTAAATGCAATCTCATCCGGATCACCGGGTTTATCAGGTATGCTAACGCCATTCTGTAAAATTTATGGGGATGGCTATTTTGGTTCCGAGGAAGAAACGACTAAGAGTCGTTATCGGGCTAAACTGAAGAAGAGGGTTAAGCATATTAAGGAAGATGAGGAACGATATGAAAAGATTAAGCAGCATCATGATAATGCTGTAGCCCAGCATGAGAAAAGAATGTGGCTGTATAAATATTCCGCATTCAGGAATCAGAAAGGGTTTATCAATATCACTCGCCCACAGCATGTTAGAAACTCCAGAGGATACCGTGCGATCAGGCTTAAGATTAGGTTTATTCCGTATGTGAGGAATGAGAGAGGGTTTATCAAGATCATCCCCATTCTTAACCGGAGACCACGGCTTGTGCGGAAGCAAAATATAGACACAACGAATGAAGACAGACGGTAATCCGTCTGTCTTCTTTTTTTTTGCTTATTCGTACCGATAATAGTGAGTAAGTGCTTTATTGGGGTAACCCTTCGAGTTGAACCGATCGATAACCTCAGCTCTGCCCGACTCACCATTCTGGATATTATCCAGTTTGAGATCAATTGTACCAATTGGGAGTTGCAATTGATCATAATGCTTCAGTTTATTGTAGATGAATATCTTGATATCCTCGGTTGCAAGATCCAAGAACTGTTCAATGACAGACTCAGGAATAGCCGAGAAGCTTGGATAAGCCATCTTGAGAACCAATGCCAGTTGAATATCTCCAAACCCCCGTAGCATAATCCGGTTAGGTGGAATGAACTTAAACCGCCTAAAACTATACTTAGCGGATGAAGATAGATTTGTAGCCAAGGAGTTCATGATGACATCCTCAATCGTCAAGTTGACTGGACGATAACCATCAAAGTAGCTGGTATCGATGACGGTGGATTGAGGCATAACCATTGCGACTGATATGATCTTTAGGTTATTTTCATTTATTTCAGGGATGTTTAGATAGAACTGATCTACGGTCTCCGTCTTATTCTCCTTCGGTTCGTAGTTGTATCTGCGGTAGCATGGGAAATATTGAGAGAATATCGGTAGTGTATTCGTCAAGAGATTGTTATGAATCTCCGGATATAGATAATCTAACTTATACTCCACGAGACCAAGACGTTGATTCAGCAGAATGTCCAAAATTGTATTGAGGTTCATAAATCTATCAACTCCCCCGCTCTATCATTTAAACGTCATGATATCGCGATAGTAGTCACGAATATAAGACTCCAGCGGTACATGAACTGTAATATTCTGACCCAGATACGTCCCTTCCAAGACAACTGTGTTTTTATTGTCATATACCCCGGAACTTTCTTGGAGCCCGAAGAGATCCTTGGCGATCTTGATATTGTCAGAACGTTCCATAACAAAATTGGTAATATTGGAGACGATACTCGAACTTTCCAATAGCGTCATCGAGGAGGATTCCTTCAGCATTGCATCCGTGTAAGACTTAACTGATACGATGTCCCCTTTATCACTATATGCCTCTTTATGCGAAGGACCATTAACCTGATCGTACGTAATAATGGTTAGCGGATGGATGGCAACATTGTTGGAATCAACACCACCAAATGCCCGGAGAGAGAATGCCCATGGGCGATCGGCCATAGCTGTATTATACATCCATATGCCGTAACCGTATGGTGCAGATGTAACATGGCCTTTTAGAAGATTCCCGACTTTCCGGTAGTTGTCGATATAGTGGGAAGTTTTTTCCGGAAGCACCTGAGATTGTCTGGACATCTCCTTAGAGTCTGGATGACCGTACTCACCAGCAAATTGCTTTCTTCGAAGGTGATTTTGGATCTTCGGATTCTCATCCAAACCTCTCATGACAACTTGGGTCGGATATCTGCGTTGATTCCAGTTTATTACGTCGAAGCTTTGGAGTGTAGAATCGACGGTGACGGTTTTTATCTTTTCACCCGTTGCCCCAATTACTGTATTCTCCCTCAAAATAGTCGTTTGGATATCGTCAGGGTTTACAGCAGCCTCTACAATGTAATAGATCGGAAAACTATTCTTGCTCGATGTTTTGATCATAACTGCAACCTCCTAATCTAAATTTGCATTTATAAGGTGTTGCATGGTTATTGACGATATTTATATTAGAAACATCACTATAATGGAAATAAGTTTAGGAGGGTAAATTCATGAAACTTTCAATGAAACTTCCATTTCTTCAATTGGAGAGCGTCACAGCCGTTTCCAAATTGAATGGCTGGATCGCTAAATTTTCCTTTACCAAGGAAGTTGTAACACAAGAAGTGCTCGATGAGATATTCGAAAGCTATGATGGAAATATTGACAAGTATTTGGAGGTCTATACGGTATTATTGAAGAATATTGTGGATAATCGAAAGGTAGAATTGTACCAAAGACTATCCCAAGATATCGAGCAGATCTCCATGGATTTGCAACCTGAAGAAGGTAGCCAAGTCGATGCGCGAATCAGCAAAATGCTCAACTATCTGGATACGAAAGCAAGACTTCCGGATATTGAGTCGCTGAAGACCAACCTTCGAGAACTGGTGGCTAAGATACGGAGTCAACGACTTCTCATCTTACCCCAAGAAGATGATCATGAAACAACCGAAATGGTGTTCAACACCCTATCCAATAGCGATATTCAATTTTCTGCAACTTTGGATGCTGTATTGGAAATGTGCCAAGAGTTATTGGATGCTGGTTTGATAGAGGAGTCTATGGCTACGAAGATGAGACGAGCCAAAGACAAAGTTGTCAATACCATAACGAAATTCTCCTTGAAGGATAAGGAGATGTCTGAGAAGTTGAATGAGAAATTCAACCGATTCTTGGGCGACTATAAAGAGAATCGGAAAGTTGCTACCTATGATAAACTTGTGAAGGATACTTTTAACCTCTCAAGGATGCTAAAATCCCTTATTGGCTCCGGCATTGTAGCCCTTCTTGTTCCGGGCGGCGTTCAAGCAAAACTTGTAAGTGCAATCATCTTCTTATTGATTAGATTTGCGAAGGATCGTCGTACAGAAGACAAACACAAGAAAGTAATCGTCGCGGATTTAAAGTTTGAAAAGACAGTATTAGAAGAAAAGATACGGGATGCGGATACTAAGGGTGATACAAAGAGCAAGTACAAACTCATGCGAATCAATAATGAAGTTTCACGAGCAATCGACCGTATCACTTACGGCTTAGCTCAAAACTGATACCATTGGAGGTGCAACTATGTCATCATTATTAGAGCGTTTGCAAAGGATTAAAGAAGGTTTGGTCCTTGAGGCAGATGATAAATATGATATTCCCAAGGAAGAAGAGACAGATAATGATCCACCTCCTGGTCAAGGCGATGATCAACCTGCGACTTCGGATGATGTTGACAACGAAGATACGTCAGATAACAATCAAGACGACGACACGGATGATAACGCCTATGACATGGATGATGAAGGTGGTGATGGCACAGGAGACGACGACGAAGGTGCAGAAACCGATGATGAAGACTCTCCCGAAGATTCATCGGGAAATTCATCCAGACCGGGGGAGATTATTCCATTAGATGAGATCTCCCGGAAGCTTTTGGTCTATAAAAATTTCAAAACTTACCGGGATATGAGGGATTCGGTAGCAGCACTATTGAATACACTTACTGAAATGCCAACCTCATCAGATGATAACCGACAAGTGATGAATCTATGTATTAGTCAGTCTTCTCAGCTTCTGAATAAGCTGAATGACTATATTATGTACAAATATCAAGCGAATAGCTACGAAATTAATTACAAAAATTTTATGGCATTCGTATTGGAAAAAAGACTTATTGAAGAAATTCTCTCCAAGATAAACATAGTCGATCAATAATTTTACCAAATCAAATAGTAAAATGTAACATATGTATAAATCCAATCCCACTCAATGGATAAAAGGAGGAACACAAGGTGAAAAAAGAGTATAAAGAGTCTACATTGGGCCTCGGTACGTTCCGCGACAGGCAGGTAGAGAAGTTCTTTGACCGCCTGTATGAAACGTATGGATCGTCCATCGGTAGCGACGTAACACCTTTCTTTAAAACGGAGCAAGGTGTGGAAACGTTCCTTGAGTCGATTAACAACATCCTCGACGAAGAGGAATTCAGCGGCACTGGTCTTACCAGTTCCATCATGCGCGAAGACGCTGCGGCGCGTTCCGTTGGTGTTCGCTGTATTGCAAAGGAACTGCTCGAAGAATCGGCACAACAAGGTCTGGCGACGCTTCGCCCGATTTCGCTGACTTCGTTTGGTTTCCAAATTCGTTCCTATACGAAGGCTGTCATGCACCGTGCAGTTAAAACGCTGCAAGCAGAAAAACCGGCGTTTAAAATCACGGAGCGCAAACAGTTCTTGATCGACATCAACGGCAACAAACGTTATTTCGTTGATGCGTTCAACCACGGCAGCAACCTGAATGACAACATTCACAAGAAATTCGATGTTACGGTGAACGTTCCCTCCACTGGTGTGGATATGTTCGCTTCCAACTCCATCGATCCTCGGAACAAAATGGCTGTCGACATCGCCCTGAAGTCCTATACGGCTAAAGAGTCGAATGGCACAGACGATGCCACGAACCTGAAGATCGTTGGACCAAGACGCGAGATCGATCTGGAAACAGGCCGCTTCTCGATCAACGTTGAATTCGGTACGGACAACGCTAAGGGCGTCATCCACGGCGAATTCGACTTCAACAAAAACCAATTGGTCGCGATCACCACGACCAGCAGCCGCATCAAAACGGCTACATTTGCAATGCGTCTGTCTTCTGAGACGCACCTGTCCTCGTTGCAGGTTGGTATTGAGCACATCAATACGACTGTAAACATTCCGGACGGCGCGCATATCGAAGTGCAACTCTCTCAAGAATTCACGGACGACGCATCTCGTATGCTCGGCCTGAACATGCTTGAAGAGTATACGAACCAAATGGGTATCGCGATTGAGCGTCTCGAAGATATTTCGATCTTTGAAAAGATCAAATCTCTCGATTCGTCTGCAATCGTTACCGATACTTTCGACGTTACACCGGACGCCGGGTTTGCATACGGTAAAGAAGAATGGATCAAACGCCAGTTCCATCCGGCGGTTGAACAAATGTGTATCCGTATGAAATCCGAGCTTCAAATCGACGATTGCCATTTCCGGGTTATTGGTAACCCGATTGACATCCGTCTGCCAAATGCTGCTGGCGAAGAGTACATCTTCCGCCGCAATCAAGAAATGTCCGGTTCGGTTCGTGTTGAGTACGACTTTGCGGTCGTTACTTCCGGCAACACGATCTTCTACCTGTCTTCCGATCGTGTGCCTCCGGGCAAGATCCGCATCCTGCTGATCCCGAACACGATCGAAAACAACATCATCACGGTTAACCACTACCGTTATGCGAACTACGTTTCGAACAAATATCGTTCCAGCTCCAACCCTTCCTTGCCGACTGTAATGGTTTCCAGCCGTTACAAAACGCAAGAATACCTGCCAATCGTAGGTGTTCTTACCGTAACCGGCAACAAGGCATCTTGGTATACTGATCTCTATCAATAATCTGGCACTTAAGCCCACAGCCCATAAACGGGCTGTGGGTTTTACTTTTAAAAAGGAGGATCAATCATGCAGAAATTTGTATTCAATATTCTAGCCAACCTGCTTGCTGAGATTAAGGCATATAAGAAGTATCAGAATATAGTGGCAATCAAATCACTTTTCAATAATCAAATCCAAAGTGTCCCCTGTGTGTCGGTAGCGGTAAACGATTCTTCTACAGCTAGTTCTTTCTATGGGGTTATCGTTTATCCCAATATCGTCATTCGTCAAGGTGTACCTACAGTTATCAACTACGCAATTGAGATCCAGCGCCAAGCAGTAGACCTTCTCTCGCCAGAAGAATTGGCAGCTATGATCATTCACGATGTAAGCCATAACGTTTTGTCGGCAATGGTCATTCAACGTATTAAGTATGCAATCTTTAAAGCATGTCGTATTACCCACAGTAAGATTGTGGATATTATCTACAATATGACCAAACCAATGTGGGAATTAGCAGCTTTGGATGTCTCCAACCGTACGCTTAAGGGGAATATTATTCCGGGGTTGGATATGTATGAACCTGACCGATTGCTGGTAGATATGGAGATCTCCGACTACTTCAATTCAGCGCTGAAGAAATATGACACCATTGATTACCTGAACTTGAGCGATCTGGATAGTCAAGAGATTGGTGATGCCTATATTGGTATGCATATCATCAAGATGGTTCGAGAAAAACTCCGCGGGATCAATAAAACTTACAATGAACTATTCAACTATATCAAAGGTCAATATGATACCCGTGTATTTTATGCATTCCCTCGGCTTGATGTCGATGTGAAAGAAGATCGATTCGGTGCCGAGGTGCTTGACGAAGAACAACTAAAACCTTATGAGATTCAGCGTTTACAAGAGGGTGTAGTCCAAGGCATTAAGACACATGGTCTGTCCAAAACGGCTGAGATGCTTTTGGAAGCATCTACTGCTAAGACGTTCTCCAGCGGTAAGATCTCTTATTCTTCACTCCAGCGAGAATTGGACGTGTTGAATTTTAAGATTGAATCCATGGGGAGCAACTATGAGCGGTTGGCTATCCTTGACCGTATTTATGACAATATCTTTGCACTTGAGAAATACTTGGAGAAAAATCCAAACGATCAAATCATCTGGGATTATCTGAAACGGTTTATTGGTGTGACAGAATCCATGAAGGATGCCAAAATTGCGAAGAAAAAGTATGGTGTATTCATTGAGGTCCCACCTGGGTACGAGGGGTGAAGATGAGCCATGCTCATAAGACCATATAAAGCCAGGGACGAGGAGTATTATGTCGATTGGAATACAACCAATCTATCTTTCGTCCGGACAGCAGTGCTTCTCCAACGGGCAGGAATCGAGAATTATGATTTCTGCCTTAAGATATACGATAAAGACTTGATTGACATCGACCCGTATGATGAAGATTTGACACTTCAAGACATGGGGAAAGTCATTCAGGAGATTACAAGGAACTATTTCTATTTCCTTCGAGAAGTATGTCGGGTGCCTGAGGAGGGTGCATCCACGGAAATTGGCGGGGGTACACCCTTCCTTTTACACCGTGGCAACCTTGCTCAGGCTTGGTGTTTTGAAAATAATATCTCTCACTATTTAGAGCTGCCTCGTCAGTTTGGTAAAACGACAGGTGCGGTTCAGCGATATCAATGGCAATTCTCTTATGGTACAACATCATCCACAACCATATTCATGAATATGGACAAAGCTGCATCTGTAAGTAACTTGACCCGTCTAAAAGAGAGCCGATCTCTTCTTCCGGAATATTTGCAGATGCGATTTACACTGGATGATAAAGGTCAGTTGAAAGCAAACACAGATAACGTCAATGAAATTAAGAATAAGCAGTTAAAGAACTTGATCATTACAAAGGCATCCGCCCGAAACGTACAGAATGCTGAGCGCGTCGGTCGTGGTCTTACCGTTCCAGCCCTGTGGTTCGATGAGTTCGCCCATATGATCTTTAACGAAACGATACATGCTGCTGCAATTCCAGCGTTCTCCCGTGCATCTGAGAACGCATCCAAAAACGAAAAACCATATGCAATCTGTATCACAACTACACCGGGCGACATGGGTACACAACATGGTGCCTATGCATTTGACCTGAAGGAAAAAGCAGCGAAATTTACCGAAGGGTTATACGACTATTCACCTGAAGATCTAGAAACTTGGATGCGGAAGAACTCCAGTAACACCATGGTCTACATCTCCTTCTCCTTCCTTCAATTGGGTAAGACGATGGAATGGTATGAGGACATGTGCGAAAAGATGAACCACAACTGGATGAAAATCCGTCGTGAGCTTCTTCTCCAATGGAACAAAGCATCCAATAATTCTCCGTTCTCCCCTGAGGACATTGATGAATTGGTTGCAATGTCGAAAACGTCAATTGGTACAATTAAGATCAATAAGTATTATGAAGTATTACTCTATAAAGAACTTGACGCGTTCAAACGATATCTGGTGGGTGTCGACGTCTCGAAAGGTGTTGGGCGTGACGCGACTGCCGTTGCAATTGTAGATTCAGAAACCTTTGAAGTCGTCGGTCTATTCATCAATAACACAATCCGTTCAAGAGAGCTTAAACGATTCTTGCATACGTTGATATTGGATCACCTACCAAACTCCGTTCTCGTCATAGAGAATAACAATATTGGTGATGCAATTATCGAAGATCTTAAAGCTACACCGTTACGGAGCCATTTGTATTACGACTTTGCAATGCGCTTAGCAGAAGATAACCGCATCGATGGTGTTATGCAGCAGAAGAAGAAAAATCGTATCATCTATGGTCATACGGTTACGTCCGTGACACGCCCGAAGATGATGGAGCTTCTCCTAAACTTCGTTGCAAAACACAAATCGAAGATTGCGGTAAAAGAGCTGGTTGATCAGATCCGGCATTTGGAATACAAAAATGAAGAACGAATCGATCACCAAGCTGGGAAACACGATGACGCCGTCTTTGCTTACTTGGCTTGTATCTACATCATGTTCTATGGCAAAAACCTCAGTCGCTTTGGTTTATTCAATAAGTATAACTTTGACGATGAAGGTATGCATGAACGTGAAGTGGGTGAGGATAAGCTTGCCAAGATTCTTAGAAAGGCAAAACTAAATAATCTAGTAAAACGAGATCCATTCTTGGCCGAGCTTTTCGAGGAGTCTAAAACATTTGCAGAGGCCGACCGAGAAATTGACCGAGAGATGTGGCGAATTGAGGCGGACGGGGATTCCGATACGATTTTCCAAACATCCGCAGATGGCCCGGGGAAAGTATTAAAGCCAAATGCAATACGAAACCTGAACCAGAGTGCATTAAACCGGCTTAACCGTACAACCAACGCTGTTTTCGGTATTCCGGATGGGTTTAATGGGAGAGGCTGGTAGATAAACCAGCCTCTTTCTTTTTTACCAGCATAGTGACAAAAGATTAGATCGATTGAGAGGGTGGGAATAAATTGAGTAGATTGAGAAAAATTCTGATAACTGAAAATAACTTCAAAGCAGTACAAGGTAGGATTAAGAAATTCGTCAACTCTTGTACGAATAACGATTATGGATTCGTTTATAGGTGGGGATACGATAATAGCTGGTTTAAGGGTCATCTATCCGAGAAAGAGACTGATTACCCTACCGGAATGAGAGAACCTTACGTGGATGAAGAACCCGAGGGGAAATCGAATGATCGCATCCGAATACGATTTATGCAGACATCTGGTATGAGTTGTACAATTTATGTGCGCGTTGGTGATATAATCAGTATTCAACCTAACAGACTGATTGTTCAGAGTAAATTCCCATATCATGGTCGTAGAAGGAGTTCTGATGTGAATTACGTATATGATATGGTCGACAGAATAAAACTCGATACAAATTTCAAACAATGGGTGTGTGGTAAAGAAAGGCATCAAGCCGTTGATCGTATAATGAATGGTTAACTTGCCTACCACCTCTTTCTTTTTTTAACAACATAGTGACAAAATATCAGACGAAAATGACCGAAAGGAGACATTACAAATGTCTATTTACGATCAGGAGGATGTCGCAAATAAAGCAAAGCTATATGAAATAGCTGCGATCGTTGAAAGTGAATTTTTCATGGAGTCCATCAAGGAGCAAATTGCTATGGGGCTTGATTGTTCTCATAGAGACTATCTGAAAGAATTCGAAATTAAGCTCAAACATATCACGGAGAAATATGACGAGAGTGACTACTCGCGGATGATGGAATACCGCGATGAGTTATATGCAAGTATTGTGCGCTGGATAGAAGAACGATACGATGTCACGGTCCAGTATGACAATGACGAGATATTTAGAATTGTAAAACAGCTGTATCGTTTCTTCGTTGTGGATTTGAAGGACGCAATCAGATCGTTTTTGTTCTACTACATTCGGGAAAACTATAAGGCGATTCTGAAATCTACAGATCCCGAATTGCTCAATACCGAAATCCTTAACTCCGATAAAGCAAAGGATATTGAGGATACGGACTCACTTGTTCTTATGAGTAATATTGGTACAATCGTTGATACGGTTATTGATATGGGACTTCCATTCGAGACATTCATTCAATATGCAGCTATGTCCGGAGATATTCTCAGTATCAACGAGTTGAACAGTGCAAGCAATCGTGTACTGTTTATCAGTAGTGAAGAAGGTGTGTTCCAAACCTTAATGAAAGAGATGAAGTCGAACTCCTACGATCATAACATCATCGCCGATCTTTCTTCTCTTCTCATAAGCTCTTTCATTATAAACAAAGGAGACGACGTAAATGACGACGAATAGTGTTGAAGACCAAAAAGAAAAACCTGCTGTACCCCATGTACTTTCAAACCCGAATGTCCCCACACCTATCAAAGCTTTCACAGATGAAGGTGATGAATTAGCCGGTGTTTCTCGGGAAGAGTTACTCGCTGAATTGGGTAAAACAGGTGAAGTCGAAGAAGGTAAGGCACGCATAATTGAAGATGTCATCACGGGGCAACGTCTGAGGGGAATCTCACCTGAAGAAGAAAGTGAATTGGATGCACTGGCTCAGCTATCCCCTGAAACACTCAAGCGTCAATTGAGTCAGGTGGCCAAGCAGAATATTATGTATCTTATGCCGTCTTCCATAACGGATGCGGAGGCTGAGGAGATCGTCAAAGGTTTGGAAGAGAAACTTTCCACCATCTCCTACGCGGAAATCAAACGGTTTACCGCTGACGAAGTCCGGGCTTATATCGGAGACGTTGTGTATGACGGTATCAGAAAATTCAACAATAAACCTAACTCGATTGCAAAACGGTTTTTGTTGGAGCTTAAAGATTCAATGGTGCAAAGCGCCAATCTTATCAACTCACTTAAAGAAGTTGAGATGGCGCTTAAATTCTTTGGCAAAGAAGGTATTGAGCAACTTCACAATGAAATCCAAGCCCAAGTCAATGAATCGGAAGAAAAACCAGCTACAGAATTGGAAAGATATCTGATTTATCTGGGGCTTTACATCGAACGTCTCAAAACATTTGACGACCATGAAACCAACAGCTTCGTCTTGACAGAGATTCGTACTTCTGAAGAAAAGATCTCGGCTGTCAAAGAGGCGTTGACTTTTGATCGTATTCTGAAGAAAGCTGAATCAATGAAAGAGAAGATCGTCAAAGATTTTAAAAATGCAGATGTCGTTACCCGTGTTATTTCGGACTTCGTCGGAAAGATGAATAATGATCCAACCATCTTGGTTACTTTCCCTGTGCCAAAGAGTGCAGGAAAGGAGCTTAATGATGCCAAGACATTAGCAGGTATCTGGGTGGCATTTATGGAAATGATCATCATCCAGAAGGATTTTCCGGATACTCGGGTGTTGACACCTATGGAATATGGAGATATTGTCCTTTTGGTTACCGGCAGTAAAAAGGCAGATGGTGATGAACGTCTTGAGATGCTTAAGAAATTTGCAGATGAAACAGGGATCACTCCTGAGGTTATTGAGTTGGCCAGACGGATTGCACTGGTATTTTCATTCATCATGGCAAAGACGTTTAAACCCACACAGCTTAACGATACACATACGAAATATGTATTGTCATACACAATGAACATCCTCGCACAGTCGATGACTGAGGGATATCGCGAAATGACTTACAAATTGATTCATGACATTGTCACAATTCTGTCGACACCATAAACACATTCGAGCATACATCCACAGCGGATGTATGCTCCCTTTCTTTGTATGTATGGAACATCATGTAAACAAAACGAGAATAGGAGGAGAGTATCGTGTCGAAAGCAAATGCGGTCTACTTCAAAGAGCAGGATGTAAAAATTCTGTTGAATACCTACCAATGTGATATTTATGTACCTCAATATTACTTCGATGTCAAACTTGCCGTACAAGATGGGGATTTATTCGATCTCTTTTTTATTGTAAAATATCGACTCTTCCATAAAGAAACGAATGATGTATCCAAGATTCCAGTCTATGACTTTATGATTCCATCCATGTTTTTGACCAGACCGGATGAAGTTCAAACAGCAGAGATGGATCTCTATGGTACGGTGGAGAAGTTTTCGATCTTTACCTACTATATAAATGGGGAGATTATGCATAACCGGGACATCGTCAAGAACTCCACTTCGGTAGAGAGATATATCAATCTTTTAAACGACGGAAAGATACGAGTCCCATACGGTAAGGTCAATGAAATAACGAATAAAGTACAGAAGAGTCATGACGTAAAACTCAATGTACCCCAACCGATTCAACAACTTGTCATCTCGGAAGTCTATCGGGATAAAAATGATCTATCCATACCCGCACGATTGGTTGCGTCATCTAAGGATAAGGACAACGATAAACTTAGAGGCGTTAATATGCGAGAGAACTCTGCATTCACCTCTACCTTTGCAGGTGTGGGGTTCGAGGATGTCCGTTCAATGCTCACCGTCGCAGATAACCGAGACGATAAAGAAAGTACGGAATTTAGTACAATAGAAAAAATCGTTCGAGGTGTACGAACATAAAAACTGGTAGGAGTATTCCCGAACAATAGTATAAATCCACTTTATAGACAATGAAGGAGGTTTACCACACATGTTTGATAAGGTCATTATCGTTGACGAGTCTATAGCACCACCACAGCCAGCGGTATTGAACGCAACACGCCCCACAGCGTTCATTCCGATCTTTTCTACCCGTGGCTACGGAAAAGACTCGACGCTCAAACTGTTTGAAGGGCAATCCCAGTCGGAATTGCTGCGTCGGTATGGTGATCTGAGCTTGAGTGTGAACTTGGCTCCACTTTCCTACGCATATGAATTCCTGCGTGGTGGTGGTGACGTTTATATCCGTCGTATAACGTCTTCCACTGCTAACTATGCTCACGCTGTTATCATCGCCAAGGGCCGTGTTAACACGGAGACGAGCAAATTTGAAGTCAAGTATGTAGTCCAAACCATCGCCAACACGACGGATCTGGACGGCCTCTTGACCGCTGCTGAAGCCTTGTATTCTACGGTAGCGGATGTTGACGGTTATAAGACATATCCGATCGCAGTTGTTGGTTTGAACTGGTCGGGCGTCGAAGGAAACCGTTATACGTTCCGACTGCTCAGCAATAAAGCACTTGAAAAGGCAATCCCACAACGGGGCTATCAACTAGAAGTTCGCAAATCGTCCTCTGCTAGTCCATCATCTGTCTCCTTTGCAATCAACGAGGATGCAATGTTGGATGGCGAAACAGTGTATGCGAATGACTACGTTGAAGAACAAGATCCGGACATCTACTTTAAGATGCTCAGCACTTACAATCAATACCTGGCGGCGATCGAAACTTATATTCCGCCTAGTGAGGCTGCTAATCCAGACATTTTCTTTGGCATTGAAAAGGGAACTACAACCGTATATTCGGATTATGTAATTCTGGGTAGTTCCGTTGACTTTACTGCTGTTGGTGGTATTGCATTCGCTGGTGGTGGAGATGGAGATTTTGCAATCGCCAACGCTACGCGTATTGCCAACATGCATACACGTTATGCAGCATCTTTCGACGATATGCCAACGCTTCTGTTGCTTAACGAGTACCGTTATCCGATCGACTTCGTATTCGATTTCGGTGCAACTCAAGACGTTAAAGATGCGCTGGTTGCCTTTGCAAACAAACGTAAATCAACGTCCGTTATCATCGATACCGGAACCGCTGCAAAAACATATGCTGCTATTATGGCCATGCGCAAAACCGGCGATCTGACCTACAACAACGAAAAAGTTACGATCGTGGGTGGTATTGCAGCAATGCGTGACAACTTTACCAATAAGAAAATCGTTATGCCCATGTCGTTCTTCGAAGCGTATGCGATTCCGACGCATATCAATACGTATGGTGGAGACCGGCCGTTTGCTGGTGCACTCTACTCGTATCCGAATATGATTGCAGGATCGTATCAACCAGCGTTTTACGATGAGAATGCAACGACAGTTGAAGATTTCGTCGAGAACCAAATCAATTTTGTAATGGAAGATGCTTCTCAGTATACGGCGTTCCATCAAACGACTTCCCTGAAGGTCGATTCGGCACTTGCCGAACGGAATAACACGTATCTGATGCATCGCATGATCCGCGTTGGTCTTTTGACCGCGAAGGCTCAGCGGTGGAACTTCTTGGAAGACACCGATATCGAAGAGTACAAATCCACGCTTATCCAAAACATCGGCAATGAGATGGAAGGTAAGCTGTCGGAGTTCGAACTGGATGCAGTTCGCGAAGGTAATATCGGTGCCGCTCGTAACCGGGTTCTCGTTACGGTTAGAGTAAAATATAAAGGAATCAATAAAGGAACGACGTTCCACTACACTGTAACCTAATCTGACATAATCCTAAATTTCAACCAATAGGAGGGAAAAGCAAATGGCAACTACGGTTAACTACTCCCAGCCAGTAGCGTTGTCTGATTACGCACTCTGGCTTGGTGTACCTAACGTTTCCGAAGCAATGCTTAAGCAATTCGACCCGGCATACACCGGACACGTTCATATTTTCGCAACGCGTGTTCCGAAGATCTTTGAAAAATGGTATCCGGATCATGCGAAAAACTTCCGTGCAGTGATCGAACGGGCATCGACCAGTATTACCGGTATTCCGGAGCTGACGATGAACTACCAAGACCAACAACACGGGTTCGCGGATCGGAAGATCCCACATGCAACATTCTCCGAAATGCCTTTCGACACGGCGACGATCCGTGTAATGGAGTTCCGGGGACTTCCGGTATACACGATGTTTAAAGATTGGATCGAAAACATCAGTGATCCCCACTCCAAAGTACAGGATTACAAGGGTCGTGTCGGCCCGGCAGCAACTCAACTTGAATACACGATTATGAATCATTCGGCAGCGTTTATCGTGTGCACGACTGATCCATCGCATACCCGTATTCAAGGTCGCGCCCACTACATCACGGCAGCTCAACCGGTTGCAATTCCGAACGAGCATTTCAACTGGAATGCCGGAGAAATTGGAATCGTTGAAGGTTATGATCTTGCATTCCGCGGTGTTCTTCGCTGGGGCGATTACATCGATGCGAAGGCACAAGAATTGTTGACGGCTCGTAAAGCGGTTATCAACTATCTCGCAGAGTACAGCAATGCTGGAAACGTGAAATCGTTGAGTAAGCCATACGGACTGTAACAGAAAAAAGACTACACCCATCCAAGGGTGTAGTCTCTTCTTTTTTAATAGGAGTCTCCTCCGCCACTATCGTCTGCCATGTCGTCTCCGTCAGTTGTTTCTGCTTCTATCGATGTTTCCATATCTGCTTTAAGTTTTTCTGCGACCGTATCCTCTTCAATCTTCTTAAGGATCTTATCGATTGGTCGAAAATCGTATGTGAAGTATTCCCGAATGAAGTCTCGGGTAAATAAAGTTCTTTTAGCGTTGATCGGATCGGCGTCATCCACAATGAATAGCTCGGAGAAGGTTGTAGCCAGATTCTTGGTGGTGTCAATGAGGTCATTTGTGATTTGCATCAGCATGCTTCTGGAAGGAATGAATGAGGCTTCAATTGTCTTCACTTCTTCATCCGTCAGCTCAAGATCATATTGCATCACCCGTCTAACCAGTTCGGTTAACGGAGCATTTAGCTCCGCTTGTGCCAGTGCACTAGAGGTAGCAACATCCAAGTTTGCCATCGAGAGTGTTTTTGCAAACTCGACTTCGTTAGTAACGTCTACTACAACGGATGGCATGTTAAAGGATAGGATGATAGATTTGATCAGGAACTTAAGGAAGTCCGAATCCATATCTACATCTTGCCCCGCGAGAACCTCCGCATTTACCGGTTTATGTCCATCCTCAGTCTGAGGTAAGAATAGGTCGACTGTTGATCCTACTGTGCCAATAATTGACGAGATGGAACCAAGATCAGAGAGACGGACTTCTGATTGCTGAATAGCTACGATAGCATCCATAACCGATGCCTCGATATCGTTACTTAGACCATTTGACACAAAATACATCGTCCGGTCTGATCCTCTACGTACTTTGATAAGAATATTATTCAATAGTAGGAGGAGATACATCTTTGCAAAGAAAACGGCATTCTTCATGATTGATCCATCTGCACGTTTAAATTCGATGATATCATCTGGGTGAATCAGAATGATATCCCTTTGCTGCCGATGAATGGCGTTATCCCTTAGGAACTCATAGAAGATGTCCATATTATTGAAGTTGGCTTCCAAGAATTTCGGGGATAGATTCTCGATAATACGATTACCGATCTCTCGAATCATTCGATCTTCAATTTTCTTCATGTTGAATTCACTATGTGTCTGACTATTCATCCGGTAGAATGAGAATGTATTTTGCATTGTATTTTGAAGGTTAAACCGGAGGGCATCATCCCGGCGTTCTTCAATGTACACATATGCAACTACTGTATCTTTCATTCGTATCGGGTATACACGAGCCGGGTCTAGTCTTTCGATTTTACATCCGTTTATCTTAATTTTATCATATTCCTTATTTTGCTGGATCAGACCTTCAGAAGATGTATGGTCTGCCACAGACGATCTCATCTTGATATTCTTATTATCAGAGAAGAAATCTTCGAATGCAGATTCAAACATGAAGTCGTCTGATGTCATGACACTTTCTACTAATGCGGAATCATAAACCAGTTTTCTGCTGGTCTTATAAACCTTAATTTCTTTTAAGTAATTATTCACTTCAGTATTAAACTTTTTTGTCATATCACGAGTAGCTGCCTTGGAGTCTTCCAGTCTGTCGATGTGATTACGTATCGAATCTGTCAGCATATCCAGCATACTACTTTCATTAAGCATAAATGATTTACCCTCTGGTAGTAAGCTAGATTCTTTGATAATCTTTGATTTTGTAGCCGCACTGGCATTGTCCCGTTTGATGGCCTCAATAACCGCGCGGTAGGGAACGACGGTAATGTACTCCACGCCAATGACGAAATAGTTCTCTACAATCGTCCTAATCTTTTTATCTAACTCGTATTTATGTTTGATATTAGACGCCATATCCTTCTTGGTGTCTGTATCCAGATGATGAGAAATGGAGAAGGTATCAGACGTAATAACCTCAGGGATAATAACACTATTGATCAAGAGGTTAATAACCCGAGAGATTTCCGGAATTGCCCGACGAAGGATTTCATAATCGTTGATGAGTTCGTAGAATTTGTTATCCATCAAAATCATCTGGCGGAGTTCCTGGAATACCGCAGAATTGTTTTTGATGACATCAAAGATATCATTCGGTTGTGATTGGTTCAGCGATCCATTCTTAACACCCGGTGTTGAATTCGGTCGTCCGCCGAATAGGCCGAAATCATTCATGCGCGACGAGATATCGGCCTTAAGGCCACCATCTACGGTCTTCTTAACACTATCCTTATTCCTTTCTTGAATCTCCTTCAGTTTATCCAAGATTCTATCCGTATCGAATAGGTCTTTCTCTATATTATAAGTAGAAAAAGAGGTTGAGCGACTTAACTCGATTAGGTTGGAAATGACGTTCGGTACACCCTTTGGAGCCTGCGTGCTGTTTTTAGTCGGCTTAGCCATAAATATCCTCCTTTTTAATAAAAAAATACAGAGTATGGCAGAACCATACTCTGTCGTTTAGATACGTAACGCGTTGAATACGTTAATCACCTGACAGTGGTCTTTACTCACTGTTGCGGTACATAAAAAGATAGAGTCAGCCGCTAAATACGGCGTACATCTGAATGAAATAGTGTCTGCTGTATTGATGGATTGGAAGAGAGATTTGGCAATACGAATATTGAACCCATCTTGATCAATCTCTAATGGCTTATCACCTTTCATAAGCGCAGTTTTGTCCAATCCCTCAATCATAACACTTTTCGAAAAATCAGCAGTTTCATCTATCTTTCTCAAGATACCACTAAGCTGTATGAACTCCAGATAATCATCTGGAATCCACTCCATTACCAGCCGATAATTTCCATTCTCTACTTTCTCAATTGTCATCAGGACAGATTCGACGTTCTTATCTTCCAAAGCTGCCGCTGAAACATTTCCGGAAAAGTAGAATTCAATTCCCCCATCCGTGAGTTGGATATCTTCGATTTGAAAATACCGACTCATGAATAGTATACCTGTTACATTTAAGACATATTTCCCGGAGAGAAGTTCCATCATATCCTTCTCAATCTTCTGATGGAATGTGGTAATTGCCATGGAGCCTTCTATCCGCCATAGGAATACGCCATTCGATACGATAATTTTCTCAGATGTAATCTTATTCAGACTATCGCACACTTTAACAAGTGCGTTAAAGGTTTTGTTGATATCCATTATAGCCCTCCAAGAGTTCGTTTATTGAAGGTTAAATTTCATATAAAATAAAAGAGAGTCCTTATGAACTCTCTTATTTATCGGGCCGATTGATCAATGAGAAATCAATATTACTCTTAGGAAATAATGTAATGATAATGGTTACAAATAGGAGAGTTTGAATGTACATGAAGGAGCAGATTCCGGCGTAGATAAGCATCAATGGAATTGCAGTCCATTTGGATGCCGGTTTGTTATAGTGTGACGCTGATAACTGTCCCGTAATCGCCCAATATGGAATGAAAATCACGGCACTTGTCATTGCCACAAAGGATGTAATTACACCATCTGTAGCATCGTACACGCGGTTTATGTACATCGCCGTTTTGGAGGCATCGCCTTTATCCATGTCGGGTTTAATCTTGTTGTGATACATATACACCATACAGGCAACGAAAAGCTGGTTGAGTACGATGAAATCGAAAAGATTCATTGTATCTTCCTCTCCTCTGTATTAAATTCGTCGATCAATAGACGTTCAGCCGATTCTAAATGATCAATTAATTGTCGTATAGATTTTTGAGTCTTAAATGCAAATAAAACAGGTGCATTTTCGATTTTCAAATCCTGTTCAGTTACATCCTCGGTTTCCGCCCATAGTGGTAAAATAACCACCTGTCCGTCAGTGTCGTCAGCTAATCCGTAGCCGATTCTGACATCGTTTTCGCCGAGTACAACTGTAACACCGCGATCTTCCTTTATGATTGGCATATTACTATCTCTCCTCTATTTCTGGCATGTAGTAAGAATATTTCCCTAGCGTTAAATGCCTGCAATGCTGTTAGTGTAATTTCATGGTCCCCTGTAGATTTAATTTTAACAGGATACGATGATAGAGAATCGACAAATTTGGTCATTTGGACCTTGTCTATGAAATTGAAACTTATAGCTTGTCCATCTCCCAGCTGTTCGGAAATATATTTTACGTTTTCAACACTGCCAGATTTAGCCATAGAGAATTCCTCTAATCTGATAAGTACACCTTCTAGTTTTAGACCATCCATAATCCAATATTCTCTAGTTTGCAATGCGTCAGGTACTTTGTTTGCTATTACTTCCGGTGACAAGATAATACCTTTATATGCGTCTGTATCCAATGTGAAGAGTTTGAAATATGCTTTGCCCGATTTCGATCGAATATAAGCAGGAAGCCCTATACCTCCATCCGGTATGCCCGTCAAACATCCCTCGATCGAATCGGAGAAACAGATACGAGGTGTAATCCAATCCTCACTATCTCCTTCTTCAATGCCGCTTGGAACCTGTGGTGTAAATATACCAGTATGCATCAATGATGTTGAAATATGGTATAATTTCATACGTATATCTCTCCTTTATCCTATAGTCGGATGTATTATATATAATTCGGTTTAGTCTATGATCCTACAAGGTCAACAAGATAATAACCTTATAGAAGGGAAAGGAGAATAGACAATGTCTGATCTTGAAAAATTGCAACGTAAACTGCGCATGATCCAAGAGGGGATCATTCTTGAGTCGGACGACGATGACGAGGATGAAGAACTCGATTTGGATGATGACGATTTGGACATTGAGGATTTAGATGATTTGGAACTCGACGAGGACCTTCTGGCCGAAGTTAATTTGGCAATCATCGAAAGCGAAGTCGGCAGTGAGCAGATGCCTTCCTTCTTGGCAGAACATGCACATGTATTTGTGCGCGATCAACTCTTGACGGAAGATGTAGTAGGAAAATCCTACATCGTCCTGTCGCCGAAAGCAAGACGTCAGCGGGCAATCAACCTGCTTAAACTGAGGATGGCTCGCAAGGCCGCAGATCCTCGGTATAGAAAGCTGGTCATCGCTCGTAAATTCGTAAAGCGTATGCTCGGGAAAATCCGGGGAGATAGCCGCTATAAGAAAGCGGAAACCATCGTCAGACGCCAACGATTCAAGATCATTAATAACCCGGCAGCTGTCGCGGCCTTTAAAAAGGCGCAGACGATGAAATTGCAATAATCATTCGAGAGAAAGGACACCTCCTATTGCAGGAGGTGTCTCTTCTTTATATTTTTCATTGAATACATATTATTTCCGAGTAGATGATACATTCTTACCACTTTCATGACAGTAAAGTAGGTAGAGTTTCAGCTACATACTACTTTTAGAGGAGTGAACTGACCACTATGGCAAGATCATTGGAGCAAATTGGGTGGACCTATGGTATCGATGATATCAAGGAAAAAATCCGCCAGTATGGACGCACGCAACATGGGGGAATCCATGTTGCCTATTATCCGACGATTAATCAGTTCGAAACACCTGATGCGTACGAATCATTCGTTGATGTACTGATCGCATCGGTAAAGAAAGACCTGTCAAATTCCCGGAAATTACTCCGTAAGATGACGATGGCGTATAAATTTTCCGAGGGTGATGAACTCCGGGAAATGAACTTTGTGCAGTTTGTGTTTAACCTGATTATGTGGGGGCCGTACATTTATGCACGCATCCCAGTGGGTGAAAAGGATATCTTCAACCCAGAGATTTTTAATAATACCAAATATAACGAATACTACAATAAATTTTCCGACAATTACAGGAATCTATTTACGATGGCTGAAATGTCGGAGCTATTCTTCAACGTACAGGTCAATATGAATAAGCTTGTTGTTGCAATTGGCCCTTTATTCGGTCATTCCATTTCTATCTATGACATGGTTCGACTGGCTAAAGAGCACAAAGAACTCAATGATATTTTCAATACAGAAATCGACTTGGATAATTTCCAAGTCAAAGAGGCCGAAGAATTCCTTACCTCCCAGACAGAAAGAATGTTCCAAATTCTGATGGGTCTCGGTAATAAGCACAATCCCTTGAAAGCGTTTATCCGGGCTGGTACAGGCGTGAATAAACATCAAGTACGTGAATCGTACGTGCACGCTGGCTTTAAACCGGACTTAGAGGGAGACACAATTCCAATCACAACGAATAGTAATTTGATGACCGAAGGATTAAAGACGCCTGAATCCGTATTTGTAGACTCCAAGGGTAAACTCTGCCCCTTCTAAGAGGAAACTCTTAGTCGAATAACCTGCCTAATTGCTGGGACGTACTAACGCCCTTTAGCCAACTATCTCTGGTCGGATAGTATGGAGCGAAAGCAGAAATAAGTAAAGGGATGATCTTAGGACGAACCGAAAGTCCTCATGATCCGCTATCGTTCGATAGCACAATGTACAATCAGCAGCGAAATATCATTATGCTTATCCCTTTGAGTATATTAATAAGAATCCATACAAAAGGATGTAATGACATGTATAAACTTATTCGCAAGGAAGAAGAAAGATGCATACATCAGGGCTCCACATACTAGGAAAAAATAAAGGGATACGGATCACCTTATTCTGACCAAATACAGGCGATTCAAAAGCATAATGATAAACCGTTCAACGATCATTCGAAAGCTGTCTTAGACAGCGAGTAGCCGTGAAACTCGGCAACAGAAGTAGGGCCCAAGCGGGCGGGTGAAATTCCCTTAAACCGAAATGGCAGGAATCCTAAGGGAGAAATCCTATGGATAAAGAGATGATCTCGACGTCTGGAGAAATTCCAGAGAAGTTCATAAGAGAACTGTGTGGTTTAGCGAACTACACGAAGGATAGGGACTCAAAGCAGCCGTGATGCAGCAGGGTGTATCTGATGCAGGATATTTTAGCCGTCACTCCACCTTCCTGACGGCAAATGTTACATTACACGAAGATCCAAATTATTCGTGTGATACTGTCAATCTCCATACCACACACATCCAATCGCAGAGAGACCTGGATGTGTTTGTTGGCAGATTCATGAAGGTTAAAGATAAAAAATACACAATCATCAAGAAAGATGATAAGCATCTGATCGGTACCACAATTCAGGTCAGATCACCAGCTACATGTGCATCCAAAGAAGAGGGTAAAATATGCAGGGCCTGTTATGGGTTTCTGTTCAATGTGAACTATGGTATGCATGCGGGATTATATGCAGCCATTGATACAAACGAAAATAAAACGCAGTTAGGTTTGTCTGCTAAACATGCATTAGCCACTTCGAGTGCAGAGATAGAGATCATCGATGAAAAGATGTTCTTGATCAATGAGAATGGTTGGTTATTTACCTTAAATGAAAATATCGATATGAAGAATTATGAACTCGTGGTGAACCACTCGGATGTGTACATGGAGAATAAGGAAAACTATGAGCGTTACGATAACTATTTCCTTCAAAGGTTAGTCTTCCGCCATGTGAAAACCGGGGAAATATTTGAAGTTTACGAGAAAAAGGAGATTCATTTCTATCTGAGCAGTCAACTATTCACATTGCTTAAGGATAAGAAATTCTTCTCCATGACGAATGACGAGTCGACTACGATCCCATTGAAAGAAATCGACACGGAATCGCCACTTGTCTTCCTTCGGATTAGTAATGATGAACTGACAAAACCAATCAAGCAGCTCACGAAGTTTATCCAAAAGGGAGAGAAGCCTGTTAAAGGCCTGCAAGATTATGATGAATTCATCACGGTATTGAACAAGATGTTCCGGCAAGGTGGGATGAATATCCCATCGGTGCATATCGAGATGATCATTCGAAATTTAGTACGGAGTAAAGATAACGTACTGAAAACACCTGACTGGTCGAAGCCCCAAACGCCGGACATGTATAAACTAACCAGTATGAATAAAGCAAACATTTTGAGCAGTTCGGTTATCGCTGGTCTGATGTTTGAAGAAGTCAAAGAACAGCTTAGGACACCTCTGACATACCAGAAAACTGAACCGTCGATTTATAGCCTGATGTTTATTAACGAATAACGATGATAGCCAGAGGATCAACTTTCCTCTGGCTAACTCTAAAAAGGGGTGAAAACGTTGTTTAAGCGGTTAAGGGAACTGATCAACACAGTCAAGATGATTCCGACTATAGATACAAAGCTGGATAAATTACAGTCCTCAATAGAAGCAATGAAGAAATACCCAGCTCGAAATATGTGGAACTTTAAACATGTTCCGATTACCGACAATGAACTTTTGGCGACTAAGCTCCAATTTGAAGCTCGACTTCGCGCCAAATGTGAGACTGAACTTTCTCATTGTCGGAGTAACCTCCAAGAGGCGTTAATCGAATATGACAAACTCCTCTATCAATCAACGGATCGAATTGCATCTGGTGATTACACCACCATGATTGTGATTATTACGAAGCTGGATGTGCTAAAAGAGATGATTTTGCACATCCTCTTTGGTCAAAGTGATATTTTCAGCTTCTATCTTTATTTTGTAGATACGCCACAACTTAGAAATAGTCTGTCCGACCTCCCAACAATCGACGTGAATAAAGTATTTATTATCAGCCCAAGTGATGTTGAAGAGTCGGACGATGTGACCACAGATGATACGCGGTATGTCAAAGTGATAATGTATGCCACTAGGCTTATCATATCATCGTCTGACATCACAGTAGATATCAGTTTAAATCAACGTAAGACTGTACTGCGAGTATTGTATTCGATCTACACCGAGAAATATCATCTCTACCACTTGGCAGGGCCTGTCAAGATTGAGAATGAGTTTGATCCGGTTGGTGAAGCAAGAAAAATAATCGCCGAATGGAGCCGAGAAAAATAATGACAACGAAAACCGCTGATGAGCAGTTCAATGCACTTGTGATGGACATTTACGAAAACGGGGTGTGGGAACAACCCGAGGACATTCGAGCTAAATGGGCGGACGGCACACCGGCAGCCACAAAAGCTGTAAATGATGTCCAATTGAAATTCGAAAATCAAGACGATAATAAAGCTCCGATTCTAACAACCAAGTTTGTTGCATGGAAAACGGCGATACATGAAATATTATGGATTTGGCAGCAGAAGAGTAATGAGATATCCTATCTGCAAGAACGCGGTATTCATATTTGGGATTCATGGGCAGTCCGTAACCCACTTGGTGGTTTCGGTGGGACGATCGGCAAGGGATATGGTTTCCAATTGAATGAGAAATGTCGTTCGGTTTTCATGCCGAGACCAGATTCTAATTCTGTGTGGACGCATTCGTCAGTCGAGATGGACCAAGTGGACTATATGCTCCATTTACTTACCACATCTCCGGGTAGTCGCCGTAACATTGTCACACTCTGGGATAAAAACGATTTGGACTACATGACAATCACACCCTGCGTCTGGAGCAGTCAATGGATTCGTAAAAATGGCAAGTTAAACTTGACGGTTAACGTCAGGTCCAATGACATCTGCGTAGGGAATCCCTTTAATGTGTTTCAATACTACGTGCTACAGCGGATGGTTTCTCAAGTAACGAATATCCCAATGGGTACATTGGTATTTAACATCACCGACGCCCACATCTATGATCGTCATTTGGAAACAGCAGTCATCCAAGTCCAAGAGCCTATGTTTGAACCGCCGGTCTTGGAAATTGATCCTTCCGTCAAGAACTTCTATGATTTCCGCATTGAGCATTTCAATCTGGTTAACTACCAGTATTCGAAGAAATTTAGTTACGAAGTTGCTATATAATAATGAGGGGCTGTGAATCTTGAATTCACGGCCCACATTTTTTAGACTGGAGTGTATGAGATGGATTCTATTACTGCGAATTATTCACACTATATCGTTCCCGAATACGAAATCGGGGATTGTGTACGACTGGAGCGAATATTATCTCGATACGACAAACGGAGGTTTCGTCTCAACCCTATTGGGTTTGTCTACGATGCTGAAAAGAAAGAATTGAGAATCCCAAGAGGGTTGTCAGAGACGCTATTGGAGAGCGTAACGAGACGGAAGATTGTTTATAATGATCAACCCAATGCTTTTGATAAGACGAATATAAAATTGACGCATCCACCACGGGAGAAATTGCAGGTTCGAGTTATCTCCTTCTTGTGTGGTGGGAGTAGCAAGTATGCCTATACAAAGAATCATACTCAATTATTTTGTGATTTGGAAACGGGGAAAGGAAAGACTTATTGTGCCACAGCATCTATTACACATTTCAAACAAAAGGCTGTGGTGTTCACACCGAGTCGAATCAGTAAGATAAATGACCAGTGGATAGATACCATACTATCCACGACGGACAGAAAGGAAAAACACATACTGGAAGTCGTAGGGTCAAAAACTTGTTTGGAGATTATAGACGGTAAACACCAAGACGTCGAATTCTTTATCTTTGGACGTGCAACGGCTTCATCTTTTGCCAAAAAACATGGATGGGATATGTTCCAGAAGATGATTGAAATGACACGTGCGGGGATTAAGATTATTGACGAAGCACATATGGATTTTGAGACAAATGTCAAAATTGACTGCTACTCTAATGTGAAGCGTAATTTCTATCTTACAGCTACCGCAGGACGAGGTTCGATTGAAGAGGATATCGTATTCAAAAAGTTATTCGAAGGTGTGCCTATTTTGGGCATGGAACTTACAACTATCGAGAATAATTACATCATGATGTTTATATTCCTCTACTCCCATACACCAACGATTGATCAGCGTCTTTCATGTAAGACGAAAGATGGATTATCCGCTGCATTGTATTCGGAATATCTGGCAAATAAAGAAGGTGCTAGATATGCCTTTTTCACTGCAATGGATAAAGCCATTAAGACAATCGTTATGAAGTACCGAACAGACGGCGGCAAACTTCTGATCTTAGGATCTACCAGAGAACTACTTAAGACCATCAAGAAATTCCTCGAAGTCAATTATAGTGAATTTTCTATTGGTATGTATACGGGGGATGTCGATCGTAAAGAGCGTGAGCAAGAATTGGATAGAGACATTATCCTAGCAACCGATAAAGGTATCGGAACTGGTGCTGATATAAACAATCTCCAATTCTTGATTAACGTTATTCCGTATAGTAATAAGATCTATGCAAGTCAGTTATCCGGGCGACTCCGTAATAATGGAAAGCTCGTATTCTATATGGAACTTGTCAATAAAGATTTCCATGAGGCGATGGAGCAGTTTGAACGTCGCAAACCACATCTTGCGAAGAAAGCCAAGCAGGGCAAACTGTTCATTATAGACGAATAAAAAATTATCAGCCTCCAAACCCAATATATATTATACACATGTAGCGACCAACTCTGTAGTTTCAGGGTTGGTCGTATTTATACTAAAGGAGAGTTGTCATGCATAAGGCAGTATTGACACTAAATCTAAATTCGGTCATCATCGATTTAGATCTAAAGGAGGTCCCTCCTTTCAAGAAGGGTGATACAATTAAGCTTAGTAATCAAGCCGGTATGGGAGATACATGGGTGAAGATTATGAGTAACCCCTATTCAACACGAATCGGTCGATGGTCCATCGATGTCGAGGAAACTTACCCGGTACATTATACTGTGGGGGTTTAATATGTGTATAAGCTTACAAAACGGGAATACGTTGATAGTATTTCCATTCCTATTATGTCGATTGCGAAGAACGTCATTCTTTATCACAAGGTAAAGCTATCTCGACCTAATTTGGATGGAGAGAGAGATTATTACCATAAAGAATTTACCTACCGATCGAAATATAAGGAACCTGAAAAGTTGACAACCTTGAGACTATCCCACTCTTCTATTCTAACTATTGAGAATAAGAATTCGGATGGGTATGAATCAATGGTTATCAATATAACGAACCGAGATTTTATCGTAGAGTCATTCTCAACCATACTACCGTTTTTCGACGATGAGGAAGTCAAGTTGTTTGTGGAAAATAAAGAAGGGCGATTCGTTGTCAATCCGAAACTACGGAAAAAGACGATCATCTCTTTTGAAGCAAACAGATTGAGACTTGTAACCGTAAGACCGCACGTTATCGTTTACGATGAGGACTTATATGACCCAATCGAGGGTGTATTGATTAATTTAACTAGTCAATCACTTTCTTCCGTAGAAGTCCCCTATGAGACGTTCAAAACGTTAATTCGAATTATCGATAGATTTGATTTCCACACGTCGGGGTTGGCTGCTTTAACCTACTTGCAATGTGCGGAGATTGGAAAATATGAAATCGATATTGTCAAGACCAGTCTATCTGATTTTGACGAAGACATGGAACCAGTTTACAAGGTTAAAAAGTATACAGAATCAGAAAATGATTCCACATCCAAACTAGAAACACGCAAATCAACTCCACTCAAGACGTTCGATCGAGGGTGGTGAAGGAGGAATGTCAGTTGAACCTATCAAATGAAATCATTCGGCTTGGAGAGTATATCTACAGGGTGTATGATTTTCAAGATGTAGAATCTTTGCAGGTCGGCAACGCGTACATTTTCGGAGGTACGTTTAGAGGATGTCGTATGCGGCGTACAGAAGTGCTCCCCTTTATGGGTGAATATCATCCGGATGTTACACAACCCGGAATCTATGCGGACGAGGACGATGAGCTTCATATTGTCCATCCGAAGACAGATAAAGAAAAATCACTGTACCACTTATCTCGGGTGTTTAAAATCACACCGGAGACAATCAACACTGATCTTAGTAAGTATCTATCGGAGATTGATGTGAACGATCTGAAATACACAGGTCAAGTATTCGAGCCTCCAATTAAAAATATCGATGACGTTGGCATCAAGGCAGTCAGACTTGCCTTATGGTTGAAACGAATCGATTTTAATAGTTACAGGAACAGATTTGTAACACCGGCAGATCGAGCAAATGCAAAGAAAGCGCTAATGAAACACTCCACGCTTACTTTCTCCAAGCTCAAAGACTACGCCGATGTGTTTGATTTGAATTATGGGGTTATCCTATTCGACAAATCAGATGCCAAAGATCCCATGTTCAAAGAAAAGAAGGCTATCGTTGTTTTCAACAACCAGACCTTCCCGATTAATGACGAAAATATTTATACGATTTCGACAATTGATGATGTAATATCACGAAGGGATGAGGATGAATGATGCTTAAGAAAATAGTTGATCGGATTCGTGAGTTTATCGAGGATCAGCCGCCGTTGGTTACAGTCAAGATTGTTCCGCACGACCCTTTGTTTATCCCTAAATTTGCAAATAGGGAGGCCGTAGGTGCAGACGCCAGAGCGTTTATCCAAGATACCGCAGGGTTGCCCCATTATATTGTAATCGGGCCCGGCGAAAAAAGAAAGATATCTTTGGGTATACGCATGGAAATCCCATCGGCGTACGAGGCTCAAATCAGACCTAGAAGTGGTCTAAGTACAAAATCGGAACTAATCTTACTGAATTCTCCGGGTACGATTGATCCGGATTACCGGGGCGAAGTATTCGTCGTCTACAAAAATGTATCAAAGTCTCCTGTACGGATCGAACACGGAGATCGAATCGCACAGATCGTGATTGCTCCCCGCATGAGGGTAAGGTTTGTGGCTGAAGATGAAACATCTTTGACCAAGACTGAGCGAGGTAGTGGTGGATTTGGCCATACAGGAATACAATAAAGAGATCGGGGGCTTCCCCGATCTCTTCTTTTTTTTTCGTAATTTTACATAGTCATAATTATATATCATAAAAGTAGTACATATCAATATTATAAACAGGGAGAGGTTTTTACATGCACATTAAAATCAGAAGCACGGTAAGATTCATCGTGAGGCATCTGGGATTATTCATGGTTTTGGCGTTGACTTCGGTTGTAATGGCAGGCGGTATCAATTCATTATCTTTTGCTGCAACGGCTATTCTATTCGTTTTACTCAGTGTTCCTAGCATGGTTTCGTACATTGTAGTAAGCTTTACGCATAGGCCGAATCCGCTGGCGGTTCGACTGACTAGACCCGATGTCATATTCGCTTGCTTCGTTGCTTTGATCTATTGTGGCATCGATGCTAATCTATTTTATCCGTAATTTTATAGCGTGTCAAATATATATGATTTAAGTGTATCGTAATAATAATCACATAAAATGGAGGCAAAAAAATCATGAAAATTATCTTCAAAATCAACGAATGTGAACAACTGGTAGGTACGATCGATCGTATTGCGGAGATTGTCAATGATAAGTTCGATATGGATATCCCGTTGATCACCAATGGTGACATTTCGACAACGGTCGATGCCTTGCTGGAAATCGGCGGAACCATCCCGGCGATCAATATCTCTCAAGTTAACGATGAAATCATCATCGAGTACGATCCGGAATTCATCGTGGATGTGACCAGCTACATGGAAGCAGTTTCGACGCGGGTACTGGATCTGGCGGTGACATACCGCATTCCGATCATAATGGCAATCGGCGGTGCCAAGATGATTATCAACGATGTCATCCCACGCTTCAAGGTATTGTTGAAACCATTCGAATCGGCGTTCAAGATTCTGAGCGACGAACTCGGCAAAGGCGGAGAATGGGTCATCAACAAATGGCTCGTCTCGAAACAAAAATCTGAGGAACCGCAAACCGAAAATGAGAAGGTCTCGGTTTAACCAATGAGCGGTGGATAGGGTTTACCCTATACCACCGTTTATTTTTTTCCTATTTAAAATCAAACTATGTATTATTATAGGGATATGATCAAAAGGAGAGTGTCTCGGTGTACAGATTGATTGACTTTGAATGCGAAAATTTCATCGGTATATACAATGGACTTGGACGTAAAAAGCTCCAGATCAGCTTTAAGGAATATAAAGATAAACGGGTCTTTATTATTCTGGGTCATAATGCAAAGGGAAAGTCCACACTTCTATCTATTCTTCATCCATTCTCAAGTACAACCGACAAACGGGATAAGTTCATCAGAGAAAATAAGGAAGGATACAAACAGCTCATCTACGAACGTCAAGATGGGGACGATCAAATACGGATTCGTCATGTGTATATCCCCAATGGAAAAGATGGTCACCGAACAAGAAGTTTTATCCATAAGGTAGTTGATGGTAAAGAGATCGACTTGAACCCTAACGGTAATGTGTCCTCGTTCCATATTGCTGTAGAACGCGAATTTGGAGTAACGGAAGACTTCATGAGACTATCCGCTCAGAATGAAGATATGATCTCATTGGTTCGGATGACTGGTGCAAATCGAAAAGACCATATCTACAACTTCATTCCTAAAGCGGACGATACAACCGTTTACCAGAAAATTGTAGGCAAGAAATATAGGGACGTTAAAGTCTTTCTATCTTCACTGGTAGACAAGCTGGGGAAGATGGAAGATGAAATCGTTATAAAGGAACGTCTGGAAGATATTGAAGTGCGTACGAATGAATTGGTGACCAGAAGGGACAGGGGAATCGGCAAGCTCAATAAATACGAAGCTGAAATTAAGACCTTGGACCCCAGCGAGAAACTCACAGAACGTTATCGACATATTCGGTCTGAATTGAAAGATCTCAATGAGAAGCAAGAGAAGCTTCAATCCAAGATTCAAAGACTCATTGGCGATACGGACAAACCAGCTAGTATCACAGAGGTTGATAAAGAGTTGTCAGAGCTGGTAATCAAACGGGCTTCTCTTCGTGAGAAAATTGTCGGGTTATCGTCTACATTGATAGCTAGACGGGAGACAAAGTCGAGACTATATGACTCAATCGAGGAGAAAGAGTCTTTGGTTAGACAACTATCTGGGTCTAAGTCGAAATCCGATCTATCTGATCTTCTGGAAGAATACAAGGATAGATTGGTGAAATTCGACAAACGGATTAAGACACTTAACACTTCCCTACAGGCGGATGATCTTATCCGTGGAATTGATATCATCTCACACCTGCGAGATTTCATGACTGACATTCATAACGCATCAGAGAATCATAATACAATAGAAGAAGCATGTATCTATGCGTTCAGTAATAAGTTTGAAGCTGAATACGCAGAGACAGCCAAAACACTGGAGACAATCAAGGAAAAGATCAATGGATTGAACACGAATATCGCATCTCTTAACGGGTATGAATATCTCAAGGATACACTAGATAAACGCCCGAAAGATTGCGTAATCGATTCATGTTCTTTCCTTCAGGACTATCATAAGTGGATTGCAATCGAGAAAGAGATTGACAATCTCCAAGAAAAGTTGGTCGACCTTAGCAAGACGTATAAATCTCTATTGATCAGAATGGAGAAGCTGACTGAAATTCATAAGTTGAAAATGAAGATTGAGACGATGATTACGTTTTATAAGAGTAATCTATCGCTAATCTCTAAGCTTCCATTCAATGATAGATATGATACGGTTGAAAAGCTCCTCAATCGACTGATAGAACGGGACATGCTCAAGGGAGTAGAGAATAACTTCTATGAACTCATTGAAATCCTACAGGATAAAAAAGAGTTCGATGAGATTCGTAGTGTGAAGATCCCACTTCTCATGAATGAGCTTAAGGGCCTACAAGACAATGATGGTGTCGTTAACACGCTGAAAACTGAAATTTCCAAACTGGAAAAAGCCTACGAGAACGAAGTCTCTACCATCCAGAAGGAAGATGCGCTACTTGAATCACTAGAAGATGAACTGGAACTAATCTCTTCCCGAGAAACGCTAGTGATCGAATTGAAAGAACGTCTCAACTCTTCTGAGCAAAATAAGACAGAAATCATACGTCTATCGAATGAGTTTGACTCAGTGAAGGGAACGAGCGAACGGATTGAGGAATTACATGCAAAAATCGAGGAACGTAGACAAAAACTAAAGGTTGTAGAGGCAAAACTCCGCCCACTTACACAGGAGAGAGATCATTACAAACATCAAGAGATGAAAATTAAAGAGTATAAGACGGAGAAAGAAATACTTGAGGAGAACCTGAATCTCCTATCGATAATTCGGGATGCACTGTCGACGAATAAGGGTATTCCAGTAAGTATCCTGAATATGTATGTGGATGAAATCCGTCAGAGTGCTAATACTTTGCTTAGCGAGACTTTCGACGGTCAACTCTATCTACACAAATTCCTGATCAACGAAAAGGAGTTTACAATACCATATCAACACAATGGTGAAATCTCTGATGACATATCCAGAGCATCGTCATCTGAGCGGTCGTTTATTTCGACTTGTCTATCAATGGCAATCATCGAGCAGATTATCTCAGCCTATGGGATATTGAATCTTGACGAGGTTGATGCGGCAATGTCGAACAGCAATAAAATGATCTACTGCCATATTCTGATGAAACAAGCTAGGCGTATCGGGATCAATCAGATATACATCATTACTCATTCCTATGAGTTCTATGAGGCTTATCAGGATAGCATTGCGTATATCTTATTCCCCGGTCACGAATTGAATGAGAAGGGTAAAGATTGCATTAAAGTGTATTAATCCACCTAGGTGTCATTGTGTGATAATTTAAGTATATATTATCGACAAGAGAAGAGACTAGGAGGAGATAAGCATGAAAGATGGAAACATTGTTCGCGTATTAAGCATGGATCAATACGAAGCTTTTGAATCTTCTATCAAAGTAGTAAAATGGATGATGAAGAAATTTACACAAGGAAAGAATCTTAACTGGATTGCGAATAGATTGATTGTCGATTCTTGGACCGTCGAGTTGTTCCAGCCACAGCTCGACGAGATGAATGAGAAATTCAATCGTTTAATGTCGCATATGGATAACATATGCCAACAGGTAGCAGAAGAACCACATAAGTTACCACGAAATATGAGAGATAGAGTCTATAACTCACATGACAAATTTTATAAGATGATGATGGTGAAAGGCAATATATTCAGCCTCCTCTATGCGGAGAAAAGAGTATTGGGTGAAGATAATAAACATGTAGTTATTTGGAAAGGGAAAAAAAGTGACGCCGGGATATTAAATCAGCTGTTCGAATTCGTCAATGAAGTTGGAGTTCTATACTTTCAAATTATTTGCGAAGCGGTGTCTAGGCTGAATGGGCGTATACCTGGCATCGGTGAAAGTAAAACTAATGTATGGTGGCGTTTCATACGTGAAGTAGATGAACAACTGCACAATCTTATGGAAAAAGTTCTTCCTGTTGTGCTATGGTGTGAGAAATATGATGCGCCTATATTTCCTATATCCAACTTCGATAACCAGCAAGACGATAATGGTAGTTATGTAATATAATTTACCAAGGGGCGGTGGTAGTGATGTATCATGGTGAATATACAACTCGTGAGTTAGATATTCAGATAAGAATTGATAACATTCAACGTTCCCAGAACTACAAGTATCCTTTAAGCTGGTATGCAAGTCTATCGGATAGTCAAATACGGGCAATGCATACTCAGCTCATGGTTGAGTATGCAAAGTCCCTAGAGGGACAGATAGAGAACGGGACGTTCACCTGACGAGATCTATGAATGCAAAGATTCTAAAGAAGTTAAATATGAGAGGAGTATTAAAACGATTATGATTAAAATAATACCAACCTTGATTGAGACGGTTCGTCAGAAACGAGAAGAGGAACACCTCGCCGCGGTGAATCAGCTTTTCGACCAAAGCCAACAGGGTAAATTCCTGATGAAAGATGACATCGTCTACTATCAGGATGAAACTGGGCGGATGGTATCTACTCGGACACCTAGCGCGGCATTCTTGGTTGCTGCAAAATATTCATCGTACTCAAACGTACTTGATGGGCTTAGTAGTAGAGCTGCAACCGTCGTGGATGTCGAGAATCTTTTCATTCGGATATTGGAAGAAGATGAAAGGCTTAAAGGAAAGTTCCGGATAATCGCTGGAGATCTACATCTCGTTCAGAACGAGGAAGCCCAGTTGGTATTAACCGGTGATGAAATCTTCTATTTTGTTGAGAATGGCTTCACCGAAGATCGTATTAGAGATTTCATTGTATATTCGATAGAGGAAGAAGAGTAGGATATCCTACTCTTCTTTTTTGTATTGACAACGTACGTAAATTACCCTATACTTGACTATATATTATACATATGAAATACCACTACATATTAAAGGAGAAATGGAAACATGGCGAGAGAAGGGATAAACAGATTTCAAACTGTAGGTATCCAGCGTCAATTGGATGCCAGTTCAAGACAAGATGCAAAGGTTGCATTCCATGTCTCATGTAGTATTTGCATGAGACGTGGGGATATGGATTGTCGCACTTGCCCGATAAAGGCAGCACATGAACAAACGCTTGCGGTATTCGATGATCTGGAAGAGTTCGACAGGATGAAACGGGAAAGAGAGCGGGCAACAACCATTTCGAAAGATAACGTTGTTTCGCTTGTACAGAATCGGGAATTGATCTAAGAAATACATAACGGATAGAAGAGATGCCGCTTTGACATCTCTTCTTTTTTGTCAAAGATAAGGAACCGGAATGACTTGGAACACCTGGTCAGTACGGGAACACTTTGCAACGTCGTTTTGATCATCAAATCGAAGTTGATGGAATTTCTTCTTCGGGAGTACGCCCGGATACTGTTCCTTGAACTTCCGAAGCTCCTTTCCATTATTGTCGATTGCAATGAATTCCCAATCATGGTTCTTGAATGATTTCTTTACGGCCACCTTATATTTGCCTTCCATATCTATGGATGCTTCATGAGGTGTAAATTCAATCTTACCCTCACGGATCAAATCCGTCGCACGCTCAGAAAACCTTCTATCGGATTCGGATCTATTCTTTTTTCTCTTATCTTTGTCCTTATCCTTTTTCTCCTTCTCATCTTTCTCAGGCGCTAAGCGGGAAGATGTGTTTGCGACAAGGTGTGGGAAAACTTTCGCCAAAAGTGCCACGTTTTGATTTTTGTCGTTTTGGTTTTCGGCGATTTCTTTCTTCCGTTTTTGTTCGATATCCACTTTTGTTTTTTGGAGGTCCCCTATACCCCGTGCGTTTGCCGTACGGTTAGATAAGAGACCGTTTTTGGCCATGAAAAGATCCTTGAGCATAACGCCACGGTTGCGGGCTCTGGATTCTTTCGTCTCTATGATGAGTTTATCGATTTCTTGGATCGTTTTATCTACTTCTAAGACTGTTTGTCTAAGCAGGGTGATAGGTTCTTCAAACTTCTTGTCGAATTCGCGGGCTTCTCGTTCTTTCCGTTTTCTTTCCTCTTCTTCCTCGTTCTTCGGAGCGGCTGTTCCACCTTTTGTTTTGGAGCTAACACCCTCAAAGTCCTTACGTTCATTCTTCTTATCTTTCTTGGACTTGTGGAATTTTTCCTTATAATCCTCGATAGCACCGAATAGTATTCGTGATGCTTCCGGGAGATCCTTCATCTTCTTTTTTTCTTTTTTCTTTTTCTTCTTGTCTTTCTTCTTTTCCTTTTTGGACCTCTTTTCAGATTTCACTTCTTCTTTCTCTAATGCCCGATGCCTAGCCTTCAGCTGCTCCAATTCCTTTTGCCGTTCTTCGATTTCCCGTTCTGTTGAACGAGCCATCATGGATGCACCCGTCGAGTTTAGACGGATTTTAATATATCCACTGGATGAACGTTGATCGGCAAAGTAATCCGCTTTCAGACCGGCTTCTTGTATATCCTCTTCCGGTACACGGAATTTTTTAGGTCTAGCCATGTTCTAAATCCCTCCTAAATGAAGTTCGATTTATAGGACTGTTTTTTCGGGTACATATTATTTACATAGGTTTTTAGAAAGGAGAAAACACTTTGATGATCAAGAAATCAAGAAGGAGGAAATCACATTAATGCTTCCTAAGCCGTTATTACAGGGAATCGAAGCTGGAGCTGATGTATTAATACTTAATGTGCAATATCTTAGAGCAAGGAAAAAAGAAGATGGGAGTTACACACCCGACTACCTACATGTCGTTTATCGTGATAATACCACGGGGAAGAAACATCTCCAGATTATCACAAATCCGACTACGGATATCTATGTGGTTAAACCTGAACATCGGGATGATTTCCGTACTCCAAGAGAATATGTGCCATTTGCGGTACTAGACAAACACAGTGTACCGTACCGCGAAAAGGAGCGGTATCTTTATAAGTTATTGGGCAGTAACCTATTAAGTGAAAGGGATAAACTCCTCAAGCAGTCGATCGATCGTGCGACGGAATTGGGGATATGGAACGCTAGGAATGAAGTCCATAAATGGCGTAATGTATATTTCTCAGACTATGATATTGAGAACTATGCTTATATTACAGCCAATCTTCATTACAAGCCCACATCGTTTAAGTTGACAAAGTCCTTTATGGATATCGAGACCGATGTATACGGGAAGAGTCGACACGATCAAGAGACTGGTAAGTGTAAAATATCGGCAGTCACCATCATCTATGATTATGCAGTAGATGGGTCAAAAAATTATAAACCCAAAGTCTTTACTCTTCTACTCCGGGATTATAAACGATACCCACAGCAAGAAGAATTCGAGCGGAATATCGATACATTCTACGAGAAAGTACATGAGGAGTTTGATAAAAAATATGGAAACGCAGATTATCATATTTTATTCTTCGACCGAGAAGACGAAATGCTTCTCACCCTATTCAAACTCCAGCACACACTCAAGCCGGATTTTACAGGCATATGGAATATGTCCTACGATATCCTTTACATTCAGAAGAAACTTGAATATCTGGGTATAGATCCGGCAGCAATGTTTTCTCACCCCGATTTCAAGAATACCCACATTAACTACTATTTAGATGAGAAGTTTAAGAATGATTATAAAAACCGCGGAGATTCGTTCAACTGTCTGTCTTACACGAAGTATGTGGACGATATGCTGACATATGCAGGTCGTCGTAAGGGTGGACAGGATTATGGTTCAAGTAGCTTGGATAATGTCGCTTCAATTGAACTAAAGGAGAAAAAGAGGACTTACGATAACCCAGGCGTCAACGTTATCAACGCGGCGATTCGGGAATATGAAAACTTTGTACTATATGGTATTACGGACGTTTGGTTATTAACAGCTATCGAGCGTAAGACGGGCGATATCGATGACGTTTTCTTGAAGGGTTATGAGTCCGGGACAAAAATCGATAAAGCCAACCGCCAAACAGTAAGTCTGAAGGGATTATGGGATATATCCCACTTCGAACAAGGGTTTGTATTCGGCAACAACCTTAACGTGAGCTATCTCACGAGAAAAAATACCAACGATGAAGAAGTAGAAGCTCCCCAGAGTGGTGCATATGTCGAGACCCTCAAGGGTGCATTGGTGGGTGATCCTGTTGCAATCAACCCAATCGGCGTGGCATTATTTGATGGAGAACGAAGTAATCGTATTTTCAAGAATAATATAGACCTCGACGCTAAGGCAATGTATCCGTCTAATAAACTCGTCAATAATACAACGAGGTCAACACAACACGGACGACTTATCATTCCAGATAAGGTATCTCCGTTGGAATATGGCGTAAGCCCTCACTTACGGGGTGGAGAGTTTGTAGATGATTTTGAAACCAAAGACTATATCAAAATCGGTATTAAATGGTTTGGTCTACGCCGGGTAGATGAGTATGTCAGAGAATTTATACTCTATCGGAATAAATCAACGAAGAAAGCACTGGTCAAGAAAAAGAAACTTGGCGAGTTCTACAAATTGTGGTCGGACAAGATGTATAGTGTACTATCGGTTATTTTCCCGGCTGATATTGCATTAATATATCCGTTCTTATCGAGGGTGTTTAAACGAGATCATAAAGATACAGATTGTGTTCTCTTTAATAGCTACGAAGATATTGAATACGACACGACACTCCTTTCCATTGTAGATTGGATAATAGAAGTACGTCCGATCATGACAGAATCAGGAACTTTCTTTAAGCGTCACGAGGAAGGTCCAATCAGCCCCGGACTGAAGACGATCGATGGGCTTATCAAGCAACGTGACGTTTTAAAGGAAATTGAAATCCAACATGAGAAGCGTAACGAGTTAGAGGAAGCCAAGGACTATAAACTTAGACAGAATCGTAAAAAGACGTTTACAAACTCTGAATATGGGGTCTCCGGCGCTCCTTCATCGGCCTTTTACTCCTATCATGTCGCACAATCAACAACGTCCAAGGGACAGACGTATATCGCACTTGCGATGACAACGTTTGAGGATTTCCTCTGTGACACCATTCAGTTCTACGATATGGATGAACTGTTCCATTTTTGCGATAATGTCATCAGAGAAATGCCGAAGTTTAACGATGCTGTATATGTTACGAAAGATAAGACGAAGAAAGAAGTATTGGAACGTCTACTGCGTAAGTGTCAGAATATTAAAGATCTGGACACAACCATCATCAAAGAATTACTATCCAATATCCCACAGACGGCATTGAACCGATTATATTACAAATCCAACATACATGCATTCATTGAAGAGAACGTTGAAATCCAAAAATTGATCCGAACGTTCTTTATCAATACGCCGTTGTTTATGAACCCGAATAAACCACCAGCGATGAGTGAAAGACATCTGAAGAAATTGACCGACGTCATATTGGAGTATTGTCAATACAACTATCCGTATTATGGACGGGTAGATCGGTTGATCCGGATTAATCGAAATGCCGTTATTGTTATTGATACAGATAGTAATATCATCTGTGTCGATGATATGATGAATCGGTTGAATAATTACATGGAGACGAAGTCGATATCCCGTATCAGTAGAAAGGGTGAGAAGTCAGATCGGGTAGCAGAGGAGCGTCGTTTGAGATCGATGAATACTGTGGCCTACATTCTGACTGAAGTTATCAGTCGCGTATTGAACAAGTTTAAAGTGGATACCAACGCACAGAATCATCCGTTCGGCGACTATAAAATGAAGAATGAGTTTGGCATACTCTCTCTTCTGGTCGCGTCCGGTAAGAAGCGGTATCTGCAATCCATTATTCTCCGTGAGGGCGAATATCTCTGGCCACCTAAGAAACATATTGCCGGGTTTGACTTTAAGAAACTGTCGGCGGCTCCGAAATCAGTCGGTAAATTCATCGAGTCCACACTCTTTGAATATATCGTATGTGATAACACTGATATCCCTGAGGCTTTGAGGCAGTTTATGAAACTGGAGAATAAGCTAAGGGGTGCATTACAGAGTGGAGACAAAGAATATTTCTCGATTGAAAAAGTAAAAACCATGGATTCCTATAAGGATGCCATGTCCAATGGCACGTTTAAGGCATGCTATATTTGGAATGCGTTGTACCCGGATAAGGAGATCTCATTCCCGAACAGTGTATCCTTGGTTAAGATCAATATCAAATCCACCAAAGATATTGCCGATCTGGCCTTGGATGATAGGGAAATGTTTGATCGCATGTCTGAGATTTTGAAACGTCCTACAATGAAAACTGGTGTTACTCAGATCGCGATTCCCCTAGATGAAGATATCCCTGATTGGATTCTGAAGCGAATGGATATTGAAACGATGCTGAATAAGAACATGGGGTTAGTGACGCCGATCTTAGAGGAGATTGGTGTGCGACCAGTGTACAAACGTAAGAGTGATCAGTACATCTCTAATGTAATTTCAATATAAGAGAAAGAAGTAGAGCTTAGCGGCTCTACTTCTTCTTTTTTACGGATCAGGAGTTCTCTCTAAGTAATGCGGAGCTTCCATTGACATCCCGTCATCTTGATCAGGTGTCAAATAGCTTGGCTTCTCATCAGTAGGGGGAGAATCTTGTTTAACCGGTTTTCTCTTTTTTGGCTTAGGCTTAGGGGGGTTTATTGTTTTCGCATGCAGATGAGCTGAGGTCGATGCAATGATGAAGGAATTAAAGAACGATAAGACATAGACCTTCCAGTCATGCATATTAGACCCGATAGCAGCCTGAGTCGAAATTACAACGGTGAACGATACGGCTATTGCGTAAATATCTGTAGGTATATTGACGTACTTGTCAACTACTGCTTTGGTGTATTGTACAAATAAGAATACGAGTAATGCAGAACTACTCACCGTGGCTAAAGACTCCCAAGTAAACAGTTGACCATCTGCCATTAGTATCCAACCTCCTTTTATAAATGTTTAGCTATTTTGTCATGCATCTATATATTATATCTATGAGTAATAATTAACAGCAATTGAAACAAGCTATTGAGAGTTTTCCAAATTATTCAAAGGAGAATGAGTATGGCCACGAATAACGAAAGAGAAAGACAAAACATCCCAAGTAACACATATGGATACGTCAGTCGCAATTACGAAACGCAGACTGCGCTTGCAGTCAACTATTTTAACAAGATGGCCAGTGTTTCTATCCATCTTCCGTCGTCGGACAAAAAGGGTGAATATACATCCTTTGATTACAGCTCGGGTGTGACCGCATATCTTACACCAAAGGACTGCAAACTTTTGGCCAAACGTGGCCACAAGGCATTGAAAGCGTTGGAAGAAACCGGTCAGTTTGACGGGTTCGCTATCCCACTTAAACGCGGCCTTGTAGAAATCATTCAAGTCGCAGAGCTTCGGAAAAAGATTCGGTCATTGACTGGAGATGCAAATCCGTCTGATGTGGCGGTCGTTATCTATACAGAAATGAACGAAGAGGACAAAAAGACCTCCAAATTCTTGGCACACGTATTCAACATGGACTTGGTCATCAAGGGCTACAGCCCGGAAACTGGCGACTACGATAAAGAAAGAGAAAGTATTGAATTCGAATACTTCCTCTCGGCATTGTCGCAATTCGCTAATGCAATGACCAATGGTTATGTGCATGCACAGAAAGAAGACTCCAAGTACGAACGAACCAAATGGGAACGAAATGTATTTGAACTGGCTGCTGCACTGAACGTTGACCTTTCGAAGCCGGGCGCACGGAGCAACAATAACACCAATCGAGGCAAAGATGGTGGTTGGGGATCTGCTCCATCCGGCGATGAACGGTACGCGGGTGGTAAAGATACTACCCGATACAGCGCGGAAATCGTTAACGCATCGGAAGATGAGGTAGACAATATCATTAAACAAATGCTGTAAGTCGACATGATGAATCCGGGTCAGATATACTGATCCGGATAATTCATTATTCTATAGAATGGGTGATTAGCCTATGCTTACCATGGGACTATCCAGACCCGAACGAATATTGGTTCTCAACTACAATACCATCTTTTTTCAGAGTGTCGGATTTGCCCGATACATGATGGAAAATGGCGCAGAGAATCCATTATTCGATGGATTAGATGAATTCGGCTACTTTTATCTTTTTTGCAATGCCAAAGAGCGAAACTCAGCCAGCGTACTAGGGAATGATGTGAATGAACCTTCATATTTCAACTTTATTAAGAAGAAATATGTTGAGGTTAGCCAGTTATCTCCCGTGACAGATGTATACTCGGTTCTATCAGTCGTTGCATTGCAGAAATTCGTCGATAAAATATTCATTGCTTCTATCTCGCCTTTTGAACGTCTAGCCGATATGAAACGGTGTGAGCATGTCATGTTTGACATCTTCGACGTAAAAGAGGTTGAGCAATTTGTTGAAGAGAATAAAATTACCACAATATTCCTACCCGACATTCGAATGGTACACGATATTGTATTCAACTTCAAGACAAATGTCGATAGCATGACGTTCATCGTCTCCAAACTCATGAATAACTTCTCGGAGTTAGAAGATCGAATCGTCAGTCAATGTCAGCATGTATTTGATGCAAAGCAAGAGTATAATTACAACGTAGCTTATATCAACCTGCATGATATTACAAGGGACTTTATTAAATCCGAAATCTAAAGGAGAAATCGATATGAATCGCCAATACTTCAAACAAAATGTCTCTCCCACACATACATTCGACGGAACGGTTGAGCATACATTAAATATCATCGCCAAAACCGTAGGTGCAACTTATGGGCCATACGGCACGTTTAATCTCTTCAAATCCAAGCAAGAAACGACAGCATCCAAAGACGGCTACGAAAACGTCACGATGATGCGGTTCGACGGTTCCATTGCGGATGCTGTACACCGGATGGTCATCGATATGGCTGGCCAACAGGCGCAAACGGTTGGCGATGGTACGACCACCGCTATTCTATTTGTGGCTGAACTGTATAAGCAGCTAAAAAAGAATGAGGATATTCAAAAACTTTACACACCTACACAGGTGTCCGAAGCCATGGCCAGCATACAGGGTGCAATCATTCAAAGTTTGGAAGAGACGGCAATCAAAATTTCTTCTCCTGATGATGTGTGGCACCTTGTCAATACATCCACGGATGAAAATGCAGAACTCGCCAAGCTCCTTATGACGCTCTACCAAGAGGTCGAAGGATTGGCTGATAAAAATATCCTTATCGAAACCAGCAGAACCGAGAAGAGTTACATCAAAACCGTTCAAGGTGTCAACCTGAAGGGTCAACTGATGAATCCTGCGTTCGGCAATCATGACATGGAAACCTGTAAATTGCATAATGTAGAGGTTATTATCGTAGACGGAAAGGCAAATATCGAAACCGATATCCTCAACTACGTCAACAAACTCAAGACACAAGACAAATCGCTGCTGATTTTGTGTAGTGGCGTAAATGAGAATTTCTACCGGTATGTCGAGCTGATATCTCGTCAGCAACCTGAAGTTCTGCGCAATTTCTGCGTGGCCTACTGCTCGGCAAATACAATTCAGGATAAGGACTTGTTCTATGATCTATTGAAGATCACGAACTGCGCATACCTACCTGAGAATACTGCAATTTCGTCCACGTCAATTGTCGAATTGAGCAAAGGTGTTGCTGCTAATATCAGCGTCAAGGGACGCAAAATCACACTCGGTGGGTTTACGGCTACAGAAGAGTTTGATGCTTATCTTAGTAACCTGAGGTCTACCTTGGAAGAACTGATCGACCAAGAGGCATCGGGAACACTGACCAATGAGGACTCAGGTACAAATCGAGTTGCTCAAGGCAGACTTCGTGCACGGATTGAAATGCTCACGACAGGTGTAGTTACCGCCTATATCGGTGGAGACACAGCTCAACGGAAGTGGATCAACTTTAGATTGTTCGAAGATGGGCTCAAAGCACTCCAATCGACAATTCGTCATGGATTTACCGCCGGTTGTAATGCGGCGGTCATGAACACCGTGGTAAGATTAATATCCCTCCAACGGAAAGCTGATGCTCAGGGTAGCAGAGTAAGTCTATATGGTCTTCTTCTTCAATGTATCCTAAACGCCTATATTGAGGTATACGGCAAACTGATTTCAAACCGCGTTAGGTATGAGAAAGTAGATTTGATGAAAACAATGCTGACTGACGTTGGACTCAAGTATTTCGACGAAGAAACATGCGAGCTTCGCATTCCTCAGGCACCAAGTGACGTTATGAGAAATCTCGTGTTTAGCACGATCGACCTCCGGGGTGGTGGCGAACAAGCCATTAAGAGGGAGATTATTAACCCAGTACAGACGGATATCAATATCATCCAACAGGGAGTAGATCTTGCACTCATATTGGCAACTTCGCATACAATCTTTGTAGATGATGTAGAGTTTGAAGCGCAAGTGTGATAAAATTGAAAGAGTAGATGGCGAGCGAGATGCCATCTACTCTTCTATACCCACATTTCTAAGGGGGTAACCGACAATGAAAATGAGTATTATGCAATACCTATCGAATCCACAAGGAAAAGGCTCAGTTACATCTTACGTTAAACACTGGAAAGACAAGTATGACCCTATGTATAAAGACCTACTGGATGGACAGGGTTCCTTTGAAACCGTTGTCTACCGGGCAAGTAGCAGCCAATTTTTCATTCATGTCAAAATCCCTTCTGGATCATTTGATGCCATCACCTATGATGTAGTCTTAAAGATCAAAAGGGAAAGTTCATTGGTATCCGGTAGTATTTTAGACTGGTCGCTAAGAGCAATATCCAATTCCCCGTCTTTTGTATTTACGTATGAGAACGTATTTCGTCGGAATAAGATATTGGTAGAAGAGTTAAAATCTCTTTTACCAGACGAAGCTTATGATAACCCACCGAAGATACGGAACCCATTTAATATTGTGGGGTATGAAAAGACGGCCTATTTTGCCATTCGGTATGTCAAGGAACGATACTCTCAGGTTTCACAGCTGACGCAAGATGCAGTAAAGTTTGATATCAATTTTCTCAAGTCTCAATTCGTACCTTTCGACAAGATTATGCTCGATACGGAGGGGGAACGTAAGAAGAAGGTTGAGGAAAATAAAAAAGCTCGCATCCAAGAAAAGAAGCAGAAGAAACGTAGGAATGTCTATGATAGTGGCGATATTAAATTACCTAAGGACAAACAGGCAATTACTACTGTACGGAATACTTCAACCATACAGAGTGGGCTCTCGAACGCCAAGATAAAACCGACTGCCAAATCTGGCAAAATAAAAGCAACTAGGCGAATATAAAAGCTGTACATAAGAGTATGGCTATATATTATCTTCGGGAGAGAGGAAACCGAGTATAATATTGGGGAGATGAAAATCGAAGAATGAGAGCAGATATCAGTAAACCCAAGAAATATTTGAATCCCCGACTAAATCTGTTTCGGAAGGGGAAGAAAGACACAATCATCTGTGACTTTGATCGCGTATTCAATTTCGAAAAGAAGAACTTAAACATTTTCCACATCCCTCGTATCGCGTTCTACAACAAGGCAAACCTGATCTGCGATACACTGAATCTATTCATGGCATATTATGATGATGACAAAGAGTTAATCACTTGCTATGTCAACATGAAAGCCATGGCAGATTTGAACAATATGACGTATACGTATGTAAGTTTTGTGGACGATCTCGTAAACCGCATGTTTAGTCCGACAATGGTTGAGAAGATTAAGGTCTTCGTGGAAGAACAATATCGTATCAATCTCGAAACTTCGTTGGAGAAAGAGCAGTACAAGGATAATCCGCAGCAATTTACAAATCGGCATGGGAAAATTCTGATGGCCATCAGTACGGCAATCAAGATCTCTATTCCGATTATCTCACACTTCTATGTCGCAAGGCCGGATATGGTAAGGGGCACAGCGCTCAAGACCTATTTGTATAATTGCTTCTACGCCCTGTTCCCATTGTTTGAAGATGGGGCAAACATCTACAACAAGATTTATGCGACAGTGGATAACGCAATTAATGATTCTGTCCACCATGATTCAGGTATGTGGACACGAAAGAAGAATAAAGGAATTACACCTGCTATTGCAAAAACAAGATTAACCAAGATGGTCATTCATGACCTGATGTTTAAATACACCTTCGACGCGATCATGATCAACTTGAACTACGCCGGTATTCGAGGTGCACTCAAGCATTTGGTCGAAGGAAAAGACACACGTGACTATGTAAGTATTAATTCCAAACGCGAAAGTAATAAATCCATGTCTGGCCTTGAGCACTTGGAGATGAATGCTGCCAAGATAAACGAGCAGGTTATCATTATCTCCAGTCAGGGAAGTGACAACCGGATAAAACGCTTGATTACGAAATATAACGTTGCAATACACAAGAAAGATCTTGACTTTTACGAAAAGAATTTGGTTATGGCTCCATTCCAAACCAACTTAGTCTTCCAGTTCTTCGCGGATGACTTCAAGGGTATGGAAAATATGAAATATATCAAGAAGAAAAATTTCTATCGTCTTCTCATCATCATGAAAGAGGTATTAAAGCGAAGAGGATTTACAATTATGCCTGACTTAATCTCCGGTAGTATTTCGAAGAAGATTATCGGACGGAAGATTGGCAATAAGAAGATCAATAAGATCAAATCCTCTCCGCGATATATCAACTTACTCAGCCAGTATGAAGATGTGATGGGTATTGTCAACGACAATCTCATACTGACACCAATTTCGACATTTACAAATACACCAATGACTTATGTTGATCATGAGAAACCTGAGTTACTTGGGGAAGATATTAAGATCAACGAGGAATTGGTTATAGATGAATGCATTCGCTTAGGCGAAATGATCTAAGGAGGAAGCCAATTATGGACCAGTGGACATTCGAGAATCTCATCAGAGGTGTATCGAAACATTTATTGCCCGGCTTAGCACTTGAAACCCAAGATTCCTTTCCGGGTATTGTGCAGACGCCAAATATCATGATTCGTACCCGTGGAGGATTGGTTACTTCCAACCTCTCCATCGAGAAATTCATGGATGTGGCTAGTTCACTCCGACAAGCTGGGAATACGTACGAGGAAGCTGTAAATGAACTGTATGAGCTGCTTAAGCGTGAGACGGCTGTGCAAATGATTTTCAATAAATAAAGAAGAACGGGTCAATTCCCGTTCTTCTTTTTATTAGGAGGATTAGCCATGACAGACTCAATTATTAATATAGTTCAGTTAATGGACATGCCTACACGAATAGAGACCGAATATCCTAAAATAAATGAATTATTCATGGAGTCTATTGCACAGACTACCCTCGATGTTGAAGTAGACACACTTACTATACAACCTAGATATTGTCATATCACATTTGAAAATAAGGACAATGTGACGCTAGATTACCTTTCAAAGCTAACAATCGACGATTCCTTTAGCAATCTAATCTTTGATTTTGATACGGAAACGTTAAAAGTATCAGATATATTATTGATGGAGAGTATGCGTCTACATGAATACGTTATTGATGCGGAGGGTAATGTCAAGGCATCATTCTCATTTGAGCTGGGAGATCCACACGAAGCTATTGAGTTAGCCGATGGTGTGGCTTTACGTCTGCTAATAGTTAGAGCGTTTGATACGGAGATCCTAAAGTCTCAACTCTAAAAAAAATAAGAGCCCACCTTTTTGGGCTCTTATCATTTATTTTTTACTTCAAAAAGAATCTCTTCCAGCCGTGTTGGATTGCGCTTTCTAAGTATGTCCAATTACAATACGAACCGATTTTATCGGGGTTTGCATTAGATATTGACATATATGGTCGCTCACCGTTGATGAATATCTTGGTATCCAGCGGCATATTATCTTTACTTCTAGGATAGAATGATAGCGGTCGTTGACGTACCATGAATTTAATAGGATGGGCGTAGCACCCGTGTTCCCCACATTCTTTGATGAATTCGCTTTGCTCATTCTCATCGCCGTGTACGAATACAAATAAGCGATCTGTCTTTACCTCGGGGATAACTGGTTGATTTACTTCTGTTTGCATTTTAAATTCCTCCTTTGATATACTGCTTTAATAATATATAATCCGCTAGAACTCGATTAACGAAGCATATATTATCAAAGCGTATTGATTAATAACTACTAGGAGGCTAACTATTGTATGATGAAAACACTAAAACTATCGAAGAAGAACCTATCGTTGCTACAGGAAAAGGCAAACGCCGGAGATCAAGAAGCCATTGAAACGTTGGCCCAATATGAAGCTCAGCAAGCAGAGAAGGAGAGAAAGAAACAAGAACGCAAAGAAAAAAGACTCACAACGGTGCGTAGGGACAATCTGTCCGCACCGCCGATGGACTATGTCAATTTTGAAGATCAGCAACTGGGGAGCCCAGTTGAAAAGCTATCCAAGGATTTGAAAGGACAAGTTACCCAATTGACCATTGAAGATATCAGATATCTGGTCGATTCTTATTATCAGATTCAGAACAACAGAATCCGTTCTTCCAACCAAGTCAGGGCGTCGGAGGAGTTGGGAGAAGCAAATGGTGTTCTGGTGTGGATCAACGAAAATAATACACTGCTTGAAAATAATATTAAGAAAGCGTTGGATATTTATACAGACTACACACCAGTTGGTCGGTGGTTGAAATCGATCGTTGGTATTGGTCCCGTGTTGGCCGCTGGGTTACTCGCCCATTTAGATATTACAAAGGCGGAAACCGCAGGCGCATTTTGGAGATTTGCAGGATTAGACCCGAGCGTTACATGGGACAAGGGACAAAAACGTCCGTGGAACGCAGACTTAAAGACACACATGTGGAAGATTGCCGATTCGTTCGTCAAACAATCGTCCCGTCCATCGGACTACTATGGGAAGATTTATCTTGGACGTAAACGGTATGAGCAAGAGAAAAATGAAAAGGGCGAGTATAGGCTAAGAGCCGAACGCGCTTTACAGCAGAGAAAATTTGTAAACGAGACTGACACAAAGGCAACCTATGAGAGTGGGAAGATTACCAATGGACATATTGAGTCAAGTGCTCGCAGATATGTCGAGAAGATCTTCTTGTCTCATCTACACCATGTAATGTATTTACATCATCACAAAATCGCACCACCGAAACCTTTTGCTATCTCCATTTTGAACCATGCACACATGATTGAAGTTCCGAATCTGGAAGCACACTATGACGATCTAATCAAAAACTGATTGTATCATGATTAAGGAGCGAACCATATTTTTCGAATTAGTTTCAAGCAAAATGAGTGAACCATTTAACAGGATAGTACCATAAAGAATGAGTGAGTCATTTGGAGGGATAGTATCATGATTATGGAGCGAACCAAATGCGATGGATTAGTTTCATATGATATGAGTGAACCAACATGAGTGAAAGTATCACCAAGAGTGAGTGAGTCATTTGGTGGGATATAGTATCATAGGTGTCAGAGCGAACCATGTGTACTGGATTAGTTTCATAAGACATGAGTGAGCCATTTAAGGCGAAAGTTTCATGAGAAATGAGCGAGCCAAGATTAATGGATAGTATCATAGGTGTCAGAGCGAACCATATTTTTCGAATTAGTTTCAAACAAAACGAGTGAGCCATCTTAGGCGAAAGTTTCATGAGATATGAGCGAACCATATTTTTCGAATTAGTTTCATGCAAAACGAGTGAGCCATCTTAGGCGAAAGTTTCATGAGATATGAGCGAACCAAGTTAAGACCCATAAAGAGCATGTGTATGCATGCTCTTTATTTTTTACGCATTATGCGAGAAGGGAGATAAGCAATGATTAAGATTGTTCCCAAAGGACGTTCGACTCGACAAGGTCGGGGTATCAATGAACTGACGATAGAGGCTAATCACCTAATTGATATCCTATCTGAGAATCGCGTGCAGGGCACCACTAAGACTGCCGCGGTAAAGAAATCCAAAAGCGCCACCAAGAAATTGAGCGACAAACAAAAGAAAGTCTTGAAACGCATTCGCCGTTTCATGGAAGTAGATAAGGAAGTTAGAGAAGTTGAAGATTTCATGCATGAGAGTGGAAATAATATCGTCCTCTTACCTGAACCGATATCGAAATATGTATCCGTTCGAGGTCGTATCAGGAAGAAGAAGATGGACGAATTTTCAGATGTATTGGATAAAAGCCACGTATTAGTCGACTCAGGACTAAACGTTCTTCGCAAGATCCCGTTCCATGCGTACCGGAAATTGAAGAAAATCGAGTATGCAATTCTCACCATCGACATCAATATCTTGGAAGATGGCGATAGCGAATATTTTAACGCGGTATCTAATACATACCGTATCTCTTCATTGAATCAACTCCTCTATGTCCTGATTCGGAGAGAGGGATTGATTGAAGGGCTGAGAGCATACCATCGTGATCTTGGATGGTATAACTACGTCAATGTAGTGGAGAAGATTAACATCCTGTACAAATCAGGTGCGGTTGAGATCTTGAAATTGGATAAATTTTTAGCACGGTATAAGCTATATAATTAGATACGGTTGATAACGATTCATCTGCCCGATTTAATCATAATGGACAGAGGGATCATAGACCAAAAGGAGATGAACTGCATGTATCGTTTGATACCAACTAAGAAGGGTAGAGAGATTTTAAGGAAACTGAGGGAGCACCACAAGAAGTTATTGAAGAAGTCTCCCGGCAAGAAGCAAGTCTCTTTGGGAAAGAAAGATCACCCCAAACTTGAGAAGTTTCTCAAGAAGCAGTTCAAGAAGAACATGCCGAAAGTGATGCCGAAATCTTTCCAACATCACTTGGGCGCGGCAATGGTAATATACGACGAAACCGCGAAAGAAATTTTCCGGTGTGTCGGGGAAATTCCGAAGAACCGATTGAAAAAGATTATTCAGAAGCATCCAAATGCTTCTGTACTTATTGATCTCGGTTCCGGAATCTACAAACAGATTCCCATCAAAAGCTTTAAGCGGTTGATCAAAATCCAGTTCATTGTGTTTGAACGGGAATACGAGTTCTTTGGTATTGACGGGTATGAGCCTGAAAGCAAATCCGGCGATTGGTTTGTCCCCGAATCTCAAGTTGACTACATCTATTCGATCAACCAGCTATTGAAGCTGTTCATCATAGAGGAAGCATTTGATCGCGCCAACCAACTCTACGTCTCCGCCAGATTTTACGATCTTACAGGTGTGGAGAAAACCTGTAAAGTATTGTACAAGAATGGCAAGGTTGGCAAGTTCAAATACAAGAAATTCCTAGAAGAGTATAAGCTCAATTTGGTCATGGGTATTTTTGAGAAGAAGAAAAATAATAAAAGCGAGGTTAAGTAGATGAATAAATTTGTAGATACCGCAAATAACGTAAAGGTCGTACAGGTCGCAAAGGTCGAGCCAACTGAAGACTTAAGGATGTATCGCAGCGACCCTTCTACAATTATAGATGTTATTCGCCACGGGTTGGGAGAACTCGTATTAACGGATGATGAGTTGTGTAAAATCGTGGATGAAAATCCCATGATTATTCGCCTTATTGCAAATCCGCCCGAGAATGTGCAGAGAGCGGCTGTAACGAAAGACTACAGCGCAATTCAATATATTCAGTACCCTACCCCGGAAATGCAAGCATATGCAGTATCAAATGATAGCAGTTTGATCTGTTATTTAGATGATCCTGACGAATATGTACAAATGGTAGCTGTCGAGAATAATCCATATGTAATTGCAGCTATACAATCACCGAGTGAAGATATTTGTATAGCTGCAATTAAGAAATCACCCTATGCGATTCAACACATTCAAAACCCGAGCGAAGCTCTCCAGCTGATGGCAGTTAAGATGAAACCTGATGCAATAGGTTTCATCACAGAACCATCGCAGTTTATACAGTTGGTGGCTGTTGATTTAGACCCGATGGCTATTAAATTCATTAAAGAACCCGCTGAAATTGTGCAGATGGCCGCTGTGGCCGGAAATACGAACGCTGTTATGTACATCGATAAACCTACTCCACTTATTCAAATGATGGTCGTCGCGATTGATCCATCGAATATTCTGTTACTTAAAGAAATTGATCATTCCACCGTCATTCCTTACGTGGTCGAACTTACACATGGATACAAGCATTAAAGAAAGAAGAGAGGAACCCTCGAAAGGTTCCTCTCAATTATTTTATTTATATGGGAGAGATTAATCGATTATGGACAAAGAAGCTATCGACCGTATTCGCTTATACTTAAAAAACGCACCATGGCTGACCCAACAGAACACTCAAAGCGAAATTGGGGCGCTTACATCCACTATCTCGTCGATTCGTAAATATGTGGAAAAACACGATGACTACTCACCATTATTGATTGCATTCCCGGGTGGGGATGAAGATTATGCATGGTGTATTTATGAAGACCTTACAAGTGGATTATCCCAATTGGTTTATATTATAAACAGGGATAAGCCCATTTTTGTCTCTAATTCTAACGATGTAAGAGAGGTTGCCGATTTACCGATTTTCTTCCTCAGAAATAAACTTATTTATCATCCAAAGTTCAATTTATACACAGCTGTGGTATCGTTATTCACGGTTAGCTACTATACCCATTTTTCGTTTATATTTGCACAAGACGAAGACAGTGCACAGGTATTTATGACTTATATAAAGGCAAAGAACGTTGAGCGAGTTAGAGGGAAGATTAAAATACTTACAGATACACCAAGAGGTCTGAATACACAGATTGAGGAAGTGAAAAATATTATAGGTTCTTCCGACGTTTTGTTGGGGCAGACAATAAAATCAGATATTTTCAGATCAGTTGAGTAGTTCTTTACCGACGAAGGATCTTTCTATCGGACACACAAAATTCCTTATCGTAGAGGCATTTTGCTATACGGGAAGCCGGGAAATGGAAAGACGACATTAGTCCGATCACTATTAAATCATATGGATGTACCGACCACTTACTGGCAGGTTACTGAATTTTCATCAAGTAATTCTATTCGCGAAGTCTTCTCCGGACTTCAAGGACTTCAGACACCTTCAATACTCGTTGTCGAGGATATTGATTCTCTACCTAGAGATTGTCGGTCGGCATTCTTAAACCAACTCGACGGTATAAATACAATTGAAGGACTATTCATTATTGGTACGACAAATTATCCGGAACAAATTGATTCGGCGCTCATGAATAGAGCGGGTCGATTTGACCGTGCCTACGAAATTAAACCACCCACAGCTGATACACGGCGCGAGTATTTAATCCGAAAAGGGATTATGAATTTCGTCGATGAAGATGGTTTGGCGACGATTGTGGCGGAAACCGAAGGATATTCCATGGCTGTATTGAACGAAGTCTATACATCATGTGCGTTATATTATCATTATGATGGCGTTGTAAATGTGTCTTCCTTAATGGATCAGCTTAGGGAGATAGATAAGAAACAGAAGAAGGGCGAATTCCTTACAACTGATAAAAACGCAGTCGGGTTTATTTGACTGATAAAAAAGGAGATAATAGCCATGAATATTAACGAGATTATTGAGGTAATTGGTAAGAAAAATGGTATCCTCACGTTGGAAGAACAGTATCTCGCTATAAAAGATTCTAAGCGTTTAGTCAAATATATCAAGAATCCACATGTGGTTATACAATGTATGGTCATCCATGATGACGCCACTATGATACAATATATCGAAAACCCTGCCGAAGAAGTGCAGTTACTGGCCGTGATGATGAGGGGTCACACAATAAGATTCATTAAAAATCCGACTAAAAGGGTTCAATTAGCTGCTGTTACACAAGAAGGATATGCAATCAAATATATTGAAAATCCTGATAAAGACGACGTGCAATTGGCCGCTATTAAACAAGATGGGCTTGCAATCAAATATATTGAAAATCCTGATAAAGATGTACAGTTAATTGCCGTCCAAACCGATGGATATGCAATCGGCTACATCAAAACCCCCGATAAAGATGTACAGTTAGCCGCCGTTAAACAAAATGGGCGTTCAATTCAATATATTGAAAATCCTGATAAAGAGATTCAACTAGCCGCGGTTGAACACGACGAGCATGTAATTGAATTCATTGAAAATCCCGATAAGGACGTACAGTTAATTGCCGTCCAAACCGATGGATATGTAATTTGCTACATCGAAAATCCTGATAAGGAGATTCAACTAGCTGCCGTTAAACAAAATGGTCATACAATTAGATATATCAAAAATCCCGATAAAGATGTGCAGTTAGCTGCTGTTGAAGAGGATGGATATGCAATTGAATACATCAAAAATCCTGATAAAGATATACAGTTAGCTGCTGTTACACAAGAAGCGTACGCAATCGGACATATTCAGAACCCTGATAAAGATGTTCAGTTGGTCGCTGTTCGAGAAAATGGATATGCAATTAAATATATCAATGACCCTGACAAAGAGGTTCAATTAGCTGCTGTTACACAAGATGGATACTCAATTGAATATATCAAAAATCCTGATAAAGATGTACAGTTAGCTGCTGTTACACAAAATGGGCGTGCAATTGAATATATTGAAAATCCTGATAAGGATATACAGTTGGCCGCCGTTAAACAAAATGGATGTGCAATCGAATGCATTGAAAATCCTGATAAGGAGATTCAACTAGCTGCCGTTAAAGAGGATGGGTTTGCAATCAAATACATTGAAAATCCTGATAAAGATGTACAGTTGGTTGCTGTTGAGAGACAAGAGGAGGATTAAAGTGAAAGATTCGCATAATGAGCATAATGATAGATCTACTCATGGAAGAATAAAGGAGAAGCGAATCGAATATAGTAAGACTGTAGGTGATACAACCGAGATATATCGTGAAACCTACATCTACGCCGATGATGCTATAGAGGTAGATCAAACCACAGATAAAGATGAATCGCCTGTATATGCTCGAAATGCGGATGGATTTATCAAAATATCTATGACATCATTGGAGAGACAGAGAAGACAATTCCAAAAAGATCTTCTTAGTGCTGAAAAGCAAGCGAATACTCATAAGATTGCGGTACAGAAACTTAAGTCGAAAGTAAAGAAGCTAGTCAAGCAGAATAAGAAACAAAAACCTAAACCGCGTCGGTTGGTTGATAGTGGACATATTGAGCAAGATGTGAAGTTGCCGTCCAACGTGGTTCGGTTTATGGGTCGTCGAAGAGAGGGAAGAGAAGCCTGAGAGAAACCTCAGGCTTTTTCCTAATATTTTAATACGGGTATTCAATATGGAAACCAAAGTCAACGATAATATTAAATATTATGATCACCATATAAAGAATATCGACACAAAATGAAGGTGAGTTAGATGGATGGAAAGGCCGTTGTACTAGATATATTAATGAACCAGCTAGAACGTGCACATTATAATCTAGATAAGACAAAGGTCTATGGTAGATGTCCATACTGCGGGGACAGTAGGAGTAATCGGAGTGAAACGAATTTCAATATTCGTATCCCTACAGATGATGACCCTAGATGGTTATATATCTGCTTTCGTGCAAGCTGTGGGCAACATGGTGCAATTACACCAGAGTTTCTACGAATGATTGGCAGTGACCGCCATGACGCCAACGTTTATCTTAATAGGATAAATGCAACGGCAAGGAAGGCTAAACGTTTTAAAGAAAAAGGGCGAAAGGCATTCGTCAATTTTCTAAGCCCAAACGACAAGCTATCATTGGCAAAATTAGACTACATTAATGGCAGGCTTGGGACAAAATTGTCATTAGTCGATTTAATGAAACTAAAGATCCACACATCACTCAATATGCTACTGAAGTCAAATGAGGTTGTTATACCAGTAAAGAAAGAGCGTTATTATAATGACTTATCCCTATATGGTATATGCTTCATTAGTGCATACGGGGATTATGTCGTTGTACGTAATACGACAAAGAGTAAGAAAATTGGACGGTATACGATGATCGATGTGTTTGAAGGGGATATGGTAGACGGAGAGAAATTTAAGTTTTACATTATCCCCACGAAGATTGACTTGATGTCCCCTCGCCCCACAGTCATTAATATGGCTGAAGGCGGGTTTGATATCTTATCAGTTTACCTGAATATTGAACCAAGATTGTCTTATGAAAACCAGATACACGTGAGTGTATCCGGATCAAGTTATGAACGTGCGCTAATTCAACTAATCCGACAATATGGATTGGTTGATATCGCAATTAACTTCTTTTCCGATGACAATATCCAACTGGATGTATACCAGAAGATTTGTAATCGGGTAAGACCCTATACAAACTCATTGGATGCAAGAGTCATCTATAATGATCTAAACGATGATTTCGGTGTTCCAAAATCTCAAATCAAGATAAGGGAAATATACCTTACGTAGGAGGAAAAATATATGACTACAAATTTTCAAGAATGGAATCAAGAGCAAGATCTGGGTTCGGCATACGCCCATGCAACTTGTGTGGATGATACGTTTTCGCTAACTATTAAAGATGTGAGCATCTTTAAATTCAAAATTTCAAAGATGGCATACAGACGCAAACTCGAAGAACTTGTCAACTTTACAAACTACTTCATAGCCGAATATGATACAGCCCAAGAGTTCGCTTACAGTCTGCAAAGGGTCGGTCTCAAAATTCACGAAACCAAAAACCTTACACTTGCAGAGTTTGTGGGCTATCTCTTTATGACTGTATTTACGCCATCCATTAAGACAAAAATAGTGGATGTCGCATCAAATTTGTCAGCAGAGGAACGGGATTTAAAGATTGCAGCTACTGCAATCAGGTTGGTTATTCCAGTTATGTCCGAATATGTTTCAGTAAACGAGTTGAGAATGAAAAGTACAATGTTTAAAATCATTGAACCAGTGTTCGAGTTATTCGAAGAGACTAAGAGAATTCCTAGCATCATCCGGAAACTCGTAAACGCTAGACTGAAGGATAGTCACACGAAAAATATTAAGATGTACGAAGTTCAAGGCTTAAATCTGGAAGAAACGAGAGATCATATCTATCGGATGGTCTTAACGGATGCTATTTTCAAGACTACCGATTATACATCTATAAGCACTATCATTGACTCGCAAATCGTTTTCAATCTCAATTCCCAATAGTAAAAAGGTCATATCGAATTAGGAGGAAACGAAAATGAAACTATATGTATCTTTCCACTGTGTCTTTACTTATTTGGGCGGTCATCTCGAATTCAATAGTTTACCCGGAGAGAATACACCGGTGTTGCTACAGGTTAATACCGAAGAAGGAGTGACTTTTCGTGCGGAATTCCGCGAGTTTGATCGTGTATCGAACCTCATGGAAATGGCATACCCCGATACGGATATATTCCAGGATATCAGATCAAGACTCAAGCATTCGGATATTCAGTTTTCAGATATAACCGATAGCATATATGCTATCGACTATAGCGAAACGAACCCGAATGTGTACTCGTTTGATATAAAGGCAATGTCACACACCGTCGTATTCGAACTGGATAAATGGATGGAAAGGCTGGCCCAAGTGTGCAATATGAAAGATAAAGACCAGTTCGAGCTTGTTGGCTCCAACTCGTCGATCCAGAGCTTTATTGCGCTTGTATCAGCATCCTCTAATTTCAGACGGGGCATCAAATGTAGGTTCGTATACATCGCGTAATATGCAGAGAAGACTGATATATAACTATCAGTCTTCTTTTTTTATCAAAAACACATTATTAAAGGAGCGTGAAATAAAATGAGGGTATTGAACGTTGAAAATCTAATTGAGAATCAGAGTCAGAAGCATCGTGAACGACTCGTCTCTCAATTTAGCCGTTTAACAGATTCTAATCCATCATTCGTCAGATATTATTCCATCGATGGGGTTAACTCTACGGCAGAACTGGGTACACGGGATATCATGCAATATGTCGGAGATGATTCCCCGGTTCAGTTTAAACGCGTTGAAGGTGTTCCACTATTTGCCCGCAATCCCATTACGAGTGAAGTTGTATATGATGAAAGTCTAGGTAGTTATACGTCATTTAGTGATGAGGCTTTGATAAACGTATCGGTTATACGTCCACTACCCGGAGACCACTTTGTCGACCCAGACTTTAATCCTGAGGTTATCTTTATTATTACGGAGACGAAGATACGAGCAATCCGGGGTGAGGATCACTATCAAATTTCGTTTAGTGTTGTTCCGACATCAAGACTCCTGAATATTGAACGGCAGGTAACTGAACGCTATAAGACAATCTTTAGAAACATCGGCACAGAGGATACCGTCCTTATCAAAGAGCAAGATTACAATCTTCTCAATGAATGTGTGGCGGCATATTCAACTATCCAAGAACGATACCTGAATGAAAATCTTGATACCGATATCGCCTACCTTAAGACACCAGATTATTTGGATCTCGACGGGTGTGTCGGCTACGGGACTTGCAAATACCTGATTCGGTTCTTAATGGAGAATCGTGTAATTTACTTTGACGAGATCTTGGAATCGATTTTTGCATTTGAGACGGTACTGCCATTCCAAGCGAAGCATAATATCAACTACTCAAGATCGTTCCCTCTTCATAAATTCCTTAAACGGAAGATAGTCAAGGGTACGCAGTATGTAACATTCCGGGCATTACCCATGTCTTTATTCCGTGAAGTGTCCAACGAACTCATGGAGCAATCTATCGAGTTCAAGTTCTCACCGGGTGGATCTACACACACACCCGATATAAAGGAATTTGTTTTATACACAGAAGAATTTACGGATATTATTATTGATAAGGATTATGACAATGCTACACCGATGGAGAAAGTCATTGCAAAATTCGTCAATGACGAAGATATTACGATAGAAGAATTTATGGATATTATTGACGATTATGACGTAACAGATCTGTTTAGATTCTACTTTATACCGCTGATCCTTGTCATCCTAAAGGTAAAAATTAAAGCGCTACAGAAAATAGGCAACAATTAAGTAATGACAGAGTTTATTCTAAAAGGAGGATATGCACTATGTTTACAATGCTTGCACAAGAAAGACATAAAAAGTTGGTAGAGGCTGACCAAGCCCGTCTGATCAAGGAAGCTGCGGACGATGTCATCCCGGATGATTACGAATCCGAACCGGTAAGCGGCGAAGATTTGGACTCTGTAACCGGGGCCGACGAAGACTCCGTAACTGAAGAAGAGATGAGCGAATTGGAAGATCTTTTCGACACTTGGATCGAGGGAACCGCTGATGAAGAACAAGTTGAACAGCTGTCTGACGACGAGTTAGAGCAGCTTGTAGCAGATCAAAGCGCCGACATGGCTTAATTCAACAAAGGAGGACAAGTGAAATGAATAACACCGCTAACGGGAAATGGGTCGTAATCAATGATATTGGGAGGGAACTTACGCCCGTTGGGTTCGGGCTAAGGAGTCCAATCAATAGACCTTACTTTTTTCCATTTGAAACGATTTTTCTCCTTTTGACAAGATCCGGTGTCACGAATATGTGGGAAGTTTTCCTGAAAGACCCGGAACTCCGGGTAAAACTCGATGCCACCAACTTCCGGCGATCATTCTCGGAACTGTGGGATGAGCAATATCCTGAAACACCATTCCCATGGACCGAGGCTGGTAACATGGAAACTGATCCGTCGTTTGCAATACCACCGGGCGAAAATCAAGAACCCTCGTGGGAGATTACCTCTCCCGTAGAAGAACAACCTCCGTTCGAGGGAGGAAATCCCGACGAAGGCGGCGACGAAATTCCACCGGCTGGCGAAAACCAAGCATCTACAGGAGAGAACACTCCTCCGGCAGATGAACAACCTCCAGTTGTGGGTGGGGAGAGTGACGAAACTCCACCTGCCGGTGAAAATACTGAGGAAACTCCGACTGAAAATGAAGAGAATACCGAGACACCACCGGAGCAAGAAACCAACCCTGAAACTGAACCTCCGGTTGAGACACCTCCGACGGAAGAAGAACCAGAAGAGGTTGCTGATGAAGTTATCACCGAGGAAGAACCTGAGCCGAAGGTTGTCGAGAGGCAGCAAAAGAAGCAAAAGAACCGCTAATCCGAACTTATTCGAATAAGATAAGAGGATGGGATAATTCCCATCCTCCACTTCTATTAAAATTTTGCAACCCGTGACAGGTTCTTGAATTCTGGTACGTCTGGATGCTGAGAAGGTCTTTTAGTTAATGCGTATAGCGTCTGGACAAAATCCCGTTGAACTATCCGAATATTTTCGTTTGTCAGTGTGAGAATATTCTTTTTATCCTTGGTCTGACGCTCAGCATCCGCATTTGCTTCGTTTGTGAATACACCCAATACGGACATCATATCTCCATCAAAATCTGCGCCATATCCCGTGATATAGGATAGAGGTGGAGTCAATGTATCTATAAATAATCGATCGCTTGAAGTGTCAGGCTTTACCACTGGATAAAACTTGTATACTTTATCTCCAATGATTGCCGGTGTAGTTTCTTTCGTTGTGAGAATTGCGGTTTTAAATGGTGAGATACCGAAATTATCTTCAATCGGATACCGTGTCGAGTATACATGTTTGGAGTCCTGTATGATATCCGTACATACGATATACAAGATATCGGTCCATGTCATGTCCCGTTGAATACTCGTATTCTCTTTTCCAAACCGACCCGAGATCTTCAGCTTAAGTTTCAGATTATCAGCATTCTTCGGAATATCTATCGACTCAAACCGTGTAGATGTACCGAAGATGAATTTTTTAACCATTTTAATAATATACTCATCCGAGAATTCAGATTCTGGATCAATTAATGTCGTGTATTTCATTTCTCCGGTCTTGTCGTCTATATACCCATACTTCCCGCTATAGACGAACTCATTATGGAAGAATTCTCGTACACCGTATATAACCAGCGGGAAGAAATTCGAGCATATTGTGGCCAATGGCACACCCAGATGATTGAACTTTACATGCATGTCTTTAAACGTTTCTCCCTCAATCTTAGGAGCGGAGATAACTAATCGTGCACCAAAGTCTACACTCTTACTTAAGATGGCTTTCTTATAAGTACCATGTTTAGATTTGAGATGTTTATCTACAATCTCGTCATGGATCTTATTGAGAAGTAGCTGGATTCTGCCCTTGGTTAGATCAGACACAAATCCATATTGCTCCTGCTGGGACACACTTGTTACCATCCGGATGATGTTGAGATAATCATCATTGATTGCATCGGATGATGGTCTCCCTAATTCGTTAATATTCAAATCACGATAGAAGGCTGGGAGAACGATAAATTTATTGATCCATGTCTTGGGTGTGTCTTGCAAACTTTTCTGTCTCTCAGTACCAAAGATTGATTTTGTTTCTTTGAATTTAATCTTGCTCCAATTCTTATACAGGAAATCTAACCCTGTCTCACCCTGTGGATCTTCTTCAATTCGACCATCATCTGTAATACGGTAGCGTTTGGTACCCAGAATCAACGATTCAAATTTCCGATTCAAGGTTTTCAAGTTGTAATAAGAGAGAGGGTGTAGGTAATGGCCTTTTAGGTCAATGTATGCCGGTATTGATTTTCTTTCATACGCGGAGAACCCGAAGATGGAGTTACTAAATAGGCCATTTTCCGTTGGAACACCTCGATCGAGTAGGCTTAGGTCGTATACCCTTTTCAAACCATTTATTCGCACCACTCTTCCTATATCTGCACGATGTAATTTCATTTCCTCACCTCACGAGATCATTTATTGGCTGTTTTACATATTAAAAGCCTCTGTCCCTATAAAGAGACAGAGGCTAAATGGTTACCCATCTTCATTACGATTGAAACTTATACTCATCCCTTTGGTAATCTGCGTGACTGAAACGATGAATCGATCCTTTTTCAGATAGGAGACGGTGTGGTCTCTTTCCTTCAAGTATTCCATACATCGTTTCCTCATACTAGGGGGGAGTTGAATGAAGATCGTCAGCTGTTCATTTTCTGCAAACTGGGGAGGTTCTACAAAATCACAGTGGTCGAGAACTTCCGACTCATCCAGTATTGAGTAGAGAGAATAGAGTTCCCCGTAGCAGTTTGGAACCAATCTATCGAATAGGTCGGCATTTGGGTTTCCGTTTTCTCGAATAAGATCTACGAGTAGGTCAGCTCTATTCTTAGCCATGATTCAATCCATACACCGCCCCTCATCCACCGCGAGTCATCTATTTTGCGATTTTTTATTCCCAGTGAGTTGCTTTTCTAATTCCTTGGATTCCATCTGTGATTTATTCTTTTCCAGAAATAGTCGCCTACGTTCAAGTGCGTAAATCACTTCCCGATATGGCATGGTTATGATCTCTTCATGAGACATGATTTGACCGAGTATTTCGTCTGCACTATCCAAGAGCGAACGGTAGTCCTCTATTCGTCGTTCAGCGATCTTCCGCTGCTCAAGGATACTTCCTCTTTCTTCTTCAGTTTGCTGATCTCCCTCATCGCTAGATAGGACTGGGATAAAATAAAAAGGAAGTTAGCCATGTCAATCTCTTTTTCTTTATGCTGCTTACCGCATTTCGGACATTTGTAAGCCCGGAGGCCGTAGCGCACTGTATCCTTGTTTGCATACTCGTCGATCTGCTCATCGATAACATCCAAGGAGTCTTCATCCATTGACAGCAGTTCCAACATTTCTTCAATGCTGTCGTATTTCACGTACAAGCCATCTTCATCCGGGATGGCAATGTAGTTGATATACAGCAAGTATCCAACCGAGGAACTGTATTTCGTGAGATCTGTTTTAGCGGCCATTTCTTCCAAAGTGTCATTCAACACGATGAAATCCCAGATCGTTGGGTTTCGGAATCCAACGACAAGACCGTTTGGAAGTAAAACGCGCTTTTCTTTGCTGACTGCGGATTGTGCTAACACTTGACTGATGTCCGTGTTTTTATACAGGATATAGTCTGACTGATCTCTAAACTGATCCGCGTTAAGAACCATATCCGCCGCATGGATATTCAGCTTGAGATCCTGACCACACTTCGTATCTTCACAGGTCACCGGGAACTCGTTATTCTCCGGGAAAGACCCAATGAAGAGGTTGAAGTACAACGTTTGTATGTCTTTGTAATATACGAGCTGTGCAAACTGAGACAGACTCATATGACGTCCCAGCGATGTATCAACCAGATGCTTCTTGATGAAGCCAAGTTTCTTCATCTCTGCTTCTGAGCGTTTCTTGGCAGTCATGTTATTCATCTGGATGATTTCCGGGATTGGTGCCCCAGATAGCGTAACATGGAAGCCGGAGTTGATCAACGGCATTGTGACATGAGGGTGCCGTTGGATGAAACTTCTCATGAGACCTTTTTTAAGGCCGCCCTTTTTCTTCGTATTGAATTTGATCCCGTTAGCATCCAATACAGACTTAACGGTTTCGACATATTCAGTACGATGATCAATCGTGAATTGTGTGGGGGCAGTTTTCGACTGGTTTACTCCGGGCTCGTCGAAGAAGATTGGGATAGAGTTCTCAAGCTGGCGTTCGAACTTTTTCAGCCGCTTGATTCGTTCCTCTTCCGTAACCTCTTGATCTTCTTCATCGGTGGTAGGAGCTTCGTCTTCATCGGTTTCATCCCCGCCGATCCGATCCATCTGTCGGCGGAAAGAAACTACATCTTCATCATCGTCTGCTTCATCCCGGAGCTGCTCGCTGGCCTCCGTAAGAGTTTTTACGGTGCCCAATCCCCGAGATTCACGAAGACTGTTTATTTCCTCCAATGCGCTCATTTGTGTATTCTGGAGCGCACTGTCAAACTCATCAGCGTCGGGGTCAACCCGACCACTCAGCAATCGTTCTTTTTGTTCGTTTGTCAATGAACGATACACCGCATTGTCCTCAAGTCCAGAGCTAACTGACGGTGGGATGACATGTGGTTCAACCGTTTGTTCGTATTCTTCCTTATTTTCAGATTGTGAGGTATTGTGTTCCAACTGCTCCATAATTTCGGAGAGTTTTTTCGTACTCTTTTTCTCGGACATTTTAATCCTCCTACTATAATGATGGGATTTCTTGATTGTTTAAAGGATATTTTTTAAGAGTTCATAATAGATACCAATACGTTATCTTGATCGGTTCTAAAAATAGCGATTTCTGAGAAAGATGGAGATGTAACTCCGACGATGAGTTCTGAATTGCGATACATAACTTCCACGTCAGACGTATCAAAGTCGCAGTATTTGGATACCTGAGACTCGATAGCCGTCTTTAATTTATATGCATTATCGTCTGCATCTCCGATTCGGTACTGGAGCATGTTTATACCTTTCTCTGGATCATCAGGTGTATCACCAGGAACCATGGTCAATAGAATATATAACTGCTGGGCCATTGCCATAGCACCTGATATAATTCGATTACGGGAGAAATCGTCTAACTCCAGTGTGACGTCTTTCATTTTATCCTCTCCTACCCTTGGATTATTAATGGATTGTTTTTTAGGGTTTATTTAACCCTAGGACATTACATTAACGCACCCATGTTCGAAAGGGGAATCAATATGAAATGTCCGATATGTCGTAAGTATATGCCATCCAAAAGAGATGTTCTTCATCATATGGATGCGCGCCATTTTGATCAAATCCCAAAAGAAATGTCTGCTTCAAAATACTACTATGCATTGAATCACGCAGGTGAAACTACAGGTAAATGCCGTATCTGCAACTCGCCTACAGAATTTGATGAACCCACTGGAAGAGTAAGGGTCTTATGTGGGAGTGAAAAATGTAAGACAGCATTTTCCGTTATGGCATCGGAGAGAAACATGAAGAAATTCGGTGTCCCTCATCTATTGAATTCTCAGACACATCAAATGTATATGCTGTCCAAACGGAAAATATCAGGAGAATATCTGTGGAGTGATGGTCATACCAAAATTCCTTATGTGGGATCTTATGAGAAGCGGTTTTTGGAGTTTCTGGATAATTTCCTTTCGTTTTCTCCGTCAACGATTCACTCCCCCTGTCCAATTACAATCTATTATGAGTACAATGGGGAAATGTTATCTCACACACCCGATTTCTATAATGATATCTTAGATCTCATCGTAGAGATCAAACATGGTGGAGATAACCCGAATACACATCCAAAGATCCAAGCAGTGGATGTTGCAAAGGATAAGGCAAAAGAAATGGCGATCAGGACCACAACGACACACAACTATATCAAGATCACAGATAATAACTTTGCTCCGTTTATAAAACTTCTATTTAAACTTACAGAGAATGAACAAAACGGACGGAAAGAACGTTATGTGGTTATTAACGAAAATGTTTTAGCAGGGTTGGTTATCGGATATGGGCGTGTTCGAGATATTCAGGGTCAAGAACTCATGGATCTCGAACCTATCCTATACGATGAAACTCCACTACTTGAAGCTATTGATCCGATGGATGTGTGGATGCATGACATGACCAGATATGCGAATAAGATGTTTGGGAATGATGACTCTAAGGGTCTATTCTTCCACTTCTTTGCCCATATCCTACCCACTGGAGTCGGGCACGTTACGATAACGATCACACTTCAAGACAGTTTTACGAATATGATTCACTATGACGGGGAAAGATTCTTTTACATCTCAAAAGATAAAGTAAATGAACTAAAGAAAACATTCCTCTCTACGTTTAGGTATAATGGAGACTTAGACGTCACGAAGGAAATCAATACATTGAAAGATATGATTAAGAATAAGACGGTACTAAAAGAGCCGGATGACGTAAATGCAATTGCCCATGTATTCAAAATCCTATTTGACAAAAAGGCTCATTATACCCCAATGGATATTGCCTTGAGTCCGGATTTTGTGAAATACAGAGAGCTTAGAAGAAATAAGGGCATGGATGGTCGTAACGATGATGTTGATCTCTTATCCTTTGTAGACGTACATTAAGGAGGTAATTACCATGAAAAAAGCAGAGTTAATGAAAATCCCGGCCAAGCATTTTGGTCTACCCAGTGCTCGCAAGTTCCCCATGCAAGATGAAAGACATCTTCGATCAGCAATTGCCTATTTCTATACGGCTAAGTCAAAAGATCGTAGAGAGCTTGCAAACAACATCGTTCGTCGGCATAAGCAACTGAAATCCGGTGTACGTATCTCTAAAAAGAATCCACTGTTCAAGTATGTCCCTCCGAATATGAGGAAAGAACAGGAATCCTCCAAGTTAATGAGTGAAGCGACTGTAAATCTGCTGAAAGGTATTTTGAACGAAGAGAGTAGGCAGATCTTGGAGGCATTACTAAAACAAGACGGTATCACGACCGTGGATGATCTGGATTCGGCTGTTCCGGAGACTTATGCATCCCGTGAAAAATTCCTCGGTACACTGAAGAGTGTGATCATCAATGAAGATGAGGAAGAGGATTGTGACTATGTATTGATGTACCGTGACTATAATGCCAATACTAACCTCATGAATGCAAATAATGGCGGGATAACCGAATCCTCGGCTCCTATCCTGCTTGTCTATGACGGTTCATTGAACGAAACAGCCGCTCTGAACCCTGTTGTAGACCGTGATCATATCCAATTCTCTGCAATCCTCAGGGAATGGAATGAGTTGTATGTAAATGGACACCGAGATCTGTATTACGATCGCTTGATGATTGAAAGCTGGACTGAATATGCACAAACCCTGATGGATAACCATTCAAATATACCATCCAGCGAACTTGAGCAGAAACTTGCAGATATCGGTTACGTTAAAACTCGCCATGGATTCCAGTTCAGTATCAATGATAAAGCAATTGAACTTGGATACCCATCTGATCTGCCCGACATGGATTTTGATGAAGAACAGATGTCGGATATCTATTCGAAGGCTATTACGTTGAATATGGTAATGAAGGGGGATAGAAATGCAGATACAAGCTACTACGACCACTCGGTCAGAAGATCAGCAATCGACTAACCCCAAATTCTATCCTTGCTATCTCAACGTAAATCGTGTTCGGTCTACAACTGCGTTCGGGTGGAACGGCCTCTATGGTGTTCGAGCCAAGGTTGAGGCTGAAGATGAACTTGTTACTCATCTTCGGTCTTTATCATGGATAACGGACAAGTTCGACGATTATAAGATACAGGAACTTGCAAGATTCTACTTGAATCATGCAATGGTAATTCGAGAACTCCAACGGTTTGCATATGCCTATATTCTAAACTTTATGTCTATTAGTAAGACGATCGAGCAAGAGAGAAATCCGTATGATAACGATGAATTGATCGACACTTGGGAGCGTAAGTTGTTAGAGTGGTATGAACGCTATCGGACGGCCGAATCTTTAATCGAGAAAATATGCTACGAGCAAATGCTCTCTGATATTCTCTGGAATCCGGCGTTCGACCCGAGAGACCCTCGGATTGTAGATTTCAACCTAAAACAGTTGGAGAAATTCAAGCTAAAGGTCACAAACATGGTCCAAGAGTGGGATGACGACGTAATCACAGAATCATTCCAGCAGGTAGACATTCCTGATTTTCCGATTGAGCTTTCGGAATCTATCAAAGAAGGTATTAAACGGATTAAAGCGAAACTGAGTCCGAAACGTTATACCTTCGATGTGGATGAAGAAGGTACGATCTTAATCAAGAAAAACTATCAAGCAGATCTAATTAGATATTATAAAGGTGCAAACAGACTCATGAAGCTTTATAAACGGCAGATGAAACTTGATGAGTTGAAAGCGGAATTGGCGAAGATTTACTTCATCAACGAACTGATCGAAACGAAGTACATCTTCAACCAACACATGACAGAGGAGGAAAGATCCAAGTATAAACAATATGCGGACCTAAGGGCGAATGTACTGAGTACGTTCAAGATGAACTTGGAGTTTGTCCTCCAAAACGAGGATAACTTCAACTTCATGCATTACTATGAAAACTCACCATATGCGAGTGTCTTAAAGGTATCACGGACACAGGTTAGTGGTGTTAAGAAGGTACTTAAGGCATTAATTATCTGACGATAACCAATATGGGGATATCCCCATATTGGTTTATTTATAAAGGAGGTCGGATATGTATAAGCTACGAAGAAAGACTAGAACAGTTATTACCTTTACGGGTCATCGGCCTAATAAATTATATGGATACCAATGGGATACACCGGGTAATAAAATTATTATGAACCGTCTTACAGTTGCTATCCTTAACTGTATGAGAGACAGTGGGCATACGGAATTTTTATTTATCTGTGGCGGTGCATTGGGCATCGACCAAATGGCATTTCATATTCTGACGGAACTGAGGACGAAACTTTCATCTAAATATAAGATAAAAATCCAATTGGCTATACCGTTTAAAGATCAACCAATCAAATGGAATGATCAACAAGATCGAAATCGATATCGGAAACATCTGCTACTCGCTGACGAGATTGTGTATGTAGATACGTTGGAAAAATATGATCGATGTAAGGATGTTCCACATGGCGCATATCATAAAGATAAGCTTTTAATACGTAACGAGTACATGGTAGACCATGCAGATCATATCATTGCTACGTGGAACGGGGACAAACAAGGTGGGACAGCACATTGCGTGAGATATGCTGATAAAAAAGGTTGTTTACGCACAACGGTAAGTCCACTTATTTAGGGGGTTATTTAGATGAATTTCGAAATGTATGGATATGTCGTTAAACAGATAGATCGTCTATATAGAATGAAAGAAGATATCATCCAAGTTTACCGCAAGAAAAATGTTGAGGGATTATACGACTACGAAATAAAAATCTTAAACACTGATACTTGGGAACTTCCGGTCCACCTAAACAACTACAATGTCGATTACGTCATAAACTTCTTGGACAACCCCGGCTATCTCGTAAACTTCTGCAATACCCTTAAGCAGACGATTCTGAGACATTGGCCAGCGGATGATATGCACGCAAAGTATAGTGTCGAGTTACTTGACTACGTAGCCGCTCGTGTACAGACACTGGGATACTTCTTATTGAAGACCGAAGGCAATATCAGTGTTATCGCACAAGAGGATGATGATAATTTCCTTGAGGTGATGGATGACATCACTGTTGACTTATTGCAAGACCTTAAGAAATCGGATAAGGAATCACGGAAGGAACTTAGATATGGAATCAATCGTGCAATGCGATATTCACTCGCATACGTCAACTAGTATCATTTATATTTTTGGCTATATATTATAGCTGTGAACATGTCGGACTATATAGTATTATATTATACGTCCTACATGTAATTAATGGATTATACATTATTTAGTCATCTGAATAATGTGTGATTGATAACCATATCCTGAAAGGAGATTTTTATCAATGGGAGACGTGTTAGATCAACTGAAAGGTTCGGTTTCGCAACCGGATATCGAAATCTTCAAAATCGGTCCGGAGGCGGTAGATGAGTTCATCTCCAGACTTCTGGTTGTCATGGGTGCGATGCCGAATGATATTCGCCACATCATGGTAACGCACGAGCGCAAGAAATTGCGTATTGCAGCTGTGATTGACAAAGACTCGGAAATCTTCAGCCGTGAAGAAGAGTTCCACAGCAATCTGTCCTTGCTCGGGTTCAATCAGTCGAAAGAACTGACGATGAACCGGAAGGCCAAAATGGCACTTCGCGAGTTCGGTTATTACTATCAACCGGATGAAGACGAAGACGATGGTGACCGGGGTATATACCTCGTGACGCTTGCGAAAAGCAAGAAAAGCGTCGAAATCGAGTTTGACACGGAAGTCACCATGGCCATCATCACCAACAGCGATTTTACCGATCAGTATTTCTCGATTGACGCCTCCGAAGAGGTTGTATACAAAAAGAAATACGAAAGAAAGAAATTCAAAGGCAAAAAGAAAACAGCGGTCTTCGCCCGGGTATACCGGAGCTATCAAGCCGACGGCTTCTATGATCCGGAGCAGGTTCAACGGTTCCACACTGGAGAACCACTGGATGACGAAGACGACGATGATGAAGATTGATCTGTTTCGAATCAGGGGAATAGTGGCGTGATGCCACTATTCCTTTCGTTTGTAAGATATTCATTTTTTAAAAATTGAGGAGAGTTTACAATGAGCGAAAAAGATATGGGTATTAGAAGATATCGTAACTGGTATCCAACGGTAGAAACGTACGAATACTTACTCAGCTCCAAATATTCAAAACACATACTAAGCGAAATGATGCCTAATTCGAAAAATCCCCCACCAGCTAGAATGATACAGTATAACCACCTGCTATACTTCATGCAATTCTACGATACGGATGGGATATTTGCACAGTCGTATTCCAATCTCATCCGCGACTTGGATGAAAATCCTGGCGTGTGGGATAACGCTCATTTCATGACGAGGTTGCTCGATGTATTTGCCACTGAACGTTTCAGGAATGCAGTTAAACAGTTGGTTGATCTCAATTTCTTCACAACATCCTCGGATACTCAAATGATGGCTTCAAGTATGCGGAAAATAAAGCAAAAACTACATCCTGAATGGAGCTATTCAGCCGACCAACTATTGTATCTGAGTTTTACATTAAGGATGTTACAGGATGTGTATGCACGCTATAGATATTATGAAACACGATTTGGTTCGAAAGCATTCGGTGAAGGAGAGTATGGTCAACATCTCTATCAGTTTAATTTGGCTCTATTGAAAATGATTTTACCGGTGCGTCCAGACATGGATTATGCCACATTACTCGATCACTGCAAAGTGTGTATTAGGGGTCATGTGGTTGGCAACTATTTCATGAGAACACAGCCTGTGCCTAAAATTGCCGATGCGCTTGCTGTGATAATGATAATGGAACTTCCGGAGTATCTTAGCCTTGACAAACCGGGCATTTATGGTGCCATGATGGCATGGTTAAAAGGTGCTCTACCATTTAGACTTACAGCACAACTAAGAGACAAGGATTCGACACTCGGGGCACCTGACGAAGTGTTGAGGGATAAAAAAGATGGCCAAAATTAAATGTGATATTCGTAAAATGATTGGCACGCTCGGCGAGCCAGATAATAGCAATAAACAGCCGGTGGTCGCCATTGTCTCATGGAACGATGGGGATGAAAAGGTAAATATTCGTCACCAGAATATTGTAGATGGGATGCTTCTTAAGGGTATCTCCCTAAGCTTCGAGGAGACAACACAGTTGATCTACAGGCTTTTGGGGAGCGAAGACATCGAATATGACCCAGATATGGCAATTCAATTGATTCAAAATCATATTTCACAGAGACAAAAGAATTCTAAAGATGATGTCCCATCCGATGAAGATGAGGTGGATATCAGCCAACTCATGATGTCATTGGATCTAGAGGATAAGCCTTACGCGCGAACAGAGAGTGGTCATATCAAATTGGTAAGACGGAGGTAATTCTCCCGTCTTACCTTTATTTTTTATAAAGGAGAATCAGAGATGCTTCATAAAATTATCAACATGCATCGAATCAAGTTCGATGTATTGAATGAAATCTTGACACCATTGCAGCACCATCGGATGGTTAATATTCATATCGATTTACACAGCATTTTGGCTGATCTATATAGGGCTGATAATTACGAAGAGAGTAATTGGCTAGATACAAATAATACAGTGGCTATATCATCTTGTATTATTAACCTCGTAGCCCACTACCGTCTCTTCTTTCATAAACACTACAGGGCATCTGTGCGTGTATTCTTCTATTTTGCAGATGAAATTCCTCGAAATAATGCAGAATATCTGCCCGACTATGGCAGTCTATTCTTTGACAAGTATCGGAAAGACAACGAGAAGTTTAAACCTGTCAACCATGAAGTGTTTGGGAATCTGAAATTGTGTAAAGCAATAATGCCTTACATACCGGGCGCATACTACATCGATTGTCAGAATATTGAGCCGATTGTGGCGGCAACTCATTTCATGATGAAATACAACGAACCTAACGTTGTTATCACAAAAGATCCATACTGGTTCCAGTGTGTTAATGTTTTATCACCTACGGTAATCTTACGACTAAAACGAGATGATTCCTATCTTGTGACAGTCAGAAATCTCTATCAAGTATTATTCCCCAAAGGAACTGCATATGAGGTCAAGTATATCCTCCCCGATATGCTATCGATTGTCTTCTCTTTTAGCGGGATCTCATCCAGAGATATAAAGGGAGTTCCGGGATACGGCTATGTCAAGATCTGCAAAATGTTAGACATGGCTATTGATCGACACCGAATAACACCGGGCTATACCCATATCAAAAATATATTAGATGAAATCTACTCTGGACCAGATCAAGAGACACTTATCAACACCTTCAAGGCTATCGATCTGAGGTTTCAGATGAATGAATTAACCTCTGCTCAGAAAGAGAAGCTTAATAGTTGTATTGTGTATCGATACAACCGGAAAGATCTTCTCGGGCTGAACCAGAAATACTATACGGGGGAGAATTCATTAATGCTTCAAGAACTTTTCATAAATGTAGGGAAGTTCGATACATTATCATGGTAGGAGGAGAATAAATGCTACGACCGGTTGGTGAGTTGTATAGCTATCGTTATACAATCTCAGATATCAAGGTTACTGTCAAAGGATCGAATGAGAATCCGGTTATTCTATCCCAGAATGTACGATCAATCTTGATATCCCATCAGTATAAAAACAATATTATTCCTACAATACAGGTGACGGCAGCAGTTGAGAAGAATTTGTATACGCTCCTATCCTCATCGGATAAAGAGATATCCATGCTTATTATTATCCATAAGTATGCAAAAGATTCAACCTCAAAGGCAAAGGAGCTTGTACTCTCTAAGACTTTCTCTGTATTCAACGAGAGTGATTTCCAACCGGACGAGATGAAGACCTTGTACGGGGATGAGGAACAATCCGATGGGTCGATAGATGGATCAACCACTCAGCAACTAATGAGTTCTTCTTTCTATCTGGTTGATACTGACGTATTGACACGCTATCGAGTTGTCCGATCTCTCTCGGCCAAGTCATCTACCATTACAGATACCATTGGTGCGTTATTTGCATCAAGAGGATTTAAGTCGTTACTGATGAATAAAGTTCCTGAGGATAAGCAGCAGCCGATATTTATTCCATCATATAATCTATATGGCTCTCTGGAATATCTGAATAATATGTATGGCATCTTCAATACAGAGTACATCTTCTACATGGATATGACTGAAAATTATCTGCTGGATAAAACCTCTTTAGGAAAAGCAGTTCGGGAAGGGAAACCTTCAACTGTGAATATGTATCTAGAGGAGTTTTCATCTGTGGAGTCAGCAGATTCCGGATCGACAATCCATAATGGAGCATTTGTTATTAACTTGGAGCAACCACCCGTTATCAATAAGATTGACACTCACAGTGAATATGTCGAAGGTACAAATATCATCGGGGTAAATACAGAGGGTGATATCACACGATTAGAGGGACAAGAGAATGGGTTAGACCGGATGGTAATGGGGTATAATAAAAAAATCTTCCGGCAGTTACAGTACAATACCAAAGAGAAACTGCACATCATTGCTGTAAACCTTAACGATATTGATATCACAGCAATTGCCCCTAATCTTCTATATACGATCACTGCTCACTCGAAGTTTCAGTCTGCAAATCCCATTAGTGGGAAGTACAGATTGAATGAAGCTACGATCATAATGAATAAAGAGACAGATAGTGATTTCGTGCTTCAGTGTAGCGCGATGTTTATGAAACTACAGTAAAGCTGAGAGGGAATCTCCCCTCTCAGCCTTTCTTTTTTTGTGATCTTAACGCTGCTGACAGACATCTAACATAATCGTTATATGCTGTCTCCATGGTTAACATTCGTGCACCGTTAACCTCATAGCATGCTCGGGCATACACCTGACGACTATTGGCCAAATTCTTGACACCCGTAGCTGTCTTTTCTCCTTCATTACCACCTGATTTAGCTGGATCATCCGATTTGTTTTCTTCTTTCTCCACATCACCTGACGTGGCAGGTTTGTCCTCAGTATCCTCCAGCATAAGCATGATGGATTCCATAATGAAGCTCGTTTCATTGATGGGTGCAGTCTTCACCTTACCGGCAGCCCTACCAATGATTTCAATTAGCTTTTTATTCTGAGCAATTACCTTATTTGCATTCTGTTCGTAGTTTTCCACATACTGAATCATACCAGCCATATGACTCAATAATGTCTTTTTGTCTACGATGATTTTACTGGATTTCCCCCGGAAATAGGTCTTAGGATCATAGACTGTTTTGCCGTCTACCTGAATATAGAACTCTTTGAAGTATTTTTCCTGAAAGGTGGATTCGGATGAAAGAGAGTTCATAAACTCCTCATTCGATTCTTGAAATTCCGGGATTTGGTACGAGACAAGTTTAGATAGGTTCGTCCAGTATGGATACATTTCGTATTTGAAGTTATCGGCTACATTCGCATCTGCTAACTGAGACTTAACCCTTGTAACCCATTTCTTATTTCTCCCTGTTAATGATGCGACCAAGTGTTCAAACTTCCGTGTCAGCTTCTCAATGATCTCAACAATCCGTTTGAGTGCATTTGACAGGTTAGTTCTGATCTTAGCCGCGTCTTCAGTCAGGAGTTGAGTTTCCATTATGATATTTACACATGACAATGCAGAACCTTTGATTTCTAACATATAAGCTTCCCGTATGACATCCATGTAAGCAAATTCAAGCTCAAAGGAGGAGTAAGACTCCTCCAATGAGGTAGCTGGGAAGTCGAGTACCATATGCATATCAATCTCTCCCTACGCTTAAGATGTGCTGGAAATAAATTTGACTGTAGATACAGGTATAGCAGTAGGTGAGTCAAATTCTTTGGAGCCAGCACGATGAGTATAGCAGAAGTATTTTCCGGTCTCAGCATTCTTACCGAAGGAACACTCCGTTTCGCCATACTTTGCTTTAACTGCTTCTCTTTCATCTGGTGTCAGAGGTACAATTTCGCGCTTACGCTTCTTACGGCGGGTGGCCTCTTGGATTAACTCTACCCGTTCGGAACCAATGATACTTTCCAAAACGGATAAATCGTTAAACTCTTTCTCGGCGGCTCCTGTGTATACACCCTTGTAAACTTTAGTCTTCTTCGACCCGATGAAAGAGAGTGCTTCTTTACGATGATGACCATCGATCAGAATAGCTTTCCCATCAGATTGAGGTGTAATGCCGTGGAGTTTATCAACGACTACCAATGGGTAATTATTGTCTCCACCTTCTTGTTTTATCGTAGAAGCAATTTCGAATACCTTGGTGTTATTGACCGGTTTATCAATACCCTCGATATTTTCAACATCCATCGTTGCTTCCGACCATTTATAATTCTTGGCAAAACTCAGTGCAGCTTCTACGTTGGGCTCATCGTATTCGTGACTTGTCGCAACGCCGTAAGCAACTGCTTTTCCAATTGGGTCATTCTTAAATGCGTCTTCCAATACAGGAATCTTCCCAGCCTTATTACGTTTAGTAGGAAGTTCTTTTGCTTCACGTAGCAGATTACTAAACATCCGAAACACCTCTTTACTTATTATTTAAGGACTTTTCGTGCTGTATGGCCAAATCTAAGATGTTAAACATCTGGTGATGGCCGTATAAGATTGCGCCAAGGAATTTATGACACAATTGAATGATGCCGTTATACATATCTTGTAGGAAGCCAAGACGTTTATTGATGTCTCCTGCATCCACCGGCCCGGATTTTACTGCATTGTGGAATCGGTTAGAGGTGTCATCCATCTTACTGGCAATTTGGTTAGCCAGTGTTTGTATCTGATTAATCTCGGAACCGATGCCCTTTATATAGTATTCGGTCATATGGTTAAGATCCAGAGAAGCAATGGATACTTTCCGGAGCTGCCCAAAGATTGTCGCTTCAAGACTATGCCCATTTATCATGTACGATTTATTACCAAAGATAAAGGTTAAAGCGCCATTGACAATGTGGACAACGTTTTGACCACCCAAGGTAAACTCTTGGTTGAAAGGATAGTTTCCGGGTCTACCTTCGGCAATTGAATCACAGTATCTGAGGATACGGTCGATTGCTTCGTAGAACCGTTTGAAGTTGATTGCTGGTTTATCGAGAACACTGGGTGCAGAGATGTAGATAATATGCGGGTCTGTCTTCCCTCGTTCTTGGTAGCTTTGAATCAAGTGTCTATTTTTCATGATATAAGCCATATTATCTTCTTTTCTACCACGGATTTTCTCGACCAGATTGCGGAAGAATGCCTTGACGATATTGATAATCCGTTTGAAGAATGCTTTGATTTTAGCGGCCAAACCATCTGAGGCCTCTTCCGCCGCTGATTCAGTGAGCAGCTGTTTAGCCGTCGTACTGATCAGTGAGATCGCTTCGTAAATATCACACACATCGACAGTGCTTTCGAAAAAAGCCAGCTCAGTTTCGAGCTGGCCTTCCCGTATCAGTTGGATACGTTCTGCCAAGTTATCCATTAATGTAACTCCCCTTCCAAAGTTTAGGTAAGGCCCTCCAAGTATCCACCGCTATAGAATAACCCTGCATCGATGATTACATTCTGTGGAACTTTTTCTGCTAAGGATTTTATTTTCTCAACCACTTTCCGTTCGTCGTAGTGTGCGCTGATACCTTTAATAACAAAGTAGAACGTCTTAATCTTTGCAATGTCACTCGGTCTAACCAGTGTAGATTTCTTGCTCGTTCCGGCATTTCCAACCTTTAAGATTGTATCCACGAATTGAGAGCAGAAATAAGATTCTCCATCTTCGCCTCTCTTGTGAGGAATTTTGAATGCATTATAGAGTAACCCGATAAAGTTGTATTTCATTTCTCTAGATGTATTTTCCTCGGTTAAATCCATTAGTCTGTCTAACATCGCATCTCGCTCTTGCTTAGGTATAAACGAAACGTATAGCGCATAATTTGTACCCGGAGAGAATAAATCAATGTCTGTGAAATTCTCTTTCGCAAATCCACCAACCAATCGATTAATCTGCGAAAGTTTGCCTGATCCAAAGCTATACATATTCTTTAGCGATGAATCAAACGAGATCGATACATGTGAATAGGTTTCACCTGTGACTCGTCTTATGATGTTTGAAACTGTGGAGCCTGAACGGCTCATAACGACGAATACTGGGTGATGTTCTCCGACTGGAGAATTATTCACAATGTCTGCGAACACAGTAAATCAACTTCCTTTCATCCTTGAATTAGGTAGATAATCTGTCGGATTGTGTCTCGTTGACGCTCGTACTTTTCCTTCAGAGCAGCGATCTTAGCGTCAAATACTGAGGAATATATCTTTACAATATCCATGATGAAATTTGTGAGTACCGATTGATACTCTCGGTACATTCCGCCTTCCACCACGTTTACTGTAAATGGCGCATTGGTCGATGGCTTTACCGTTACATCATACGATCCAGAGCTAAACTCTAAAGAGTAGATGCGACCGATTTGTGCTTTATAGTCTATAAGAATACTATTGATCATCCGATGGGAGGATCGAACAGCTTTCTTGGCTACCTCATAAGTACGAAGATCTGCAATTTGTGCCATCAAATCTTCTCTGGTCAATTTGGTTTCGTATTCAGCAGATGATGGTTTGAATACCTTCTTGAGCACATCATCGAATTGTCCCTCGGCAACGGGACCGTTTACACCCATGATTTGTGCTCGAATGAGTGGGAGGTTATCCTGTATTTGATCCTTGAGGTCTTTCAATGCCTTAGAATCAACCTTCCCACCCATAACAGCCATGGCTGACGTAATAACATCTAAGCTAATCGTGGCTGGTACGGTATTGGTAAGATTGTATTCTACCTTACGATATCGGATGGATTCAATCTTTTTGTCATCCATCTTCTGAAGAAGAGGTTCATATTTCTTCAAGAGCGATTCCGTCGTCCGTACCGTCACATCCAGAAGTGCGGTAATTCTTTCATAGGTAGATTTGATATAGTATATGATAGCGTCAATCATCTGGATAAACTTTTGTTTAATAAAGGAAGTTTCATGAAGAATTGCGATACGTCCGGTTTCGTTGAAGCATTGGACCCCTAATGTATACTCTTCGTAAGATTCTCTAAGGAGATCTGTCAGATTCAAGGATTCATTCAACACCGGTTCACTTGGATGATAACCAAACATATTCAAGCCTCCCAACTTGCATGTTAATGCAATGTTTTATTTATCGAAATAGAACACACTACCTCTGGAAGGTAGTGTGTATCCGTTAAATAATTCCGATCAACCCTACACCTTTTATTGTATGATCATCCAAGTCCAAGTAGGCGGTGTAAGGTTCAATGAATGCATTTTCGGTTACTTCTTCCGCGTTCTCATTCACTGGGTTTGTCAACGCATTATTCTTATATCGATAGGCATAGACGATAAATCGTCTAGCTTCGGTATATTGCTCAAGAATTGCATTGATCTTTACTTGAGTCAATCGTGTATACACCAGCATGGCGGTGTTTATAATCCTAATCCGTGCTCGGTGATAAGCGATTCGCTCAGTTGCCAATATACGAGGATTTCCGTTATAAATATTCTTGGATCGATTATCGATCGATATTGCATTCATGAGATTTGACTGGAGTTCATGGACTTGGCGTACAAGCTCACCATGTACCCGATTGATATCCGCTTGAGCCCGTGAGACATTCTCCACGATTGTAAACAGATCCGGCGTGAATAATACCGGCTTACGTTTACTATTATTCCGAAGTGCTTTATTTGCACTATCTTGGAGATCGTCAAGCGATTTTGCATTTGTAGCGAAGATGATGTTAGCTGCCTTATTGATCAGGTAGCCGTCATCAATCTTTTCGACGGTTTTTACATTATCCGATAAATGTTTCTTTTTGTCGTCGGGTAATGTGTCGCTGAATTCTTCCGTCAGGTCATACTTGAAATCAGAGTAGAGCGTTCCCCAGCTACCTTCGATCTTTGTTAGATCGATTGCGCGGAAGTTGTACTCATGCATCTCGGCTTTCAATGTCCTAATTACACTACGCGGGTTATTGTATAACTCGGTAAGTACAGGACGCATTTCTTGGAAAATCTTTTTGTCAGATAGCAACTTAGTTTGAATCTTTGCTATGATCATATTGAAGAATTTGACGATCCAATTTTTGATTGCGTCGAGGATCTTTAAGAGTTTCTTATAGACACCATCGACTGCGCCTTCCATAATCAAATCTGCTTGCTCGTTAATTATCCCACCCGTCTCATTAAGCACTTCAGTCATCCGTTGACGATAAAAACTGACCGCAGTATTTAAACTGCGGTCAGCCTCTGTCACCAGGATTTCGAAGTCGCTTGTATCAAAGTCGAGCCTGCTATCCAGACCAACTACTTTGACGGGATCACCCATTTGCGCTTCAAAATCAAACATGGTGGAAACCCTCCTATTATGTGATAGGCCGGCCAGTGTTTAACTTACCACGCGTCGTTAGCGGATTCGTTAAACGGATACGGAGTATCGGCAACTTCGTCCGAATCCACATCGAGGTATGGTTCGTATAGATCTTCTGCCGCTTCGTTGATGTTCTTCGGTGCCTTGTAGTGATACGCTTTGACAACGAACTGCTTTGCTTCGCGGGCTTGTTCAACCGCTGCTTGCAGCTTGATGTTGTTCAGCAGGATAGCCGTATCCAAAGCAACGCTCAGAATTTTGCGCTTTGCGTTGAAGTATGCAACTTGACCGGAGTGGAACGACTTAGCAGCCGTCACATGGTCTTTGTTTTTCGGATCGGTTTTGATGGAGCTGCTGGTGGAAGTTTTGGATTCCTTGACCTTGGATTTGATCTCTTTGATCATGTCATCCACTTCCTTGACCATACCCTTGAACGCCTTGTCGATTGGCTCCTTAACCTTTTGGAAGTTCTCGACAACGGCAGCATAGTCCATGCTGAATTCCTTCGCTTTGCGTTCGCCGCCTTTGCGGAGCAACTTGCGTGCTTCCACGCCGACGTCTTTCATCGATTTTGCATTGCCAGTATACATACTGCGAACCGCACGGAGTGCGATGTCTTCGCGGGAAGTCGACTCGACCGCTTTAACGGACTCGTCGAGCTTTTCGCGGCTGGAATCTGTATAGTCCGGAGTCAAATCATACGCCGAAGCTTTGTACTGATCGTTCCATTTGCCGACGATATTTTCGATTTTGATTACACCAAGATCGTATTCATGAACCTCGGCTTTCAAACCTTTCAGTTCGCCGTTGTTAAGTTTCTTGGCCACTTCCGGTTTGATTTTGTCAATGACCTTTTTGTTGGTAACCATGAACGTTTGAACTTTCAGGATGATCGTTTGCGCCGTTTTGATCAGCCAGTTTTTGATGGCTGTCAAGAGTTTGACGATGCGTTGGCCGATGGTTTCATTTGCGTTTTCCATGACCAGCTCAGCATCTTCGTTCAACACACCGGCACTTTCCGTCAAGACTTCGCTCATAAGCGAGCGGAAGCCGCTCATGCGCTTAGTGATAGCGTCGTCTGCCTCGGTGATCATACTGGTGAAATCGCTGCTGTCGAAATTGAACGTCGTAGCCTCAAGAGCTAAAACGTTCGGTTGGGATTCTTTTGTGCTGGTGAAATCAAACATGTTTCTACCTCCTAAAGGATGGATTATAAGATTTATCCTATGTTTGTACTACTTACATATATCAATGAAATGTTACTTGGGATAAACACTATTTGTCTTGAATAATTGGTCAGGAATTGCACATTCGGTATACAAGATGCCGATTTCGGAATCTGCATGAGGCAGATAGCTCTCATTGAGTTTATTGAACGGATCAGCCCTGTTCTGAACTGTGTCGTAGGTGTTGATAACAATCCTACGATAGTTGACGCTCAATTCTTCCAAAATTTCAGATTTTATCCGGATGACTTCGACAATCAGGGAGAGTGTGTAACACATAGCCATCTTCCGATTGACGAAAAATTTGGTGATGATCGACCCGGCATATTCATTTCCTTCATCGAGGAAAATCTTTTTGCTTTCTTGGCAGTTGATGATTTCATTCTCCAACTCCAAGATGATGGCATTGATTTCGTCGATATTAATATAGCTATCTACACTCAGTAACGTTGCAAAAACTTCATCTGTGAAATAGCGAGTTTCGGTTGCCGTTGGATCAACCAAGCTGTCACGAACTCTTGTATACATACTATCTCCAACGGTTATCGTCGAGGGAACGCCCAAGAGCGCTTTTTTCAACGTCTCGGTGATATTACCCATCCCACATTTATAGTAGGCATCGTTGATGCGTTCGATTTCATCAATCGGCTTGGTGACATTTTTGGTGTCTAACTCCAATACATCCTCAATAACCGCTTTTGCTCTGGATAGAAGCTCGCTGGTTGAAAGTGTATCCAAATTATACCGAGGTACGGTATAAGATACCTTGCTTACATCCACCTGCTTCAGAAGTGGTTGATAGCGATGAGTGACATCGGAGTTTGCTTTCTTCAATGTATCCAATGTCATCTTAACGCTACTGCGAATTTTTTCAAATCCGCTGATTGTTTCGTTTGCATCATTGATGACATCCTCGATAATATCCTTGGACGCTTCTGTCAGGATGGTAGTTACAGATTCATCATATACACCGTCATTCTTACTCAGTGCTTCAGACAGAAGTCCGCCATATAGCTTAACTTTCATCGATGTAATATGGTTGGATTCAATCATTGCATGGTTTAATTGATCCACCGCTTCTTGGATAGACGTTCTTGGATTGTGGTCACGATGAATTTTACCTTTGATATCATTAAACATATTTAAACCTCCTTGGTTAATTTGGATGTGCCATGAAAGAAGCAACTTTAAACATCCGGTCATACCCATACAAAATTACCGAATGGATAAGTGTTACACCCCTGAGTATCCCCTCGAATAATGCAGAGATGATTTTAAGGGTCAGAGGAATATCATTGTCACTCATAGTCATTTCGGCTAATCCGTATTTCTTAGCGACTCGTCCCATTCGATCGTTAATACCCTTTAACACCTTGTCGATGACGGAAAGGAACCTATCGAATTCGATCAGACGCTTGATAACGGTTGCCGTTGGTAAAGTGTTCAATTGTACATAATCAAATGACCCATATACCATGGTATACAAGGATATCCGCCCATCAGTTCCTCGGAAGGGAACACCGAATGAATCCTTGATAATGGTTGTTTGGATCTTATTTGTAAGATCTGGAAGATTGTTTCGATAAGTTAATAGCTGAGGGAAGCGCTGAAGGACTTTATCATCATTCGCGCCTCTCTCCAACTCATCGATATCCTCCAACCAGCTATTAACCGCTTTTTCGATATCATCAAAATCAATATCCGCTTTAAATAGCCGAACCGGCATTTCCATCTTATGCGCTCCGTCATAGGAAAGAATACGGTTCCTCATTGCCAGTAGAGATTGGACATTTTTTGCTTTGACCATCCCTAGTCGTCTCCGAATCCACTGAATGAAAGCCACGATCTTTTCTTGAAGATAGCGAATGAATGCTTTAATTCTTGACTGATCTTGGGCTTCGACCAGAACTAAAGACCTATGCTCCGCCAATAAGTTCATGTCCTTCAATGATTCATAGAAGGTAACAATTTCACATTCTTGCAATTGAAAGTGTCGTATAGGTGGGAACAAATTGACTCACCTCGCAATCCTCTTAAGCGCCTTCAACGCGCGCCATTGTATTCGCAACCCGAATAAGTGTTGAATAAGCAGACAGAACCAATGCATATACTTTGGTCAATCCCGCTATGATTCCATCAAGAACGACGATGATAAGATTGGCCAACTTATTTGCAGACCTTAGATCCTGTTCTTTCAATCGTCTAGTCTGCATAAAGTTATTTAAGCCAGTATTCACATACGTTCTTAATGTGGAAACCGTTTCAACCACCAAACTATAATGGTCAAGTTTCTGATTGACTGTGCGACCTCCGACTGTACCGAGATTCACATCTATCGATTGACCATATACTTCGGAAACCAAATCTTCACTGTCTAAGTTTTTCTCATCAATATCATACATGGATGTGACAATATCGGCAGCTATCTTATTTTTCAAGCCTTCCAAATCATCCATATACATGGCGATACCCACATACTTATTCATACCTTCAGGGTTAAGTCCATCTCTGGCAAACATACCAATTTCGGTCATATACTCACCGATCCGACGGTCAAGTGCTTTATTGTCCGGGGTGAGCAGGAATAATTTCTCAGGAATTCTAACGATGTCATTACCATTGTAGTTAGCAATGGCGTTTGTCATCGTCCGACTCCTCTTACCTCTGGTAAGACTGAGTTTGTTCAATAACCAATTGAAGAAGTCGATAACTTTCTTTCGCATGAACTCAATCGCTTTTTTGATAATATCTATTGCTGAGGTTTCAGTTAGTAAATCCGTTTCGATAAGGTATTGGCTACATTCTTTCATGAGCATGTGATAGACATGTGATTCTTCTATCCGCCCATCCAGTTCCACCATACCCTCTCGAATAAACTGAATGCGAGTGTTCAAATCAAACATTAAAGAGCCTCCTTTAGCCCTTTATTAGCTTTGATCATATAGGATAGTACACCGAATAGCATATAGTATACTTTCGAATAAACGGATAGGAAGGTTGTGGAGACATCCAGAATTGCCATAATGGAGTTTGCGATGTAACTGATGGCTGTATTCGATTCCGGTGCTTCCTTCATCTTCTTCTCATAATCCGTTAACAATCCTGTCAAGCTTACATTCATATCTGATTTGAACCGTTCGATGTAATCAATCGAGTCAGATAACTCAGTAAATTTAGAGAAGAGTTTCTGCTTATCAATTGATGACAAAGGAATCGGCTTCACTTCACCGTAGATATACGCAAGAATTGCATCAACCCTTTCGGCATCACCCAGTGCGACACTTGCATTTGCCAATATCGTTCGCATCAACGTTTCGGACAATTCGGCGGAAGTTGGAACACCATTAGGAGTTTTCTTACTGGTAGATGCAGAGCCAGATATAATATTCATCGATACTTCATCTTGGAATTTATGGATGTAAGCTATGACACTGGTCAGACTAATATCACTTGTAGGAGATAGAATCTTCTCCGGAAGATTTACTTGTGTTGTATTATCGATTGGGAAACGGATGATAGCCGCTCTATTCTTTATGACCCAGTTCGTCTTCTGCTTCTTGTCACCCTTTATCCAAGCAATCCATTTTTTCAATACAGCGATGACCTTTTCAATGATCATGCGGATAAATTTCTTACCTCTTTCCAACCAATTGCCACCATCTTCATTTGCAGCTTCCATGATATAAACATAGGAAGCCTCTCGAATACTCATAACAGCCTCGTGGAAGGTAATCGGTTTAACACTTTCTCTGCTAGGTACAATTAGACCGTTTTCATATATCAGATGATCATACATTGTCAACCTACTCCCTTCCTGACCTTAGCATGGATAACCATTGCAGATGCGGTGGATACAATAGAAGACATAATTTGAAGTGCTGTATTTGCAATCAGGTGTACATTTCGGTTGAAGAATGACGTAAAGTAATGAACGACAGTATTGAACATGTGTTGAGGGTTTGGTCCAAGCATATTCAACTTGTCCGTTACCTTCGTCGCTGTGTTCAACGTATTGAGAATCTTGGTATATTCCTTCGAGAACTCGTCGAATTCAGTTTTGAACTCACCCGTCTTGAGGAATACATCATAGAACTTGTCAACATGTACACCTTTCATCACTTTCTTTTCTCCAATCAATTCAGCCCGAATTTCATCAGCCGAACGATGGTTGAATTGAGATAGGGATGGGACATAGCCTTCGAATCTCTTTGCAAGGGATTTCCCTTTGGTTGCGATAGCTTTGGTTACCTCGACGCCTTTTTGGAGAGTGCTCATCGAGGAAAGTAATTCGTCTAAACTGTTGATACGGTGGTTCTTAAGTTCTGCACTAGCTTTCTTAAGTCTATCCAATACAGAACCGAACGAGTTGATATTCGAGTACGTTTCAACCTCGATTTTACTATAATCGACTTTACGGAGTATCTTCTGATACCGGTTAAGCCGAGTTTGCGTGATTTTGAACGTACGATCGAAGAAATCTTTGATCTTTGTGATCATCTTCTTGAATACTTCGATCAGTCGGGTGATGATACCCTTCCGCTCTCCTTCGGTGTCAGCTTCGGTTATGATCATTCCATGAGAAGGTGTTGTTTCGTACAATGAGACGATGGATGATTCCAGAAAAAAATGGGATTGATTGAATCTTAACTCCCCCACCGACTCTTGGATCAGTTCCGCAAAGTTCAACCTCTGAGATTCTTGGATAATATCATTAAACATTCCGGGAATTCCCCTTTCTTGAGCGATTTTCACAATGCTTTTTAAATTGTTCTACAATACAGAATTAACTTCACACGTAGAAAACCATCCCTCTGCGGTTTAGGGATGGTTTCTTTTATAGACAAGTCTCATTCCTTACCAAGCTTAGCAAACTTAGAAGGAATGTAACGACCAGTGTTAAGGAGAGTTGCTACATCATCTAACGTATCAACCCATTTTGCACCATTCCGAATCACCATTTCACCAACGGCTTTCATGGATCGAGTTTGACTTTCGTCAAATTTCTTATCCCCGTCAGCAGGTAAGAAACAGAAGATGGTGGATTCCGGGCGTTTATTACTATCATCGATAACTTCCGCAATGGAATAGACGCCGGTCATGGTTGGCGAAATCACATACAATACAAACGCAGCATTATCTCGCATTTGTAGCTCCAGCTTCTTATGCGCTGGTGTCCAATCTTTAACGACCGGGTTAAAATATTTGATTTTCAATTTGGGGATGAGCTGATCTCTCCAATTATTCTTCTCTGCCCCTGCTGTTGTACCACCAAGGAATACAAACATATTACTCTTGATGATAATTTCATTGAACATGTGACTTCACCCCTCAAAAGAGAACGACGTCGGACTGTTGTACCTTCTCTTTTGCTTCTCTCTCCGCCTGCTTCTCGCTCTTTTCATATTTGAACGCAAAGACTTGCGAGATTTGACTCAGACGATCTGCAATCCAAGATTGAATACGGATTGTCTTGGACGCCGAAGATCCTCTCGTTGCTTGTAACGTTTCAACGTTTGCCTTAATCAGGCTTGCTTGAACTTCAGCAGCATCACTAAGTTTCAGTCGGCTATAGTAGAACAGGAAGATCAATTCTTTGGTCAATGGGATAATCTTAAAGATACCCATGATTGCACCAATGATAACCAAGACTGGCACAACTGAAGCTCCGACGCCTTCATGAATCGTACTTGGCCGGTTGGTCGCTTCCAATGTTTTACTGAATGATCCATCGGCAACTTGCTTATTGAAATGATTGAGCGAGTCGATCATGAGGTACGAGTTACTCTTGCTATATTTCTTATTCATAATAACTTGGACAGTATCCGTATTCCCAGCATGAACGAAGTCAACTACTGTGGAGATCATGAGTGATGCCCCACAGAAGAGAGACATGGTCAGGATATTATACATCATGATAGCCGTCGCATTTTTCTTGATAAATCCGGTGTAGAATTTCGGGCCGAGCATTTCGATATTGGCAAGTGCTCGACTCAGAATTTCAACTTCCGGGATAGTTTGATTCGAACTCGAAGCAATATCCTTCAGCATCTCGATTGATGCCTTCAGGTTTTTATACTCGTCCATATTAATGATATAGCCCTTGGAATCTGGTATGGAGGAGAAATCAATCATATTGTATTTCTCCGCGATTGCCACATAGATACGGTCAATCAAGTTTCGACTAACCGAAATCTTTTCGGCCTCCGTTAATTGCATGAACCTTGTGCGGCTCGGTGTTTCATAGTGCTCCTTGATGCATTCAAAAAGTAAAAGTTGATCATTAGAGTTCATCGATATTTCCTCCTATTCGGTTGAGATGGTTAACGGCCGACACCCATTGCCTTGATCATATCTTTCAATACACGATCCTGATTTGCAGCCTCTCTCTCCAGTGTTTTGTAGGGGTATTCTTGGAAGCCAGGTTGAGAGTCGAATTGTGTATATACAATCTCATTCACCTGATCCACAATGACCAGACCCAGAAGATAATAAGCTTTCATAATCTTCTCAGCCTGTTTAAACACGTCGATACCATACTTGGTCTTCAGTAAGTTAACCTCGTTCACCGTCAAGCAGATTGTAGCGATCGGCTTAAAGCTATTAACCAGTGTTCCCTTAGCCAGATCCGCCAACCGTTGACGACGTTTGAATGCCTCAATCCATGGATTTGCCTTTTGGTTCAGCAGGTCGAATTTCATCTGGGAGATGCCGAATAGGAAATCAGCGGCTGATTTTTCTTCCCGAGAAATAAACTTGACGAACCCAAGAAACCCTTTCTTGGCATTAACCGTATTTGCAATATCACGAACCAATTCATTGGAAGATGTCTTGTGCATAGTCGCCTTGATATTGACCATAATCTCCACGGTGTTCGTAGCCACGATGGCATCCTGTGCATTCCGTGTTACGAACCGTACAGGAATTTGCAATGTCGTTGGCAAAAGCTCGTTAGCTTTCTTCCAGTCCAAATCTGAAAATAACGACTTCGAAGTAGACTTAAACTGCGAAACATCATTGGATACCGTAGAAAATTCCGCACCCGTTTTGTTCAGCGAATCCAATGGTTCGGTTTTCGGCATATACGGTTTATCCGCTTCATTCAGTGGTAGCATATTGAAATCCTTATCGCTACCTGCCGACTCAAACGTTAGGGTCACCCCCGCATTAGGTCGGATACCGATATTGGTGTGGAATTGACTCAGATAATCCCGTACAGTAGACGACGAGAATGAATCTACCTCAACTGCCGGAATTAGTGCGAAAGCAGTTCTTGCAAAAACGGCATACGCCCTTTCCAATGCGCGTATGACCATAACTAACTCTTCAGATGCCATATATTCTGAAGCCACGACTGGAAAAAAATAAGTGCTATCATTGGCAATGGACGATAAGGACTTTGCACGCCCGCCACCAACAGTGAGCCTTTTTCCGAGAAATTTCCGTTCCTTTTTGATCATTTTTCCTAATGTGACGATTTCCTCAATAATCATATATTCCGGCCTCCCATTGACGATTAAGTATATTACACTGTTTAAGGGGTGAAAATACAAGCCTAAATTCTTCGTTTACAGGAAAAAAATAGGTCAAGGGGATTGTCCCTTGACCTATCCCTACCATTAGACATGGTAGTAAATCTTCTTCAGTTTCTTCTTTCCTCGAATCATATTGAAGAATACGAAAATTGCGCCCATAGTAAGCCCTCCACCATGTTATTTACACAGTCGAGGGAGTAATGACGTATGGATTCACACATATAGTGTATAATCGTATACGAAGCTATATTAGTTCTCCCCCGAGCAGCGTAGTTTATTTGCTGTCGTCAGCACGTTTAAAGGTGGGCTGGGCAGAGAATAATAAGTCAACGTTTGGAGAATATCTGTAAGATTTCGCGAAGAAGTTTAGCGGCTTTCCCACCTTTACCAGGAGCAAGGATTTCTGCTGTTTCCAGCACTTTATCCGTGGTCTTGATTACAGTGGATTTAATCCGTCTTTTTCGCCTATCTCTCAGAAACTCTTTTTTAAATACGAGTTTAACTATACGACTCAACCTCCTTATAGTAAGTGAGATTCACGAAAATAATATATATTTGATTATAAAATCGATACTTCTTACACTAAAAGACATACCATAAACGGTATCCTAACGAGAGAGGTGAGTAAACCCCTATGCCAATGTCAGAAAAGAATCCGACGAAGTTCACAGGTTCTCTTTCTAACTTCTCCGACAATGAAGATGGCTTTGCTATGCTACATCCGGGCAAACAGCTATCTTCTACGGACTCTTCAAATACAGAAGGGAACATGTATCATCTGACGAAATTCAACCGGTTTAATCTACCGGAAGGTTTCCTATTCATGGGTGGGTTACGAGGATATATCTTCATGACCAGACCAGATTTAAATATTTATAATCAAGATAATCTATTAAGTCTTAAACTGGGGGAACAAAGTGCCTCCAAGCTTGCATTACGGGAATTGATCACCAATGGTACAGTGATTGATAAGGAAACAATGTCCATGCTACAAAAGGATACCGGGTTTCCGTCCGCTTATATGCCCGTATTCACAAATCTTTGTTCTGGATTCTCACCCGAGGATCAAACGCTTGATGTATTGGAAAAAGGAGAAACCCACCATGGCGCTAAGGTGAAATACGGGAAACATGCGATCCATTCAAGATCGGCGGGTTCGTTTACCCTAAATTTCTCCGATAGCAAGTTTCTACCTATATATAAGGCATTAGCTGTATGGACAGATTATATCGAAATGGTATTCATGGGAGATATGGCCCCGAAGGAATACTATCTCAAACAGGGCATATTGGATTATGCAGTGTCTATGTATTATATCGTCACAAAGGCGGATGCAGCGGAAATTGTCTATTGGGACAAGAAGGTTGGCGTCTTTCCCAAGACACGCCCAGATAGTGCATTTGCCACAACTAAAGATGCACTCACCCATCCTGAATACAGTGTCACATTCGAATACTCGATTCAGTCTAAGGGTGGTGTGTTAGATCCAATGATTTTATCCGAGATGAATACCTTGGCCGGATATACGAAGCTTGACCGAAATACATCGGCAGGTACAATCCTAAAAGATCAAAACACCTATTTCCCAACGTATGATCATGTCAATAATCGTATTGGTTCCCCATTGGTAAACGGCCCTAAAATCGAATATGTAAAAGGCCGCTTCTATCTCAGATGGATTTAAAGAAGGAGGAGTAAGGTATATGATTATCAAAACAGACTTGGTTGAAAAGGTTATCAACGAGATTGCACCGAAGTTTTTTGACGCGGACGAATACTCGGAGATTACAAAATCTCGTACAGGTCTTTTCGGAGTAATATCCGAGACGATGGGTACGATATTTGAGAATTCCACCATTAATAATGCAATAAAGTCCAGAGAACGTTTAACGATAACAGCATCTCGTGAAACACTGATCCAAGAAGCTGCGTCTTATCCGGAATTGACGATTCCTCATGCGATGCCTTCTAAGATTAATTTGTTTATCGGTATACCAACCAACTACCTGAAGTCTAATTTCATGGTGAACCTGTCTGCAATTGAGTTTATACTAGAATCTGATACGGTGATCTCAATCTCGGATGTAAAGTTCCTGTTGGATTACGACATAAAGGTGATTGGTCGGTTGATCAATGGTAAGTTTAGTTATAGTGCACAGTATATTCTGACCAAAGAGAACCCACTTAATCCAAACGTGAATCCGTACCTTATCACTTCTCCTCGGTTGATCAATAACGAGGAGTATATCATGATAAATGTAGCGGTAACACAACTCGAAAAGAGTTATCAATACTACAATATCATCGAGACAGATTCAGTAATGTTGGATGGCATTGATTTCAAGTATACCGGACAGTTGGCCTACTTCAACGTTTTCTATAAAGAGACGGGTACTTCCCAGTATATACTGATTGATAAAGTCGATTACTTCTCCAAGCTTGATCCGGGTGGAAGATATGTCCGATTCAACGATGCAACAGACGGGGTACTCAGACTTCATATTCCGAATACCTTTGGATTTACCTTTAACTCCGAACTTCGGTTGGATATCTATACGACAAATGGAGCAAAAGGAAATTTCACTTATCGGACAGGTGATGTGTTAATCCTCCCTGTATCTTACGAGGACCAGCATGATTATACCGGTTCATATTTCTACCCGATTGTGGTGTCCGATGCAACCGGAGGTTCTGATCTTCTGACGACGGATCAGATTCGGAATATGGTTATCAACTATAAGTCTACACTTCGAAGTGTAGATACCGAACAGGACTTGAATAACTTCTTTACCGAGACAGATAAAATCGATAACATGGTGTTCATCAAGAAACGAATCGACGTCTTCGAGAAGCAATATACAGCATTCATGATCATGCGGGATGAGAATTCCAATATCATTCCGACCAACTCGCTCAATATGCATTTGACCGAAGATGATATCGACGTCTATTATGTACAGACGAAACGACGGGTGATCAAACCTAATGCCGCATACTCACTAAAGGCCGGGGAGGAATTCTTAGTTGTAAAGAACACAACAACGCTGAACCCTGCGGTGATTCAGACATTAGAAAATGATACATCCAAGTTCCTATTCAGCTGTCCGTATCTAATTGTAATCAATGAAGATCCGCCATCGACCTCTTTCTATTTAAATAGTGTCAATAACTCGAACATTGCACTTCTTGATTATGCGAACGAAGATGCACCTCTTCAGTTCATCATAAACAAGATGTCGCTAACGAGAAATGCAATCATCGGCGAAGACGCATATAAAGTGGTCGTGAATTTGACGCCTGCAAGTGAACTCCCGGATGGTATCGTTGATGCTAATGGAAATATTATTGACAACACCGCCATCAAGGTTTACGGATATGTATATTCTGACGAGACCGAAGAAACAGTTTTCGGATACTTTGACACGACAATCACTTCCTATAATAAGACGGATAACTATTTTGTCGTTGAAGCATTGCTGGAGACGGATGATTATATCACGCTTGAAGATAAGCTGAGAATTATCAACTCGGTATATCTGAGTGGTGAATCTGTAACGTATAACCACATCACGAGTATCACAGATGTTCGGTTAGGATTCGGCGTCTATTTCAAAAGTCCAACTTTCACGGATAAGGGAGATTATGAAAATATTGTACCGGGTATGGATGACTATGGCTTAGTTAACGTCTACTCCAACCGGTTGGATCGGTCTATCCTATTAATGGATATGAGTAAGATGGTTAACTGTGTAGTCTCGTTCATAGACGAGGGTGGCGGAGATATTTCGTTCGATCTTAAACAAATCCCACTCGTTCGCTACAGCGATCTCCGGTCCCAAATTGCTCGGATCTCGGATATTATTTACAATACAAATACCACGATAACGTCAATGCTGAAACTGATTAAGAATAACTCGTCAATTGACTACAAGTTTTATGCAACCTACGGAAGATCCAGATACTTTACCATGGAAAATACCGCAACTCGTCTGGATCGGCTGAATATTAGTCTTAACTTTAAAGTACGTATCCTGGCTTCTAGAAGTGATCCGACAATCGTCAATGATATCCGGGCATTGATCAAGCCACTCGTGGAAGAAATCAATACACTGGAATCAAACAAGAGTATCTATTTCTCGAATATCATCACACAAGTTGAGAATGAGTTCAAATATGCACAAGGTCGGATACTATCTTTCGAACTTGCGAAGATTAACGATTACAGTACGTTGTATCAGTCAATCGTTAATACAACAAAACCGCTTACCTTGATGACCAAAACCGAACTTCTCGAATATGTGGCGGAATTTGTTAAGCTGGATATCGATAAGATCAATATTCAGATTATCCCAGTTTAATTCAGTCTTCGAAACATCCAATTAAAAACGACTCATTCGAAAGGAGTAACACGACATGTTCGATACAGATACGTTAAAACTGAATGAATCATTGCGTAAAGCCCATAACGCTAGGCTATTGGAGGCTCAAAGACAAAAAGAAGAGGATGACAGGAAAGTTATTAAACTCTTCGTTGAAACTTTGACCCAACAATATCAAGCGATGAGAAACCCGGCGATTGAAAGTGTCATTGACCGGTTTCAAATTATCGAGTCGGCAACCATCCATGGCGTTCGCGATACTCTTTATAGGATCTTCGAATCTGCATTGCTCATAGACGAATCCCATAAAGGATTGTATCAAGGCGTTTTCAAAAACTTATTCAACGAAAAGTTTAATGCGGTGCTCAAGGAGAATGGTGTAAACACTCTGAAAGATTTTCAGGCTCACCTGAAAAATGGTCATCCTATTCTCCAGACAATCACAGAGTCGGTAAAGTCTTTCGTTACAAATAGTGCGAATATCTATTCGGAGCTTTTGAAGACGCAATATAACCATACAACGGCGAATAGAGCGATCTTGGAAGCTTATAAAACAATATCTGCTGATGATTCGGCAGACGACAAGAAGGAAGCACTGAATAAGTTGGGTACGACAATTATGCAAGAACTCAACACCTATGATTCCAGTACCGAGTTGAAAATCGGCGAGCATGTAAAACAACTTCTCATCCTGTGTAATAAAGCAAACCAAGTAGGGATCACTCAAATCCTACACGTGAATAGTTACTTGGCATGTGTAGAAGGCGTGATCGGCGACCCACGTCACACGAAATATCTGCCTACGTATAAGAAACATCTCATCGCCATTCGCTCTGAAATATTGGCAATGGTGAAGGCGAAATATGCGGAATCGGTACACGATACACGGTTACAATCGATCATTAGTCGTATCAATACCATCTTGGCGACGATTGAAAAACCTGTTCAACTGGCAGAGACATCCTTCATGGAACTGATCACCGAAGTTCATGCTGCTACCGCAGAAAACGATGATCAAAAAATCAAATTTGCCTTTGCCAAGATCAAACAGAAACTCCGGGAAGTTATTGAACTCTTCAACCCATATACCGGTCTTGAAGGATTGAGAATGGTTAACGAAATCATGATCGATAACTTCAACGCTGCGACATACGGCGCGATTCCGTTAGTTGGGCCGTTTATCTATGTAGCAATGAGCATTACAAATTCTTCTAAAGTTTCACCAGCGATGGCAACTCAAGCTGTAAAAGAAGCCGAGACATTCTTGGCTACATTGGAGCAGCAAATCAGAAGATTGCATAAGCTTAATGATCATGCAAATGCTCGTAAACTTGAACGTCAATACAAACGGCTAGATTCCTTTATCTGCGAATATCGAGATGACACCCGGAAGAAAAGAATCAAGTTTATGAGAGAGAATGATATGCCATTGGAGGATTTGGTTGAATCTGCTATGGAGATGGCCCAGTATCTTCTGGTGTATGAAGTTACAGTTGAAGATCTGACCACCATGTTCGAAGCAGTGATTGAATCCGCTGATGATTCGGTAGAGGATCGTGAACTTCTCCTTAAGACTGTACGTTGCGAAACCTGTGGACAAGAAACAGTACAGGAATCGGATCTCGTAACGCAGTGTAATTGCATAGAAGCTGCGCTATATGAATCCATCCACTTCGGTTCACCCGAAGGATTAACCGAATCTGCTCACAAGCGTCTATTGGAAGGTCAACTTCCCTCGGAAGATGATTATCTGGATGACGAAGAAAAAGATTTGGTTGACTCCATTGCGAATGTAAATGGTAAAGGGCGAGCTGTAGATATCATCAAGACAAAGGTTATTGCCGTTATCGAATCCGAGGAAGAACGGGCTCGTAAACGCGAACAAGAGGAGCAAGACATCCTCAACCGAATGAGTCCTGATGATATTGAAAACCTGAAGAACACTATGAACGAAAATGCGGGTTCTCCGATCAGCATTGGTAAACAGGGGTTGAACGCACCGGAATCTCTGTTCGAGGCTATCGTGATGAACCGGTCTAAGAAATACATCCAAGAATCTACGCAGAACGGTGATAAGTTTGATATCCTGGGACGTAAAGAAACCATCCAAGCAGAATCCTTGGTTCTCTTTACGATCCATGAAACTTTCAACGTACTTGGCTTTGAGAAATATACAATGGGTAAACAAAATAAATTGATGAACGATTACTATTACGGTAAATTGTAACAAAAAGATCCGGTAGCCGTTTGGCTACCGGGTTTACTGTATTTTTTCTAGGAGACGGCATAGGCATCATGCATACCATCCAATATATTAACAACTTCGAAATATGTTTTTGCAGCAGTGATCGTGTCATGGATGGGATTATGTTTCACCAAGTTATTGCAGTTGGTGAACTTAAACCTATCGAGATCAGGGTCAAAGTCTGCACACGCAAGCACTGTGCCGAGATCTATGATAGGGTATGGACCCAACCATTCTCTCTCTTTCAGATTATCCAATACGCACTTAGTGAAGAATCCACTTTCACATGGGTATTGAAAATCAGCGAGAATAATAGATGATTCCCGATACTGCATATAAAGCGTCCAGAACGCATCGCGCATCTCTTTTCGCGTATTAAATTTTACAAAATCACCACGAAATTGTTCGGAGATAGGAGGGACGATGTTTGCATTACACCACGGGGATACGACTCGATCAAGCTCGGCAAATCCTCCGACGGTTCTAACGATTTCCTTTGTTCCCATGTCCCAGACGGAAACTCCCCATGCAAATGTATCACCATATAAGTCGTCAGTTTCTACGTCTATTGAAAATAAGTGAGTTTTGTTTTTTGAAAACATCCTATTTCCACCTTTCTTATATTCTCCATCGTTCTACATAATAGAATGCGTACGGCGTCTCTACCGCCTTCAACGACCGTTCCAAATGGAAGAATAACTCCGAGTCAGCATTTCCAATGATGCGCATAGCTTGGTCGCGATCGATACGCAGGTCTTCTTTAAGCATATCCTCATCTAGCGTTGCTGCATAGGTTGAGAAGCTACGTAGTATAATAGATTTGAGTTCATCTGCATCAACCGAGGAGTCCGTGAGTTGAATATAGATGTGGGAGTCACAATCTGGCGATTCTTCAATTTGCATACGGTGTGGTTCTTGGCCCACCGCATCTTTGATAATATCGTTGAGTGATACATTATACAGGATAAGCTCCCTCAATGCGATTTGCGTTTCAATTGTTGTCATGTATGATTATCCTCCCTTTTTTTCTCTTCCTCGTAGATTCGATCTACGATATATTTTGCGATTTCTTGTGGGGTTCTAAGATCTCCATTTTCATCTTCTGTATCTACAGACATCCAGCCGAACTTCTCCGTGAAATGTGCCATGGAAGCACTGACCTCTGACAAGAAGTACTCGGTTTCGTGGATGTCTAACTTATCTCTGGACTTTTGCATATTAGATATGCATCTAGCCACAGATGTATTCAAGACGATGACATAATCAGGTCTAGGTATACGAAAGATTGTATATTCAATAAAAGTAATGAACTTTGAAATCCGATTTTTCTTACTATAAGTATCTGCCTTCACTGCTTGATAGTAGATACTACTCGTCGTATAGCGGTCAAATATCATGTAATCGTATTTATGATAGTCAATCTTCAATTTGAACCACGCAAACAACCTGTCGATTGAATAGGTTAAAGATGAAAGGTAAGGACTGACTTTCATCGGATCTTTGCCAAATTTCCCATTTAAATACCATTTAACCAATAAAGAATGCCACTTGTCATACATGGGAAATGACCAGAAAGCAATATGGACTGGATTTTGACTCTCTTCTTGTCGAGTCAATAACTCTTGCCATAGTTTATTTGTGATGGTTTGCTTTCCACTACCATCTAGACCTTCGATTGCAATGATGATAGGTTTCTTACGTTTATTATACGAAGCGGTACTTGCAGTAAACCATATAATCATTGGAATAAATAAAAGGATGATACATAACGCCAACCAAGTCTGCTCGTTATTAGTTAGCTGAAGCTGGATTTCCATCCTATTCCCTCCTATATGATCGTCGACATATCCATATGTCGTACTAAACGCTTAAAGCTTTCCCGCTTTCGAATTCGGTTGTATACGTACTTAGAAGTAAACTGATCCTGATAATATACGCAGAGTTCTACGCGGGGTAAAAACGAATATCCCTTTTCGATCTTTGCTTTATATACCAAATCGTCATCCAAGATAATCTGCTCAAGCATCATATCTGTATATGCCTTAACCATATTATCATAATCCGGTGTGACAACCGGTGGTAAAAGTCCTGCTTCAAACAGGATTTTTTCTTCCACGGATGCATCTTCCGGCATTTGATGATAAGCATGGCAAGTTATATATATGGGTGTATGGATAACTTTAATATCTTCCTTGATATCCTCGATTAATCCTTCGAGGTATTTCCGATTGTCTTTTGCATTGGGTACATAGTTTGTAACGAACCCTTTAGCCAACCGAGACCTCGGCCGCTCAGAACCAACCGGGTATTCATAATACGTAATCTTAAAATATGAGTACGTTATCTCACTTAAAATCTTCTCCTTTCTCGTTATGGCAGATTGGACTTTCTCTAACGTTAGTTTATCCCCTAAGCAGTACATCAAACGTTCAACTGGATCATGTCTAGGAATTCCTTTAGTTTTCTCTTTATATAGGGATAGTCTATCTTTCCTTGATTTAATCTTTCTTTTCTTCCCCATTGTGGAATTACGACCCACCTTTCTTATTCTTGGTTTGGAAAAAGATTAAAAATAACTCGATGTCAATCAAAAAAAAAAGAACCAAGAGGATAGTTCCCCCTTGGTCCCAGTGGAGACTTATAGACTCAATAACTTCCGCAGTTCCAATCCAATCTTATATCCATCAACCCAGTTAGGATTTCGCTTGGATATAATCTTGGGTGTGAGTTGAAGCGATGGAGATTTCTGTTCGAGCGCATCTTTCAGCCCGAATAGAAAGATAGTGTCGTACTCCCGATGAAGATAAAACCACACTTTGGACCGGATGAGCTGAATTTCCAGTCCAACCAAGACGTCCAATGATGTGTTACTCTCCATTGCATATAGGAGAGTTATGGGATGGACGAAAAGATCGCCATCTGCATCCCGATAGATATAACTTTGCGTAGTCGGGTTAACCTTCAATTCAGTATATTTCTCTACAATTGTCTGCGGATCGACATGTGCTTTCCCATTCATCAAAGTTAGCCCTCCCATGATTATTAGTAGATTTCTTCATACCCATATACAGAATGGAGTGGAATAAAGTGTCGGCGAATCTTTGTTACCATTATCGGTAGAACAAACACAAATTGAATTACTACCGATTCATCTTCTTCTGTAACTGCATGGAGTTGCCCGATTTGAACAACCGGTTTTCTATTATCCCTATTCTTCCAATAGAGTTTGACCGTTCTATTAACCATTTTCCGAGCATCTACAATAGACATACCCGGATTAAATTTAACCATCCGTTCAAGCATATTAGCTTCCTTTGCCAGAAAATCTCCATGACATTCCCTTGGTGCACAATGACACCCTAAGCGTTTCCCGATCAACTCATGAAGTTTAAAGGGAAGCTGTGTATGCCAAAAATAATTGTCTCGATACAATGTACAAACCCGATGCTTCTCTGCTGGGGATACATCTTCCTTTCGAAATGGGTTTCCCCATTCAGTCTTCCGATCGATCCTTATGTCGTACTCTGAGTTGCGCATATTGACAGCAATTGCAGGCATGTATTAACTCCTCACTTATCTAAATATTGTAAACTATATTATTTTTAATTAGAAGAGGAGAGACCTCGGCGTCTCTCCTCTATGAAGCTATACTGAAATGTGTATCGAACCTTCATCTCCGTCACCAGTTGTAATGTGGGTCACACCCAGACCAATTGGTTCCGCATATTTGAGGTCGATAACTTTTTTGATGTCCCTAAGAACCCACCTGAGCAACCCCATAACCTCTTGGTCGCCTTCGATGATTTGGACATGGTCTCCATTATCCTTGAAGATCAATTTGTAATGGTCACTGTCGGCATTTTTCAGATCCTTTTCGATCTCTTTCTTGATCTTGGGATCAGCTTTCAATTTGGCGACCATTTTCTTGATGTCTGTCTTTATATTCTGGACAAGTTTCTCTTTGGAGTTTTTACCTATCCATTCATCGTGCTTCCTTCGCTTTTCGGCGCGATCGGCATCCTTTTTCTTCTCCGATTCATTAGCTTCTTTTTTCTTCTTCGCATCCGAGATATTGAACCCTATTGTGGTAGCAAGTGCTGCGAGTATTCCAACACCCGCAAGCACTGCCCCAACCTCATTCAGGTTTTCATATTCGACACCTTCTCGAATAAGTTGTATCTTAGTTCGGAGATCCAACTCTGCCACTTTAGCACACCTCCCTTTATTTATTCTGGTTGGTTGGCTGCTTTAGTAGCAGCAACATCGGCATCTATTCCTAAAACCTGAGCAAGGTACAAAAACGTTTGGTCATTCGCCGAGCTGTTTGTGAACTTCACGCGAAAATAACGTTGCTTTCCAGCCGAAAACCACTCGGATATGAATAATTCATTGGCCGTTACTGACAGTGTTTTTTCATCCGTCCACGTTTCAGCATCATTGCTGGTTTGGAAAATTATTGTGCCGTCTTGATCTGCGAACGCGGCTAGTTTTACCCATTCTGCCATCAGCTGACGAAGACGACTTTGTTTCCCCCCTGTAAATGATTCACTAGCAGGAAGGGGAGTCGTAGCCAATATTGATGTATTTAGCATCCTCCTATATACACTCCTAACATCATTAGATTATTGGTTTGTTTATCCCGAGAAATGCATTTGAATGGGTCGGCTGGCAGAGAGTTGTTCGGGTGTAAAGTAACCTTTCTTCTCTTTCTTTTTCACGGGTCTAAATACTAATGCAAGTGGTAGTTTGTCACTGTAATGGAATGGACCATTAGCTACAAACATGACCGGCGTAACTTGATTATCGACAATATCAAATATTGGAGCCAGTGTGTTTACGGGTAATTCCGAGAGTTCGGATGGTGGGTTATCATATGCTGGTGTGGCATAATTGCTGTCAAGAATTCTAACCCAATGAGATCGGTCCGGAACTCGAACGGAACGATCATTATCATTATTGGTACGAAGTGATACAAATTCTGCAAGTTGATCTGTATTACTGCAAACATCACTCAACTCAACTTCTACACCATAGAAAAAGCGGATGAACGCGCTGATCCAGCTGGATAAGAATGCGGTAGTAAGATTACCCGACATACTCGCAGCGTCGATGATATGACTAATCTCAGCAGGTGTAAATATGAAATTAGCTTCAGTGTGGATATATAACGCATTCGGGTATTGATGACTACTATTATCCATACCCATACGCATTGCGTAGTTCAAAGTCTCTTGGGATGTGGCCGCGGTATCATGAACCATTTTTTCAGAATTCAACCACATCATTGAAGATAGTTTAGATATTATAGCTCGTCGAATCACAGGAATAAATTCCTGAATATTAATATACTTGAATCTTACTGGAATTGAGTTTCCAGAATTTAAAAGTTTAGTTGTTCTGACCTCTTCGTATAATCTTGTAATCTCCTTATGCTCTAATGCAATTAACGCTTGTGCAGATTCAGAGAATTGCAACTTTAAGGATATGTCTATTCTCTCGTCTGTTAGATTGTATAGGCTAATAGTCATTATGTCGCAAAGAGGAGCTAACGTATTATCAGGTAATTGATCCACATGAAACCCAAAAGCAACACTTACGCTCGGATAATTCATTTTCGTCTCAACTGTATCTAACATTTTGAACACCTTCTCTTCCTTTTGGTTTTTAGATAGTTGCGTACAAACTACTTATTTACCTGTCTCTTTAAATATAATACAAATGGAACACATTCCTTTGACGCCTCATCTAGCCCGATTCTCACAATACGTCTTATTGTGTTTTCCTGATTAATTTTTGACTTACCTTTAAATCTATCATGGAAATCATCAAACTGACGCGCGTATTCATACAAATCGGGATTTTGCCTAAAATACATCACCCATAACGTCTGGTAAAAAAGAAGCGCGTAGGATGCATCAAATGTGATCCCTCTGACACAGAAATGGGTAGGTTTCTTACCCTTCCCTTCCATAATTGTAGAGGGCGCAAAAGACTCTATGCGCTTGGAGAGTTGATAAAATTTCTCTATGGTGTCTCTCATCCCAAGGAAATCAACGTAGGCATAGAATGCACTAAATCTCTTATCTCCTTGGGAATGACAGTGTAACACGCTCATTTCATTTTCATCCTTAAGTCACTTGTATGGTCTATATCATCAATCTCTGCAACTTCAATATGACCACTTTGAATCAAAGACTTCAATCGAGACCTTAAGATCATTCGATCAAACTCAGTCATCACACTCCAATTATGAGGAATGATGGTACTGAGCATAACTGGTCGATTGAACTGGCGAAGTTGATAGATGCGTTGTTCAATCGTTGTCATACAAAGTTCTATATAGGTATTGGAGTTAAACAATTTTATTACGGTCAGTTCGTTAGGTCCAACCCCGATTTCCATTGCTGCCATTTCAATTCTGGAGTTCTCTACATATAGTTGGTCGATTTCGATGTCTTTAACAGCAGACATTGTGAATACACCTCTTTATCGGTTATAATACACAAATTTGTTATTACTTGCTTTTCATTGCAACCACGTTCACAAGGGTATGTGATAGATGTTGACGAAATGCAGCACTCTGAAATGAATCGCCTTTACAAATTGCATGCCAACGATCTGCTTCGAGCGGCTTTACTTTTTTTCGCATGCATCTTTCCACATATTGCTCGTACGTTTCATCCGGAGAAGATGGCCTTGTCAATTTTCTTCTCTCTGGTGCAGGTGTTGGTTGACTCACATCTACTCGTGTATCCGTAAATGTGGCAGCCGGAATTTCTGGCGGATGTTCCATAGGTGATATTGGAGTTTTTGTTGGTTGCTCGACAACTTCAATACCACCTTTAGGTATAACCGGCTCGTCGATTAAGATGGATAACAGTTCATCTTCATCTATCACTATACTCTCTCCGTGGAGTCTCGATTCGTCAATCAAATATTGTAAATTTGATTGAATTAATGATGGAATAACGCTGAGACGTATGAGATGTGCCAAATCAATCTCCCATTCGGTATTGGTGTAATACGAGTGAGCAAGGTATACACAAGGTTTTTTGGATGACCTTACTGAGAAGTAATCATTCATCTTATACATACTCTTGGCCACTGCCTCATATGCAACCCGAATGTCTTTAGTTGCCAAACCAGCTTTAATCCATTTCGACATAATTGTAAATGTAATAGAAGGGGAAAGACCCGAATTTTCAGGTCTTTCCGCCGCCATTCTGATGATATCTACGAAGATGTGCAAATAAGCCCTATTCCTTGAGTTTGATTTCATCGTCATCTCTCCATTCGACTGATAGGTTAAATTTCTTTAATTGCTCATTATACCAGTTCACTTTATTACCACGAGATGATACATTAAACCCTGCCAGACCTAAAAGTGCGTCAATGTGTATCCGACATGGTCTACAATGTCCACAAGGAGTAAATACATCTACCGCAAATGTGGGTACACTAGCCACCTTCTCACAATACCAAAGTTTCTCATATACTTCGCGGTTATGTGACTCTTCATACCATTCAAATATATATCTCTTGTCAAGATTCCTCAGAGGGAATACGACATCTACTGCATAGCCCAAGAATTTATTGGACGCATCAACGAATTCCTTAATAAGTTCTACCGTTTTATCTGACACATCGTCATCTCTAACAGCGGCGATGTAAATAACGGCATCCTTTGTTACATAAGGTAGGAGATTGGATGCCCACATCATTAATTGTGGTTGCCCGCATTTTTGTTGTCTATGATAGATGTGGTCAGATGCCGAAACCTTGATAAAGTTATCTCTGATATGCAAACCGCGGCTAGTCAGTATAGGCAAGATCTCATCTCTTGCTTGTATTTCTTTTACTGGTTTTCTACCCAGTTGGAAGTGGTTAATATAGACCGCATTAACGGGTTTAGTCTCAAGCCCATGCTTTTGAGCAATTTGTGCCAATAAAAATGTGGAGTCTAACCCTCCAGACCAAAGCACATAATGATCACGATCTTTTTCAAATTCACCATAATTTAAGTTATATATAGACACCCTACAATTCTCCCTTACAAGTTTCTGGAATAAAGCTCTATGATTACATAAACTTCTTTGAGTGCATCAATGAACATGGGTTTTAAAGAGTCATCATTCATCATATGCCATGTAGATTTCTCAAACCCTTCAACGAACTCTTTATCATTGAGTTCAATAGCGAGTTTTTTCATGTCAACACCAAACATCATTAAACCGCATACAGCGGCTGCTCGTTTAATTGGATCGTTTGTATCCCTGAAGTAGCGCACCAATCTCTCTTTAACTAAATCGCGCGTGATATCCAGATCGCCGGTCTGTCCAATCTCTTTTTCAACGATCTCATCTTCCATCGGGCCTTCTTCAGGATCTACAAGATCCAGAATTCCGTCCCATTCTTCAAATTTTTTAAAATCCCAGATTTGATAAATCACTCTATCCATTATGGATTTAAGTATGTTAGGAAAATTAGGAAGATAGGACGATTCGACTATTGTAGTTCCCGCGTGAAGAAGATGTTCCTCAGCCTCGTCCGCATGTATTGCCAATATATGCTTATATTTGGATTCTGCTTCCTGTACTGTATAAGTTACAAATACGTTATAGCCTCTATATGAGACCATTTTCTTTACGCTTTGTACATTAGGTATGAAAGCATTTTCTTTCGCTGATTTGTCTTGATTCCCATCAATGATGAGTAGTATCTTAGCGCGTTCTCCTTCATGTATATATTTATCTGTAACATACTTTTGCATGGTGGGTGTAACGGTTCTTATGAGTGATTTAATCCATAAATATAGTGAAACCGATTTGATTTTGTCATACATCCACATTGCATGAAGTTCTCCTAACGCGAATGTGGTAGCTTCTTGGGCGTCCTCGGCCACAGCCTTCACTATTACCTTTTGAACTTCCCCATCGCCACTGTTCTTGCCGCGCGCAATAGATGCAGTCCATTGATATAATTGTACCATATTACATACTCTCCTCTTCTTCTTGGTTCTTCCTTATCCCGTACTTCTGTTTCAATAGATGTATAGTTTCATTTGTGTAGGATTTAATGAATTTATCATTACTCCACACTTCAATATAAAGATCAATTTCTTTATTCCGGGATATGATATGGGAAGCTTTTCGTATATCATTCCCATTATACAGGATCATCGGGATTCCTGTGGTTGAAGAATTGGTGGTTATTAGAAATATGGGTGCTGACCGATTGGCGAATAAGTAATCGCCGGATAAGGGCTTAAATGTATTGATATCAGATGATTTTACCCGAAATACACGCTCCCGAGCATCCACAACCTCGATCTTACCCGGATAGTTTTTCGGGATTGGATATCGTCGTTTCAACCATACAAGATTCTCATGGACAAGTTCTTCCGATGTACGGAATGCAATACCGAAGTAGTCAATTGTAAATAAGCATTTCTTACCGGGTGTTCGTGTGGCTTCGATTGCACTGGGTGGTAATCCAAGTGCATCTGCTAATAGCGGGAAGGGGTCAAAATATTTACTATTCCCTCTTCCACGTCGCACGGCTTTCTCAAATTCCTCCATAGCTTCTTTCGTCTGAAAGAATATCATATTACTTTGAATAGCCTTGGTGTAAGGGTATTCCAATTTCCTTAGATATCGTATACCTTCCTCTTGAGTCTTCACATCGAATGCCAGTGCGGGTTTATATCCATCTAAGAAGAATTTAATTGCACTAGGCTTCAGTTCCGATGTATCATGTTTAATAGTCAAAACACATACACCTCCGGGGGTCATCGTATTAATCTCATGTAGATCCAAAAATAATTACCTATCCATTATGTACCACTTCTCCTCTCTCCTTCAATAGGATGATATATACCTATAATCGATTTCAAAAAAGAAAAGCATCCGGGATATCCCGGATGCCTTCTTTATTTTACTCTTCTTCCAGTGGACACATTTCCAGAAACGTCTCCGTTGTAAATTGATCACCTCTAGCGTTGGTTATGGTGGAAACCACCCTGATGTGAGACAACCACGCGATAACAGCACGAACCAATGACTGTCCACTCTCGTTCTTCGCTGGGTGGATAACAAGTAACCCCGGCAAATCATTATCTTCATCAAGAATCGTGATTTTACAACCGGTAATCAATGCAAAAGTTAGAATACCGCCATCTTCATCTATCTCAACCTGTAAACCATCTTCAAATGGTGCATGAATATTGTACCAATTCAGAAAACTCTCTTTCTCCCTAATCATTTCGTAAGACAGTGGTAGAGAGTTATAAACGGATGCAACGCTCATCCAAGTCGAACGTAGCATATTTGTCCATACAGCTGAAATTTCCGTCTTTCGACTGTCAAGCTCCTCTTTCGTTAGCGTATAATTGCTATGGGCTGTATACTTGGGAAGTCCAGCTGCTGTTCTGTATACGCCTGCCCGTTTCAATGCCGTTACACCAACCGGAAACCTAAGTGCAACCAGATCGTTTTCCGGAATGAAGAATACGCCGGTTTGACGTATGGAATCTTCGAACTGGTAGATTGCATCAACTCGCATACCTTCAACATTTCGAAGCGTTACGGAAACATGTTCGAAGTTAGAATGTCCTTCAACCCACTTGTATTTTATCGACGGGTTATTATCACCATCTAACCATATGATCCACGTAGAATGGATGACTGAATTCATCTCGATCAATTGCTCTCTAACACGAGAGATAATCATAGGTGCCCGACGTTCCAATTTCTTTTCGAATATGTCCCTCAATTGAATCACTGCATTGTCCGAAGTGTTCTTTAAATTTTCCATTGTAAATTCCTCCTATAGTGGTTTATTGGGAATGCAAATTGTATTTATTAAAATATGAAGATCATCTTGATTGGCAACACTCATCAGACCCACTTGAGTTATTACATAAATAGGTATATGAATATTCAATAATGAAACTTCAAGCAGGACTTGATTCAAAGTAAATTCATTGGCTTGAAATTTCATCTCACCCTTTGCCAGGTCAATATGTATCATTTCGTTGTCGGGTGTTGTGACATCATAGGTACTCCGTCCAAGATCTTTCTTTATAACCAGTGGTTCGTTACCCCACTGTAAGGTTTCTGTCTCTTTCGAAAGTCTGGAGAGTTCTGCGTCATTTTGAGAAATGAATAAATCAAAACTTGGCAGATCAACGACGTCTCCTATAACGTTATACAGTTTTGCAACTCCATCTCCCTGTGCCTTTATGGCACTTACCTTCAACTGCATGCTAATTCCTCCTTCTTCTCTTATTCTAATTTATGATATATAAGTACAATCAGTTAAAAGTACGGAAAAAAAGAAGCTCTTATTGAGCTTCTTTCCTTTGAGATCTCTTAAGATATAATGGCAAACGACTTATGTTTATTCCAAGGTCAACTAATTTACTAGCCATTTCATCCCGATCTCTTTTCGAAATTGTGAAATCGTGGAAAGATGAATGAAGCGTGTAATAGTCGATCTCATATCTCATTGGATATAGCTCACCCTGTTTATCTTTGAAATAGAGATTGCCGGTAGTAGGTCGATCAACCGAGTATAGGACGCTGGCGTTAATCTCAAATGCGAGTAGTTTGTAGAGACCCGGTTCACCCATGTCTACATAGACTTCGAAGTCTACGCCTTTAATAATCCTCATATCCACAGCTCCTTTTATATTAACGTCTACGTTGATAATATATAAGTCTAATGGATACTAAACACGTACTCTCCCTCTACACGGGGGTCTCGCCTTCGCTCGTCCTCTGCCCTACCCCTTCTTAAGATCCCCGTTCCCGAATTGTTTCTCCTCTTTCACTTTCAGGCTAGTTCTGGTTCCCCCTATCGGGGCTATCTAGGGATTTCTAGTTTTCTTCTTCCTTGCACTTCACAGATCCCGCCCGTCCGCCCCTCTATGTCCGGTTATGGACATGTCAAATACCCGGTGAAAAAAGATAGTTCCCAATTAAAGGAACTATCTCTTGGTATTAATATTTGATTGTACGCATAAGCTCATTGCGTATGGAATCAAAGATAATATTCTTAAAGTTTCCGGGAATATTCATGATCTTATCAATTTTACCCGTTAAGAATACTTGAAGTTTGCGTGTCAGATCCGGCTGGTTAAGGTTCAATGCTGTTAGGTTTGCAATGAAATCTAGCAATGCTGTATTATTCATCAGATTCGTATAGCTATCCGATTTTGATAATGCCATTGCACCATATAGATCTTTGAACGTAATAGATACCTTAATCTCCAGTGGAAGTCCAATCCGGCTAATGGAATCACCAGAGCCAAACCGTGTGATACTGATTTGGTCAACCATTCCAAGGCTACAGTTGAATATGCCGTTTGAAAATGCTTGTATTAAGAATGGTGCATAAAATGCATTTGCCCCAAATTGGCGGGGGAGTGATAATGCCAGTAGGAAATTCAATGGAACTGCTACATCCAAGAAGAACGCTTCCGGAATGCCATATGGTGTTGCTAAATGAACATCCAAGGAATATGAACGAGAAAAGTTTGAATCCCGCCATATCTCCGGGAGGAGCATATTTGCACCGGCAAAGGTGGTAGTTACTCCACTCTTGAGATTATTCCACAATGTATTCATTATGCCTTTACTACCTGCAATGCTATTGGTAAGGGTATCAATCCTTTGCTCAGCTAACTGCTCATTCATTGAATCCATAACTCGACCAGCACCAACCCCGAATAGGAATTCGGCTTCCTTTGCCATATTAGATGCATTATTCATTGCACCTTCCAGCATGGATTTATCGGTACTGTTTGAAGATGACTCACTCATGGATGAACCGCCTTTGTCGAAATAAAAGGTCAATGCACCGTGAGCGCCTATCAGGTTGAAGATATTCTGTGCGTTTACTTCTATTGCTTCAGCATCCCATGTCATATTCTCATAAGTCTTCATCCCCTTACGCAGGGTAGACTTCCGAATGCCCAGATAGAGAGAAGTGATCCGGTTGAGAGTGTTGACGTATTTCATATATTCGGCAAACTGTGTCTCAAAGCTATAGTATCTGGCATTCTTACCACCAAGGACATCTTCTAACAGATTACCCATGGTTTCCGCTGGTGCACTGGCTGCATTGGCTAATACTTGAGCCAGAGATGACCGGTCTTTATCATTGATACCTTTACCTGCTAAAAACCTCGGACCACCTGGGATCACTGTACAAATCGGCATATCCATCAGAATATTCTCGGTGAATAGTCTGCCAAATTTCGAACCCGGTATACGCTCGTCCGCAGTTTCTAGAAATTGGTGCGGCATACCCATAATTGATCTGGCAGTTTGGAGTTTAAACTGAACGTCAGATATTACTTTATACGTTTCGGTAATTGTGTTTCTAATCTGAGCAACTTCTTCTTTGGTATAAATACTGCCATCATTGATTGTCTTTGAGTCCGTTGTATTAGTGGCTGGGGCACTCGTTGTGGATACTTGCTCCAAGTAAATATTTTTCCCGTAGCTGATTGCAGACCAACCAGTGGAATGTTTACCCCATGTATTCCCTTGTGTATCTTTTTGGGTTTCCGTAACCCTGACATTTGTACCGTTTGGAATCGAGGCCCCGGCAAGTTTCGCCGAAGCATCCGGTGATACCCGGACGTTTAATGCCGATGCCACCACTTTATACGTGATATCTACAATTGCCATTAATTTCACCTCTACTTTGTGACAAACTTACGGAGGGAATTAACCCTCCGTAAGATGTCTCTATTAATACATTGTCCCAGCGGCTATTTCTGCAATCGTTCTACTCTTATCAACCTTCTTTGCTCGATTATTGTTACCACCAGTAAAAGGATTTGGGGATCGGTCCGAGTTAGGAGAGCTGATTATTGCAACAGACGACGGACTCGATGCTTCTGATGATGTTGTACGCTTAGAAAGATATGCGCGCATAAGTTCATTGAACTCATCGGAATTATCGACCATCTTACCAATGCCTGATGCAATAATTTTCAGCAATGTAACCATATCGGAATCTTCAGCTGTTGCTTTGGAATTAAGACTCTTGATCATTGTGTCAACACGTTCAACGAATGTAGTCGGACTTGGTGCACCCGTTACGCCACCCGGATAAGCTTCCGTGTCAGATTCACCTATACCATTCCCGACTGTTGGAGCCTGTGCGGCAGCCGGTATCATGGAGTTTGTGGTATAATAGCTACTACCACTTCCATAACCCGGTTTGATATATCCTGCAAACCCAGCTGCTGGATTGTGCGGGAGTCCAAACATGGATCTTAATCGGCTAACATCCCGACCGTATACCTTAGTTTCGATCGGTTCTACGTGCCAGTTTTCATGCGCTAACGGTTTCCACAATCCATAGCTTTGCAACTGTGCATTTGACAAATTCCGTACCCAATCCTGAACGTCAGCGGCCATACCAATGCTGTGATTACCCTTACCAACATCAGCTACCCATTTCCTACGTTCAGTTTCGGATGCACCCGGATGTTTTGCTCGCCATTCATTAATCAGTCGTTGCTGTTCCGAGTCACTTCTCCAACCACTACTTATACCAACAGTTTTCTTGTAAGCCGCGGCTAAACGATTCAACCGGTCGGCAAAGAAGTCGTGGACGTTTGTCTTCCCAGATAGACCAGAATACTTCTGCTTCAGCGAGCCTGAATAGGCATCAAGTGTACCTTGATTTGCAAATTGAGTATAGTACGCATCAGTAGCAGTTGTATTGTAGACTGTACCTTCGAAAGTACCTTGACCCAAAATCTTATTCAAGGCATCGTTGTTATTAACCTCTCCAGTGTAGAACGGATCAGCAAATGAGAACGCTGAACTTGCACCTGTCAACATGGAGGTTATATCCGTTCCACCATACCGCTCATTGATATTTTCCGTATATGCTTTACCCACAATGCTTAAGAATTCCGACATGCTCTTTGGTCCGGTATCGGTTCCGTATAGGATGGAACTGGTTAAAATTCCATCATCGATATACGTATTCACACCGGTTCCGTTCAATGCCACAACCTGAGACAGCATCCGCCCAGTATTCTTGAACAGATTCCGCTCAACGCGGTTAGCATATTCTTCCCCAAGCTCACTTCCGTTATAGCGGATAAGTGCCTTTCGGATATTACCCCCATAAGTTCTTATGTGGCTTGCAAGATAGTAAATCGACATCCGTGCATTGATGTGCTTATCCGTTCCCATAAGATCATGGTCATAGACACCAAGCTTAAGTTTCTCTTCGAACAACCATTTTCCGGTGGCCTTAAGGACTTGACCCCATCCGCTGGCAGTCGACTTCTTACTTCTGGCTTTCGAGTTATATCCACTCTCAACTTCTACCAATGCTAACCATAAGTGTGGGTCTAACCCATATTGCACGCAGAGCTGTTTGATCATTCGGATATCATCAACCGTCATATCCGACTGTGGTGCTCTAAGTGCATACCCGAATTCTCTTATGATTGCTTCATCACTATCATCTTTATGAAGCATACTGTAGCTTAACGTTCCACCTTTTGTCCACATGGAAGAAACGTTCTTTTGTCTTTGGAGCGATTCCAGAATTGGATTAGTTCCAATTGGTGCATCTGCAAACTTTTTCTGATATGGTGTCAATCTCAATAGATCTTCAACTTTGGTTTGTGTTAACCCCGTAGTTGGATTTGCCAACCTAACGACTGTATCTACAGGTTCCGAACTTTGAGTCGACGTTGTAGTAGGTTTGGAACTAGTTGTAGCCTTAGCGGTGGTTGTTACGTTATTTTGCAAACGAACTACAGTATCAACCTGTGGAGCAGCCGGTATGCTATTAACCAATTGATTTGATGCATTTACTGGACCTGTTGCATTTGATGGTTGAACTGGAGGTAACCCGGAAATGATACGCAAGAAGTTTGCCTGATCAGCCGGGATAACCATCTCACCCCTGTGGAGGAATGCCGGATAGTTATCATATGGCACAGCATCCAAACCTGATGCGTGACTTGTCCGTGTATCACCTCGTATAAAGCCCGAAATACGATTACCTAAACTTTTGATATCGTCTGAAGCATTGCTAGAATCGGCCTCCATTTTAGCTCTGGTTCCTCTACCTCTTCCACCCCAGAGTCTATCCCAACCATCAGCAATACTATTTCCGATATCCTTGGTTTTTTCCGTCGTTTTATTCCATGCATCATTGATGGATTTGCCAAGATCAAAGTCGAATAGATTTGTGATACCCTTTTTCATATCGCTTATGAGATCGCCCATAGGTTTCGCGACATGTGTTTTCCAAGCACCTTTAAACTCGTCTCCGAGGAATTTGAAACCATCGCCGACTAGTTCTATGAAACCACCGAACGATGTTCCTACCCAATCGGACCATTTATCCCCGAAAAGAAGACCGAGTTCATCAAATGATTTACCAACAGAAGTGAATAGTTTGCGTACAGGTGAGACTATTAAGTCTGCAATACCGCTCATCGTTTCTTTTCTTCGGTGGTTGATAGCTGCGCCAATATCGTACATCGCGCCACCAACAGCCGAACCCATTGATACGGTGGCATTGAATAAACCTGCGGTAATGTTTCGAACCGTTTCAACAGGTGCACTATTCAATATATCACTCGGTAGATCACGAATACCTTTCGATAACCATTTAGAATCAATAAGACCAAATGACATATTACCGACAAGACTTCCACCGAGCACAGATGCACGATCCCAGATATTAACCCGTTGACCATCATGCATACCAAGTGCGTCACGCACCCTATCGGTGCTTGTTGCAGATCTGACAGCTTTGAATGTACCAACCGGCGTAAGTGCATCTAAAGCTTTGGAAGCAGGACCGGAAATATCATTCCATAATGCTTTAGTTTTTCTCCACAGCTTTTCTTCAAATCTAGCATTCTTTTCATGGTTCCAATCAGACTTACTCTTACCGGCCGCAGCAGCATCGGCTTCAAACTGCATTTGTGCGTTTCTAAGATCATCATATGCATCTTTGTCAGATATCGACTCATAGATAGCATTGGCGATCATGAGAAGAACGTTATATCTTCCACCCGTTAATTCGACCAAAACGGCGTTCAATAATTCAAGGATAAAAACATAGCTTACGCCTAAGAGTGTCTTCATAATTGAAGATACAAGACGCATCTTAGGTGTTACATTTCCTTCATAGACGTTAAAGAGAAATGCTGCATCACCTTTATGGATAAGTGCTGTTGTTGAGTTCCAGATTGCAAACCCAATTTCGGCTAATCCAAGGGTTGCAAGCGATGCCGATACTTTAATACTACCCTTCGTCATACCGTTTAACATTTTGGCAATGAATGACGGGTTCTTTGCAAACTTCCCGATGTTCGTTAAGATTTTATCTACAGCATTTCTAACGCCGGGCCCACCAAGCTTTTGGATCGGTGCACTACTAAATACTTTCTGAAAGAAGTTTCGTAGTGCAGTCATAACCTTAGATCCATCATTCTTTACTACATCAATCGCTTTGGCTTCTCCGTCTTTTAGTACGTCGACGCCTATTTTGGTGGCTGCTTCCTTAGCAGCTTTCCGCTCGGCAAGACTAACGACATTGGATGCTGAGCCTTTAACTAGATTATCGCTCACCTCTCTAGCCGCCGCTGTGCCGCTCTCTTCTAACACCTCTACTCCAAGTTTAGCCGCCGCTTCTTTTGCTGCTCTCCGTTCGGCAATATCGACCACACCAGATGCCGACGACTTGACAGCATTTTTAGCGCCTTTTTCCAACGCCTCTTCGGCAACTTCACCGACAACTTTTGCACCTGTGATTTTAGCTATTGCTTTAGCGATACGACCGCCTAGACCGAAAATAGTCCTAAGTCCTAATCGAGAGGCAAGTCTGGACAGCAACTTTTTGGGATTTGTAAATAATGAGGCGAGCCCTGCCAATAATGGAAGGAGACCACCTAATAACTTATCCCAAATGCTACTTTGTTTGCCCATTGCAGAAATACCATCCGCAATTAGCGTTGTATTGACCGCTGTTTGATGTGCCATTCCCAATGTAGCTTCATCATAGGCGTGCGAACTATCCACTCTCTGTACCGTTTTGCCGATCAAATCAACCCGAGCAAGGACACCATGCTTGACGCTTCGAATGAGCGATCTCATTCCACGTCCTATCGTCCTCCAGAAACCTTTGACCTTTCGTTCACTGGTAACTCCCGGTTCATTAGTTTCGGTTTCCGTTGCAACTTGTGCACCATTCTTTCTGCCCGAAGCTTTAACTTCATCCTCAGATGGTACACCCTTAACCAACCGCAAAGCTCTCCTACGGGCATTGAATCTTGAACCTTTCGCCCCTTCGGAAAGTGGTCCTTCACTACATCCTACAAACCCGACACAATCAACAATCTTAACGACCTTTTCAACTGTTTCTACTTTTTCCAGTGTCCCACCGACAACTTCAACACGGTGGATACCTCCGGCAGCGGACGCAAATCCTTCAGCTTCTTTTACTTTTCCAATTCCAACAAATCTACCTGCCATTTTCAACCCGCCGAATACTAGGTTTTTGGCGAAATTGGCAAGTTTTAATACGGTGCTACCCAATATAGATGAGAGATCAATTAATCCTTTTACAACCTTTGGAATTGCATGGGTCGTCATAGAAACCAGTGAGGTTCCTAAGTCAACTGCACTTCGCACTGCACCCGTTATTGCAATACCAAATCCCTTTACAAGTGTTCCAAACGCTTGTCCTGTTGCATGTATTACCGTATTAAGAACTTTGAAGGGTGCAAGAAGGAGTTGACCAATTGCCGGGCCAACCATTTTGACCCCTTGTAATAAACCATCTGCTGCGATTCTAACGGTTTGGAAAATACCCCGTGCAATTTTTAACGGAAGCTTTACAACGTTGATCATCACATCTCCAACAGTTTTAACCACTGAAGATGCAACATCCCCAACTTTCTTCAAGGGTTCTACCACAAGCATGTGGGCCAACTTACCCAATCCTCTGATAGGACTGGTGATTACATTCATGATTGTACCGATAAGTCCTCTGCGTCTGAAGTTCCCTCTTTTCGCAATCTCGGTCGGCATCATTGTTGGCTTTCCGAACTGATCGGTCAAGATGTTCGCAATGTATTCAAGGTTCCAACCTACGCCATTCAATTGACCTTTAATTTCGTCACGAATGACTCTCAGATGATCTTCTATCTTATTCACATGCGACATCAATTTCGTTAGATTAATATGACCTGTAGCTCCACCAGTATTAGCCGAAGACGAGCTAGACGTTGTATGAGTGGTCGCATCCGGCTCTTTCTTATCGGATTCCGGCTTATGGACGACCTCATTGATTGCGTCCATACCACTCTTAGGTGCACTAGGTGTTTGTATAATCGGTTCGTCGGGTTTCTTTGGTGCTTTTGGTGTATCGACAGGTTTTTCATCTTTCGGCTTAGACGACAATTCACCATCATCTTTGACGTCTGCCGTTATGATATCGCTAAACAGATTTCTAAACCATTGGCGGAAATTCTTTCTATTCCGTTTAGCTTCATCACTATTGGAGGATGCGTCCACCTTAACATTGGCGTTAATCATATTATTGAATAGATCCGTAAACCACGACTTAACGGTGTTCTTTTTCTCCGGTTTACCCGTGGGTTCCACCGGGGTTTCTTTAGGTTTATTCGAAGAAAAGACATTCTTCAGTGCATCAGATAAAGTCTCTCTTAGCGAATTCCTCTCCTCTTTGGCTTTCTTCTTTTCTTCTTCTTGTAGAACTGAATTAGCAAAAGTAGTCATGAACTTAATGGGGGACGTCAGGATATACGACAACCCACGACCAATAGCATTAAACAAACGATTCAAAATGTTCTTCAATGGGTCGGTGATATGCTTCTTGACTAACTCGCCGAGTGGTGCACCAACACTCTTCTCAAATACCCGGTTGAATGCATTCTTGAAACTTTCTTTCAAGTCTGCAAATGAATCTTTGAATTTCTTACCCACAAGGCTCATTGCTTCTCTGAACGGCCCGAGAGCAGCCTCGAATGGTTTGCGTATAGATTCTTGGAACCAATCGGCGATTTGAACCTTCTTCTTCTGCCGCCATGCTTTAAACGGTTCGAAGATTTCTGTGTTCATGAAATCTCTTACTTTTCCGAAGAGACCACCTTTACGTTTCTCTTCATCCGGGTCCATTTTACCGAATAGGATATCTTTGAATTTCTCACTGGTTCCTGCAACTGCCAGTGTGGCACCAATCATTGCGCCCACAAGCGGACCACCAGGTGTTAAGAAACCAATAGAGCCGGATAAAGCGCCTGCTAGGGCACCTGTCATCCCCTTGGGCAAATTCTTCTTAATTTTCTCTCTGATTTCCGGGGGGATTAAACCCTTCTTGATTTCATTCCCATGCTCATCCGTTTTACCAAAGAGCATTTCTTGTGCACGTTCAGATTTTGTAGCAAATCCAATTGCCGAACCTATTGTCAACCCAAGCAATGGCCCACCGGGAAGTATAATACTTCCGGCCATACCCAATAATCCACCAGCTGCCATATTGGGGAATATCTTTTTAAATTTATCTTTAAACTCCCGACCCAGCAAACCTTCCTTGGTATTTCCATCCTTATCCACGCCACCGAATAGGAATTCTTGTGCACGTTCAGACTTGGCGGCATACCCAATTGCGGAACCAACGGTGAGTCCTAATAGTGGTCCACCCGGAAGTATGATACTTCCAAGCATACCAAGTAGGCCACCACCTGCCATAGACGGGAAATATTTCTTAAATCCATCCACATATTGCTTAGGGATAACACCCTTTTTACCTAACTCTTCATTACCGAAGATGTAATCCCGGAATTCCTTAGAGTGTGAAGCAAAAGCTAGAGTTGATCCAAGCATTGCACCGAGGATAGGACCACCCGGTAATACCAAACTCGCTGCCATACCTGCCACGCCACCCGCGACACCTTTAGGGAGAAAACCTTTCAACTCGGTTTTCCACTTATTGATTGTATCCCTTGCGGCATCTGGAGACTCGCCTTCCTTGGATTGGAAAAGGCTAGACATTGAACTAGTCATTCTTTTCAGTGAATCAACTACGCTGGTTAGAAGACCTTTTCGATCTCGTTCAATTACAACGGTTCCATCTTCTTTTACAATCTCTTTCTTCTCACCAAATAGGCCAGTTTTAATATTCTCAAATAAAGCTTTGGAGTAGGTCTTGATATAAGAGAAAACGTTATTCTCGTTTTTCTCTACTTTTGTACCATCAGATTTGGTGTAGGCACCACCAGTCAACAGGTTCCGAGTAGAGTTACCGAAATCCACAAACATATTTCCGATGTCAGAGAGTGCGCCTCCGGTGTAAAATCCTTCTGCGGTCTTTTCACCCATGAAGAATTTCTTTACCCGACCAAATCCTCGTCCGGCGGCTTCTTTCATCTTATCAAGGAAAGGCTCAAATTGTTTCGCGAATTTTGTAAACAGCCCATCTTCGCCGAAGAAACGACTATGCATAGGGGACAGGATTGATTTATCTAACCACGTGATGGATCTATCCATTCCATCCCGCATGAAGTTGGTTATCCGTCCAAGTAGCCCCTTGAATTTAAATCCCTTCGGCTTGGATGGATCTCCATCTGAGCCTTCGCCATCGCCCTTATCTTCCTTACCGTAGATAATCCGATAGATCAGATTATCCATACGACCAATTAGCCCAGCAAGGAGCTGACCCGGAGAGGTAATCTTCCCTTTTATCATCTTAAGTCTCTTGACCATACTCTTCTCAGAGAGCAAAGATTTCAAGAAACCTGATGATATTGTTTTTTCTTGAACTTCCCACGGTTGTTCATAGGTTGCCATAGCAGTACGTACAGCTTCAAATGGCATGGATATTAGTTCGTCCATTTTTTCATTGCTACCACCACCAAAGCCCTCTGCTATGGACTCACTCGCTTTACCCACAGCACTTGTAGTGGACGCACGAATTTGACTATCCTTAAACGATGATCTCCGTTTTAAGACATCTTTTGTTCCACTAGATTTTGAACCTTGCGTATAAACCAGAATACCATCTATAAGAATCTTCTTGATATCCTTTAGGATGGATACTGATTCATTCATGCCTCCAGCATCTTTCGCGTCCGGACCATAAAACGAGCCCAATCCACTATATGCGGCAGATAGTCCACTTTCTTGAAGCTCTCTTTCAATACTTCTAGCCGAACGGTCGCCACTGGTTCTAGCAGAGAGAATCTTCCTGGACACAGAAGTTTGGAGATGCTTCGGCATATTCATGAAAGCAGCTCTTAGTGCATTATAAACCCTAGGATCACTGAGTTTTAAACCTTTACGCGCCATTTCTTCAGGGTCAATATCAGTTAAAGGATTGAAGAACCCATCATGATCAATAAGGAAATCGATAAAGCTTTGAAGATCCTTATTCATCTGCTTGGAGTTTCCACCCTTTACTCGCCCGAGGGATTGTCGCATTTCATACTCGACATCAAACATATCAGATCTTTGGTTATTGCGAATTCTCGTTTTATGATCATCCACCACGTTTGAACTCTTCGTAAATCTACCTGTGGAATAATCGTATAACGCAACCTTATTAGATCCGTTTATAGCGGCCAAGATATGGGACAAGATTGTCGGGATAACCTCTGTTAATGCCTTATCGGCTCGACCGTTGTATGACATTGCACCACGGTGGAAGTTGGATATATCAACTTCAGGTTTTTGATTTATATCCAAACCCAAGATAGAAGCCAATAGAGAGAACCGAGGTTTTGTTATATCATTCTTCATACTATTCAACTTTAGAACTAAAGAAGAAAGTAGACCAGAGAATGATACATCAAATTTACCCATTGCGTCTTTCACGGATCTTGGCATTAACCCGGTCATCATCAAACTAGCCACAAATGACAATGGGCTTTCTTTCAACTGAGCCATCGGTCCGCCACCAATGGATGACATCGTTTTCATCATACCAAGCATAGGGAACATGTTTTCGAAGTTTTGCTTGATCTGCTTCCCGTACGCTTTTAGATCAATCGATCCATCAATACCGAATACTTCTTCGACAGCTGTCTTACGAGTAGGACGTTCTTCAATCGTACGTTTGCTGATTTCTTTAAGCTCGCGCAATTCGAGCAATACATTATCGTAAAAACTCAGTTGCTTATTCATGTGATCTACGATTTGACTATTTTGAAACTCGACAACCGATGTTAAAAGTGTATTGGTATTATTGAGCATTGCAACTGTCTCTGTATGCATTTGTGCATACATATTAAGACTTATCGATTGCAGTTTGGTTTGTGTCTTTGCCAAGTAATCAGCGGACGCTTCGGCTGAATCTGTAATGGTTTCCATCAATGCTCGATTTCTTGCATTCGAACCCATCTCACTGACTTTAGTAGATGATTTGATTGCATTCACCGAAGCAAATGGATCTGGTTCTGTGGACGGATCTGCGAATGGATCATCATTCGATCCATCCCCCCAATCAATTGCAAAATCATCACCCAACCCGAATCCATCCATCATAAAATCAGATTGTCGGTCGAAGTTGACGAATTTACCAGTCCTCAAATCCTTTATTGCATTGGTCTTGATCTCCTTGACGTCTTTTAGGAATTTGTCAATCTGCTGATTGACGCCTCCACTCTTACGCCCATTTTTAGTCATAAAGTTTTTGGTATAGCTCAACCCGCTTTGTACAATTTCTCTATTCTGAGAAATTGTATTATCTAACGACGGCATTGCATCCGCAACAGCAAGTTTAGCTGTGAATGATAAGGACTTCCCAAGATTTGAAATATAAGATCTAACATTCGATTTAGCCATTTCTTCGTATACACCTCCTACGGATATATGAAACTGTTTTCGTGGTTTGATTAGGCGTTAGTCAAAAAAAAGAAGAGTGCGGGATACGCACTCCTCCATAACTTTCTTATTTCTTATCTGTGGACACGCCTTGCAAAGATTCCTTTTCGGCCTTCTTCTTGGCGGCCCGACGTCCAATTAATAACCCAATAGCTGCCCCACTCAATAGTTGTGCAGCAATCATAACGTGTTTACCTGATAGCATCCAAATACACTCCCTCAGTAAGTTTAGTGGTCATTCTTCTGAGTTATAATATATAACCCGATAGGAGAGAAACGACGCTTTTGATTTTAATACCGATCTTTGATATACTGAGTTACAACTGGATGAATATTTTTGATATACTTTAGGGAAGTTGGCGATCGTTTAACTGCGGCTAACTGAGCATCCTTATTGGGGTTCTGAATGAAACGGATTGCATACCCATTTTCCGTAACTGCGGCTAACTGAGCATCCTTATTGGGGTTCTGAATGAAACGGATTGCATACCCATTTTCCGTAACTGCGGCTAACTGTATATCCTTATCAGGATTTTCAATGCATTCGATTGCATACCCATCCTCTTCAACTGCGGCTAGTTGAACATTCTTATCGGGATTCTGAATGAAACGGATTGCATACCCATTTTCCGTAACTGCGGCTAACTGTATATCCTTATCAGGATTCTTGATGTATTGAATTGCACGCCCACGTTGTGTAACAGCAGCTAACTGTACATCCTTATCAGGATTTTCAATATATTCAATTGCATATCCGTTTTGTGTAACAGCAGCTAACTGTATATCCTTATCGGGGTTCTTGATGTAATAAATTGCATACCAACGTTGTCTAACCGCGGCTAGTTGAATCTCCTTATCAGGATTTTCAATATATTCGATTGCATATCCGTTTTGTGTAACAGCAGCTAATTGGACCTCTTTACTGGGATTTTCGATATATTTAATTACATATCCATTTTCCGTAACCGCGGCTAATTGTACATCTCTATCAGGATTCTTGATGTATCTGATTGCAAACCCATCCTCTTTAACGGCAGCTAGTTGAATCTCCTTATCCGGATTATCAATGTATCTGATTGCAAACCCACCCTCTCTAACGGCGGCTAGTTGAATCTCCTTATCCGGATTTTCAATATATTGAATTGCGTATCCATCTTGTGTAACAGCGGCTAATTGAATATCTTTATCTGGGGTTTGAATGAATTGGATTGCACAACCCTCCACCGTCACCGCGGCTAACTGAACATCCTTATCCGGATTCTTGATATAATCAATTGCATATCCATTTTCCGTAACCGCGGCTAGTCGAATCTCTCTATCAGGGGTTTCAATGAATTGAATTGTACGCCCACAGTATTTAACAGCAGCTAACTGTACATCTTTATCGGGGTTCTTGATGTATTGAATTGCATATCCATTTTGTTGAACGGCAGCTAACTGTATCTCTTTGTCGGGATTCTGAATGTGTACGACTATATGCCCGTTTTGTTTAACAGCGGCTAATTGTACATCCCTATCGGGGGTTTTGATGTATTTAATTGCACGCCCACGTTGTGTAACAGCAGCTAACTGTACATCTTTACTTGGATTTTCGATATATTGAATTGCATATCCATCCTCTTCAACAGCAGCTAACTGTACATCTTTATCGGGGTTCTTGATGTATTGAATTGAATGCCCATTTTGTGTAACGGCAGCTAGTTGAATCTCCTTATCAGGATTCTTGATGTATTTGATTGCAAACCCATCCTCTTTAACGGCGGTTAGTTGAATCTCCTTATCCGCATTTTCAATATATTCAATTGCACGCCCATCCTCTTTAACCGCGGCTAACTGTATATCCTTATCAGGGTTCTTGATGTAGCCGATTGCATGTCCAGTCTTCTGAACAGCAGCTAACTGTACATC
>Ga0182745_1000034_pt1 | contig 209743 bp, 165 predicted proteins | sample eDN3rd30CKraftBY_FD_128523 | JGI IMG/M metagenome (GOLD analysis project Ga0182745, IMG submission 128523) | Enriched backyard soil microbial communities from Emeryville, California, USA - eDNA 3rd pass 30_C Kraft BY (version 2) (version 2) | ecosystem: Environmental > Terrestrial > Soil >...
ACTTTAGCCAAATGAAGTTGATTTCCCTTGTTCCCAAGCTCTGGCTTGGGAACACACTCGACGCCAAGCTCCAGCTTGGCCACTCAATGTCTGCTTTTCTTCTCTCTGAAAGAGGAGAGAGTTATGAGTCAGGTTGTCTTCACTACGAATCTCGAAGCGAAGCTTCTGGGCGAGTGCGTTCCCAAGCCGGAGCTTGGGAACGAGGAACAGCGACTTCCCGCTTGTCTCCACAGCAATCGCAACTTCATTCCGCTAAAGTGTTACGAAATTCTCTTGTTCCCAAACTGGAGTTTGGAAACGAGAGAAAACAGCAGCCACGAACTTTCTTTTTGGTTCTTGGTTCTTCGAATTTAGTCCTTTTCACCGGACGACTTCGATGGTGCTGCTTCCGGTTTCTCTTCAGACTCAGGCAGTTTCAGTTTTTCCCGGATGGACTTGAGAAGTTTTTCGTTCGGTTGACTCTTCCCTTTTTCTGCTTTTAATGCCCGTTCCCAGGCAGCAGCTGCGTCTTCATGTCGCCCGAGCTTCTCCAGGCAATCGGCATAGTGGTCGAAGATGGTACTGTCGTCTCCCTGTTTACGCTGGCTGGCTTTTTCCAGGGGAACCAGAGCCTCTTCATACTTCCCTTGCTTGAAGAGAACCCAGCCAAGACTGTCGAGATAGGCATGGTTTTCCGGTTCGGCTTCGAGAGCCTTGCGGATCATCCCCTCGGCTCGTTCCAGGTTCTTTCCCTGATCCGCATACAGATAGCCCAGATCGTTGTTCGCTTGTGGGCTGTCTGGGTTCTCGGCAAGGACATCTTCCAGAACTTTTTCCCCTTTGGGCATATCCCCTTTTTCAACGTAGATGTTGGAGACATGGAACCGGCAACGATTCGCCAGTTCCTTGTCGTCGGGATGATTGGCAATAATCTGTTCAAAGAGAGCCAGTGCATCGTCCCAACGGCGGGCGTGATAGACAATCCACGCCTCCTGATACTGCATCATTGGAATCGGTTGCAGTTTCTGGGCATCATGAATGACGTCCAGAGCTTCGTCCGTCTTCCCTTGAAACGCCAGTGCGTAACTCAACAGATACAGAAAACGCCACTTCTCCCGTTGCAGTCCGGTCGAAGGATGCTTGATCGCCTCGTTCAGGATTTCGACCGCTTCGTCGTAGTGCTGCGAATCAACCAACTGGCTGGAAAGCTCGGTGAACAACATGGCCGGCGGATCGTTCCGCATTGAAATGGCGACTTTATAGAAGTGAATAGCATCTTCGATCCGGTCGTTCTCCGTCGAGAGCTTTCCGAGGATATACGCCTGAAGAAACTCGATTTTCGGCTCATCTCCTTCTTCGAGAGTTCGAGCATAGGCGGTCAACGCCGAGAAGGTTTCTTCATCCTCAAGCAGTGCCTGAATTTCTTCTTCGAATCGGTTTGCCAGAGTCCGAACGTCCGGGGCCATCTGTTGCAATGCGGCCTTGTCATCGGCTCGAGGGACTGTTGAAAACGCCCGAGTCAGAACACCAAGAAGTTTTTCTGATTCCTTTTGTTGACGGTAAACCGACAGCATTCCGACCAGAGCACGCGGGTCGGAAATCTTGTCACGCCCATTGGTATACAGCACGGTCGCCCGATCGAGGTCTCCGGTCTTGAGAATCTGATCCGCCAGGAAATACCGCAGAGAATCGTTGTGCTCATCCAGTTTGTACAACTCTTCCAGACGGGGGATCAGTTCCTGTTTTCGTTCCAGCTGCGTGAGAAGTTCGTCCAGCAGTTCATATGCCGCGCGCCCACGGGTCTGCATCTGGGCATCAAAATAATGCTGAAGCTCTTCGAGTGCTTTCTCCGGCTTTCCTGTCTGGCGGAACACGGTCGCCAGATTGAAACTGTTGATGCCTGGTTTGGCTTCGCGATACTTGTTGGCTTCGTCAAACGCTTCCAGCGCCAGTTCCGGCTGCTCCGCTTTCAGAAAGACGTCACCGAAATCGTCGAACAGCTTTCCCGGCTCGATCAGAAGTTTCTTGCGTGTCTCTTCGTCGAGCTGAGGATCCCGGATGGCGTCGAAGACGTACTTGTATTCTTCCGCGGCTTTGGTGAAATTTCCCTGAAGTCTCAGATAGAGCCCCAGATCGCGGCGGACGTAGAGATCCTGAAGAGACTTGGCTTTCAGGTTCGGCATCATCAACACAGACTGAAGCAGCTGAATTCCTTCAGACAACTGGCTTTGTCTGGCAAAGACCGCCGCCATGGCGACGACCAGTTCAATTCCGGCATCGTTCTGTTCCGCTGCGGCGAGGGTCAGTTTTCGAGCCCGATCGATTTCCTGCCGTTGTAACAGAATCGGCAAGGCACCCTTGTAGGCATCAATGGCCTGCGGATCCTGATCGACGGCAGCCAGATACGATTGCAGAGCATCGGTAAATCGTCCCTGTTCCTGCTCGATACGCCCCTTCATATACAGGGCCATCGCCGCCCGTTTCCCTTTTTCATTGGCGGGATCAGGTCGACTCGGTTCAAACTTTTTGAGTGGCTCGTCGCCGGGTTGAACCTGCAACCCTTCCAGGCGGCTGGACGCCTTCTCTCCCTCCTGAGCCATGACAGGGGAGGTCACGAGAATCGAATTCCAGACGAACAGGGTCAATGACGCCAGCAGGAATGTTCCCGGCGCCAATGTTTCCGACACAGACCGCTCTGTATTCCACAACGACATACACTCATTCTCCATTGTTCCGATTCCGGATGGAATCCAGTCACTTTCTATCATAGCTGCCCGGTCGGAATGACACCAATGCCGAAATGCAAGCCATCCCTTTCCCGAAAGAAACTGCCCTGTTCTGCTCAGAATCTCTTGTATTTCTCTGAAAGAATCTCAATCCCGGTGCGTATCTGCTGTCTGTCAATCGCGTCACGTGAAGCCATTTCCCAGAGGGTTGGCGCAACGTTCTTTGAACTGATTGAGTGTCTGTTCTTGCCGATTTCCGTTCTGAATCATTTTATCAGCTCCCGATTCCTCGTGTTGATCCATGAGTGAATCGAAACAAGATCAGGAGAGTCGATGTCCGTCGCGAAACCGAATGGAACGAAAATTCTTCTTCCCCGATCCGGTCCAGACCAGTTCTGGCAGATCATTCACAATCACTTTGCCGGAGAAGACGCACGCAAGTGGAAATACCTGGCGATGCTGGCTCTCCGGGAAAATGCCGGTTGGCCTCTCGACCGGATCGGGGCGGTGTTCGGACATCCCAAAGGACACGTCACCCGGTGCCTGGCCCGTATCAAATCAGAACTCCGCGCCGGATTTCAGGCGTCTCCGGAGTTTCTGGATCTCGATGAAGAACTGATGTGGGAGAACGCAGAGGGAAGCTCAACCGGCGACACCTGCGAATCGCTCCTGTTCTCTGATTCCGAACCGACAGACGTTCGTCAAACCGCCTGAAGTTCTTGAGTGACAACCTCCTCGTTCCCAAACTCCAGTTTGGGAACGCACTCGCCAGGAAGCTCCGCTTCGTCATTCATACCAAAGGCAAGTTGCCGAGTGGCCAAGCAGAGCTTGGCGTCGAGTATGTTCCCAAGCGGGAGCTTGGGAACAAGAGAACCCTTCACTTTCCCGGATCTTCTCATATGCAACTCAAAACGCTCCCCGTCTCTTTGCTTCGTCCGGCTCCGTATAATCCTCGCCTGACACTCAAGCCAGGTGACCCGGCGTGGGTGAAGCTCGAACGTTCTCTCACCGAGTTTGAACTGGTGCAGCCGATTGTCTGGAATCAGCGAACCGGTCATGTTGTCTCCGGGCATCAACGTCTGTCCGTCTTGAAGTACCACGGGAAGACCGAGGTGGATTGCGTTGTCGTCGACCTGCCGCTGGAGAAAGAAAAGGCGTTGAATGTCACACTTAATAACTCGACTGTCGGAAGTGACTGGGATCCGGATCGGCTGATCGACCTTGTTGCGGAACTGCAGGATCTCCCGGACTTCGACGCCACGCTCACCGGGTTTGATGAACAGCAACTCAAAGACTTGTTGCTGACCCCCGCGCCCGCCACCGACGAACCGGATTCCGATGCTGACACGCAATCGTCTCATCGACAGGTGACACTGGAAGTCCCGGACTCCTGCTGGGAAGAAGTCCAAGCTGATCTCAACACTCTCCTCGCCCAATTCCCGGAAGTCCGCCTGCATGTGAGAAACAGTTGATTGTCCGGATCATCCAGAGGAACCACGGAATAAACGGAAAGCACGGAAATAAAATGGGGCCATGGTGACGCACAAGGAACCAGTCCCAGTCGTCCAGCAAAGGGAATTTCAAATCTTTCCCCCCTTCTTATCTCTGTTCCGTCATTTCCGTCCCTTCCTTGGTTCATCCTCTGAAATTCCTCCTTCTCTCTGCTGACTCCTGAATCCTGACCTCTGACCCCTTCTTCCCTCATGCACTTCGAACTCACTCTCTCCGCAACCTATCAATTCCTTCCGAAAGTGAACACGACCCGATCTTCCATCGTGATGGATCAGTTCGGGATCGGATTTGAACAGGGGGAGCACTGCATCGCTCAGGATGTTCCGATGTCGCTGTCGTCGGGCGAGATCGCATTGTTCACCGGAGAGAGCGGCTCTGGAAAATCGTCCCTGTTGCGTGCCGCTCGGCAACAACTTTCCGCACAGGGACAAAATGTTCTTTCTCTGGACGATCTCCATTGGGACGACGGGTCGCTGGTTGATCTGCTGCCGGGGGAGATCAGTCAAAGTCTGTCGCTGTTAACCATGTGCGGACTCGGTGAAGCCCAGTTGATGCTGCGGTCTCCTCAGGAACTTTCAGACGGCCAGCGTTACCGCTTTCATCTGGCATATGCATTGGCTCAGAAACCGGACTGGATTGTTGCCGACGAATTCACCGCCACGTTGGACCGGCGTCTGGCCCGTGTGATCTCTTCCAATCTGCGGCGGCTCGCCAGTAAGAGCGGAACCGGTTTTTTATTGGCGACAACCCATGAGGACATCGTTGATGATGTTCAGGCAGACCAGCACCTCAAGTGCCACCTGAACGGACAGATTGAACAAACGTCCTCTCCATCGACCGACCGTAAAAAAAAAGAACACGCCTTGCCGACGAATGCTGGATCTCTGCAGGGACCAAATCGGACTGGGCGTACTTCGCTCGGTGGCATTACCGGAGTCACCACATCGGGCTGATTCGCAATATTTACGTTCTGTGGCACAGGGAGGAACCGATTGGAATCTGTCTGTTCATTGCCCCTCCGAAAGCACTGGCACAACGGAACAAGTTTTTCGGACAGAGCGGGCGCTGGAGTCGAACCTCCCTTCGCCTGCTCAATCGTCAACTGGTGACACTCTCTCGTGTTGTCTTGCATCCAACTTATCGCGGGGCAGGGCTGGGACGGCTGTTCATTCGGCGTTGTTGTGAATTGTGTCCTTATCCCTGGATTGAAACACTCACGCAGATGGGAGAGAGCAACCCCGTCTTCGAGCAAGCCGGTTTCCTGCGATTGGGAGCTTCCAAAACAGTGGCTCGTTCAAGGCAATCTCATTCCGTGCTCTATCGCAGAAAACAGAAGAATGGCAAAAAAACGCCCCTCCTCACCCGCGAAACGTATGACAAAAGCCGCTTCTCAAACCCGGTCTACTTCCTCTTCGACAACCGCGCCAATGCCGGTCGACAAGGACCAGCGGGGGAAGAAGAGGTCAGGGGGCAGGATTCAGGGATCAGAAAAGAATAGGGAGACATCCGATTCCCTACCCACTAATCACTATCCACTACCCACTCTTCTCACCAATGAACAGCAAACGGAATATCGCAAACTGCTGGCGAAAGGGGCCTCTCCCGCCGGGGCCTGTCAGCAGTTGGGGATCGATCTTTCGATGGTCGCCGCCACCATGGAACAGAACGACCAGTTTCGTGCGATTCTGACTCGTGTGCAGGAGTTGCTGAGCCAGAACGTGGCCGCGGCACTTTATCGTTCCGCCATGGAAGGGAGCGTGTCGGCACAAACGTTTTATCTGAAGAACCGCCCCCCTCCGGAATGGCCGACACAGGATGAAGAGACCACTTCCGCCAGCCTCGAGAGCCTCACGGATGACGAACTCATTACCCAGTTCCGACAAGCGGCTCCTGCGCTTCTTGCTCGACTCGCAACGGGAGATTCTCAAACGTCAGGCCCATCTCCGACCGGACCTGTTCCGGGAACTCCTCCGGCTTCCCAATGATCCCGATCAACTCCTGGCAGAAGCTCTTCAGTCCTGGCAGCAGGCCGATCTGTCGGCACTGGACTCCGCCTGGCAGAATCTCGCCGGGACCGTTCGTTATCGGGAACCGTTGATTCGTCGGGCGTACATCGAACGCCCTCGCGGTCACTCCAAAACATCAGACATGGCGGTACAGATTGCCTGGATCCTGCTGGCGGCGCGGCATCCCGTGAACGGACTCGCCGCCGCCGCAGACCGCGATCAGGCGAACTTTCTCCATGATTCCATCCGCCGTCTCGCCGGGGTGAACGGCGACCTCCTGGGACCACTCCAGTTTCTGGAAGATCTCATCCGCAACCGGGAAACAGGAAGTCGGATTGATTTCATTTCCTCCGACGTGAAAAGTTCATACGGAGCCCTGCCTGACTTCATTGTCTGTGACGAATTGAGTCACTGGCCTCGCCCGGAGATGTGGTATTCCCTTCTCTCATCCGCTGCAAAAAAGCCGAATTGCGTCCTCACCATTCTGACGAATGCGGGAGTCGGTCGGGGGTGGCAATGGGGAATCCGGGAGCATGCCCGAACGGATGCCCGCTGGTACTTTTCCTCTCTGAACGGACCGCATGCCCCGTGGATCACGCAGGACTGGCTCGATGAACAGAAAGCATTGCTTCCGCAACCGGTCTATGAGCGTTTGTGGCTGAACATCTGGCAGCACGCCGAAGGAAATTTTCTCACTCTGGCAGAAGCGGAAGCGTGTCGTCAGACCGATGCCACGCCACAAACAGAAGGCCGCCCGGGAGTCGAATATGTCGCCGCCATCGACTATGCGGAGAAACATGACTTCACCGTTGGTTGCATCTGCCACCGCGAAGGAGACGTCATCGTCATCGATCGTATGGATGTCGTGAAACCGACACCGAATCTGCCGACTCCAGTCTCCTGGGTGGAAGACTGGATCAGTGAAATGGCAGGACGTTTCCCCGGGGTCCGGTTTATTGTCGATGAATATCAACTGATCGGGACGATTCAGCGACTCGAGTCCCGTTTTCCGATTCAGCGTTTTGCTTTTGCCGGAGGAGAGGGAAATCACCGTCTCGCGATGACACTGCGTCAACTGGTGCTGCACCAGCGGCTGCGATGGTATCCCGAGTGTGGAGCCGTCCCCGGTTTACATCGGGACGATCTGGAGACAGAACTGGCGTCACTCATTCTCCGACAGTCTCCTGGTGGTCGCATTCGAATCGATCACCGTTCCGATGGCATCCATCACGACGATCGGGCCTTCACACTCGGAGTCGCCTGCCTGATTCTGAACGACACTTCTTCCAGTCAAAACTTCCTGCACATCACCCCTCCCCAGCAGTTCGGCGGCTTTGACTGGTGATTGCCGGTAATCCCGCAGGGTACGTCGCGACGCACCTTGTGTTTGGAAAGGGGAAAGGTGCGTCTCGACCTTAGTGTTACCCACATTTTTCTTGTGGACTCTCATCATGAGGATGAAGAGTGGGCCTTCGCAAATATCTGCCCTGAAAGGGCTTTATAACACAGCCCAGGGTCGCTCACGAAGTGAGTGCACCCTGGGTTGATGGAGACCCCATTTCAGGTCGACCCCGAAGGGGTTGTACAATCCGACTCCTTTGTGCCACCCCTTCAGGGTGGGTTGATCAACACGGCGCTCTTCCACCCAGGGTGCGCTCCCTTCGTGAGCGACCCTGGGCTGTGTTGTCAAAACCCCTTCGGGGTAACAATGGTCGGGGCATCCATGAAGACTGTCAAAAAATGTGGGTAACACTAAGGTCGAGACGCACCCTACAGGAAGATGCTCTTTGGTTCAGAGCCAGTTCTCTCCGCAGTCAGGACAGCCGTCTGTGTTCTGAAGATAGAAATACGCTTCCACCCGGCCGAATTCGTTGTAGAGGAGTTGAATCTCCCGACGGATGTACTCCCCTTCCGCGATTCCTTCGACGACATCCAGCCGAGCCAATGCCTCCGGGCTCACTTCCCAGACTTCTCCATGAATGGACCGTCCGGATGATTCCCCGGCATCAAGCAGGCCGGGGTAGGTTCCGAGGTTGACCATGCGGTAATCGGGAGCCGTCCGGGCTGTTCCCAGAAAATGCTCGGAAGCAATCGCCGGATGTCGGCAGAAGCCTCGTTTCAATGTTCCATAGACAAAGAGGCGGTGTGAAGATTGTTCTGAAGAACTCATGTCAGCAGCCAGAATCAGAGGCATGATCGTGATACGAGCGGTTCACGACTCTTTCAACGCATTCTCGCAAAGTTCAAAAAACAGAGACCACTGACAGTTCACCTGCCAGTGGTCTCGAAAATCAAAAACAAGGGTTCACGAACCCAACTGTTTTACCCTTGAGGGGCGGCTACGCGGCGTTTGCGTTGTGGTCGGCCTCCGCGAGCGTCTCCAACCGGAGCACCGCCCCCTGTTCGTTGGCCGCCTGAACGCTGGCCACTTGACCGTTGATCACCGGAACGATTGGATTCTGATCGGCCTTCGCTACTGAAACGGCCCGGTCCACCTGAACGGGAACCGCCGCCGCCACCTGGACGACCGCCACGTCCTCCTCCTCCACCGCCGCTGCCGCCAAACCGGCCACGAGACCGTTGACCGAACGGATTCCGTGAACCTCCACCAGAACGGCGACCTTCGCCTCCACCACTTCCTCCACGAGGCGCGCGATCCGGGTACTCTTCATGAACCGGGAGTCGTTGACGAATCAGTCGTTCAATGGCACGCAATTGACCACGTTCACTGCTGTCACACAATGTCAGTGCAATTCCGCTGGCGCCGGCACGTCCGGTTCGTCCAATTCGGTGAACATATGATTCCGCATCAACAGGAAGGTCGTAATTGACGACGTGTGTGACACCGTCAACATCGAGTCCACGAGCCGCCAGATCGGTTGCCACCAGAACATTCAAACGTGGAGAACGAAAGCGTTCCAGAGTACGGGTCCGGGCGTTCTGGGATTTGTTCCCGTGGATCGCGTCGGCCTTGATTCCATTGTCCCACAACTGCTTCGCCAGTTTGTCGGCACCGCGTTTGGTTCGGGTAAAGATGATGGCTTTGCCCACTTCCGGCTTCTGCAGAAGCTGATCGAGCAACGGCCCTTTTTCCGAGTTGGAAACATGGAAAACCTGTTGTTCGATGCATTCGACAGTCGTTGACTGCGGGGTGACTTCCACTTTCACCGGATCATTCAGCAGGCTTGCCGCCAGGCTGGAAATCGTCGGTGGGAGTGTTGCGGTGAAGAACAACGAATGGCGTTCTTCCGGCAGTTCGCTGATGATCCGTTTCAGATCGGGCATAAAGCCCATGTCAAGCATTCGGTCGGCTTCATCCAGAACGAACACTTCCAGACGATCGAGACTGATATGTCCCTGGTTCATCAGGTCGAGCAGGCGTCCGGGAGTGGCGACGAGAATGTGTACTCCCCGTCTCAGGGATTGGACCTGTCGTCCTTGTCCAACACCACCGAAAATGCAGGTGACCCGCAGTTTCAGAAACTCGCCGTAGTCCAGAAAGCTTTCGCCAATCTGTGCGGCCAGTTCCCGGGTGGGAGCGAGAATCAGGACTCGGGGAGAATGAGGAATCGCCCGTTGGGTATTACTTCCCAGGTGATTCAGAATCGGCAGCGCGAACGCGGCAGTTTTCCCGGTTCCCGTCTGGGCACAACCGAGGAGATCTTTTCCTTCCAGCAGGTGAGGAATGGATTGTGCCTGAATTGGAGTCGGGGTGGAATAACCCTGTTTTGTCAGGGCCTGATGGATCTCGGGGAGGAGAGGCAGGTCGGAAAACGAAATGGAGTTCAATGCAAAACCTTCAAACAATGTGTACACCGAGCGCCAGCGGGTCCACAATGGATTCCGTCAAAGACAGCTCGCAGTCAAAATTTCCGAAATCGAATCCTGAAATCCGACAAAACAACTGTTCCGTGGACAGATTCTGTCAAATCTGCCTCTTTCAGTTTGACCTGTGAGGCGATTTCAGAAATCGACCGGAACGACATTGCGGACTCGGGACTGTTCCTGAGCTCCTTCAATTCGAATTCATGCCGGTGGTGTGACCACCCTGTTTTGATGGATGCTCGAACAGGGTTCGCACGGGTTCGCCGTGTTCACAATCTGTTCTTCATCTTTCAATTCAGGACTGACGCAACACTCGTGCAGGGCGCACGAAGTTCGTGGCGCCGAATGAGGAGTTGTGACAACACAGAGGGCAAGCTGGACAGCGATCAATCATCGCGACTGCTGTTCACAGGCTGAATCTGTGTCTTTCGGTGGGGCCGTTTCGCGGCAAGAAGCGGCATCGCATCAGAAAACTGCACGCCCATCCAACCGAGTCGAGGCCGTCACGGAGTTTCGCACAAAAAATGCGCGAGCGTCCGTGTCAGGTTCGCCAACTATAACGGGTTCCGGCAAAGAAGCAAGTCACGATTTACAGGATTCCTTGGCCAGTGAGCACTTCCGTCACAAACAGCCGGTTGAGTTAGGGGGAGAGTAAAGAACGGCCAAAACAATTTCCTAAAGACTGTTCTATGAGAGAAGAATCCAGTAGGGTTGATGTTATAAAGTACGCGACCGCTCATACGAACTCCCGTTAGTTTCTCCCCTGTCGCTGCGGTCAGTAGAAATCTGTCCTCCTGATTCAGGAACCTGCCATGCCGACCCCAATTCGTCTTCCCCGTCGTCAGTTTCTTAAAACGGCCGCAGCTGCCTTCGCTGCTCCCTACATCATTCCTCAGAGATGTTTTGGGGCTAACGAACGGTTGACCGTTGCTGCCATTGGCGTACGGAATCAGGGAAAAGGGAACATGAATGCCTTCATCGGCAAAGGCTGCAACATGGCGGCGATTTGCGATGTGGATTCAGAAGTCCGCGCCGCCGCGGTCAAGATTGCTTCCGAGAAGGGACAGAATCCAGTCGAATACACAGACTATCGTAAGGTGCTCGATCGTGGCGACATTGACGCTGTGATCATCACCACACCGGACCACTGGCATGCCCTGATGACCGTTCACAGCTGTCAGGCCGGGAAAGACGTTTATTGCGAAAAGCCACTCACCCTGACCATCAACGAAGGGCGCCGGATGGTCAATGCGGCGCGACAGCACAAGAAGATCGTTCAAACCGGTTCACAACAACGATCAGGGAACGAGTTCTGGAAAGCAGCCACGCTGATCCGAAATGGGGCGATCGGGAAGATCGAAAAAATTCTGGTCGGCATTCCAAAGTCGAACTATCCCGGTCCACTTCCCGCCGATTCCGCTCCTCCAGCCATTCTGGATTATGATCTCTGGTTAGGCCCCGCGCCGCTGCGTCCCTATAACGAAAAACGGGTGCACTACAACTTCCGCTTCTGGTGGGATTATTCCGGCGGACAGATCACCAACTTCGGAGCCCATCACCTTGATATCGCCCAATGGGCACTGGGCATGGATGACTCAGGTCCGGTTGCCGTGGATGGAACCGCCACATTCAATCAGCCGAATATCTCGGAAGTCACGGAAACCTGCCGGATTACGTACACCTATGCCGACGGAACGCCCGTCATTCTGGGACAACTCGAGAAAGATATTCCCGGCGGGATTACTTTCATTGGAGAGAAGGCAACATTGTCAGTGAATCGTGGAAAGCTGAGTTGCACCGTGGAAGAGATCCTGAATCAGGATCCATCGACTCTTCCAATTCAGTTGTACCGCAGCAAGAACCACCATCAGAACTTTCTGGACTGCATCAAAAGCCGTGAACTTCCGGTCGCCGATGTGGAGATCGGACACCGTTCCGCAACGGCGTGTCATCTTGGGAACATCGTTGCCCGACTGGGACGGGGCGTGAAGTGGGATCCGAAAGCCGAACGCTTCGTCGGCGACGAACAGGCCCAGTCCATGACCGATCGTCCCTATCGCGCCCCATGGTCACACGACATGGCGTTTCAGCCGTCGTAAGTTCTTCAGGGAGGCCTCAATTCCCTGCAATTGTGGCCTCCCTGTTTTTATTGATCCAACCTGTTGCGGCGCGGGAACATGCGAGTCCAAGGGGGACTGGATTTCACTTTTCGTTTACGGAACGCTGAAAAATAAGAAGGAAACTGCTCTAATGTGCGCAGTTTCCTTTTTCATTGCGACAAAGCACCCGGGAGAAATTTGCAGTGTCTCAGCTTGGCCTTGATCACTTTCAAAAGAACCACGATTTCCTGATCGGCATCGACTCAGACGGCTGTGCGTTTGATTCGATGGAAATCAAACACAAAGAATGCTTCATCCCGAACTTCATCAAGCACTTCGGGTTGCAGCCGATTTCCAAGTACGCCCGGGAAGCGGCCGAATTCACGAATCTGTACTCCAAAACCCGTGGCGCAAACCGGTTTCCGGCCTACCTTCTCGCACTCGATCTGCTGGAAAAACGGAAAGAAGTCCAGCAACGTAACGCCAAACTTCCCCAATTACAGGGAGTTCGCGACTGGGTGAAACGGGAAACAAAACTCGGAACAAAGACTCTCGGCCCGGAAGCGGAAAAGACCGGTGACGCCGATCTGCAGTTGGCCTATGCCTGGTCCAAAGCGGTTGACGACGCGGTCGCCGACCTCGTTCACAATGTCCCTCCCTTCCCAGGAGTTGAAGAAGCTCTGGGGAAACTGCAGGCACAAGCAGACGTCATTGTCTGTTCCGCCACTCCGAACGGAGCATTGCAGAAGGAATGGGAAGAACACGGAATCGACAAGTATGTGCAGGCGATTGCTGGTCAGGAAACTGGCAGCAAGAAAGAATCGCTGAACACCTGCAAGGCATTCGGTTATGCTCCGGAAAAAATCCTGATGATCGGGGACGCTCCTGGCGATCAGGCGGCCGCACAGGCAGTTGGGGCTCTATTCTATCCGATCAATCCAGGTCATGAAGAACAAAGCTGGGTTCGCTTCAATCAGGAAGCACTCGACCGGTTCTTCAACGGCACCTTCGCCGGAGAGTACCAGGAACAACTGATCCGCGAGTTCGAAAAATACCTCCCGGAACACCCTAGCTGGTAAGCAGAAAAGAAGAGCCAAAAGAGAAAAGCACTAAGAACCAAATAGCTTGGTGTTTTGGTTCTTAGTGCTTCGAATCTGGTTCTTTTCATGTCAGATCGTTATCGAAAACAGACGCTCTTTTCCGGACTCGGCGAGACCGGGCAGGAGCGTCTGTGTCGTTCGACAGCCGTACTGATTGGTTGTGGCGCATTAGGTTCGGTCATTGCGGAATCACTCGTTCGGGCCGGAGTTGGGACATTACGTCTTATCGATCGTGACTTCGTCGAACTTTCCAATCTGCAACGTCAGGTTCTTTACGATGAACAGGATGTTGCGGACCGGCTTCCCAAGGCGATTGCCGCGACGAACAAGCTTCAGCGAATCAACAGCACCGTTCGCATTGAACCGCATGTCGCCGATGTGACGCATGGCAATATTCTGGAGTTCATTGTCGGGGCTGATCTCATTCTCGATGGAACCGACAACTTTGAAATCCGGTTCCTGATCAACGACGCCGCTGTCGAAACAGGAACGCCGTGGGTGCATGCCGGATGCGTGGGAAGTCAGGGGCAGACAATGACAGTCCGTCCCGGAATCACTCCTTGTTTTCGTTGCCTGATGCCGGAAGCACCGGGACCGGGAACAGGAGACACCTGTGACACCGCCGGAGTGATTGGTCCGGCCGTGCAGATCATGGCGTCTCTGCAGGTGATTGATGCCCTGAAAATCCTCTCTGGACAGCCAGAATTGATTCCACCGCGACTCACAATCGTTGACGTCTGGACCGGGTCGTTCCGTCACCTCAATCTGGAGACGTTGTCACGAAAAAACTGTTCCTGTTGCGGTGGATCAGAGCGTCTCTGGCTGAGTGGAGAGAAAGGATCGCAATCAACCGTGTTGTGCGGTCGCAATTCTGTTCAGATTGCCCCGGTCTCATCAACCGCCCTCAGCTTCGATACCATCGCAAGGCGATTGCAGAGTCAGGGGACAGTCCGTGTGAACCCGTTCCTGCTCACGTTTCGTCCAATGGAAATGGAGACGACGATTCCGCAGGCCGATTCTCACCAGTCCCATTCACAGCTGGAACTGACACTCTTCCGCGATGGCCGGGCGATTATCAGTGGAACTGAAGATCTCATCGCAGCCAAAGCATTCTACGTCCGCTTTATCGGAACATGAGTGACATCAGGCGTTGAATTGATTGAGCCTGACTGGGAGGGCGAGGCTCCTGCCGAGCCGCAAACACAGGGATTGCGTGATCTTTCATACGGCTCAGCAGGAGCTTCGCCCTCCCGAAGTTTATACCGTCAGATCTCATCTCAGATCTGTCTTGTTCTTCCCATTGATCCTGCCAGAAGCAGCACAATGATGGCTCCCAGGACAGACATCAGCATTCCCGTCGGTTGTAGCGGTTCTCCACCTCGAAAGACGTAAGTGAGAAACCCTCCTGCGAACGAACCGATAATCCCCAATGTCATCGTTGCCAGCCAGCCCATGGGCTGTGGCCCAGGAACCAGCATTCGAGCGATCAAGCCTGCCAGGATGCCGAAAAAGATCCAGACAATAATCGCAGATAATGTGACCATTTGTTTTTCCCCCTGATTGGAATTATTCATCTACCGAAAGCGATATGCTTTCAGTTGTTTTCTGATTCAGGAGTCGATTGCAGATACCGTTCCAGAAGACGAATATTTTTCAGGTTGGCTTTCCATGCCACATCAAGAACATCCCCGAGGACAGGGACGAGACCTGCCGCAAAGTCGATTGCGACATTTGCCATCATTTTGACGAGAATATCACGTGGAACTCCGAGTTGATGTGCCGCGTAAACAATGTACGCCGCCAGAAGACCTGTGGCGAAATCTCCGACGCCCGGGATGAGACCGATAATTCCGTCCCAGCCGAATCGGATTCCGATCCCAGGAATGCGGAACTTGTTATCCAGCAGCGTCCCCAGAAGTCGGACGCGCCGAAGCAGCTCCTTCTTTTCTTTCCAGGTCAGAGGACGTGCGTTCTGATTGAGCCTAAGCTGGCTCAGGATATCGAATTGTGACTGATGGGTGGTGATGGGGTTTGTCAATTCAAATTCCCTCCTCAAGGCATCTGCCCGGTGATTGCCAAATTCCGTTACTGAATCGAGTTGTGTTCCCGCGACTCTCACAGGTATCTGGGTGATCGGATTTTTTTCTGCCAGAGTGATCGCTGGGGGAACACTTGAGCCCAAAAAAAGGTCTTCAGCGTTTCGCAGGCGAAAAGTAGGGCTTTTGCGAGTCGAAACGCCTTCAATCGCCTGCACGCGGTAGAGCCGGCTGCTCTATTGAAAACGCAGGTCACCGGGGCAAAGATCACCAAATCCGGGTTCGCACAGAAAATTTCTGAACAGGACGATTTCCCTGGCCATGCGACAACATGGAGGATCAGCCGCCAATTCCCGGGTTCGAAGTTGAATCGACTTGGGAGTTTGCCCCCCAGCGCCTATTATTCATGGACGTTTGCTCTCGTGGAGCCGCAAGACAAAGATCGCGGGTGTTCAAACCGAACAGGCACGGCGATGACCTGCCAGGCCTGTTTCAGGTTTCTCGCCGGTGACGTTTAATTACGGGACGGAATTCGAGAGGGGTTGATTGAACACTCTCTCACTGATCGAGCAGGAACCAGATTTCGATGTCGCAACCCGAACCTTCTCCGGTCACCGAGACTTCCACTAAAGCTCCCGCACCTGTCAAAGCACAGACTCCCAAAGCGGAGGCTCCGCCGAAACACAAGGAAGGGACCAGAGACACCATCGAATCGATTCTGTTCGCATTCGTTCTGGCGTTTCTCTTTCGGACATTCGAAGCGGAAGCGTTTGTCATCCCCACCGGATCGATGGCTCCCACGCTTTACGGACGACACAAGGAAACAATCTGCGAAGCCTGTGGACATCACGTTGTCGTCGGAGCGAGCCATGAAGTGGTTCCCGACACCGGTTATCTGATGGCCAACAGCCGTCTCCGAGCAGCAGTCTGTTCGAATTGCGGATTCCTCAACGAACAGATTTTTAAAGACCCTGCGTTTAACGGCGACCGGATCCTCGTCAATAAGTTCACTTATGAATTTGGCGAACCAGACCGCTGGGACGTGTTCGTCTTCAAGTACCCGACCGAGCCTCAGACAAACTACATCAAACGTCTGGTCGGCCTGCCGGGGGAAACTCTGCGGATTCGAAACGGAAATCTGTTTCAGGTGGATGAAGACCAGAACGAGATCATTCTGCGGAAGCCTGAACACAAACAACGGGTCCTTCAGATTCCCGTCTATGACGACAACGAGCCCCCCACCGAACTGATCAAAGCAGGCTGGCCGGAACGCTGGGAGAATATGGTCTCCTCTGAGATGGGGGAACTGGGACGCTGGTCTGGCACTGATACGGGATGGGAACGGAACGAAGAACAGCGAACCTATTCAATCTCGAAAGATCAGGCTTCCCCTTCATGGCTTCGTTACCGGCACTTCTTTCCGACGCCGCAGGACTGGCGAACCTTCGAACATGGATTACCACTGGCTCCACAACCACGACTGATCGGCGACTTCTGTGGTTATAACGCGGCAGTTGGAGACCGTCCTTTTGACGCTCAGTCGCCGGACAGCATCGATTTCGGGTCGTACTGGGTCCCTGATTTGACAATTAATTTCGATATCGCCATCAAAGAGGTTGCAGATCAGGCAGAACTCGTGCTGGAACTCAGTGAAGGAACCACGTTTTATCGTTGCCGGATCGATCTGAAGACGGGTCAGGCGACATTGCAGGAAATCAATACACTGTTCAACAATCGGGTTCGCGACCTGTCTCAGGCGGCAACCCCGGTCAAAGGACCCGGTTCATTTCGCATCTCGTTTGCCAATGTTGACGACCGTCTTGGCCTCTGGGTAAATGATCAGTGGATTGATTTCGGAAAAGGAGCCTTGCTTGAGTCTCCGGGAGCCACCGGAAATTCACTGCCGACGGATCAGGACCTCACGCCGGTCGGAATTAAAGTCACCGGAGCAACGGCCACGATCAGTAATCTGTTTCTGGAGAGAGACATTTACTATCGCGTCGGACGCCCGGGCCAGGACTTCCGCCATCTTTCCAATCAACTGGGACGCTTCATGAACAACCCGGAGATGTGGGGAGAAGTCTTTATGAAGCACTCACGCGAACTCGGAGAACGCACGCTGGTGATTCCCGAAGATAATTTTCTGGCCTTTGGAGATAACAGCCCGCAAAGCAACGACAGCCGGATGTGGAATCAGGGCCAGGAATCGGTCCCGAGAAAGTTTCTGGTCGGCAAGGCGTTCTGGATTTACTGGCCTCATGGAGTGCCGTTCCTGAACAACGGCAAAGGCTTTCCGGTGACGTATCACTACCAGCACAGTCAGAATCGGAATCTGGAGAAAGTGAACGACTACCCGCGTTACTCGCTGCCGTTCTATCCCCAGTTCAGCCGAATGACCCGTATCCGGTAAGGGCCGTCCTGAGAATAAGTGTCGTGTCGTGAGTGTGGCCGGGGTTGGACAGAGCGAAGCGAAGGAAACTCCGGTCGAGCGCGAAGAGTTAAGAGAGTGAACAACGAATTCAACTCCTCTCTGAACTCGTTCCGGGGTTTTGCGAGTACGCTCCAACCCCGGCCACCCGGACCGTCAAATACGAAATCTCCTCCCGAAATCGAACGACACACCTATTCTATAAAAACGACAGCCATATTCAGGGCGGTCCTAACCTGAATGATTCATGGTAGGGTGGGTCAAAGTCTCGCAACGTGAAGGTGGGTCGTCGTCAACGGCCGATTGTGCTTGCGGCGGTCTGTGTTCTTTGGAAGTGAATCCTGCGACTGAAGACCCACCACGCCATCATGTTGGCTTGACCACCCTACAAGTGTGAATAATCCGGGCTAACGCAACGATCACAAAAACGGCTTGATGCCATCTCTTTGCGCCTTAGCGCCTTTGCGTGAGTCTCTCCTTCTTTTTTCCCCTAGATCCGGTCGAGCCAGTCGAGCCACAGAGCGATTTTGGAGACCACTTCCTCCGGGAAGACATCACCGTCGGTCTTCTCCTGTTCTACCACCCAGGCCGGAAAGTTCATTTGCCGAACCGCTTCGAACGTCCGGACAATCTGCCGGTGTTGCGGATGGTTTGGGGACGAGATGAATGCAATTTCCAGTGGGGCATCCGGATCAACATCAGGGGGACGGACACGGAGTGGGGCCAGTTGCAGAATCAGCCCACGCACCAGTTCACGATATTTGAATGCGATTTGAGTCGCGAACAACGCCGAGCTTTCCCGCCCCATTACGGTGATTCGAGCCGGATCCACTTCATACGTTTGTGTGATCTTTTCGATGATCGACTTGACCGACTCCTCATGCTCTGATGACCAGCCACTCACATCAGGTGCGCGTGGTCCGACCAGAATGATTCCGCGATCCCGGCAGACTTGTGACCAGACCCGCAACACTTCCGACTCCAGCGGATCCCCCGTCGGATGCAACCAGACAAGCAGTCCCCAACGATAATCAGGCCGATAGTTTTCCGGAACATAAAGCCAGTAACCGAGCCCATCCCCCGGCAGTTTGTCAGTCGTGCGACCAATCTTCACGGTCACCGGTCGTTCCGGTTGAGGGATCGGAAACGGTTCAATACTGTCTGGTGGAGCCGACGGACGAACCACCAGCGTGGCCGAAAGTTCCTGTGTTGTGTCTCCACGACGAACCGTCAATGGGAGTGATTCTTCCGGTTGCAGCCTGCGAACTCGTTCTGCGAGTTCTTGTGAATTCTTGATGGGCTCCGATGCCGCGTGAGTCACGGCGTCCCCGTTTTTTAACTCCGCTTCAGCCGCTGGACTCTCCGGCAGCACATCACGAACAACCAGTCCGGCCCGGTCTTCACCAGTCAGCCGACGATCCGGCAAGATCCCCAGATAGGGAGCAATGAAGGCTTTCAGTTGATCAGTGAGAGTCAGGTCGCGTTCAAGAACTTCATCCCCTCGTCGTACTTTCAGCTTGACGACATCATTTGCATAGAGTCCCCCAAGGATCTGCTTGAGGTCGTTCAGCTTCTCTACCGGATGCCCGTTAATTCCGACAATCACGTCATCCACTTTCAGTCCCGACTTGTCAGCGGGGGAATCGGGACGAACACGAATCGCTTTCGCAGCACCACTCACCGGGCCGTTGTCTTCAAAGCCAATTCCCATCAACCCGGGCTTCAACGTTTCTCCTTCCAGCAGTCGCGGAAGAACAGCCTGAAGATCGGTTAACGGAACAGCGAAGCCAATCCCGCTGTCATACCATTCAACGCCGGCGGTCGTTCCCCGGGCATCAGGCGATAACGGAACAATAATTCCAAGACACCGACCCGTCAGATCGACCAGGGGTCCCCCATAATTCAGAGGAGACGTCTTTGCATCTGTCTGTAATGCCCGGCCCCAGACTCGATTTAATGCACTGATAATTCCGACCGAAGCATTGGGGAATTTCAAATCAAACGTTCGCCCCACTGCGATTGCCGATTGTCCAACCTGCACCTGATCCGCCGGGACAGGTTGGAGCGGAGTCAGCCCGTGGGCTTTGATTTTGAGAAGGGTCAGCATTCTCGATTCATCGTTCGCCACAATCTCCGCAGCAAACTTCCGCTCGTCAGAGAGAGTCACCACCACTGACGATGGATTGGAAAGAAAGTTGAAACGACTGGTGACGATATAGCCATCTTCACGGATGACGCATCCGGATGTTGGACCGGTTCCCGTCAACGTTTGTCCGACAAGATCCTGTCCACCAACCGTTTCAATACGAACGACACTCGGGTCAACCGCCGCCACGGCCTGTTGAAACGCCTGCTGTAGCTGTGCAGGATCCTGAGCCTGCCCTCGGCTTGCCTCGCTGCCGAACCAGTAAAGACAGCATCCAATAATGAGCAGTATTCGCATGAAAACTTCCTTGGAATCGATCAGCTCTACTCTAACACGGGACGCTTTAGATGCCAGTCGGTTTCTTTCTCGAACATCCGCGCGGCTCGCAACAGTCGCTCTTCTTCAAACGCCGGGGCGAGAAGTTGCAGACCGATTGGCAGCCCGTCTGAACTCATTCCACAGGGAAGTGAGATCCCCGGCAACCCGGCAAGGTTGGCACCGATCGTATAGATATCATTGAGGTACATCTGCAACGGATCTGACACCAGGTCTCCGAGTCGAAACGCCGGAGTGGGAGTCGTCGGAGTCAGAATGACATCCACATTGTGAAATGCCGTTGCATAATCCGCCGCAATCTTTCGGCGAACTTTCATCGCTTTCAGATAATAAGCATCATAATAACCGGACGAGAGTGCATAAGTTCCGACCATAATCCGGCGTTTCACTTCGTCGCCGAATCCTTCCCCCCGACTGGCTTCATACATCTCGACAAGGTTGCCAAAGTTCTCGGCACGATGTCCATAATGAACGCCGTCATAGCGAGCCAGATTACTCGAGGCTTCACAAGGGGCAATCACATAATAAGCGGCAACACCATAACGAGTGTGCGGCAATTCAATCTCAGTGATTGTCGCCCCCAGCTGACGATAAACATCGATGGCATTCCGAACCGCATCGGCCACTTCCGTATGAAGTCCTTCACTGAAGTGTTCAGGAACGACCCCAACTCTCAGACCACTTAACGGTTGTTCCAAAGTCGACAATACGTCCGGAACCGGAGCATCAACCGAAGTTGAATCACGGCCATCGTGACCCGAAATAGTCTGAAACAACAATGCCGCGTCGGTCATGTTATGAGCGAACGGGCCAATCTGGTCGAGTGAACTGGCGAAGGCGATTAAACCATATCGAGACACCCGTCCATAAGTCGGCTTCAGCCCGACAATTCCACAAAACGACGCTGGTTGTCGAATCGATCCCCCGGTGTCTGAACCAAGTGAAACGACCGCCATCTCTGCCGCGACCGCCGCTGCGGAACCCCCGCTGGATCCGCCGGGAGCTGTTTCCAGATTCCATGGATTAAACGTTTTCTGAAACGCAGAGTTCTCGCACGAAGACCCCATGGCAAATTCATCAAGGTTCGTTCGTCCTAATAAAATCGCATCTTCAGAATTTAAACGCTCAATCACATGGGCGTTATAAGGAGACTGGAAATTATGTAGCATTCTGCTGGAGCAGGTGGCATTCCATCCCTTCACACAGAGATTATCTTTAATCGCAATCGGCAGTCCTGCCAGCAGTCCCAGCGATTCCCCGGCTTTTCTCTTGCGATCCACCTCGTCGGCAGCCTGTAGCGCACCGGCAGTGTCAACACCAAGATAAGCCTGCACCTGTGAATCGTATTTCTGGACACGATCGAGATACGCTTGCGTCAACTCGACGGCAGTGACGTCTCCCTGCTGTTGTAACTGAAGCAGTTCCGTGGCCGTTTTTCCGGTCAGAGACATTGTTCAGGCTCCTTCCAGAATCTGTGGGACAAGAAAGTATTTTCCGTCGGATTTCGGAGCATTCGACAGGGCATCGCTCCGTTCCAGCGACTCTTTTCGAACGTCATCACGGAAGACATTTGTCAGTTCGGCCGCATGGGCCATCGGTTCAATGCCATCGGTGTCGACTTCATTCAGCAGTTCAACATAGTTGAGAATCTGCCCAATCTGATCGACATATCGGGCCTGTTCCTCGTCCGACAATTTCAGCCGGGACAGTTTGGCGACTTTCTGCACGTCGCTGAGTGACAGTTGCATCGTTTCTCTTCCTATGGAACATTCGGTTCAGAAAGCCTGAATCCGATTGTGCATTATCATTGCATGTTCATGACTCACTCCAGGCAGAGCGAGTCCACACCTGACATCATCTCTACAACATTGCAGCAAAAATGCAAAGCAAAAACACCCAGACTAGCCCGAGAGCAAACCAGGCGACGGAACACACCTGCAGCAGGAAACGTTCATTCGCTGTCAAAACGTTTCCCTGAATTCGGGCAACTGCAAAATTCAATAACACAAACACCGCGACATAACATAATAGATGAGCAACGGCGAGGATAAGTGATGCCAGGAAACTCCCCCGCCCGGCAGCAAATTCTTCCTCCGGCAGACACCACAACGCATAACTTTGCCATCCCAGAAACAAGGCACCAAACAACAGCGGAATCATTAAACGTCGACGAACAGGAGTCGTCCTGGCACTGCTGATTGCAAACCCCAGTGAACCACCTGCCGCCACCATCGGAAAGCTACTTAAATAAAACACCGTCGGAAGAGTCGAGTACCCGCTGGAAGCAGGGGCTCCCAGCCAGTGAATCGCCCCTGTATAAAATGCAAGAGAAAACCCCAGCGTCAGTAACATGGAAACAATAAATCGCACAGCAATGCGTGCTGGAGTGACAGGGGTTTTAATAAGGTGAACCTGATTCATTGTCTAAACTGTTGTTCGCTCTACTCGAACTTCTTCCCTGACAGCCGTTCGTATGCTTCCACATATTTCTCCCGGGTCTTCATCACGATCTCTTCAGGAGGAACTGGTGGAACGCTGTTTTTGTCCCACCCACTGGATTCCAGCCAGTCTCGTACAAACTGTTTATCGAAGGAGATCTGATTCCGTCCCGGTTCATACTGATCGGCAGGCCAGAAGCGGGAACTGTCCGGCGTGAGGACTTCGTCAATCAGAACAATTTCATCACCAGCCAACCCAAATTCAAACTTAGTATCGGCGATAATAATGCCTCGTGAAAGCGCCTCGGCAGCCGCCCGTTCGTAAAGACTGATGCTCAGCGTCTGTAAATCGTCCGCCAGTTCTTCGCCGACGATTCCATGCATTTCTTCAATCGAGATGTTCTCGTCGTGACCGGTCTCTGCTTTTGTTGCCGGTGTGAATTGAGTTTCTGGAAGTCGATCACATTCCTTTAATCCCAGGGGAAGGCGCTGCCCGGCCAGTGTTCCTTGCTCCCGATACTCCTTCCAGCCCGACCCTGCCAGATAACCTCGCACGACACATTCGATCGGGATCACTTCTGTTTTACGCACCACCATGGAACGTCCTTGCAGGGAGGCCACGTCCACGCCATCTGGCAGCGGAAGAGTAGTGACATCCAGACTGATCCGATGGTCATTCACCTGCAGTCGATCAAACCAGACATTACTGATTTGTGTCAGAATGCGGCCTTTATCTGGGATCCCTGCCGGAAGAATCCAGTCGAATGCGCTGATGCGGTCGGTTGCCACCAGAAGCAGCCGATCTCCAAAGTCATAAACATCCCGTACTTTTCCCCGACGGACAGGAACGTCAGGGATAAATGATTCCAGAAGAGTCGTCATGGCGGTTAACCGTTATTCTTGTGAGTATTTATTGCTCTTCAGGCAGGATGAATACTCACGCACAAGCGCTAAGACGCAAAGAACTTTATTTTATCTCTTTGCGCCTTAGCGCTTGTGCGTGAGTCTCCTCTTTTTTTACGATAAAAGTGCGAAAGTTGAACTTACGAATCCTGTGGAAGCGAGTGAATCCGAGCGATGATCAATTCGCGGACCGATTTCGCATCCGCCCCTTTCACCTGCTTCATCACATTTCCAATTAAAGCCCCAAGTGCCTGCTGCTTCCCGGCCCGAAAGTCTTCAATGGCCTTCGCTCCATTATCAAGGGCAATGGTAATGGCGTCGTCGATTGCTCCCGTATCTTTGACGATCTTCAATCCCTGTTCGTCAATGAGCACATCAATCCATTCCGTACGAATCTCCTGCACGCCGTCATGTTCTCGCAGCAGCCGTGTGAAAAGTTCACGTCCACTTTTAATCGTAATGACCTGATCCGTAATCCGTTTTAATAATGTGCCGAGAATCTCTGATCGCACCGGAAATTCACTGATTTCGAGACGTCGCTCTTTTAATTCCCGCAGAATATCCTGAGTGACCCAGTTGGCTGCCTGCTTAGCATCTCCACACAGGATTGCGACCTGTTCGAAATAGGCCGCAATCTCTCCCCCTTGATTCACAAGGACATCCGCATCATAAGCAGACAGCCCCAACTCCTCCTGAAACCGGGCTCGCCGTGTTGCAGGGGGTTCCGGCAGATGCTTTCGAATCTCGGCAACCTGTTCGGCAGTGACAGTGACCGGCAACAGGTCGGGATCAGGGAAATAGCGATAGTCGGCAGCGTCTTCTTTTCCGCGCTGAGCATAGGTCAGCCCACGATTAGCATCCCAGCCCCGAGTCACTTTCTCGGCTCCCGGGTCGCCGAGTTTACGTCCAGTCGCCTGATACTCTTTATATTGCCGGTCCGCCTCAAACTCGATCGCCGCCTGTACTCCACGAAAGGTGTTCAGGTTCTTGATTTCAACAATGGGAGTAGCGATCTTCACGCCATCTTTGTCGAAATGCAGGTTCACATTCGCATCGCAACGCAGGCTGCCTTCCTGCATATTGCAGTCAGAAACACCGAGGAAGGTGAGTAATAGATGAATCTCCTCCAGAAACGATTTCGCTTCCGTCGCCGATCGAATATCAGGGTGCGTGACGATTTCAAGAAGAGGAGTTCCGGCCCGATTGAGGTCAACCTGACTGTCGGCCCCACGCCCTGATTCATCGTGAATGTTCTTGCCGGCATCCTCTTCAAGATGAGCCCTGAGAATACGAACCCGGGTTCGATCCCCGTTCTCTGCAGTGGCTTCCAGAAAGCCATCGTGACTGAACGGCAGATCGTACTGACTGATCTGATATCCCTTGGGAAGATCGGGATAATAATATTGTTTTCGATCCCATTTTGTGAATGGGGCAATTTCACAGTTCAGCGCCAGAGCCGTCTTCAACGCCAGTTGAAAGGCCTCTTTGTTCATCACCGGAAGTGCGCCGGGAAGTCCCAGGCAGACGGGACAGGTCTGCGTGTTGGGAGCGTCGGGATTAAACCTGTTCGCACATCCGCAAAAGATTTTAGTCTTCGTCTGTAACTGAACGTGAACTTCAAGTCCAACGACTGTGGTGTAACTCATTCCGACCACTCCATAAGACAGACGAAATCATAAAAGCAAGGGCATGACCAGCATCAACAGGCCATGCCCTTATTATAAGGAAGCCACAGTGATTTATTGCACTGCTCTCATGGCAGCGTTCCATAATTCCTGTGGAACCAGGAACAAGGCCACCATCAGCACAACACATCCTCCACTCGCGATCCAGGCAGGATACTGAGCCGACGGAGCAACAACATTTTCAGACGGTTCTTCCAGGTACATCACCACAATCAGACGAAGATAATAGACGGACGAAATTGCAGCATTTATGGCCAGTACGATCGCCAATGTGTACCCTACCGTTGACTCGGCATTCCATGCGGCAATAAAGAGGAACAGTTTGCCCCACAATCCGGCGGTCGGTGGTAACCCGGTCAGGCTGATCAACAGCACGGCAAGTGAGGCGGCCAGGACGGGTCGAGTCCGACTCAATCCCGCCAGGTCGGAAACGGTTCGTAATGGAGACTCACTGGAACCCGCTCCGGCCAGAACGGCAAATGCTCCTAATGTCATAATGCCATAAACGACCAGATAAAACAGAATTGCAGTCATCCCGTTTCCGAGTTCCGACGGCGAACCAATTGCTAATCCAATAAGCATGTAACCGGCATGAGCGACACTGGAGTAAGCCAGCAGTCGTTGCAGATTCGTTTGTCGCAGTGCCAGCAGATTGCCGCCGAACATGGTCAGCACCGCCAGTGTCGCGAGAATCAATTGCACCGGTTCCGACGGGACCCAGCCCTGCCAGTTCGTGACCCCATGCGTCAGCGGAATTAAACGGAATAACGCCACAAATCCCGCGATTTTCGGGATGAACGCCAGCATCGCAGCCGCGGCGTTCGAACTTCCCTGAAAAACGTCCGGAGCGTAGAAATGAAACGGAACCGCCGTCACACGAAAGCTGAGCCCGGCAATCAGAAAGACCTGAGCCAGCAAGACAAGCCCTGGAACTGCCGCCAGCTTTCCTGCTTGAGCCGCTTCCACAATGCCGACAAGGTTCGTCGTTCCTGCCGCGCCGTAGAGCCAGGCCACCCCATACAAAAACATTGCCGCCGAGAAAATACTTAGCACAAAGTATTTCACTGTTGCTTCACGTATCAGGCGATTTCGTTTAGGAAGGTAGAGTAAGACATACGTGGGAATACTGACCAGTTCGAGTCCAACAAACAGTCCCGCCAGATCATTGGCGGCAGCAGTCAGATTCACTCCCGCCAGTATTGCTAACAGACAGGCATGAGCTTCTGCGGAGTGACCATCATCAATCTGGTTCCAGAGCAACAGCACCAGAATCGCACCAATAGATAACGTCACCCCCCGCACAAACCAGACGAAGGAATCGGATTGAAATGGTCCCGGATCAGGAACCTGTGGAACGATCCCCCACCAGGAGAATAAAGCACAGGCAATCGACAGCAGCGAAAGAATCCCCCAGCGATGGCGCAGGCCACCCTGTCCTTTTCCTGCTTCATTCACAAGAAACGGGCCCACCAGAAACATCAGGCAGACTGTTGATAACAGGATGATTTCCGGAACAATCAACCCGGCTGCTGAATTGATCCGTTCAATTGCCGTCACGAAGAAACTCCCCAACTGATGATTTCATTAACGTTAAATGATCACTGCTAAAACAGAAATAAATTGAATTACTGATGTATTTCGACGAGCGCGACAGGTTTAGTCGGAGCTTCCGTGGAATAGAGGGCTGCAACCGCTTCCACGTCCGGACGAATGACGTCCAGCAATGGTTTTGGATAAACCCCGATTCCCAGGCAGAGCACAACCAAGGGGGCCAGCGCGAACACTTCCCGAGGTTGTATGTCCGCCACAGTGCCCGACCTGACTTTCGGCTCTTTCAAAGACCCAAAGAATGCCGTTTGGATTAACGTCAGTAAATACCACGCTCCGAGAATGACACCGGTCGTTCCCAGCACTGCATATAATGGATGCCGTGCATACATTCCCAGTAGGGACATAAACTCGCCAGTAAATCCGTTCAGGCCCGGAAGTCCGATACTCGCCATGGAGATAAAGAGCATACAGCACGTTAACAGCGGGAGCTTCGAGGCCAGTCCGCCGTACTGATCAATCTCCCGCGTCTGATAACGATCGGTCACCATGGCCACGATCAGGAAGAGTGCTCCGGTCGACAGCCCATGGTTGACCATCTGCAACACTCCACCGGCCAGGCCCTCTGCATTCAGTGCGAACACGCCCAGCAGGCAGAATCCTAAGTGAGCCACACTGCTGTAAGCGACCAGCTTTTTCATATCTCGTTGTGAGAGGGCACAAAGTGAACCGTAAATAATTCCGACAACAGCCAGGGTTCCAATCAGTGGGACACCGATCTTCAGGCAAGCATCCGGAAACATCGGAATGCAAAGTCGCAGGAAACCATAAACCCCAAGCTTTGCCAATACGCCAGATGCAAACACGGTTCCCGCGGTCGGGGCTTCCGCATAGGTCGCAGGAAGCCAGGAGTGCAGCGGAACAACGGGGACTTTGACAAGAAACCCGACTGCAATCGCCAGGAACAATGCCTGTTGCAACTGTGGGCTTAATGGGTTTCCTTGCAGCCAATCAGCAAGTACGGGTATCGAAGTCGGAGCAGTAACCCCTGCTCCCGCAGCCGTGAGCGCTAATGTGATCAGCCCCAGTAGCGTAAACAGACTTCCGCAGAACGTGTACAGGAAGAATGTCATCGCCGCTCCACGCCGCCCCGCTCCTCCCCAGATGATAATCAGGAAGAACAACGGGATGAGCGTGAACTCAAAGAAGGCATAAAACAGAATCAGGTCAAAGGCACAGAAGACTCCGATTGCTCCTGCTTCCAATGCTAATAACGCGGCATAAAATTCAGTCGAACGATACTGAACAGATTCCCAGGAAATCAGTACCGCAGAGACACCCAGAATCGCGGTTAACAGAATCATTGCAACACTGATTCCATCCAGACCGAGGTGCATCGTCAAGGACAATCCCCCTTCCTGGACGAGGTTCGTGGACAGCCAGGGACGTTCGTACTCAAAGCGAGGTTGCACCGGAGCATCGACCCAATGCGTTGGGGCCGGGAGCTTCTGATACTCGGAGAACATGGCTCCGGCCACCAGCGCAGTCGCAATGCTTCCACCGAGCGCAATCCAGCGGGCGGTCTCGGCGGACGAAGATCCTCGAAACAGCAGTAACAGGACTGCTGTAACAACCGGGAGTCCAACACTCAGGAGAAGCAGTGAAAGCATGAGTTCGGAATCAGAATTCAAAGGAGGCCAAAAACAGGAGAAGAGAAATTACGTTCCACTTCTCTGGTCATAAACATGCGAACTGGAAATTATTAACGCAAGTAGGAGATTACGTATAGTAATCCGGCAATAACGCTGACAAACATGACCATGGCATAGGAGGGAACCAGACCATGGTGCAGGCTTCGAGGAATGACGCTGATGATCTGCGGAATCCGGCTGACAGCACCCACAATCCCGGCAATCACCACCGTATCGAACAGGCCAGCCAGTTTTGCAATGAGTCTCAATGGGGAGACGATCAGAGCGAGATAAATCTCATCCAGATAAAACCGGTGATAAGAAAGTGCATATAGCGGATGCACCGACGTTGCTAACTGGCCTGGAATCGACGGTGACTTTACATACAGGAACCATGCTAAGGCAATCCCCGCCATCGCGAGGAAGCCGCTGAGGATCATAACGCCGAAATGGAGCGTATGAGGACCCGATTCCGGAAAGCCCTGAGTGTGATGCAAGTAGTGACCGAAGAACCCGGTGGGTCCCACAACTCCACCAATCACAATTGCAGCAACAGCCAGAATCCGTAACGGCCAGGCCATGATGGAAGAGGCATCATGGGGATGGTGCCCTGCTTCTTCCGGAAACTTCTCAGGTCCCCAAAAGGTCATAAAATAGGCTCGGAATGTATAGAACGCCGTTAACAGTGCCGTGACAGAAGCCGTCCAGTACAAGACGACAAACACGCCTCCATGAACGGGATGATGACCAGCCTCGGACAGTACCCCGAGTATTTCATCTTTACTCCAGAAACCGGAGAGTAATGGGAACCCGGCAAGAGCTAATGCACCACACAGGAAGGTCCAATGAGTCACCGGCAAGACTTTCCTCAGGCCGCCGAATCGCCGCATGTCGATGACGTCTCCCATCGAGTGCATCACACTTCCGGCAGCAAGGAACAAGAGCGCCTTGAAGAAGGCATGTGTAAACAGGTGGAACATCGCCGCAGAAACCGCTGGCGTCGCGGACTCCAGACCGGCCGCAGCCCCCAGTCCGATAAACAGATAAGCTAACTGGCTGACGGTGGAATATGCCAACACACGCTTTAAGTCATTCTGAGTGAGAGCGATCAATGCTGCTAATAATGCCGTAATTCCACCAATGACGGCGACGGTAATCTGGGCCTCTGGAGAGGCAATAAATAACGGTGTACATCGGGCCACCAGATAAACACCTGCCGTGACCATTGTTGCAGCGTGAATCAATGCACTGACTGGTGTGGGGCCTTCCATTGCGTCCGGCAACCAGACATGCAATGGGAACTGAGCCGATTTACCGGCAGCCCCCAGAAACAACAACAGACAGATCGTCGTGATCAGTCCGGGGTTCGCGGTCGCAATTTCTGTGATCTTTTCAGGATGTCCGAGAACATCTGCAAAACTGACGGAGCCAAATGTGGTCCAGATCAGAAAAATCCCCAGCAGCAGGCCGAAGTCGCCAATCCGGTTGACAACAAAAGCCTTCTTGGCAGCCGCTGCGGCACTGGGCTTTTGAAACCAGAATCCAATCAGCAGATAACTGCACAATCCAACGGCTTCCCATCCGATAAACAGCATGACGAAGTTATCGGCGAGTACCAGCAGACACATCGAAAAGACGAACAGCGACACCTCGGCAAAGAACCGCGCGTACCCTTTATCGCCGTGCATATAGCCTGCCGCAAACAGGGCGACCAGAGAACTGACTCCGGTCACCATCGACAACATAATGGCGGTCATTGCATCCGCAGAGAGACTGATCGTCGTACGCAAAGAGCCGACAGTCAGGAAATCATAACCACTTGCTAATACAGCGGTGTTATGCCCATGGTTCCCAAATCCTTGTGGAACAAGCTGAATGAGCAACACCAGCGAACATACAAACGACGTCAGCAAGGCCGTGACACAGGGGATGTGACTTTTCTCGCGCAGGAACTTTGGCCCCAGCAACGCGATCAACGCCGCCGCAATCAGCGGTGCCAAGGGAATCAGCCACAAAACCGTATGAGACATTGATCAGACCGAGTAATGAATTATGTGATCACACAGAAAACAGAAAGTGAGTTTTCACTTTGCTAAGTCTTAGGTGTTGTCGAGTTTCGTTTAATAACAACGGGACGCTTGGGGATTTCAGGGAGCCGACCTGCAGGTGTCAGCGTCGGAAATTTCTGTTCTTCCGGCAGTTCAATGGACGTCAGGTCATCAGGCGAGACCGGAGCCGGCAAATCCAGTTCTCGCAGGTCGGTCCAAAGTTCAATATCAAGTGACCGTGTTAATTGGAATAACCCAAGAATCAGAGCCAGACCGAATCCTGCTTCGCACGCAGCAACGGTCAGTGCCAGGATATTCATTACCTGACCTTCATTGCTGAAATGCATACGCCCGAACGTGACAAACGTCAGTCCAATCCCGTGCATCATTAATTCAGCAGAGAGAAAGATCAGAATCAGATTTCGTCGGGTCAGAAACCCGATTGCTCCGAGGATAAACATCCCGGCAGCAATCACCAGATAGCGTTCAACTTCGCCTGTCATAGTGTTCCCTGCCCCCTTCTTGGAGCAATGGCGATCGCTCCAATACTTGCGATCATCAGCAGGACTCCCGCCAGTTCGACGAAGTGTAAATAATCCCCGAACAATGCCCGTCCTAATCCGTGCAGTGTTCCTAATTCTTCTCCCGCACAAGGACGGCTTAACGAGTTAAAGACTGTCACTTCTTCCTCTGGTGCGGTATCAACTGCAATATCGGCGACTGCCGGCTCTCCAGCGACTGCAGCAACATCTGTCTGGTGCAACACTGTCATAATTGCCCCCACAAGTACGAATGCGGCAATAACGGCTAATCCTGGTCGACGTGAATGTTGATCATAAGTCGTCGCCCCGGCCTGTTGAGCCAGCATGATCACGAACACAAATGTGACCACGATTGCTCCGGCATAAACAATAATTGTTGCCGCCGCAAGAAATGGAGCACTCTGCATTAACAGCAGTCCGCAAGCAGAAAGTGTTGCCAATGCAAACCAGAGTGCAGCATAGACTGGCTTATGGTGCGTCACCATTAATGCTCCAAAGAGCAGCGTACTTCCGCTAAACAGCCAGAACAGAATTTCGTTGACGAGCGGATTTCCGGGAATTCCCAACAGGCTCAGCTGCCCAATAATCCCCAGCAGTACACAAGACAAACCGATAATTTTGTTCCCCGGCTTCGGCTTTGGAATTAACCACCAGACACCGAAGAGGAACAGTGCAACGGAAATCAATAACGGACTCTGTCCTTGAAGGAGTGTCATTTCTGCTCCTTCATTTCAGGAGCAATAACGCCGGGAGCGGCCGCCTGTGCAGAACGATCGGACTCAGGAACCTGAGTGGCCGGGCCGACTGTGGGAAGTTGACTGAACTGGGCAGCGGGGCCAAGTTTACCACGTCCGGTTCGAATCGGATCCCGCGGATTCGACTTGGTCTGATCGAAGACATCCAGCAGTTTATTCTTGTTATATAACATTTCCTCACGAGTCCGACCGGTGACGTCATAAATGTGAGTCAACTCAATCGCATCGACAGGACAGGCTTCTTCACACATTCCACAATAAATACATCGCAGCTCATCCAGCTCGAACGAAGCGGGGTACTTATCGCGATCGGGCCATTCCGGTGGCGCCGCGGCGGCTTCAATTGAAATGCAGTTTGCCGGGCAGGCTGTTGCACACATCATACAGGCAACGCACTTCACCCGATCCTGTTCGTCACGGTTCAGGCGATGAATGCCACGATAGTGTAACGGCAGGTTGGGTTCGACTTCCGGGTAGAACTGCGTCACCGGCCGTGGACGAACAACATGGTCCAGCGTCGTCTTCAAACCACTGATAATGGCGGGGAGGAATGTGGCTTCCCAGAACCCGATCTCGGGTTCTTCCATCCACTCCACTTCGTCTGGCTTAATTGCCATGAATCCGATTCCAGTCAACGAAACAAATGAAAATTTCTGATCAACCTGCGCGCTGTAAACTAGCTCTCTCCACCAGCCAGAGCCCGTTGGGGAGCAAGTGGCCGTCCTTTAATTTCGCGCTGCTTGGCAGCAACGCTTACCAATCCCGCGACAATAAACAATGCAATTGACAGAGGAAGCAGAAGCCATTGACTCCAATTGAATTGAAGCACAGTCGCGACGGCGATCATATTAAAGACACCTAACGGCATTAACACCTTCCATGAGAGCGACATGAGTTGATCAAATCGAAATCGGGGAATTGTCCAGCGAATCACCACAATCAGCAGGATAACAAGTGCGACTTTTGTTAAAAGCACTCCGAGTTTCACCAGTGATACGAGTGGGTAAGCACTTCCAACTTCCGCGATGAGCGGAAAGTGCCATCCCCCGAAGAAGAGAATTGAGACCAAAAAGCTGATCAGGATGATGTGCGTATATTCGCCAAGGAAGAACAAGCCGAACTTCAATGCACCATATTCGGTATGGAAGCCGCCGATCAGTTCCTGTTCACACTCGGCCAGATCGAAGGGGAGGCGATTCGCTTCTGCAAGGGAAGCAGTAAAGAAGATCAGCAGTGCTAACGGTTGTGTCCAGCAATACCAGCCTGCAATTCCGGCGCTGGCCTGATTGTTCTGAATCTGTTCCAGACTGAGAGTTCCGCCGAGGAGCGCGATTCCGATGATCGACAACCCTAAGGGAACTTCATAACTGACGACCTGTGCGGCGGCACGTAGCGAACCCATCGCACTATATTTATTATTTGACGCCCATCCCCCGAGAACCACGGCATACACATTCAAGCTGCCGATGGCGAGAATATAGATCAGTCCGATGTCAATTCCCGGGGCGATAATGAACCGCATAAACCAGGGAGCATCGTCGACCGGTCCGAACGGAACGACGGCCAGCGCCAGCATGGCAGTAAACAGGGCCATGGCCGGAGCCATGACGAAGAGAACCCGATCGACATGCGACGGGACCATTTCTTCTTTGAAGAGAAATTTCAGGCCATCGGCGATCGGTTGAAGCAGTCCCCAGAAGCCAACCCGGTTGGGGCCGATACGATCCTGCATCACAGCGGAGAGTTTACGCTCGACCCAGATCAGGTAGGAACATGCCCCCAGAATCACGCCGATAACGACGCTAATGGTGACGATGGTGATCAGTATCTCTGGCATACGATGTTCTAACAGGCAGCTATTGGCAATGAACGCGGAAAGAGAGTCTGTAAACGAGGCCGATTCTTATCGTGTTCCTGTTTCAAGTTAATACGGGTAACGCATGTTGTAATGGCATTTGCGGAGTCAGCGGACGGTTATCCTTCTCGGTACTGAAGCTTTCCTTGAATTTAGCAAACTCCGGGATGGCCTTCTTCGCTTCTTCCCGCAACGGACCGACACGAAACAGTCCGGGGCGTTCGTTCAGTTCCCAGAGCAGCCGTCCATCTGACTTTGCATCACCGGGAGTGCGGACCGCCCGACGAAGTTCCTGGGCTAAACCTTTATAGTTGACATAAGTTCCCTCCCGTTCGACAAACGTTCCGGAAGGGAAAAGGTGCGTTGCATAGTCAAGGGCTGGCGAAGGAAGGATATCCTGTACCAGAACTGTTTGAATGTTTTCGAGAGACTTTGCCTCTTTGTCAGTGATCCAGCCTTTCGGATCTCCGCCGACCAGATAAACAGCATCAAATTCGTCGTTCGCAAATTTCTTCAAGGCGGTTTCGAATGTCTCAATCCGACCGAAGAAGCGGTTCAATACCGTTTCGATTCCGATCCGGTTTGGTGCCTTCTCTGCTTTAATTGTAAACTTGACGTCCGACTTCGGTTGACCATGGACATCTTTAGGATACTGGTCGTCGACACCTTCAATCGGAACCGGTCCCATAAAGAAGGATGCCTGTGGATCCACGGATTTAATAAACTGCACCAGTAAATAAGCTTCTTCCACCGTCATCCATGGAGAGAGAACAGCAGCCACCCGGCCGGGTGATTTTGCTCCAGCCGATTTAAACGTCTGGCGAACATCCGCCTGAAGAGTGTCCCAGTCGCACTCGACCAACTCCCCATTTTCTTTTCTGGCGGGAACGGTCAAACGGTCTTCACCTTGAACATACTTCCAGCCGAAACGCCCGTCATCGCACATGAAGTATCCCTGATTCTCCAGGTTGGTGCGGGGACGAATGCGGTAGACGGTGTCTTCATTCTGGTCGATATGGATGCTGCAATTACTGCTGCATCCGGAGCAGATGCTGTCTGTCGTCTTGAGCCACCAGACACGTTGCTTATACAGAAAGTCTTTACTGCAAAGGGCACCGACCGGACAGAGGTCAACGACGTTTCCAGCCAGCTTATTGTTGCATGGATCGTCTGGGAAGATGTCGACTTCAGCGTGTGTTCCGCGATTGATCAGTTGCAGTTCTGCAGTCCCGGAGATCTCGCGAGTAAACCGAACACAGCGACTACACATAATGCAGCGATCGGTGAATAGTGTAATCTGATCGCCGATATAATCTTTATCCGGCTTGATGTTCTTCGGTTCCTGCAGACGACTGTAACCGCGACCATAGCGATAACTGTAATCCTGCAGATAGCATTCCCCGGCCTGATCGCATGTCGGGCAATCCAGTGGGTGATTCAACAAAAGATATTCAAGAGTCGCTTTACGCGCGGCCTGAACCTTGGGGCTGTCGGCAACAATGACAGACCCTTCTTTCACCGGTGTCTGGCAACCGGGAACCAGTTTCGGGACCCAGGCGATAGTGCCGTCCGGTTTCGTGTCGCCGTACTCCACCAGACACATCCGACAGCTTGCGGCGATCGAAAGTGACGGGTGATAACAATAGGCGGGGATTTCAACTCCGGCGCGCTTCGCAACATCAACACAATTCAGGCGTTCGCCTGCTGCGATTTCAATTGGCTGATTATTGACGATTACTGTGGGCATCGCGTTTATTCTCAGGCGATCTCTGGATGAACTCAACGGAGTTGAATGCACTCTGTTTGAATTCCCCGCGACAGCCATTCTGTTTATTGGTCAGTATACTTACTTTGAGCAGTGTACTTATTTATCAGTGTGCGAGTTGCATTAATTCCTGAGCAGAGGTCACCGTGCTGACGCCGCTCTCAATATAGGATTCGAACTCATCCCGAAACTTATTTACTGCGTTCTTAATTGGCCATGCGGCTCCGTCGGAGAGTCCGCAAATCGTTGTTCCCGGGATAATTCCCATTGAACCGGCCACTTCAATTAATAAATCCAAGTCCTCGCGGCGGCCCTGTCCTTTTCGCATCCGTTCGAGGATACGTGTCATCCAGGAGGTCCCCTCACGGCAAGGGGTACATTGTCCACACGATTCATGTGAAAAGAATCGGGCCAGATTATACAGGACATCGACCATGCGGGTTTGATCGTCGATCACAACGACCGCGGCGGTTCCTAACCCCAGGCATCCCTTTTTACCGGGACCGCTGAAATCGAGCGGTGTATCCAGTTCGTCGGCGGTGAGAAAGCCCATGCTGACTCCGCCGGGAATCACCGCTTTCACTTTGCGGCCTTTCCAGACACCTCCGCCATATCTTTCAATCAACTCACCGGCGGTAATTCCCATCGGCAATTCGACACAGCAGGGCGTGTTGACATGCCCGCTGATCCCGTAGAGTTTGGGACCATAACTTCCGGGGTCGCGTGGATTGTTGGGATTAGGAGGGACACCGATCGACTTAAACCACTCACCTCCTAATTTCAGGATTTGAGTGACACAGCATAAGGTTTCCACGTTGTTAACGATTGTCGGCTTCCGAAAGAGTCCTTCAATCGCTGGAAACGGTGGCTTAATACGAGGCCAGGCTCGTTTTCCTTCAAGGCTTTCGATCAGACCGGTTTCTTCCCCGCAGATATAAGCTCCGGCTCCGCGATGCAGAACGATGTCGAGTTTAAATCCGGTTCCGAAAATGTTATCGCCGAGAATTCCCTGAGCATAACATTCTTCAAGGGCTTTCTTCAGAGTCCGGTAGCTGCGTCCATATTCATAGCGAATATATAAATATGCTTTCTGAGACTTGATAGCATAGCAGGCAATCGCGATTCCTTCGATCAACTGATGCGGATCCTTTTCCATCAGGATCCGGTTGTTGAATGTGCCGGGTTCACTCTCGTCGGCATTCACACAGAGATAGATCGGGCCGGGATGATCTTTCGGGAGAAAGGTCCACTTCAATCCACAAGGAAATCCGGCTCCTCCGCGTCCACGTAACCCTGCATCTTTGACGGTGTTGGTCGTTTCTTCCGGAGACATGGCGAGCGCCTTTTTCAGCGCGTCATAGCCCCCATCCGCCAGATATCCGGCCAGAGAGGCGGAATCGGGCTTGTTGATGCGTTTCAGGAGAACGGGTTCGTACTCTGCCACAACTAATCCTGTTGATCTTCTGTCTGTATCCGGTTGAGACACATACTAACACTGCCGTTACTTTAACCGGTCCATCATTTCAATTGTTGATTCGGTCGTCATGTCCCCGAACATTTCGTCGTTTACGAGAACGCAGGGAGCCTGCTCGCATCCGCCGAGACATTCTGCATATTCCACGGTGACCTTGCCGTCTTCGGATGTTCCGCCGGGAGTGACCTGATAATGCTTGCAGAGATTTTCGAGAATCTCTTCCCCGCCGCGTAATCCGCAGGACACACTACGGCAGACCCATAACCGGTCTTTTCCGAGTTGATGTTTCTCATCTCGGAAGATGCCGTAGAACGACATTGTGTCGTGAACTTCGGACGGATGCAGTTCGAGGATTTCTGCAATTTCACGAATCGCGGGCAATGGGACGCATCGCAACGCATCCTGCACATGATGCAATGCCCACAGCGTGACTGCCCGTTTGTCCGGGTAGTCAGGGATGTGTGATTCAATTTGTGAGCGAAGCTCGTCTGACAGAAAGGCCATGATTTCTTCAGGTCAAATTGTAAGGTTATCGATCCAGTTCCGCGGCAATAATATTTAATGTCCCCAGAACGGCGACAACATCACTTAACTGATGCCCTCGAATCATGTGAGGGAACAGTGAAAAGTGAATAAATGATGGAGGACGGGTTTTGACACGGTAAGCCCGTGTTGTGCCGTCTCCAACGAGATAAAACCCTAACTCTCCCGCAGGACCTTCGGTTGCAGCATAAACTTCTTCATACGGAACCGGATATCCCCGATTCGGCATAATCACTTCGAAGTGCTGAATCAATCCTTCGATACTGCGATAAACAGAAGGCTTGGCGGGTAACACCATGTCCGAAACGACGTCGATATTGACCGGACCGGATGGAATGTTTTCCAGTGCCTGCTCGATGATCTTGAGGCTCTCGAGCATCTCTTCCATGCGGACGAGATACCGGGCGTAGCAATCCCCCCCCCGGGAGCAGACGACTTTAAAATCAAGATCGCCGTAAGCGAGATACGGTTCGTCTTTACGAAGATCCCGCACGACACCACTGGCCCGGGCTAAGGGACCGGTGACGCTCATGTTAATACAGTCGTCGTAGGTCAGGATGCCGATCCCTTTTGTCCGGTCGATAAAGATCCGATTGCGGGTCAGCAGCTTATGAACTTCGGCGTGAACCTTCGGGAATTCACGGACAAACTTACGAACCTTTTCGACCCAGTCGTTATTGACATCAAATAGCACGCCGCCGACGCGGGTATAGCTACAGTGAAACCGCTGTCCGGAAGCGTATTCGACGATATCGTAAATGTGTTCCCGTTGCTGGAAAAGATACAGGAATGCGGTAAACGCTCCCAGATCGAGTCCCACCGCGCCGATATTCAGCAGGTGGTCCTGAATCCGCATCAACTCTGCGAGAATGGTACGTAAATATTTCGCACGGGGAGTTAATTCGATCCCCAGCAATTTTTCGACGGCATGGTGCCATGCGATCTCGTTGGCGACCGGAGAGACATAATTCATCCGGTCGACAATGGTGACGTACTGGTTGAAATCGAGATGTTCTCCGAGTTTTTCGAATCCGGAGTGCAGATAACCGATATGCGGAACAGCGTCAACAACCCGTTCTCCGTCCAGCGTTAACACAATCCGCAGTGTTGTGTGCGTGGCAGGATGTTGTGGTCCGAAGTTCAGCGTCCACGCGTATTCCTTCTCCTCAGGAGTGGCGTGTGGCTGGGTATCAACGAGGCTCAGTGGCATGATTTGTTAGCGTTCTTGTCCGGGGCAGACTTAGCCAAATTCGCTTAGCAATGTTTCGGGCAGGTCTCTCGTGCAATATCTTTATGTTCGATCAATGTTCGAGCGGTTTCATTAACTTTCCGCTCTGGTAATGACCGGGAAGTTATGTCGTTCTCCACGCCCCTGAAGCGGGTAATCTTTTCGAAGCGGGAAGGATGCAAATTCGTCGGGCAACAGGATCCTGCGGAGGTCGGGGTGTCCACTGAAGACGATCCCGAACATGTCATAGACTTCCCGTTCCATCCAATTCGCCCCTTTCCAGAGGGAATAAATGGTGGGAAGTTCCGGCTTGGGCAGATCGACAAATGTTTTCACGATCAGTCGTTCCCCTGTCGAAACTGACAGGAGCAGGTAGACCACACCAAAGCGGTGTTCTGCGTCGGGATATTCCAGATAGTCGACGGCCGTGATGTCGATTAACTGATCGAAACCGAAGTCCTGCTTCAGACCAGACAGCACTTCGTAAATTTTTTCGCAGGGAACCACCAGTCGATGATTGTCGCGAAATGTGCTGGCGGTCAGTTCTGATCCGTAGCGATTCTGGAGTTCTGCAAGATCAACCACGAATTCCCCCCTTTCCGTTGGCGAATCCAGTGTGATGGCCGGTCGCCGAATGCCCGGGGAGAACGATGGACGAAGATGATACACCGGAATTCGAGAGAATCGGGAGCCCCTGAATTCGTCGGAGTTCCTTGGGGTCGAATGGATTAGGGCCGCGCGGAGTCGTTTCCGCAGCGAACTCGCGTCCCATGAGTGTCCCGCCTGATTTGATCTTGTCTTGCAGATCAATCACAGCGGCCAGCAATTGTTCCGGGCGGGGAGGGCAGCCGGGAACGTAGATATCGACAGGAATGAACCGGTCCACTCCCTGAACGACCGCGTAGGTGTCGAAGACCCCCCCGGTACAGGCACAGGCCCCCATGGAGATGCACCACTTCGGTTCCGGCATCTGCAGCCAGATTCGTTGCAGGACGGGAAGCATTTTCATCACGACTCGCCCGGCGACCACCAGTAAATCGCATTGCCGAGGGGAAAATCGCATGACTTCCGCGCCGAAACGGGCCATGTCGTGGCGACTCGCTGCAGTCGCCATCAATTCAATTCCGCAACAGGCTGTCGCGAATGGCATGGGCCATAAACTGTTTGACCGGGCCCAGTTGGCCGCGGCGTCGAGCGTGGTCATGAACACATTCTCAGGAAGTCCTACCGCCACTTAAATACTCCCTTGCGCCATGCGTAAATGTCGGCCACGGCCAGCATGAAAATCAGAATCATCACGGCACCGTAGACGGTGTCGCGTAAATCCACCGGAATTCCGCCTTCGGAATAGGCACTCACCGCCCAGGGGTACAGGAACAGCAGGTCCATATCGAAAAACAAAAACAAGATTGCGACCAGGTAGAATTTGACGTCGAACGGCTGTCGGGCATCGTTGATGGGATCCATGCCGGATTCGTACGGCATTTGCTTGACCGGCGTTTTCTTCCGGGGACCAACAGCATGCGCGATCACCAGATTGGCGATCACAAATCCAATCAGGATCGTGGTATAGACCAGTAGCGGGGAAATCCCATCCATTACGTCGGCGTGCCTTTGTTTGAACTTTGGAGCGGTGATCCACTCAGCCTTGCCAGGCGGATGGATCCACAAAAACGAAGCCGGGGTCGCACAACATGATGACCACCCGGAAACCGACTTCTTCCCGCAATTGATCTTTATAAATGCGGTTTCTCTCCATAAATATCGGCTGTTCCGCACCGGAGCGATTCAACACGAGCTGCATTATTCTGTAGGGTCGATTCTAGGGGGGGTTACTCCCCCCAGCAAGCAATCCCCTATCATGAGAAAACGCTTTGCAGGAAAGGATCTGCAAATTCTCTTCTCCTTGTTCAATTCGACAAGAGACCAGTCGATTTTGATGGATTTAGGAGCCCGGATTTTCAATATCACTCGCAACTGAACAGCATGACCTTGCCTTGTAAAAGCTCAACTCCCCTTCAATCTTGGGGCTGAGAACCGGGGAGAGGAATTGGCCAGGCCTCATGTAAGCTCCAATGGAAGGCTCCTCCCGGCTGAATGCCTCTCGTTTTCCCTGCACACGCTAGTGGTATTGTTTGGATGATTAAGTTGCAAGTTGTTGTTTTGAAATAAAATACGTCTATTTATTTAATTGGAAGCACCCGCAATTCCACATCCAAACGGAGAACCTCAGAGGCCTGTCTCATAATTGGGAATTTTCTGGCATGAAAATCGGGAACATTGAGTGGGAATCGCTCCATATCCAGCATCAAAAGAGAGTGTTCTTCATCACCGAATTCTTCTGAATGCACGTAATATCACCGGTAAACAGGCACAGGGGCTTAGAAATGCCATGCTTGTTCCTATATTTGGGAACACGGGCATTCTCATTTTTGGATTATTGATTGTTTTGGTTGCCGGAATCCACGGATGTAATCTTGGAGAGAGATTTCTCGATATGAAACAAGGAGATGTTTTTTAGGGGCCGTCAGACTGGCGGCATCTCACTGAAAAGATTATCCTGCTCGTTTCGATTCGTGGTCACCGCGAAAAAGTGAGACCCCGTTTCCGCACTCAGCACATTGAAACTCGATTCCAGATTACCATGCCGAATACACCCAGCGCAAAAAAAGCTCTTCGTCAAAGTGAAAAGCGTCGCCTGCATAATCGTGCCGGTCGATCCACACTGAGAACCGCCGTGAAGAAGGCTCGTGCCGCTGCGGAATCTGGTGACACAGCTGCCGCAAACGAGGCGTTGCGTCTCGCTTCCAAGAAGCTCGATCAGGCCGCTGCCAAGAACCTGATCCACAAGAATGTTGCTTCCCGCACAAAGTCCCGTCTGGCCAAACTGGTCTCCAAAGGGGCGAAGAGCGCCTGATTTCAGCGCCTCTTCCAGAAAATCAATCACGAAACACTGCAGCATTTTTTGTTGCAGTGTTTTGTCATGCGCTGATTTAGCAACCGTGAACCGCAAGCATGTTCTGCTGGTGATCGCTGATTAAGACACAGCAAAAACAGACGCGGTAAAACGACGCGTCTCCAACGTCACTCCTGCAACTTGGATTGAGTGGTATTTTTTGTTCGCATCAGTCGATCTCACGACGGATCTCACGGCGTAGTATATCGCAAATTTTGCTCGATTTGATTGACAGGTTTGCCTTGGGCTTGCCATTCTGACGCGCTTGAATTGTCTCAAACATTTGTCTGTCAGTCTGGTCAACGAGAAGTATTGAACGTGATGAAAGCCCTCGCGGTTCGCCCCGGTATTCCACATAGCGCCTCTCTTGTCGAAATTTCTCAGCCGAAAGTTTCGGATATTCCCGACGGTCGCGGTGTGCTGGTTCGCACTTTGCAGGTTGGTCTGGATGCGACAGACGCCGAAATCAACGAGGCTCTGTACGGACGGGCTCCTGCCGGAGATTCTCACCTCGTTCTTGGCCACGAAGTTTTCGGAGTCATTGAGGAAATTGGGCCGAATGTCAGAGATTTGAAGGTAGGGGATTACTGCACCTGTACCGTGCGCCGCCCCGGACCGACACTCTTCGACAAGATTGGCCGCAATGACATCACCAGTCACCCGGAATATTACGAACGGGGAATCAATCTCCTGCACGGGTTCATGACGGAACGTTTTGTTGATGATGCGGAGTTCGTCGTGAAGGTTCCGGATGGCCTGAAGCATCTGGGAGTTCTGTCCGAACCGGCGAGTGTCTGTGCCAAGGCGATCGAACAGGCCTATCTCGCCCAGCAGCGATTGCAGGTCTGGAAGCCTCGCATGGCGTTTGTGACCGGAGCAGGGCAGATCGGTCTGCTGGCGACCATGATGCTCCGTTTAAGAGGGCTCGAAGTTTACACGCTGGCCCGATCACCAAACCCGGGATTGAAAGAAGAAATCGTACGAGATTACGGGGCGACCTATGTCAGCACCCGGAATACTCCGATGTCAGAACTGGTCAAGAAGGTGGGGGCTCCTGATCTGATTGTCGAAGCGACTGGCTCCAGTGCGGTTGCGTTCGAATGTATGGAGCATCTGAATCTGAACGGAGCGCTGGTCTGGACCAGTGTGACCGGTGGCAAGAAGCAGCTCAATGATTTCCCGTCAGACAAAGTGAACCTGGATTGGGTACTGGGAAACAAACTTCTTGTTGGTTCGGTGAACGGAAACCGAGACCACTTTGCACAAGGACTGGCGGATTTAGCTTTGGCAGAAGTGACGTTCCCGGGCGTCACGGCAAAACTGCTGACGACTCCGATCAACGGATTTGGTCAACCAGAACAACTGATGCAGGAACTGACCGACAACAAGTCGGCCATCAAGGTCTTTGTGAATGTTTCCGAGTGACTCCGACGAACGCCCTGAATTTTCTCTGATCAACTGGATCGCTCGAAATGCGTCGTCCTCCCCGGAGGTTTCTCTGGGGATCGGAGATGACGCTGCCATTCTTGCCCCCTCTCCTGAAGAGTGGGTGGTGACCAAAGATGTGATCACCAGTGGCGTTCATTTTGATGAGTCGACTCCGCTGGAACTGGTGGGACGTAAAGCCCTGGCGGTGAATCTCAGTGACATCGCCGCTATGGCCGCACGGCCGGTGGTGGCTTTCATTGGAATCGTTCTCCCTCGTTCATTCACCCGGACGCAGGCAGAAACACTCTTACAGGGAATTCAATCACTGGCTGCCGAGTGGGACGTCGCGATCGCTGGAGGAGATACCAACAGTTGGGACGGCCCGCTGGTGGTCAGTGTGACTGTGATGGGACTCGTCACACCGGGAACAGCCGTGCGTCGCGACGGAGCAAAACCCGGCGACGGAATCTTTGTGACGGGACCATTAGGAGGTTCTTTGCGGAGTGACCGGCATTTACGATTCACTCCCCGACTGAGAGAAGCGGCCATTCTGAAGCAGTCGGTGACATTGCATTCCATGATGGATCTGAGTGACGGGTTGGGAAGTGACCTGTTTCATCTGTTGAATCGCAGTGGTGTCGGAGCCCGTCTGATTGGGGAATCGATTCCCATTCATGACGATGTTGACCCCGCGCGCTCTCCCCGGGAACGCCTGTATCATGCCCTGAGTGACGGCGAAGATTTTGAGTTGCTGTTCACCGTCAGTGCGGCGAAGACAATACGGCTGATGAACGATCCTCCTGAAGGAGTCACCCCGATTCGTATCGGAACTGTGACGGAATCGCGGGAGGTGATTCTGGTCTGGGGGGAGAATGAAGAGCCGTTTCCACGGTCTGGCTGGTCTCATGGATTCGGGGGAGATGGGGCGGATTGCTGAGCGGAAGAGGGCGTCAGGTTATGGGGCCTCTTACGGCTGCGCCGCCCCGATTGCGAGCAATCGGAGCCACCCGGGAATTCCACTTTTTCGCATTACACAAACGCATTCATCTCTTCTTTCGAGAGAGAGCCGCCGGTGCGGAGGAGTGCTTCGGAAAGCTCCTTTGCCCAGCCGGGGATTCGTGATGTTCTAGTCTGTTGAATCGCAGCATCGAGGTCGTATTCGACACGGTGCAATGAGACCTTGCCGTCTTCGATGATGGCGTAACTGGCCCGCCAGTCTCCGTCGCGCGGTTGTCCGACACTGCCGGGATTGATGACCTGAACGTCTCCCAGATCCAGATGGAACGGGAGATGGGAATGCCCGACACAGACAAAGTTGGCGTCAATTCCGGTCAGACGCTGCCGCCAGCCTTCCGGGTCGTTCCCCAGGTATTCGTCCATGGGATCCCGGGGGGTGGCATGAATCAGGAAAAAACAATTCTGACGATCCCGAAGGTAACTGGTGACGGGGAGTCTTCCGAGAAATTTGAAATGCTGTGGTTCCATCAGTTCCCAATGTTGTGGGCGCGTGACGGAAGCGAGGCGACGGTATCCCGACGTTCCCGTCGCCGGAACCCGTTGCGCCAGAGCATGATCGTGATTTCCGCGAATACAGACATCCGCATGCCGACGGACCCAGTCCAGGCACGGAAGCGGGTTTGTTCCATAATCGACCAGATCGCCTAAAACGACACAACAGTCGAATTCTTCAGGAATTGCGTTCAGGGCGGCCCAGTTGGAATGAATATCGGCCAGAACCAGAATTCGCATGGTTTTGTAGAAAGTCTGAGGTGATTTCGCTTCAGGAGAGGTTACAATTTCGAGGAAAGAGCATTTTGCCTATTTAGAGCCGCGAACAGAACCTCTCAATCGATGAGAATTTCCTTACCGCGAGCGGATAGGGGTCAGTTTTGCCAGGGGTCTTATTCTCAAACATCCTCTCTTCACACACGTACATTTTCAATGCATCCGCAGATTCGGGTTCCTTTCTGGAGTCACTCGAATTCCGGAATCGAGTCGGTTGATTCGTGACAAAAGTCCTTAGTTTGCAACAAGTTCGTTGATTTTCATCAGATATCCTCGTTTATCAATTTGAGGAATCTGACTGGGAAAAATCAAATTTTCGGGAACCAATTCAGGTGAAACGGGGTTCTTTGACGAAGGAGTGATTCTCCTCATTTCAAGTAAGTCGATCATGTCTGAATTCGGCATCGAACAACAAATCGGTTCAAGCGTACAAGGGCTGACCTTCATTCGCCCCTTGCCGCAGGTGCAGAACTCCGCTTCCACCGGGGGGGGGAGTGACGGGTCGTCAATACGTCCGCAGACCTACGGGTTGGCCGAGCGGTTGTTCCCCGCTCGAACGGCGCTCGATTCCGGTGTTTATCCTCCTGTCAGTGGGTTGGAGCTGGCACATTTCGTCATTGAAGAACGAATTGGCCGGGGGGGAATGGGGGCCGTTTTCCGGGCAATCGATAAACGTCTGGACCGGGTTGTCGCGCTCAAGATTCTTTCTCCCGATTTCGCCAATGATTCTGACGCCGTCATCCGGTTTCAGAACGAAGCCCGATCTGCTGCGAAACTGGATCATGACAACATCGCCCGGGTGTTTTACAACGGGTCGGAAGGACCGATTCATTTTATTGCGTTTGAATTCGTCACAGGAACGAACATTCGCAGTCTGATCAATCAAAAGGGACGCCTGTCTTCTGCGGATGCAGTCAATTATACACTTCAGATCGCCGAAGCGCTGAGACAAACGAATGCGGCGAACGTCGTTCATCGTGATATCAAACCGTCGAACATCATTGTGTCAAGTACCGGTCGGGCAAAGCTGGTGGACCTCGGTCTGGCCCGCATGATCGATCCGCAGGCCTCACGCGATCTGACGGTTGCTGGGACGGCCTTGGGAACATTCGATTACATCGCCCCGGAACAGGCGATGGATGCCCGAAATGTGGACGTTCGCAGTGATTTGTATTCCCTCGGATGTACGCTGTATCACATGCTGACAGGGGCTCCGCCGTACCCCACCGGGACGATGTTCGAGAAGGTGATGAACCACCATCGCCCCGTACCACCGAACCCCACCGAACGGGTTGCCGACATCAGTCCACAACTGGCAGCCATCGTTCAGAAGCTGATGGCGAGCAATCCAGATGAACGCTACGCCACTCCCGATCTTCTGATCGCCGACCTGATTCCGGTCGCGCATTCTCTGGGACTGGAGCCATCCCCTGCCGAGTCCATGATCTGGGCATCACCCGTTCCACCGGCGACTCGTTCGCGCTGGCAGGGAGCCCCGGCCTGGGGAGCGGTGGCGATGTTGCTGTTGATGCTCGTGCTGGCGGATCGTTTGCGGTTACCACAACGTTCTTCCACGGTGGCGCAGCTGAGACTGAAGGATGATGGAGTTCCCGTCGTCACAGACACCAGCCCGAGGTCGGTGGCTCCGTTGATGCAGGATGAGAGTGGCTCGGCTCCTCTGCGAGTTCCGGAGTACGACCAGCCGGACCTCCCGGCAACTCCTATGGGAGCATCAGTCGTCTCCAATGATGAGACCACTCCTGGGATTCCCGGAACGACGACGACACGGACCTTACCCGGAACTTCAGAACAGGAGGGGACGAATCGACTACCGGTTCGCCTCAATACCGCAGACAAATTGTGGAATGAACCATTAGTCAACCTTTTCCCGACACTGGTTCCTCCGGGGGGGGAGAATGCATTCTCTCCCTCCACTCCTGCCATGATTGATAACAGGGATGAGACTATTTCCGATACGGGACGTCCTTCATCGAATGTCCCTAATGGGGGAACGAGTCCAGACTCCGTGCCGGCCCGTTCGATGTCATCAAGTTCTCAAATGCCGGCGGTGTCAGGGTCTCCGACCAGACGTCTGGTTGTCACTGAACCTTTTGTGGTCATCGACCCGGCGACGAACAAACGTTATCCCTGTTCGACTCTATCGGCCGCATGTGCTCTGGCAAAGGACACCTGGGCAATTGAAGTTCAGTTGAATGCGAACCCGTTGATTCAGCAGGAAGCGTTTGTCATCAACGACAAGCAGATTCGAATTCGTCCGGCGCGTGATTTCCAGCCGGGGCGCGATGAGCGTCCGTTAATTCGGTTTGACCTGACCAATCAGAGGATGATCGGCAGTTACAGTGATGTCACCGATGTGATCCGCCTGAATCGCGGTTCTCTGGAGATTTATGATGTGGATATTGAACTGGTGATTGACCCCGAATCGATCTCCGAATGGTCGCTGATCACATTAGTGAATGGATCGCAGCTGACGGCCACCGGGGCATCGATCACGATTGTCAACCCGTTCAACATTCCGACGACCGGTGTTCTGGTTCCAGAGAACGAATCGCGCGATCTGACCGACCTCATGCCGGAGCGAATGATGCCCCGGTCCAACAAGGTGGAACTTCAGGATTGCGTTGTTCGGGGACAATTCGATTTCCTCGTTCAGCAAACCAGCGATCCATTGAACGTCACACTACGGAACACCGCCGTCGCTGTTGCAGGGAGACTGATTCAGATTGACGGGTCGAGTTCATATCATGTCGGCACTCAACAGGACGCGAATCGGGCTGTCAGTCTGACATTGGAAAATGTGACCGCAGTGACCGGCAATGGACTGCTCAAGGCCACTTCCGGAGAACATGGAATGCTGCCGCTGATGAAGGTCACCATCAACAACGGTGTCTTTCGGGTTGATGCGACTGATCTTCCACTGATTGAAATTTCCGGGAATGAAAGTTCCGATCGATTGAGGCAGGCATTTCAGACAGAAGCGATTCGCAATCGCAGCTTCGTCCAGTCGACGGGGCCATTGTGTCTGATCCATTCTTCAACATCACTGCTGCAGGATGCCGAACAGGAGCTCGGACCGGAAGCCTCCGGACTCCCCCTGACAGAAGTCTCCCCTGAGAGCCGAATCGTTCTGCGCAGCAAGCTGGGAATGAACAAATGGCACTCGGTTCTCCCCAGTGAACTGGATCTGAAGCAGGCTCTATCGAACCCGGCGATCGAGGCATCAGGGGATCGCCAGAATGCCGGAGTCAACTGGCAGACAAACCGTATTCCCCGTCTGACCGAAACATCCGCCCCCAGCCAGACCGATCTCAAAGAATAAGAACGCCTAACTTGGACTTTCGCACTTTTCGTGATGAAGAAGAGAAGACTCACGCAAAGTCGCCAAGGCGCAAAATTCAGGATCAACCCGTTCTCTGTGATTGTCCCTGATTGGACGACTCGAATTCTTCAACTGCAATGAAGGAAGAATGCCCCCCTCAAAACAATGTTAAACGTCGTAAATCCTCAACGTTTTTCTCTGATCTGTCCAGATATTGTCTCGCCTCTTCTGTTCCGTGTTTTCCGTTCTTTCCGTGGTTCCTCTGCATTATTTGATTTGGGCTAGCTCAGCGACATTCCTGCGGCTTCAAGAACAACGGATTGCACCAGCAGATCATGTTCGTACGGGAAGTCGGTTTCTTTTTCTCCGCGAATCACACGGGCCATGTCTGCGGCGTCGGCAATGTAGCGATGGAATCGGGGCAATGTGATTGTCTGTGTTCCGGCTGGATACGAACCCCGTTTTTGTGACAGCGAAACGGTTACCTGAGGATTGTCGAGCGGGCGAATTTCGAAAGTTCCCTCTGTTCCACAAACAACGAAATGTCGACGGCGAAACCCGTCCACTTCGAGTCCGCTTGACCGGATCGTGGCGTTGGCTTTGGGCCATTTCATGACGGCCAGGCAATTGTCGTTCAACGAATCGTTGACGGAACTGGAATGCTGCAGAATCGGAGTGACCGTTTCCGGCCTCCCGAGCAGAGTCATCGTCATGTCGATCAGGTGGCAGCCCAGTTCAAACATCGTTCCACCAGAGAACTCAACGAGTTCCTCACGACCGCGCGAGTCGAGCACTTTGCTCATGACGGCATTCACTTCAAAAATTTCCCCTAGCCAGCCTTCTTTGAGAAACTGTTGCAGCAGGAGAAAGCCGGGGTTGTAGCGATACATGTACCCCAGTTGAACGACGAGATTCTTTTGTCTGGCCGTGTCGATAACGTGTTGAAATTTTGGGTAAGACGCTCCGGCGGGTTTATCGAGATGGATATGTTTCCCGGCATCCACGCATTGTTGAGCCGTGTCGAGCAGGTCACAAACCTGAGTTTCTACCAGAACGGCCTGAAGCCCTGGAATCGCCAGCAGTTCCTTGACCGTCATCCATGGCAACCCCTGATAGATCGCCTGCTTTTCTGCCTGACTTCGCAGTGCGGCTTCCGGTTCCGCGATCCCGACAACGTCATAGTCAGGAGAGTTGCGATACACGGAAATCTTGTTCGCATGCCCGTGACCGACGCCGATTTGTGCGATCCGGATTTTCTTGTCGGAATCCGCAGCGTGTGTTGGCCGATTTCGAGAGGGAAACGTCAGGGCGACCGCACCGGCAGCGAGTTGCTGCAATGTCTGCCGTCGATTTTGAACGGGGTTTCCCATGGTGATCTCTCCGGAGGTAAAAGGCTTACATTCGTAATTCTTCAAAGCCGAAGCCGTCGATACGAATGGCCGTAGCGATGGCGACAACAAGTTGCACAAGAAAACAGATCGAGAGGACGCGCCATCCAGATCGGGTGCCGTTCAACTTCTGAATTCCGAGTGTGGCGCACCAGAGAGCGTATGGCATCAGGAAAACCCATAGCCGCGCGGCTTCTCCCATATTCTTGCCACTCAGCCAGAGCACCAGCCAGACAGCGACCGGAATCAGTAATTCCCAGCGTTTCCCTGCATTGTGTTCTCCTCTATGTTGCCTGAAGAGACCGACAACTCCAAGTACAGCGAGAATGGCAACGGGGAGTCCCAGCGAAAAGGCCAGTTCGATCGGGATTTCCAGAAGCCACGCGGGGTAGGTCCGGACATTGTGCGCATAAAACGCCGCATGATTTTTGAGGTTCTGAATCCAGATTCCCAACAGGTTCATCTGTCCGGCAATCCCGCAGACAAGGAGCCAGGCCAGGAGGGCAACAATAGCACCGACAGGAGGTCTCCAGCGTTGTATGAGCGATGATTTCCACTGACTCAACGGACCAGAGAGGACTGTCAGGACGATTCCCTGTAAGAGGAACATCAAGGCAATCGGGGAGAAGGCCAGCGTCAACGACAATGCCACGCACATGACGACACCGGTCCAGAAACCTGTTGAGAACCGGTTCCTGTCGAGTGCGGTGAGCCAGAGAAACTGTGCTCCCATTGCCAGGAGAGGAAAACAGACGTCCGACTTCGGGAGAAAAATGGGGATCGCAGGAACCAGCAACCAGCATCCCGCTCCCCACCATGCGGTTGACGGATCGACAAACCGGCGCGCGAGCAGATAAAGGGGGAGACAGGTTCCTGCCGCCATGACTGCGGTCAGCAGCGCGGCCATCCAGAGAACAGCAGCTTCGTTCTGCTGAAGCGTTGGCGGCTTTCCATTGGCCAGTTCGAATTGCCGAATCGTTTCCACGCTCTCCTGAAACGCCTGCGGTTGCGTGACAGTGAACAGGGAGGAGACGCCCGGTACGTTCTCGGTCATCCACATCATGCCAATCAGAGCGGAAGTCAGCCCCGGAGGATGGGTTCCCAGATGCAGATGATTCTCAGGATTGCTGCTGTCTTCAATCCGCTCCCGGTACCCCTTGAGAAACTCGCGCACATTGTGGCGATGCTCGTAAGCCTGAGTGAAGTAACCGGATGAACGTGTATAAAACAGAACAAACGGAATCCGGTTTAATCCGGCGATTCCCGGAGCCGAACCGACCAGTGACAGAATCCAGACAATGCCGATCCCCCACAGTCCGAGTAGAAGAAGTCCTCGGCTCCTGCGTTGAAAGTGGTTGAAGTTCAACGCATTCAAACAGACATAACCTGCGAGAACGGCTCCCATCAGCATGGCCGGCCAGATCATCGCCAGCAGTGGAACGATCGGTTTCAATCGGGGCCAGACCCATTCTCCGGGAATGCCCAGTGGAATGGATGAGAACCACAGTAACCCGATCTGGACCGCTGCACCACAGACCACCGTCGCGAGAATCAAACTCGATAAGATCAGGCGTGAGGAAGATCCACTCATCGAGCTTTCGACTTCTTTTTGGTCGATTTGGCGGCATGCTTTCCGCGTATCTTTTCTGGTTGCAGCCGCTTCCCGTTCGCCGTGCTGGGAGCACTCATCGTCGGTTCTGGAGCCCCATCCAGGGGATCTCCTCCCTTGCAGCGTTCCAGCCGAGCCAATCCTGCGGTGATGTAATCTTCAGAGAGATCAAACCCGATGAATTCACGCTCCAGCTTTTTCGCCACCGCTAAAGTTGTGGCACTTCCGGAGAAGGGGTCAAGCACGCGATCGCCCGGGTGCGAACAGATTCGAACGATGCGTCCGAGTAACTGTTCCGGCATCTGACACCCGTGGAATCCGGCTCGTTCTTTGAAGGTTCCGGCCACACGGGGGAAGTACCAGGTATCTTCCTGAGCAGAGAAGCAGTCCGCCAGATCCTGAGGGCGAAGAATCCACGTGTCGTCAGGGAGACGCCCCTTGGGATTGGCCCGCCGATCGTTGTAAACAAGCTGTCGTGCAGACGGGATGCGGTTCTCCAGTTCCTCCGCCCGGAACGTGAAGTCCTTTTCATCTTTGACGAAATAGAACAGATGGGCATGAGAGCGGCTGAACTTGTGAGAACAGTTCACTCCGAACGTGTAATACCAGATGACCCAGCTTCGACAATGAAACCCCACCTGTTGACTGATCAGCTTTAATTCGGCGGCGTACTCATCACCGATCGCCAGCCAGAATGTCCCGTTCGGCTTCAGCACACGATGGACCTGAGAGATCCAGTTCTTCGACCACTCTAAATAGAGTTCGTGTTCCTGGCGATCATTGTAGACATCATATTCATATCCAACATTGAACGGCGGATCAGCAAAGGCGAGGTCAACGGTTCCGGCGTCGAGTCGTTCCATCCCGGCGACGCAGTCTTGAAGATGAATGGTATTCCAGGAAAGGGGCATGGCATCGGGTTTCAGGTCAAACAGGAACTGTTGCCGCATGAAGGGGCCTCGCTCAATGTCAGAATCGTGAGGCAGTTGTCGCGAGACGGCATCTTAGCGCATTCACTGAAGCAGTAAAAGTATACGCCCCGTCAGAAATGAAACTTCCCCGCTCAGTCGGAACCGGTCGACTTCCAACAGTCGTAACTTTTGATTTCTTGGGAGCAGGTACTTGTCCCTGGTTTTCAAGGCATGTAGGATGGAGATGTCGCGACGCTTTTCAGGGTCGCGAATTCCCTCTGCTGTGTTCGATACCGGATTGTATTTGTAGACCCGACTTCCATCCCGCAGGGAACTTCCAGTTTTGGCAGCGTGTTTCTCCAGAGGATCTGACTTCGGTTAGTCCTCTGGTTCACACAACCCGAGACGGCGGTGCCCACCTTAAATTGCGGGTCTGGACAACACGATCCGCCGGCACCATGCGGAGGTTTTTTTAGCAAGCGAATGTGGGCATTTGGGTACATGTGTGTCCAGTTTATCGCCTGCGGAACGCTTATTACGGATGCGAGTGACAGACCATCCAGCAGTTCAGCTTCTTTAATTTGAATCAATATGCTGGTGATCTTCGGAAAGAATGGACAGGTTGCCCTCGAATTGCAGCGCGCGGCAACGATTCTCCAGATTCCATATGTCGTCTATTCGAGCAGTGAGGCGGATTTCCGCTCTCCGGAACGTGTAGTCAAAGTCCTTTCAGAAATCACTTCCCCTGCTGTCGTGATCAATGCAGCGGCTTACACTCAGGTGGATCTCGCGGAATCGAATGCCGAAGAAGCATTGTTGATCAATGCGAAAACACCTGAAGCGATTGCATCGGTCTGCCGGTCAGCAGGTCATCAACTGATTCACATTTCGACCGACTACGTCTTCTCTGGTGATCATCCTGCACCTTATGTCGAGACGGATGAAACAAACCCGCAGGGTGTTTACGGTCGAACGAAGTTCGAAGGAGAACAACGAATCCAGGAACAGTTTCCTGATGCGGTGATTCTTCGCACGTCATGGGTCTTCAGTTCGCATGGCAAGAATTTCGTCAAGACGATGCTGCGTCTGAGTGACACCCGGAAGGCCGTTTCCGTAGTCAGCGATCAGCAGGGCGGTCCCACTTCTGCCGAATCGATTGCTGATTGCTGCCTAACCATTGCCGCAATACTGAAAGAGACTCCGCGCCATCACCGGGGGGGGATTTATCACTTCAGCGGAACTCCTTCAACAACCTGGCACGGCTTCGCGAATGAGATCTTCCGACTGGCACAACGGACGGTCACGGTTCATCCCATCACAACCGCTGATTACCCCACCCCCGCAAAACGCCCGGCTAACTCCCGGTTGGATTGCAGCAAAATCGCACAGACATTCTCAATCGAATTACCGGATTGGCGGAACGACTTGAAACGAGTACTCGAGGAAATCGAGACCCCGGAGTAATGCGTCTCAGCCTCCTCCAACGAGAGTGACGACTTCGATCTCGTCGTTCGGCTCGAGTTGGCAGTCGGCATGTTGCGTTCGTGGAACCAGTTCACGATTCCGCTCCACAGCCAGAAAACGAGGATCCAGTTCCAGCAATGCCAGCAACTGGGCCACCGTCGTGGAATCCGGAACTTCTCGGGATTCGCCATTCACCTGAATTTTCATCTCATTCACTCAGATTCGTAAAGACATTGCGATGCATCTTCAGGAAATGAAAATTCAAAATTCCAAGCAGGAAATTCGAAACAAATTCGAAGGAAGAAATCAGAAATTCAAAACGCGGAGAGCTGACCTTTTGAATTTCTGATTTTGAATTTGTTTCGAATTTTCAATTTTTGAATTTCGGATTTCCCTTATAACCTGCTTCAACAAAACTCCTGCGTCGTCGGCTTGATGACCAGTTCAGGAACGTGTGCCCGGGGAGGAAGGGCAGCAAGGGCGACAATCATGGACGCAATATCCGATGGTTGCAGAATTCGTGCGCGATGTTCGGCACTGACCGGAACGGGACGGGCATCGAGAATCGGGGTTTCCACTTCACCGGGATAAACGTTCGTCACTCGAATTCCGTTGTTCCGTTCTTCCAGTCCCACACAGGTTCCCAGCGCGGTCATGGCAAATTTGGAAGCACTGTAAGCAACTCCCCCAAGAAGGCTGGCTCGCAGACCGGCGACTGAGGAGATGTTGATGATCAGTCCATCTTTCCGTTCACGCATCTGCGGCAGAACGGCGTGAATCGTGTTGAATGCAGCAGTGGCATTCACCTGCATCAACTTGTCCCAGTCTTCCGGGTCGATCACTGACATCTGGCGTTTGGCGATGTTGATTCCGGCACTGTTCAGCAGGAGATCAATCTGTCCAAGTTCCGCAGTGGCCCATTGAATCAGTTCGTTTGCCTGTTGTCGGTTCGAGACATCGGCGGCTTTGTAGAGAATGCCCGGTTCGCCCGGGAACTGGGCCGCGACTTCCTTGAGTTTCTCTTCACGACGCCCGGCGATCACCACCTTGCATCCCGCTTCAGCGAACGCCAGAGCGCACGCTTCACCGATTCCTGTTCCTCCTCCAGTAATGACGACCGATTTTCCTGCCAGAGACATGGCCACTCCACACGTTTTCAATGATGATCAATAATCTTGATTCGCCAGAAACAAGCTCGATCACGTGAAATGGAGAGTGATCTCATGCAAAGGCGCAAAGGCGCAAAGAATCAGGAAAGAAACTCTTTGCGCCTTTGCGCCTTTGCGTGAGGATTTCCGACTTTCACGTAATCCACCCGACCCGGCGCAATTTGTTTTTCATCCCGCCGATTCCACATGGAATCGGCGGGCGGGATGTCAATGTAACGAAGGAGACTTTATCTTTCACTGATCCTGCGTCATTGGAAGGCGAGTCCTCCTCCTCCTGTTTCGCTGTTTTCATTCCGATATCAGATCGAAGTCTTCGTGTCTCAACAGTTTGCGACCAGTGTTGTTCATCAGCTTGTTCAGGCCGGATTCATTGCGTACTGGGCCGGGGGATGCGTGCGCGACCTGTTACGCGGAGTGTTTGCCAACGATTACGACGTGGCAACCAATGCGACACCTGATCAGGTGAGAACGGTCTTCGGGCATCGCCGGACGCTGGCGGTCGGAGAGAGTTTCGGGGTCATCATCGTTCTCGGACCAAAAGGAAGTGGTCACTCAGTTGAAGTGGCGACCTTTCGCGAGGAAGGAGAATACACCGACGGCCGCCATCCCGGACGGGTCTCGTTCTGCACTCCGGAAGAAGATGCCCAGCGACGAGACTTCACCATCAACGGCATGTTTTACGATCCACTCACACAGACCGTGCATGATTTTGTGGGGGGAGAAGAGGATCTTCGTCAGGGAATTGTGCGAGCGATTGGTGACCCGCGTCATCGGATGACGGAAGACAAACTCCGCATGTTGAGAGCGGTTCGCTTTGTGGCCAGTCTTGGATTTCGACTGGAGGATTCAACCGCAGAAGCCATTCGGGAAATGGCCCCGCAAGTGACCGTGGTCAGTGCGGAACGGATTGCTCAGGAATTACGGAAGATGCTTTCCAACAGCAACCGGGCCCGAGCGATGCGTCTATGCGATGATCTTGGTCTGCTCTCATACATTCTGCCGGAAGTGGGTGAATTGACGGCGGGTCAGCAGCAACTGCTGGAACAACTTTCGACCATCCGGTTCGAAACGGCCTTTGCGGCACTGTCGCGACATGTTCCAGTCGCACAAGCTCGAAAAAAAGGGGAAATTCCCGCCGGGACGGTGAACGCCGCCTGTGCCCGACTGAAACTCTCCAATGATGAAACAGGACAGATTCTCTGGCTCCGAACGCATTTTGGAAAACTGGCTGCATTACCGGAACAGCCGATTTCTGCATTGAAACGACTGGCCGTTCATCCGCTCTGGGTCGAACTGCTGGAACTGGAACGAAGCATTGCCAAGGTCGAGGAATCCGACCAGAGTTCCTTTGAATGGATTGAACGTCAACTGGCCGCCATCCCTCCTGAAGAACTGGATCCTCCCGCGTTGCTCAATGGAAGTGATCTGATTCAACAGGGATACAAATCCGGTCCGCAGTTCAAGGACTGGTTGTCTTCCGTACGTGATGCCCAACTCAACGGGGATTTGCACACCACCGCGGACGCCCTGGAGTTCGTCAAACAACTCGCCTCCGTTCAGGAACCATCCTGACGCGGATTTTCCGTAAAATTCCAAAATTTCCTGTCTCATCAGGACAGGGGGATCCGCAATGTGTATTAGCGAGGATGATTCATCACGGAAAAGACGGAAATTACGGAACAGGAAAGAAGAAAACGAGCTGTGAAGGAAGTCGGTGATTCGCTGAGACGACAGCCAGTTTTGATCGCAGCGACGTTTCGCTTCTTCCTTTCCGTGTTTTTCGTTCCTTCCGTGGTTCCTCTGCATTCTCTGGTCGAACGGTTGTGAACAGGCCATCCCATCAATCTGAGCCACGTCACTCGCCGGAGCTTCCGCGCCGAGACCGATCGACGTCTCCCTGTTCGATTTCTCCCTGTCGGGCTCACTCGTTTCAGGTACTCTTCTGGCTTCTGACGGTTTACCTGCTTGCCATCTTTTTCCCGGGACCAGGGAATGCGCTACGCTCCATTTCCCTGCCAGGAGTTCTCGCTGATGCCCCGAATTCGTTGTCGCATCTGGTATTGGGGTGTCTTCTGTTTTGTGCCGGACTGACGGTGGAAACCGCCAGAATGCCTCGTGTGAATCTTCGTCAATACCCTTGGGCGTTACTTCTTGTCTGGGTGGTTCCGATTCTGGTCGTCCTGTCTCTATGTGCTACGCTGCGTCTCTTTGAAGGGTCCAACGGAATTTTACTGGGGCTTCTGATTGCTGCAGCGATGCCTGTGGCAAACTCTTCGGTCGGCTGGGCGCATCTGGGGCGGGGAAACCTGCCACTGACTTTGGCACTTCTCCTCGGGGCCACGATCACGGCGCCGTTCATCGCTCCGACATTTATTTACACCGTGGCGGCAACATGTCTTCCCGACCCGCTTCGAGCGGACCGTGTGCTTCCACTGGGGCAACTGGCCGGATTTCTGGGATTCTGGGTGGTGGCCCCGACTTTGTCTGGAGCGGTGATTGGTCTCTGGTCGCGGCGTCAGGGAGTGATCTGGTCGGCGTTGTGGTTACGCCGGGTGAGCATGATTTGCATTCTGCTGTTGAACTACATCAATGCTTCGGCAGCACTTCCGTTGATTCGAAGTGAATCGCTTGTTCTTCAGGGGCTCGTCTGGACTGGAATCAATCTGACATTGCTGCTGTTCTTCGGCTGGCTGGCATCGCGGCTCCTCAAAGTCGGCAAGGCAGAACAGGTTTCTCTGACACTCGCTTGCGGAATGAGGAATACCGGCGCGGCGCTCGTTCTGGCCGGTTCACAGTTTCAGCAGGAACCGGTGGTGATCATGACCATTGTCCTGCAGACCCTGCTGCAGAACGTCTTCGCCGCACTGCTGATTGCATTGATGATCCGGAAGGAACCCGAACCGTTTGCATCACTCTCCCAGACGTTGAACCAATGCAGTGACAACGGCCAGGCTGCGGGAACCGGAACTGGAAACCGCCAGAGTCCGGGAAGTCTCTCCGCAGACGCCGATCCGAATGGTAAGCCGGTCTCTCGGTAAGACCTCTTCGACGCGGTTGGCCCATTCAATCAGCGAAACACAATCGCCACCAACCAGTTCGTCCGCTCCCAGTTCGAGGAATTCATCGATGTCGTTCAGGCGATAGGCATCGATATGACAGACAGGAATTCGACCATCGTATTCCTGAATCAGAACAAAAGTCGGACTGTGAACGTCATCGGTGACTTGCAGACCATCGGCAATCGCCTGCACGAGATGAGTTTTTCCCGCCCCGAGATCACCATCCAGCGCAACCACATCCCCGACATCCAGACAATCCGCCAGAGCCCGACCAATCCGTCGGGTCTCGTCGAGTGAATCAGATTGCAAGGTGAGGAACATTCGCGAAAGACTGCTTTCAGGGAGAGAGTTTGATTTATCTTAAGACCAGACCATTCTCGGGAGGGCAAGATCAGCGCTGCGAACATGGCACCCAACGACTACTTCGGATCAATCTTTTTCAGAAACAGATTCCTGACGGCGCCGGTTGTTTCATAGGTGGCAATCCCCAACGGACGGCAGAATTCCATTTCGATCCGAATGTCGACATCCACATCTTCGATCTCTGCGTTGACGATCTGATTATCGTCCAGCCAGCAGGCAATGCGGTCGTCGGTGACTCGAATTCGAATGCGATACCACTTTTTGTTTTCAAATTCGAAATAGCCGGTTGTCTCATTCTCAGAGGCATCGCTTCCGTTCAGACTGGAGAGTCCGGTCAATCCTCCTCCCCAACCACCAAGCACCAGAGAGCACGCACTTTCCTTGACCGGGAAGGTCACTGTTGCGAAGAAGTCGTTTCCTGTGATTCGCTGGGCTTCAAAGGTCAGTTCATAGTTGCTTTGAGGAGTCTTCGGACCTTTCCAGATCACCCCGTTGATGGGGAAACCTTTCTCCATGACAAGTGCGTCATCTCGAACGAGAACCTTGCTCTCTCCCAGAAAATCGGCCCGTTGCCAGTGGCCGAGTGTTTTTCCGTCAAACAGAGACAAGGTCGCCGGTTCTTTCTTCGAAGCCGGAGAGTGAACGGGCTTGTCATCTGCATGACAGAATGAGGAACCAGCCGTTGTCACCATTAATGCGATGAAGAAACGACGACACTCTAACCAGATCAATCTTCCAGACATCGTCATTTTTCTCACACCTGCAGATGATTCACGCGAAACGAACTCACGACAATTGGTAACACTTTAGCGGAATGGAGTCTGTTCAGTCGATGTAGGGTGCCTGAAGCACGAACATTCATCAGAGAAATTCAGGAGTTCGACAACTCCTTCAGCCCTGGGAAGAATCACCACCAGAACTGGTCTGCCTGGAAGCCACTGGAAGACTCGAACGCACACTCGTCAATTGTCTCAATCAGAATGGAATTCCCGGCACCATCGTCAACCTGTGAGCGAGGGCATCATCGACCAGGGATTAAGAACCCCTAACAAAACTCACCCCGATCCGCTCGCGGAAGGGAAATTCTCATTATTTGAGAGGTTTTGTTCGCGGCTCTAATACAGGTTCGGCAGGGCGAAATCCACATGATTTACGCGGCTTTCTGGTGTGATGATGCAGCGGCTTCGGCCCGTTCTTTATTCGGACGGAAGTTCGCTTTCTCTTCAATGATCGACCCCGCGTCGAAGCGGCGACCGAAATATTTCGCCTGAGCTTCCGGGTGATTGAGAACGGTTGTCACGTCTCCACTCACCAGCACCCGACCATCACAAATGATGTTACTGCGATCCGTAATCGTCAGGGTTTCCCGTTCACGATGGTCGGTCAGCAGGATTGAAATCCCTGAGTTTCTTAGCTCCCCGATGATGTCCTGAATGTCATTGATTGTGGTTGGATCGATCCCTGTGAACGGTTCGTCCAGCAGAATGATTTTCGGTTCACTTGCCAGACAGCGTGCGATTTCGAGTCGACGCCGCTCCCCGCCGGAGAGCGTGGAGGAGATTTGTTTTCGTTTCTTTTCCAGTCCAAATTGATCCAGCAGACGATTCGTTCTCGCCATGCGATCTTTTCGGGAGAGTGGAAGAAACTCGAGAATGGCAAAAATGTTCTGCTCGACGGAGAGCTTCGTAAAGATACTTTGATCCTGTGGAAGATACCCCATGCCATGTCGGGCCCGTTTGTACATCGGCCAGTGGGTGACATCTTTTCCGTTCAGCAACACTTTCCCTTCGGTGGGAGCGATCAGTCCGCACGCCATGCGGAATGTCGTGGATTTTCCGGCTCCGTTGGGACCAAGCAATCCGACGATTTCGCCGGGTTCGACATCAAACGACACTCCATCGACGGCCCGCTTTCCGCCGGGATACGTCTTGGCCAGTCCATGGCACTCCAGAATGGTCGTCATCAGCAGTCCTTTGCCGGGCTTTCGCTTTATTGAAAATCGCCCGGGAGGGCGAGGCTCCTGCCGAGCCGCAAACCATCGGAAGCGTTCTCTTCCATGCGGCTCAGCAGGAGCTTCGCCCTCCCGAAGATTGTTCGTCACACAGCACTTCCAGGTTTGATATGAATAGGAAGTACTGTCACAGTTCCATTGCCGCCAAAGTCTACAGGAAAACGGAAGAACGACTCAAGAGGAATCTGAAGTAGACGACCCGTTCTGGATACTTCGAAACCATAGTCCTCACAACAGGTTATGTCACTCTCCTCGACTTCTCGATCGCCACCTGACTTTCATTCCATGGAACATCCTGAGGAAGACGTTTGGTTAAGGCGGATAATGCTCCAACTGATCCGGCCGCTTCTCCCATAGCAACGGAGTTTCCGGTCACCCGATAGCTGGAATGGGCGATGAAATCCCCACTGATACAGCGCCCAGCCAGTAACAGGCCATCGACATCTCTGGCGATCAACGCACGAATCGGAATGTCGTACGGTTTGGTTTTGATTCCTCGATTGGAATACGCCGGGTCGGCCAGTTTGGTGGCATGAACATCGACGGCGAAAGTGGCCCGAACGACGGCATCATCATGTCGGGCTCCATTCGCGACGTCATCCTGAGTAACGACGTAACGCCCCCGAATTCGTCGACCGTCCCGAATTCCGATCTGTTCGGGAGTGGCGACGATCTGCAGCCCTTTCCACGGTCCGCCGAGCTTGCGAAGTGCGCGGACAATGGTATGCAATTCGGCTCTGGCCCGAATGGTGGCGTCACTCACTCCGCGGGCGTCGTATGGCATGATTCCGTATTCGTGGTTCATCATCGCCAGCAGCAGATTGTCACGAATCGGGAACAGCGTCGGCTGTCGATAACTGGGATCATGACCGGCACGACGAATCTCCGCCAGGAAATTCTTCTTGGCCTGACCTGGCTTCGAATTCACATCGGTGCCATGAATGAACGGACGGAGTTGATCCGCATCTTCCACGACCAGCAACGCATCCATGCTCATCGGCTGACAGGGACAATCTTTGGATTCCCCGATTTCAAACTCACATCCCGCCAGTGCCCCGAGATCCCCATCTCCAGTGGTGTCGATAAAGATCGGAGCCTGCCAGGCTTCCCGGCCCGATTTCGATTCCGTCAGAATCGTTTGCAGACGGCCATCCTTCCCGTACGCGGCAGCCACTCGGGTGTGCATCTGAACCTGCACACCGGCATCCTGACACAGTTCTTCCAGCACCAGTTTCATTTCCTCCGGCTGGTAGCACATTCCACTGGGACGGTCTCCATGGAGAGCATCCCGTTCCCGGAGAATCCCGACCAGTTCCTGATTGAAGCCCGGCTTATCGAAGTCGAGCAGATATCCCAGCAGTCCGGATGTCCAGACACCTCCCAGACAACCATGCGCTTCGAACAATCGAACGCGAGCCCCATTTCTCGCTGCCGCAATCGCCGCCGTCACCCCGGCCGGACCCGCTCCGCAGACAATAACATCGGCATCCTTATTGAGAGGAACGTCACGAGCCGCTTCATGAAAGACATCAGCCTTCGATGCCGCAATATCCTGTCCTGAGGTGGTACTCAGGGTGGCTCCGGCAAGTCCTCCGACGGCTGATCCCAGAAAAAGTCTTCGAGAGAATGCGTGTTGAGTCATGACGATACTCCGGAGAAGAAGAAGTAGGAAATGAACCGGAAGAGTTCCAGAATCTGACTGGGAACAACATAGATTCCCACCAGCACAATCGACACCGCAGCCACCCACAACAGAATGTCCGTGAAGAGTGACGGCTTCAATCCGGCATGAACTTTTCGGTAACGAAAATACAGAGCGACAATGGCAATCATCGGTAGCGTCGACGCCTGTGCCACTCCCCCGATTCTGACCAGCAGCTGCGGGTCCTGCAAAAAGAGATACCCCAGGTAAGAGACGACCGGAAAGAACAGACAAAGTCGTTGAATCAGCTTGCGTCGTTGTTCTGCTGAGTCTCCTTTGGCGTACCCTCCAAGGATCAGGAAGTCGGCCGCCAGACGACTGTTTGCCGCACAGGCCAGATAGAGCGTCTTGAACAGGACGGCCGCCGCTCCGATCAGAAACAAAACCCGAGTCCAGGGGCCGAACGGTCCCACGTACATCTGAGACAGCGTATCCACCAGAGCGGTCCCTTTGGGATCGAGTCCCTGCGGTTTCAGAACAGCGGCTCCCAGAAGATAGAACGACACCGTCGAGACCGTGAACACCACCATACTCACCCAGGCATCCAGTTGCATGACTCGAATCCATCCCCGGGCGCGTCGCTCCCATTCTGGACTGCCGTCAAACTTGCCGACGTATCGGGCATACCCCTTTTCCAGGCACCAGTACGGGTAATAAAACAGTTCTGTCGCGCCCACTCCGGTGATTCCAAACACGGCGAATGCGGCAACGACTCCACTGGGAGGAATCTGAAATTCCAGACCGGTCATCAGTTCTTCAAAGTGGATGGGGTAAGACGTCCAGTTCAACGCGACAACTGCAACAATCGTGATCGTGGTGACGGCCACGACGATGACGGTCGTCAACGATTCCAGTCGCTGATAGCTTCCTCGATAGATGAGTGCCATCGTGGCGAAGCAGGTGAGGGTCGCCCAGATCAGTTCCGGTCGGGCAGTCAACAGGTTACGAAACAACGGACTGACCTGTTCCAGCGCGGCTGCTGTGTTTTCTGTGACAGACGGGACCGCATACTGAAAGACCTGTCCGACGCCGGCGGTCATTCCTCCCAGTTGCATGGTGGTGCAGAGCATCATCACGAGCCACCACCAGCAGAGCCAGTGAACTCCGCGACCGCGCCCAGGTAAATCGTTGATCGCCCCCAGCGTCGGGCGCCCGGAAGAGATGGCGTAACGTCCCAGTTCCACCTGCACGAAAACCTTGATCACACAACTGAAGAGAATCAGCCAGAGAAAGACGAATCCGTATTGAGCCCCCAGACTGGTGGTGAGAATCAGCTCTCCGCTGCCGACGATTGTCCCTGCCAGAATAATCCCCGGGCCAATCTTGCGAAGTGCTCCCCAAAGTGTTTCCGGAGGCTCCAGAACAGCGTCCGGGGGGAGCGCATAGGGATCATAGGCAACAGTTTCTTCGGCCACTATCAAATTCCGGTTGGAAGGAACGCGTCACTTCAAACTGAAATCGTAGTGGATTCAGATATCAACTCACAGTGATATTACTTTCGTTCTCCCTAACTCCCGGATTTTCGTGAGACCTCAATGAAGGCCATTCTCAGTTCATGCAGGTTCTGTTCGACAATCTGCGATTCTGCTGGAGTCAGATTCCCTTTGGTTTTGGTCTCCAGAATTCCCAGTAGATCAATGAAGTGACGGGCGACCGAGAGTTCGACATTCAGCGAACCGTCCGGGCCGGGGATCAGTCCCATTGCCAGAATCGCCTGAGTCGAAAGCATCTGCAACAACGCCAGGAAACTGGCATTGGGCAAGGGAGGTTCTTCATCGGGCGGTTCGTCTGATGACGCCGGTATTGCTTCAGCCGATTGCGGTTGAGATTCCGAGTCCAGTTCGGCGTCTTCAGCCTTGACTCGAGATTTCCAGTCTTCGTCCGCCGCAATCTCGATTTGTGGCTTGTCACCGGGAGAAGTTGAGTCTGACATCTGAAGTCCTTACCTGATCAAGCATCATACGACAGGAAAGATTTCAGCATATTTGCCAGTGCATGCGGCGGCAACTGAGAAGAGAAAAACAGAGGGCTTTCGCTTGTTTCAAAAAGAGGAATTCCTGGGAGGGCAAAGCTCCCGCTGAGCCGCATGTAAGAGAACGCTCTGCCTGGCTTGCGGCTCGGCAGGAGCCTCGCCCTCCCGAACTGTAACTCCACAATTCTGCGTGATGCCCCCTGTGATACACTGGAATCATCATGCAGAATTGCCATCGATCACAGATCGATCTGATTCGTTACACAAGTTCCAACCGGCCATCCGGGTATTGTCGTAATGCCGGACCGATGCTGTCTGGTGGTCCGGCGTGAAGCTGGATCCGAACCGAATGACCTTCGATCTCTCCCTGAATCGTCAGGAAGGAAAGATCGGCCATCGACTCGTAACAGACATGACTGTTTGGAAAGGCGTTCCAGAAAATTCCGTCGATTCGATCGAAATTCTGCTGGATTTCACTGATGTCGAACCGGAAATTGACCGGCTTCATCTGCCCGTCGTCAGGTCCGCCGACAACTTCATGTTCTCCCAGGAACAGGGCAATTTCCCAGCCTGTGTCGGAATTCTGACATTCATATCCGACACGCGCCACCCCACTGAAGGGCTCAAATCGCGCGGAGAGTCTGTCAACGAACTGAACCAGCCATTCCGGCAGGCTCTGTTTAATCGTGCGTCGTGTCTCGGACATTTCCAGTTTCTTGACCAGATGCCGAATGGCCAGATGCGAGTGGCTCAACTGCTTCTCCCCAATCTTCTCAATATCATTGTTGCGGTGCCGCCCCTCCCTGACTCCGGCCCACCGGTCCACGCACCCTTGCGCTCGGTTTCACGTTTCCTCATTGCAGCAGCACGTCATCTGCTCTGGAATCGTGAGTTCCGCTCCTGGCATCCTCATGAGAGGAAATATCGGGTGGTCGCGCCGCGGGTTCCAAACAAATCGGCAGGATATGCGCGGAACAGAGGGAAGAAGTCATCGTGCGCTGAACTTGCGGGCCGTAGCACTCGTACGGGAAGGATTACAACGAATGATTGAATCTCGCCGACAAAACCCAACAGTGCCTGCTCCTAGCGATTATGACAACTCCCCCTGAATGGCTTCCAGAAAAATGAACGGATCTGGTTTGACTCTGTTCATTTTGCAGGTGCAGTAGGACTTGACCGGACGATGAGTTTTCTTGAAGAATTCACTGAAGTGACGATACGTTGATCCTGGATCCGGTCGCTTCAGGTCGGTGTTGATGGAGGAAGTAAAAAGAGGGGGTAGGAATTAGGAGTTAGGAACTAGGAAAGACGATGAATTCGAATTCCCCTAATTCCTAGCTCCTCTTCCTCTATCAACACTGACCTGAAACGACTGACATCGAACATTCCTCCCCATCCCATCAGTCACAGTCCAATTCCCATGTACGACTACGAAAAACTGGGCGTCTTCTATCTCGGCCGCAACTACGACATGGAGACCGGTACCACCCGACCAGAACCGGTGCTCTATGACACCAAAGATCTCACGACGCACGCCGTCATCGTCGGGATGACTGGAAGCGGTAAGACGGGACTCGGGATCTCCCTGCTGGAAGAAGCGGCAATTGACAACATCCCCGCCCTGATCATCGATCCGAAGGGGGATCTCGGGAATCTGATGCTCACCTTCCCGAATCTCGAACCGGCCGACTTCGTCCCTTGGATTGAACCGGCGGAAGCGACCCGGCAAGGAATGACCGTCGAAGAATACGCCACCCGGCGGGCCGCTCAATGGAAGCAAGGTCTGGCCGACTGGGATCAACCGATCGACCGCATCTCCCGATTTCGCGACTCAACCGAAGTCGCGATCTATACTCCCGGGAGCGACGCCGGACGACAACTGACAGTATTAAAGTCTCTAGATGCTCCTCCTGCGGTCATTCGGGAAAGTGCCGACGCGCTGCGAGAACGGGTTTCCACAACGGTCGCCGGTCTGTTGACCTTATTGGGAATCAACGCCGATCCGCTGCGCAGCCGAGAACATATCCTGCTTTCCAACATTCTCGAACAAGCCTGGCTCGCCGGGCGTGATCTCGATCTGGCACAACTGATCCGGGAAATTCAGAATCCTCCCTTCAATCAGATTGGGGTGATGGATCTGGAATCCATCATCTCCACCAATGACCGTCGCGCTCTGGCGATGAACGTCAACAATGTTCTGGCCTCCCCTGCTTTCGCCAGTTGGACACAAGGGGAACGGCTCGATATTCAGAAACTGCTGTATACGAAAGAAGGGAAGGCCCGACTCGCGGTCATTTCAATCGCCCATCTCAATGAACAGGAACGGATGTTCTTCGTCACGATCCTGTTGAACGAGTTCCTCTCATGGATGCGGGCTCAGCCGGGAACCTCCAGTCTGCGGGCATTACTCTATATGGATGAAGTGTTCGGCTATCTCCCGCCGACCGCCAATCCTCCTTCCAAATTACCGTTGTTGACACTGCTCAAACAGGCTCGAGCGTATGGGGTCGGATTGATTCTGGCCACACAGAACCCGGTCGATCTCGATTACAAAGCGTTGTCGAATGCCGGAACATGGTTTCTGGGGAGACTGCAGACAGAACGGGACAAAGCCCGCATGCTGGACGGTCTCGAAGGAGCCTCCGCGACCGCAGGCGTGGCGTTTGACCGGAAACGGATCGAGACAATTCTCTCCGGCCTGAAGAACCGGGTCTTCCTGCTGAATAACGTGCATGAAGATGAACCGACCCTCTTTCAAACCCGTTGGGCGTTGTCTTATTTACGTGGCCCATTAACACGAGACCAGATTCGGCAATTGACGGCCGATTCTCCGAATGCTCCCGCCGCCGTCAGTTCTATCGTTCCGTCTGGCGCCACCATCAGTGGGGGAACCGATGGGGATGGTTTCCTGTCGGCCCCGCCGGTTCTTCCTCCCGACGTGAAACAACGGCATCTCCCGATTAGCCGATCAGTGACGAAAACCTCGGCAATTGTGTACCGCCCGGCTCTGCTGGCTCTGGGTCGTGCTCATTATCTTGATGCCCGATTAAAAATAGATCACTGGGAAGATGTCGGTCGAATGTATCTGTTTGAAGAAGACTCTGTTCCTAAAGATCCGTGGGACGAAAGCGAAGCGATCAACATCAAGGAACTGCGGGACAACTCTCCTTCCTCGGATTCCCGCTACACGAATGTCCCGGCAGAGTGTCAGCGTGTTACGTCTTATCGAAGCTGGAACTCCTCCGGAAAGAATTATCTTTATCGTGTGCTGCGTCTGAATCTGAGCGGTTGCCAGGATTTGAAAGTGTTTTCCATTCCCGGAGAGAGTGAACGGGAGTTTCGTTCTCGTTTGAGCCATGCTGCACGAGAACAGCGCGATCTGGAAATCGAAAAGATTCGCGCCCGATACGATACCGCCATCAACCGGCAAAAGGAAAAGATTCGCAAAGCGGAACAACGGGTTGATGTTGAGAAACAGCAGGCAAATTCCGCAACCTTCTCCGCAGCGATGACGTTCGGCACCTCGATCGTCGGGGCCTTGTTTGGTCGTAAGGCGATCTCTTCAACGAATGCCCAACGGGCCGGGACCAGTGCTCGTGCCGCCAGCAGAGCCATGGATCAGCGAGGGGACATTCGTCGGGCTCAGCAGAATCAGGAAGTCGCCGAAGAGGAACTGAGCGATCTGGAAAAGAAACTCGAAACCGACCTCGACGCTCTCAAAGACCGCTTCACAGAAGAGAACCTCAATATCGAGACAAAATCGATCCTTCCCCGAAAGTCCGATCTCACCGTAAACGAAGTTTCAATTGTGTGGCTCCCGTTCGCCGTCACCGCCGGCGGCGGACTCGCTCCGGCATTCGATCAGAGCTTCCTGGCAACGGAAACCTGAATCTCGCGGAATGGGGAAGTATCGAATGAAAAGGGCAACTCAGATCATGACCGGGATCCTTTCCCGAGACTGCTTCCTCTTCTCACAACTACTGCAGACATAAATGGTTACCGTGTTCACGCTCCCCTTTCAAATCAAGAGATTCAGTACGAAAGGACTGATCTCGACTGTTCAAATTTTGAACGATTTCATATCGCAAACTGCTCGAAATCCGCGAAAATCGAATTGCAAGGAATTTCGGAACCTTGTGTTGAGTTCGGTGTTCAATCCTTAACGCCGGTTTCAACGGCTTTCCGTGGGGAACAGACTGAATTCCATCTTCGAGGTAAGTGAAATGAAACGTCAAATGAAATGGTTGGCTGTTGTCGCAATGCTGATGACTGCCGCGCCTGTGATGGCACAACGTCCCGAACGTGGCGGACCGGGTGGCGGTGATCGCCAAGGTCTGGGTCCAGGGCGTGGGTTCATGGGAGGTCAACGGGGAGGAGCCGTCGGAGGGAAGTTTGGACTGTTGAACAACCCTGCTGTCGAAAATGAACTGGCCATCAGCAAAGATCAAAAGGAAAAACTCGGCGCTTTGGACAGCAGCTACCGGGAAGCCTTGAGGCCAGATGGAGCCCCATTCGAAGGACTTCGTGACCTTCCTCGTGAAGAACAGCAGGAAAAGATGGCCGAACTGGGCCGAGCTCTGAATGAGAAACGGATGAAGGTCGAAGCAGAGTTTGCTCCGAAGTACGCCGAAGTTCTCGATGAAGTTCAACTGACACGTCTGCAACAAATCTTCTGGCAAATGCAGGGAGTCGGCGCCTTGCGTGATGCCGAACTCGCAAAATCCCTGAAGCTTTCACAGGCTCAGCAGGACCAACTGACTAAGCTGTTCGCTGAAAACGCACAACAGCGGGGACAATTCGGACAGCGTCGCGATGGTCCTCCACCGAGTGCTGAAGAACGGGATGCCCGCCGTCAACAGGCCCAGGAAGAAGCTGAAAAGCGAAATGCCACCCTGATGAACGTTCTGACTGCGGAGCAGAAGACCGAATTCGAACAACTCAAAGGGGAAGCATTCGATGTTTCTCAACTGCGAGGTGGTCCAGGGGGTGGTCGCCCCGGTGCTGGTGGACCAGGGGGTGAACGTCGCGGCCGACCTGAAGGAGGACGTCCAGAAGGAGGTCGCCGTGGAGGTCCAGGTGGAGAACGGGGACCACGGAACCCATCTCTGTAAAGAAGTGGGGAGTAGGTGGTGGATAGTGGGTAGGAAAATGCTTGATTTCTAATCCCTATCTTAAGCCGTGACACGGCACCACTCTCAACTTCACCGGAAATCCTGATATGATCGCAGCCGGACGGCAACAGATGCCGTCCGGCTGTTTTCGTTGGTGTCCGGCTGAGAACCGGTTGGAGTGATTGCGTGAATTCCGTTCATCAAAAGCCGGTTCAAACACGGTGGCGCCGGTTCAGACGAACGCTGCGTTTTCGTCTTGCCGCCATGAATGCCATGGTGGTGGTGCTCATCTCCCTGACCGCACTGGCAATCGTACGGCAAGGAGTCGAATGGGCGCTCTATCGCGAACTCGATCAGTTGCTGACGGAAGATTTACAGGAAGTCTCTCTGTCTGTACGTGGGCATCATGCTCATGACTTCGAACTGATTCAGGATGAACTGAGCCGAAAATCTCTCGGGCGGAGTCAGCACGGATGGTTTGTCGAACTTCGTGATTCACAGGGAAGCACAATCTGGGCCAGTGAAGGAGCCCCCGTCATCACGGATCGAGGGGGAGCGGCCTTACCGTCAGCGCCGTTCACTCAAGATGATTTCAGAATTGTTCACCGTCAGGTGAGACCGGAGTCGCATCGCATTCACTCCGTTTATGTCGGGTCAAAACTGGAGCTGCTGCATCTCGACATGAAACGGATTGACCGACTCGTCCTGGCGGCCTCGATCGTCTTGATTGTGACCGCTCCTCTTTGTGGATACTGGCTGGCCGGACGAGCAACCAGATCCATCGCCGAGATCATTCAGACCGCTTCCCGTCTTCGCCCGACGCGGCTGGATGAACGTCTGCCACTCCGAGGGGTGGATGATGAACTCGATCTGCTGGCACAGACCATTAACGGACTGCTCGACCGGATCGCAAACTACTTGTTGCAACGGCGGGAGTTTCTGGCAAATGCAGCTCACGAACTGCGAACACCATTGGCCGCAATCCGCAGTTGTATCGAAGTGGCACTGGATGGTCGGAAGATGAGCGAAGAAGAACAGGCCCTGCTGGAGAACCTGATTCATCAGTCCAATTTTCTGGAAGTTCTGGTCAACCAGTTGCTCGTCATTTCAGAGAACGAAACCGGGCAATGGGCGTTCGACCCGGAGCAGGTGCCGTTACATGAAGTCGTGCAACGTGCGATCGACATGTTTCAAGGGGTGTCGGAAGCCAATGGAATCGCGTTGCAATTCAAAGAGAAGCAGGTTGCACACGTTTCCGGAAGCCGCCGTTATCTTCGACAGGTGGTCAATAATCTGATTGATAATGCCGTGAAATACACACGACCCGGGGGAAGAATCTCCGTCTCATTAACAGTTGACACCGCTCAATCGACCGTGCTGTTAACCGTGGCCGATACCGGAGTTGGAATTGCCGAGAAAGATGTCGCCCGTGTTTTTGAGCGTTTCTTTCGTGCCGATCGCGGACGGGGACGGGAAACGTCCATTCAAGGGACCGGACTGGGGCTGAGTATCTGCGAGGCCGTTGTCACCGCACATGGCGGAACGATCGAGTGCCAGAGCCAGCTTCATGAAGGGACAACCATCATCATCCATTTGCCACTCCTCTCGGAACAGACCGACGCAGCCACCTCAGGCGGCAACATTCGGATCGTCGACAGCAAGCCGCTTTAAGCATGCAGCAGTGTCTGACTGGTCGCGAGCGACAAGGCGGGAATTGTTCCGTCGGCTTCCAGGCGAACCCCTTCTTCACGGATGGCGTCGAAGCCGTCTCGCAATGTCGCCAGAACCTCGCGTGCGCTGATCCAGCCCGACAATGACGGTTGAGCAATCTGTCCGATACAGAACACGCACAGGTCACGAATTCGGGATGCCGGTTCAGCCGCCTCCGAATCAATGCCGTCGACCAGTGCCAGAAGTCGTTCGACCGTCCTGAGCTGTACCTGGGGATATCCGTTGAGATCCTGTCGATTCAACAGGTCGATCCCGGCGTCCAGGCTTTCGATCGTGGCGTTATAAAGTGCCAGCAGCATCTCAATTCGGGTCCATGCGGTTTGAGTCTGTTTTCGATAAGCGTTTAATGGATTCATTGCTGGTATTTATTAGGAATTAGGAATTAGTGCCTTCTCAGGCGTCAAACTTAGGGTTGTCTCATATGTTCCGCGGCTCGTGGGCCGCTCCCGATTCGATTCATTCACCTGAGTTTTGAATGCTGACGCAACATCAGGTTGCATCTGAGCCGTTTGAAGTTGCCACCCGGATCAGCTCAACTTCGGACCGCTAAACTGTGTACGGAATCAGGGATTAATTGCCACCCACTCTCTACTACCCGCTTTTTCCTTATTCAGATCAAACTTAAAACGACCGCCATTACTTACGTGATGACGACATGCTTCCCAGTCCGGCCAGTTGGGTTCCCAGCATACTGCTAAGGCTCTGCATTTGTTGTAATGCGGTTTCCATTGCCTGAAAACGGGCCAGCAGGCTCTCTTTCTGTTTGTCGAACAGCTCCTGATTTCGTGTCACCTGGGTCTGGATCGTGTTGATCTGCTCTTCAAACCTCTTTTCCAATGTGACCAGGATTCCCCGATCCGCATCAAGCAACTTGTCAATCAGAGAGTTCATCTTCGACGCGACACCTCGTGTCAGTGTGATCGAACCCTCGGTTCCGGAAGTCACTTGCCCGGGAGTGACGTTGACTCGAACCTGTAAGCCGTCGGTCATTTCGTTTCCGTCGGTTCCGGTGAGAATCCGGCCGTTTCCGGTCGCGGTTTCCGCTTTGCCATTGATAATGAATTCCCCTGCCACATTCTTGCCGACGTTGCTTTCTCCCCCGGAGAATCCCAGTGAAGAAAGTGCAGAACTGGAATACAGAGTCAGACGGGAAGAACTGCCGTAACTGTTGGAAGTCATCGATAACTGATTTGCACTGTCGACACCGACGGAGACGCCACGTCCGGCAAAGGAAGAATGATTGTTGATCACCGACTGCACATGACTGGCCAGTTCCTCGCGAGTGTAGGTTCCGGCTTTCAGTTGCAAAGTTGTTTCGACTCCGTCGAGATTGATCATCAGCGAATTCGTGGATTCGTCGATCACTGTCGATTCGGCGAGTTCAGACCCGGCCATCAACTTCGCCTGTAAGGGAGCCTGTGTGACATTGACCTCAATCGGCGAGGTCGTTGCCGCCGTTTTGGCACTGGCAAAGATGAAACTGACAGCACCGTTACTGCTTTGACCATCAATGGCGAAGAGTCGTTTCAGATCCGTCGTTGTCACTCCTTCAACATTGCCGTTGATGAAGGCATTCAGCCGCGTTTCATTCAGAATCAATCGACCATTATTCGCCGTTGAAATCCCCAGCGCGCTCAATCGATTCGCCTGAGAAGAGAGTCCGGGAATCACGGACTGAATCATACTCTGAATCTGGCTTCGAATATTGAGTGCGGAGTAATCTCCCTGCAGAACACCCCCGACGTCAGCTTCCTGATCGTACTTCGTCACGTTGTCGACGAAATCAAGGAAGGTGTTATAAGCCTCCACAAAATCTTTCACCGCATTGGACGCTTTTTCGGTATCGTTCGCGACGGTCACGGTAATGGATTTTGAGGGATCGGCGGACTGCAGATTGAGTGTGACCCCTTGTATCAGGTTGGTCACGGTGTTCGTCGAGCTGCTGACCGTAATCGCCCCGCTGCCACTTCCGAGTGTCACCTGTGCATCCGCCGCTGCTTCGACGGGATTATCGAAATCAATCATTGGACGAACAGCGTTCTCATCACCGTCGGCCAGAGTATTCGTGACCGAAATTGTATTCTCGGCCCCCGTTTTCTGAGCAGTGAGCATGAGCCGGTAGGACGAGGAACTGTCCTGCACAATGCTGGCCGTGACTCCGGCATTCGCAAAATTGATGGAATCCGCCAACCCCCTGAGCGTGTTATTAGAGGAATCGATCACGATATCGGACTGAGCCTGTGTCCCGACTCGAATACTGAATGTCCCCTCTGTAATCGCCGAATCCGGATTGGTGATTCCCTGCGATGTGACCGTATGAGCGGTCGCCAGAGAGTTGACTTTTATCTGATACGTTCCGGTGCTGGCTCGCGACGCCGCAGTCGCGACAATGGAATCCGGATGAGAGACCGTGGTCATCCGGGAATCAAACGGGTTGCTGGCATTTCCGGCCAGAGTCGTCGCGGTGGTACGCAGTGTGAGCAGCTGCGTCTGCATCGACTGATAGGCCGACTTTTTCGTCTCAACATCGGTCTTACGGAAATTGATCAGGTCCAGCTGATTCTGCTGGATCTTCATCAGACCTTCGATAATGACGTCTGTATCGATTCCCGAAACCAGACCACCGATGTTAATGCCAGACATGAACGTATCTCAAGTGAGTGTGGAACAGACGGAAAGCATCTGTCTTTAGAGCTTCGTCAGAAAGACGAAAAAGCCCGTTGAAGATTTCTCTGGGAATTCCTCAACGGGCAGAATTTGCCGCAGTTCAAACGTTAATTACCGAAGCAACGACAGAATCTGCTGCGGAATCTGGTTGGCATTGGCGAGGATTGAGGTTCCGGCCTGTACGAGAACCTGGTTCTTCGTGAACTCGGCGATCTCGGCAGCGAAGTCGGTGTCACGAATGACAGACTCGGCGTTCGTGGTGTTTTCCAGAGTCGTCCGCAGGTTGTTGGCGGTCGAGCTCAGGGTGTTCTGCTGGAACGCTCCGAGTTCTCCCCGAAGATTGGTGACGTCATTGATTGCCTGATCGATGACACCAATCGCGTCCTGAGCCTTGCTGGCGGAAGTGACGTCAATCGCGGCCAGGTTGGCAAACTGGTTCCCGGTGAGATTCATTCCCAGAGAAGCGGCATCAACCTTGTTGATGCTGATCTGAGCCGTCTGGTTCTGGTTCGGGCCGATCTGGAAAATCAGCGAATCGTTGACGATATCCACTGTTCCTTGAGCACCGGTTACGGTTTCAACCGGATCCGCGTCTGCAGCCAGACGAATCTCGATTCCTTTGGTGTCCCCAGTGGCAGATTTCAGAACGTTTCCAACTCCGGTGATGGTGACACCGTCAATCGTTCCGATGATATCGACCCCAGTGTCTGTCAAAGCGGCAACACCGACCCCCGAGGAGGTCGCTGCGGCGGCAACGTTTGACTGAACGCTGATCGTTGCGGCCGAACCGAATTCTTCGGTGTACAGACGCAGATCACCTCCGTCGACATCAGCAATCACTCCGGTCTGATCGGTGAATTCATTAATGCGGTCCACAACCTGGGATTGTGAGAAACCGGCATCCAACTGGATGGCGACACCGTTCACGGTCAACGTTTCGGCTGTCGCCAGGGGGCCGGTCTGGCCAGTACCTGCGGTCACATTGGCCCGTTCTCCGACGGTGGTCACGGCCACGGCATAAGATCCGGTGACTGTGTCGGTTGTCCCTTTCAGGAAGGTGACATCGGCATCGGAAGCGGTTCCACGGGTTCCGGCACTTCCATCGAGGAGTTTCTTCGTACCGAACTGAGTGTTGCTGGAAATCCGGTTAATGGTGTCCAGAGCGTTGTTGATTTCCGCCTGGTTGGCAGCCAGTGCGTCGTCGTCGTTCACAGCGGCATTCGCGGAATCGAGTGCCAGACTTCGAACTTTGACGAGCAGAGCGTTGATTTCGCCCAGGGCTCCTTCCGCGGTCTGAACCAGAGAAACCGCTTTGTTGGAGTTGTCGATGGCCTGTTTCAGACCGGCGATTTGTGCCCGTTGCTTTTCCGAAATCACCAGTGCGGCAGGACCGTCGGCTCCCCGATTGATCTTCAATCCGGAAGAAAGTCGTTCAACGGATGTCGCCAGTGCGGACGAGGCTTTTCCCAGGTTGGTCTGGGCGTTCAGTGAGGTAACGTTGTTCGCAATAGTCAGAGCCATGGAGCAAACCTTCTTTCAAAAAGTGGAATGTGTCCGATTGCTCGTGATGAGCTTCCTCCTGAAGCCTGTTGTTTCGATTCCCTGAAAATTCACCCGGTCAATTTTGTAATGGACGGTTCAAAATAGATCGTTAAAAGTAATCGTGACGTAAGTCTGACGCAGCCAGTTGTTCAGCCGATTCCCGAGTATCAAAGAGACCTTGCGCGACCTTCTCCCTGGCGGCGGCGACGACGTCCGAACGGACATTCTCCACGTTGCTCAACTGCCCGGTGAGCACTGACAACGGCGATCCGGCATCTGTCTTCGTGTTGGACTGATCAATGCGAGTCACGTTCGTCGACTGAGACTTCTCGCCAATCTGCTCGGGCGCGGAACGAATCGTTCCATGCGGCTTCGCATAGGCGTGTGGGTCATGTTCAAAACGATGCACTTGCATGGATCGAAAATCTCTTCATGGACTCGGGGTTCACCGGGTTATCGAAGGAGAATCATCAGACTTGCGTTTTTTTACTCAATTTCTCCGGTTTTCTACGTCGATGTTGAAGGGGAGTGCGCCGACTTTGACGGTCGTAGCGAATTGTCGGGCAGCCCTGAAGATGGGAGAAGCCTTCCTTTAATCTGTAACCCCTCCCCCTAAAAGTCTTTACAAAGAATCAGGCAACCTTCCGTCAATCCGACGCGAAGTTTGAATCCACAATGAACGCCGCCGGGAACCAATCCGCAGCTTCACCTTCGGCGGCAAAAACGGCCGTTCCGAAGCGGGTGGGTCTGTTCGTCCTGGTGGGAGTGGGATTTCTTGGACTGGGGCTGGCGGCAGGGCTGTTTCTTCAGAAGTTTCTGCTTCCGCCGACGCCGACAGTCTCGCATACCGATGACACCCCTTCTGAACCAACTGAATCATCAGACGACAATCATGGAATCGCTCCCGGTGACGACTCGGATCAAATCTCACAGTTGAAGAATTCGGACTCAAAGACAGAGAGTCAAAGCGACACGGTTGTTAACGCAGATCAGGTGAGAAACCGACTGCAACGCTCTGGTGAACGTCCCACTGTCGAACATCCCACAGCCAAGCATCCCACAGCTAGGCACCCCTCTGCCGACGCCCCGGAAATTGATCATCCGGAGTCTTCACCAACAGGGTCCGCAATGGCGGAGACCGAAAAGCCATCAACAGAAGATCCCTCGAAGCAACTCCCCGCCGCTTTGTTCTCCACCGGAATGAAGGAAGAAACTCCTGAAGAAGCGCTTGCACAAGCCGACCTGATGTTTCAGTCCGGGAACTACCGGTACGCTCGTGACCGGTATCTGCCGATGCTGGCCGACTCGACCGGAGCGATTGACGTTCTTCTGCTGTTGAAGCTCGCGTTGTGTGAAGAATCGCTCGGAAACCGGAAAGCGGCCCAGGCGGGCTATCGCGAGATTCTTGAGTTGACTCCGGAACCGTCGATTCGTCGTGCCGCAGTACAGGGACAGGCTCGGCTCTGGGAGGCAGGAGGGCAGAGTGAACTGGCGACGTCTGCTCTGTTTCGGAATCTGATTGAAGAAGTCGCCGCAGAAGATCGGGCGTTGATGCTGCATCAACTGGCCGGATTGATTGCGCGCCGCGCCCAACCGGTCGATCAACAGATTAAAAATTCGCCACAGCTCTATCGGGACGACATTCTCATCCCTCCCGACCTGATCGTCCGCCCCGCTTATATTCTCGAATCGGTGATGAAGCAACAGGAGCGGAAGAAAGGGCCTCATGTTCCGATTCGACAGGAATTGATCGTCGTCCGGCAACCACGTATGGTGCCGGACGAAACCATTGTGTCGCTGCAGTATGAACGTTCTTCTGCACTGGACGTTCTGGATCGGACTCTTCGGGGAACTGGTTTCACCGCCAGACTCACTCAAGAAACGACCTCCATCCTGACATCACATACGCTCGAGCCGGATTGCCAGGAAATTCCGCTCTCGCTGGTGCTGGATTGCGTTCTGGATCCACTGGAACTGGTTTGGGAATTGCAGGAGACCTCCATTTCCATCCGTCCGGCGAATGCAGTGAAAGTGGACCTGTTGACGACGCATCGTCAGCAGGTCGCGCTGCGTCTGTTACGTTTCGCGTGTGCTCAATCTCCGGAACATCCCGATGCCTCCGCTTCTTTTCTCGAATTGGCAAGAATCGGAGTTCTGGCCGAATCTCGCGTCGCCGGAATTCAGGCGCTGGAGCAGACGATCTCGAAGTATCCACGATCGGACTACGTCCCGTTAGCGTGGTTCAATCTTGGAAAGTTGCTGATTCAGGAAGGACGCCCTGCTGATGCGGCCATTGCATTTCTGCGTGCTGCCGACATGGTGAATGGAGAATCGCTCGAACCAGCGAGTTACCTTTATCTCGGTCGGATCAGCATGGAGAACGATGATCCTCGCGCGGCAGTCGGGCCATTCACCCGAGCCTTGTCTCTTTCGACAGGGACTCCTCATGAAGGAATTGCGGCCTTACAGCTTTCCTCTGTCTATCTGACGCTGAATCACTTTCAACGTGCGAACAGTGTACTGCTGGAACACCTGATCCCGCTGGAACAGCCCGGCCTTCGTGATCAGGGCGCCTTTCTCTCCTGTCTGATTCATTATCGCTCCGCCGCAGACGAACATGAACGGTTCCGCACCGGGACCACATTACTGTCGACGATGACTCATCTGAAACCAGACGAATGCTTCGGAAAACACTGGTTCTGGCTGATGGGATGCGCCTGTCGGGACACCGGGCTGACACAGGCTGCCGTTCAATTGTTTTGCAGGTGTATCGAGTCGTCGTACCCATTCCCGTTACAGAACCGGATGCGTGTTCTGTTACTGGAAGATGCCCCTGAACAACTGTCGCGACTCCCCTCCCGGAAATGGGCGGTGGCCTCGCAACAGGTTCCGGAAGCATTCCAGATTGATTCCCTTCTGGTGGAAGCCGAAGCGACACTTCTTCAAAGACGATTCGACGACTCCCACCGGCTGTGCCGTGAAGTTCTCCGTAAGGAAAAGACGCATGAATCCCAGCGTCGCAAGGCATTGCAGCTTTTAGGACAGGTTCTTCAGGCTCAAGGTCGATATGAAGAGTCGGTGCAATGTTTCACAGGCATCGTTCCCAAGGAAATCCCTCCGGAACCGGGACCAGGGCCGAGCGCGGCGTTAGACCACACCAGTCCAGAAAGGGGAATTCGAAGATGATCCGATTCCCATTCCTTCATCACGTTGGCTGGAGAGGGTGTGTCGTTACCGCTGTCGCAGGCGCATTGCTGGCAACTGGCAGTGTGCATGCCGATCCGATTCCGCAAGCGGTCCCGTTGCTCGATGCCACGACATTCGGCGAAATGGCGACTCAATCGTTGACCGCCGAAAGCCCTGGGATCGGTGAAGATCTTCAACAATTAAAGAACCGGCGTTTCAGCGAACTCAAATCAAAGATCGAGGAACTCTCCGAGTTGCTGGAAAAGCCGGCTCGTTCTGGTCCAAAGCCAGCGCCAGCGGGAACAGAACAGAAAAACATTCCTTCACAGAAAACTCCCAACGGCAATGGCCTGCCTGCTGATCCGTTGAGAGAGATGACTGATTCCGCGAGGGACAAGACATCAGATCATCCGACACAGGGAAAACCAACACTGCAAAAACCGACACTGCTACCTGACCTGTCGGTCTCTCCGATTCCTCGACAAATGTCCGATGAGCAGCGGCAGACGGGAATTTTCATTGTGCCTGATGAAGGAATGTCATCAGGAACGATATCCGACCAGATGCCGATGGAACAGCAGGTTCTGGCCGGACCGATCGATCGGTTCTCCCTGGCGAACAGTCTGTTTGGAGCTGGAGACGCCGAGGCCTGCCTGAATGTCCTCAAGCAGACCAATCTTCAGCAGCTGTCGCGAGAAGATCAACTCTGGGTCACCTATATGCAGGCCTGCTGTCACCGTCGTGCCGGGCGAACCGATGAGGCACGTCTGCACTACCGACGGGTGGCTGCCGCACCCGAGGCAGACTGGATGAAAGATGTCTCGAAGTGGTGGCTCGACAATCTGGACGCCAAGAAAACTGTGCGCGACGACGTGCAAACGCTGAGCGGCACATTGAAAGCATGGGAGGGTGAACTTGATCGCCTTGGACAGAAATAAACTGGAAGCGGAACTGACCAGTCTGTTGCAACGGGCCGAAGGTCCCTATCGTCGTGCGCTGGCCTTGATCGATTCCAGTGTGCCACATCCCCAGCCGAGTGCAGAGGAGATATCCGCCTGTCTGTTGAAGCTGGAGCCGTTAATGCGGCAGACGGAAGAGATCGAACGGGAACTGGCCCCCCGTCGACAACGGTGGATCGAATCGGGTCTTCAGGCCGGTTTGCCACTCAAAGAGATCTTCCAGCAGCATCAGCATTTGCTGGGATCGCTGATCGGAAAGATCAACGCCATGGAACAACGTATGGAACAACTGCGACAGCGAGCCCGACCCGAAGTCGACGCCGCTGTTCGCCATCAGCAGATGCAAAGAGCGTACGGGGTGAGGGGATAGGAATTAGGAGTTAGGAATTAGGGGGAGAGGAATTCTGTATTTCCTAACTCCTAATTCCTACCTCCTAACCCCTCATTTTTCATCTTCCCGCGGGGGCGGGGGAGGTTTTGATGTCGGTGATTTTTCAGTCTCAGTCAATGCTTCAGGTTCTCGACCTGGCGCGGCGTTATGCGCGGAGTTCAGTCACGGTTCTTCTCACCGGAGAAAGTGGAACCGGGAAGGAACTCATCGCCCGATTCATTCATCAAAGCAGTCCGCGACAAGGGGCCGAGTATGGCCGAGTCAACTGTGCGGCACTTTCCGAAAGCCTGATCGAAAGCGAACTGTTCGGTCATGAAGCGGGCGCGTTCACCGGCGCCCAGCATCTGCGTCGCGGCCACTTCGAGGGAGTCGGGCAGGGAAGTCTGTTCCTTGATGAAATTGGGGAACTGCCGCTGATCATTCAGGCCAAGCTCTTGCGAGTGCTTGAAGAACGGGAATTCCAGCGTGTCGGTGGAAATGAAACACTGACATTCCGTGCCCGAGTCATCGCTGCGACAAATCGGGATTTAAGATATGAAGTCTCGCGAGGAAACTTTCGGGCCGATCTCTTTCACCGCCTGAATGTTCTTCCGTTATATCTCCCTGCTTTGCGTGAACGACGTGAAGATATCCCGGCGCTGGTGAACTATTTTGTTCAGCAGTCTCAAGCCGAACTCGAACGCCCGGTACGCGGAGTCACCCGTTCGGTGATGCAGCGACTTTGTGAATACGACTGGCCGGGGAATGTCCGGGAGTTGAGAAATGTCGTTCTCAGATGCTGCGTGCTGGCTTCTTCAGAAATGATTGATACCGTCGATTTCCCGAATGAGTTGCCTGTCTCGGAAGAACTCCCCGTGAGTGGACTCCCGGAATACTTTGAACGGATGTCACTGGAAGAAATTGAACGGGAAGTGATTCTCCGTCGGCTGGAACAGTTCGACGGCAACAAGAACGAAGCGGCCGAAGCCCTGGGGGTCACCGCACGTACGTTGCGGAACAAGGTGATTCACTATCGCAAGCTGGGCTATGCATGTTGATGGTCGGGGAATAGAGGACAGAGAATATTCCCATGAATTCAGGAACCACGAATCAAACGAATCTGACGAATGATCTCTTGGTAGACGCCGATCAAAACATTCGTACGATTCGATTGATTCGTGGTCTCTAAATTCCTCGTCTCAGAACTCTTTCAATGAGAAGCAGAGCTTCGGGGTGAGTGCGTTCCCAAACTGGAGTTTGGGAACGAGGAATCGTTCTTCCTTTCGCTCCCTAATCCCGTCCCGGCCGGGGGTGATTGTGGGGAACGGTCAGCAGGTCATAAAACTCCGGACGGCGATCGGCGACCCGGTCGAGTGCCTGCACAATGGAAGAACGACCGACCCGTTTATTTCGTGCCAGCTCGACATCAATGTCGGCATAGAGAATCGTCTCTTCCTCTCCGGCGGCCTTTGCAATCCATTGTCCGCTCGGATCGATGATCTGACTTTGCCCGATGAACCGCCAGCCTCTTTCGTCGCCGATTCGATTGCTACAAGCGAAATAGACTTTGTTTTCCAGTGCCCTGGTGCGAAGCACGAAGTCGGTCATCACGTCGGCACCGGACGGGAAGTTCGTCGGTAACACGAAAACATCAGCCTCCTGCAACATCAGAGATCGCATTGATTCCGGAAACGCGGAGTCGTAACAGATACACAACCCCAGCCGAACTCCTTCATATTCGGCAACAGAGAAAGGGCGATCTCCATAGGTGGCGAACTGATCGATTCCCAGATACGGCAGATGAATCTTACGATACGATGCCTGAACACCTTCTCCGGTCACCAGAACCGCCGCGTTGAAAATTCCTTCACCGTGTTTTTCAATCATCCCGAAAACAACCGCTCCTCCCAGTTGTTTCAGACGTTCTCGAAAGCGTTCTGTCGCAGGTCCGGGAATCGACTGGGCGAACGGGCGAGTTTCGGCGAGGCCGTCAAAACAATACCCGGTGAGGGCACATTCCGGAAAAATAGTGAGATCCGCCCCGTGCCGACGGGATTCTTCCACCCGTTCCAACATTCGGGTGAGATTTGCCTCAATCTCCCCCAGTGCAACATCCATCTGCACAACCGCAATTCGCATGGTTTCTGTCCCGACTTCCAGAGATTCGAAAAAGTCTCTACGTACGGTCTTTCAATGTATATGATACTGTAGTAACTCATGGGAGGGCGAGGCTCCTGCCGGACGCTTGTCCATTTGAAACAGGCAAAATCTCTGGGTGTTGGCAATCTGCTACTGTAGTAGAGTGGGATCATTTTCATGTCACTTCGGGATCAGCTGGAACTGGAGTTGAAGAATCTGCATGCCGTACGGTCTGCAATGCCGACAACAGTGCAGCTCAGCGACTCATCCGGAGTGGCGTTACGAGTGGAGTTAAGTCAACTGGACTCCATGAGTTGTGCCTTTTCAGAACTGGCTCTTTTCGTCCCGCAACTGCAGAATTCTGCGTTTGACGTCCTGAAACAATGGGCGATCGACCTCAGTCAGAAGGTCTCCTATCTTCTGGAAAAGATCGGGGCACTGGAATTCGACCCTGCCAACGGTCAGGTTCTCATCCGTTCCAATCCCCCCCATTCCTCCGCGGCAGGGACACACTATTATGAAATTGTGCTTTCGTCAGCAGGGAACGGAACGTTCGTTCTGAAACGGTTTCGCTCGGTCTCTGGACAACCGGGGCGCGACCCGGTTGATATTCAGGTTACCCATGAAGTGCTGTTGAGACTCGTCGACGACCTGTTGGCAACCATTCCGACGAAACCGTGAGTGAATCAACAAACCGATTGAACCGCCTGTAACGATTGCAGGTACAAAGCCCGATGGCGACGGCAGGGTCCAGAAGACCGGGTTCAAGTCTTCTCGTCGGTGGGTTCGATAGTGAACAAGCCTGACTGGTCACGACGGGGTCAATGCGCCTATTCAGTAAAAATAGGGGAATTTCTCCGTTGTTGACGATCAGAGGATCAGTTGACCGGTCGGCGTTGCTTGCAGGGAGAATGCGTCCATGTTCAGAATCGTGTTGCGTCAAATCTTAAATTTGGGGTTGAGGAATCAAGACGAAAGCGGCCAACGAGCCGCGGAACACGTCGAGGGAACTCCAATTTTAAGCCGTGACACGGCATTGGTCAGGGATTTTCGTGCCATCATGGTCGGGGGGACGGTGTGCCTCTCTCTCTGCGGGTCGGTCACACTGGCTCAGGAACCTTCGGCCCCCGGAATCACCGTCGAAGATCCATTGGTCGTGAAGCCCACGACGATTGCAGGAAATTTCGACGCGGCACTGCTGATGGTGCGACTCACGCGCCTCGAACTGGCCAAACAATACCTCCAGAAAACACTTGATCTGTCACCGACGGATGAAGATTTGCTGGCTCTGCGTGACACTCACGGAACGGCCACATTTCTCGAACTGAGCCGACTGAAAGAACTCGATCCTCCCGCGACCGAACTGCTTAATAAGGTGGTTCAAGCCGTGCGAAATCAGGTGGATCAGCCCGGCTATGCCGACAGTCTGATCAAAAAATTAAATGGAAGCGCCCGGGAGCGGTCTGAAGCAACCGCAGAGTTACGACACCTCGGTCCACTCGCTGTTTCTCCGATTCTGAGAAATCTGGAAAAAGCGGATGTGAGTCGGGGAATGCTCACTTCCATTCTCAATCAGATTGGAACTGATGCCCTGGCTCCGCTGATTGGAGCCCTGCAGGCGGACAGTCCGGAAATTCGGGCGGTTGCCGCTGAAGTGATCGGAAACGTGGGATCAGAAGCCGATTCGATCTGGCTGTGGTTCCCGTCGTTCTCTCAGGAGGAATCCCCCGGGGTTCGTGACGCGGCTCGTATTGCACTGGCAAAATTGCGATACGGCAATGCCGGAGCCGCCGGACGATTGACTCCGGACGACGCTCCGCGCCGCCTGATGCAAGCCGCTCATCAGCATCTCACCGGGACTTATGCGTGGCCTGTGCTGTATGACGATCAGACGGAAATCCCGGTCTGGGTCTGGGATCACTCCGCCAATACGCTGGTTGAACAGCCCGTCTCACGACATCTGGCGTCGTTGTTCTTTGCGGAACGCCTGTCCCGTGAAGCCGCTGCTCTGGCTCCGGACTCCGAGCAACCGGCCGTTCTTCTGCTGTCCTCATTGCTCATTCGAACGGTCGAAGGCAGCAACTGGCAGACACCTCTTCCGATCGGGGAGAACTCGGTAATGGACCTCGCCGTTCGTTGCGGGCCCGATGTCAATGATCGTGTGCTTCGTTACGGACTCGATCAGAATCTCCCTGCCGCAGCACTCGGAGCATTACAGGCGTTATCACTCAACGGATCTCCGGCACAGCTGCAAACGAAACAAGGTCGCAGTGCGGTGATTGAAGCACTGGATTCGCAAGATCAGCGTATCCAGTTTGCAGCCGCTACCACAATTCTGCATTGGGAACCGACCCGACCGTTCAAAGGAGCAAACCGGGTTGTTGAAATTCTCGCTCGGGCGTTGAATGCCGATTCCCGAACCGCCAGCGTGGTGATGGATCCGAATACCTCACGTGCACAGGAGACGGCATCCCTGTTTTCCGAACTGGGTTTCAGTGCGACTCCAGTGACAACGGGAATGGAAGGGTTCCAACTCGCGGCAGAACGGGGCGATATTGCCCTGGCCGTTCTCCACCCGAACGTGATTCGCTGGGAACTGATGCAAACAATTGCCAACCTGCGAGCCGATTCACGAACCGCGAAAATCCCGGTCGTCATTTACGGCCCCAAATCAATCCGCGACCGCTTTACGGACTTCACATCACAGTATCAACAGGTGGTCTATCTGGATGAGGGAGAGAGTGCTCTCGAAATCAACCGGGAACTGCGCCCGTTTCTTGTCGCACTGGCTCCTCCGACGATGACTCCCGGAGAACGGGTGCAACAGACCAGAGAAGCTGCCGGATGGTTAAGACGCATTGCCATTCGCAACGTTCCCAATGTGTTTGATTTGACTCCGGCGGAAGAGGCACTCAGTCGCGCACTCGGACACCCGGATCTCGCGGAAGATGCCTTGATTGCCTTGGGAGGAATCCCGCGACCCGTCGTTCAAACGGAATTCCTGAAGATCGCGACCTCAAACAGCCTCTCTCCAAACGTACGGAAGCTGGCGGCCTATCAACTGGCCTTCCACATTCAACGACATGGGTTGCTGCTGAAGCCGGACGTGGCATCGACATTACCGAATGCCTTGAAACAGGAGGCCGATCCCCAGGTTCGGATCGCTCTGGCCAGTGTGATCGGTTCGCTGAATCCCTCATCCGGTGCGGTCCGAAAAGAAATCCTCCGTCACCCTCAATCATTCGGCCCGCTGCTGACGCCCTCGCCGTAAATGGAGTGGTATGCCTTGGGTGGCCCGGCCAGTATGGCCGGGTCGCGCAGCGACAAGATGCTTGTCCCTCAGCTTTCGATTTCCCCAAAAGCCTCCATTCTTCGGTTCGGTGATCAATCGGCAATTGACGGTCGGTGAAGACAATGGATACGTCAGGGAAAAGCGTCTTGTGCCTGCGGCACCCGGCCACACTGGCCGGGCCACCCAGCGGCTCTGCTGGAAGTGGTCAAGTGAACACTAAACTGCTCCGAAATCTGAAGATCCTGATGGTTTGCCCGCGAACCTTGCTCGACACTACAATCTCTGATCTTCGATCTTTGGGTGTTTGAATATCGAATTTCTCTTTTTGAGGTGTTGCTGTGTTTCAGAATGTTGCCGTCCTCGGAGCCACGGGGGCTGTCGGGCGGATTATGCGTCAGTTACTGGAAGAACGGAATTTTCCAGCCAAAAAAATCCGTTTTCTCGCCTCGGCCCGCAGTGCTGGCTCGAAACTGACGTTTCGCAACGAAGAACACACCGTTGAACTCCTCACCAAGGACTGCTTCGCCGGGTCGGATCTGGTCATCGCTTCGACTCCCGACGACGTGGCCGCTGAATACCTGCCCGCCGCTGTGGAAGCCGGCTGCAAGGTCATCGACGAGTCAGGGTACTGGCGGATGAAAGAGGGAGTGGCTCTTGTCATTCCGGAAGTCAACCCGCAAGACGCACTGAACGCCAAAGGGATCATCGCGAGCCCGAACTGCTCAACAACCCAGATGGTTGTCGCGCTGAAACCGCTGCACGACGCCGCCAAAGTCAAACGGGTGATCGTCAGCACCTATCAGGCAACCAGCGGCGCCGGAGTTCAGGGAACCGCCGATCTGATCGACGGCTCCAAGGCGTTTCTCGCCGGACAGGAACACAAGTATTCCGTCTTCAAATACCCGATCGCGTTCAACGCCATTCCTCAAATCGGCGGTGACAAGGAATTCGGCTACACCAGCGAAGAAATGAAAATGGTCTACGAGACTCGCAAGATTCTCGGCGACGAATCCATTCTGGTGAACGCGACCTGCGTCCGTATTCCTGTGGCGAACTGTCACAGTGAAACGATCACCGTCGAGACCGAACGACCGATCTCTCCGGAAGAGGCTCGTGAACTGTTCAGCAACTTCCCCGGGATTAAAGTGATCGACGATCTGAAGAACAGCCAGTACCCGCTCCCGAGCGACTGCGACGGTTCCGATCTGGTCTTCATCGGACGAATCCGGAAAGATCTGTCTCACCCCAACGGACTCTCCTTCTGGTGCGTCAGCGACAACCTTCGCAAAGGAGCCGCGACGAACGCGATCCAGATTGCGGAACTGCTGGCGAAGAATCTGTAGGGGTGAAAATTCTAAACTCGAAATTCTAAGAACCAAAGAAATTCGTGAAAACCAAATTTGGAGCACGTCAGACTTGTGTGATTGGTTTAGGATTTAGAATTTCTCCTCTTTTTTGGTTCTTAGTATTTAGAATTTTCTCCCTTTTACGATATCAACACTACTATGAGCAAAGTTCGATTCGGCATTATCGGAGCAGGGGCCGTTTCCGATTACCATCACGTCCCCGGGATTCGGCTCGATTCCCGGGCGGAACTGGTCGCTGTCTGTGATCCCAACAAGGAATTGCTGGAGAAACGTCGCACCGACTGGGGGATCGACAAGCTCTATTCCAACTATGAAGATCTGGCTCAGGATCCTGATGTTGACGCGGTGATCATTGCGACGCCCAACGATACGCATCATCCCATTGCTCTCGCCTGCATTGCCGGCGGGAAGCATCTGATGTGTGAAAAGCCGCTCGGGTTGAACGCCCAGCAATCGATTGAAATGTATCAGGCCGCGCGTGACAAAGACGTCAAGCACATGACTGCTTTTACGTATCGCTTTGCCCCGTCGATGCGGTATCTGAAACATCTCGTGAAGTCGGGTCTGCTGGGAGAACCGCGACACTTCCGCAGTCAGCGATTTCTTGACTGGCCGGAAACAAGCTGGGGCTGGCGGCAGTATAAAGACCGGGCGGGTGCCGGAGACCTGTTCGATATGACCATTCATCGCATCGATCTCGCGATGGATCTGATCGGTCCGCTCTCTTCGGTCTGTGGTGCTGTCTCCCAGTTCTGTCCGCGAACCGAAACCGCAGACGGTCAAACCTGTCCTCCCTCGGAAGTCGATGACTGGTCCGCTTTGATCGGGCGGTTTCATAGCGGTGCGGTCGGCGTCTGGGAAGGAAGCACTGTGATGAAGGGCTATCATCACAATGGCTTCGGTCACGAATGGGCCGAAGTGAATGGAACCGAAGCGAGTGCCGTTTACCGTCTGCAGGAACCCAACGTCATTCTGGTCGGTAAGACTGGCGAGACTATGCAGCCGCTTGAGGTTCCGAAAGAATTTCTGGTGATTGAAGGGAGCCCTCGCGATCCCAACGAAGGGGTTCCGAGTACCGTCTTCCGCTACGACCTGATCTATGAACTGGTTTCTGCAATTGTAGAAGACCGCCCGGCGATGCCCGGTTTCGATCACGGTGCACAGGCTCAGTTGGTCGCCGATGCCGTGCTCAAGTCGAACGAATCCAACCAATGGGTCAAACTGGACCTGAACGTCGATTAGACCAGTTTGGTCTATCATGTGCCCGCGCAGCACGGTTTCCGGCAGAAAAAACGCTGGTGCCCGCGTGGCAGAACGTCGTACATCATTTGCGTTCTAAAGCCGATCCGGAAATTTCAGAGGAACCACGGAAAAGACGGAAGGCACGGAATTGAAGAAGTGGACACGGTGCTGTGCTGAAAGCAGCACTGTTATTTCAGGGGAAACACGCCTTCTTCGCGACACATTGTCTTCATTCCTGTTCCGTGATTTCCGTCTTTTCCGTGGTTCCTCTGATTTTCTGTATTCGCGCTTGACGAACAGTTGCGGATCGGGAATTCTGCAATCTGAGAGCGACTGGTCACCCGTGGTGCTTGCGCTTGAAGTCTCTTCGCCTCAGATTTCCGTCCGTTTGTTAAGGCTCATTTTGTGAAACATCGACCACTCGGTAAGACCGGACTGGATCTTCCTGTTCTTGGCTTTGGAGCTTCGTCACTGGGGCAGGAGTTTCGAAACGTCGATCTGGGCGAAGCCGTTTCCTCCGTGCATGCCGCGCTCGATTGCGAGATGAATTTTATTGACACCTCCCCTTTTTATGGTCGGGGAGCCTCCGAGGTGCTTCTCGGTTTCGCATTACGGGACGTCCCCAGAGACTCCTACATTCTGAGTACGAAACTGGGACGCTATGCCCCGCAACATTTCGATTTCTCGGAAAAACGGGTGCGTGAAAGTGTCGACGTCAGTCTGGAACGGATGAAGGTCGACCATATCGACATCATGTTCTGCCATGACATTGAATTCGTCGACATGCAGCAGATTGTTGATGAAACCATCCCGGCACTTCGTAAAGAACAGGAACGGGGAACGATCCGGTTTATCGGAGTGAGTGGCTACCCGATGTCGATGTTCAAATTCATTCTGGATCAGACCGATCTCGATGTGGTGCTGTCGTACAATCACTACACGCTTCAGAACGACATGTTCGCAAATCTGCTTCCTTACCTCGAAGAGAAGGGAGTCGGTGCCATTAACGCGGCTCCGTTTTCGGCCCGATTACTGACGGCCGACCCGTTACCGGTCTGGCATAAAGCGACCCCGGTCGTTCGTCAGGTCTGTTCACAGGCGGTTGCCCATTGTGCACGGAAAGGGGTCGATCTCGCAAAGCTGGCCCTGCAGTTCTCCGTCGCGAATTCCGGCATGTCCAGTTGCGTGGCCGGGAGCGCCAATCCGGCGAGAATCCGACAATGGGCCGAATGGATTGAAGAACCGCTGGATGAGCAACTGCTGAGCGAAATCCTGGAAATCCTCAGTCCGATTCATAACTGGTTCTATATCGAAGGACGCCCGGACAACAACGATCCGGTGCCGGATATCAGAATCGTTTGAAGACCTTGCGATACAGATCTGACATTGCCCTTTCGGAGCGCTCGTAATGAAGATGTTCTTGCTGTCCGTCAGCCTTCTGCTGCTGACCAGTGTGACCAGTCCGTTCGCTTCCGCTGCGGATGCTCCGTTTCCCGGAGCGAAATCGGAGTGGAATGGATTCGATCGATATGACTTCGAAGTGGCCGGAAAGCCGGTACTGGTGGTCTGTCCGAAACTGGTTGCCGAAGGAAAGCCATGGGTCTGGCATGGGGAATTTTTCGGACATAAACCGCTCCCGGATATCATTCTTTTGAAGCGGGGGTTTCACATTGTCTATATGCAGGTGCCCGATTTGTTTGGAGCCCCGGTTGCGGTAGAATCGTGGAATGCGTTCTATCGGGAACTGACTGAGAAGTACGGGTTCGCAAAGAAAGTAGCGCTGGTCGGTCTGAGTCGTGGCGGGTTGTATTGTTACAACTGGGCCATCGCCAACCCGGACAAGGTCGCCTGTATTTATGCGGATGCTCCAGTCTGTGATTTCAAAAGCTGGCCGGGGGGAAAAGGAGCCGGTCCGGGGAGTGCCGGGGAATGGAAGAAACTTCTCGCAGCCTATCAGTTCCCCAATGAACAGGCCGCACTCGAATACACTGGAAACCCGGTCGACAACCTCGCTTCACTGGCCAAAGCAGGCGTTCCGTTATTGCATGTTTATGGAGATGCCGATGAAGTGGTTCCCTGGGAAGAGAACACCGGTCTGGTTCTGAAACGGTATCGCGAACTGGGAGGGATGATCTCAGAGATTCGAAAACCGGGGGTGAAGCATCATCCACACGGGCTCGATGACCCAACGTCCATCGTCATATTTATCCTTCAGAATACGGTGGACCCCTCCACCATACAGAAAGCTCCGCAGTCCAAAGATCGAGAGTATGAACCCGTCAAAGCGGAACTGGTTCGCCCCCGCAATGGACTGGGACATGTTCTGAAAAAACTGAAGAGCGGTGAAACCGTCAAAGTGGCTTACCTCGGGGGATCAATCACTGCTGCCAACGGCTGGCGGGTGAAAAGTCGTGCATGGCTTGCCGAGAAATACCCGACCGCCAAAGTGGAAGAAATTCATGCGGCCATCGGAGGGACCGGGAGTGATCTCGGTGTGTTTCGAGTACAACGTGATGCACTGAGCCACAACCCGGATTTACTCTTCGTCGAGTTTGCAGTGAACGATGGTGGCGCGGCTCCAGACCAGATCTGGCGTGCCATGGAAGGGATCGTGCGGCAGACCTGGGCACACAATCCGGAAACCGACATCTGCTTTGTTTATACCTTCGCGGTGGGACAGGAAAAGTTTCTCGACAACGGAGAATGCCCCCGATCTGCCTCAGCCATGGAACTGCTGGCCGATTACTACGGCATCCCGTCGATCAACTTTTCAAAGCGGGTCGTAGAACTGCAACAGGCTGGCAAACTGGTCTACAAGCAGGACGAACCGACACCAGCGGGCATCATTCGCTTCTCTTCAGATGGAGTCCATCCATTGGATGAAGGTCATGAAATCTATAAAGATGTCATCGTTGAAACCTGGCCACAGATTGAAGCCGCCAGTGAAACTCCCGTCGATCATGCGAAGCAACTCACCGGGAGTTTTGTGGCCGATCACTGGCAGGCCGCGAAAATGGTTCCTGTTGCAGAGTCGATGCTCTCCGGAAAATGGGAGCAGATTCCGGAGTCTGAAGGACTGGGAAAATCGTTCGGCAAACGTCTGGGAACGATCTGGCACACCGGAGAACCGGGGAGCAAGATCACCATCAAGTTTCGAGGTTCAACATTACGACTCTACGATCTCGTCGGCCCGAACGGAGGGCAGATGATTGTGACGGTCGACGGAAAACAGGGAAACAAGCTGATCCCCCGATTCGACAGCTATTGCACCTATCATCGAATTGCGACTCTGAATGTGGCCGCAGGACTTGATCCGAATGAAGTGCATACGGCTATTGTGGAAGTTCACCCGGAACAGCCGGATCGACAACCGGTCGCGTTTCGTCTGAAAGATCCGGAAAAGGAACTCAAAGAACCAAAGTATCAGGGAACCAATCTCTTTGTCGGACAGATTCTCGTTCTGGGAGATGTGATTCCAGAATAAGAACCCCTAACAAAACTGACCCTGATCCGCTCGCGGAAAGGAAATCTTTATCGTTCGAGAGGTTTTGTTCGCGGCTCTAAGTCGACGCAAAGTGGCAGGGAGAGTCGCAACGCACCTTACGTTGCTTCCTGTTTTTCAGAAGATTCTCCCAGAAACTCCATCGCCATTGCAGGAAGTTGAGAGAGTGGGAACGGATCGTTGAGAACGGATTCTCCATGTTCGTCCGTTTCTCCGATCACCTGTCCTCCTTCAAGCATTCCTCCAGCAAGCAAACCAGACCAGGCTTGAGTCCAGTGATCACGGCCGTTCTGTTCGTTCAGCCGCGGAGCACGTCCCATCTCACCGGCGCAGATGATCAGCGTCTGATTCCAGAGTCCGGTTGATTGTAAATCGTCCAGCAAGGCAGAAAGAGCCCGATCAAGTTGAGGTCCCAGTGTATCCCGATAATCGAACATCGTCGCGGGACCGACAGTCTGGTCTCCATGTGCATCCCAGGTACGATGTCCCTCGATTTCGTCAAACGTGTTCACGAGAACATAACGACTGCCCGATTCCACGAGTCGGGCCGCGGTCCAGAATCGCTTGCCAAATTCCCCCGTTCCGTAGGCGTCACGGATACTTGGTGCAACCTTGTGAAAATCAGGAAGATTCACCCCGGCCTGATGCAGGTCGAACGGACAGGGAAGCTGACCGAAGGGCCGGTCCGGGGAGTAATGATTCGGTGTGGAACCAGACCGCCGGATTTCCATTGCCACCGGAAACCGACTGTTCCCTTGCTGTTTTTCGAGCAGCGTCATGCCGATGGGAAGCGGGATTTCATGACGTGTGGTAAGTCGTCCGGTTTGCAGGAGTTGGCAACCCGTTTCATGAATTGGGGCCGCTTCATGAAATAACGAACGGACAATCACCAGACGGTCTGCCCGATCTGCCAGTTGCGGCAAACATTCTGAAAAGCGGACAGACGGAATTCGCGTGGCAATGGAATGGAGCGGTCCCCGAATTTCTCGAGGTGCATGCGGCTTGGGGTCGAACGTCTCCAGATGACTTGCTCCCCCATTGAGCATGATCTGGATGACGGCTCCGTTCTTACCGGCGCGCGCCGCAATAGACGACTTCAATGACAATCCCACGACCCCGGCTCCTCCAGCAGCGAGAAAGCCACGGCGAGAGACTTGTGTGAACGGCAATATCTGATTGGGAGAACTCATCAGGTTCCTGGAACAATCTGCTCAACCATGTGCGGGCGGATCCGGGGATGAAGAACTCTGAAAATTTTGCTTTTCGCCAGAGGAACGCTGTGGAGAAAAAGTCGCCTCTTTTGATCAACGTGATTATCTTAACAGGTCACAATCCAGAGCCAAAGCCGAAATGTAACGGAATGCCGCACAGTCATGACGACAGGTCGCAGGGCCCCAGTCCGGCGGTGGTCTGAAGTGTGAGAGGATAGGCATCCAGCAGAGTTCGAGCGTCGTTCAGTGTCAGTGACCTTAACGTCTTCAGATCGTCTTCCACCGTTCGATATTGATGCAGCGAGAGCCAGTTTCCTCCCAGCGCAGAGAATCGCCCGAGTGGACGCTCGTTTCCAAGAACGATACGAGACGCAATCTTCGTTTTTGCCAGTTCGAACTCATCTCGAGTAGGACCGGTTCGATTGAATTCAGCAAGAATCTGATCCATTCGTTCCAGATTGGCTTCGGTCTGTTCCGGCTGGCAGCAGAGATAAGTCATCCACGCTCCACTCCCGTCGAAGTCGTTGTAACCAAGGTCGCAACTCTCAGCGTCTCCCGATTCCACCAGGTCCCAGTAAAGACGGCCACTTCCATCTTCTCCGACGATGCTGGCCACAATCTCCGCGATGTATCGGAGATCGCTCTGACCGGCCGGTGCCCGACCTAACTGCATGACATGTTCCTGATGCATTTCGTCCCGAACGAGGAATGATCGTGATGTCACCGGGCAGGCTTCCGTCTGGTTTCGGCCGGGAGTTCCTCGCGTCCAGTTGCCGCAGTGACTTTGTGAGAGATCGACCAGATGATCCCACTGGAAGTTTCCGGCAGCCACCAGAACCAGATTTGCGGCTCCATATCGAATGGCGTGATAATCCCGCATCTGTTGTGCGGTTAATGCCGCGATACTCTCACGGGTTCCCAGAACGAGTTGTCCCAGGGGGTGCCCTGCAAAGTGCCGCAGCATCGCCTGTTCGTACACACTGAACGACGGCATGTCGTCGTACATGCCGATTTCTTCGAGAATGACTTTCTTCTCAACTTCGAAATCCTCTTCCCGCAGGCTTGGCTGCATCATGGCGGTGAGGAGCTTCATCGTCTGGTCGAGATACTCCGGCAAAATGGCAGCGTGGTAGATCGTCACTTCCTCACTTGTGCTGGCGTTATAGTTCGCCCCCACCTCGTCGAAGATCCGGTTCACGTCATCAGCTGAAAATTCCTCATTCCCTTTGAACGCCATGTGTTCAAGAAAGTGACTCACCCCCGAGACTTCCAGAGCTTCATCTCTGGCACCGGTGCGGACGAAAAATCCGACAGCGGTACTTTGAGCCTGGGGGTTCACTTCCCCGATGATTTCCAGTCCGTTGTCGAGCAACGTTTGATGAAACGGCATCGTATATCTTCTATCGATCAATTGGAGTAATGCCAGAATTCTCCCTCTCCCCCGAGGGGAGAGGGCTGGGGTGAGGGGTGGATCGAAGTGAAGTGTTTCCACTGGCAACGTTCGTCCCCTCATCCGGCCTTCGGCCACCTTCTCCCCTCAGGGGAGAAGGAAATAACACAGCTCCCCTGAGGGGAGAAAGATTCGAATTGTGCTGTCCATTTCTGTGACAGGTTCCTGAGTGATCAGGGGACAATGACGAATCGAGTCATTCCCACGTTCTCTTTACCGGCTTTCTGAGCGTGGGACGTTTCGGTTCCTGATTCACGAACAGATTCTTTTCCCCCCAGAATCGGAAGGATCGGTAACGAACGACGGGAGTAAATCTGCAACCCGGATTCATCCACTGTCGAAACTCCCACGTTGAAGAACAGCGGTTCCGTTACTGCTTCTGCCGGGGGGAAGTCGCCAGCGTCGATTGGCAGTGACTGGTCCGGTCCCAGTTGACCCTGTTCTCGTAATCCAAGTTCCATGAGTCCCAGGAATACAGGAGCCAGGGAAACCAGTTCCCGATACCCGGCTGCAGGATCGAAAACCGTCAGTGAGGTGATTTCGTCAGGCAGCAGTGCCATCGCCGTTTCCAGATCGGTTTCGAGAGACCAACTCAACAATTCTCCGTTCATCCGCATGCGTTGTGCCTGAACGGACTGAGGAACCAGTCCGATGATCACCCAGTCTTCATCCACAGAAATCGTCGGCTGGAAGAACGGGAGTTGGGTGAACTGGGCTCGGAAATGAACATAATCGTCATGAACGGTCTTTTGAAGTTTCAGGTTCTTGCGGTGACTTTGTTTTGATTCCTTCTCCACCAGAGCGAAGATTTTTTCAATACATTCAACAAGTTGATCGGCATCTTTCGTCTGGATGAGTGCCACAGAACCCAACCCCAGGATTCCCTGTCCACGATCAGCGTACACGCAATTCAGTGATCCGAGTGAGCTGAAGAACTGATCAGGGCTGAAACCGAAATCCTTTTTGAACTGTTTCAGACCATTGTCAATCTTCTCGACATCGGCGTCGGAAGACAGTGCGGCAATCTCCCGAACGATTTCCAGAATCGTTTCATATCCCGGTCCCCAGTCGAAGCTGGAAACAGAGACTCCGATCTGGTTTAACGGAATGGCGGGAAGATCATCGATTTTGAAAGTGGGTTGATCAATCAGCGACAGCAATCCGGTTCGCTCACCAGGAGCTTCAACAATCAGTTCACTCCACAGCGCTTCGTCACGATAACCGCTGACGGAAGCAATATGATTGAGCGTTTGCAGTCCCAGTGTCTCGATGATGTCCTTCAATGGAACCGGATCCGTTTCACGTTGTACGGGAATCGGAACATCGGCAAACATTTCACGCAGCGATTTGAAATCGAACCAGGCGACATCAGCAACAACAAACTCCCCGTCAAACTCCTGATACGTTTTGAAAAGTTCGCTTTCAGAAAGATTATCTCGTTTTTCGGAAGCGACCGCGATGGCTGAAGCGATGCTGTTCATCCCAAACGCGATGACGAGATGGTCGTCTTCCTTCCACCACCCAAAGTCTGCCGGAGCGTCGGGAACGTTAATGTATTTGACTTCGCGTCCCTGAATCCGGGTGTCGTGGACTTTGAATTTTTCGTCTTTAAGAGCTTCGAAAAGTGTCGCCAGCAGGTCGACCCCTTCACCCGCTTCCGGAACAACAATCGTTCCCCAGAGAGCGAGCGGCCCCGGTTGTGGAGGATCAACAGCAATGGCCAGCGAAAAGCCGTTTTCGCCGACATGTTCGATCGCGGCGGAAAGTTCCGCACCATGATCGCTTTTTCCCAGAGCCGTAAACAGGCGTTCAATGATTTTCGAAAGTCCACTTCCATAAACGGCCTGATATGCTGCCGTTTCCTTCAAGGCCTCGCGTGTTTCAATCAGGCCGCGACTGTGGACATAAAGCACTGTTTCCGCAGGAAGCAACTCTTCAGGGGATTTCTGAGCAAAGGCAGAATCAGGGGTCGTCCAGCCCGTTCCGACCAGAGTTCCACACACCATCGCACAGAACCACACCAGACAACGATTCGAAACCACCATGTCCCTCTCCCGCTGGAAATTCAATTGATGAGCACTCTCTTCCGACGCAGGCAGTATGCCGGTGAAGACAGGAATCTTCAAATCATCGACAAACTTCAACATCGAATCGGTAATTTCTGATGCCATTGGGGACACCTCCTCATAAAATTGGGAACAGTTTTTGTGGGTAAGTCGTCCCTGAAAATGGTTTCAAGAATTCTGGAACCACGAATCGAACGAATCTTACGAATAAGAACCCCTAACAGAACTGACCCCGATCCGCTCGCGGAAAGGAAATATTCATCGTTTGACGAGGTTTTGTTCGCGGCTCTAAATTCCTAATGGACGCTGACCCAGAAAATTCGTGCGATTCGCTTGATTCGTGGTTTTCTTCTCCCGATCTGACCCGAAAAGCTTGGTATCAGTCGGCTCAGAGGGGATGAGCCAATGATCACAAGGGAACCTGTTCCTTGAATCAACTGCCGCATTTTACTGCAAAAATGAGTAGATTCTTTTTGACGCACGCGACTTGTGATCTAGATTTCTACAGATGTGAAATAATCGATGAAGCGACATCCCGGACACAGTAACAGTGACGGTTCAGGACCAATACGATGCGGGCGATCCGAAATTTTCTGGCAGACGAAAGCGGTCCGACATCCGTCGAATACGCTGTGATGCTGGCCTTGATCCTCATGATGTGCGTCGCCACCATTAAAACTCTCGGTGCAGCCACCGATGGGCTCTGGGGAGGCAACCGGGATCGGCTCAATGAAGTGGGATTCGACAAGTAAAATGGACGATCATTCTGTCCAGACGCATTTGTTCGTCCATCCCCGTCGCAGCCAGCGGGCCATCAGTTCCGCCCGGCTGTTGACATGAAAATGCCGGAAGATCGTTTTGACATACTGGTTGACCGTATGGTGACTTAACTCCAGACGGAAGGCGATCTGCTTGTCACTGTCTCCTTCCAGAATGCATCGGAGCACCTGACGAACCCGAGGAGCCAGTTCAGAAGGGGACGGCTCGTGAAACTGCGCTAACGGACCTCCAACCAACAGGGCGGTCTGAGAATGCAAGTACTCGACCACCAGTTGCTCATTCTGACTGAATCGCCGCCGGCCAGTGGCCCGGTTGAGGATCCAGCCGCTGTGATGGTCTGCACCGGGAGCAACCTGATGCCAGCTATGCATGGTGTGGTCGATTCCCGCCGCGAGATGAATGGCTTCATAAACATCTGATCGATACCACTCTTTGTCGTCCAGCAGCCGATTGCGTCTGGCTGTGGCCCCGTTCTGACCAGGAAGTTGCTCAACGATTCCCTTGAACAGAGGGTGATCGAACGGATTCTGATTGAAAAGTTCCAGCGCCCGAATCCAGCCAATCCGGTCGAAACCGTCCCCCCAGCCCCAATCTGCTGTCCCCAGATTGGTCAGAGGTCCGTGAAGACATCCGGAAAGCTCTCCTCCCATCACGATGTCCGCAGAGACCAGTTTTCCCAGGCCGGCGAACAGATGTTCTCTCCAGATGACCGGATCATCTCCCAATTCCCGGCACTCTCCCAGAATCTCAAAGACCGCCTGGATCTCTTTACCTCGAATCCATTTCGTCATTTCCGTTCCTCACTATCAACTTTCAGATAGGGAACGAGGGGAAAAATGCACAGACTCCCTGAAATTAGGGAATTGAACTCACAGGAATCAATGCCATGATGCCACCCGCCTGCAGAATACGACCCGTATTCGAATGCACCCTCGAATCTGTTTGAAATGGTAAGGGATCTTCTTTTTCAGATGAAAGAGATCTTTAGGGGGAAACTGCGCCATCACGTTGAGATTGTAACGGCGTAAGAATTTTTCCTGTAAGCGTAGATGCGTCACAGAGGGCCATTCACTCTCGAGTGAGCTGCACCTACGGGCCTGTGCAGCTCACGAGAGAGTGATTTTCTTTTTCGGACCAAGACCAGACATCAGTGATGGTGTCTCGCTCTTGGCAACTTGGGAATGATTTGTTTCCCGGAACCTGAGAGAGAGGAGGTAGGATTTAGGAAAAGACGAATCTCAGTTCCTAACTCCTAATTCCTAGTGTTGCGTCAGTATTCAAAATGAGGGTGGAAGAATCGAAACGGGAGCGGCCAACGAGCCGCGGAACATGTGAGACAACCCTCAGTTTGAAGCCTGACAAGGCACTAGCTCCTAACCCCTTTCAGGGAAACTATTGTTTCCCCAGTTTCTAACGATCCCGAATCCGCAGTCGCATATCGTCGGAATTGGCTTTCAGTTCCGGGGCATACATCCCTGCTGCGATGGTCGGTAAGGCACTGAACGTTCCTGGGATTTCTGCACGGACCCGATAGCTGACGGAATGCTTGCCGCGACGGAGTTGTCGCAGGAAGAATGCGACTTTCTCGTCACGAAACTCGACGTAGGCTCCGAGTCCGCCACGGGTGTAACCGCTTTGCAAATCCACCGGTTCCGTTCCGGCCGCTTTGAAATCCTCGAAGATCACGTACTCGTAGTCGTTTTTGGAATCGATCTCGAGTTCGATCTCGATCAGGTCTCCACTGGTCACCTGAGCCAGGCTTTCCAGTTCGGTCCGGGTGTACTTCACCACTTTCTGGTCGATCGCCTGTCCTCGTGAACCGGGAACCGTCGCAGTGGCCTCTTTGTCTTCGGTCAACTTGTAGAATTTGCGTCCGACCTTGACCTCTAATCCGGTCGCGGTGATGTGATCTTCCTTCGTGAAGTTCGTCACATAGGCGTTGTAGTAAAGAGGATTACGAGTCACAGGGGAGGGGAGTGGAATGAAAGGCGTTCGTTTCAGCTCCAGTGTGTGTTTTCCGGCACTGAGTGCTTCCCCTTCGATCACAAAAGTATTGTTGAAGGTGAACAGAACGTCGGGGGTGATTCGAACCGTTTGTTTCAACTCTCCGTCGAGCCAGATTTCCACTTCCATGTTCGGTCGTGTTTCTCCGGAAGAGACAGCGTATTCCGCGAGGGCTTCAATGGCATACGCGGTGTCTCTGGTGTTATTCCAGTACGTTCCGTGACGCCGGTTGTTGATCAGATATTTGGCCAGTCCGGCCGCTTTCGGATCTTTTGGATTCACTCTCGTCAGCAATCTGAGATAGAAGGAATTCGCTTCCACTCGGCTACCGTACCAGTGCCACCAGCCATCATTCGGAAGATCGATGAACGCCGTCTGGTTTTCGTCATCCACTTTCACGAACTGGTCAATGTTCCGAATGACCATATCACGCTGCTCAGTCGCCTTTAGTGTATGTAAAGCGAGTCCCAGCAATGCCTGTGAATAGAGAGATAACTCCACTCGATCCCGGTAGAGGAACCGCTGCATTTCGGCATTGTGGACGCCGGATTCCACCAGTACGTTAAAGACGAGTGCATCCAGATTCGATGCCTGATGTTTGTACTTCTTCTCCGACTTCGTGTCGTTCTCGGCTTTGCGACGCTCTCCTTCAACAAGGAGTGCGACTTCTTCATCCTGACTTCGTTCCAGCCAGGCGACTCCGTTACGAAGCACGCCATCCGGAATGGCGACCCCTGCGATGTCTGCCATGTACAAACCATGAACCACGACGGCTGTTGTGTGAGGATAGGAACGTTCTCCAAACCCGGAGAACCAGCCCCAGCCGCCGTCACTGTTCTGCATCGAAGTCAAATCCCGAACACCAGTTTTGACCATCGATGCCAGTTCGTCTTCGTCGAAGACCGGATTTGAATCGAAGCGTTTCCACTGCTTCGCCCGTTCGGCCGGATCCCCCAGTTGCTGGGCATTCAGATTGGTTCGTTTCTCCTGAATCTCTTTCAACTTCACATTCATATAGAGAAGAACCTGCTGAGTGATGACACTCGGAACAAACCGGTTGAGTGTCTGTTCGGTACAGCCATAAGGATACGAGGCCAGATACGGCAGCGCGTCCACCATGGCTCCGGCGAGCGTTGGGGAGTAACGGACTTCCAGTCGCGTCTGGCCGGGAATACGGTCTTCAGGAATAGTGAACTCCACAATTCCGTTCGTTCCTTCCGGACGAATGACTCCCGAGAAGGATTCCGTTTTCAGAATGCCGCGCACGTTGACAGGGAAGGTCATCTGCATGGCGTCCGACTCTTCGTTCGTCAGCGCTTTCATCGTGACAGTGGCGTTCCCCGGCTGAACGGCACGGACCAGCCAGTCAACTCGGGCCTCTCCTCCAGCGGCAATCGTTACCTTGGTGGATGGCTCCAATGTGTAATGCGGAACGTCGATTGATGCTGCCGCAACGGTGAGAAGTTCCAGCGTTCCCCCTTCGAGATCGAGTTGAACGGTGACTTCTTTCTCGGTCTCCAGATAGTTGTGAACAACCGCCGACAGAACCACTTCATCCCGTTCGACAAAGAATCGGGGAGCCTGAAGTCGGACGATGATGTTCTTCGCCGTTACCACTTCAGCGGTACCTTCACCCACTCGGGTATCGGACCCCATCCCCCATGCACGCATCTTCCATGATGAAAGATTCTCCGGAAGATCGAAGGTCACCTTGGCCAGGCCGTTCGCATCGGTAGACAGATCGGCTTTCCAGAACGCGGTATCGGCGAATTCACTGCGAATCTGGGGTGCAACGTCGGTACCAAAGAGGTCAGCGGCATCAGCAGCCGCTTCCATGGCAAACCCGCTACGACCGGAATCCGATTTCTCCATCATCATCGGAGCCGCCGCCGGCATCGGCATGCTTCCCCCCATTCCTCCCATGCCCCCGGATAAGCCACGCTGCATTCGGAGACGAGGATTTCCAGCGACATTCGACTGACTGGTCACACTTCCATCCATGTCCGCGACCTGATCTCCAAAGACACCGAGATTCTGCATGGTGATCTCTTTTGTCTTATAGAGCGGATGCGAAAACGGATTCAGGTTGTTGTTGGTCTCCGGGTGATGGTGTCGTTTCCATTTCCAGAAGAATTCCCTGATCTCCGGCACGTTAGAACCGCCGGAGATGTATTCCACGGCCCGATCATAGACACTCAGGACGAGTGATCCTTTGAATGGCTCTCCAGCTTCGTTTGTGACCTTCACTTCCACTTCTGCCGATTGCCCCGGCTGGTAGCGTTCTTCATTCGGAATGACTTCCACATTGAGAATTCGATCCTGCGGGGGAACCACCAGTTCCCGCACAACGTCATGAACCTTGCCGTTCGAGACCGTCACTGCTTCCACAAAAAAGTTCGGCATGTCTTCCGCAGCCACATCCAGTTCAACGGTCGTGCTTTTCCCTTGCAGACGGATCACCTGTGGAGGAGTTCTTGCGATTCCGTTCTCAGGACGAATAAACAGCAGGATGGTGGAATCGGTCCGATTCGTGTTGATCAGCAGTTCGACTTTGTCTCCAGGGGCATAATTCTTCTGATCGGCGATGATTTCCAGATCATTGAACCGGAACTCGGAACCGTCGAATCCTTCTCCCCGCACGACGAACAGATGCCCCCCTTCAATGACAGGAGCGTCGTCCGCCGTCTTCATTTTGAACGAGAGCCGGTACTGCCCCGCTTCACTCGCTTTGAGTGATTGTCGAACAGTCCCCTCGTCATCGGTCTTCAGTTCCCAGGACTGAACGACGGTTTCCACAGGCTTGCCGTCAGTGTAGGTGATCTTCAACAGTTCGAGAGTCCCGGAACCTTGAACCCCTTTTCCATCCAGCGAACGGGCCTGAATGCTCGCCTCAATAGTGGCTCCTGTCTGGTAATAGCCGTGATGCGTCCAGACGTAGACCTTGTACGGTTTGCGAGAAACAAGAACCTTACCGCTCCCGACAATCGTTCGACGCGAGGCATCCACCACTTCAGCAGTGATGGTGTATTCATGGTCCTGATCCCCATGCAACGCCTGAGCGAGTGAGGTATCAATCTCCACTTTCACCATTCCGTCTTCTCCAACAGGCACTTCCTGTTCCAGCACCAGTTCGGGCGGATGAAATTGCCGGGGAGGAAACGGAGGGAAGCAGCCCCATGCGCGGAACCCCGGATACCAGTTCGATTCCGGAGTGAACCACCAGTACCCGTTTCCGTACAGCCAGTCCCAGCGATCGAATGGGAACCAGACTCCCGGGTTGGGAGTTCGTTCCACTTTGTATTTCACCGTTCCCTGAGTGACAGGAGCCCCGTAATAGTATTTCGCCTGAATCGTGGCGTTGATGGTTTCTCCCAACGACACCGGTTCTTTGGGGGAATCGATGGTCACTTCGAATTCCGGCTTCTTGTATTCCTCGACACGGAAGGTGCCATGCCCACTCACTCCGGGAGCATTCGCAATCGAGACGGAGTAGGAACCCAAAGGAGCCTGTTTCGGGAGTGTATATTCTCCCTGCAGTCCCCCGTATTCATCGGTTTGAAGAGACTGTTTGAAGACTTCATTCCCTTGTGGGTCATTGAAGACGACGTCGAACGATTTGTTCGCGAACAATTGGTTATCGACTTCCCCGTACTTCACCTGACGGAGCCAGATTTTGAATTGAACCTTTTGATCAGGTCGATACACTGGGCGATCGGTGATGACGTAATATTTTGATTCGCTGTAGATCGGATGCTGCGCGCGTTCAAACCAGACATTGTTGAATCCCAGCCAGGCAAGCCGTTTTTGTCCTGCCTGTTGAGCGGTCGGTTTGATCACCGCCATCCATTGAAAATTGGGAGTCATCTGCCGTCCACCGACAGTGATGACACCATCAGCGCTGGTACGTTCCGCAAAGCGTTGTGTGCTGATGATGTGTCTGCGTGATGCCTGTTGAAACTCCTGCCGCCAGCCGAAGAAATCGATCTGAGCCGCGGCGACCGGTTCTCCCGTCACAGCATCTGCCACAAAGTACAACGCCTGATTGTTGAGTGTCTTCTTGACGATGGCGGTGTCGTTCAGCCAGAGAATAATGCGACTTTCGTTGCCGTCCTCCATCTTCGCGGTGATCAGATACGCCCCGGCTTCCTTCACCGGCGGTTTCACCGTAATGCGTCGATCAAGATGATTCGGTCGGGGATCGAGAGGAACCGTCCAGTTGGCAACTTCCTCGCCAAGATACTTCGTTTCCCCCTTCTGAATGATCTGATGCCCGATCTGATCGATCTGAATCCGGTCCCATTCCAGTTGAGCCGGACGAGAGGCAATGTACGCCTGCAAGTCATTGAGAAACTCCAGCACCTTCACCCGCTGTGCACGGAAGATGACAGACGACCCATTCCGGAAACGATAATTGAGATCGGTCTCTTCACTTGTCGCCGACCCGACCCGCGGTTCAAACACTCCCCAGTTGCCGATGATCTGGTTGAGTTGGCGTTCACGATGAATTGCATCTCCAGGAAATCGCCGCAGGCTTTCCTGAAGCACTTCGGCGGCCTTTGTGTACTGCTGACGGTTGGTGTAAATGTCTGCCAATGCCAGGAAGGGAGCAACGGTCGTGTTGTTTTCGTCTGCCAGCTTTCGGAAGATGCGGATGTAATTGAACTCTTCCGGCAGTGTGAATCGTTTCACTCCTGTCGCCAGTCGGGCAATGGTTTCGTCGTCACTCAATGAGGAGAGAGACCAGACTCCGTCAGTGGCCTGACCCTCTTCACTTTCACCACGAAGCTGAATACCCGAAAATTGGAGAGTTTGTACCCCAAATTGCCCGAGCAGGAACCGGGCAAAATTCATCTCAACGTCGAACCTTGATGTTGGATCAATCTTCACCATCTGGGACTGACACCAGCGCCACCGCTCTCCATCATTTTTAGCGGTCTCAAACGAGTCGGGAACGGAATAGAAAATCGGGTTTCCTTCTTCATCAACCGGCGCCCCCTGTTGTTGCACACGACCCCAGCCTCCTCGTCCAAAGAAACGGCCAGACTGGTCGGGTTGGGGGTAGTCCGGAACGGTTTCCAGATCGGTCAGCGACTGTAGCTTCCACGCCTCGTCATTCATCAGGACATCAGCGAACTGACGATAGAGATCCACCTTCATGTGGGATTCGGTACTCTCCGGTACCAGTTGGCGGGCCCGATTCAACCAGATTAACGCCTGTGCCCGATCTCGTTCACGAACGTCAACAAAGGCCCCGCCCCCTCGTTGGTTCCCTCGCTGAAACGTTCCGGCAACAAGAACTCCGTGGTGTTCTGCCAGATTCAGTTGAACTGCGGCTGAATAATAGACGTACCAGTCTTCCGGGCGGATTCGAATGGCTTCAGCGAGCAGATCATCCAGTTCGTGGCTGCGTTGCAATCTTCGAAGACTGGCAGCGGCCTGACCGAGATCTTTTCCCAAAGTCTCCTGACTGTTCGCCGGATCGAGAACCAGTTTGCGATAGAGGTCATACGCCTCCCGGAAGTTTCCGTCATTGAAGAGAGCTTCCGCTTTCTTTCGCTGTTCTTCCGCAGGGGGATCGGCAGCCATCACGAGCCAGACTCCAGAGAGAACCACGGATACGGCCAAAGCCAGAACGGCCACATTCAGACGGGGCGAGCGAGACATGAGAATCCTTCGAACTGTTTTCTCTGTCGGGAAAGACTCCACAATTCTATCCCGGATGATTCACCACGGAAAAGACGGACGCGACGGAACGGTTCCTTCGAATTTTCCGAGCGATGAACTTCCTCTTTGATATGCTGCGGAACGGAAAAGTTCCACAAAGTTTTCAGGAACTCCCCGATTTTTGGGGAGGTTTACGTCGCATCCAGAAAGACTTATGGCCGATCAGATTTGCGAACACCAGTATTTTTTCTGGTGAGACGCATACCTGATCGGCCATATGTGTCTAGAGATCGAACTGCTCTAACTTGCTTTCTTCGCCCGTTCATTGAGGATTTTTTTGGCTTCTTCGTCACCAATCTCACGGATGAAGATGTTTTTCCAGCGAATCTCTCCGCCATGAGTCTGCAGACGGATTGATCCTGTTGCCGGAAGTTTCTCTGCTCGTTTTTCGTAGTTTTCCATCACCGCTCCATCGACCACCAACTGGTCATTCAGCCAGACCCAGGTGACGTCATCGATCTGGCGGATGCGGAAGGAATTCCATTCTCCGAACGGCTTGTCGGCGACGACCAGCGGGTCGCGTCCAGGTTTGCCCGGAGTGTTGTTGAACAATCCACCGGATCCCAGATGAGGACTGCGATCAGGGCGGTTGGGGCGTTGCGGTTGAGTGATGTCCCAGATTTGCACCTGCGGCAATCCGCGAAGATAGATACCGCTGTCCGCTTTCGGAACGGTTTTGTACTCCACCAGCAGTTCGATATTGCCGTAATCTTTTTCGGTCGAGGCATACGGGCCAGTTCCGTCGTTCACCAGTTCCCCATTCTCGATACGCCAGTGTTTTGAGAATTCTTCCCGCTCCTTTTTAATGACGGCTTCTCGTTTTTCTCCTTCCAGCTTGGCGATGGAGTGCGGATTCAATCCGTACCATCCCGTCAGATCTTTTCCATTAAACAGAACCTGAAAACCTTCCGGGGCTTTGGGAGTCTCTGCACAAGCATGTGTGCCCAGCAAAAAGATTCCGGTCATCGCGATAAGAACATGCCTGATCATCAGCGGGTCTTTCGTTTTGAAATCGTTTGTGATTCCAGAGGAGGAAGCCATCTCAGACGTCCTCCCTGAATTTCTTTTCATGACGAAACAATACCACGAGACATCACATTAGCCAACAGTAGACGCCAATGGGATTCTCGAATGGACAGACGTGATTGAAGAAAAAAGCACGACAAGGAACAGATGACTGTTCCCATGTCGTGCTCGACACTCTTTAAATGGCATCTCACGGGCTCATGGTCGAGCAAACTGCTCTCAGATGAGGTCCTTGCCCCAGTCGCCGCGATATTCCTTATTCACGATCGATGCGAGTTCGGGAGCGTTCGGAGTTTTCATGTTCTTCGCGTCCCACTCGATCTTGCGGCCGTTGCCGACGGCTGCGTCGTAAACGGCCAGATTACCGAGCAAAATGGTTTCGGTCAGAGGACCGGCATACTCAGCAAAGTTCGACATGGCCTGAGAACGGGTTCCCAGAATCGCTTCGTGGAACTCCTGGAAGTGACCGGGAGACTTTTCGTACTCCGCTTCCGGCAACGGGACTTCTTTTCCTTCTTTGTCGAAGATCTTGACTTTTTCAGAGTAGTCACCGATCGCAAACATGGTCAGGTTTTCACCGACAATGATCGATCCACGGATCTTCCCAGCCTGAGTTTCCACCTGAACTCCCTGAAGAAGGGCTTCCGGTGGCTGATTTCCACCATCATACCACCATACCGGCAAATCCCCTTCGCCGGATGGATTGGCAAAGGCGAACTCGATGGTCGATTTTTGAGGATAGCTATCCCCATTGTGACCGGAGGAAACGGCCTGAATCGATTTCGGGTTGGCCAGATTCAAGCCAGCGAATGGCATATTGAATGTATGGCAGGCCATGTCCCCGAGAGCACCGGTTCCGAAATCCCAGTAACCGCGCCAGGAGAAGGCGTGATATCCGTCGGCATAGGGACGCAGCGGTGCAGGGCCGAGCCAGAGGTCCCAGCTCAGGTGCGGTGGAATCGGAGCGGAAGCAGGTCGTGCTCCCCCTTGCGGCCAGACCGGACGATTCGTCACAACGTGAACTTCTTTGAGCTTTCCGAGAATCCCGCTTTTCAGCAATGCGGCCGCGTGACGCAATGCACTGTTGGCGGTTCCCTGATTTCCCATCTGAGTGGCCACGCCGGTTTCTTTGGCGATCTCCGACAGACGTCGGGCTTCCCAGACGGTATGAGTCAGCGGTTTCTGGCAGAAGACCGCTTTCTTCATCTTCATGGCCAGAGCAGCTGCCGGAGCGTGGGTATGATCCGGAGTTGAGACTGTGACGGCGTCGATCTTATCACCGAGTTTGTGCAGCATCTCGCGGAAGTCGGAGAACTTTTCTGCATTCTCGAAGCCGGGCTGTCCCGCTTTTTTCTCCAGAGTTCGGGCATCCACATCGCAGATCGCGACGACTTCCCCAAACTTGGCGGCATCAGCGGAGTCGCTGTTTCCTTTTCCTCCGACACCAATACAGGCATAGCGAACTTTCGAATTCGCCGATTTTTCCTGAGCATGGGCCATCTGATTTCCAACCCAGTACGCGGTCCCTAAGGCGGCACCGGCGACCAGAAATTCTCGACGATTTGGCTGTGGCAACATAACAATCCTCAGTTGTCAAAACATAACAGTAACAGCGGTGTGACCACCCTGATCCCGAAACATCAATTCTTATTGATCAGGTTAACGGAGAGAGAAGAAAAATTCATCCCCAGCCATCGCCGACTCCAGAGCGTTCGCTTTATTGAAAAATGGCCAGGGAGGGCGAGGCTCCTGCAGAGCCGCAAACCATGGAAAGCGTGATCTTCCATGCGGCTCAGCAGGAGTGAGGTAGGGTGCATGGAGCACGAAGCAAACGATGGGAGCGGTGCATTCCGCAACACCCCGTCAATTGTCTGGAAAGATTGGCTTTCAAGAACGTCTTCGGGCGAAATGCACCACCGGATCGGGAGTTGCTTCATGCACCTTACGATGCTGTTCTGACGTTTGCACTGCTCGCAGAGCAGTGGCACACAATACGGTTATGTCTTGCCGATCTGGTCCAGAACCTGCAACGTCGCTTCTGACCGGTTCATCACATAAAAGTGAATTCCGGGAACTCCGGCTTCGAGCAATTGTCGGCACTGCCGAATGGTGTAGTCGACGCCAATCTCGAACTGCGCCGGCCTGTCCTCCTGAACCTGCTCAAGGGATGCGAGCAGTTCTACGGGAACCGCAGTCCCTGAAAGTTCGACGATTCGTTTCACCCGGGCGAACTCCGTAATTGGCATAATGCCTGGGATGATTGGAACGTGAATTCCTGCTGCGTTTGCCTGATCCCGAAACCGAAGAAAGTGATCGTTCTCATAGAACAACTGGGTGAAGATAGCGTCCGCACCGGCGTCGACTTTCCGTTTCAGGTTCTCCAGATCGTGCTGATGTGTTGTGGCTTCAGGATGCTTTTCCGGATAGCCTGCAACGCCGATCCCGAAGTCCGGGAAACGGTCTCGAATGAACCGGACCAGTTCATTGGCATATCTCAGTCCTCCTTCAACGGACTTGAATTCGGTCTGCCCAGCGGGGGGATCACCACGCAGTGCCATAATGTTCCGAATCCCTGCCCGTTCTGCATTCTGTAACCAGTCCAGCAGTTCCGCCTGACTCGCTCCGACACAGGTAAAGTGGGCCGTCGCGGGCTTCTGCCATCGTTCCTGAATCCGTTGGCACAGTTCAAGGGTCCGTGATTGCGTCGTTCCCCCGGCTCCATAGGTGCAGGAGACAAACGCCGGGGAGCGGACCATGAGTTTGTCCAGATGCTCGATGAGTGAGGCGTCTCCCTGTTCGGATTTCGGAGGAAAGATCTCGAACGAGAGTCCGAATCCCTGCGAGTAAACATCCTTGATCCTCATGGCCTTCATCTTTTTACTGTTGGTGAAGAGTTTCAGTATTCCGTTCGGGTGGCCGCGATTGCTTGCAATCGGGGCCACCCGAAAACCAGACTGGGTGCCATGATCATGTCGTGTCAGCAGAATGAGCATGCCGAACGTGATCGGAACGTCCATTGCATGTTCGCCCTGCTGACGCGATGCGAAACATGGCACCCAATCGGTGTTCAACCGGATTATCCAGCGTTCGCGGCCGCGCGAAGTTTCTTCGCGGCAGAGACCATGTTGGTCAGGGCCGGAATCACTTCTTCCCACTGACGGGTTTTCAGGCCGCAGTCTGGGTTCACCCACAACCGTTCCGCCGGAATCCGCTCAGCCGCTTTCTGCATCAGACCCACGATGTGATCTTCACTCGGAATGTTCGGGGAATGAATGTCATAAACCCCGGGACCGATTTCATTCGGGTACTTGAAGTTCTCAAACGCTTCCAGCAACTCCATGTCGGAACGCGATGTTTCGATGGTGATGGCATCGGCATCCATCTGAGCAATCGCTTCGATGATGTCGTTGAATTCCGAGTAGCACATGTGTGTGTGAATCTGCGTTTCGTCAGAGACACCGTTGGCAGCAATGCGGAACGATTCCACAGCCCAGTTGAGATACTCCTGCCATTGAGAACGTCGCAGCGGAAGCCCTTCACGAAGAGCCGCTTCATCAATCTGAATGACCTGAACCCCTGCTTTTTCCAGATCGATCACTTCATTTCGAATCGCCAGTGCGATCTGTTGACACGAAACCGAACGTGGCTGATCGTCACGAACGAAGGACCAGTTCAGGATCGTCACCGGACCGGTCAACATCCCTTTCATCGGCTTCGTCGTCAGTGACTGAGCATACTTGATCCATTTGACTGTCATCGGATTCGGACGGCTGATGTCCCCGAACAGAATGGGGGGCTTCACACAACGGGAACCGTAGGACTGCACCCAGCCGAATTCGCTGAATGCATATCCGTCCAGTTGCTCACCGAAGTATTCAACCATGTCGTTTCGTTCGGCTTCGCCATGGACGAAGACGTCGAGCCCGAGAGCTTCCTGCTCACGCACACAACGGGCAATTTCAGTCTCCATTGCGGTGACATAGGTTGCTTCATCAATCTTGCCCGCTTTGAACTGATTGCGTGCCTTGCGGATGTCTGACGTTTGCGGGAACGAACCGATGGTCGTCGTCGGGTACTTCGGCAAGTTGAGGATCGCGGCCTGTTTGTCGGCTCGCTGAGCGAACGGACTCTTCCGCTGACCGAGTTGCGAATCGATCTTCTCGACCGCATCTTTCACCGCAGGATTGTTGACCCGAGGTGACTGACGACGTGAAGTCATAGCGGCCTGATTGGCGTCCAGTTCAGATTGAACGACACTTCGACCGGCAGTCAGAGCCTGCTTGATGACCCGCAGTTCTTCGAGTTTCTGCTTTGCAAAGGCGAGCCATGACTTGATTTCGCCGTCCAGTTTCTTTTCACTGTCGAGATCGACGGGGACATGCAGCAGCGAGCAGGAAGGAGCAATCCACAACCGGTCTCCCAGTTGTTTCGCGATCGGCTCCAGCCAGTCGAGCAGGCTGTTGAGATCGGTCTTCCAGATGTTCCGTCCGTTGATCACTCCCAGTGAGAGCACGCGATCCGCAGGAATTTTTTCAATCAGTGTCGCAACTTCATCCCGGGCGTTGATGGCGTCCAGATGCACACCGGTGACCGGCAGATTGGCGACCAGTGGCAGATTCTCCTGAAGCTGTCCGAAGTAGGTGGTCAACAGAATTTTGACCTTGCTGCCGCTGAGTGCCTGATAGGCGGTTTCGAATGCCTGTTTCCAAGCGGATTCCAGTTCGGTCACCAGAATCGCTTCATCCACCTGAACCCATTCGACTCCTTCTGCGGCAATCGCTTCCAGCAACTGCTGATAAACGACAAGCAACTTGGGGAGCAGGGCCAGTTTGTCGGAATCATCCTTGGCTTTCCCGAGTGCCAGATAGGTGACCGGTCCGACAATCACCGGCTTGACGTTGACTCCCTGCGACTTCGCTTCACGAATCTGTTCGATCAGGCGAGTGGTGTCCAGTTGGAATTCCGTATTGGCCAGGAACTCCGGGACGATGTAGTGGTAGTTGGTGTCGAACCATTTGGTCATCTCACCGGCAGCCACCCCTTCAGGTGCACAGCAGGTTTCAGCGGCAGCAGCCGAACGACCACGGGCGACGCGGAAGTAGTTGTCGAGAGCGTCCCCTTCAGACCCACGGACTCGTTCAGGCAGGTTCCCCAGTGTAAAGCTCATGTCGAGCATCTGGTCATAGAATGCAAAATCCCCGACAGGAACGAAGTCGAGTCCTGACTGAGTCTGCCAGTTCAGACGACGCAGGTCCGCTCCCACTGCTTTCAGGTCGGCAAGTGAAGCCTGGCCTTTCCAATAGGCTTCCTGAGCAAACTTGAGTTCTCGTTCCGCACCGATTCGGGGGAAACCAAGGTTGTGTGCTGTGATCATTCTGTGACCTGCTTTGAATCTATTGTGAGTTGATGGTGAATTTCGCTGGGCAAAGTCTACACCTTTGAATTCATTACGAAAAATGATATTTTCTTACACATCCATAAGTTTCGCTCATGGTTTGCAGGATCCGTGAAATGGCAGCGATTGAACGTATTCATCTGGAAATTATCAGGGCGATTGATCGGCTCGGCTCGGTGACGGCGGCGGCGGAGTCCCTCTTTGTGACGCAACCGGCGCTGAGTCATTCGATCCGCAAACTCGAGGAATCGCTCGGGCTCAAGATCTGGAACCGGGAGGGGCGGTCACTCCGCCTGACTCAAGGAGGGGAGTACCTGCTGGCGGTCGCCAATCGATTACTTCCTCAGTTAGAACGGGCCGAACAGCAGCTTCAACAGTTCGCTCAGGGAGAACGGGGAACACTACGGATCGGGATGGAATGTCACCCCTGTTATCAGTGGTTACTGAAGGTGGCCGCCCCGTTTCTGGAAGCCTGGCCGGACATCGATCTCGACGTCATTCAGAAGTTCCAGTTCGGCGGAATCGAAGCGTTGTTTGGACACGACATCGATGTTCTCGTGACGCCAGACCCTCTGAACAAGCAGGGGCTCTACTTTGAACCGGTCTTCGACTATGAACAGGTTCTGGTTGTCGGTCCAGAGCATCCGCTCCGCAAGGCGAAGTTTGTTGAGCCGGAGCAACTGGCGGAGGAAACACTTATCACCTATCCGGTGACCGTCGACCGGCTCGACGTCTTCAGTCGCTTCCTGACTCCGTCCGGAGTCATCCCGAAACGACACAAACTGATCGAGACGACGGACATCATTCTGCAGATGATCGCCAGCGGACGCGGAGTGGGAGCATTGCCACGCTGGCTGGTGAAAGAGCAACAGAATCGCTTCGAAATCTTCCCGGTCCGTCTGGGAAAAATGGGAGTCGATAAACAGATCTTCCTCGGCTTTCGCAAGAAAGATATGGAGATCGATTACGTGAAAGCCTTCATCGAAGTCGCCCGATCGAGTAAGTCGTTCGCAACATTATGAACGGAGAAAACAGAGAGGAACCACGGAAAGAACGGAAGAGACGGCAAATGAAGGAGAGTCTGTTTGACGTTCGTGGTGCGCCCAGACACACCCTACAGAAACTTATGCTGGAGAATGGAAACAGCCTAACCGCTCGTTAGTTTCCTGGCTTTGATCCGACATTTGCATGCCTTATTATTGCCATTGACCAAGTGATTAAAACTGCGGAGACGATCATAATGGCAAGATGAAGTGCGTCCTCGCTCCAACTTCTTTGGCTTCCACTCTTCCCAAAGAGTGCGGCTCGTACCACAACGGAAAGTGACATTAACAATGCAATCCAAAGCAGCATTTTTGCATGCTTAGGAAAGACCGATCTAGGCGGGTCAGTCCTTGCAGGACTCCCATTTGGCGTCGCAGGCTCACTCTCTGGCTTCAATTGTTTCATCGCTCTTTTCCCACCCTGCCACCCATTTTGCGTCCCACAATGGATGCCTTTACAATCTTTTTTCCTGTTCCGTACCTTCCGTCTTTTCCGTGGTTCATCATCCGAGTGAAAAGAATAAGAGGCTCAGGAATTCACCGGGCTGCACACTTGTAAGGCCAGTTCTTTGACTGCCCGCAGGTCCAGCTTTCCGGTTCCCAGAATCGGAATCGTGTCGACCTGCATGAAGGAATCGCCGGAGGGGAGCCAGAGTTTGGGGATTCCGGTGGCCGCCAGTTCGTGGATCACCTGATCGACCGGTTTGCAGAGTTTGGTGTAAAGCACGATCAGTCGTTCTCCCCGATTTTCGTCAGGGACCGCTGTCACCACCAGAGTGATTGTCGCTTCTTCCTGTTCCGGCGGCTCACAGATGCGGAGCAGTTCCTGCTCGATCCGGATATGGGGCACCATCTCTCCACCGATCTTGGAGAACCGGCTCTGACGCCCGGTAATCGTGACGAATCCCTGCTTGTCGAGAATCGCGAAATCGCCGGTGTTATACCATCCGTCGCGGATGACCTCGTTCGTCTTTTCCGGTTCGTCCAGGTATCCCCGCATCACGTTGGGACCTTTGATCAACAGGAGCCCTTCGGTTTCGAGTCCGCGATCTTCAAATGTTTCGGGGTCGACCACTTTCGCGGTCACTCCCGGCAACGGACGGCCAACGGTGCCCAGTTTGGTCCCCGTCTGTGAGACATTATGTGAACGGTGATCAGGGACGTTGACCGCTGCGACGGGAGAGAGTTCCGTGGTTCCGTATCCTTCTGTTGGAAGGATTCCAAATTTCCCATTGAACTCGTTGGCCAGTTCCACTGGAAGTTTCTCAGCACCGACAACAATGAGGTCGACCGATTTGAACTGATCTTTCTCACAGCGCCGGAGATACATTTTCAAAAATGTCGGCGTGGCCATCATGATGGTGACAAGATGCTCTTTGCAGAGTTGACCAACGATTTTGGCATCCAGCGGATTGAAGTGATAAATCCCGCGGAGTGAGTAACACATCGGCAGCCACAGGCAGGCGGTGTAGCCGAACGAATGGAAGAAGGGCAATACACCTAGCATGCCGTCTTCTTTTTTCAGGTTCAGCAACTGATCGATGGCGTCGATATTCGACCCGACATTGGCATGCGAGAGGACAACCCCCTTCGGTTCACCAGTCGACCCTGAGGTGAAGATAATCGTCAGGGTTTCGTTGGGGGAAATGCGTTGAAGTCCCAGTTGCCGGTCGAGAATGGCTGCCGGGGTGAGGAGTGCTCCGAACGCGCCAATCGCCTTGTCGAAGGAGGTGACCTTTCCTTTGAGGTCTTCGAGGAAGACAAACTCCGCTCCGGTGATGGTATACGGCTTCTTCTCCAGGAATTTCCGACTGGTCAGGATGTGTTTGATTTTCGCCTTGTCGACGCAGTGCTGGATCGTTTCTTCGGAAAGAGTGTAATTCAGGTTCACCGAAACCCGACGATCCAGAGCGAGCGCCATGTTCGCCAGACAACCTCCGGCGGATGGAGGGAGAAGAACGCCCACCTGTTTTTCGCTGGCGGACAAAACCTCGCGTCGTAATGCCCGACGAAACGCGAGCGCGGCGATGAGTAGTTTTCCACCGGTCAGCTTCGTGTTGGTGGAATCAACCACCTTCATTTCGGAGCGGCTTTTCTTGCAGCGACGAATGAAACGACGAACAGGAACCAGATCACGAGATGTAGCAACCATTGTAACGGCCTCCGAGCCAAGCCGTTCGACGGCCTGGCGAACCAATGCGACATCCTTGGGAGGGGAAATCGGCTCACTGAAGTGAAGTTCGACTGACCGAATCCATTGCTGGGGCCACTTCCAGAATACCCGACCTCCGCGCCAACTGAAGATACTTCCCCATAAACCATTCAAATAAGCAGGAACGATGGGGATATCCTGCCCTTGGACAATTTTGGCCAGTCCCCGTTGAAATGGCTGTAACTGACCGGTTCGACTGAGTCCTCCTTCAGCAAAAATGCAGACCACCTCACCGTTTTTCAGTGCATCGCGCGCAATCTGAATCGATTTGACAATCTGCGACGGCTTGTCATTCGAACGAATGGGAATGACATTCATCTTTCGTCCCATCCAGCGCAGCACCGGCAATTCGGTGAAGTCGGCATAGATGATGAACCGCATGAAGCGCGAAGTTGAGATACACATCAACACGCCATCCAGAAAGGAAAGATGATTACAGACGATCAGAGCCGCTCCCTTTTCAGGGATGTGATGTCGACCGTAAACCTTGAATCGATAGAAGGTTTTGATGATCAGCCACATCGAGAACCGTAACGTCCAATCTGGGAGCAGCCGGAAGGAATAGACCAGAACCGGCAACGTCATTAGTCCACCGATGAGAAACACCAGACTCGGAGAAAGCTGCAGCGGAGCGCTCAACAGATAGAACACACCGATCGAGCAGACAATCATCACATAGGAAATGAAGAAGCTCCCGGCGAGAATCATTCCGCGCTGTTTGGGATCGCTTCGATATTGCAGATAGGCTTCCAGTGGAACGCTGTATAAGCCCGAACTGGCCCCCAGTAAGAACAGTCCCAGACACGATCCCCAGAAGGCAAACTGCGGCTTCACCGGCAGATCGGGGACCAAAGTGCAACCGGCCACAAAGACCAGCACCGAACTGACGACCACCCCAAACGCTCCGTAAGGAACAATTCCCAGTTCCACTTTTCCGTCTGACCAGATTCCGGCCAGCAGGCTTCCGGCACCGACTCCTGCAATCAGAATTCCGAGAACGATTCCGGCGTCCGACTTCCCTAACTTCAGAACTGATTCCACATACGGGGTAATGTTCTGGTGAGCGATCGAAGCGACGAAAAAGAAGAACGCAATCCCCCCGGCGGTCCGCAGCAGCCAGACGTCCTGACGAATCAAGCGGAGCGCTGGAATGATGTCACTGATCGGATTCCAGGCGAATTTCAGATTCGGGTTGGTGACGGCGTGACTTCCCTGAATCCGCAGGCTGCCGACCAGTCCGCCAATGGCGGTCCCGACAAGGACCAGCGCGATGAGCCACATCGACGATAAATCACCCGAGCCCAAGACGGGGTGGGAATGATCAAACAGAAAGAACCCGGTAATGGACCCCAATCCAACAGCGACGATTGATCCTAATCCCAGAATTCCATTCGCTTTCGGGAGGAGACGCGTCGGCAGAATCTCCGGGATACATCCGAATTTGGCCGGACCGAACAGGGCGGCCTGAGTTCCCAGAAAGAAGACCAGAACAAACAGCATCCAGAGATGACCGTAGAGGATGGCGAGAATGGAAAGGACCATCAGCACCAGTTCGGCAATTTTGCAGGCGACAATGACCGTCCGTTTATTGAAGCGATCCGCCAGCCAGCCGGCGATCGGCATGAACAGCAGAAACGGGCTGGTCAGGCAGAGCCCCCCCAATGCCACGGCGATAATGATTCCTTCTTCAGGTTTTTCGCTCAGCAACGGTTGAGCAATGGGAACCGTCAGCCAGCGGAGCACATTGTCGTTAAATGTGCCGAGAACGTGTGCCAGGACCAAACCAATAAAGCCAGGAGATTTCAGATCCCCGGCAGGCTCCCGCAGGGGTGGTGACGTTGTATCAGAGGAGGAGTGCACTTCCGACATCTTCTGGCTTTGAGCCCCGTTCAATTGAACAAACCTATCAACAATGAGAGCAGTTTGCTCCACCGTCTGCAGGCGAATGAGGGCGTTTGACCATTTGCATCGGTCAACATTCGCCGCTGTAATCACACTCTCTGAGGCGATTTGGCGGGGAGAGTATCACGAGGTTTCATTTCTCAAAAGACAAACCTTCTCCCCAACCGGTTATTCTTCCGATTTTCGCGAAATTGCCAAATTTCGGGAAGGGAGAACGAGAAAATACAGAGAGAGGCCACTGGAGAGGATGCCGGGCCTCCAGAGCGGTTTTAAAGAGAGACACTCTCTCGGGAGCAGTTCGGCCTAGGGCGTGTGGACAATTGACGGGAGTAAACATGAAGGAATGAATCTCACGCAAAGGCGCCAAGGTGCAAAGGATTTCCGATGACGCCTGTTCTTGTTTGTGTGGAGATGTGATCCATTCAAGCCCCATAAATCCAATGGATCCATTGTGATCATCATCAAAGCAAGGGCCCGTCTTTGAAACTGGAACTGATCATTCTCCTTCAATCTCCCCCTGAATCACAACCCGATGAATTCACACAAGACATTCAAACAAAAAACTTTGCGCCTTGGCGCCTTTGCGTGAGTTCTTCTCCCTCTCTTCTCTCTGGGAATGTCCACACGCTCTAATACTACAGTTGCAGATTGCGGACTTTCTCATCTTCCGATGATCAGGCATCCGGGAGGGCGAAGCTCCTGCTGAGCCGCATAAAAGATCACGTTTTCCCCGGTTTGCGGCTCGGCGGGAGCCTCGCCCTCCCGGGACCGTTTCCATCAGATAAAAACACTCAAAGCATTGAACTTCTCAATAAGTGCAACTGTAGTACTAATTCGGCTGGCGGGTGCATCGAGCGGCATTCAATAGAGAACCCAGTTGTTCGATCTCGACCCGAGTCAGTAAGCCATCGGCCAGGGGGAGCATTTCTGTGGAAACATACCAGCGGCCAAGAACTTCAATCAGACATTCACAGGAATCCTCTGTCAGGCCATATTCCTGTTTTAATGGCACAGCCTGCAACGGGGGGATGTCCTGAAACTGGCTGAGCAATAAAAACAAACCGTCCTGGACGAACTGGGTTTGTAATTTTTGCAATTGATCTGCCAGAATTTTGTCGACCGAACTCGAACATTCGATCGGGCCCCGATGCAGAAAACGCCGGGCAATATCGGTCTCGGTCCGAATCAGCCGCGCCGCTGATTCACAGATGGAGTAAATAATGCTCTCATCCAGCAGGGTCGCCTGATGAGGGATGGGAGTCAGATGCTTTGCCCAAGTTTCCATTAGTAAGGCAAGCTGCACCTGCGCTGGTACATTCCTCAAAAAAGGAACTTCCGTCAGAAACCCGAAGTTTCGATCGGGACAGACGTCAAGCTGGAGGGCGAGCTCCAGTCTTTCCCGCGTGTCGAGACACGCAAGCCGAAAGGCTGCATAAGCGAGTTCAGTTCTAGGCAGTGTGCGGGGGCCGATGACAAGCATGGAGATGCATCGTGGCAAAGAGCATTCCCGAAACTCAAGATAAAGTTTCGAGTTGTCTCATAATTCCACAACACGAGAAGGGGCAGGGTGTTGCATTTTCCCTCACCTTCCAGGTTTTCCTTGTCGTTAAACTCGCAGTGTTGGCTTTCGGCGACACGTTTCCGATTGGCGACAATCGTGTTGCCTCTTTTCACCAGCTGGGCGTTTATAAATCTAAACAGAATGTTTTCGACAGTAATCGATCCCAAGGGCAAGAACGCCGCTATTATTGTCGATAACAAGAGTTGCAGCTTCAGGTGGATTTGAACTTTCAACGCAGGGGGAAAACGGCGGGAAATTTACTGGAAAACTGTTCGGAAATATTCGAGAATTTCAGTTCATCGCCGGAGCCTGCAGTACATTGAAGTGGGCGCCTGGTCGATGCGCATTACTAATTAGAGCCGCGACAAAACCTCTCGAATGGTGAAATTCCCTTTTCACCAACGGATGGAGCAGTTTTGTACGGAGTTCTCTGATGAAGTTGTGGCGTTGTTCGATGTCCCTGATTCACTGTTTTTCTTCACCGTTTTTCGTAGAGGCCCTTGCCGTATGAATCCGTATTTAGAGCATTTTGCAGAATGACTTACTCATCCCTGCCAAACGGAGTACAGTGTTTTTTGCAGAATGCAGCGTTTTTTCTGTTCGAACATTGCGCTGCGCGGGCAGATGGGAAAGCAAACTGCTCTAGGTCATCGGTGAATCGCCATGAGTCGTGACGATGAATACGATCAACTGGATAGCGTAGATCGCGAGGATGTTCGCGGCAGAGACTCTGTTGAAGCCAAAGATTCCGTTGAAGGCTGCGACGAGGAAAGTTTCGATTCATTGCTCGAGCAGGCCCGGGCCGGATCAGAGGTGGCCCTTTCAAATCTCGTTCGACGGTTTTCTCCGAGTCTTTATCGAAGCATTCGACGGTCTTTGATGAAGTCAATGCGTCGGAATGCAGATTCTGACGACATTGCCCAGTCGGTCTGGAGATCCTTTTTTGCCAATCGTGAAAAGCATCTCCACATCGACTCTCCTGGTCAGATGCGACTTTTCCTTGCTCAGATGGCTGTTCACAAAGCCATTGACCGGGGACGCCAGCAAAAGGCTCTGCAGACAGAGGAGCCCCAGGAAAGTGAGATCGGTGAAAATGAAGAGGAAGGGCTGGTCGGCACGACAATTAACCGGCGAGTGCCATCACCATCGGAAGAAATGATTGCCCGTGAAGCCTTGGAGGCACTGACCAATTCCGTTCCGGAACGGTTCGCAGCGGTCATTCGAAAACGGGCTGAAGGTGCATCGATTGTGGAAATCTCAGAGGAACTGGGAATTCCGCTCCGAACATTGCATCGGATTCTGCAAAATATCCGTGTCAGAAAGAGCTGATGAATACCCCATTCAGAGAACCCCAGTTCACCGGTCAAGACTCAGAATCGGTCTTGTCCGCGCTGCTCAAACCCTACTCGGAAGACCATGTGTTCGATGCCATCGAGCTGATGAGTCAACATTCGAGTATTCGGGCTCGATCTTCGTTGATGGTGGATTTGGCTTATGAAGACTACTGGCGGAAACTCCGCAATGGCTGTAATGTCGACACCGCCGAATTCGCCGGCAAGTTCCCGGAAATTCGTGATCGTCTGTTAAATGTGATTGATGCCGGGAGCATGATTCGGCAGGCACCGGGTGCATTTCTCGGGCTGATTCCTCCGAAATGGCCCAAGCTCGACAGCGAACTGGGTCCCTTCACTCTGACAGCACCCATCGGATCGGGAGCATTTTCCCGAGTCTATCTGGCTCGAGATCGGTCTCTGGCGGGACGTGCGGTCACATTGAAAGTGACTCAACAGGCGGTTCGGGAGGCAGAAGCTCTCGGACGGCTTCAACATCCCAATATTGTCTCCCCACTCGGACTTTACGATCAGTTGTTGCCGGGACTTCAAGTGATCGCGATGCCCTTCTGCGGGCAGGCGACACTCGCCGACCTGATTCAATTCAACCGGGTACAGTTCCCGACCAGATACCGCGACAGTTACGAATTCTTTGATTTCCCGGAATTCCTCTCCGAAGTGAATGCCGAGTTCAAGGAGTTTCTGGAAGCGAATCAGACCATTCTGCGAAAGTCGTTTGTTGACACCATTGCCTGGATCGGTGCTCAGGTCGCTGATGGTCTGGCGTATGCCCATTCAAAAGGGTTCCTCCACTGCGATATCAAGCCGTCTAACATTCTGTTGAAGCAGAATGGCGAGCCGGTGATTCTCGACTTCAATCTTTCTATCGATACGCAGCAGGATTTCTGCGCCGGTGGAACGCGAACGTACATCGCTCCGGAACAACTTCATGCAATGGGGAAATCTGTTGCACTGACAGGAGCGGTCGATGTCTACTCTCTCGGGGCGACATTGATTGAGATTTATCAGGGAACACCTCCCTTCGGAAATGTCAGTTCCCGATCGACGGAGAAAGAAGGAAGCCAGCATCCGTTGGAACGACTGGAATCCCCGTTCCGTTTCGAAGCCGCGATTCGTCGACAACTCGGGAATTCACTCGCCGACTTGCTGGAATCGTGTGTGACGTTCAGTCCCGAGCATCGTCCAGGGGCGAAGGATCTGGCCCGAAAACTTCACCAGCTTTCTCAGGTCGGACAGCAGGCCAGAAAGATTTCGCCAAAACACCGCCGCTTCGCAATGGCGGCCTGCATGGGAGGCGCGCTGCTGCTCACCTCCGGGGCCGCCTGGACGATTGCTTCTGCTCCCACTCCCAATGAACGATTTGAACTGGGAATCAATGCGCTCACCGATGGACATTCTCCCCGTGCGGCGGAGCGCCAGTTTACCCGCATTCTGAACGCAGAACCGGATCGGCTCGACGCCCGCTTGCTACGTGTCTGTGCCTCCATTCAATTAAAAGACTGGAACGCGGCATTTGGTGAATTGAAAGAGTTTCGGGGAATCGATATGTCCCCGGAAAAACATGCACTCGCCGGTTACATTTTGTGTCAGTGGAACCAGCAGAACGAAATTGCAGAGTTCGAATACGAACGGGCTCTGGACGCGGGGCTCGAACGTGCGGACACACTGAACAATCTGGCTTACTGTCAGATTCGGGTCAACAAGTTGAACGCCGCAGTGGAAACGCTGGCTCAGGCGAAAAAGCTTGCTCCGGATTCACCGGAGATTCTCCTGAACGAAGCCTGCGTGGAACTGAAGTTGTGTCGTGAACTCAAGACGATGCCTCGTCTGGATTTCGCAGAAGCCATTACGAACCACAAAGACCTCGCCAATGATCGGGAAGCGTTACTTGTCGCGGCAACGATTTACTGGCATGGCGCCCGTAAGGATCTGGCGTTGAGTGAGAAGGCATTTGAATGTCTGGCGCAGGCGGTTCCACATGGCCTGACCAAGGAAGACCTCGAATCACTTCCGGCATCTCGGACATTGAAGTCTGCTCCGAAGTATCAGCAGATCGTACAACAGGCATCACGAAACCGTCGCTCAAAACGATCCGAAGTGACCGTTGCCCGACTGATTCCTCCACCGATTGAGAACCGCGACTATCTCAATCATCTGATCGCTTCCGTGGCGAAAGAGAACCTGACAATCGCGAATCTCACCCACAATATGACGTCAACGGGCGGTGCCCGTTAAGCTGCATTATTGGCTAAAACGGAAATGTAAAAAGAGGAGGCGTCTACTCAACAGACGCCTCCTCTTTCTTATCGTTTGGCTCTTGGGCTTTTCGAATTTGGTTCTTTCACATTCCTTCTATGCTTCGTCGAGAACTTCCACCGGAAGGAATCGCTTTCCTTCCAGCATCTCGAGGCTCGCTCCTCCGCCGGTGCTGACATGTGTCACCTGGTCGGCGAATCCCAGTTGCTGAATTGCGGCGGCACTGTCACCCCCACCGATGATGCTGGTAGAATCGGAGTCGGCAATCGCCTGGGCAACGGCTTTGGTTCCGGCATCGAATGGAGGCATTTCAAACACCCCCATCGGGCCGTTCCAGATGACCGTTCCTGCTGTCTTTACCAGTTCTGCATACTGTTCGGCAGTCTTGGGGCCGATATCCAGACCTTCGAATCCATCCGGAATCTGACCGGCGGCAACCACCAGTTTATTGCAGGTGGATTTGAAATCGTCGCCGCAATGGGTATCAACTGGAAGAACCAGTTTGTCTCCCCCCGCAGCAATCAGTTCTTTCGCGAGATCGACTTTGTCTTTCTCGATCAGGCTTTTTCCCACCTGTCCCCCTTGGGCCAGAGAGAACGTGTAAGCCATTGCTCCACCAATCAGAACCTTGTCGCAGACTCCCAGCAGGTTCTTGATGACGTTGATTTTGTCGGAAACCTTGGCTCCTCCCAGAATTGCCACGAACGGTCGCTTCGGGTTGGCGATGGTGTCACTAAGGTACTGAATTTCTTTCTGAACAAGGAAACCGACCACTTTAGGTTTGCCGGTCATCAATGATGGCACTGTATACATGCTTGCGTGAGCGCGATGGCATGTCCCAAAGGCATCATTGCAGTAGATGTCGCCGAATGCCGCGAGTTTCGCAGCAAAAGCCTGCTTGGCGGCAGCCTGTTCCGGAGTCGCTTTTTCGTCTTTGAGTTCTTCTTCCGGATTGAAGCGAACGTTCTCCAGAACGACAACTCCGCCCGGCTGCAATGCGGCCACCAGAGACTGTGCTTCTGGTCCAACAGTGTCAGCGGCGAAGGCGACGGGGGTTCCGAGAATCTCTCCCAGACGAACGGCTGCCGGTTTCAAACTTGCTTTGGAAACCACTTCTCCCTTGGGGCGACCAAGATGGCTCATCAGAACCACCTTGCCACCACGATCCAGAACCGATTTGATCGACGGCAACGCCATCTGGATCCGGCGGTCATCGGTGATGTTCTGCCGGTCATCGAGCGGAACATTGAAGTCCACTCGCATGAGAACCGTTTTCCCTTTGACATCAACTTCTGCGATGGATTTTATTGCCATCGTTAGGCATCCTTTAATTTCAGTACAGCAAACGTTCCAGGTTCTCTCACGCTGAGAGGATTTTGAACAACGTGAATTCCTTTGGTTGCGGCCGGAGCAAACGGGCCTTGCTGGAATTCACCTTGTGATGAGACGGTTGATTTTGTCAGATCGTAGAGAAGAATGAATTGACTGCCAAGCGCGTCGTCTGATTGATTATGATTGCCTTTGGCGTTCCTTGTTTTCATTTTAATGTCAGGATCAGTATTCAGTCATGTTTTCATCACACCCCCGGTATACCAATGAGTCTTTGTCAGAACTGAAAATTGATTGGCTCGTTGTCGGTGTTCCGGAAAACGCAGAACTTTCCCCGGAGCTTCAGCAACTTGATCAGTCACTTCATGGAGCATTAACTCAACTTCGAGAACGTGGGGAACTCAAAGGGAAACCGGGCGAAGTGACGCTGTTGCCGATCTGTCCCGGAATTGCTGCCGAGCGTCTTCTGCTGGTCGGCTTCGGCAAGCTGGAGAAACTGACCACGGCTCGTTGGGAGCAGGCTCTCCTTACCGCTGTTCGCAAGATTTCCGGAACATCAGAGTCGTCCGCCTGCCTGGTCGTCTCGGAAGCCGTCTCAGAAAAACTGGGGCTCGATCAGGCCGTCACCACTGCGGTTTACTCCAGCATTGTCGGTTCATTCGGGCCGGCACTCTATAAAGCGGAACCTGATCGCTATGAACTCAAGGAAACTCTGGTTCACACCGGTTCTGCTTCCCCGTCAGAAGAATTGCTCACTCGCGGGCGAATTCTCGGAGAGGCCGTCAATCTCACTCGTGAGTTAGTGAACCGTCACCCTGAAGAAATTTACCCGGAAACATTCGCCAATCGTGCTGCCGATATTGCCGCAGATCTCGGAATTTCCGGAGAGATCTTTGATCTTCCCCGACTGCAACAGGAAAAAATGGGAGCCCTGCTCGGCGTCGCACGCGGGAGCGAACACGATCCTCGCGTGGTGGTTCTACGTTATCAGGGAGCCGGTGACGACGCCCCGCTCTTGGCGCTGTGCGGCAAAGGAGTCACGTTCGACAGCGGCGGTCTTTCCATTAAGCCGTCCGACAGCATGATCACGATGAAGGGAGACATGGCCGGAGCCGCCACCGTTCTGGGAGCGATGACCGCCATTGCCCGACTGAAACTTCCGGTGAATGTCATCGGCGTGGTTGGACTCGTCGAAAACATGATTGGCCCTCATTCCTACAAGATGGGGGAAGTCCTGACGTCTCGAAATGGTACGACAATCGAAGTTCATAACACCGATGCCGAAGGACGCATTGTTCTGGCCGATGTGTTGTCCTATGCCGTCGAGCAGAAGCCCGCCGCACTGGTCGATCTGGCGACCCTGACCGGCGCCTGTGTTGTTGCCTTGGGAATGGACATCGTCGGCGCTTTTACCAACGATCAGGACTGGTGCGACAGCGTCCTCGCTGCGTCAAAACAAGCGGGAGAAGAACTCTGGCAGATGCCGATGCACGACTTCTTCGGTGAGCAGCTCAAGTGTGACTTTGCCGACATGAAGAACATCGGGACCCGGTGGGGAGGAGCCATCACGGCCGCCAAATTCCTCGAACGATTCGTCGACGAAGTCCCCTGGGTCCACCTCGACATCGCCGGTCCAGCGTATGCGGAGTCGGCAAAACCCTACCGCGACGTCGGCGGAACCGGCACCCCCCTACGCACACTGGTCGAACTCGCGGAAGCGTTTGGACGGAAGAAGTAAACGGCTGGTGATCACTCCTTGGTCAGAACATTCCGAATCGTTTCGGCAACCTGCTGACCAAGGAGTTCGTAGCCCTGCCCGTTGAAATGCACATCCTGTGGATTCTGCGTTTCTTTTAATTGTGGCAGGATGAGCGAATACAAATCGTTGACCTTGATGCCGTGCTTTACCATCACCTTGACGGCCACGGCATCTCGTTCCAGCATCATCTGAGAAACTTCCGGTCCTTCTTTCCAGTCCGAAGGAATCGGAGTTGTTGTTGCCCAGACTAAAGTGGCTCCGGTCCCCTTCATGCGGGCGATCAATTCTTCCAGCCGTGCTTCGTAGTCCGCAATAGGGGTCCGACGGTCATGAATGCCGAAGTTGAAATGGATGACATCCCACTTGCCGTCCCCCAGCCAGATATCGAGTTTCTTCAAACCCATTGCTGTCGGCCCGCAGTTCTCTGGAGCACGAAGAACGTTCGCGACACCGCTCAGAGACTTCCTTGCGGACAGTGTGTATCCGCGTGAAACGGAATCGCCGATCAGAAGAACACGTGGCAGGCCGGGTGTCTCCTCAACGTAATCCCAGGCAGTCACACGACCGGCAATCTTGTCCCGCTGATAAAGCGGAAGATAAAAACTGCCGAGATTCTGTTCCAGAACCGTTTCCCATTTCTGCTGAGTCGGTGAAAGCGTCTCTTTCCAGACGGCGAACTTTTCCGCCACTTCGGCGTTCTCTCGGGCTTTCTTCTCGGCCGCTTCCTGAGCATTCGTTGGTTCATTCGCCAGCACAGCAATGTGACTCGTTATCGACAACGAAGCGATAGACAGAAAACAGAGACAGCAGTGCTTCATTTTCCGAACAGAAATCATCATTTGCTCACCTCGATATGAATCACGCTGTCTACTTAGACTTTAACTCGAAGGAAATCTCATTCTTGCCAAGGGCAACATTCGCGGTCAGTTCCGACTGAGAATGATACTTCGCCGGAAGTTGCTCAGGGTACTCCGGAGAGTTCAAGTCTTTCGGATCGACGTTCGGTCGGTACGTCGTGATGTGCACAGTGTGTGCCCCCAGCTTGGCACCTGATGTGTGACTGTTGTACATCAAGGTGTAACGACCGGAAGTGTCAGTTTCGCCAGTTGACGGACGGCCTTCGACAGGTTGAAAGAGGATGTTTGCCGAAGGTAATGGCTTGCCATCCAATGAAACAATCCCGGTGACGACAGCGGTCTCTGGTTGATCCGGCAGCTTCCCGGGTGAACATCCATGAATCCATATTACAAAAACGCTTAGTAGACAGAGGCAATATCGCAATGCTTGGGTTCCAGTTTAATAAACGGTATCGAAATTAATAATCACCAACAATATCATTTCCAGCAACAGAAATTAATCGGTTAATCACTCCAGTCTGGTCGGCGTTTTCACTTAGAAACCGGACGCCACCATCTGCAAGCAGGATGTGGGCGCCTCCAACATGTGCACTTCCCGCATAATTTCGGCCTGCGCCTGGTGGAGTGCCTGTGACGTGCCGGTTGATTCCTCTTGTTAAATCTAGCCAGGAAATATAGGTGTATGTATTCCAATAGGGGCCAGTCCATGCTTCTCCAGATGCCTTTTGAAAGGGAGCTTCAACGAATGCCGCAGTGTTACTTGCCCCATCCGTAATGTCCCGGATCATTGCTGCCCCATTCGGCCCCCACATTCCAGTCAAAGAATCCTTTCGTAAGTGGAATTGCCAGGTTTGTGGCTGTCCATCCCATGTGAAGTTTCCAAACCCTGCATCATCTCGCCTGGTGACAAGTCCGTAGCTGGTCCGGCGGGCGCCGGATGCCATCGAAAATTCGTGGTTTGCAGTTCCCGTTGCTGGCCCCGAATCAGACGGGCAACGAAATACAGGAACCACAGAGCCAACGAGACTTAACTGGTCTGTCGTCGGAATTGTTTGGGTGCAACTACCATTGTTATTGTATCTCGAGCGTCCGCTGGGATTAGAGAAATTGTATTTCAGATACAATGGGGTCTGATCTAGGTAAGGCAGCATCATTTGAAATGCAGTATGATTTAGAATTGGCTGATCTGGGGTGACCTTATCGCAGTTTGTCCCAGGCGCCACTGCACCGGGAGGGAAGACACGATGCACGTCATGATAATTGTGAATCGCTAATCCTAATTGTTTAAGATTATTTCGGCATTGACTACGTCGCGCCGCTTCGCGGGCTTGCTGCACAGCCGGAAGCAATAAGGCAACCAGAATCGCGATAATGGCAATCACGACAAGGAGTTCAATTAATGTAAATCCTGAACGGGATCGACTTGGAAGGGTTCCCATTGTTCATTCCTTTTTAACAATCACAGAAAACGAAAGAGACGTGAGAATTGCCCGACATGATCATTTCATAGGTTATGGGACCGCATCAATAACAAGGATGCGGCACTCATCTAAAAATTCAGGAGGATCAGAACCGAAGAAGAACGAAACGGTTTTTTTATCATCGGATAATTGGACTTCATCTTCATCCGACTCCAGTTCACGGAATTTCTGCGACTCGAACTGAGCTCCTCGCAACCCAAGCTGCGAGTCTGTTGCCAGTAAGCCGGAAATGCTGCTGACGACGGCAATCACATTTCCATGAAAGCTGACCGATCCTCGCGGAGCAAAGCTGACGGCATCGGTCGGATCGTAATGAATCAAATAGCTGCTGACGGTGGTTCCTCTCGGAATGGTGATCGGTCCGTTGAGACTGGCAACGGTCAGGTCCGCTTCCAGCGTGACCTGTTGTTCCGGAATCACCAGCATATGATTTGGGGTCGTCAGTTGACCGCTCGCCAGATTTGCCGGGAGATCGGAGACGGTTCGCAATGTTCCCGTCAGACGCCGAATGCCTTTGCGTGATTGGTCGACAGGGCGATATCGTTCTGGTGAATATTCTGTTTCTCTGGCAACCTCGCTGGTTCTTTGAATGACTGCGGCCCGTGAGGCGGTCAGTTCGATGATTTTGGTCGGAATTCCACGCCAGTCCAGCAGTTTTGCATGGGCTTCTCCACGGCGAACACTGACATAGGTTCCATTTTGTGTCTCGTGCTGAACGAGGAATTCAGTACCGAGGTCGATCACTTCGGAGTCAGGTGTGCGGACGGTGAATCCAGTTCCTGCCGGATCCACTTTGGCCACGACTGTGCCGTTCGACAGGTAAACACGTCGCTTCTGTTCCAGTTTCAATGATGCTGGACCGACCACGTCGACGGTCACGTCTGCGAGCTGCAGACTGATGACTCCGCTGGTCACCTGAATGGTCTGGCCCCAGCGGACAATCTGTCCCAGTTCGTATGGACGATCTGCCTGCAAATCGGTCGACAGGCTGGCAACGGTTCCCACCGGGGAAGGAACCAGAACACTGCTGTAGTACAACCTGCCCAGTCCGGTTGCAACCAGTAACGTCGCAGCCAGCAGCATGAAATTCATGCGCCACTGCCGCAATGATTCCTGAGCGGCACAGGTGACGGAGAAGTTTCTTAATACGTCTAACGCCGCGGCTTCCGAGGATTTCAGGTCGGCCTGGTCGAGAAGCTCTGCGTGGAAGTCCAGTTGTTCCACGTACGCCTGAAGGCATCGCTGATCGTTCACGATTAAATGATCGATTCGCGTCAAACCGGATGCATCGATCTGGCCGTCGAACAGCAGATCGGTGAGTCGTCGCAACTCGTCAACAGGAGATGAATGCGTACTCATCATTCGTCTCCTTTACCGAGTTGTTTGTGGACACAATCTGCGATGGCTTTCCGAATTCGTTTCAACTTCGAATACACTGCGGACACAGTTCGTTCCTGCCGTTGGGCAAACTCAATCAGCGAAATTGACGGGCGATAGCACTCCGCCAGAAAACGACGATCCTTTTCTGGCAGTTTTCCGACGCAGTTCCGCAGTACTTCTCGTCGAAGCTCGAAGAGTTCTGTTCCGGCGGTCCGCATCTGCGTGATTCGGAGCAGTGCCTCTTCGCTCAGACCGGCTCCTTGGGCGCGGCGCTGTTTTCGGGCGTAGGCCTTGGCCACATTGAAGGCGATGGCACAGGCCCATTTCCGGAAGTTCGTGCCTTGTTCAAATTCGTCGTACTTTTTCCAGAGAACAACACAGACTTCCTGAATCACATCTTCGACGTCGTTCCGGTTTCCGACGATCGACAGGGCCGATGCGTAGAGATCCCGATAACTCGTGGCCAGCAGGCGCAGAAATTCCGCCTCCTGAGATGTTTCGTGCTCAGTGTCTGTTGGTTCATGATCTGAAAAGGAAGGAAACATGCCTGATACAAGCCATTCTTCGTCTGCCATCAAGTAATAATGTCGCCTTGATGCCTGATTGGGCGATCAATTTAAGAAGAATTTGTGAAAGGTTTGTAACCATTCTAATAGAAACAGGTTACGACTGGCGAAGAAAGTCGCCACAATCGAAGAAGGGTGCCCTCGGAACACTGGACATGAGAGCATCTTTGAGAATGGATTTCGGCGTTCCGCAGGCGAAAGGTGAGGCTTTTGCGTGACCAAACGCCCTCATTCGCCTGCACCCGATAGAGCAAACTGCTCTAAAAGTCGAAGGCTTCGTGGATCAGTTCCTGAAGCGTCTTCCAGACCGTGGTCGGGGTCGCACGAATGCTCGCATGTCCCGTCGTGCGCAATGGGAGAGGCACAGATGATTCCTGAAGACTGGCAACAACGCGATACATCGGTTCAAGCGGTTGAACGGTTCCCTGGGGGGAATTGGGATTGGTTGCAATCCAGTTTCGGGAGAGGAATTCTCGTGGAACTTCTTCTACGGGAGCAGGCGCAATTTCGACCACGGTGGCATTCACCCCCTGAAAGAGATCATGATGTACTGGCCCAGGAAACCAGAGTCGCACCACCTGACCCGGTCGTACGCGCTGTACTCGACGCTGGCTCAGATACAAAACCGCTTGCTTCTCTGATTCGCCGGTGATCGAACAGAGTTGAGTCCCGGCTTCCAGAAAACTCCCCCGATTGTGCGGCTCCAGAGGTGTTCCCGACCAGAAGGCAACAGTTTTCAAATCCAATGGCTGTGAAACAACATTGGGGGGCTCATGAACGAATCCGGTGAGAGGAGAATGAATGACCAGTGCTTCTGTTTCCTGAACCAGCACTTCCCGTTTTCGCTCCAGTCCGGAAATCGATTCCAGCAACGCCGGGTATTCATCCGCGTGATCCAGCAGCCCGCGTCGTGCTTCCAGACTTTTCAAACGACTGCGCTGTGACGCGAGTTGAAGATCGATTCGCTGAAGTTCGAGACGAAGTCGGGGATTCCTCAGTTCGGCCAGTTGGTCCCCTGTTTCGACATAGTCCCCATCGGCCACCATCGAAACCAGTTCTCCTCCCACCGGAACATACACATCGCGGGATTCCCGTGACTCGATCCGAAAGGGAGCATCCAGACGACGAGGAATCGGAATCAGAACAATCCCCGCGATCAAAACGAACAGCAGCCCGAAAGCGACGGCCGGTCGCCAGCGTTTTCCTTCACTGGAGATCAGAAACTGTTTCGGTGGTTTCAAAATGGGAACCGTTCCTTTCAGAAACAGAGTGAACAACACCGACACCGCCAGCAGAGCACCAAAGATGCCGAGCCCATATCCATCGAGAAATTTGTAGATTCCAAACAGAATCAGCGTCAACAGTGCGAATCGATAGCAGGTACTCAGGATCCCGTAACTCCACAGAATCACTTTTTCCCGGGACGTGTATTCACGAACATCGGACAGCGGTTCTCCCCAGATCCAGTTTCGCAGTCGGGAGGTGATGCGTGCGGATGATTCCCCGGCGAGGTTCGGCATTCCCAGCAGATCGCTCAAGATGAAATAGCCGTCATATCTCATCAGTGGATTGCCGTTGAAGAAGAGGGTGTTGACGGAACAGACCATCATGATGGTGGTCAGCAGCGATTTTGTCGGACCGTCCTGCGCGACCATCCAGAGGAGCGTGGCGATGGAAGCCAGAACCAGTTCTGCAATCATCCCGGCAGCGGAAATGAGAATCCGTTGACGGCGCGACGGCAGCAGCCAGGCGTCCGTTACATCGCAATACAAACAGGGAGTAAAAACCAGTAGCAAGACTCCCATCGATTCACATCGGGCACCGAAATAACGAGCAGTCAATGCGTGAGCGAGCTCGTGAATCACCTTGGAAAAGGCGATCGCAAACAGAATTCCCCAGAGCACCTCCGGGGTTCCCCAGGCGGTCATGCTGGGGATCGAGGCAACAAACTCTTCCAATCGAACGGTGATGCCCATCAGCGCCAGCACCACCAGAACAGCGGCAAACATCAGCGCCGGACGGGAAAACATCCATAAGGTCTTCGGTCCCAGAAAGTCCAGTACGCGACCGGGATTGATTGACGGCAACCGGATCGCCAGTGGATTCAGCGCCGCTTTTCCCGCTCGTTGGGCAAGTGATGAATTGCCTCCTTTTGCCGAGGTTTGCATGCGTCCTTTCAACAAATCCGATCGGGCCAATTGGGCCAGAAACTGGGAAAGTTGAGATGCCGTCAAATGGGCCGGGGCGAACTTGCGTTGAAATCGGGTAAGAAGATTCTGAACGGTGTTGCTTCCATCCAGCCAGGTCAGGATCGCATATTCCTGCTCGTTGAAATAGAAAAACTGCCGTGTGATGGGATCTTTCACCACCCAGCAAATCTGGTTTCCCTGCCGGATTTCGCGGATCACCAGATCACTACGAACGGCAAAGATCTGCTGACTGAACATCGATGAACCCGCACTCGTAAAGACCGCAATCGTCGACAGGAAAATGGTGATTAAAACTCGTAGGGTGCGTCGAGCCAACGTGATGGCGCGGTGGGTCTTCAGTCGCAGGATTCACTTCCAAAGAACACAGACCGCCGCAAGCACAATCGACCGTTGGCGACGACCCACCATCACGTTGCGCGACTTTGACCCACCCTACCATGAATCATTCGGGATAGTAGAAAGAAACCACGAATTAAACGAATCACACGAATGAATTCAACTGAAGCATATTCAGGAGAATCCGCCTGCCCCTCGGAAAAAAGCAAAACCACGATCTGCAACTGTCGTATCAAACAGGCAGGTTACAGTTCCGCAGATATGCGCAGGTTCCGGTCGCCAATGCGTTTCAGGACAGGGTGATTGCTGCGGATGTGAACGGAAAGGGCCTTCTTTGCCGCTTTCCAGTCCCGCAGGAGGAGTGCTTCCAGAATTTCCCGATGCTGGCGGACTGTCCCGATTGCGGCGTCGCGATCTTCATCTTCCCACTGAAACAGAATCTCGTAATAACAACCGTGTCGAGCGAAGAAATCGCTGATGTAGAAATTCGCGGCCTTCTCGATCAGATAGGCGTGCAGAGAGTTATCGATGGAGGGGAGATCGGAGTCTGTCGCCGGGTACTGATTTCCGTCCAGCATTTGTTGAAGATCTGCATCACGTAAATGCGGCCGGGCGAGATCGAGGGCTTTCAGTTCCAGCATTTCACGCACTTCCAGAAACGCCTTCATGTCTTCCTGGCGAAATGGACGCACCATCCATCCCCGTCGGGGAAGGTGTTCCAGTAGTCCCGCCCCAGCCAGACGGTGGAAGATGTTGCGTAACGCCGAACGGCTGACGTTGTATTTCTCGGCCGTTTCTTCTTCGCGGATTTGGACCGGCTCTCCATTCAGGCTCAATTGCACCAGATCGTCGGTCACCTGGTTGAGCAGGTCTTGATAGGCATCCGGAGGAGCGACTGAACGAAAGTCTGCGGAATCGGTCCCGGACTCAATCACGTTCGCCGGGCTTAACCGCCGATTCTTCCCTTTGACCAGCAACCCTTCGGCAATCAGCTCATTCACGGCAGTTCGAACAGGGGTCATGCTGACCTGATAGAGATTTGCCATCCACTCCAGAGTGATCTTTTGTGGGAGCGGTTGCCCGGAAGTCATCCGTGCCTGCAGATCACTTTTAATGTACTCAACAATAGACATTGGCTGAAACTACAAACCAGTCTCCTGCACGTCAATCTGCTTTGAATTCGCTCGAGCGGTTCTAATCATCAGTGGTCAGTTCCTGCAGTACCCCGCAGGCGCCCTCGATGATCCGTTCCAGTCCTCCTCGGGCAAAGGGAGATTGCCACACCTGATAGATGTCTTCGTCGTACAAGGACTGAGGAGCCAGGTAACCGATCCAGCCATTTGTGATATTCAGGCAAATGACATGGTTCTCCGGGAATTGCCTGCGGAGTTCGATCTGCATCAGGGAATAGGCTTCTGACATGGTCGCGATCAGCATCGCCGAACCGATCTGCCAGCCATGCACCGGCATCCGGAAGGTTGTTCCCTCTCCCAGTTTCTTCCGGACATCCAGCTTTCTGCGCAGACGCTCCGTCAGCATCCGGTCGTCACAGGCGTCCAGTTCGGCTTGAATTTCCGCGGACGTCGGAAGGTCTTTGAGTTCCAGTTCGACGGTCAGTTCTTGCACCTGCAGAGTCGTCTCCGGAGCGTACCGGGTCGGCTTCCAGATCGCCAGTGGCGCTCCCGATTCCACGACTCCCTGAAAGCGGAGAACTGTTCCGGGAGGTTCCATATCTTCCATCGTCGAGAGCGCAGCATAAGCCAGTTGTCGTCCATGTCGATCGGCAACAGAGGGATCCCCGACATACTGATGACGCGGTGCCAGTTCTCCCGAGGCTCCCTGCAGAAAAAATGGAATCGTCTGTTCCCCACAGACCTGTTGAATCACCTCTCGCATCGCGCCGACAAAGTCAGGAGAGAGTGCCTGATTTTCAAAGGCCAGAGTCGTCGGATGACATGCATAGTTCACAACGAGAGCCCGCAGGGCACCCTCTTGACTGCTCACACGACCGACCAGCAGGGTGGCGTCTGCCGCAGTTCCGGGAGCGTATCCACAAATTCGACGGGAGTGTTCAGAATCAGGGTCGACCAGATCTCGGTTTGACGCCAGCTGACACGAACCGTAGTGCCACTCCAGTAGTGATGGGACTGCGGAATCGATAGCGGACTGGACTGCGGATCGGGCGGATTTTTGAGTCTGGACTGTCCAGTCTTGTAGAAACTCGCCTCCCTCCACTTCTTCAATGGCATCGACCATTCGTGGACCGGCATGTGTGTGTGTCAGGGAGAACAATATTCGGGAACGGGGGACTTGATGATCTGCCATCACCTGAGACAGAAGCTGTTCCAGCAGCGTCTGCTCTTTCCAGAATCCGAGATCGGCTTCGATCAGGATCAGCGGCAGGCTTTCCGGAGACTCCCGTAGCGTCAGTACATTCAGGGTCAACGGGCGGTGGATTGATGTGGCGACATCATGAGGAGCGGCTCCCCAGTTTCGAGCATAAATTCCGACCGGCGGGGTAATGTCGACACTGGCCAGCCCGATCAATCCGAAAAAGGAGGATGGGGGGGCAACGACCGGAGGAGATGCCATGGCGAATTCCTGACTGAAAAACGACAGTGTGACAATCTCTCCTTGAAAGTCAATATGTTTTAAGTGTTATTGTCGCCAGAAAACATTTTTCGATATTGGGAGTGTGGAGACTCAAGGATTCAATTTTATGTAATTATTTTGAGTAATCTGTTCATAATAGAACAGGGGACAGTCTGAACGATACATCCTGAGAAATTGTCGTATTGTCGCCTATGTAATAAAATTGTTCACGCTGCTTCAGGTTTTGTTCAGATCGGACTGGAGTTGTTGCAATCACTCGTCCAAAGCCAAGAGCGTTCCCCGACCTGCAATCACTGCAGTCGGGGTTGATCTGAGCGAACACTAGCGATTTCTCGTTGGCACTGCAGTTGTGCTGATTGACAAAGTTCAATGTTTTGAGTGTTTTTATCTGATGGAAACGGTCCCGGGAGGGCGAGGCTCCTGCCGAGCCACAAACCAAGGGAACGCGTGATCTTTCATGCGGCTCAGCAGGAGCTTCGCCCTCCCGGAGATTTTGCCCATGTGAAAACCAGTAAATCCCTTGCACGTGAGCGATCAGCAACTGTAGTGTTAGAGCACCTCGCAAAAGGACTTCCCCGTTCCCGTCACGCGGAGTACGGCGATTTTACTGCTAAAACGCGTGTACATGGTCGAGCAAACTGCTCTATCGACCGGTTCCCTTCTCATCCGCTGGCAACCCTGCGATGAAAACAAAGTCCACCCGGGATGCCTTTCCTGCTGCGGCATGTTGAAGAAATAATTCCGTTACCTGTTCTCCTTCCTGATAGCCTAAATCAGAAAGATCAAGGCCAACGACCAATGCATAATACTGTAAGTGCATGACGCCGGCGTTGACCTGAGATTCTTTACTGGTCAACTCTTCCAGCGTATTGACCACCTCTGGATAGCGGTGCAGGTAAAATGGCTTCACCGGCAATGCTTCTGGGGAATTCAGCGTCAGGTCATACGCGCGGACGGTATGACTTCTCAATTCCGGACGGAGACGATCTATACCGGATTGAACCGGAATGACATGAAACGGATCGCCATCCAGCAGATTCGGCAGACACTGAATTTCGAAGAAGACCACATCCGGCCCGGGACCATTGACCACCGGCTTCGCAAAACGGAAACCCAGACCACGTGTTCCCTGTTCTCCGGGAACCATCACCAGTTCCCCTTCGGGAGTTTCCGGCTGCCCTCCTGCATTGATGATTCCTGTTTTCAATCTTCGATCTTCCAGCCAGTCTTCTGGGCGCGCAGGACGTTCTGCGTCGCCAGCCAGATGACCATGAGTGTCTGCAATTGAGTCGGCACGAAACCACGTCACCTGGATCGGAATCAGGTCATCCACCGGATAGGTTTTTGTGATTCCTCCCCGACGAACCGTGACACTTTGAAGTTCATCAACTCCGTCACTCTCCATCTTTGCCTTGTAGCTGATGACTCGATCTGGAAGTTGCTTGTGATACGCATTGGGATCGAATTTCAAAGCCCCTCTGGGATCGTTCTTCAACGATCCGATTCGTACCGATTCCTGGTGGTTCAGTCGTAGTCCTTCTTCTGGAATTGCGGGGTTGAGATTCGACAAGCCTTCGGGAAGACGTGGCAGATTTTCGATGGAAGAATAGAGATCGGCGGCTCCTTCAATGACATGGACTTCCGTCTCGCTGTTGTCGTGCACTTTCACGGAAAAGCGGGTTCCGCGGTCGACGACCTTGGTCATAGGGGTGACGACCTGAAATCCTTCTGCGCCATCCGGTGCATAAACGGAACAGGCGCCGGTATTCATGGCCAGCCGACTGTCGTCAAGGATTCTGAAATGAGCAGGAGCTTCAATAATCGCCGTGGCACCATCCGGAAACGAAACCTTGACCATGCCTTCCAATAGCATGTAATCCTTCAGAAAAGCCAGGGAACTCCCGGCAGCAACAGGTCCTCGTCCGAAAAAGAGTGCACGAGCCCCTTCTTCCATGATGACATCGCGTTTGGGTGTTGCCGGGTCCGTCACGGTCGCAACGACTTGATTCCTGACTTCTTTGTTTGAACGAAACAGGAACAGCAGAAGAGGGAGAGCAGCCAGGCCGGCCATCACCACAACAGCGGGCCACTTCCTGCCGGAAGGGCGTTGTTTCTCCCGTTTCGCGACCGGAAATTTTTCCTCCTGATCATTAATGCGGAAGGCGTCCCGTCTTAGAAGTTCGCGAACTTCCGTAGATTGATCCTGTAGCTGAATAAATAACCTTCGTCGGGCGGGATCGCGGTTGAGTTCCGCTTCCATCACAGCGATTCCGTGGGCATCCAGCGTGCCGTCCTGAAATTTCAGCACCTGCTCGATAAATTTGAGCAGAGCTTCATTGTCGTTCGAATTTTGATAGCGTGGTGCCGTCATGTGATTGCTCCCGAATCCCGACCGATTGCTTCCAGTCGCATTCGGACACACTCTCCCAGTGCTTTGTGGATTCGTGCAAGGGATTGATAGATCGTTTCCAGTTTGCTTCCAAGCTGTTCGGCAACGTCAGATCCAGTCCGACCTTCGAAGTATCTCAGACGCAGAATCTCCTGCTTGCTTGAACTGAGCTTCTTCAGGCAATGCTCCAATGAATCCAGACGATCTTTTTGTCCCCAGTCAATCTGGTCAGACCATTCAGAGGCCAGGGCTTCCAGTGTTTCATGACTGAGCCCCTCGTACTTTCCGTCACGCGATCGCAACAGATCAATCGCACGATTCTTACCGGTGACGCGAGACCAGTTCAGCAAGTGCTCCTGAGTTTCGAACGCTTCCTCCCTCATGATGCATTTGACGCAAAGCTCCTGAAAAATGTCCTCCGCCATATGGTAGCTGCGCACAATCGACGACAGAAATGAGATCAGCGAAACGCGCTCACTCAACAAAATGGTCGTGGTCTCTTCACGGCTCAGCATCGATACGTCTCTCCCTCACCCTTACGAACAGAGGGGGACACATCTCGACAACCATTTTGCCGGAGCAGCAATTATTCTTCAGAAAAGAGCAGGTGGGCATGCGACGTAACTTATTTTTTAGTATGAACTTGCAGTAATCTGATCAGAAATTGCAAATTCATTGTCGAGTGAGCCAATTCTGATTCGTAATCCATATTAGTCCAGCACTGAGCAATCAACGCTTATTCATCCATTGTTCGTGGCGGTTTCATCGTCCACCTGCGGAAGTTGAATGACTCAGGCTCGCATTTCTGAATTTCATTTCATGGAGACCGTTCAAATGATGCCGAAGCAGACTTCTCAAGTTCCTGCACAGCGTGACTTCAAACGCCGTCGTGGATTTACGCTGATTGAGCTTCTGGTGGTGATTGCGATTATCGCAATTCTGGTGGCGTTGCTGCTGCCCGCTGTTCAACAGGCCCGTGAAGCAGCTCGCCGCAGTCAGTGCAAGAACAACCTGAAGCAGTTTGGACTGGCCCTGCATAATTACCACGACACTCATAACACCTTCCCGCCTGGAGCTTTCTCGGAGAACAGGACCACTCAGCCAGATTCACCGCATGCACCGGAAACAGGCAACGGTCTGAGCTTTCATGTCATGATTCTTCCGTATATTGATCAGGCACCGCTTTATGGCCGTATCAATGTGAATGGAGGTCATTGGGCGACCGGAAATAACGGTGCGGCGCCGAACAATTATCATCAGTCAATGATTTCTGTATTCCTGTGCCCAAGTTCGGCGGAATTCCGGAATGGAAATGACATTGCCGCACATTATTTAGGTGTAGCTGGTCCATGCAACAACGGTTCGGCTCGTGCTAAACCGGCTCCTTTGACTGGATACTACGCATGGCGGAGCCCTGTAGGTCAGGACGGAAGTAATTATGGGGGGTATGCAGAAGAAGGAATTCTGATTCGACAGTTCCCTAAGAAAATGCGAGATGTGGGAGATGGAACCAGCAATACTTTTTTAGTCGGAGAGTCAAATCGAGATCGTGATAGAGACAATCTCCGCTGTTGGTTGCGAGGAGGGCAGACAAACTCGGCATCCGTAAGTACCAGAAACATTGTCAATGGCCCAAATGGTTCAACGCCGAACTTTAATAATAAATCTTTCAGCAGTAATCACACCGGTGGGGTTCACTTCTTGATGGCAGATGGCGCTGTTAAGTTTATCAGCGAAAACATCAACATGGACATCTACCGCGGGCTGTCAACTCGTGATTCTGGAGAAATCGCATCGCTTGAATAATCCTTCTTGACGCTGAGATGATAAAATATTTCGCAACACTTTCTAATGCGTGTTGCGAAATATAATGAATCTTGACTTATAGTATCTGGTATTAGAATAAATATATAATGAACCGAGTTTCTCACGTCTTATCTCTTTTCCTGGCATTATCGATTTCCCTTCAGGCGACCGGTTGTGGGCAAGGGAACTCCGATGGTCCAGAACGCTTTCAGGTGAGCGGCATTGTTAAATTTGACGGAGAGCCGCTTCCATTCGGGACGATTGTTTTTGAGCCAGATTCGTCAAAAGGGAATTCCGGACCACAGGGATTCGCAGAGATCAAGAATGGTGTTTACGACACCGGCCTCCGAGACGGCAGAGGAAGCACCGGTGGACCGATGGTGATCTCCATTCAGGGAAAGACCGAAGAAGTGGTTACTGAAGGAAGCACTGGTCGGTTTCTGTTCCAGGATTTTCATATGGAAAAGGACCTTCCCAAAGAGAAAACGACTTTAGACATTGACATCCCGAAAGAGGCGACCGATCCGAAAGCCCGGAAGTCGCCTGCCCGTAGCCCGCAAGCATAATCTGTTTCAATTCAACATCTGGACAGTTAACCTCTCTGGAAGGAGTTTGTCTCCTGACAGGGAGCCCCGCCGGAGTTGTCATCATGTCAACTCCCGAATGTTTCCCACCGATTCAGGCCGCAGGACAGTACAATGCGCACCGTGACTTCAGTTCGTACCAGCAGGTCCGTCAGTTTTGCAGTGGGGGCCGTTGCCTTCACTCTGTTAGGAGGACTTGAGTGGCTTCCAACCGCATTGGCGAACAAGCCGTCGCCGGAGAAATCCACTTCAGACGTCGACGATTATGAACTCAGGATCCAGCAGGATGCCCCGGTGGCCTATTGGCGTTTCACCGGAAGTCCAAACGAACCGGTGAACAATTCGGCCGTTCAGGGGGATACCCGCCTGCAACTGATTCCACATCAGAAGTCATTTCAACCGGTGGCCGGCCCGGTCTCTCCGGAGTTTCCTCGCTTCAGCCAGTCCAACACTGCGGTTCGACTGCAGGAACCACAAAGTTACTTCAAGCTGTCCGACCCCGGTGACAACAGTTCTCTCGATTTTGACAACGGCGACGAAATCACACTGGAAGCCTGGGTGAATCCGGTGCGACAGGAAGGAGTTCCTTATCTGATCGGAAAAGGCCGACTTCGTGCCGGGAAGGACAATCAGAACTATGCCCTTCGTCTTCAAAACAAAGGAGGCGGAATGGCGGTTGGGTTTCTGTTCAAAAGTCGTGGCGAGAAAGCAGACTGGCATCGCTGGACATCAAACGACATCGTCACCATCGGGGATGGCTGGCATCATGTCGCGCTCACTTACAAGTTTGGTGAACCGAAGAGTATTGCAGCCTATATCGACGGTGTCCTGACGCGAGGACGCTGGGATATGGGAGGAGAGACCACGAATCCTCCCGTTGTTGATAATGACGACGTTTGGATTGGTTCAGGGCAACAGGCGGTCGCCTCTTCCTCTTATCAGGGAGAACTGGATGAAGTCGCGATCTACCGAAAATCGTTGACGACCAAGCAGGTCCAATCTCATTACGAATATGTCCGCCCGAAGTTCTTTCTGCAGAATGAAGCCGTTCCGGCATCGGGAGTGCTGGTCCAGATTTACGAAGGACTGAGCGATCGAAAATCGTGGACCTTCCGCCCGCCAACGTTCTCGGAAAGCTTCCATGCAGAACACTTCGGCTTGCTGGCAGTCCCCAAGAAATACAATGAAAAAGGAATTCATGTCGACCGATCGAATCCGTTTCTGATGGTTCTTACCGGGAAAGCGGTGCTTCCCAAGGGAGAGCATCGCCTCTTGATCCGCTCACGGAACTCAGCACGACTGAGCATGGACGGTGAACAATTGGCGGAAACCAAATTTCATAGCCTGGGAGGAGACAACGGCCCGGTGTTTGAGGTGGACCGGTCGCTCGCTCCGAATATTCGTCCGTTACATCGCGGAGACAATGAAGCGGTCGTCACAGTCCAAGGGGACGGCCAGGAACATGTCTTTGAAGTACAGGCTTTTGTCGGGGGAAACAATCGTCGACAGGAAGTTGGAGAGTTCGGTCTCTATCTCGCGACACCGGACGGCGACTTCAAACTGCTGGGAAGTGAAAAAGACTACTGGCTGACCGATGCCGCCTGGCTCGATTACGTTGAAGATCAGGAACAATGGACTCGGGACACGAATGCCGATCGTCGCCATACCGCGGAGACGAAAGAGAAGGAATACTGGGCCAGACGACATGCCTGGGCCAAAGAGATCGTCAATGAACAGGAGAAGCCTGCAGTTCCGTCGACGGGGCCCGAGTATCAGGGGAACAACTGGATCGATCGTTTCATCGGTGCGAAACTGGAAGCAGCCGGGACAAAGCCGGGACCAGTGATTGATGATACATCGTTTCTACGGCGTCTTTCACTCGACACCACCGGCCGGATGCCGACTCTGGAGGAGATTGAAACATTCTTGAACGATCCTCCGAAAACGCGGCGTTCGCTCGCAATTGAACGGATGCTGAATGCTCCGGAATGGGCCGATCACTGGGTTTCTTACTGGCAGGATGTGCTTGCCGAGAACCCGAATATTATTAATCCCACACTCAACAATACCGGGCCGTTCCGGTTCTGGATTTATGAATCATTTCAGGACAATAAGCCGTTCGACCAGTTTGCCACCGAACTGGTCATGATGGAAGGGAGCCTGTATTACGGGGGACCTGCCGGGTTCTCAATGGCATCTCAAAACGATGCTCCAATGGCAGCCAAGGCTCACATTCTGGGAGAAGCGTTTCTCGGGGTCCAGATGACCTGTGCCCGGTGTCACGATGCCCCCTTCCATGACGTGAAGCAGCGCGATCTGTTCTCAATGGCAGCCATGCTGAACAGAAAAGAGCTCACCTTACCGAAAACCAGTACTGTTCCCGGAGGTTCAAACTCCTTACTGATTGAAATTACGCTGAACCCGGGAGATTCTATTCCACCGGAATGGGCTTTTGATAAATTCAGTGAAGATAATAACATCGACTCGATGCTCCGGAATGATAACGACAGCCGGGAACGGACTGCACTGTTATTAACATCTCCTAAGAGTCAGCGGTTTGCCCCTGTCTTTGTGAATCGGTTGTGGACCCGTTACCTGGGATACGGATTCGTTGAAAAGCCGGAAGACTGGGAATATGCCCAGCCCTCTCACCCGGAGTTGCTCACTGCCCTTTCACAGGAATTCGCGACAAACGGATATAACATTAAACATCTGGCCAGATTAATATTCGAGTCTGAAGCTTATCAGCGCGAGGCAACGGACGGAGCCAATGTCGACCCTGAAGTGGGCTATGATTTTGCCAGAACGATCAAAAGACGATTAACTGCAGAACAACTTGTCGATTCCATGTTCGCCTGTGCCGGAAAAGATTTTGATGCCGACGAGATGTGTATCGATATCGACAGCGGTCGAACGGTGAACCTGTCACTGAATCTGGGACGACTGACAAAATCCTGGCAATTCGCCTCTCTTTCGAACGAACGGGATCGCCCGAGTCTTGATCTGCCGTATGCGTCTCCGTTCGTAACAACGCTGGAAAGCTTCGGGTGGAGAAGTTCCCGGCAGGATCCACTCAGTACCAGAGCGACAGACCTGACCCCGATGCAACCGGCTGAAGTCGCTAACGGACTTCTGGCACGACGCATTACGACATTAAGTGATGACGGCGAGTTAACACAGGCCGCACTTGATGCCGAAACGGTTGAAGAATTTATTAACACCGCTTACCGGCGATTCCTGACAAGACTCCCCACCGATAGCGAACTGCAACAATTCAAGGCATTGCTCGACGAAGACTTCTCCCAGCGTGTTGTCCAGAATCCGAAACCGGTTCACCGTGATCGTGTGGTGCGAAGTCTGGTCGCCTGGACGAATCATCTTCATCCGGATGCAACGACCGTCAAATTACAAATGAAAGACGAAGTGCAGCAGGGAGATCTTCCAACAAACAAACTCGCTCCGGATTGGCGGGAACGGGCAGAAGACATGATCTGGGTGATTATGAATTCTCCCGAGTTTATGTTTGTTCCATAAACTGACGATTGAAATTGCTTTCAGAATCGTAGACGAGACACATTGACGAGAGGGTTTATGATGTTCAATCACACCAATCGACGTGACTTTCTGAAACAGGCCGTCGCTGGCAGCGCCGGAATCATGGCGTCCGGGTCTCTGGCATCGTCGTTACTGGCCAGCTCTTCAGGACACAACTTTCCCAAAGGAAAAGCGGAACATTGTATTATGATCTGGCTGGGAGGGGGCTCGGCACAGATTGATACATTCGATCCTAAGAAGCGGGGAGACGCTAAGGAAAAGATTCCTGGGAGTTATTACGATTCCATCGACACAGCCGTCCCGGGGATTCAGGTCTGTGAGCATCTGAAACAGTGCGCTCCGATTATGGATCGTTTTAATCTGCTTCGGACCGTTCAGCATGACGTCATTGATGAGCATGCCGCTGCCACGAATCGGATGCATACCGGACGCCCGACTGCTGGAACGATTGTTTACCCTTCCATCGGGTCGCTCGTTTCTTATGCACGTGGAGCGATCAACGAGAATGCTCCTCCGTATATTCTCATTGGATATCCGAACCTGACTCGTGGTCCCGGTTTTCTGGGATCGAAGGCAGGCTATGTTTATCTCACCAGTACGGAAGAGGGGCCTGCGAGTTTCACCCGCCCCGATAACGTCAGTACGGCGCGCCAGTCCCGACGGGAACGAATGCTCGAACAGGTTCGACGTGAATATGCGGAACGAGCCACAGGAGGCAAAACCATTCAGGATTACGATGCCAGCGTCTCGGCTGCACTCCGACTCTCTGGGCCTGAGTTTATGAGTGTCTTCGAATTAAGTCAGGAGAAAGACGACCTGCGAAACCGGTACGGCAGTGAATTCGGTCAGCGGCTTCTTCTTTCCCGCCGTCTCCTCCAGTCAGGTGTCCGGTTCATTGAAGTGTCGCACAACTTGAACTTCGTGAACGGCAGTGGCTGGGACACCCATAACGATGGACAACTCAAGCAGCACCTGCTGATTCAGGATCTCGATCAGGCACTCTCGGCACTGATTCTGGATCTGGAAGAGCATAAGATGCTCGACAAAACCCTGATTGTCGTCGCCTCCGAATTCGGTCGTCCGGCCGGATTTGATAATGGCGGAGGACGTGGACATCACGCAGACTGCTTTACTGTCGCACTGGCGGGTGGCGGACTGCAGAACGGTAAGATGATCGGAACATCCGATGAGCATGCGATGAAAGCCCTTGACCGGTCAGTCTCAATTCCGGATCTCTTCGCGACCATCTGCTGCACGATGGGCATCAATCCAGGGATCGAACTCTACGCCGCCGGAGATCGCCCCGTTCCCATCACAGACGGCGGAAAACCGATTGCCGAGCTCTTCTCGTAGACCATATGATGCAAAGGAACCACGGAAAAGACGGAAATAACGGAAAGGGACTTCATTGAGGTTTGACATTCGCACTTTTCTGCAACAGAGGGCGCGAACATCGAAGTCAGATCTTTTTTAAATTCCGCCTCTTCCGTTCTTTCCGTGGTTCCCTGAATGGTTCATCATCGGACAGATTCTCTGTGAAGATTGCTCTTGAGCGAAAGCCCTGCCTGAGAGGGGCGACGGGTTTGTTCGACCGCAAAGAGCAGTGCCATCGCCCCCCCTCGTTCGTCGCGATCGAGAATGGCGGTCCGGTCGAAATAATCCTGCAACGTTTTCTGCTTTCCGGTGCCGGTGCAGACGTCAAACAAAACTCCGTCCGAACCACAGCGCAGCAGCACGGCAGGCCAGGCCCGATCGACCGCTGGCTGCAATTGCTTCTGGTCCAGCCAGCCTCGGTTGATCCCCCGTTGGAGAGCGAAACCGATCATGCACGTTGCTGTCATTTCCCGATAAGCATCGGGTTCGTCAATGACCTGTCGCCACATTCCGGTCGAGTCCTGATGCGGAAGGAGTGCTGTGGCATGGTTCTGTAGAGCGATGACGAATTCGTGTTTCAATTCCCTTGCCTGATCTCTCAGTTCCGGAGATCTTGACTTGTCTTCCTCGATCGCTTCGAGGTCCGTTAATGAAAGGGCTAGACCGAGCATGGGGAATCCGTTTCCGCGCCCCCAGGCCGCTTCGCAGAGGGGGGAATGGCGATACAGTCCGTCTGGTCTCAGGCAAAGTTTCTGCATGAACCGGAGTTGAACACGCGACATTTCCAGGTATTTTCCTTCTCCCGTCAGTCGACCGGCTGACGTGAGAATGGGGCAGGCCATAAAGACCGCGTCGCTCATTTCCTGATGACCGGGCAGGGCAGGGAACGGTTTTCCCTGAGCGTCAAATGCGTGATCGGCGACCTGACGCACCAGTTGAATGGCTCGCGGGTCTCCGGTCCTTGCCCCCCATGCGGCAAAAATCAGGTGTCCGGAGTTCACGCTGCCGTTGGTGCCATTCTTTGCCGGAGCCGTTTGGGAAGCCGCTTTCTGAAGCCATGGCTCCAGCAGTTGTTCAATCTCGGAGATCACAGTTGTATCTTCTGTCGCATCTGCGCGATCCAGACGAGCCATGACTGCCAGAGCGGGCTGATACATGACGGTTTTGAAGTCTCGTCCATAGACCGTCGACAATTGTTCAACGCACTGTTCCGGTGTACGTTGGAGTCTTTGTCGCAGCACAGCTCGCAAGGGAGAATAGTGCTGGCTTTCCGGAGAGCGGGATCGGTCCCATGTCATTGGAATGCGGCCATTCTCATCGGACAGCGGAAGCCAGCAGGAATCGACCGTTCCGATGCGGGCAACGGGTTGAGAGCGAACGGCCTGCCAGAGCATTTCCTGTTTGTCCTTTGCGGCAAAGTCCTCCGAATGTTGAGCTCTTGAACAGTCAACTACGAAATCAGGACCGATCCAGCCTAATGCTCTCCAGAGGGTCACGGCAGTTCGTTGACCGGAGGTATTGTAGGCAGAACCTTTCGGAGGGAATTTCAACCCCGATTCGGCGGTGATCACAAGGCATCGAACGGCCGGATCGACATCGCTCTGCAATTCTTTTCGAATCCGTGAGGCATGTGCCATCATGCGGGTCTGATCGTCAAACAGGAGAGCCACCAGAGGTCCAGGAGCGAGCGGGTCGAGAGCCAGCGGATCCATCCAGGCGGTGATCCTGTCCCCCTGATCGTTTCGCCCGAGCGGGAGAGACGTTGCTCCCGGCCAGGGAACGGGGATTTGCGAGGACGAAGAAATTCGTTCTTCTTCCGCCAATGCCATCGCCGGGAAACCTGAGAGGAGTCCCATGATAAAGAGAACGGATGTGAGAACTGCGGTGAGAACGGATGTTCGAATGTCGGTCATCGTCGATCCATCATTGTTTTTATATAGGGGCAGAAACACATGGTATTCATCATACCAGATGTCCCAGAATCGGCGATCCTCCTGGGGACGTTCGGTGTTACAATCATTATGGGAAGACATCATGAGGGCCAGACACCACTGTGAAGGGTTGGCTGACAATGAACCGTCGTGATTTCGTAAGACTGGCTGTGACTGGGAGCGCCTCTCTCTGGACGCCCGGTCTGTTTGCTGAACAACTCGCACTGACGCCTCCTATGACGGAGGGGCCGTTCTATCCGGATAAACTGCCTCTCGACACCGATAACGACCTCCTGATCATCAACGATTCGATCACTCCGGCAATTGGAGAGATTACTCATCTGACGGGACGTGTCTTAACCCCCAGTGGATCGCCGGTTCGTAATGCCTTTGTCGAAATCTGGCAGTGTGACAACAACGGTGCCTATCTGCATGGAGGAACCGGAAACAAGGAGAATCAGGACAAGAATTTCCAGGGTTACGGGCGGTTTCTGACGGACTCGAACGGCAACTATTATTTCCGAACCATCAAGCCGGTTCCCTATCCGGGACGAACGCCGCACATTCATTTCGGAATCAGCCGAAACGGAAACCGCATTCTCACGACCCAGCTTTACGTCAAAGGACATCCACAGAACGACACCGACGGAATCATTCGGAGCATTCGTGATTCCCAGCAGCGAGAGAATGTGATTCGATCTTTTGATCCGATCCCCGATTCCTCATTCGGAGAACTGGCAGTGAACTTCGACATTGTTCTGGGAACAACTCCGAATGATCCTCCTGACGATCCCCGTAAAGGAATTTCCAGGTCGGAACGGGAATCGGGGAGAGGTTTTCCGGGACGACCACCAGGAGGACGCCGCCCACCAGATCGACCGTAATTCAAACTCTCCGTCTCACCAGAATACAAAACATCAACGGCACGATAGCTTCCTGAACGGATTTGCCGTCTCAGGAAGCTGGGAGGCCGAATTCAATCAGGTGGTTTCGCCTGACTGGAGTTTCTCAAGGCGTTCACGAGTGTCTTTATACTCGTAATCCAGTACGAGAACTTCCCCGTAATGCTTTTCGGCACTGGGACCATCTTTGAGTTCTTCGCAGACTCGCGCTAACAGGTAGTGGCATTCCTTGAAGGTGTCGGGATCGTTTTCGGCATTGAGTTCCGGCACCGCCCGTTCGAACTGACCTTTGGCCAGCGGAAGTTTTTTGTCGTAGACAAAACACTTTCCAAGTGCGACGAAGGCCTTCCCCTTCATACGGGGATCCTGACTCGATTTCTGTAGCAGAGGAATTGCCTGAGTCCACTTCTGGAGCTGCATGTACAGTTCGGCGAGATCGAATTTGATCCCGAGATTTGCGGGATAACGTTCCACCCGTTTCGCAAGAACTTCGATACGGCGGTCCCGAAGTGATACGGATAATGCCGCCGCCGCTTTCCGGTCCTCCGCTTCTCCGGAGGCGTTCGCTTTTTCTTTAGCTTTGTCGAGTTCCGACTTCTTCAGCAGCAGCTCGGCATCTTCCGTCTGCTCGCCGACACCGGGGTCGTTCTTTGAAATTTCGAAGGCCTTGACCAGAACCTGATAGGATTCCTGATAACGTCGAGCCTGTCTGTAGAACGTCGACAACTTCAGGTACGGTTCGATTCGTTCGGGTTCTTTTCGGATAGCATGTTTCAGGTCGACTTCCAGAGATTCTCCGGGTGCGGCGCTCCCCCCCTTTGAGGCGGCCAGGTTTTTGTTGGCCATGACGTCGCGAGTCTTTTCGGCATCTTCGTAACCACCGCGGTGCGTGGTTTTCATCGTCTGAAGTTCGGTGATTTTCCGCGACGCCGTTAAGTCGGCGGGATTGAGCCGATGAATCTGTTCCCAGACTCTAATGGCTTCGTCATACTCGCCACGATCTGTCAAAAGATCGGCAAGTAACTCGTAGATCGACCGATTCTTCTGGTCGCTGCGAATGGCTTCCATGTAAGCGAACTTGGCGATTTCCCCCCGTTCCTGCTTCAAGGAAACTTCGGCCAGTTCCAGATTGAGCTGTGTGTCCCAGGGATTCAGATACAAGCCTTCTTCAATGGCTTTGGAGGCCTCTTCCCATTGTTCCGCCTGTTTGGCCTTCTTGATCCGACTGCGGATTCCCATCAGCTTGGTCTTGCCGAAGGTGCCGGCTCCTTTGCCGTTATCGTTGTATTTCTTCTTGGTGCTGTTGCGAAGAAACTGGCGATACAGCAGGTTCGCCGGGACCAGCTTGACGCAGGAGCTGAACATTTCGACGGCCAGATCCCAGTTCTGCTTCTGCATGGCATCGTTGCCGCGTCGGTAGCAGTCGCCAGCCCATTTGTTTTCATCTGCCACGTTCAGGGGTCTCCCGGGAAAAGTCTCTCGTGCAAGAAATGTATCGCGTACCGCAATTGTGAGAACTCATTCGAAGAAATGATGATTGGCTCGAATGAGTTCTTTGGGAAAGGTTCAATCAGCTTTCGGATCGGTCTCCATTTGACGGATCTGATCTCGTAGCTGGGCCGCCTGTTCGTACTGTTCTTCTTCAACAGCAGTTTTCAATTCACTCCGCAACCGAACCAGTTCGAATTGACGACGGCTCGTTTCCGAAACACGTGGGGGAAATTTGCCGACGTGCTGCGTCTCTCCGTGAATACTTTCAAGCAACGGGATCAGTTCGTTGTGGAAAACCTCATAATCACGCGGGCAGCCCAGGCGTCCCTGGCTTCGGAACTGCTTGAAGGTGATTCCGCAATGAGGACACGCCCCGACGGTGCTTTCTGCCGGTTCTTCCTCCTCCCCGTTTGGCTCCTCTGACGCACCGGCAGCCGATGTGGCGAAATCGTCGGGAATGCCGCCGACTTCAACGGTACTCAAATAATCCCGGGCGCACGTTTCGCACAAATGGAGAGAGAGAGCTTTCCCTCCCTTGAGCTCGGTGATGTGCAGGGTGGCCTGATTGGAACATCGCAAACATTTTTTCATCGGACCCCCCTTAAACCATTTTCATATTCGTCTTCACTCAGTCGTTCCAAGTTTTCCTCAATGGAGAGACCAGTGGGTAGTGGGTAGGAAATAGTGGGTAGAAAATGCAGGCTTTTTCTGGATTTTTCTGCCCCCTGGTTCCTGAATCCTGACCCCTTGCTTTCCATCACAAACAAACTTGGAAGTACTGAAACTGATCCGCAGGTTGTCGTCTCGCACGCAGATACCAAGGCGCATTCAAAGTTGTATCCGACTGGTTGAACACGCAGGTGCCAGTGTTTTTGCTGATGAGCCGCGTACTGTACGTCGACGTGACAGACCGGTTCGGTCGAATTGACAGGCAAATTGCGATGCGTCTTTCAGTGAATTCTTCTTCTCTCATTCTAGGGGAGACGCCGGGAGTGTCAATTTGCCGTAACAATCGATGATTGTTGCTCTTGGCGAAGTCGCTAAGATGTGGGCTGATTATTGGGTTATTCCGTCCATCACGATTTTCCCTCATTGAGTCCGCCAGAGATGCATCATCCGTCGTTTTCGGAATTTCAGACGCATGCCCGCGACGCCGGACTGGTCCCGGTTTACCGTATTCTTTACAGCGACACGCTGACTCCTGTTTCTGCCTTCTGTAAGGCAGGCTGGTCATCCGGAGCATTTCTCTTTGAGAGTGTTGTCGGCGGCGAACGGATCGGGCGATACAGCTTTCTTGGCGGAGATCCCTTTCTTCGGATTGAAGCCTTCGGGAAAGAACTGGTCATCACCAGCGACGACGGCGAGGAACGCCGCACGGTGGATGACCCTCTGAATGAATTCGAAAAACTGCTCGACCAGTACAAATCGGTTTCGCTTCCCGGACTTCCCTGTTTCACAGGCGGGGCGGTCGGATACGCCGGATATGATGTGGTCCGTTACACCGAGCATCTGCCGAATGCTCCCGAGGACGACCGCCATCTTCCTGATCTGTCATTCGCGTTTTACGACTCGATGATCATCTTCGATCACATTCGTAAAACCACAATCGTTGTGGTCCACGCCCGCACCGATTCGGAAGATCTCCAGTCTGAATACGATCGGGCTCGGGCACGACTGGATGTTCTCTGTCAGAAGTTGTCCGACCGCGATCCCGGCCTCACAATGCCGGATGTCGAGCTTGATCTGGCGGAACTCCCTCAATGGACGTCCGACTGCACTCGCGACGACTATGAAAGCGCCGTGCGGGCCTGTCAGGAATACATTCGGGCTGGCGATATCTTTCAGGTTGTTCTGAGCCAGCGTCTGGAAGTGGAAACATCCTCACAGCCGATGGATGTTTATCGTGCGTTGCGAGTCGTGAATCCCAGTCCCTTCATGTTTCTACTTGAAACACCACAATGCACTCTGGTGGGAAGTTCCCCGGAAATCATGGTGCGTGTTGAAGAAGGAATCGCCACGATTCGCCCACTGGCCGGCACTCGACCGCGCGGCGCCAACAAGCAGGAAGACGAACGACTCGCCGAGGAACTTCTCGCCGACCCGAAAGAACGGGCCGAGCATGTCATGTTAATTGACCTCGCTCGGAATGATGTCGGTCGCATTGCCGAATATGGTTCGGTGGTTCTTTCGGATGTCATGGTGGTCGAGCGTTACAGTCACGTGATGCACATTACGTCGAATGTGTATGGAACGCTCCGTCCGGAGTTCTCGTCTCTCGATGCTCTCCGCGCCGGACTTCCTGCCGGAACCGTTTCCGGTGCTCCCAAAGTTCGGGCCATGGAAATCATCGACGAATTCGAAAAGCACCGTCGCGGCCCCTATGCCGGAGCCGTCGGTTACATCGATTACACTGGCAACATGGACACTTGCATCGCGCTGCGGACGATTGTGATGATGAACGGGAAGGCTTACGTTCAGGTCGGGGCGGGTCTGGTGGCGGACAGCGTTCCCTCCAGTGAGTATGAGGAAACTCTCAATAAGGCACGCGGTCAGTTAAAAGCTCTCGCACTCGCCGAAACCATTACCCGCAGTTCGAACTGATTCGGCTCTTGAAACATTCGCCTCCCTACGACCAGGGCTCGTTTCAAGATGGGCAATTGTCCGGGAGGGCGAAGCTCCTGCTGAGCCGCAAGCAAGAGAACGCTTTCCATCGTTTGCGGCTCGGCGGGAGCCTCTCCCTCCCGGGCCATTTTCAATAAAGCAAAAGCCCTGCCCCGCGACAACGTTCCCTTTATGGCTATGGGAAAGTGTCGTATTTTGGAAACATCCCGACAGGCTGCACTTTTTTCAGTTTGAACCCGATTGAACTGAGGTTGCATCTGTGTTCGGGGCAATCCTAGAATTCAGATGGCTGGCAGGATTTGCGCGGTGCAATCCATTTTCTTATTTTTATTGCTCTCTTGAACTTGAATCTCGACAGGAATCATGAACAGGTTGACCGACGTCCGGGTTGTCGACGCTCTCGTCACATACGAAGATCATCCTTATCGGACCCCATTAAAATTCGGCGGTCGCGTAGTCGACAGTTGCCGAATCATGAATGTGCAGGTCACGATCGAAACCCGTGATCGAAAGAAAGCAACCGGTTTGGGAAGTATGCCTGTCGCCCCGGTCTGGGCTTGGCCTTCTCAACAGGTCACTCCGGAACAGGCTGAAAAAGCCATGTGTGATTTCGGGGAGAGAGTCCTGCGTCTGACTGACAGTCTGGACGAATACCTGCACCCGGTCGACCTGATTTATCTGGTTTCGGCGGAATATTATCACCTCGGCAAAGTCGTTGCCCGCGATCATCATCTGCCGGAACAGATTCCTGCGCTGGCTCAACTGGTCGCAGCCAGCCCGCTCGACGCCGCGCTGCATGACGGCTTCGGAAAAGTTCATGAACGGAATTCCTTCAACACCTTGTCGAAAGAATTCATGACCCATGACTTGTCCCATTATCTCGACGAGCAGTTTGCCGGGGAATATCTCGACAAATACACGTCACGCAAACCACAGGCAAAGCTTCCGCTGTATCACCTGATCGGCGCACTCGATCCACTGACGGAAGCCGACCGCCCGGCGGCTCTGAATGACGGCCTCCCGGTGACGCTGGGAGAATGGATCGCCGCAGACGGCCTGACACATCTCAAAATCAAACTGAACGGCGAGAATCTGGACTGGGATGTCGACCGCGTGCTGACCGTCGAACGGGTTGCCGCAGAAGCACAGGCCAAACGTGGTTGCTCGCAATGGTTCTATTCGCTCGACTTCAATGAGAAGTGTGCGAACGTAGACTATGTCCTGGAATTCCTGGACCGCGTGAAAGCCGATTCTCCTCAAGCGTTTGATCGTGTTCAATATCTGGAGCAGCCGACACACCGTGATCTGGCGGCCCATCCCGAAAACAAGATGCACAAAGCGGCCGCAATCAAGCCGGTCGTTATTGACGAATCACTCGTCGACTACGAAGCATTGCTTCTGGCTCGGGATCTTGGATACACCGGAGTGGCCCTGAAAGCCTGCAAAGGGCACACCGAAGCTCTGTTTGCCGCCGCCGCCGCGCAGAAGTTTGGTCTGTTCTTGTGCGTGCAGGATTTGACCTGTCCCGGTCGTTCGTTTCTGCACTCCGCGAGCCTTGCCGCTCACATTCCCGGAGTCGCTGCGATTGAAGGAAACGCCCGACAATATTGCCCCTCGGCGAACAAGCTCTGGGCACGGGATCTTCCGGAGATGTTCGACATCACCGACGGTACCGTCCAAACCGGTCACCTCGACGGTCTGGGACTCGGGTTTTAGAACAGTTCGATCGCAGGACAACCGCGAGCCAGAACAGCTGCCTCATTTGTGATGTTCTGCGAGTGGGGGCGATATCTGCCCCCTTCTTGTGTTCCTCTGGTTTTGGCGGATCGGCTATGCTGTCAAAATGACAGAGGAGTTCCGGGCTTCTCCAGTAGAACCGCCAAAAAGTCGCAGGGTCAAAACAGTCATTGTCCTGTAAGGTCTTTCTCCATCGCCAGTTGTGATTCTGATGCTGGTGTGGCACGGCGTTTGTTACTGCGTCTGTTTGCATTCTGCCTTGGTGATCGGTTTGGCCGATCCATGACGATTTGGCCGGAATCAGAATGAACTGAATTCCGCCTGTTTCGGAAAGAGAATGCCATTCAGTCCGAAACGACGAACTGAAAAGACTTTAGGTCAACGATTTCACTGCAGAACCGTTTCTGCGGGGGGATTTTCCCTTCAGAACGGAGATGTTTCACTTTTAATTTGGGGTGAGGAGTAGTCATTCATGGCGAAGAAAGCCAAAAGCGGTTCGAAGATTGTTCCGCTCGGGGACAAGGTCGTACTGAAGCGTCAGGCTGCGGAATCACAAACCGCTGGTGGAATTGTGCTGCCGGAATCTGCAAAAGACCGTCCACAGCGTGGGGAAGTGATTGCAATCGGTGATGGCCACACCAAAGACGACGGCACGAAAGTTCCCTTGACCGTTAAGGAAGGAGATCGGGTGATCTTCAGTTCCTACGCCGGTGACGAAATCAAAATCGGTGACGAAGAATACCTGCTCCTGAGCGAGCGAGACATTCTCTGCACCTATTGATCCGAAGTATCGGAGTCGTTGTTGGATTGCCTGACTCCGATCACAGTTAACAATTTCAGAACTCAAAAAACTCAAACGCATCAGTGCATCAGGAGTTTCTTCAATGGCCAAAATTATTGCTTTCGACCAGGAAGCACAGGAAGCGATGCGACGCGGCGTGAGCAAACTCGCCAAAGCGGTTCGCGTCACACTCGGTCCCAAAGGACGCAACGTCATCATCGAGAAGAGCTTCGGCTCTCCGACCGTGACCAAAGACGGTGTGACCGTCGCCCGTGAAGTCGAACTGTCTGACAAGTTCGAAGACATGGGAGCCCGCATGGTTCGTGAAGTTGCCAGCAAGACAAGCGATGTCGCCGGCGACGGAACCACCACTGCCACCATCATGGCCGAAGCGATCTACAACGAAGGCCTCAAGGCTGTTGTCGCCGGTGTCAGCCCGCTGGAAATGAAGCGAGGCATGGACAAGGCTGTTGCCGATATCACCGAAAAGCTGAAAGCCATGGCGATTCCCTGCCGTGACAAGAAAGCCATCGCTCAGGTCGGAACCGTGGCTTCCAATGGTGACGAAACCATCGGCAAGATCCTCGCTGACGCGATGGAAGCTGTCGGTAAAGATGGTGTCATTACCGTCGAAGAAGGCAAAAGCCTGCAGACAGACTTCGAAGTCGTCGAAGGGATGCAGTTCGATCGGGGTTACCTGTCCCCGTACTTCGTGACCGATTCCCAGAGCATGGAAGTCCTGCTCGAAGACGCTTACGTCCTGATTCACGAAAAGAAAATCAGCAGCATCAAAGACCTCGTTCCAGTTCTGGAAAAGGTTGTCAACTCCGGCAAGCCACTGCTGATCATCGCGGAAGACGTCGAAGGGGAAGCCCTCGCGACTCTCGTGATCAACAAGCTGCGTGGAACATTCAAAATCGCCGCTGTGAAAGCTCCTGGATACGGTGATCGTCGTAAAGCGATCCTTCAGGACATCGCCATCATGACCGGCGGACAGGCGATCTTCGATGACCTTGGGATCAAGCTGGAAAATCTGCAACTCTCTGACCTCGGTCGCGTGAAGAAAGTTGTTGTTGACAAAGACAACACCACTCTGATCGAAGGGGCCGGAAAAACGGCTGACATCAAGTCCCGTATCGAGCAGATCAAGCGGGAAGCCGCCAACAGCACCAGCGACTACGATCGCGAAAAACTGGAAGAGCGGATTGCCAAGCTCTCCGGTGGTGTGGCTCAGATCAACGTCGGAGCCGCCACCGAATCCGAAATGAAAGAGAAGAAAGCTCGCGTCGAAGATGCTCTGCATGCGACCCGCGCTGCCGTTGAAGAAGGAATTCTTCCCGGTGGAGGCGTTGCTCTGCTCCGTGCTTCCACTTCCGTTGAGCCAGGCAAACTGACTCACGATGAAGAAGTGGGCTACAACATCATTCGTCGCGCCAGCCGTGCACCATTGACCCAGATCGCCAACAACGCTGGTGTCGACGGTTCCGTCATCGCCGAGAAAGTCTCGGAAAAGAAGGGGAACGAAGGCTACAACGCAGCGACCGACACCTACGAAGACATGGTCAAAGCCGGTGTCATCGATCCGGTGAAGGTCACCCGAACCGCTCTGCAGAACAGCAGCAGCGTTGCAACTCTTCTGCTGACCAGCGATGCCTTGATCGCTGAAAAGCCGAAAGACGACAAGAAGGGTGGCAGCGACCACAGCCACGACGGCGACATGTACTAAGACGCAATCCGCACGCCGGACCACTGTCCGGCCTTCGGAGAATCTGATCGGACGTTAAGGCGTCCTGTTCAAATTGAATCGGCCCCGAGTGGAAACATTCGGGGCCGATTTTTTATAGAGTACGTTTGTTAGCCATAGAAATTTGTTACCAATAGAAGCAGGGGTTGAAGACCACATCGGTTCTTTGATGAATGGAAATAGGACGATGCCCACAACCGGAAGTACCAGATTACTGTTAATGCGGCATGCAAAATCAGACTGGAGCCATGAGGGACTGACCGATCATGATCGGCCTTTGAATGATCGCGGTCGACGGGATGCACCGCGCATGGCACAACTGCTTCAGGAACAGAATCTGATTCCGGATCTGGTTGTCTCTTCGTCCGCGGAACGTGCCCGCGAGACGGCTCAACTGGTTACCGGCGAACTGAACGGTTCCACTCCGGTGATTGAACGAGGGCTCTATCTGGCCTCAGCGGAGACATGGCTTTCGCATCTGAAAGCATATGATTTCCAGACGCTGACACTCTGCATCGGCCACAACCCTGGACTTGAAGAACTGATCGCGCGATTGACCGGAACGTGTACAACGATGACCACCGCTGCGATTGCTCTTCTCCAGCGTCAGGACAATACCGATCTCAATGAAGAGGGGAGAAAGTCCTCTTGGAAGCTGGTTCAGATCTGGCGGCCGAAAGAACTCTGACCGAGTGAACCTCATCGCGATCTTCGGTCATTGGCACACATCTTGCGTAATACTCCTCCGGCCAGATATTAGAGCAACTTGCGAAATAACTTCCCCGTTCACGCCACGCGGAAGTCAGCGTTTTTCCTGTTCGGAAACCGCGCTGCGCGGGCACTTGGTAGAGCAAACTGCTCTAGACCAGTTCGGTCGGTTATCTGGTGATGCCGCTCGCGTTTTACCAGTAAAAACACTGGAATCCGCGTGCAGGTCTCGTTTTGTATTCACTTACGGAGGAACTAGAAATGGGGTTATTTACCAGCACCAATCTGGAATCGTTCGAGGACCTGTTCCTTGTCGAAATCCAGGATCTGTATGACGCCGAGCATCAGTTGACTCAGGCCTTACCGAAAATGGCCGATGCTGCAGGCTCAGTGGAGTTGCGTTCGGCATTTCAGACCCATCTCGTCGAAACGAAAGGACATATCAACAGGCTGGAGCAGGTCTTTCGGGAATTCGGACAGGAGCCGAAGCGGAAAACATGTCTCGCCATGAAGGGATTAATTGCGGAAGGGGACGAGCTGATTAAGTCCCATGGCAAAGAAGATGTTCGGGATGCCGGGCTGATCATGGCGGCGCAGCGTGTGGAACATTATGAGATGGCAGGATATGGGGCAGCTCGAAGCCATGCTCAGAAATTGGGATTATCTCATTCCGCCCAGTTGCTTCAGGAAACCCTGGATGAAGAAGGAAACGCCGACAAGATTCTGACCCAGATCGCAGAAGAGTCTGTTAATCCAGCAGCCCAGCAGGCATAACCTGCGTCGAGTATTTTGGTGAATGGATGATCACGTTGTGCAGTATGTGGACGTGATCGAGCAGGCTGATTGATCAAGAAGATGAACTGGAAGAAGGAGGCCGGTTCCTCTTCTTCTGTTTTTAGAGCCGCGAACAAAACCTCTTTAAACAGTGAAAAATCCCTTTCCGCGAGCGGATCGTGGTCCGTTTTGTTAGCCCGAATTATTCGTAGGGTGCATGAAGCACGAAGAAGTCAGAGAAAAGGTGCATTCCGCAACTCCGCCTCAAAAACAGTGTGTTGTTTCCATCAGGACGAAGCTTCGTGCGCAATGCACCTCCAATTAAGGAGTTGCTACATGCACCCTACCGAAGGTATGAATCATCCAGGTTAGAGGTTTTTATAACCAGCCGCGCCGGACGACAGTCGTTCACTCCGGTGTCTCAACTTGCAGCGGCACCCGGTCTCAAGGAGATGCCATTGCCACAAAATTCCAATCGACAAATGGGAGTCTGGTCACTTCTGAAACAAACGTTCCGTGAGTGGAACGAAGACCATGTTCCCCGTCATGCTGCCGCTCTGGCTTTCTATACGGCACTCTCACTTGCCCCCCTGCTGGTCATTTCATTACGGGTAGCGGCGACGTTTTTTGGAAACGACACTGTTCGTCATGAGATCGAACAACAGGTCGAGGCGCTGGTCGGAGAGCAGGGGAGAATCGCCATTACAGAGATCCTCAAGCATGCCAATGAAAAAGGGGCCGGAATCTGGGCCACCATCATGAGCACCGCCACACTGCTTTTCGGAGCTTCTGGTGTCTTCGGGCAACTTCAGGACAGCTTAAACACAATCTGGAAAGTTCCTCAGCGACAGCAGCGCGGAATACTAGGATTTCTGCGGGAGCGCTTTCTCTCGATTCTGATGGTGATGGGAACCGCGTTTCTTCTACTGGTTTCCCTCTTCGTGAGTGCGGCGCTCTCGTTCCTGGGAGCCTATGCCATGCACTTGCCGGAAGCACTTTACCGTTTCGCTGAACTGATGAACGTCATCATCTCACTGATGGTGTTCATGGGACTGTTCGCGCTGATGTTCAAGTTTCTGCCTGAGACATTCGTCGCCTGGCGGGATGTCTGGCCCGGGGCTGCAATGACAGCGATTCTGTTCTCACTCGGAAAATACGCCATCGGATTGTATCTCGGTCAAAGTGCGATCGCGTCTTCTTACGGCGTTGCCGGGTCGCTGGTCGTGCTGCTCCTCTGGGTCTACTATTCAGCACTGATCATCTTCTGGGGAGCCGAGTTCACTCAGGTCTATGCGCGCCGGTATCGATAACGTGATCGATAGAGAGACATCACGCGATCACTCAGTCGTTCCAAGTTTTCCTCAATGGAGAGACCAGTGGGTAGTGGGTAGAAAATGCAGGATTTTTCTGGCCCCTGGCCCCTGAATCCTGACCCCTTGCTCTTCATGGCAAACAAACTTGGAAGTACTGTCACTCCCCATATTTACGGGGAACGATGATCACCGTTTGCTTGCGGCTTTCTTTTTCGTCTTACGTTTTGTCGAGGCGGAGACCGTTTTTGATTTCGACGCGGCTTTCACTGCCACTCTCTTTTTCTTGGGACGAGCGGTTGTCGAAGCCGGGGAACTCGCAGGTTTCACCGACTTCGCGGCTTTCGCTTTGCTTGTGGGCTTCGGTTTACCAGCGGAGACTTTGTCAGTCTTTTTCGCTGCCGCAGTGGGTTTTACTTTTGACTTCACTGTTGTCGTACGGGTTGCCTGAGTGGCTTTCGGTTTCGCTGATTCATTGTGTGCCTTCAGGCTTTTCGTGTTCTTAGGAATTGCTTTTTTTGAAGGAGCTGGGGAAAGAGAAGATTCTTCGAGATCAATTCCGAATAATTCTCCCAGTTCTTCGTTCTGCAGAACCTGAGCATTCCCGGATCCCAGAGCCGACTTCAAGTTCTCACTACCCACGGCGCTGCTTACCAGTTCCGCCTGATCGACCTGTCGCAACAGGAACAAGAGATCAGGGGACTTATCCAGCCGTGCACCGACCCCATAAAGCACTGCCGCGGAATGCTTGCACAAGTCGGCCCAATCTGGACAACTGCAGCGAATTTTGATCTCTTTCGGTTGAGGAAACAGCCCTTCTTTCGGACGGACCAGTCGTTCCATTACACCGTCCGAAAGCCGCCCCTGTAAGAGATCGAGCAATGAATGAATCGACTGGGAACAGTCCTGAACAATCTTCTTCCACCCCTTCTGGTCAAGTGGGGTCAGGTCGATCGTCACATTATAGATACTGCTTCCCTGGACAATCGCTTTGATTTTGCCTTTGTGGATCTGCAGATCAATGATCGAGCCATTCCTCGCATAGGTTCGTCCACGGGGAAGTCGATTTTCATAATCGCTGTATCGTTCAAGATTGTTGCACCAGGCTTTTCCCCAGAACGTCTTGGCGATGGCACGCCCCTCGATCTGAATCGGCTGGAGCTTGACTCCCTTCTTCTCCAGCTTTTGTGCGTAACGAAGTGCTTTCGCCCGTTTTTCTGCTGCCGAGACGTATGGCGGGTAATCCCAGTACATTGGTTTCATCCTTGATCTGAACGGGTTGTCTTTCGAGAGCAGGCAGAATGATAACAATGACAGCCAGAATTGTTTCTCTGCCTGCAGGGATGAGCATACTCAGAGATTTCACTCATCCACAATGAAAATCAGGTCAGATTTTTTTCAGCAATTGAATTTTCTTGAGCCCTTCTTTTTACTCCTCCGCCATCGCCCTTTCTATGTCGATCGAGACGAACCGCAGCAGTTCGTCATCGTTGAGTTCGGTGAGTAATGTCTCGCCGGATTGATCAAGCAGATTCTCGGACAAGGCTCGTTTGCTTTGAATCATTTGATCAATCCGCTCCTCCAGAGTTCCCCGACAAAGAAACTTATGCACAAGAACATTCCGCTTTTGTCCGATGCGGAACGCCCGGTCGGTTGCCTGATTCTCAACGGCCGGATTCCACCAGCGATCAAAATGGACAACGTGTGAGGCAGCCGTCAGATTGAGACCGCTTCCCCCCGCTTTCACGGAGATCACAAAGAACGGCGGACCTCCATCTGCTTGAAACTCACGGACAAGTTCCGTTCGACGTTTGACCGGTGTTTTCCCATGGAGCACGAGTCCTGGTCGCCCGAAAACGCTGGCAAGGTATTTTGCGAGCGGTTCACAAACCGACTGAAACTGGGTGAAAACGAGCATCTTCTCCTGACGCTCGAGAATCGGTTCGCAAATCTGAGTCAGCCGCCCGAATTTTCCGCTCTCTTTGGGAGCGTATGTGGAGTCACCCAGGTATTGTGAAGGATGATTGCAAATCTGCTTGAGTTGCATGAGTGTCGACAGCACCAGACCACGACGGGCGATCCCATCCGCGTCTTCCAGTCGTTTCTTCAAGTCCTTGACGGCCTTCTCATAGAGGGCAGCCTGCAGTTTTGAGAGTCCGCATTCCACACGCATTTCGGTCTTGTCAGGGAGATCCGGCACCACATTCGGATCCGTCTTCAATCGACGCAGGATGTACGGACGAACCAGTCGCCGCAGTGAACTGAAGCCGGATTTATCCTGTTGCTGATTCAATCGCTTCACATATTTTTTGAACTGTGCTGCGGAGCCGAGCAACCCCGGACAACAGAACTCGAACAGCGACCACAGGTCTCCGAGATGGTTCTCCACTGGCGTTCCCGTGAGCACCACGCGCCCGGTGGAAGAGAGTTTTTTTACCGCCTTTGTCTGGGCTGCGGTCGCATTTTTAATGGCCTGGGCTTCGTCGAGAATCAGCAGTCGCCAATCGACGTTCGCCAGCCAGTCACTTCGCCGGGCAAGACCGTATGTTGTCACCAGCAGGTCGAATCCCGACAATGCTTCCTGGGGATTCTCTGCCATCTGTTTCAATGTCTCAGGATCACATTCCGAACGATGGGCATAACAGACACGCAATTGCGGGCCAAACTTTTCCAGTTCCTGCTTCCAGTTTCCGACCAGTGACGAAGGAACGATCAACAGGCTCGGAGCAGTTTGTGGTTCGGGATCTCGAGCACCCGGCTTTTGTCTGGCTCCTTTTCCAGATGCAGGACTTTCCGCTTCCTGTTTCTCTTCCTGTTTCAGTTGCAGCAGCAAGGCAATGATCTGGATGGTCTTGCCGAGTCCCATGTCGTCAGCCAGGCAGGCACCTAAGCCGAGTTTCAACATGAACCACAGCCAGCGAACCCCTTCATCCTGATAAGGGCGAAGTGTTGCATTGAGGCCGTTCCCCGGTTGAATCAGAGTCATTCCGCGCGGATCTCGCAGGGTTTGCAGCGTCTCTCTCAGCCAGTCTCCGGCAACCACCTGCGACCAGTCCGCCACCTGATCCGCTTCCTCTGGCGCTTCCAGCTGGGCCCCCGCCAGAGATCGCATTCCCTGAATGAAACTCAGGCCGTCAGGGTGTTCGCTTTGCAGTCTCTCCCAATGAGAAAGGGCCTGTTGCAGTTTCTCCTGATCGACTTCCACCCAGCGGCCACGTAACAGGATGAGTCCTTCGTTCGCCTGGAGAAGCCTGCGACGTTCGGCATCCGTCAACGGATCACCGTCGATTGCCAGATCCACTTCAAAATCGAGCAGGCTGGTGGCCCCCATCTCGCTGTCACGTTTTCCCCCCAGTCGGACCTGAACCTGAGGCCGTGATGGTCGACGTGGATTCCACCAGTCCGGGACACGCACAATCAGTCCGGCCGCTTCCATGCGAGGAACTTCAACGAGAAATCGATGCGCCTGACTGATGTTCCAGACCTGAGGTTGAAACAGGGCTTTCGTCTCCAGCAGTTCCTGCACGAGTGGACTTCCACTGGCGGCGCGACGCACGGGTTCCAGCAATGCATTCAGCTGTGAGAGGTTTTTCGAGCCGGCGTATTCCTTGAGTGCTTCGGCCAGAGGGAGATGCTTCATCCGGCTGCCTGCGGCGAGCCGATGCGTGTACGTCGCCAGAAAAGCGAAGGGACGGCGGTCATCCCGTTTGTTTTCTGCGAGATGAAAATTCACTCGTCCGAGCAACTGCCAGGCAGGGTTCAACTGCCGCAGGTAGGGAATGGTTCCGTCCGGAAACTGCTTCGCCTGAGCTTGAGTCAGCGCATGCAATTCATTCCATAATCCCTGCAGTGTTTCTGGAGTAAGATATTCCAGTCCCCGCATGGGAGGACTGGCAGCGACCAGTTCATTCAGTTCTGTTTCATCAGGGGGAACGATTTCATTCCACCGCTGTTCAACAGATTCTCCCATGCTGCAGACAGCCTGCAGATAACGGAGAGAGAATTGACGCCAGAACATTAATGTCGGCGGCAGGGAATCTTTCGCCGCGACTGAAGCCAGACGCAATAGCCCTTCTGCCGATGATTCCGAGAACGCGGCATCCAGCTGTTTTTCAGCATCACCATCAAGCCCCAGTTCAGGCCCTGTCTCTTCCGAGATCTTCAAGTGCCCCTGGGGAGTCAGGGAAATCTGTCGACTCATTCACAATCACCATGGTGGCGTGACCACTCTGCACTGACAAGTTCTCGTCCGCAGCCTGAGCAATCCTTGATCTGCTCAAACCCGATCTCGCAGTCTGTCAGTTCAGGTAGAAAGCTCCAGGCAGATGTGGGTGACAGCCACACGAGGTGACAGTGTGCAATATGGAGCACGTTCTCTCAAGCGAGACCGGTTCGGTCGACAGCGTTTTCCCCTCATTCAGTCAGTACTTCCAAGTTTGATATGAATAGGAGAGAAGTGGGTGGTGGATAGGGGATAGGAAATGACATGAATTTCCAGCATTTTTCTGATCCCTGGCCCCTGAATCCTAACCCCTTGCTTCTCTGTGAATAGACTTGGAAGTACTGTCATTGGAAATGACCAGGGAGGGCGAGGCTCCTGCCGGAAATGTCAGGTTCGCCGGAGAAACATCGCTACCACTCGACGACAATCTTCCCGAAGTGACCGTTCCGTTCCTGAAGCCGGAAGGCATCGGCCAACTGATCAGGTGAGAACGAACGGTCGACAATCGGGCGGATGCCGGTTTGCTCCAGTGCAGCGACGTAGTCCTGCTGCTGGCGGCGGTTCCCGACAATCAGCCCTTGCAGGCGTGCCTGCTTGGCCATCAGCATTGCGGTCGGCACATCTCCCTGTAGACCAGTCAAAACTCCGATCAGTGAGATATGACCGCCGACTCGAATGGACTTGATAGACTGTGCCAGAGTGCCCGGTCCACCCACTTCAACGATATGATCGACACCATGCCCACCGGTCAGCGCCAGCACCTCATTCCCCCAGTCCGGAGTTTTTCGGTAATTGATCACATGGTCGGCTCCAAGCTCCCGCACGCGTGCCAGCTTCTCGTCGGATGAGGAGGTGGCAATCACCTTCGCTCCCATTGCCTTGGCAATCTGCAATGCGGCGATCGACACCCCTCCTGTCCCCAGGACGAGCACGGTGTCACCCGCTTTGAGAGAGCCGTCAACAACGAGAGCACGCCACGCAGTGAGACCTGCTGTGATAATCGTCGACGCTTCGGCATGACTCCAGCTGTGCGGAGCCAGTGTGAAATCCGTGGCGGCACGCACGGCGTATTCTGCGGCGAATCCATCGATTCCGTCACCGGGAGTTCCACGAAAATTCCCCACGGCATCGAACGGGAAGCCGTCATTCCATTGGGGAAAGAAGGTTGAAATGACATGGTCACCAACATTGAATTCAGTGACCCCTTCCCCAACAGCTTCCACGATCCCCGCACCATCCGACATCAGCACGCGACCATCATCAGCGGGCACGGCTCCTTTGGCAACCAGCAGGTCATGAAAATTGAGCGAATTTGCATGGATCGCGACACGGATCTGGCCCCGTGCCGGCTGTCCTGGATCAGGCAGATCATGAGCTTCAATCCGATCCAGTCCACCGGGGCTTCGAACGACAATGGCTTTCATCAGTCTTCTCCTGATTCAACAAATCCAGCCCAGATAACACCAGCCCGGTGATCCATTCACAGAGACCAGAAAGACCTATCATGTGCCAGTGCGGCGAGAATTTCAATAAGGAATCTGCTTGACCACATCCATCAGTCAAATGTCAGATTTGAAACGGATCCTGCACGGCGACATAAAGGGCCGGAGAAGAAGCCGGAGGAAAGAGAAACCTCACCCTGCTTATTCAACCATGAAAACGCCGATCATCGATTTTGATGAATTCGTTCTGTTCTGCATGGCGTAACGCCTCGCGCAGGCCCCTTATTCCAAGGAATGCCATTGCGTGCCGAATGGACTGCAACGGTTGCGGGTTCCCGATCGTGACCGAATTGGCTGTTCGAATAATCAGAGCACTCATGCCGGGATGCGATTCAATGACTCTGGCTAACTTGATGAAGTCGACGTCATCATCTTCCAGCAATGCCAGTGCATCGGCGATGACATCCGAGGGAACCGTCTGCAGCAAGTGCGGCGGAGGGAGCGCATGTGCTGAATGACGTCGCATCTCCATGGTTCAGACATCCTGTCGGTGATTTCGGGAGAGAGAAAGGGATAGGAATCAAGGAACGCAATGTTACATTCCATTTGGTTCTTTTACTGAATGAGATTCATCACTCAGTCGTTCCAAGTTTGATCTGAATAGGAGAGAAGTGGGTAGTGGGTGGTGGATAGTGGGTAGGAGAAGACATGAATTTCCAGCCTTTTCTGACCCCTGAATCCTGACCCCTTGCTCTCCATGGCAAACAAACTTGGAAGTACTGTCACTGTATTTATCAACTGTATTTATCATAAGAAGTCGATTAACGAGACGCTGCTGATCGTAACCATCGATTGCATTGTGAACTGCAGCAGTGTCTGCTGTTCCTGCAATTTTGAGATGGCGGCAAAATAGTCAGTCCCCTCGGCATCCGAGAGTGTGGTCTGAGCATTGAGCTTCAGTCCCTGCAGCCGCGATTGTGTCAGATCCAGGCTTTGAAGAGAGACAGCCTGTTCTCCAATGATTCCCATCACGTGATTACTGGCTGATTCCAGATCCTGAAGCCGCAAATCGACCGCTTTGTTATATTCGGCGTTCGTCAGATTCTCTGCGTTTACGATCGTATCACGGAGCGCGATGACGGCTTGAAAAACATCGGACGTCGCCGCAGGTTGAACACTGGCTGACCCGACTTTGTTGACCCCGGTGGTGTTAAAACTCTGAACGTTCCCTGACGACGCGTTAATTGCCACCTGGTTCGTAGAGAAGTCGATTGGAATTTCCGTTTGACCGCCATCGATCGACAGTGTTCCATTCGCTGTAATATCAACAGTGCCGTTAAATCCCGCAGTGATCGACTGAGTATTGATATAGACAAATTCACCGTTAGAACCGATGACTTTCAGATTCGTATCCGCAGAGGTGAAGGCAACCGTCCCTCCGCCGTTCAATGAAATCGTTCCAGACGATCCATCTCCTGATGTGTCGTTGATCGTTAAGGTATGCGTGCCGGTTGACCCGAGAATGGTGTCCCCGCCCGGAGAACTTGTTCCCGCCTGTATCCCTGAAGCACCGGAGTACACCGATTCCGTATGCTTGAGAGTTAACGTTGTCCATTGACTCCCCGTAGAGGTCCCGGTTCCTCCTGTGACACCGGTGTTTCCGAAGACCACCAGTCCCCCCTGGGTCACCGGTTGAAAGACTTCCTGTCCGGAGTAATGAATTTTCATCGTCGCATTCCCCGCGACGGTGACGGTTCCTGCGGAATAGCTCCCCTGATAAGTGGGGGCATTATGTGTGACGCCAGTAAAAGGAAGCGTCGAGAACTCCGTTCCAGAAAACAGGTACTCGCGGTTGGATTGAGCGTTGGCGAGCACTTCCAGCTGACTGATGATGCCGTTCAGCTGATTGACATAAACGGTCCGGGACGAATCTTCATCGATCTGATGCGCCTGCAGCCCAATCTCTTTCGCCTGCACCAGTAATTGCTGTGCGTCGAGCAGTCGGTCATTGGCTTCGGAGAGTGTCATCCTCGTCGTCGACACAACCTGTAACTGGGCATCGAACCGGGAGATCAGTGAATTCTGGTTAAGAATGGTCCGTTGAGCCGTCGGGTCATCCGAGGGCTTGTTCACCCGAATCCCGGAAGAAATATGCTGACTCAGCATCGCACCATGCGCATAACGAGCCTGAGCATTTGACTGCCCGAGTTCATAACTGCGATGTGGAGTAATCCGAAAAGTCATAATCGTTTATCGTATGAGAAGCTAAGAATTAATCCCCTACTTCCTGATTTCACCGTAGCAATCCTAGAAGATCGTCCAGTGCCGAGTTCACAGACGAGAGAAATCGGGCGTTTGCCTGAAATGATCGCTGGAATTGCATCATCGCCAGCAGTTCTTCGTTAGGATCGACCCCGGAAATCGCATCCTGCCGATTTCGCAATTGTTCATACTGCGCCTGTAAATGTTCGACCACGGACGATTGCTGGTTCACATCGACTCCGATATTGCTCGTAATCGTTGCGAGTCTCCCTTCGATGGTTTCCGTCCCATTCGCGAGAACCGGTGCTTCCCGCAAGGCGACCAGCTGGTTCATCTGACTGCCGTCCCCTGGCTCGCCGGTGCGTCCGGTTGCCACCAATGCCGGGTTCTTCACGATCTGCTGAGCCACCGTCAGAGATCGCAAGTCGGTTGTTTGAAACAGTCCTCCAATTCCAAATGCGGCCAGAAATCCTGCCGAATCCGGATCGCTGACGCCGGTGACGTCAAACGTGTCTCCGGCGGCCAGTGTTCCACCTTCCATGCGGATGGCAAATCCGTTGGCGATTTCCAACGGCTGACCAATGGGATAACCCGCGCCGACATTCAGTTCTTTAACGATCTGTCCCGTTACGGAATCGGTGACGATCAGCTTGAGTCCTTCGGTCACGCCGATTTGTCCGTTTGTCGACGCGGTGAGTGTCCAGTTGGCGTTCTCTTCACCGAAGTAGCTGCCACTGACGGCAGGAACGGCCGTTCCCGTAATGCCGCTGGTGTCGACCTGTGACTCCGGACGACCAGCAAAATCGAACAGGTAACCGGGTTCAGACGTGATGACCAGTTGTCCATTCGGCGCCAGCGTCGCGCGCAATCGCGGAATGGATTCCAGCTGATCAATCACATCCTGCAGTGAGTCGGTTTGTGAGTTGATGGTGATGGTGTGGTTCTGTCTCTCTCCGGTCGCGGCGTTGGTCATGGTGACCATCAATATGCCGTCGCCGACCGGCAGGAGCGAATTCGAAACGGCCAGCGGAACAGACGGATTCACCGGTCCGACGCTGGTACTGAGAAGTGATGTTGGACCGGCGGTACTCAGTCCGGTGGCCTGCACACTGTTCGCACCACTGACGAATGCACTGGTCCACTCCTGCATCAGTTCCCGGGCAGCAGGAATCATCTGCTGAGACGTTTCCAGCAATCCGGCCAATTTTCCAGACACCGGTTGGATGGGGGTCGTACTGTTTCCAATAAAGACAGAATGCGAGCCGTCTGGATTGGCTTTCACCGAGAGCTTCGACGCATTCTCAATAACGACGAGCCAACCTCCGGCCGCAACCAGCGGGCTATGAGGATCACTCATGGAGGCGGGACTCAAGTCGACAAGTTGCCCGAGTTGTTGAACCAGGAGATCACGTTCATTCAGAAGCGTGGGGGCCGAACCTCCGGTCACTTCCACGACTTTGATCTGACGTTCCAGAGTGCCGATCTGCTCCACTAGCCTGTTGATCTGGGAAACGGTCTCCTGAATCTTGTCTCCGGTTTGTCGTTGCAACCGGTCGAGACCTTCATTCACGGCCGTGATCTGCTGGGCCACTTTCTGTGCTGAAGAAACGAACTCAAGTTGCCTGGCGGAATCGGTAGGAGACCCGGCCAGCAATTCGGCCTTATCAAAGAACTCAGCGACGGATCGATGCAGCGATCCGGAACTTGGTGTCAGCAGGGCTTCAATCGATTGCAATGCCTCGAGCTGTACCTGTGACCGCGCGGCAAGAGACATGTTCAGTACAATCGCCTGATCGGTCGCGGTATCGACGACGCGCGAAATCCCCTGTACCTGAACACCGGTTCCAAAATAGGTTGTCCCATTGCGTAACGGGATACTTTCGGCGGTGTCCACCCGTTGCCGTCGATACCCTTCCGTATCAGCATTCGCAATGTTATTAGCGATCGTCTGCATCGCGATCTGATTCGCGCGAATCGCCGAATTTCCGATGTTATAAAGGAGCATGTCAAGACCTCATCTCGATGCCCGTCTGATGAACTGGAGTGACACGCTGTCCGGACGCGGTATAACGCACGTGATCCGTCTGCGGTGACGGCAGTACCGCTGATAAGAGATCGGTGATAATCCCATGTAGTCCCGACAGCGATTCACGTGTTGTTTTTAATCTTGCATCGGCACGCGCCGTGTTCTTCAACAACTCCTGTCGTCGTGACTGCAGGCGTGCGTTATCTGATGGAGACTGCAGGTTGATCACAGCCAGACGAACTTCACCCGGCGAGCATCCCCAGTCAGCCGCAATGGAACTCCGGAGTTCCTGGCGATGTCCCTGGACACGTAACAGGTCTTCAACCAGTGCCATGATTTCGCCCTGTCTCGCGGCGAGGCCAAAGTTTGACAACCCCGTGTCTTCCAGACTTGCAGACAGGACTTCGATTCGTTGTAGAACCTCTGATTCATGATCCAGTTGTTCTTCCAACTGCTGCTGAAGAACAAGTGAGAGCGTGCGGTGCGAAATCATGCCGATGTCCTGAATAAAGAAAATTCTAAATACAAAATTCTAAGAACTAAACCAGGGCATTGATTACTGTCTAACCGACCGTGCGATCATTTCGGACAGGCCGATTCCTCCTCCTTCGGCGATATGCTGTCCCATATACATATCGAAAATCCCGCCATAGGTATCGGAAGAATCACCGGGAAACATTCCTTCTTCGGACCCGGAGGATTGGCGCATTTCTTTAATCAACATGGAGACGAACAGGCTTTCAAACTGTTTCGCCATTTCAACGGGTTTTGCTTCCTGCGATTCTGTAATTCGTTCGGCGGTCAGGAATGCCGGGGATAATGTCATTTGAGATGATGCGGGGCCAATTGCGTTCATCAGTCTGTCTCCGTACTCTCGGGATGGATGCCCGAAAAGATCGATTACTTGAATTCGATTTCTGCGTGAAGTGCACCGGCTTCTTTAAGTTGCTGCAGAATGGAACTTAAATCTCTCGGGGTCACTCCCAGTGAATTTAATGCCTGAGCGAGATCACCTAACGTGACAGTCTCTTCAACATAAGTGATTTGCTTTTTCTCTTCTTCCACATTGATATTCGTTCGGGGAACTTCAACGGTTTCCCCATTACTGAACGGCATTGGCTGCGAAACTTGCGCCGATTCTGTGGTTGTGATTGTCAGATTGGCATGGGTAATAAGAACACGGGAGATCTTGACATTCTCTCCGATGATAACCGTTCCAGTCCGTTCATTAATGACGACCTTGGCCGGGCCATCCGGAATGATACTTAAACTCCCGATCAACCCTGCAAACTCAGCAACTTTTCCATGATACATCGGCGGAACAATAATATGAACCGCGTTGGAATCCAAAGGAGCGGCAATCCCTGGTTCGGCATCATTAATCGCTTTAGCGATGCGACGGGCTGTTTCGAAGTCTGGTTGCTTGAGTAATAAACGGAACGTTCCATCGAGTCCTAATGGAGTGTCTGTTTCCTCTTCAATCGTCGCCCCTTCCGACACACGCCCGGTGGTAGGGAAGTTTTTTTGAACTGCAGCCGCTTGCCCTGCAAAACTGAATCCGCCTGTCGAAACCGGACCGGCTGCAACCGCATAAACCTGTCCATTCGCGGCAAAGAGTGGGGTCATGATGAGCTGCCCTCCTTCCAGGCTGGTCGCGTCATCAAACGTAGAAACCAGGACATCGATGCGTGATCCACGTCGTGCAAACGCCGGAAGGTCGGCTGTGACAGTGACCACTGAGAGATTGTCTGTCTTCTGTGTCGTGTCTGTCTGTAACATCATGCGAATGCTGGGGTCGACCCGCATGCCCATGCGTTGCATGAAGTTCAGGGCATACTGCCGTGTGACCGGGCTTTTACTGCCGGTTCCATTTAAACCAGTAACCAGCCCCATCCCAGTGAGCTGGTTAATACGGACCCCTTCTATATCGGTAATATCTTTAATACGAACTTCGGCCTGTAATCGTTGACCAAACGGCATAACGACCATCAACGCGACGATAAACATCAGCGATGCTGATGCTCGTCGTGTTTCAGTTTTGAAAAAGATGGCAATCATGACCAGTCTACTGTTTTGGTTCTTGGTTCTTCTGAATTTGGTTCTTTAATAACTATTACCATGGCCAGACGGCGTTCACGGCCTTGCCCATCCAGCCTTGACGGGTGAATTTTTGCGACGTTCCGCCTGCCTGATATTCCATACGAAACTGAGAGATATAACGAGAGTTAATGGTATTATCGGGACCGAGATCAAGGCCTCGAACAATCCCGGAGACAAGTATTGTTCTTTCTTCACCAGCGACGCGAACACGACGCTCCCCGGCAATGACCATGTTGCCGTTAGGAAGAACATCCATCACGGTACAAGTCATCGCATCAGTGAAGTTCTGTGCCGTCGAATAGGCGGAGGAACCGTCAAACTTCCGGTCTGAAGTGCTGTTCAGACTCAGGGCTGCCTTTGCTTCCTGCTCTGCAAATCCCCCTCCGCTGGAGGCCGCCAGGTCCAGGGCTCCTTTTGTTGAAGTTGATTTCCCCATCGCTCGGGCTTCCTTATTTGTCACGTCCGTCGTTTGTGAAACGACAACTGTCACGCTGTCTCCGATGTTTCTGGCCTTCGAGTCATAGAACAGAAACGCCCGTTCCGGAGTTCGCTGTTGCCACAAGGATTCCGCCTGAAGAGACGACGTTCCCAATGTCGCGACAATCAGTCCCCCTGCGGCGATGATCGGTTTGGCTTGCATTGAGAGTTTCTTTTAATATGTGATTAATTATTTTGACGAAAGCGACAACGGACTTAGCTCAATTATTTATGGTAAATGAACAAGCACTTCTCCCCGGCCGATGACCTGTCCGGTGATAATCTGATTCGATTGAATGTTCCGTACCCGAATCAGTTGACCCTGCCTTCCCTGTTGCAGGGCTTCCGCCACGGGAATGGTGACGGTGAGTTTTCCTTTTTTGGCGGTCACTCGAACGGGATCACGAGGAAGAATCATGACGGGTGCTTCTTCGACGATGACATCGCCAACATGACGCAGCGTGACAACTTCGCCCGGTTTCAGTGGACTTAGCACACGGCGTCCCAGAAGTTGCTGGGCTGCTAACCGGTCCACCGGCTTATCAATAAACCGGATTTCTTCCTGAATGTTATGGGGGGTGATCTGGTTATTCCGCTCCAGCGACATCGTCGCGACAACAACATGCTGGCGGATCGAAACTTCGAATGATGCCAGTTTCGAGACGACCATTCTATCGCCGTCCATGATTCGCACTGTCATTTGTGTGCGTCCCAGTGGAAGTTGCGGAACTCGCATCACTTCAATTCGGGGAGATGAGAGATTCTCCAGGTCGTTGTTCTGCCCATTCATAAACGGACTGGTCAATTTAACATTCAAATCCTCAGGCGAAACAGAGAACTGCCGGGTCAGTTCCTGGAATGCCGCTGCTTCCACGCCGAGATCGGTTAATCGAACGGGAGCCGGAGCGGTGATCTTCACCAGTGATTCTCCAGTCAGAACGACTGATTCCCGTTCATATCCCGCCAGTTGAACTCGGATTCCGATGTAGTCCCGATCTAAGGTCATCGGTTCCTGCGGATTGAAGTCGGCAAGATCCAGATCCTGTAATTTGGCGCGGCGCACCGGGTTATTGTCGATAATGTCGGCGACATCTCCCAATCGTACCTGAGAACCACTCACGACAGTTGTGGGCTTCAGGCGAACGGCAACTCGTTCCTGCGCCTGGACGGAAACAGGGGAGAGCACCAGAACCGCCAGCGCAGTCCAGAGAGAAGCAGTCATATAGCACTGTTGTTGCTCTCTCATGATTGCGTCCATCCTTTTGCTGATCATTCTGAATAACCCGATCTGAACCGGGAACGTGTTGTTTCGCTGTGTGGATTTATGGACTAAAAATGAAATGTCTGTCGTTTCCTAAATCCTAATTCCTAACACCTCACTCTTAACGAACAATCTGAGCGGAAGTGGAGAGCATTTCGTCTCCGGCTCGAATTGCCCGTGAGTTGATTTCATACGCGCGTTGAGCGGAGATGAGGGAGATCAATTCTCCAACCACTTCCACGTTCGATCCTTCGAGAGCCCCTTGACGCAGGGACCCCATTCCATTCGTTCCGGGATTGGAAAGGGTGGGTGTTCCTGATGCGGGAGTGGCCGCGAACAGGTTTCCCCCTTCACTGGAAAGCCCCGCCGGATTGGCAAATCGAGCCAGCTGAATTTGCCCCAGTGTGACGACTGAATCCGGTGTTCCCGCGAGCGATCCGGTGACGGTGCCGTCGGTTCCGATGTTCAATGTGGAAAGATCGACGCCGTTCTGGATGGTGATCGGCGGGTTCATCAGGAAGCCGTCGGTCGTGACCAGCTGTCCGTTGGAGTCCATGCGAAAGGCACCGGCCCGTGAGTAACGAGTCTGCTGGTTCGGCAACTGGACCGAGAAGAAGCCGTCTCCTTCGATGGAGACGTCTAACGGGTTGTTCGTCTGCTCCGCATTTCCCGGCATGAAGACCTTGGCGGTTCCGACAGCACGGACACCACTTCCGATCTGCAGACCGGTCGGAGTCTGTTGACCGGTGGCGACATCGGTTCCGGGCTGCTTGACTGTGGAATACAGCAGGTCGGCGAATGTCATATGACTTCGCTTGAAGCCGGTGGTGTTGACGTTCGCGAGGTTGTTCGCGGTGTTGTCAATCAGCATTTCCTGGGCTTTCATCCCGGTCGCGCTGGTATAGAGTGCTCGCAGCATGATTACGCCCTTCCTTGAACGTTGATATGTTTGCCGAGTGATTCAATCAGCAGGGACATCGATTTCTGAGCGGCTTCCTGCCGACGCTGGGCAGCAATCATCTCCACCAGTTCCTGAACCGGAGTGACATTCGCCCGTTCGCGACTCCCTTGTAATATCTGGGCGTCTGATTCCTGCGGACGCATGTCTGCCGGAGCTTCGAACAAGGTGGCTCCCGATCGAGTCAACCGGTTCGGGTCGGCGAATGAAACGATATCGAGCTGTCCGATTTCCATGTTGCCTGCGAACACACGCCCTTCTCCATCAATATGGATCGAGGCAGTGGAGGTGTCAGCCGGAATGGTGATGTCTCCCCCTTTTCCCTGAACTGGCAGATTGTCGGCCGTGACAATTCGGCCCTCGGAATCCACCTGAAAAACTCCGTTCCGGGTGTAGAGTGGCCCCGAGGGACCATCGATGACGAAGAATCCGTTCCCTTCAATGGCCACGTCGAAAGGGTGACCGGTCTTTTCCATCACCCCGGAGGAAAAGTCGGTCATGATTTCCTGAGAGGAAGTTCCCATCGCCTGAAACTGCACGGCGTTGCGGAGGTCATCATCGAAATGGTGTTCCATCGACGCGTGTCGAATGGACTGGCGTCGATACCCGGGCATCTGGGCATTCGCCAGATTCTGTGCAATCAGTTCATGCTGACGGACGCTGGATTCCATCGCCGTTCCCGCACTGTACAGTCCGTTGATCATGCGGCGCCTGACTTTTCCGTATCGAGTTGATCGACGTCTCACCAGCAGTCTTTGCCGGTTTGGTTGTGTCGAATATGCGGATTGGAGTGATTCTGTCACTTTTCTCGACATCCATGTCCCTGAACGTTCAGGAAGAAAGGGGCGCCGCGTCTGTTTCATGGCAGAACAATCGTCAGTAACTACGCAGGCCTTCTATTTTCACAGAAATGGCCCCTTAAGCCGATCTCGTTACGGGCATTGCTGCAGAAATCGATGCTCGGGGAGAGTGAGGCTGCCGAATAGTGATCACCCTGAATCTCCCAAGAGCCCGGATGCGACGTCTTTGAAAGACTTGAATCAATTCTTCGGCGGAACAGGCAATTTTCAGGAAAGGTTGGCCGAAACCGCCGGTATCTCTCAAAGTTCCCCCGGATCACCAGTCGATGAACAAGGAGGACGATTCGCAGATCCGAGAGGATCGCGCTACGTCTTCATCAAAGCACACGCAATAACGGGACCCTCTCCCCATGGCAGACCCATCCACAAACACTGATGAAAACGGAGCCGCTGCAGGCAAAAGCGGGGGAATTCTTCCCTGGGTGATCGTCGGGGTCGTGGCATCGAGCATTGGAGCAACGGTGCCGTTGGCGATGACGTTGTTGAGTTCCACTACTTCGGCCCATGCCACGGAGACAACTGGCGGACATTCCGCAGAAGAGAGTCACGGGGGGGGGCATGGTTCAAGTCACGGTTCCAGCCATGGCTCTGGGCACGGGTCTTCACACGGATCCAAGGGGGGATCCGGCCATGGATCGGCGGTTTCTGCCGCAAGTAATAGCCCTATGGTGTTCATTCCCTATGGTGAGGTCACAGTTAATCTCGACGAGCAACGGCTAAATCGTTATTTGCGTGTCAAAGTCGCGCTGCACGTTCGACGGTCGGATGAATCGGCCGTGCGAGCGGTCATTGCCGAGAAGGAACTTCTGCTTCGAAACTGGCTGGTCAGTCACCTGTCAGACAAGGAGTTGAACGACATTCGAGGCAAGGCCGGACAGAACATGCTGCGACGAGAAATTCGAGACCATTTCAACACCGCCCTGTTTCCCGACCACTTCGACCGAATTTACGACGTCCTTTTTCAGGAATTCAATGTTCAGTAGAGCAATCTTGCTCTCTCCGCCACGGCGGGAACGTTGAACTCCCAGTTGAGTCACAATGTCCCAAACCGTAGCTCCCGGCATTCTGGATTTCTACAGCCCACGGCGACCGCCCAGTGAGGCGTTGCGTCAGTTGTCGGCGTGGCAGTCGAACGTGTGCGATCATGTTCGGGACGGCTGGGCCGGGCTGCTTGCCCGTCAGGTGAAACTCATTCCAAACCGGATTGAACCGGTTCAGTATCACACCGCTCTGAGCCAGTTGCCGGATGACGGACTGGGAATTTACTTCTCAGTGGGAGAATCTCTGTTCCCGTCGATGATGGTGTTTTCCTCACGCCAGGTGCAGGCATTGCTGGCAGACCTGCTGGATCTCCCCGGGAATAAGTGGCCCGCTCCTGCCCGACTGACGGCTGCCGAAGATTCCGTGCTGGAACTGCTGTTTCAGAAACTGGCGGAATCAATCGGTGACGGTTGGCCGGGGGATACGCCACTTCCGTGCCGGTTTCTGGAGACAACAACCAAGCCGCAGCGAACACGGCTTTTCCCGGTCGGTGCTCAATTATTTGCCATTCATATCACTGTGGATTCCCGATTCGGACAGGATTCCCTGACCTGGCTGCTGCTGAAAGAAGAAACAGAACGTCTGGTTGAAGATCTGCTCGATCCCGACGCCGCAGAAGAGCAGACAACGAATCCCAATCTGATTTCGCTGGTGGAACGGGTTCCATTGGATGTCGTGGTGGAACTGGGACGTGTCGAACTTTCCATGTCCCAAATACACAACATGAGTGTGGGTGACGTACTTGTTCTTGACCAGTTGGTCACTCGCCCGTTAACTGCCCATGTGGAAGGATCCACGAAATGGGTGGGCGTTCCCAAACGAATCGGCGGTCGTCAGGCATTCGAAATATCACAAGTCATTGAACAGCATCATCCGGGAACGGCAATGAACACCGTTTCTGGTTCAGAGTTAAAAGAACCGAAGTGACAAGAGGAGTTAGGAGCTAGGAATTAGGGTGCAGGATTTAGGAAAAGCCGAATATTCGTTCTTAACTCCTAGTTTCTAACCCCTTTCAGGGAAACTATTGTTTCCCAGTTACTTAGCATATCTCCCCCACGTTTATAGGTTCTTCCGATTTCGTTCTCACGTAGAACATGGAGTTTGAGCAGATGTCCGTTGATACCCCTTTATCCGAATCTGATGTTGCCAGCGCAACAGCTTATCCCGTGGAATTTCCTGCCGCTGGGGGGCCGCAGATCTCTGCGATACAAGCTCCATTGAAGCGGTTTTATGACGTCAACATGTCGGTTTCCGTGGAACTGGGGCGAGCGAACATGCCCATCGGGGAATTGTTACGACTTTCCGAAGGAGCCGTGATTCAACTGGATCGACTGGTCAGTCAGCCAGTTGATGTCATTGCACAAGGGGTTCGCCTGGCTCGTGGTGAGGTGGTTGTCGTGGATGAACGTTACGCGGTGCGAATCACCCAGATTGAATCCGCCGACTCCCAGTCAAATCCTGATTCCCAGTAGATCGGAAGAGAATTCACTCATCATGATTTCCGGCATCATACGAACACTGGCTGTCTTACTGATCTTCATTTGGATCAGAGGAGTGCCGGCGCGCGCTGCGGAACCGGGGACATTCAAAGATCGGGGAGAAATCACACCGATTTCATTTGAGTGGATGGCGCAGGAATCTCCTCCGTTCGCCGAGTTCACGTCAAAGCAAAGCAATCAAAAATCGGAATTCGAAGCTCCCGTATCCAAAACGTCTGATGCTGTCCCGACACCCGTCGGCCCTTCCGAAGGACAGGTTCTCGCCGCACGAGGTGCGATGCGCGAGTCGCTTATTCGTGAAGGAGAATCGAGCGCCGCCGACCGGGATGCACTCACAGCGGAATTCTTCAGCGTGATGCGCTGGACGATTGTCACGCTGGTTGTCGGTGGATTAGCGGCTTTCGGATTGAAACGTTTTCCCCAATGGAATCGCCCTCCGGTGGTCGGAACAAAGATGTCTGTCGTGGAGTCACTTTCCGTCGGCCGGCATCAGGTTTTAAATCTCGTTCAGGCCGGAGGAGAGCGATTTCTTGTCGCATCTGATCCCGGTGGAATCCGGTCTGTCACACTCTTACCGAACTGGCCCTCTCAGGAAGAAGAGGAACCAGTTCTCGAATCCCCCTCTCTTCCATCCCCGTCATCAATTCAACTGTTCAATTCCCCAAACGGATTCCCTTCCGTTGTCCATAAAAAATCAGAAGCGGCATAGTGCCTGAATAATGAACCACGGAAAAGACGGAAAGCACGGAACAGGAATGAATATTATGAGTGTTAAAGCGAAGCAGTGATTCTCTGAAAATTATCCAGCTTCTTCATTTCCGTATCTTCCGTTCCTTCCGTGGTTCCTCTGTATTTTTCCCCATTCGTTAAGAAAATTTTTACAAACTAAGTTTGATGTCCTGCCACGCGGGCACCAGCGTTTTATTGTTAAAACGCGCGCTACGCGGGCATATGGTCGAGCAAATTGCTCGTGTCACGGATGACATGAACGATCCCGGTACATTCGCCCGAATTCTGGAAACGCCTGCGTTTCAGGAACTCTCGCCCCAATTAAAGGTGGCGATGTTTCTGGGAATGCTGACGTTCCTGTCGTCGGCTCTGGTCACTCTCACCGCATTTACGCGGATTGTGATTGTGTTGTCGTTTATTCGTCGTGCGCTCTCCACTCAGGAAATTCCGCCGAATCAGGTGATCATCGGCCTGGCTCTGTTCATGACCATGTTCGTCATGGCTCCCACGTTTCACGAGATCGAATCCAAGGCGGTCGTGCCGTATCTCGATGAGGCCATCAACGGAGCCGAGGCGTGGAACATCGGGGCAAGCGCTCTGAAAAAGTTCATGCTGAAACAGACCAGAAAGGCCGATCTGGGATTGTTTGTCGAACTCTCGGGGGCGGACGAGGCCATCAGTCCGGAAGCAGTTCCGATGACGACGCTGATTCCCGCCTTTGTGATCAGTGAATTGAAAACGTCATTCATCATGGGCTTTTGTCTGTATCTCCCGTTTGTCCTCATCGATCTGGTGATGTCCGTGATCCTGATGGCGCTCGGGATGATGATGATGCCTCCTGTTGTCATTTCCACTCCCTGTAAGTTGTTGCTGTTTGTTCTGGTCGATGGCTGGCACCTCATCGCCCGGGCACTCAGTTTAAGTTTTGATTGACTTTGATATTCTTGAAATGAACGCAACCGTCACCCCAACTCGACCGAACTGGCTGGTTCAGCCGGAAACAGTCCTCTCCGTAGGTCTGTTAGGGGTGCTTGTGATCATGCTGATCCCGCTGCCGCCGCTGCTGCTGGACCTGTTGCTCGCCGTGAATCTGAGTATCAGTATCCTGCTGTTACTGGTGACATTAAATACGCGCCGGGCGCTCGATCTCGCTGTTTTCCCGTCATTACTGCTGTTGCTGACACTGTTCCGTCTGGCACTCAACGTGGCTACGACACGGCTTATTCTCCTCTCTGGCCATGCCGGAGAAATCGTCAACGCGTTCGGGAATTTCGTTGTCGGCGGAAATCTGGTCGTTGGCCTGGTGATCTTTCTCATTCTGATCGTGATTCAGTTTGTCGTGATCACGAAAGGGGCCGGACGTATTTCCGAAGTCGCTGCACGGTTCACACTGGATGCGTTACCCGGGAAACAGATGGCCATTGATGCCGAACTGAATGCCGGGGCCATTGACGAGACTGCCGCGAGAAAACGCCGCTCCGAGCTGGCTCAGGAAACGGAATTTTATGGAGCGATGGACGGAGCAAGTAAGTTCGTGCGAGGAGACGCCATCGCCGGCTTGCTGATTACCGCCATTAACCTGATCGGCGGGATCGTCATTGGGATCTCGCGCGGGATGTCGGTTGATCAGTCGGTGACCACCTATTCGATCCTGAGTATTGGTGACGGTCTGGTCTCACAGGTTCCCGCTTTGATTATTGCGGTTGCGGCGGCGATGCTGACGACGAAGTCCACATCCGAAATCAATCTCGGGCAGGAAATTGAAGGCCAGCTTCTCAAACAGGAACGCCCGTTGTTTATCGGTGCGGGAATTCTGGCGTTGCTGTCGCTGGTTCCCGGATTGCCAAAACTGCCGTTTCTGGGAATTGCCGGTGCGATTCTGGTCATGCTGTCGATGCGAAAGACTGCCACCAAAAGAGCAGCAGCAACCGCCGAGGCCGCTGCTGCTGCTCCTCCGGCCCCGAAAGAAGTGACTCCGGAAGATGATATGCGCGAGTTCCTGGCGACGGATCGGGCAACAATTGAAGTGGGAGCCCGATTACTTCCGTTGATCAGTCCGAAGAACTCCAAAGGACTCGCGGAACGAATTCGCAGTCTTCGTCAGGATTTCTCAAGAGAAAAAGGAATTTGGATTCCCCCCATCCGTGTTCGCAGCCAGTTACAGTTGGAACCGGATCAGTACCGCATCATGGTGGCCGGCCGTCAGGTGGGAATCGGTCTTCTGCGCCCCGATCGACAACTGGCGATTGCTCCTGAGAATGTCCGCGTCGACATCCCCGGTGAGCCGACGCGCGAACCGGCGTTCGATCTCGCCGCAAAGTGGATTGATTCCGCGCTTTCCAAACAGGCGGAAGCCCATGGCTATACCGTCGTCGATGCGGTCAGTGTGCTGATTACGCATCTGGGCGAAATCCTGAAACGGCATGGTCATGAACTGATCACCAGAGAAACCTTGAAGCAGATGCTGGATCAGGTGCGTGAGTTCGCTCCCACCATTGTCGATGAACTGCGAAGTGAAACCGTTCGCACGGCGGTGCTGCATCAGGTGATTCAGCAACTCGCCGCGGAAGGGGTCCCGTTGTCGGATCTGTCGTTGATTCTGGAATCGGTCGCCAACCATGGTCCTCTTTGCAAAACCGCTGATGATCTGACCGATCGCGTTCGTGAAGAACTGGGGCGACTCGTTTGCGAGAAGTACAAATCATTCGAAGGACATCTGCGCATCATCGCCTTCGAGCCGCGACTGGAGACAAAACTTCGGGAATCGGTGCGTGGCAATCAGGTGGCGATCCCACCGACTCCGATGGAAGCGTTAATCCGCATCGTGGGAGAACACTGGCAGAACAGTCACCGTATGGACAAGCCGTTAGCAATCCTGACAGACCGCTCGTTACGGCGTCCATTAAGACAACTGTTAATGCGAACCGCTCCGGGAATGGGATTGATTGCTTATCCTGAAGTCCCGGGAGAAACGTCACTCGAACCGGTGGCGATCCTGTCGTATCAGGAAGTTTATGGAGTTGAAGAACAGCACCACACTTCTCCCATGTCCGCATCTCCTCCGGCGATGCAGGCTGTAGCATAATGTTAACGGATGATGAAATATTTTGTTTGTTAAATGAGTAGCTGGATACCATGTCGAAATCGATACCGAAAACCCGCTCAACGACTCCGGCGAAACAGGATCCTCCAATTGCATCGGCCGTTGGTTTACTGGCGGCCTGTGCGGTGACGCTGATTGGAGTTGCCGGAGATCTGTCGCCGGAAGTGATTCTGTTACGCGCGATCATCGCCGGCAGTGTTTCATTTGCATTAGCGGGAGTCATGATGACCTATTGGAAAGCCGTCTCACCGAAACATGAGGAGGAGTAGACCTCATTTTATAATCATAATTCGATCGGAATCGGGAGGGGCGAAGCTTCTGCTGATCCGGATCGAAGATAACACATTCGTCCGGTTGCGGCTCGGCGGGAGCCTCGCCCTCCCAGTTCCTAAATCCTAACCCCTGATTCCTGATTCATGGAAGCGGCCGTCAAAGCCTATCAAAGTGTCACACAGAAAGAGTTCCGGGATCGCCTGATCCTCGAGAACTTACACTGCGTGCGCCATGTGTTAGGCCGAATCGCTTCCGGTCTTCCCGATTTTGTTGATACCGATAATCTGGAATCGGCAGGAGTTTTGGGGCTGGTCGAAGCAGCTGCTCAGTACGACACCACTCGGGGAGTCGCCTTTCAGACCTTCGCTTATCACCGGATACGTGGAGCGATTCTCGACGAGCTTCGGCGCAACTGCCCGTTGCCGCAGCATGTCCTTGAGCAATGGTCACAAATCCAACGGATATGGGAACAGCAGGGAGAACGTGCGACACCGGCAACCGTTGCCCGGGCTTGTGGTCTGACCGAACAGGAAGTGGAAGATTGTATGACCGCCATTCAGTTCACTCGACCGGAAGTCTGGCAGGCGGATTTGCCGTCTCATCAGCGATCCGCGGCGGTGGAAGAGGAGCTGGATGATCAACTGAGCGCCGGCGATGAACGTCGGATTCTCGCCGATGCGATTCAACAACTCCCTAGACAGATGAGAACGGTTCTGTCTTTGTATTACCTCGAAGAACTCCGCATGGCGGAAATCGGAGAGGTGTTGAATCTGTCGGTATCCCGGGTTTCCAGGCTGATTTCACAGGCACAGATGAAGTTAAAAGTTCTGGTGGAAGGAATGAGACGATGAGCCGAATTCATGATGGAAGCCCGATTCTTTCTGGACGCCAGGTTCGAGTGGCAACTCAGCCGTTCGTGGTCTCACAGAAAGCGTCGACGGAGAAAGCAGCAACAGAGAAAGCGGCGGCGGTGACCGTTCGTCGCGAGGGTGACCAGATACGTGAGATTCACGTTCATTGTCACTGTGGAGAGACAATTGTCATCGACTGCGATTACGGTTCTGGAACGGTGCATTCAACGCACCAGCATATTGTCAGTCCGGCCCCTAAATTCCCCGGTCAGTGAGTAAAGAAAGTGGGTAGGAATTAGGAATTAGGAATTTTTATCCTGATTAATGAATATTTATCAAGGCAATGAATTCTAATGGTCTGTGAGTCATGGTGTTTTCCATTTTAAATCGAATCATGGTTGGCAAATTGCTGGTCTGCCTGGCCTTGCTGACCGGATGCCGGAGCGCTCCGCGTCCCGTTGCACAGACTCCGTCACCGACAATGATCCCTCAGTTTTTGGGGTCACCGGTCAGTTGTGACCCTTACGCCAGTTACCACACTCCGAATGTTGCTGCTTCCCCGGCAATCCCGCCGGCGCCAGCCAGTAATACGCCTCCTTCAGTTCCTCCAGCACAGGTGATGCAGACAGAGCCGGAGAAACTCCCGATCGCACAACAGCCGACACTCCCCACGCCCCAAACTGCTTCGACGCAGGACCCCCAGCAAGAGAATGCCCGCTGGACTTCCACAAACTGTCTGCCGACCGAGCCCGAGTGGAAGCAGGCCTTCGAAGAGCAGAATCAGGCGATGCAGTCTCGTCTCAGTGCGGTGGAGAAAGAACTCTCTGCTTCCAGAAATGAGATGCTGACGGTGAACACGGAACTGAAAGCCTCTCAGTCAAAAATCGGGGAACTGAATCAGAACCTGACTCACTGGCAAGGAGAAACGCGGCGTCTGGAAACGGAGATGAAAAGTCAGCAGCAGTCGGATTTGAAATCTCTCGACGATCTGGCGAATGCCGTCAATCTGCTCATTCAACAGCAGCGGAACGTCCGCGCCAGTCATGAGGAGAGGGTACAATGACCGAGCCGGGCTCTTCGGGATACGATCCGACTATTTCGCGACGGAATGCCCTGATTCAGTTGGGACTGATCTCACTCACTGTACCTGTTCTTGCGTTTGAGACTGGGTGTCACGCACTGGGACTGAAGCGTTCGAAATCAGATGAGGAAGAAGCGGTCGCCTGCCTGAATGCCGCGTCGTCGATTCCGCGCCGCATCTACATTGCAACGACGTCGTCACAACAACGGATCGTCGGAGGAGTGGAGCACCAGTTCGTTCTGGAAGTGGTTGCGGCGTTAAATAGTATTCCTAACTGTAACGCCATTCTTCTCCCGCCCTATTACCCGCTGGAAGCACTCGCCGGACCGGAGGGAATGCGACCTGGATTGTCAGAGATTCAGGACGCTTATGACCCGGACACCGCACTGGAAGAGATTTTGTTGATCGATGTCATCGAGATGCTGCCGTATCGTCCGATGCGATTACGCGCGGTACTGGAGCGCCGTCATATTTCAGACGGTACTCTCATTTCACGCGACCATCGCACATGGAACGCTCCGACCGATAACATTCCACTGGCTCCGGGGAAATTGAACCGGTTTCTGCTCAACCGCCCGCAACCGCTGGGACATGTGGAAGCAGAAGAAATGAGCCGTCTGAGCCCGCAAACATTCATGAGGGACGTCGCGAACCAGGTGGCCGCCGAATTAATGGTAACCCCATTCTGAACTCGACTTTCGCACCTTTCGTTGTGACGGAAGAAGACTCACGCAAAAGCGCCAAGGCGCAAAGAGTTTTTGTTTCGAAGAGGTGCTTGAATTCATGGCTTCCCAGTTCAAGTCACTGAGAAGACAAATCGATTGAATAAGGGGTGAGAATTCGTGACGATTGACATTTTTCAGAAGATGGGACCACTCATCCTTCGTTGCTGATGAAGGATTCGGAGTGTCCCAAAGGGGCAATCAAAGAGAACGGGTTGATACTGATCTTTGCGCCTTGGCGCCTTGGCGCCTTTGCGTGAGTCTTCTTTTGTTTTTTATAATAGTGCCTTGTCAGGCTTCAAACTGAGGGTTGTCTCACATGTTCCGCGGCTCGTTGGCCGCTCCCGTTTCGATTCTTCCACCTTAATTTTTTAATGCTGACGCAATAACATAGTTAAGTGCGAAAGTCGAACAGAGAGAAGTGTGGTCTCCTCACAGCTTTCGCCAGAGGAGTGATTCATCGATCTCGAGTTGTTTCATCGCGGGTTCGATAGCCATGCGGAATCGCTTGGCATCCACCGGATATCCTCGGGTCGGTTTCACGCCGTCGCATTGCTTTCCCCAAAAGAGGTTGAACTGGTCCATTGCCAGTTCGCGAACATACTTCGCAATGATTGAAGCACAGGCGACCGGAAGATGCTGTTCTCCCTTCATCTGAAATCGCAGTTCTGTGTTTCCGATGCGATATCGACTGATGACTCGTCCTTCTTCAAGACGGGTGATGAACAGGCCGTCTGCGATTTCCGCGAGCAGTTCGTCATAGCGATTCCGTCCGCCATGTTTATCTCCTACGAATAATGTCGGACAGGTTCCATCATCCTGCCAGACACGTTTCAGTAATGCTAATGCGAGTCGAGATAACGCCAGGCTTTTGTTACTTCCGATTGCGGTTGCTAATTGATTGAATCGCTCTTCGACAACAACATCTCCCTGAAGAGAACAGAGTGTCACCCCTGTCTGATTCATGCGTTCTATCAGCAAACCGGAAAGTTGATCAATGTGCCCGGCATCTGCCACGACAGGTAATAAGAGATCATCGTGATACCACGGGGCACACTTGGCAATATGGCCGTCGGCATTGCCGGTCAGGTGATTCCAGAGTTGATGGAAGGATTGAACAGGGACCCCAGCCGCACGCAGCAGTGCCAGCGCCGAGCGTTCTAAAGAGGCGAATCCCTGCTTGCCGACAAAGACCTGTTTCGAATCGGCGATATGCAAGCGTTGCCCGTTGTCTGTTCCCTGAGTGGAGACAATCGGAGTCAGCGCGGCTGGAAAATCAAATTCGGTCGCCAGACCCGGGACTTGCCAGCAGGTGACGGTTAACAGCAATGGCCCCAGATTCGGTCCATATCCTGCCTCATCCATTCCGATAAAGCTGCTTCGATCGGGCTTCACCTGTCCTGTTCACTTTCCTGAATCAAAATTCTTTAGAACTGTTGTTTCACTCCGGTCGTGGAACATCCACAAAATGAACGGGCATCAAGGTCTTCAGACGAGTGATTTCGAGCACTTCCTGAATATCATCCGACGGATTGTAAAGATGCACTTCCACCTCATGGGAACGTAATGAAGAGAGGAGCCCGAGGAGTCCGCTGGGAAGGAGTCGCACGCCGGTCAGGTCAAAAGCCAGAACATGGCAGTGCTGTTGTTCAATCAGTCGAATCAGTTCATCACGACACAGGGCAACGTTCACATCTCCAAGGATATCCCGACCACCAAATCCAACGACAGTCGTGAGCCCGGTTTGATAGACTTCAAGAATCGGTCTGGACATGACGGGTTCCCTTAAACACGTGTCGATGAGGTGTGAACCGGAAGTGTGCATTTCCTCTTATACATCTGGTTACACGAGAAAGGAAGCAGCGAACCGGATTCGGCTGAAGAGTTTGCGCATTGCTCTCTGACGTTCGTCGAACATATAGTGAGACATTATTCAGAGGGGATAAAATGTCCCCAGTTGGTCGGGCCGTACTGGAATTCTCCTTTAAGAAATCATTCCGTCTGTGATTCGCATGACTGATGATGACCTGATGATTCGAATTCAATCGGGCGACGAACAGGCGTTCGCCACGCTGGTCGATCGTTATCAGGGGATTCTCATCGGATTTTTCATGAAGAATACGCGGGACCTGCAACTCTCTGAAGATCTTGCACAAGAGACCTTGCTGAAAGTTCACAGTCAGGCGTGGGACTATCTGCCGACGGGGCGTTTTCGGGGATGGATCTTCCGAATAGCCCGAAATCATTTGATTGACAATGTTCGTCGTCGCTCGAATGATGCACTTGTCCGGTCACTGCATCACCATGCGAACAATGATGATGATCCGTTGGCGCGACTGGCCGCTGAGCTTCGGCCTCCGGAGCAGGAGATGGAGCAACAGGAATTCGTCCGGCTGGTGGATGAACTTCTGGAAGAAATCCCTGACGATCAGCGACAAACGTTTCTGCTGCATCACTACTCGGACCTGAGTCTGGCCGAAGTGGCGGAAATTACCGATGTTCCCATGGCGACCAGTAAAAGCCGACTCCGGCTGGCCCGGGAGAAACTGGCGGAAAAACTGCGATCCCGGGGAGTGAATCCTCCCGAAGAACTCCCCTTGGAGTCGTCGTGACGAAATTGCCGTAACAACCGTCAGGAAAAACGGTTTCAGCGAACAATCAATAACAGACATCCTCCTTCTCCCGAAGGAAACCCCATAAAATCGAACAGCGAGCCCAGAGAATGTGAACTTCGCCTCCCAAAAGAACGTTCTCCCTGAATGGCCCACTCATCAAGGGTAACGTTCCTTTTGAAGCGCGAGTCTGGCCGGTTCTGAGAGAGATGAACGATGGCGTACTTCAGTAGACTCACCGATATTATCACCTGCAATCTGACGGCGATCCTCAATCGTTGTGAAAATGCGGAGAAGGCCCTGGAACAGATTCTTTCCGAAATGCGGGAAGGAGTGGCCGGGGCCGAACGATGTGTTCGAACCGCTCTGACCAATGTTTCCCGCCTGGAAGAAGAGATCGAGACGCATCGACTGCAGGTGAACAGCTGGATCTCCCGCGCTCAAGACCATCTTCAAAAGGGGGAGGAAACGGCGGCTCGGGAGTGCCTCCGACGGAAACTGGAAATCGAAGACCTGATTGCCGGTCTCGAACAGCAACTTCAGGCCGCTATCGGAACGCGAGACCATCTGCAAACGATGATGAATGCCCTGCAAGCCCGCGTGGCTGAGGCGTACCGTCGTTTGAAAGAACTTCGGGGGGAATTTGCGGCGTCCGTTTCGGCAACTGCTGCTTCTCACAAAGGAACCGGATCCTCTGAAGAAGGGGCGAATACCCACTCCGACCGGGTCGACGCGGAACTGGAAGAACTCCGCAAGCAACTCAATCGTTGATTTCCACGAGGCCTTTTCGAAGATGGAAAAGGCCTCGGGAGGGGGAGGCTCCCGCCGAGCCGCAAACGATGGAAAGCGATCCCTTTGCGCGCGGCTCAGCAGGAGCTTCGCCCTCCCGGAACCCTCAGGAACGGGGAGCTATGCGGGTGTCGGAGTTGATTTGAACGTGATCCGTCATGGTGGTCTGCGTGCCCGTCGGATGTGAGCCCACAGGTTCTGAAAAAAGCTGTAAAACCGTCCGCCCGACAATGATACGGTCCCCGGTCGACAGAACGACCGGCGTTGTTATACGGCGAGAGTTGAACAAGGTTCCGTTCCGGCTTCGCAAATCGCTGAGCATCACTTTCTCGTCAACAACGTCAATCCGGCAGTGCTGACGGCTGACCTGAACGTCGTCGAGAACAATCTGACACTGACGGTCCCGCCCGATGAATTGTGGAAACTCGTTAAGAGAAACCATTCGACGGTGTCCGGAAGTTTGTGTAATAACCAGCTGCAACCGAAGCGGAGAAATCCCGGCGATGGAAGGATTTGGGGAAAGCATCGTCATTTCAATCTGGAAGGAATTCGTCAAACCCTACGCATGAGGTTTGACGGATCTGGCAAGGGGGGAAAAGGATGACCTGAGGAAAGGTCACTTTGCTGGCGGGATCCGCAGAGGGAAGGGGGAGCTGGCATGGAGACACTGAGTCTCAGTGTCGATTTTATCAGCCGCCAGATCGTTCGCAAGAGAATAGAACCGAAAACAGACGGATTTCTCATTCGTCTGCGGACGGAAGAGAGGACGGCTCCGCTCCTACACGACGGAAAGGGCTCAGCCGGAGTGACGTAGTCTATTGTCCGGCAAGACAATGCAGCATCAGTGAATTGCCGGAACAGGAAATTCTGTTACGATTGAGTGCACAGGGATGTCGTGTCCTTGTTTTATGCAAATTTTCACCCCATCTGATCAACTGTGTGACGAAGTCCATCCTGGACATGCGTTCGTCGCTGGTCGTTGGATTGAAAGCTGTTCAATTTGAAGTCTGTTCAGGAGTTTCACGGGAGAGCGAATTTCCGGTGAATTTTTGTTCAGACTTGCAGTGACGACCTGAACGAATTCAGGCCGTTATCTTCGTGAAGTTTTCTGTTTCTGAAACATGATGCAGTCTTTGGAAGCATTAATCTGCTGGATTCTTCTACAACTGACGGGACGCTTTGTGCGTACCGGACAGCTTGGGGATGTCTGCGCCGATTCAGTGCGACCGGGGCGGTTCCGGATCAGTCCGGGATTTTCTCTGAAGTCGTCGACGGGGTTCCATTTTTCTGTCTGGGGTGACCCTGCCAGAAGCCTGGGACTGACGATGTTCTCGCGGTCAAGATCGCATGCGCGTTCTCTACCGGAAGACGACGACACAGGGAAGGTCTGGCTGGAACAACCGAATCCATTTCACGTCTCCTGCTCCTGAATTGCAGCTTGAATTCGACGGTGACGATCTGACATGCCTTCCCGGTCATCATCCGGGTGATGGTTCTTCTTCGAATACAGATTCGAAAGTCGAACGATGCCTCCTTTTGTAATCGCTGCGATCGCTCTGGCGATCGGTCTTCTTTTGGGCTACTTCATCGATTACCTGATCAAGGCCAAGTCCCATAAATCTGCTGAAGAAATCATCAAAGACGCCGAACGTCGCGTGGAAGACATCGCGAGAAAAAGCGAGCTGGCCGCGAAAGATGAACTGATCGAACGAAAGAAAAAAGTCGATCGGGAACTCGACAAGATCCGTGAAGAAGTCCGTCAGCAGGAACGGGCTCTCGACAAGCGGGAAACCTCTCTGAACGACGTTGAATCGAACCTGAAAAAGCGGGAACGAATGGTCGAACAGCAGCAGCAACGCTATGCCGAACGGGGCAAAGTGATTGAAAACCGCGAGCGCGAACTCGAGCGAATGCTGCAAGAGGAGCAGGACGAACTCTTCAAAATCAGCGGGCTGAACAAACAGGACGCCGAAGAGCGACTGCTGGAACGGCTCGACAAGAAACTGAAGAACGAAACCGGCGCCTTGATCCTGAAGCATCAGCAGGAACTTAAACAGGAGCAGGAGAAACTGGCCCGCGAGATCATCGGGATGGCCGTTCAGCGCTATGCTTCAACACACACGTCGGAAACAACCGTCTCTACTGTCGACATTCCGAACGATGAAATGAAGGGGCGCATTATCGGTCGCGAAGGACGCAACATTCGGGCCTTCGAGAAAGAGACCGGCGTTGACGTGATTGTTGATGACACGCCCGGCGTGGTGGTTGTTTCGGCGTTCGATACTGTGCGTCGTGAAATCGCTAAAATCTCACTCAACAAGCTGATTCAGGACGGTCGAATTCACCCCGCCCGAATTGAAGAAATCGTCAAAGAGACTGCCCGGGAGATGGATGACCGGATTATGCAACTCGGACGGGAAGCTGCAGAAGAAGCGGGCGTTCCGGGGCTTCATGACAAACTGCTCTATATGATGGGGCGCATGAACTTTCGAGTCAGCTACAGCCAGAACGTGTTGCGCCATTCCATTGAAGTGGCTCATCTCACCGGCATGATGGCAGAACAACTCGGGTTGGACGCCGATCTCGCTCGACGGTGCGGATTCACTCACGATATCGGGAAAGCAGCCGATCATGAGATGGAAGGGGGACACCCTGCGATTGGTGCCGATTTTCTCAAGCGTTACGGCGAACCGGCGGAAGTGGTCCATGCCGCATTCGGACACCATGACGACATCCGTCCCGAGTATGTTTACACCGTCCTCACTGCAGCCGCGGATGCCTGTTCTGCCTCCCGTCCCGGTTCCCGTCGGGAGACTCTCGAAAAGTACATTCGTCGTCTGGAAGAGCTGGAAGCGATCGCCTGTGGATTTCCCGGCGTCAACGAAGTGTATGCGGTTCAGGCCGGACGTGAAGTACGCGTGATTGTCGATCCGAAACAGATCAACGATCGGGGAGCCGCAAAAATGGCCCGGGAGATTGCTCAGGCCGTCGAAGAAAACATGACCTACCCTGGCGAAGTGAAAGTGGTCGTCATGCGGGAAGTCCGCTCCATCGGGGTCGCGAAGTAGGAGGGGAACTTCTTTCGGAATCAGGGTTTATGATTGATTCAGGAAGAACAATTTTCGGGAGGGCGAAGCTCCTGCTGAGCCGTGCGCAAGATCACGTTTTCCATGGTTTGCGGCTCGGCAGGAGCATCGCCCTCCCATATCACTTTCAATAAAGCGACAGCCCTGTGTTCGGAGGGCAGACGTAATTCCTGGTTGAATTAAGGGAGGGCCCGGGGCAGTTCATCATCTCTGCACTCGGGTGTACAATCTGGGTATGGCACAAAACGATTACTATCAGGTGTTAGGGGTTCCACGCGACGCGACTGCGGAACAGATTCGCAAGGCGTTCAAGAAGATCGCACGCGAGAACCACCCCGACGCGAAAAAAGATGATCCCGTTGCTGCCGAAGTTTTCAAGGCGGCTGCCGAAGCGTACGACGTTCTTGGGGATGAGGATAAACGGAAGAAATACGACCAGTTCGGCTCCAACTGGAAGCACTTCAAAGAGGGACAGACCCCTTACGGAGGGGGTGGAGGGAACCCGTTTCGAAGTGGCGGGCCGGTCGATGTCGACCTTCGCGACCTGTTCGGCGGCAAAGGGGCCGTTGACCTGGAGTCGCTGTTCGGAGGAATGTTCGGAGGGGGAGGTCGTTCCGGAGGAGCCACATCAGGCTGGGGACGCTCTGCTCCCCGGGCTGAACGAGGTCAGGATCTCACCGCGACCATTCGGGTTCCATTTCAGACAGCGGCCGTGGGAGGAAACTTTGACCTGAGTCTCGAACGGGAGGGAAAACTGGAAGTCCTCTCGATCAAAGTCCCGGCGGGTATCGACGATGGGCAGACCATCCGACTCGCTGGCCAGGGAGAACCCGGGTATCACGGAGGACCAGCAGGGGATCTGCGAGTCACGATCAATATCGCCCCCCACCCCTACTTTCGCCGCGAAGGTCGAAACATTCTTGTCGAGGTTCCCGTCACTATTACGGAAGCCGCACTCGGCGCGAAACTGGATGTTCCGACACTGACTGAAGGAACCGTGACCATGACACTTCCTCCCGGAACCTCCTCAGGGGCGAAGCTCCGCCTGAAGGGGAAGGGAATCGACTCTCCCAAGTCTGGCGGCAAAGGGGATCAGATGGTCGTGATCAAGATCGTTCCTCCGAAACATCTGGACGAAGCATCACAAAAACTGCTCGAAGAGTTCGCAGAAAAGAACCCGACTTCTCCACGTGCCTCACTTTGGACGTAACGAACAGTTCTGGCCAGGTGAGAGAAAACCACGAATCAATTGAATCGCACGAATTCCCTGATCAGCGTCGCTGAGGAATTCATTCGTGAGATTCGTCCGATTCGTGAGTTCCTGGATTCTTGAAAACGCTTCCCAGCAGTTTGTCGGTTACCCCACCTGCGGCTGCTGCTGAGTGACGCAGTGAATTGCTCCCAGTCCCCAGACGAGATCGGTGCAATCAATTCCCACCACCTGTCGTCCGGGGAACAACTCGCTCAGAATATTCAGAGCAATCTGATCTTTGTCGCACCGGTAAGTTGGAACGAGAACCTTCCCATTGATAATCAGAAAGTTCGCGTAGCTTGCCGGAAGCCGAGTGTCTTCGAAATAGACCGGGTCTGGCATCGGGATGGTCACGATGTCGAACGGTCTTCCGGAAACATCCGTCAACGTTCGCAGTCGCTTCAAATTCTCCTGTAATGGAAGCGCGTTGTCGTCGGATGAGTCCTCTTCAGTGGCGGTGACGATGGTTCGCTCACTGACAAATCGGGTGATATCGTCGATATGCCCATCCGTATCGTCCCCGACAATGCCGTCTCCCAGCCAGAGAATTTTCTGAACGCCAAGGAATCTCTTCAGACGTTCTTCAATCTCCTCGCGACTCAATGTCGGATTTCGATTGGGATTCAGAAGACAGGATTCGGTCGTCAGCAGCACACCGGCCCCATTGACATCAATGGAACCTCCTTCCAGAATCATTCCCCCTTCAAAAATCGGTTCCTGAAATTCCGCCCCGATTCGGCCGGGAACCTGATTATCCAGATCATACGGAGGATACTTGTCTCCCCAGGCGTTATATCCCCACTTAGTGAGCGCCCGTTCCCGCTTGCCGTTCACATCCCGGACCACATAAATCGGTCCGTGATCCCGAACCCAGGCGTCATTCGTGGGATTCAAATGGAACCGAACCCGCGACATCGGGACCTGCGATTCCCTCAGAACCACCTCCACTTGGCTGGCCATCTGCGCGTCGGCAACATTGATCCGGACGAGTTGAGAACCGCAGATCTCGCGTGCTATTTCTCCAAAAACCGCAGGGACCGGATCGAATTTCCCCGGCCACGACTCTTCTTTATGGGGCCAAGAAAGCCAGACCGCTTCCTGTGGTTCCCATTCCGCTGGCATCCTGTAACCCAACTCTCCCGGAGCACTTATATTGGACATTTCTTCTTCCACATGATCGCATTCAACTGATTTGCAAACGCCGTCGCGGCGTCTCCGGTTTCGTCACCACACGAGTGCCAACATGAACCCTATGCAGACGGGCGGAAAAGCTCGCCATTTGAATGCGTCTTTGCCATTTGTTGCAAGTGATTTCTGCAAAACACTTTCTGTGAAGCACTCTCGCCAGTCGGGCTTCCCGTAAAATTTCAGATGGCGTAACTTGTTTCTCGGCACCCGTGTCGCTTATACTCTCCCGCTTCCAAAAATGGAACTGGCCCATGTTCTCGAACTGCCGCGTCGCAATTCGGGGTGGCGCCTCGCCGTATTAGTTGCCATTCAGCCTCAATGTGTGCATGATGAAATGCCCATGTTGATCGCATTCAGGCGCGGAGTGTTAGGGTTATGAAGGTTCGATCAAGCGTGAAACGGGTCTGCGAACACTGCAAGACCGTTCGCCGTAAAGGAAAAAACTACGTGATCTGCTCGGCGAATCCTCGCCACAAGCAGCGTCAGGGATAATGTTGATTGTACGCGGTTAGGAAGTAGGAAACATGCCTCGTGTTCTCGGGGTTGATATCCCCAACGATAAGCCAACTCGTATTTCGCTCACTTACCTGCTGGGAGTGGGAGATGTTCGTTCGTTGGAGATTTGCCGGACCTTGAGTCTGGATCCACAGCGCCGCGCCCGCGAGTTGAGCGATGACGATATTCAGCGCATCAATGCTCTGCTCGACGGCCAGTTCGTCGTTGAAGGGCAGTTGCGTCGCCAGACAGCCGAAAATATTGCTCGTCTGAAGTCGATTCAGTGCTACCGTGGCATCCGGCATCGTCGTGGTCTCCCTGTTCGTGGACAGAACACGCAGTCGAATGCCCGAACCCGCAAAGGGGTCAAGAAGACCGTTGCCGGGAAAAAGGGTGTTAAGGATATGCGTCACTAAGGGGGAAATGCCCTTGGTCTGGTGGGGTACTGGGGGTCATTTGCGAGGCATTCCTCGTTGTGGCGATCGTCTCCCGTCTTTCGCATGATGTCAATAAAAGTGACTCGTCCGCACGAAAACAGTGCTGGGCGTTGTCGAAAAACGTTTGAAATTCTCCGCACTGATGTGCTGTGCGGTTTTGTCTATCGCATTTTTTGAGTGTGCGCGTCTCCGAAGGGGTGAGTTTGTGGCCAAGGTGAAGCAGAAGAAAAAAATTCGTCGCAACGTAACCCGGGGTATTGCCCACATCAAAGCGACGTTCAACAACACAACTGTCTCGATTGCAGACACGAACGGCGAAGTTCTTTGCTGGGCGTCCGCAGGGACAGTCGGTTTCAAAGGCTCTCGTAAAAGCACGCCATTCGCTGCTCAGCGTGCCGCTGAAACCTGTGCCGATCGTGCTCGCAAATTCGGAATTCGTGAACTGGAAATCCGGGTCAAAGGCCCCGGTTCAGGCCGCGAAAGTGCCATCACCGGTTTGCAGGTCGGTGGAATTTCTGTGAAATCAATCGAAGACGTCACACCGTTGCCGCACAACGGGTGCCGTCCTCGCAAACGCCGTCGCGTCTGATTAAAACAGTTGAACGTTTGAGACTCTCTTAACTGGATTCTCAGGCGTAATGTCGTCAAGAGATCGTGGTCCACGGACAGGGGTTGGCAGTCTCGCCCGAAACCGTCTGGACGTCATGAAGCAGACTGTGCCATTGCTAAAGAGGAAGCTTATCCAATGAGAATTCGCTGGCGAAATCTCGAATTACCGAGTCGTGTCAATCCTGTTGCCGAGACATTCACATCAACCTATGGTGCGTTTGTTGCGGAGCCGTTTGAACGTGGATTTGGACACACGATCGCAAACAGTCTGCGTCGCATCCTCCTTTCCAGCCTGGAGGGAAGTGCTGTGACTCGCGTGAAAATCGCGGGGATTCAACACGAATTCACCACGATTCCCGGAGTTGTCGAAGACATCACCGATATCTGTCTGAACCTGAAATCGCTGGTTGTCAAGAACTACAGCAGCACCGCAAAAACATTGCGAATTGAACGCCACGAACGAGGCGTTGTGACTGGTGCCGACGTGATCACTGACGATCAGGTCGAAGTGATCAACAAAGATCTGATCATCGCCACGATGACAGACGATGTTCCACTCAGCATCGAACTGACTGTCGAGAACGGTCGTGGTTACATTCCGGCGACTGAAGCCTACGAGAAGAGCCCGGAACTTGGAATCATTCCACTGGATTCCGCATTTTCTCCAGTGACTCGTGTTCGTTACAAAGTGGAAGAGACCCGTGTCGGTCAGCGAACCAACTATGACAAGCTGACACTGGAAATCTGGACAGACGGCACCGTGAAGCCGGACATGGCTCTGGTTGAAGCCTCCAAGATTCTCCGGAAGCACCTGAATCCATTCATCAACTATCAGGAACCAGGCCCGGAATTGCCACCGGAAGCCGGCCTGAAGGGAATGCTCGAGGCGACTGGTTATTCACCAATCGATCTCGAGCTGGAAGACAAGCTCAACCAGAGTCTCGCGGAACTGAACCTTTCAGTTCGAGCAACAAACTGCCTGGAATCCGAAGGGATCACCAGTGTCCGTGACCTGGTCGGTCGCTCTGAAGATCAGTTGCTCACCGTTCGGAATTTCGGTGAAACAACTCTGTTCGAAGTTCGTGAAAGACTTGGCGAGATCGGGTTACGATTGGGAATGCGTGTCCCAGATCGGTTGAAAAAGCAATCAAACAGCTAAGGGCGCCCTTGAGAGAGGTGAGTCGACAGGCGTTCGACGTCATCTGGGCTCCCCCGGGCATTTTGCACCGTACTTTGTTTATTACAACATTTGGATGATAAGTCATGCGACATCGCGTTAAAGGCCGGACACTCGGTCGTAATGCCAGTCACCGGAAAGCCATGTTCAAAAACATGGCTGCGAGTCTGATCAAGACCGCCCGGATTGAAGACACAACTGCCGAAGGGGCTCCTAAAGTCGCAGGCCGGATCATTACGACCGTGCCGAAAGCAAAGGAACTCCGTCCGTTCATCGAGAAGCTGATCACACTGGCCAAGAAAGCTCTGCCACACGAAGAGGCAGCAGCACAGTTCGCCACCAGTGCTGAGCGTGGCAGTGACGAATACAAGACCTGGCGTGATTCCGATCAGTGGAAACAGTGGGTCAAAGCGAAAGCTCCCGCTGTTGACGCCCGTCGGCGCGCCTTTGCCGCACTTCGTGATAAGCGTGCTGTCACGATTTTGTTTGCAGATCTCGCTCCACGGTTTGCTGAACGGCAGGGTGGTTATACTCGTATCGTGCGATTGGCAAAACCACGTCTCGGTGATGCCGGAGAACGGGCACTGATCGAGTTCGTTGGCGAACGTGATCGTGTTTCCGCACGGCCAACAGCTCCGGTTGTTGTTGCACAATCCACAGCGGAAGCGGCCGCCGAGTAATCACGGTATCGATAATTGATTCATCAGGTTGAGCGATTTTTTAATCGCTCAACCTGATTTTGTTTTGTGGTCATCTCACCGGAACAGAGTCTAAGATGAGATGGTCGTTTGCAGCGTTTCCAGTCTCTGAACACGAGAACTCATGTCCTCTCCTGTTCTTCTGATTGATAATTACGACAGCTTTGTCTTTAATCTTGCCCGCTACTTTCAAGAGCTGGGGTTGGAGACGGATGTTTGCCGAAATGACGCCCGATCTGTTGCTGAGATCCTGGCCTCCCCGCCTGCGGCCATTGTTCTGTCCCCCGGCCCGTCAACTCCAGAGGCCGCCGGTATCTGCATTGAATTGATTCAAAAAGTGCAGGGGACAGTTCCGATTTTTGGGGTCTGTCTTGGGCATCAGGCAATCGGCGCCGCACTGGGGGGACACGTTCTGCGTGCGCCTGAACCGGTCCATGGACGCCGTTCCATTGTTGAACATGATGGCACCGGGTTGTTCGAGAACTGCCCCATTCCGCTCTCGGTGGCTCGCTACCATTCTCTCATCGTCGATCGAGCGACACTGCCGTCATCACTCCACGTCACGGCATCGACCACCGACGGTCTGATTATGGGACTCGCTCATAACTCCTGGCCGTTATTTGGAGTTCAGTTTCACCCGGAATCGATTCTGACTGAGCAGGGACATCGGATTCTGTACAACTTTCTTCGGCTGTCTGGGGTGAAGATCGGTGTCGAGTTTGAAGAACTCTCCGGAGAAGGAGACTCCCTGCATACTGCCCGACAAGATGCCGACTTTTACCAGCAGGAACCGTTCCCCGATTCTTTCAGACCATCGTGAATCAGGCCATCGTGAAAAGAAGAGAGGCAGCGAGTCGGTTTCGAACGGGATCAACATCTTCTATTATGTTCACCGTTCGCAGAATTCGTCTGCGTACGGCAAATCCCCGTGAAGGTTGAACTGAGACCATGAACCGAAATGCTCGAATCGGTTTGATCCTGTTTACGGTGTATCTGGCATTCTATGCCGCGTTTGTCGGCCTGAATGCATTCTCTCCGGAGACGATGGCGCAGACACCGATTCAGGGAATTAATCTGGCAACCGTCTACGGATTTGCCCTGATTCTTCTGGCGTTGCTGCTCGCGTTAGCTTATGGGGCACTTTGCTCACTGCTGGGAAACGGAAACGATTCTTCTTCCCGAAGCGACCGCTGATTTTTCATTACTTGATTTCTGAAACGTCCTGATCACCGGTTCAACTGCGGTTGTCCCAGCTTTCTCCCGGAAGGATACGCTTCGTGATTTACGAACCTAGCTCGATTGCCGTGATCATCTTCTTGATGTTTGTCGGCGCGACGATGGGACTGAGCTTCTACCTGGGACGCCGGGGCCAGTCATCTCAGAGCTATTTTGCGGCTCATGGGCAAATTCCCTGGTTCATTAACGGAATCGCGTTTGCTGGCGACTACCTGTCGGCCGCGTCGTTTCTCGGCATTTGCGGCATGATTGCCTTTTACGGGTACGACGGTTTTTTGTACTCGATCGGGTATCTCGCCGGTTGGGTCGTGGCTCTATTTGTTGTCGCCGAACCACTCAAACGGCTCGGGAAGTTCACCTTTGCCGACGCGCTGGACGCCAAATTCCATTCACGCGGAATCAAGCTGACGGCCGGAATCAGTACGCTGGCCGTCAGTCTGTTTTATCTGATTCCGCAAATGGTTGGAGCCGGGGTTCTTGTTCAGCCGCTTCTCGGACTCAGCCATTGGCAGGGAGTGACTCTGGTCGGAACGGTTGTCATCTTCATCGTTGTTTCGGCGGGAATGGTCTCGACCACTTACGTGCAGTTTTTCAAAGGGGGCATGCTCGTCCTCTTCAGTCTGATTCTCACCGTCATGATTCTGAATCAGGGATTTTCCGTGCAACAGGGAGGAATCGACGGCCATGTCTTCCGCACACTGGGACCGGCCACAGATGAACAACTCTCCGATGCAAACTGGCTCTCCGAACAATTGGGAACCCCCGCCGTTCCGGTTCCAGATGTTGATTGGAGTAATCTGAACTTCTACCGCACACGCATTTCAGAAACCGGTCAGGTGTTGACGTGGAGTCTGGAACCGAATGAAGCGGGACAATTGCTTTTGAGGGAGGCCCAGACTTTCACCAGAACGCAGGACGGAAACATTCTGGTCAACGGTCTTCCGAAAGGGAGAAAGAGGGGAGAACCGGAACTTCACCCGGTTGGTTTTCTCAGTAAATTGTCTGGCGAAAGAACCAGTACCGGTCCTCTCAATCCCGTGTCTTACCTTCAGGAACTGCATGGGGCCGAAGTTGTGCAATGGCCCAGTCGCGTTGTCAAAGAAACAGATGGCAGCACGACGACCGTGTTCTTTCAGAAGGTCACTTCCGGGGCGCAACTGTTGATGCCGGGGAATCACCCCACGTTCAAGGGAATTCACAGCGACCAACTGACGGACAAGGTCAACTTCATCTCTTTGATGCTCGCCTTGTTCTGTGGAACCGCATCGTTACCGCATATTCTCATTCGCTATTACACCGTGAAAGACGAAGTGAGTGCCCGAAAGAGTACGATTGTCGGCATCGGGGCCATCGGGTTCTTTTATATCCTGACGCTGTATCTGGGACTGGGGGCGATGGTCAGCGGGGCACTCGATGTCACCGATTCGAACATGGCCGCTCCGCTGCTGGCCAAAAGCATGAACGAATGGCTCTTCGCGATCATTTCGGCCATTGCCTTCACAACGGTTCTTGGAACGGTCAGCGGGTTGATTCTTGCTTCCAGCGGAGCCATTACACATGACTTGCTCGCTTCGGTGGGCAAGCTAAAACTGACCGACTCACAACAGGTTCGAGTCGCCAAGTTCGCTTCCGTCATCATTGGCGCCATTGCCATCGTTCTGGGAATTGTCTTTGAAAAGTTGAACGTGACTTATCTGGTTGGTTGGGCGTTCAGTGTCGCGGCGTCGGCGAATCTTCCTTCACTCGCCATGATGCTGTTCTGGAAAGGAACCACGAAACAGGGAGTGATCGCTGCGGTGACCGTGGGAATGACCTCGTCGCTGGCCTGGATTCTGTTGAGTGAAGACACGTTCAAAAGTGTTTATGGACTCGACCCATCGCTCGCACTGGTCCCGTTCAGTCAACCGGGAATTGTCACGATTCCACTAGGCTTTCTGACGTTGATTGTGGTTTCCCTGCTCACCCGAAAACCAGCAGGATCGACGGTGTCGGGCGTCGCCTGATCACCGGGGCATTCGCTTTCTTGAAGATGCGTTATGGTGACGCGTTCCAGGAGGGCGAAGCTCCCGCTGAGCCGTATGAAAGATCACGCTTTTCCGTTGTTTGCGGCTCGGCGGGAGCCTCGCTCTCCCGATTTGATTCGCCTGTATCTAACAGGTGAAAGCCCTGGCCAGGCCTCAAAAACGCTACTCGACCGCTGGAAGTAGTTTTGTCTATACTCCCCACCTGAGATTCAGGGCAGGTATGATTTCACAGAATCATGCAACAGGCAGGAAAGACATCGATGTCCATTGCAAAAACGATTCACGAAAAACTTTCAGAGATGGCGGCCGACAATCTCTGGTGGAGCTGGCAACCGGAAGTCACGGCAATTTTCCGGGAGATCGATTCCCAACTCTGGACGAAGCTGTCACATAATCCCATTCTGCTCCTTCGGGAATACACTCCCGAAAAACTGGAACTGCGTGCTCGCGGAGAAGTGCTGCATTCCCGTATTAACGCCGTCTATCGCGACTGGCGGGAATACATGGAATCACGCGAGACCTGGGGAGACACACACGCCGGCGTTCTGGGGTTTCGTCCTGCGGCCTATTTCTCCGCCGAATTCGGTCTGCATGAATCGTTTCGCATTTACTCTGGCGGTCTGGGAGTTCTCGCCGGCGATCATATGAAAAGTGCTTCCGACCTGGGAATTCCTCTGGTCGGAGTTGGCTTGTTCTACAATGAAGGCTACTTCACACAACAGGTCGACAGTGATGGCTGGCAGCGCGAAGAATATTCACTCGCAGACCCGAACGACCTGCCCATTAAAGAGGCCACTGTCAACGGTCAACCGGTCATCATCTCGTTGCAGACCCGATCAGGTGATATCCACGCCAAGGTCTGGAGATTGGATGTTGGTCGCGTTCCGCTTTACCTGCTCGATTCCAATATCGAGCAGAACTCCCCGGAAGACCGTAAACTGACGGCACGTTTATACGGAGGAGATCACCGCACCCGAATCCGTCAGGAACTGTTGCTGGGAGTCGGTGGCGTCAAGGCATTGACCGCACTGGGAATCAAGCCCCGTGTGATTCATATGAATGAAGGGCACTCCGCCTTTGCTCCGCTGGAGCTGATCCGGATGCGGATGCAGGATGACGGGCTTTCCTTTGATGACGCCCTGCGCGACACGGCAGCGATGGGGGTCTTCACCACGCATACTCCCGTCCCGGCCGGACACGACCGCTTCGATGGCGGTTTGATCGAAGAGCATCTCGGACCACTCCGCGACGGATTGCGACTCGATTATGAAGGGCTCATGGGATTGGGGCGAATTGACCCGCATAACCACGGGGAAACGTTCTGTATGACCGTTCTGGCATTCAAGACGAGTCGCCGGGCGAATGCGGTTTCGAATTTGCATGGCGTCGTCAGTCGCCGTATGTGGCGGAACCTGTGGCCATGGCGCAGCGAAGATGAAATTCCCATCGGACACATTACCAACGGCGTGCATGTCAGCACCTGGCTTGCTCAACAGATGCAGGATCTTTACGACCGCAATCTTCCGGCCAAATGGCAATCACAATCTGCCGAACCAGATGTCTGGGCGGAGTTCCATAAAGTCAAATCGACCGAACTCTGGGAAACCCATCAGGCGTTGAAGAATCGTCTGATTCTGCACGCCCGATACCGACTCACACGACAGGCGAAACGATACGGGCTGAGTGGCGAAGTTCTCGAGGCATTCCAGAATATTCTTGATCCACAAAACCTGTTGATCGGATTTGCCCGCCGGTTTGCTCCCTATAAACGGGCCGACCTGTTGATGCGTGATCTGAATCTTCTGGAGTCGATCATTAACGACTCTGACCGACCGGTGCAGTTCGTCTTCGCCGGGAAAGCTCACCCTGCCGATGAGTTCGGCAAACAGATCATGCAGCGAATTTACCGGATGTCGCAGGAACCATCGTTTCGAGGGAAAATCGTCTTTCTCGAAGACTACGACATCAGCCTGGGGCGGTATCTCGTTCAGGGGGTGGATGTCTGGTTGAACAATCCGAGACGACCGCTGGAAGCCTCCGGAACCAGTGGACAGAAAGTAGTTCTCAATGGCGGCCTGAATCTGTCGGTTCTCGACGGCTGGTGGGCGGAAGCCTATGACGGCATGAACGGCTTCGCCATTGGTGATGGCCTGATTCACGCCAATCAGGATATCCAGGACGAGCGCGACGCCCAGTCTCTGATGCAGGTTCTCCAGAACGAAGTCATCCCGTTGTACTACGATCGCAATCAGGACGATTTGCCTGAGGAATGGATCCGCCGCATGAAACGGGCGGTGACCACGCTCGGCTGGCGATTTAATGCCGATCGTATGGTCATGGACTACGTTCGTGAAGCCTACATTCCCGCTGCCGGAAGCACCTCCTGCAGCATGACCATCATTCCGTAACAGATCGGCAGATTGACCTGTGCCCCGGCTCGCAAGGTCGTGCCGGCAATGCCATTTCTACTGGCGGCACAGGTCGCAGGCCAAATGTACGGCCGGTGTTGAGCGGGTCCTTCAAGGGCCAGTCGCCCAGAGCTTTCCCGCCAGTTGTGCCTGAAGTGCTTTCAAGAATTCAGGAACCACGAATCAAGCGAATCTCACGAATTTCCTCATTGGTATCCATGAGAAATTGATTCGTAAGATTCGCTTGATTCGTGGTTTTTCTCTTCACCTGGTCAGCTCCGAAGCGTTTGAACCAGTCGAATGATCACAATAAAACCAGTTCCCTGATTTGCAGGGAGAATTGGCAGACCAATTCGAAATGGATTTGGTTCGATCCGCCGTGCGACGAACAGTGTTCTTCTGTCGAAAAGTGCCCCTCAAAAAATAAAAGCGAGTGAAGATGACTAGGGGCGTGGGCGCTCGCCCGGGATGATCCAACAAGGACCGCCCCGGCCACACCCCCAGTCATACATCGCTCGCTTTTGAGGAAAGAGAAGAAAGCAAGCACTGTGCCGGGAAAATGCTTAATTCTGAAAAAGATGTAACCCGTTTCTGTTAAATTCTTTGTGTTGTATGCGATCGTTTTGAATAGAGTCGGTCCCGAGACCTCTGCTAACGATGCAAGCATCCCTGTCAAGAACATGCCTGTTTGCGCATCAGCCTCAAAACCACTTTTCTCCACACAACCTATTTGCCGCAGTTTGTTGGCTTTTCCTTGCTGATGCATTCTGTGGGAATTCTCACTGCAATCGATGAATTCGGTAAAACCGGAATATTCCCACAAGTTCCAAGCCGATCTGTTCGATAACTGAGTAGGACGGATTGGACCTATTTGCAGTGGTGCGGAAGAACTCTGTGCCCACCAACTCCGCAGAGGTCATCGCAGCACTTGGAGGCGATCGGATGGCAACCTGGACACGTCGTATCAAACGATGGGCTCTTGCGAGCGTATTACTGCTGGCAGTCGTTCCCAGCAGTGGTTGCTACGGCACGTATTTATACCTGTTGAAAGATGCCGCGATTGGCGGCTGGTTCTTCGGATCGACTTTGCCGATTCCGGTGAGCCCTTACTTCAGTCAGAAAATTGAAGACACCTACTGGGAAGAGGAACGCTACAAGCGTGTTCCGATTCTCGATCCGATAGAAGGGGAGAATGCTCCTCTCTTCTGTCTGGATCCCCCACAACCAGACGAAGTGATGCGGGCGTTGCCGGACGATGTGGCAGGAGGGGTTCCCTTCCTGGCCGAAACATTCCGCAACAACGTCCGAATCGTAGTGGAGAAGATCGTCGATCGTGTGGACGAGCCACGCTTCTTCCCACAGGTCGGGCCAGCCCGACTGCATCACTGCCACTACAAGTGCACGGTCTACTTCGAGAAGACCATTCGCTCCAGCTGGCCGGTTCCGTTCACCCATGTTGATCAGGTGGAAGAAGTGGTTTATATCGACCATGACTACCTGATCCGGGTCGCCGGTCCCCGTGGGGGATGATGAGACCGTCTCAATGAGACAGCCATCATTGATGAAGACCAAAGAAAAGCCCGACCGGAGCACGGTCGGGCTTTTTTGTTGGAACAGTCATTGGAATAAGCATTTGTCGGGAAATTCAAAATTCGTGACAATTTAGCGGTCTAATAAGTTGAGAGGATCAGGGTCCAGAACATCAAGCCCGCGGCCTCTCACGGCTGCACCCCGCTGATTTCAGGACTGTTCCGATGGCTCGCAGGGGAAAGCCGGGACTGCTAGGATGTTCCACCTCTAAATTGGTGAAATCTACGAAGGATCATGGCATGCGTCGGTTTTTTATTGCCGGTAACTGGAAGATGAACACCACCCGTCAGGACGGAGTGGCACTGGTTCAGGCGTTGATCGAAGGGGCGAAATCCGCCACCGTGACGGTCGACGTCCTCGTCGCTCCCCCCTTTCCGTACCTGATTCCCATTGTTGAGGCTGCTGCCGGAAGCGGGATTGTCGTCGGCGCCCAGAATGCCTCACCGGAAGCTCCGGGAGCATTCACCGGTGAAGTGGCGCTGGACATGCTGATCGATGCTGGAGTGAAATCAGTGATCCTCGGGCATAGCGAACGTCGCCAGTTCTACGGAGATACTGACGAAATTATTAACCGTAAAGTCATTGCTACACGAGAGAAGGGTCTGCAGGCCATTTTCTGTGTCGGCGAGCTTCTTGAAGAGCGACAAGGGAACCAGACCGAAGCGGTTCTGGACCGACAGCTCGAAGGAGGCCTGAAAGGGGTCTCGGCAGAACAGCTCTCAGACGTTGTGATTGCCTACGAACCGGTCTGGGCCATCGGCACCGGATTGACCGCTTCTCCGGAACAGGCGGAAACGGCCCATGCTCACATTCGCAAATGGCTTGAAACCCGTTACACTTCCGACGTTGCGAATGCGACCCGAATTCTTTACGGCGGCAGTGTCAAAGCGAATAACGCTCAGGCCCTGTTGTCGCAACCGAACGTCGATGGTGCATTGGTAGGGGGAGCCAGCCTGAAAGCGGCCGACTTCCTGCCGATCATCGAAGCCGGGGTTTCGCTTTCAAAATGATGTCGCATTTTCTCAGGCAATGCCCGAAGATGCCGCATCGTCAATCGATTTCACAGACGAACTTACACTGCGATTTTATGACTGACCCCGTTGAGCATGATCAGCGGTCTCAGGTGATTTGAAAGGGATTCCCTCGTGGGCGCGTTTGCCGTCGTTTTGCAGATTTTTCTGCTGTTTCTCTCACTGTTCCTGATTCTGATCGTGCTTCTCCAACGAGGACGTGGGGGTGGCCTGGCCGGCGCCTTCGGAGGAGCCGGTGGTCAGAGTGCGTTCGGAACCAAAGCGGGAGATGTCTTCACCTGGATCACCATTGTGACAGCTACTCTCTGGGTGCTGACCGCCGGTATTGGAGGATGCGTCATTCGCAATTCCTCTTCCCAGTTTGCCGATTTGAACCTTCCGAGCGAGCAGACAATCGCCCCGACCCCGGATGCAAAAAAGACTGACGACGAAAAGACCGGAACGGATCTGATTCCGGAAACTCCGAAGTCAGAAACAGAAACACCGGCCACGGAAACTCCGAAACCAGAAGCACCAGCAACGGGCGATTCCAAAATGGAAACCCCGGCAGTGACTCCGGAAACTCCAGCGCCAGCAAAACCTGCGGAAGAAACTCCGGCTCCAAAGCCGGAAGAGAAACCTGCCGACAAGCCGGCTGAAAGTACAGAAGAGAAACCAGCAGAAGACGCTCCCAAAAAGGAAGACGCCCCGGCGACTCCTGAGTAGTGCATCGCTCAAGCGTGATTTTGGGTGCCACTGGTCGGCGTGCTGCCGGTGGTAATGTGATACGGATCGCAAATCCCCAAAATTGCCTGTGACAGATCAGCAGGACGATCCTTGGTGTTCAGCTGTAAGAAGATGCTTCGTCTTCAAGGCGGCGGACGTCTGACGCTAGAGCAACCTGCAAATGATTTACTCGTCCCCGCCACGTGGAGTGCAGCGTTTTGCCTGTCGAAACGTGCGCTGCGCGGGCACATGGTAGAGCAAACTGCTTTAGTGTTGCGTCAGTATTAAAATTTAGGGTGAAAGAATCGAAACGGGAGCGGCCAACGAGCCGCGGAACATGTGAGACAACCCGAAGTTTGAAGCCTGACAAGGCTCTAGAATTTGATCGAGGCTTTTTGTGCTGTTAAGTATGACGGGGCATGGTGATGCCTCAGGTCAAAATGAACGGCTCGCCGTGACAGTCGAGGTGCGCAGCGTCAACAATCGTCACCTGAAGGTGACGGTTCGTTGTCCGGATGCCTTTCTTGCGCTTGAGGCCAATATTGACCGGGTGGTTCGCGAGGTGATCTCACGAGGCACGTTGACGGTTCATCTTCATATCCGCCAACTGAACAAGCTCTCGAGCTATCACCTCAACTCTGCAGTGGCGAAGCAGTATTTTGAGCAGATGCGAGAAATTACCGGGGAACTCGGACTCTCCGCCCCCCTCGATCTCAACTCCTTGCTGGCTCTTCCGGGGGTCGTCGACGACGGGCAATCCCGTTCTGTTGAGGAGTCGGACTGGCCGCTTCTGGAAGAGGTTCTGGTCACCGCCGTAGAGAACCTGCAGAATTTCCGACGCCAGGAAGGGGCTGCGATGGCGGCTGAGTTAATACAACTCGCCGGGCAGATCGAAGAACATGCCGGTCATATCGCCGAGCGCGCACCGCAGGTGGTCGCGGAGTATCGGGAAAAGATCAAAACCCGACTCAACGATATTCTCTCATCCAATAACATTCAGATCGAAGAGAAAGATCTCATTCGTGAGGTCAGTATTTTCGCCGACCGTTGCGACATTACCGAAGAACTGACCCGGCTTCGGTCGCACCTGAAACAGTACGCCTCCCTTCTGAATTCCGAGGGTTCCAACGGCCGTAAACTGGAGTTTCTCGGGCAGGAACTCTTCCGGGAAATCAACACGACCGGCTCCAAGGCAAACGATGTGGAAATTGCCCATCGGGTCGTGGAGATGAAAGCCTGCATCGAAAAAATGCGGGAAATCATTCTCAACGTGGAGTGACAGTACTTCCAAGTCGATTCACATAGAAGCAAGTGGTCAGGATTCAGGGGCCAGGGATCAGAAAAATGCTGGAAATTCATGCCATTTCCTACCCACTATCCATCACCCACTTCTCTCCTATTCATATCAAACTTGGAAGTACTGAGTGATCTGCAGAGACTCTTGTCGGGAGCATGTGATGTCCGCCAAACCGATCCGCGTGAAACAGATTGATCACATCTCCATTGTGGTGAAAGATCTCGAAGCCTCACGGCGGTTTTACGTCGACGTCCTCGGAATGGAACCGGCTCCAAGGCCGAATTTTTCATTTGATGGGCTTTGGTTTCAGGCGGGAAGCACATTGGTTCATCTGATTCTGGAACATCCGGAATCTGGCCCGGCGGATCGGGATCAACCGCTGCATCTGCAGGTGAGTCGAACCCGGCATGTGGCGTTCGAAGTGGACAACGCACTCGAAGCAAAGGTCCGTCTGGATGAACTGGGAATTCCTATCGCGTCCGGTCCGAAATCACGTCCGGACGGTCCCATTCAACTGACAATTTTCGATCCGGACAATAATCTGGTTGAGTTGTTCAGTTATTGACGGTTGCAACGCTGGCCAGTTGATGCCGTTTGGATTGTGCACTGGCTCCCGGTCGTTGGATGGGACTATACTTCCCTGCATCCATTTCAGTACCATCAGTCGTACGATCAGTGGGATCACTGTTTTCAGGTCTCCCTTAATTTGCATCACATACGAGAGAGCGGACGAGCGACGTTATGCGCGATTTGCCCAAACGAATGGTGATCGGTTCTATCGCGGTCGCAGGCCTGGTGGCCGTCATGGCACTTGCAGACCTGTTCGTCGGGGTTCCCTTCTCCGGCTCTGAACATACCCGCATTATGGATGTTCTGTTTATCGTCTGTGCCGGGATTGTGATTTATCTGGGAATCAACGCCTACAAAGATTTCAGCTAGAGCGTATCCACAAATCATCTGGCCGATCAGTGACACGATCGGTGGCACACAGACACGTCATTTCTGATCTGCACGAGCGTAGTCATCTCGACTGAGTGCAGGCGAATAAGGGCGTTTGGGGCACAATGGCCCCATGATTCGCCGACGGAATGCTGAACGAAGAGACTCTCGAGCGGTTCCACAAACACTGAGCTCGCCGTGACACGCGGGGGCCAGCGTTTTACTGGTAAAACGCGTGCGATGCAGCCACGTGACAGGGCCGTTTGCTCCAGGAGTCTGTCCCAGAATTCTCCCTCTCCCTCAAGGGAGAAGGATTTGGTTGATCCCATCAGAATTCTTGGACAGGCTTCTAGAGCGTCTTCATCAATAGTGTGCCCGACCTGGCACGCAGACACCAGTACTTTTACTGGTAGAACGCGCGCTTTGTGGTCATATGATGGACCGGACCGGTCTAGAATTCTTCGTCGTCATCATCTTCGAGATCGTCTTCGAAGTCGTCGTCATCGTCGTCAAAATCATCATCTTCGTCGTCTTCGAGATCTTCGTCGTCGAAGTCGTCATCTTCGAGGTCTTCATCATCAAAGTCCTCGTCATCCTCGAAGTCCTCATCCTCGAAGTCTTCGTCTTCGTCATCTTCGAAGTCGTCGTCTTCCAGGTCCCCTTCTTCCACATCGTCATCTTCGTTTCGGATGGTGGTGGAAAATCCCAGACCCAGAGCATGTTCCTGCTCCAGAAGGTCCCAGTTCCCCAACGCAGAAGCGGGGCGTGATAAAATCGTCATCGTCATGATTAACAAGCCTTCTGTAATTCGTACTGCAACACACCATTTCGGTGATTGCCCCCCGTCGGGATCCGCCGGGAAAATCGAGTGTCCATTAACGCATTGAATTGTCTGATACGCGGGTCGATAATGGATTAAATCCGTGTTGTCAAGCGGCGGAAATTGACTTTCTCGCGAATGACGGCCTTTCCCATACGAGTCAGACTACAAAAATCCTGCAGTTTTTCCCGTCCGGAGATTGTTCGGCAGGCAAATCGATCCGCCCCAATCATTTTTGCGAGAATGAGAACGAATTGGGAAAAATTCTCATTACAAAATTCGACCATACTTCTGGGGAGCCCCGATCCCTGTATGGTCGAATGTCAGACATTCGCCCTTTAACGGCTGACCCACCCCGATCGCAAGTCATCGCGCCTGGAGCAATCTGATCACTCTGATGTCCTGTATTCAACCCTTTAAATGGACAGGCGAACAGCATTTCGTTACCGTGGCGGAATCAGCGCGACATCCCCCATTGCCTCAGGTGTTTCTGGTTGGAACGGAGTTCTCTCAACAGAATTCTCAGAGAAGATGTCTCAAGATGTTGAGATGCAGGAAATTGTCTCGACTCATCAGGATGGGAACCGGTTGTCGGACGGAGAGAGCGAATGGCACGTGAACGAGTTTTTCGGGAAGATCAGCACCAGGAATCGCACAAACTCCCGGAACTGCCTGAGATGAACGACTTCGATCCGAACAAGACGGATCTCGATGAAGAACTGCGCCCGCAACTCCTCCAGGATGTCATTGGTCAGAAGCAGGTTGTCGATCGGCTTAAAATCATCCTCGACGCGACTCGCAAACGGGGAGACGTACTTGGTCACCTGCTCCTTGATGGGCCTCCCGGGATCGGGAAAACAACACTCTCGACGGTGATTCCCCGAGAATTGGGAGTGGACCTGCAAGTGGCTGCCGGTCCGGTTCTGGATGCGCCGAAAGATCTGCTTCCGTACCTGACAAACGCCACGGAAGGGTCGGTGCTGTTCATCGATGAAATCCACCGCCTGCGTCCGGCCGTTGAGGAATTCCTTTATCCGGCCATGGAGGATTTCCGGATCGATATTGCATTGGGTGAAGGACTCAACGCCCGCACGATCAACATGCCGCTCAAACGCTTCACGGTCATTGGAGCCACGACCCGGGCGGGAATGCTCACGGCACCGATGAGAGATCGCTTCGTTTACAGGGAGCATCTTGATTTCTACGAAAGCGAAGACCTCGTCGAAATTGTCACCCGCAATGCCAAAAAACTGCGAACGACAATCAGTCCGGAAGCGGCCGCAGGGATTGCCTGCCGCAGTCAGGGGACTCCTCGAAAAGCCAACAATATCCTGCGGCGAACCCGTGACTTTGCCACGTTAATCCACCCAACAGGGGAAATTACATCCGAAATTGCAGAACATGCCCTGAAGGTTCTGGAGATCGATCCCCTGGGACTGGAAAAACAGGATCGACGTTATCTGCAGACACTGGTCGACATTTTCAATGGGGGACCCGCTGGATTGAACGCGATCGCTCACAGTATGTCGATCCCTCCGGATACACTGGAAGACGACGTTGAACCATTCCTCCTAAGAACAGGGCTCGTGCAGCGAACCCCACGCGGACGAGTGATTACAACCAAAGGTTACCGGCATCTCGGACTGGAGCCCAAACCGGATCCATTCCCGGGAATGCCCCGTCTGTTTTAAGGATCTGCGAAAAAACAAATTGATGAATGGAGCGTTTCTGGAAATCAAAAATTCAAAGCACGTTAGCAATCTGAAGTTGAGATCGTTCGGGGTGGCCCAGCCATACGAGGCCATTGATCACGCTTTGCTTCCTCCTTGCCCATATCAAGGCAGCTTGGGTGTGGTTGTATTGACTTGAGACAGCTTCGGCTGGAGAACGTCGGATCCGCTACCTCTCACGGCTGCGCCGCCTTGATTGCAAGCAATCACGGCCACCCATCGTTTTGAATTTTGAATTTCCCCTTAACCTGTTCACCATCTTCCTTTTTTTAATACATCAAACCGCCATGTACGCCATTCTGAAAAATCTGGACCGACGCTGGATTTTCCTGCTGATGGCGCTGGCAGTCTCAATCCCCATTCTTTTCCAGTTTCAGTTTCCTGAAACACCGACACAGATGACTGTCGATGTCTTCGAGGCGATTGAATCGCTCCCTCCCGGTTCGAATGTACTGATGGCGTGGGACTTCGATCCGTCGACAGAAGGGGAGCTCGGCCCCATGGCGACCGCCCTGACTCGGCATTGTTGCGAGAAGGGGCACAAAATGTATTTCCTGACACTGGTTCCGGTCGGACCGCAGATGATCGAAAAGTCCATTGCAACGGTGATCCGCTCCGACTTCCCCGATCTGACGTACGGAAACGATTACGTCAATCTGGGATTCAAATCTGGCTACGAAGGAGTGATCAAGGTCATCGTGACAAACCTGCGAGGTCTGTACACAACCGACGCTCGGGGAACCAACATCGATCAGATTCCGATGTGTAAAAACATCACCAGCATTCAGGATATGCGATTGATCATCAATGTGAGTGGAGCCTATCCCGGCACCAAGGAATGGGTGCAGTATGCCGTCACTCCATTTCCGGATAAGTTCGAACTGGTCGCCGGAGTCACCGGAGTGCAGGCTCCCATGTTTTATCCATATGTCCCGAAACAGTTGGTCGGGATGTTATCGGCCATCAAAGGGGCCGCCGAATATGAAACACTCGTTCACCGAGCCTATGACGAAGGGGCCGCCGACAAGAAATATATGGAAGCCAACCGGCGCATGGGCCCGCAACTGGTCGCCCATCTGTTGATGATCGGCCTGATCCTTGTCGGAAACTGGGTTTACTTCATGCAGAAACGAATGGAAAAACAGGGGATTTCGTAGATGTCGAGATGACGTTGTGGAAAAAATTCAAAATTCGAAGCCCGAAATTCAAAGCAAATTCGAAATCAAAAATTCGTAACACATTCGCCAAATGAAGTTGATTTCCCTTGTTCCCAAGCTCTGGCTTGGGAACACACTCGACGCCAAGCTCCAGCTTGGCCACTGAACGTTTGGTTTTCTTCTCTCAAAAAGAGGAGAGAGTTGTGAGTCAGGTTGTCTTCAATACGAATCTCGAAGCGGAGCTTCTGGGCGAGTACGTTCCCAAGCCGGACAGCTTTTTGCACGTTAAATCACAATGCCTTGAAGGAGAAGTGGTTGCAACACGTAATGGTGTCTACTCCGCATCAACGGAAATTCAAGACTTACGACGATTGACGAAAAAAGCTGCGGAGCTTGGGAACG